>Ga0209205_1000002_pt1 | contig 547059 bp, 458 predicted proteins | sample ZodSprso05mmetaG_FD_184133 | JGI IMG/M metagenome (GOLD analysis project Ga0209205, IMG submission 184133) | Hot spring sediment microbial communities from Zodletone spring, Oklahoma to study Microbial Dark Matter (Phase II) - Zodletone Spring... ... | reverse complement strand
AGATCGGTATTGCCGCTGTATGACCAGGTCAGATTATCAATGGCGCTATCAGCATCAGTCACATAATCATCAAGATCGAATGTCGTAAATGACTGGCCCTCATCGATCGTCTGATCCGGTATATCCGCTACAACCGGGGGATCATTAAGATTATTCACTGTAAACGTAGCCGCATCTTCATCATATGCAGTGCTGTCATCCGTAGCTCTGAATGTTATTGTCTCAGAGCCGAACCAGTCGGCCGAGGGTATACCGATTGTAACGACCCTGGCAGTATCGATTGTAACCGTAAGCTCCGTATTGCCGCTGTAGCTCCAGGTCAAAGCAGAATCCGCATCGTCTGGATCGGAAACATAATCATCCAGGTCAAATGTCGTAAATGACTGGCCCTCATCGATCGTCTGATCCGGTATGTCCGTTACAACCGGAGCATCATTCACAGCATTCACCGTAAACGTTGCCGGATCTTCACTGAATGCAGCGCTGTCATCCGTGGCCCTGAATGTTATCGTCTCAGAGCCAAACCAATCGGGCGACGGTATCCCGATTGTGACCACATTATCGACACCAATTGTAACGGAAAGATCGGTATTGCCGCTGTATGACCAGGTCAGATTATCAATGGCGCTATCAGCATCAGTCACATAATCATCAAGATCGAATGTCGTAAATGACTGGCCCTCATCGATCGTCTGATCCGGTATATCCGTTACAACCGGGGGATCATTAAGATTATTCACTGTAAAGGTCGCCGCATTGCTGTCGGACAAGCCGTCGGGATCGGCAGCCGTAAAAGTTATCGTCTCGGAACCGAACCAGTCGGGGGAAGGTATCCCAACTGTGGCCACCCTATTAATATCTATTGAAACAGTAAGATCGGTATTGCCACTCAAGCTCCAGCTGATTTCACTATCGAGATTATCGGGATCATCCACGAAGTCGTCCAAATTTATGGTAGAGAAGGTGTTGCCTTCCGGAATGGTCTGATCAGGTATATCGATAACAACCGGCGGGTATCGGGTATCAAGCGTGAACGAAAAGGGCGAAGCCTGATAGCCGCTTGAGCCATTGGAATTTGTGGCTTCAACATGCCAGTACCAGCTGCCTTCAGTCGGTAATGGTGTTGTGGGCGTGTAAGTCGTATCCGTAAGACCCGCTTCCGTGGTAACGGACGCACTAAAATCGGAGTTCATCGAATATTGCAGAGTATATGTTCCACCGGTCCCGGCAGAAGAACTCCAGACAAACTGAGGCGTATCATCTGTTATTGTCGAAAGATCTGCCGGAGAAATGAGTGTCGGCACCAACGGCATAAACTGTTCCTCGACTCCATAACTCAAAGCGGGTTCGACCGGCGAGTAATTCCTTACTCTCACGAGATCAACATAATAACGAGTCGCGTTGCTAATGCGGAAATTGAGCCTGTCCGAGTTTATGGCGTTTGCTGCTACCGCATGTTCAGTTCCATCAATTATAACCTTGCTATTCGCGCCATTCCAGACTATGGTAACCGGGAACCAGGTATTCCATGATCCGGTCTGGAGAGTAGTAAAGGAACCCGTATACCAACGAAAATCGGAACTTCCGCCATTATTGTAATAGTATAAATGCCCATCGGCAACATTGCCTGTCAGACCAAAAATACCGTGAGGCTGACCATCGGCAGTACCATGGAAATCGGTCATATTCCAGTATATATCTACAGCACAGGTAGCATGGTTATGCAGACTATAGGCAGTTGCGTCTCCGGTTGACGAAGCCTTGTCGAAGAGGAATCCATTTAAACCCTCATACTGCGCAAGCGGATCACGGTCGATAACGGAAGCGTCTGATACAACCCAGGGATTGCCGGTTGAACCGGAGTCCAACACAGGATCATATACCTCGCTATAAGTAAGTCCAACCGCACAACTGAGGAGATCTCTTCCGCCAACAACATATAATTTGTTGTTAATCACTCCACATGCGACACCATCCCTCGGATTTATGCCGTCAGATTTTTGTTCCCATGTATCTGTTGCCGGATCATAAGCGAAATTATTTACCTGGAATCCGCTATTCAGGCCGTGGGTAACATAGATCTTTCCATTAATGACAGGATTCTCCCTGGTTATGCCATATTTCTGAACAGGCATGGCGGTTTTTGTTGTCCAGGTATCTGTGGCCGGATCGTAGACTTCATTCACATTAGAAGGCCCGCTTGGAGTTCCATATGAGAATCCACCGATGACATAGATCGAATCATTTACCAGTGCACATGTACCCCAGGTTCGGCGAGTAGGAACATTCGCCAGCTGTGTATATGTATCCGTTGCGGGATCGTACTCATAATGAAATTCGAGATAGAAAAGATGAATTTTGGTGCCATACTTGATCCCCATCAGTCCCTGACCCACCAGGTTAGAGGGTACACTTGCGCCGGCGCTCCAGGTATCTGTTGCGGGATCATAGATTTCATGGGCTGCAGTGTAACCTGTAGAGGCTTCTCCTGCGAATACATGAATAAGTCCATTATATTCCACCGCAGTATGTCCCCACCTGGCGGTAGGCATGTTCGCCAGTTGAGTCCACGTATCAGTGGAAGGATCATATTCCAGCGTCTCATTCAAATAAAGCTTTACGCAGTTCGTATCGCGATCATAACCGCCAAAAACATAGAGCTTATCATTATAGACAGCGGCGGATGGATCTGCTTTTACGAAAGGCATATCGGCTATTGGGGTCCAGCCACTTCCGGCAGAGTAGTCACTTTCAAAATCATCAAAAAACTCAAATGTCCCGGACCCGTCACTTGCATCAACCACAGATGTATTGCCATAATACATATAGAAATCGCTTGTGCTCAGGGCTGCTACTGATGGGACTTTCACCCAGACCACCGCACTGTCGCCGACCGCATCCCAGCTTTCTATCCAGTGAGAAATAAGGGTTGTGCCATCGGAGCTGGTAAATCTTATATCTTCACCGTTTGACTGCGCAAGCGAGAAATTAAAATTTACCGAACTGAGTGCAACTTTGACCTGATAATCAGTTAGTGGATCCGAATTGCTGGAATTATCAATAGTCACAGGCATCCTGTAATTCCAACCAGGATCATACCAGGATTGTGCCTGAATTACTCCTGGCACGACCAGGATTATTAGTACAAGAATGAATTTTCTGAGCTTATCTCTCATATTGGTACCCTCGATATTTATATCCATTGCGAATGTTTTCTATACATAAATGGTTATTTTTCTATCCTTATTTGGTTAAAACCATTTTCTTAGTTTTTCGTGTATCCTCAGAGATCAGGCTGTAGAAATATACGCCTGAGGCCTGCCTGCCACCAGATTCATCGGTGCCGTCCCAGACAACGGTATATTCTCCGGGAGCATAGAAGCCGGATGTCAGGGTTTTCACTTTCTGTCCCAGGATATTATAGATTACCAGATCGATTTCGGCCCCGCCGGGATTAGTGTTAGAAGCCAGAATCTCGAATGTGATAGTCGTGCTGGGGTTGAAAGGATTCGGATAATTCTGCGCCAGATTAAACCTGGTCGGCAATGGCGGACCATAACCGTTGACCGGAATCTCGGAGCCCTCCGCTGAGGACAGTACTATCTTATTCAATCTGATACCGCCCCTGCCCTCAGTTTCAGAAACGTCATCAATGGCATGGACCGGTATAGAGAGTATATCGCCTAATCCGGCTGGAATCGTGCCGCTGGAGCTGGATCGGTAATGCATCAGAACCACCATGCGGCCGTCACCTTTATCCCTGTAGCGTAAATAGAATTCGCCCGATCTGTCCGACAGCTGGGGCGCCTCCAGCATTACCTTTTCAGGATCATAGGCTATTTCCATCTGTGCGCCGCCAATATCGGCGGGGAGGTCGGCGTTAATACTCATCAGGCCGGTCTGCCCGGCTATGAGATCGCCCAGTGCAATATCGACATCGGCCCCGGGCCCATCATACAAATTCGTCGGATTCGGCTCGGTACTTAAACCGAGGATATAGTTGAGGATGGAGACTAAGTCCACAACGTTGGCCTCGGAATCAGCATTGACATTGGCAGCCCGGAATTGTCTTTCAGTAAGGCTCCAGTCGCCGATGATATAACCGACCAAACTGACCAGGTCGGCCACATCCACAGGAGGATGCAGGTTAACATCACCCAGAGCATCAACCTGGAAAATACCATCATCCCTGAATTCCAGCGGAATTGACCCAACTTCCGGGTCAGGATTTATAGATTCATATGCATTTAAAATGGTAAGCGGATAGCTTCCTGCCAATGCGGTCGTATTGACCGTCATCCATACATTCATAATTGTGCGGCTCTCTTCAACAGGCTGAACAGATTCATTATTGGTTCCAAAAGTGACTAATCGAAGCACACTTGGTTCCACCATGTTTTCATAGATGGTAAAGCCGGTCAACCTTGCGGTCGGGGTGACCGAATCCACGCTGCAAATCGTATTATCGTATTGCAGATCGAACTGAATACCGTAGATTGTCTGTATATCCCGCAGATCAATGGGAACCGCCACACCCGGGGTCCCGGCAATTCCTCCCCTCGTCCCCATTTCCTCCGAGGAGGCTACATAAATTTCATCTCTCAATATTTCCTGGACTATAATCTGCACCGATCTCTGAGTGGTCAAGTTGTCGGCGTCAATAGCACGGAATGTTACGTTCCAGGTGCCCGGCTGGGCCGAGGGCCAGTTGAAAGTGCCGGTAACTTCGCCGGTCCCGGATACCTCCGGGAAGGTTGCGCCGGTGGGCAGATTCAAAGCCGAGAGGGTCACCGTGGAACCTTCCGGATCAGTAGCCCTGACGGTAAAATTGACTGTCTCATTCTGCTGAACCGTAATCGGCGACGTTATCGGGTCAATTACCGGAGCATCCGGCTCGACCGGGCCGGTGGTATCAGCCACGATTATTGTCCCGTCCACAAGCGTTGGCTCAACGATATTAAGACCGGTAATATCGGAAATGGTTATGATGATTCCGCCCGAGGTACTGAAATCGCTGAATATGTCAACCGTCGTCTCAGTATTTAGCGCCACCCCTTCCTGAATCTCGAAAAATACTTTCATGATCTGCCACGGGCCGCCTGTCGGGGCGGTTACCGGCTGATCCGGATCACCGGGAAAAATGCCCGTAATCAGGGCGCCCAGAGGGCTTTCCGGAAAATAGTTAAGCCCTGCACCCACCGCACCGAAAGGAACCCAATCGGTCATCGGACCTATAAGCTCGTATGTGGGATAGAAGTTTGTCCCATCAGTTTCTACGATCGGCTTGATTACATTGGTATCGACACGATACTGCAGGTTCCATGACGCCACCTCGATAGATGCGTTCTTGAGGTAGAGAATCATCTCCACCGTATCGCCGGGTAGACCATATGATTCGCCGAATCTCAGGGTGTCCACCGTCGATTCACCCTGAGCCATAAGATTCGGCGCGGTCAGAATGACCCCGGCCAAAACTAAAATAATAAAAAATTTAAGTCTCCGCATTACCATTACCTCATCTATTTAAATACTACGAATGTTTTCAAATCTATTTCAACATAATCATTTTTCTACTTTCACTGAATTCTCCGGCGCTCAGCCGATAGAAATAAACCCCGGAGGAAACATCCTCACCCGCCGAGTTCTTTCCATCCCAGACAACTTCATGATGTCCGGCCGGCAGAACTTTGCTTACGAGTGTCTTCACTATCTGGCCGCGAATATTATATATATTCAGATCAACGGCAGTCTCAGCGGGCAGCCCGAAACTTATCGTGGTCGTGGGATTGAACGGATTGGGATAATTCTGCCCGAGTTCAAATTTTTCCGGGAGGCTGATCAGGCGCCCTATTCTGGCAGCTATATCCACACCCTTCACATCAGCCAGTTCGGCATTCTGAAGTTCAACCTCATTGGTACCCGATACACCGACTTCTATTATCGGGCCTTCTCCAGCCTCTATAGGCCTGCCCTCATAATCGCAAATCAGGACTTTCAAAATTCCGTCCTCAAAACTTTTCGATATTCCCAGCCCCGCCGATCTCTCCGTAAGGTATATCTCGGGCTCGTCATATTCACATGCAAATGCGAACATTGCCGCTCCCAATTCATCAGTCCAGTCTGAATAGACCTCCAGCTTACCTTCGGATTCTTTAAGGCCAATATTTGCTGTCAACTGTTCTTCAAAATTCAGCTTGCCGGGCGGTTCCTCATCCCCGGTTATAATCCGGATAAAATAGACCAGATCGCCCAGCGTTCCCGGGCGGCCGTCCTGATTGATGTCGGAGTTCAATAGCCGCTCGCCTTCGAGAGGATATGTAAAGGGATCGATGAAATGATTATTGAAATATATGAGATCGCTGATCTCGAAGGCCAGACCGTTCAGGTTGAGGTCGCCGATCAACCCGTCATAGAGCTTGATAAAGAATGAGCCGTCCGTATATTTAACATCCTCACGGCCCACGAACTGGTTGTTTTCATCTATAAATGTGTTGTCGGTATATGTCAAATCGTCCAGGAATTCAAATGTCACCGGCACCAGAAGCCCGGCGAAATCCAGATTGGTGGTGGCCTGAAATTCAATATTCAGAATCTCACCTTCTCCGACCGGCATCGGGTCCAGATCTTCACCACCGACCGCATCCACCTGGCCCGTTACCCAGATTCTTCCCATAAAGGCATCATGGCTGACATTGAACTTTTCCCAGTTTTCGGTACGGGTACCGGAATTAGCAAGTGAAACCACGTTCAATGCGGTAGGATCATATTTGATCAAGAGCTGCATCGATTTGATCCCGACACGGTTTTCCAGTATTACCGGGACTACTCCGGTCGCCCCCACAAACCCCTGCGTTTCCCCGAGCGCCAGGTCGCAGGTCTTAACCGCATTCAGAACCAGCGTCACTTCATCACTGGCCACTGCTCCGGCCGGATCCGCGGCTTCTATATTTATGTGGTAAACTCCTGAATCCGTATAAGCCGAGGACCATGTGATCAGGCCGGGATTGTTATTGTCGAATGTACATCCTCCCGGCATATTATCCACACTGATAACCACGTTTTCATAATCAGGGTCCTCAGCCGCAACCAATATCTCTATATCATCCCCGGCGTCCACGCTCATGCTGTCAACCACTGTTAAATGCGGTCCGCGATTATTATTTATAACCTCGATCTCAACTTTCAGGTGGCTTGAGGAAACCTCATCGGTGGCTGTGAAGATCACTTCGTGCGGATTGCCTGTCGATGAGTTCGGGCCCACATAAGCGGGAACCCATGTAAATGTATTGGTTTCGGATGAAAACTCCGCACCCTCGGGAAGACGTGAAACTGTTATCGTATAGTCATCCGCTTCGCGGTCATAAGCTTTGACCGTAAAGCTCAGCGTATCACCCTCCAGGGCGTACTGCTTCGGCAGTTCATTTATAGCAGGCGGATAATTCATCTCGTCCACCACGATAACTCCGGGCCTGAATGCCGGGAATATCTCCACCGCTTCTTCCCCGGTCAGGACAAATTCGCCGGCAGGAGCGACAAAACCTGTATCAATGGTCACCTCCAGCCCGATTGGCGCATCCTCTGAGACCGAAAATACGATCCTGGCCAGCGTTCCGGGGCCGGTCGGCAATGCCTGCTCACCGGGCATGACTATGCCGCCGAACAGAACTGACCCTTCCTGATTGTCGATGTTATACAGGGCCAGCTCGATGTCCCCCATCTTGGTACCTTCAAAGATGACAGTGTCGCAGGAGATATATTCGCTCGGGAATCTCAGCGGTATTGAGAGTCCGTAAAGCGGCTCGTCATTGTTGAGATAGACCTCAAATTGACCCTGCCCGCCGCGTGGAGCGTTGGAATTTATAATGGCCACCGTATCCAGAATGCCGATGGGATCACTCTGACCGTAAACGAGCCCCGGCATTAAAAACGAAAATAGGATTAGCAGGCCAAAAGTCCATTTTGCTTTCATGACGTGTCCCTCGGCTTCAAAACTTTTTCAAATACATAGCTTTTCATCATATTATCGAGCAACATATATGCCGCCCAAATATGGTACGGGCTTTTTGAATGCTTATTTTTTATACTTTTCTTTTTTGCTCTAATATTTTGTTTGGTAACAATTTAGTCAGTTGAACAGATTCCTTCGATTTTCGATCAAACCCCCTCGCTGACCGTCGTGAGACCTAAATGGGAGAATAATACGTTTTTGATGTGTAAATATGTTGCAAGGAATTGCACAATCGGGCCGTGAATCAGGGCCTCCCCCCAAATAAAAAATTGACCGGCAAGCACTTTCGCGCCTTTGATCGAAATATTGCCTGGCCAAAGTTTTCATTCCAAACCTCGTTTCACAGATTTCCATTCTGTAATAATCTCTCCGGGCGAGCTCCTTTCCCTGTAAATTTTCTCCTTAAAATGGAGGAGGAGTTATCCTCCTCCTCCAATTTATGCTTCAATTACTTCATGAGAACCATTTTCTTGGTAGCCACGAAGTCGTCGGCCTGCAGTCTATAGAAATAGATACCGCTGGCCCAGCCGTTGGCGTCAATGTTAACCTTGACAGTGCCGGCATCGCTGTAATCCGAGAAGCTCTTAACCAGCTGACCGGTGATGTTATAAACATCGAGGGTCCAGTTGGCCGAGGTCGGAAGATCAAAAGCGACTTCGGTTGTCGGGTTGAACGGGTTCGGGTAGTTCTGAAGCAGAGCAAAATTCTTCGGAACAACCTTTGTAACGACATCGGCTGTTACCATGTTACCATAGTAATCGGAAGCCTCAACTTCTGCCAGGCTAACGTCTCCACTAACCTGCAGAACTTCGGTAAGTCCAGCTTCGATGCTCTCGGTGGATCTGCTCCACACCAGAGCTCTGGTCTCGCCGTCAACAACGTCTGATACCATTTCCATATTCTCAGCAAGCAGGCTGACTTCGCCTTCGCCCTTGAATACGAACAGGGCGGCACCGATGTCAACTCCGGCGTCCACGCTGACAACATCACCGGCCACGCGAACTGTAGCTTCGCTGGCAAACGGTGAGAGTTTCTCGAACGGGACGGCGTCGCCGGTGAGGATACGGATCAGGTAAACCAGGTCACCAACTGTCAGGACACGGCCGTCATTATTAACATCAGAGGCAGCAATCTGACCCTGGAGGTTAATAATAAATACAGGCGGACCCTGGATGAAGTAGTTGGTGTAGAGAACCGCATCAGCGATCTCGTTGGCCAGACCGTTAAGGTTCAAGTCACCGCGCAAGTCGATCTCATCCGCGCAGGCGATATCAACGCCGCCGTTGAAGAAATCGATGTCTGCGATCGGGGTCGGTTTGTTAGGATCCTCATTAATGAAGCAGTAATCCCAGGGGCCAAAGAAGAAGTCATCAGCATCAATGGTTCCGTCGCTGGGAATCAACTGATAGAAAGGATCCGAAGGATTGACCCAGTTTATACCCCAAACTGTGCTGGCGAGATAGAGATCATTACCAGTCCAGTCTGAGATGGCGTTATGGGTGCAGTCGAGCCAGTACCAGTATACCGGTACGAACTGGCACTCATAGGTACGATCGTCGGTGACGAAGAACTTGATCTTGGCGATTTCGGCGCCATCTTCGAATAAGCCGTCTTCACCGTCGCATCCGGTCGGATGGTTCGGGCCGTCGTTGGTCTCAGCCATGGCGATCAGCTCGAGCATGCCGCTCGGACAGGCGCTGCCGCAGTTGCCAAACGGGGTCGTACGATACTGGAAGTATTCCCAGCAGTCGTTCGCCGCGCCCAGCGAGGCGCTCACAAATGTGAGAGCGGAAGCGTCATAAGCGAGCAGGAAGTCAAAACCGCCCATAGCTACACCGCTGCTGTAATCAAGAATAATCGGCAGGTAGGTATAGGTACCCTGGAAGACAAACGGATCCGGGGGATCGCCGATCTTTGCAATTCTAACACCGAACAGTGAGCCCTCCAGAACTGTAATGGTAATATCGCAGGTAGCGGTCTCACCGAAGCCGTCGTCGGCTGTTACGGTGAAGGTCCATGTACCTATATCGCCATTGTTATCCCAGGTAAAGACACCACCACTGACACTCGGCGGATTGGTCACGCCGGGATCGGTGACGGTTTCAGTTATAGGATCACAGTCGAAGTTATCCAGACCGAGATTGATAGTAACGGTCTTATTCTGGGAGTATTCAAGTGTTCCGGCCGGGCAGTTGGTGAACTGCAAGCCGGCATTACTCAAAGACACAGTAAAAGTGTATTCGGTAGTCGCCGGACAGGTGTTAGACACCGAAACAGTTACGGTATAGTCACCGGGATCGGCACCACCATCAAAGCTGAATAAACCGCTGCCATCGATATCTGCATTTGGTAAGCCGCCGTCATCAACAACGGCAAAACCGGTTATCGATGCACCCGGTTCAACCGGAACAGCCTCGAACTGGAATTGACCATCATCACAGTGGGGAACGGTCAGAACGTCGCCACCAGGAGTGGTGGTGAAGGCCGGAGCCTGACATTCAACAAAAACGACGTTCACACAGGTGGCTCCTCCGCCGTCATTAAAGGTCGGATTCAGAGCGACAACTACTGGAGGAGAGGTTTCTCCATCCCAGCCGTCCCAGAGCCAGTCACCTGCAGGTCCGAATTTGATGACCGAGTCGACACAAATCGTGCCGGTGTTAGTCTCCGGAGTACCTCCAGTCAAGGTGATATCCAGATCCATATAACAGGCATCAGCCAGGGGGCCGGTGGCGAAACCAGGGAAGGTGTTCGGGGGTGTCCAGACACCGCCGTACCCTATGGTATCACCCGTAGGTTCATAATACCAGTTCCAGGGCATGCCCTGCACGTTGAAGATCGGCTCAAAACGGCTGCCTACAACGTAATTGCCGGATCCATTGACTATGGAGGCGGTGACGTTGCCGGTGGCCTCGACTGAGAAACCGTTCGACCAACCAATTATAATATGGTCATTCTCGAACTGCCAGTAGACCGTCACACCCGTCAGACCCGCATTATTGAGAGAATACGGATCGCCCATCATGTCACCGAAAGGCGGTGTCACGATACGGTTCGCAGCCGTAGCAAAACCAAAAGTGAGAAGAAGCATCAAAAAGGTAAGAAACAAACTGCGCTTCATAGTAAACTCCTTAACTAAAGAAGTATTAGGTTAATATTGTTTTTTCTACCTTTCCCCCCTCAAGGAAAACTAGTTTGGCTTGTATTGCTGAATTTCAGAAATTTTTCGTCCATTCAGCGGTGGCTTGAGGTTACAGGGCCTCTTCTTCTTCTTCTCTTTCCACCTCCTTTCTTTTCCTAAATGAATTACCTTTTTGTATCTCACTAAAGGTAATTACTTCCTAAGTAATAAAATATGATCAGCAAAAGGTTTTTTCATAGTTCAACAGTCCGGAATACCGTCCCCATTTATATCACAGGGTATCCCCCCCCCGACAAAGACGTAATTGATAATCCAGACAGCGTCGGAGACATTGACCGAGCCGTCACAATTGACCTCCCCACTGGACAATGGTTCGGGCGGCGGACCTCCGACAAAGACATAGTTTATTATCCAGACGGCATCGGAAACATTGGCCGAGCCGTCCGCATTTGCATCCCCGCATAAATATTCGGGACATAGCACCTCAATCTGCCCGTGCGAGAACAAAACCTGGCTCGGATCGACATATCCGGTCGAATCCCACAAGAGACAGTTTGTGCATTCCCAGAGATAGCAGGAACCCCCATATTCATAGTAACATACCGAATCCAGGCAGTAGTTGTTTAACTCGTCGCTGGCGCACTTGCGCACACATTCCTTGTGCAGGTCAGGCGGTACGGTGGCGCAGGCATAAGCTGTATCACTCCAGACCCAGCCGATAAACTGCCCCGAGTCATTCGAGAATCTGGTCTGGGCGGTATCAAATGTAATCCTTATAATAGAATCACAGAAACATTCCTCCCAGGGCAGCATAATAGTGCTGTCTCCATCCTGCACTTCACAACTGTCATAAATCGTATAAGGCTTCACTTCAGCCCTGATCCTGCATAAAAGTCCCTGCGAAGTGGGCGATGGTATGCCGTTCACCGGATCGCCACTGGGCGGATTGGCAATCGCATTGACCTTTATATTTTTGTTCTCGTTGTCAAGAATGGCAACATCCATAAAATCCCATCCTGCAGTCAGTGAACCGGCAGTATCGACAGCGCCCTTCTCCACCCAGCTTGAATCGATCGTAGTATCGGCCCATGCCAAGCAGGTCGACAAAAGACAACTGTCACCCACGTAATCATAGAAGATACACGAATCCTCCAGGCAAGTCTCATAAGTCGTATCAACCAGCCATCCGGAATCGGCATAAAAGCCGATGAAATCCGCATACTGCAGCGATATCCAGAGAGTAAAGCCGGTTATCTTATCGCCGCTAAAGTTGTCGATCTTCATGTTTATGACAATGCTATCGTTATCAGGCTGCGTTTCCACAGAATCGATATATGTAATCAATTGACCATTCCCATCGACAGGACCGAATAATATAAGTACAACCGTAAGTAATACTAAACAGAGCAGTTTATTTACAGGTCCGCTGGCCATAAATCTCCTCCTTAATTAATGATTGGGAGCCTTAGTTTTAATTCCCGTAGCAATCATGTACAATAGTAATATCGCCTCCATTGCCGACTTGGTTTAGCTTTTCGATATCCCAATCATTACACGAGTATGATAATGGCCTCGTTTTTAAGTATTCTCGATGAAGTAACTTCCACTCAAAATGTTCAGTACTGGTTGATAGAGCCCAGAAACTCTGTTTTCTTTCGAGACAAAAGTTTCAGTTTACAACTGTATCAACGAAGACTCAATACATCCGCCAGGTAACGTACCAAAATGAGTATTTTGTGAAAGGTTGAGGATTAATTCTTGTCCATAATTAAATTCTGTCGGGCTAAATATAAGTCCGCTTGCGTCTTTTGTCAACAGAAAATAAATCCTTTTTTGAATATTTTTGTTTGACCATTTTATTGCAATCCAGACGATTCAGGCGCTATTTTAAGCCAAATCGACTCCTCTAAGGTGACCTTCCAAAAAGCAAGTAATATGCCAGCTGAAAAAAGAGCCATTAAGTAATTGGTACAGGTGTATGATACAAAAAGCAGCTATTTTCGCAATATCTTTTTTGAAAAAAATAAAAAAGGCCGAAAAACTGACCGGTTGCTTGAGAGGGGGGCATAAACTCAAACTGGACCGATCAGCCCTCAGCCCGTATATTTTCCAAAGTATGAAACATATCAAACATTGTTTTGTTCCTTCTTTTCTTCAAATATACTTCGCATGGCATTCTGCCGCCGGATACGGCTTTGATACCATAAAAGACCCAATCTATTGCACTCTATACATTTACAAGCAATACCCCTCCAGATACGATTCCCCGCCCTGACCGACAATCGATAAATCCGGTCATAACCTGGAAAATGGAGCAAAAATATGAATCATTTTGCAAAAAAGTTGAAATTGACCACCTGAAATTCCAAGAGGCAGAGACGTCCTGACCGGATTTTGAAGCAATCCTACAGGCCCATCCGGAATATTGCCGCGAGATCATCTCTGTAAAGCGGCCTGTAACTTCCAATATGATCCTTACCGCCGCCGTAAACTTCGATTGTATCTTCCACCATCTTCTCCAGCCTTTCATCCCCGATTCCCTCGTCAGAAAGTCTGGCATACATGCCCACTTTTTTCATCCAATCTTCAAAACGGGAGATAAAGGTCTCAGCTGCTTTCTGCAGATCCATTTTATCCGTGTCAATAAAGAAGATATTTTTGGCTAACTGCGCATATTTTTCCGGGCGATCCCGGAAGGTATACCTCATAAGCGGAGGCAGCATAATCGCCAGCCCGCGGCCATGCGATATATCGTAATGGCCCGAGATGACATGTTCGATGAAATGCAGCGGGAATGGCCCCGGACGGCCCAGGTTCACCGGCCCGAGTAAAGCCATAGTCGAGCACCAGGACATAGTGGCCCGGGCATCCAGATTCCCCGGCTCCTCCAGCAGAATTTCCAGATTCTCCATCACTGTCCGCATAATGCCCTCAGAAAACCGGTCCTGCAGGGGCGTATTGTCCGGCCCGGTAAAATAGGATTCGATCACGTGGCTGATTATATCAATGGCGCCGTCTATAGTGGTCTGGCGCGGAAGCGTAGCGGTAAGCTCAGGATCCACAATGGAAACCTTTGGATACATATGATCGGAAAAAAGACCCGCCTTCTGGTTGGTCTCCCAGTTCGTAATTATTCCGCCCCGGTTGCCCTCGGAGGCAGTTGCAGCCACAGTCGGAATCAGCATAATGGGCAGGGCCTCCTCAACTTCACGTTTTTTCTCAGAATCTTCATTGTAAACATAGTCCCAGATCGGGTGCGCGGATCTGGTAACCACAGCAATCGCCTTGGAAGCATCCATGGTCGATCCTCCTCCCACTCCCAGCACCATATCGCAGTCATTCTGGCGCGCGATTTCGCCCGCCCGGTCGATTGTAGCGGCACGGGGATTGGGCTCGATTCCTTCAAAATGGACAAATTCGACCCCTGCATCTGTTAAATATCCGGCGATTCTATCAAACAAACCGCTTTTCTTAACATGCGATTGCCCGGTAACAATAAGCGCCTTCTTCCCGATTCCGGCGGCCTCTTCCCCGGCCTTTTTGACCTCGCCCACCCCGAATATTATCTTCACAGGATTTCTGAATACAAAGCTTTCCATGCGCAGCTCCTTTTTATTGGTCCTGTCCACACAGGATTCTATGTTCTAAAGAATCTATAAGATACATTATTTCAACCATTTCACAACAGATAGAAGACTGAAATGTTTTGGCAAAAGTAAAAAAACCGCCACTTCAGAAAGCGGCGGTCATATTGCTGTCGAACCAAGGGAGTAGTGCAGATAATCTTATAATTCTAACTCTCCTGGGAGGAAATCTCTGCCATCGCTCTTCCTTTCTTGCTGTAGAAGAGCCTGCTGATAACCATCTCAGCCGGGCATAAACCGGTGATCGAGGACTGGATCAGGTTGAATCCGATAAAGATCGTAAACAGCATCCACCATGGGGACACGAAATAGGTCAGGGCCACCGATAAAAGGACCATAAAACCGGCAAACATTCTAACGGCGTTCTCTAATGTCATGCTATACTCTCCTCATCTATAATGCATACAATTATTATCCGGTATATTTCTAAACGATATCTGCGTTGCCTTGTTCCATCACATCCGGTCATTTTTAATAGCCATATGTTATTTTCAGGTAGAGATTATCGTTCTTTTGAAATGTCCCGAAGTCGGTGAATTGGTCCTCGCCTGCAAAGATATTTCCGCCGACCGTAAGCGTAAGATTATCAGTGTATTTATAATCCAGAGAAAAGCATCCGTAGAAGTCCTCCTGTGAAGGCGAATAAAATCCGAATAATGACAATACCACTGTTTCCATGCGCATGAGCTTAGTCACTCGCGATGTCAGCAGATGATAGATCTCATCGACTTCGGTCTGCCCGCCGATGCTTTCGACAAACTCGTCATAATTCATCATAATCTCGCCCTGGTACTGCATATTGACCGTCAGGTTGGTTACAATCTGACGCTCAAATCCGACCAGGCCTGTCAGCGATGAATTCGGTATATTGGGGTTATCACCATCTGTATCCTCGCGCGAATCGTAGTAGCCCCCCTCCAGCCAGGCAATTCCTTCGAACACAGGCATACGGATCGAGGCGCCGTAAACATTCAGGCGCGGGTAATAGGCCTGCATTGCGGTTGGATCAAAGCCCTCAGGATTTTTATAAAATCCGCGGTAACCGTAGAGCGCAAAATCGGCAGTACCGAAATACCTCTGGAACCTGCCGGCAATTTCTCCGTTTTCAATTTCCGCTTGCGGAAGTCTGCCCTCGAAATAGAATTCCTGACCGCCCACAATATCACCGGCCATGGGATTGAAATAGCTCAGGCGCATTCCGGTCGGGACCCTGTTGGGAGCAAAACGCGGAGTATAGACCAGCGAGAAGGTTCCGATGGGGCTGTAATATGCACCCCGCAGTGCATCCTGAGGAGCTTTCAGGTACTGGTCATCCCGGCCGATAAAAAACGAGACATAATCCTTGGCAAACAGATCATTGATAAAGATCAGGTCGCCGGTGCCCCATGTGAGCACCTGGCGGCCGACCTTGAAATCAAAATTATTGCCGAGCCGGAATTTGATGTAGCCCTCACGAAGTTCCCAGTCGTATTCCGGCTCGTCGTATCCATCATAAACAAAGTCCAGGCGGCCGAAAAACTCGGCCATGTCGCCGTAAGATTCCAGCTTGAGCTGGAGACGGGTTTCGGCTGCGGTAAGTTCCGAGGGAGTCGGGTTGTCGTCATCCAAACCACCGCCATAGAGCCCCTGTAGAAATCCGCTGATGTGAACATCCTCGGCAAAGGCCGGCGGGGACAGCACCAGAACAATCGCCATAATCGTAATAAGTCTCATTTTTGCGTAGTTCATACCGCACCTCCACCTTTTATTTTATATATTCGCGCGGGGGATTCTTGAGATATCTCTCGGTGAAGATATCATCCGTCACGCCTACATTATAGTCGATGCTGGAAAATTCAACTATTGTATACTGATCTTTCTTTACATTCTCCATTTTCCGCACAGTAACCGTCGGTATATCCTCTATAACCTCGATTTTCTCAGCCGAATACACTCTTTCCAGGTCGCCTTTGCCGTTATAATACTCTTCCCTGATCGGGAGCATATGTTCCTTGTCGATATAGGTAATCTTCTTTGAAAAGACTCCATCTTCACTTTTTGGCACAGACTCGATCACATAAACCTGCATCCCATTATATTCTTTTTCTTCAAGAATTTTATGGGTGTCATCCGACCAGTGCCTTCCGGAAACATCCTCATAACTGAAATCCGATCCCACAAAGCTGGAGCCCTTGTCATCGGCGGAAATCCTTTTAACCAAATCCACCGAGGGCACATACAGCCAGCGCTGATCTGTCTCGAAGGGATTCTTGTGTACCATAAAGGTCAGGCGGGCAACATCATAGGGTTTGTGGAAATATGTATAATACTTCTGCACTCCGCCTTCTTCGTTGTCGATTCTGAGCATTGCAAACTCGCGGTTTCTCTCTTTTCCACTCGAGTTCACAATCGTCATATTAACTTCCGCCAGGCCGTCATCGGCGGCATAGAAGTTGTTGAGATGAGCCTCTTTCATTAATTCTTCGGCCACATCAGTCTGCGCACCCAGGTTCATCGTGAGCGCAAATACAAGGGCCATTAACAGTATTGAGAACTTCGTGAAATTCATTTTCTTCCTCCTCAAGTGATTTATGATTGAGCTACTTTTTCTTCAGTTTGAATATTTTCGGTTTGCGTATCCGGCATGAGCCTCCTGTGCCAGATCTTGAAGATCGATGGCAGAAGGAGCAATGTCACCGCACCTGAGACCATCATGATGGCAAAGAAGAACGATCCCACAGTAACATATGGTACCAGGTTGGAGAAGAACATGGGAACAAAGCCGATCGATATCACCAGCAGATTGCGGGTGATCGCGCGGCCCAGCCCCTCGAACATCTCGGGGAATGTCTGCGAGAAATTGCCGGTTCTTGCATGTATATATTTTGATCTCTTTATGAAGTGTATGGCAAAGTCAATCGACAGGCCGAGCGTCAGCGATGACAGTACCGCAATCGGCATATCATAAGGCTTACCCAGATAACCTATGGCGCCATAGATGGCCGCGATCGTGATTGTCAACGGCAGCATGGAGATAGCGCCCAGAATGAATGAACGGAAGAGGATTACCATCATGATGAACACAACCGCAAATGATCCCAGGAGGGCCGAACGCATACCGCCCACCATCTTCTGCTGCCAGACAATATTCACATACGGCAATCCAGCCCAGTTGGCATCGATCTCGGCCGGTGGCGGATTGGCATCCATAAACTCCTCGGCATCCGCAACCACTTTGGCGACCGAACGATTGTCCCCCTCGGTCATCTGCACCCAGATATTGGCCTTGGAATAATCGGTGTTGATCAGCTTGAAGAGATCATCCGGATCGCCCCCCGAAATCTCATACAGAAATATATCCTGAGCCACCTCGTTCTGATTATCAGGAATCGCATACTTGGCGGAATCCTGATTGAAAAGTTCGAAGCGCACTTTTTTGACAATGTCTGTAATCCCGGCTGTCGAACCGACTATACGGTTGGCCTCCAGATACTGCTGAAGTCTTTCAATATATTTCAAAAGTTCGGGATTCTTGATCGCATCCGGCTCACCGCCGTCGATCACAAGGTAGTTCATGTATGTCCCGGCCAGATGCTTATTCATAGTGCGGTCGGCGATTCTGATCGGATGGTCTTTCTTGAACCATTTGACCGGATTATCGTTGACCACAATCATATTCAGCCCTATCACGGCAAATATGATAACTACCACAGCACCTGCGAGAATCAGCTTGTAGTATTTGTTGGTGATGTCTCTGAATAAGTGCAGTACTCTCGACAGCGGCCCGCCCTCATCTTCTCTTTTGCCGAAATTGCGCAGGGTTTTATCCGAAATCATAACCGCGAAAGCTGGGTTTAATGTCAGAGACAGTATCCAGGCGGAAAATATTCCGAAGGCCACGAAGATTCCAAATACCCGTACCGGCGGTATCGGAGTTGTCGCCAGCGAAAGAAATCCGACCACGGTCGTTAGCGATGTAAACAGCATGGGAATAAACAGTTCGGAAATCGTATTTCTGATCGTGGTCTTTTTGTGCTTGTGCTTTTGATAACGGTCATGAAACTCAGATATAATATGTATTGAGTTTAGTACTGCGATCGGTATCAGGAATATCGGGATCATCGAGCTCATAATGTGCACCGTGTTCCCTGTCGCAATCAGGAGCCCCATGGCCCAGATGACCGACACTACCGCCACGATCATGGGGGGAATAACAACCTTTATCTGCCGGAAAAAGAGCAGCATCAGCAGAAAAATGATTGCCCCGGCCATCGGAGCAGAAATCGCCATCTGCTTGAACATCTCCGCCCCGAAACTGTCCTGCGCGATAGGCAGGCCAGCGATGTAATATTCCTCGCCGTTAGAATGCTTGTCTATAATAGCTTTGATTTCATTGGATATACGGTAGGACATATCCTTGGATTCGATCGGGATGAACATGGCGATCGCTTTGCCGTCATCCGAACCCAGCTTGCCGCGCAGAATCGGATTGCCCTTGATCCGCCCCAGAACATAGCGGGCCGCCGAATCGGACTCAGGCTCCCCTTCAAGCAGAGTTTCAACTTTCAGGATTCCATCCGGGGTCTGCTTGATGTCATCCACAGTTGAGGGGGCCATGATATCGTCGGCAATAACGCCGTCAATATCCTCGATCTCTTCAATTATATTATAGACATTGGTAAGAATCTCTTCATTGAAAGCTCCCTCCTGGGAGACTACGCCTACTGCGATAAAATCCGAAATCCCAAATTCTTCCTTGACCTGGCGGTCGAAGACTCTCACAGGCTCATCTTCCTCGAGCATATTTTCAGGATCAGTGTCAATTTTAATATTGGGGAGCTGCAGCGCGAAGAATACAGTGATAACAGCTACGATGCCGATAACTATCCAGGGATGATTAATAGAAAATTCAGTAAGTGCCTTCTTCATAATGTCTCTCCTTTGGGATTTTTTGGAAATTATATTTAACCGTTTAGATAAGGATTGACTTGAAATGATTCAGATTTTTTTGAATTAGTGCTAATTGCTTGCGCTATTATGGCTTATACGCCAGGTCGCTTTGAGCGAAGTTACAGAACCGGCCTTTGACGAACAAAAATCTGTCTGTTCATGAGAGATTCTTTGGTCACTTCGCTCCCTCAGGTTGACCATTTACAAAGCACTTTTTCGTTTTGCAGAGTCTTGGTTTGCCGGAGGCGAATTGTAACCCTGCGTTACGATAAAACCAAATAATTCACAAAAAAACCGCCAAGTCTACGGACAGGACGGAACTGAATTTTGCATTTTCTATTAGCTGTCAGAGTTATAAATCAGGCTTTGCCGAACTTCTTTTCCCAGCGCCTTTTAATGGCCTCATTCAATTTTGAACTGATCGACTCCGGAAGTTCCTCCCTCTCCCCATCTTTGCAGAGAATCACCGTCTGCCTGAGCGTGTCCACCATCAGGCGGCAGTTTTTACAACCTTTAAGATGCTCTTCAATCTCGCTGCAAAGTTCTGGCCCGAGTTCGCCGTCGATATAATCTGCTATACTTTGTATATGTTTTTTACACTCGCTCATTTGCTTTCTCCTTAAATACTTCCGAGAGCCTCTCCCTGAGAGCCAGCCTGGCCCTCAGGATCCGCGACTTGGTCGCCGCCACCGAGAGATTCATCGAATCGGCCACCTCCTTGACCGAGAGATCTTCATAATATCTCAGAATGAAGGGCACACTGTATTTATCCGACATTTCCGCCAGAGTGTCATCGATCACTCGATTCAGCTCTTTCTGCTCAAGGAGCTCGTGCGGATCTCCCCATTCGAATAATTCCTTTGCTCCGTCTCCCGAACCATGCCCGCCCGGCAGAAAATCCTCGATCGGTTTCAACTCGGCTTTCTTTTTACTCTGGTGAAGCGCATTCACGGCATTGACCGCTATAGCATAGAGCCAGGTTCCGAAGGAAGATTCGCCGCGAAACTTATCGATGTTATCAACCGCTTTCAGGAATGTCTCCTGGAGAATATCCTCGGCATCGTGCCGATTTCCCGAGAGCTTAAAACCAAGATTATAAATCTTGTTTTTGTACTTTTCAATCAGCCGGCTGAATGCCTCGAAATCGCCTGATTGAGCTTTTTTCACCAACTCTTTTTCATTCATTTGGATTGGAATATACGCTAAATGATTCAGGAAAAAACAAAAAAATCCGGGGGTGAAAATTAATGCGTCCTGTATCCGCGAAGACCGCGAATATATTTTGCACCGAATTCGAGGGGAAGTTCCTGGGAGCTTTTGTTGATGATTCCAAGCAGGTCCTCTCCGGCAGAATAGAGATAAATCTCTCCGAACTCCGGGTCAACTACGGCATACGACTGGCAGCCGCCAACCTCAGCGCTATCTCTCAGGTCCCCTTTCAATCCGATAAAACTCAGGTACGAATCGAGGGCCTGCAAGCCATCCCGGGGCAGATAGAATACGGTAATCCTGCCGTATCCGGGATCATAGTCACATGTGAAAACGCGTGTAAAAAAGCTCTGATTCAAAAAGTAATTGTGAATATAGGCTTCGGAACAGGGGATCTTGTCTTCTGCCGGAAAAACAGATAACTCTTCCGGGTACTGCGCCGTTCCGGGAATTTTCGCTTCCACCGCCCGTGCCAGCTTGATCAGCTTGTCCTCCATTTTGGGCACAGGAAATGGACAGGAGACATCGCTGACATACCGGTCCTTGAGTAAAGTTATGCAGTTGGAATCAAGAAAAGCCTCCGTTCCAATCTTAATAATCTCGCAGTCATCGGGACGAATCAGAGTATAAAGCCCGAAGGCCGTATTGGGGTCAGGGAATTTAAATAATTCCGCCACGAATTGATTTTGAAATTCCTTGTCCTTGTAATCCGCCCTTGCCATTGTAGTTAGATGGTAGCGCCAGTAAAGCTCAGCTGAAGCCCCTATCATTTCCTCCAGGTCAAACGGCTCAAACCGGGTTGGGTCGGTGACACGTTCAAATGCGACCAGCTGTCTATCATCAGGGAAAATATCGATATCCTCTTCGTCCCGGAATGTCTCCTCCCGGTCGCTGTCCTTCCGATCCCGTCCGCATGAGACAATTATAAGGGCCGGGAGAAGCATCAGGATTATCCGCTTTAACATTTCCACCCTCCTTTATGTGCGGGATGACCCGCGGGCATTCTCTAAAATAATCCGGTTTTCCCTGCTGCGGCTTTCACCCACCGGGGTAACACGAATCGCGGCCTTGTCCGCGACCGGGCAGGCATACTCGCAGGCCCCGCATCCAGTACACAGCTCAGGATCTACATAGGGTCTCTGAACCTCGACCATCTCACCTTTTCTGTTTCTCACCGTAATCTTTTCCGTGTAAATAGCCTTGGGCGAGGTCGGGCACCATTCTTCGCACACCACGCAGGGGGTGGCCATGGCCCACGGCAGGCAGCGCCCCCGATCAACAAAGGCGGTCCCGATAACATTAGCCGGCACCTCCCGGGAACCCACCTTCTCCTCCAGCGTCAGCTCCCTGATAGCTCCGGTCGGGCAGACCTGCCCGCAGAGCGTGCAGGAGGGCTCGCAGTATCCGATACGCATAATCAATATAGGCGACCAGAGCCCCTCCCATCCTGCTTCGAGCAATGTCGGATGGATCGCATTGGTCGGGCAGACTTTCATACATTCCCCGCACCTGATGCAGCGCGCCATAAAAAGGTCCTCTTGTGTCGAGCCGGGCGGTCGAATCAATTTGTCATTCGGTTTGGCGGACGCTGGCTGGGCCTTGAATAATGCCACCGCTCCCACTCCCAGTGCGGCCGAGGCAAGCACCTTGCGACGGGTGATATTCGGCTTCGGTTCTATTCTTTCTTCCGATTTCGGAAAAAATTTGAATTTTATGGCACCGCGGTCGCAGACTGCCTGGCAGTTCAGGCAGACATGGCACTCGCTTTTGCGCCAGGGCACCCCCGCCTCCGGGCCATCCGCCCCCTGGCAATATTTCAGGCATTTATTGCAATGATCGCATTCCGATTCATATTTCTCCATTCCGAAGATCGACCAGCGCGAGATCAGCCCCAGAAATGCTCCCAGCGGGCAAAGCCCGCGACACCAGAATCGTGTGAACCAGCGGTTGGCAGCCAGGATCAACAGGAAGAATAGCCCGAGTGAGAAGATCGTGTTGTAGCTGACCACCGAATGTGTAACCAGCACATTCTCCTGAATCCATCCCGAGACGAAGCCCAGGATCGCATTGCCGGGGAAGTTATTATCAAATGAGAAATCGGCCACAAAATCGAGAAGGCCGGAGAGGATCGGCAGAACTACCAGCCCCAATGATCTGATAAGAAGCGAAATCGGATCGAATATTCCTGCTATCATCAGACCCAGTACAGCCGAACCGATGAAGAAAATCAGGATATAGTATTTGATCTTCTGATACCAGTGGTACTGGTTCGATTTAACCAGATTCATTCCCCGGCGCGACCGGCGTTCGGACTTAAAGGTCGAGCAGAGCTGATTGATCGTACCCATGGGACAAACCCAGCCGCAGAAGAAACGTCCAAAAAATATGGTCAAAACAATAATTATCAGCGAAAACAGCAGTCCGGAGAAAATCGTCAGGGTCGAGACAGCGGTCATAAATGATGCCAGCGGATCGAATTGCAGAAATATCTTAACCGGGTAGGCCAGACGATAGTCCCTGAGCGCATCGGCGGAAAAGGTCCCGGCAAATTCGGTTTTAAGAAGCAGCACCAGGAAAAGGATTAACACCACCGCCTGCACCGCTCTGCGGATATTTCTGACATGCTGTATCGTCATCTCAGCTTCTGATAATCTCCTTTGATTTATAGTCCGCCGTGCCCAGCCCCTCACGTTCGGCGAGAGTGATATGGCCGACATCGGAGGGATCGAGATCCAGGAACTGGCAGCCGAATGCATCCGCGGCAACTTGATCGGTGGTGGCATAAACAGTGCGCGCACTCTTGACATCATCCAGTGATCCCCCCACCGGACCATTGCGCATAAGCACACGATATGCATCGACAACTACCAGTGTAGGGCGAAGGAATGTTGCCAGGTCGACGATGGAACGATGGATTTTCTGATGCAGCTGTCCGCGTGTGCCGCCGATTATGCCGTACAGGTTTTTCAGCCCGATCGTCATGCGGGAAAGCGAATGCGCCTTCACGATCGGGACATTTATGACTTTATCTGTTTCGATAAAATATTTCAAGACCGGCCAGGCAGTCAGCAGCTCGCCCCTGATATCGACCTCGACAAAATCCTGCTCACCCGGAATTATCACCTCTGCCCCGGCTTTCTGCGCCGCCTCCTGGATTCCGGAACGGGCGAAGGTCCGGCGGGGATCGTGACAGGTGACGTCGGTAACGATAACCTTGGAGGCTCCCGCAGCGTAGGCCATACTGACCAGTTCCGCAACAAGCTCCGGATTGGTGGTGGCGGCCTGCTCCGGGGTACGGTCCCAGGCCACATTGGGTTTGATAACCACCCGGTCATCCCGGGAAATAAACTTCTCCATCCCGCCCAGAGAATCGACCACTTTACGCCCCAGCTCACGCACATCATCCCCTTCGGCCACAGCCAGTTTGCTGTCAAGAGCGCGATCCGGAATCCTGTAATCGGCGCTCACAGCTCGAGCCTGTTTTTCCTCCGGAAAATCAGGTTTGAGGTCAAGCGCGAAATATCCTCCCGCGAATACCGCTGCGGCGGCCGAGGCTTTGCCGGTCTGAATGATAAATTTACGTCTGTCCATCTTTTCGCCCATAAGCTGTCCTCTGGTTTTTATAATGATACGCAGGATAGAAGAGCCCGGCAATATTAAATTTGCTATTGGAGGGATTTGGATGTTTGCCTGCCCCCCCAGCTCAGGGAAATGTTGAGAAAGCACGGAATATGGAGAATACAAGTATCCGCCGTCATCTGAGGGACCGTGGTGACCGAAAAATCTCTCACGAAGCAAAAAGATTCTTCGCTGCGCTCAGAATGACAGTTTCAATCCATACACACTTTTTCAAGAGACCCATCCGGGACAGGACACCCTGGCGCATATCTGTGAACACTTATCCCGGATTTATACTTTGGCAAATCAAGATTATCTTCGTATAATTTGTATGCTTGACAATACCATAAAGCAATTATAGATTAAAGCCCATAAATTTGGAGGATATTTTGAATAATCTATGGGAAATAGAATTTAAAGCGGGACGACGCGTTTTTCATATAAATGTCAACAAGGTTGAGTTCGAAGTGGGCGACTATGTCATCGTCGCCGCTGAACGCGGCGAGGATATGGGGAAGGTCATCCGGGAATACCTTCCCTCGGTGAATCTGAAGTATGCACCCACTGCGGTTCTGCGAAAAGCCACCGACGACGACATGGGGCGGCTGAATTTCAACCGTGAGAAGGAAGAGGAATCATTCGGCGAATGCCAGAACCTGATCAAAAAGCATGATTTGGATATGAAGCTGGTTGACGTCGAATATCAGTTCGACTGCAACAAGCTGACTTTTTACTTTACCGCAGATCAGCGTGTCGATTTCCGCGAGCTGGTCAAGGACCTCGCAGCAATCTATAAAACCAGAATAGAGCTGCGCCAGATCGGAGTGCGCGACGAGGCCCGCCGGATCGGCGGCTTTGGAATCTGCGGTCTTAAGCAATGCTGTTCCTGCTGGCTGAGGGAATTCGAGCCGATTACCACCCAGCTTGCACGGGAACAGAACCTGGCCTTGAACCCGCAGAAAATCTCCGGCAACTGCGGACGCCTCCTGTGCTGCCTGCTTTACGAGCAGAATCATTACCAGCAGGCTCTGACTGAATTCCCCCAGCTGGGATCGATCTACCGCACGGAAAAGGGTACAGCCACGGTCGAGAAGGTAAATGTCTTCACACGGGAGCTGATCGTGAAACATACTGATAATTACGAAGAGAAAGTGAAGGTTGAAGAAGACGTGACCGATAAATACGGCTATCGAACCACTTACAGAAGGGTGGTCAATATTAACGGGGGAGATGAGAGTGAGTCAGCCTGATAGTTACTATGTTACCACTCCGATCTATTATGTCAATGCGGAGCCCCATATCGGAAATGCCTACACTACCGTTGCCGCAGACGTCCTGAACCGCTACCATAAGCTTTTCGGGTACCGGTCCTATTTTCTGACCGGCACCGATGAACACGGTTCCAAGGTTGCAGAATCCGCTGAAAAAGCCGGTCTCTCGCCGCAGGAGCTGTGCGACCGCAATAGCCAGGTATTCAAAGACAGCTGGAAGAAGATGAATATAGAGTATGACAAATTTATCCGCACCACCGACCCGGAACATGAGGAAATAGTCCGCAAATTCATACAGGTGCTTCATGACAAGGGATACATTTATCAGGGGGAATACAGCGGTCTGTATTGCACCGGTTGCGAGAAATTCATTACCGACAAGGAGTTGACCGAGGACGGCCTCTGCCCGGTGCATCTGACCAAACCCCAGCAGGTCAGGGAAAAGAATTACTTCTTCAAGCTCTCCAAATTTTTGGGCCCGTTGAAGGAAAAAATCGAAAGCGGCGATCTGGAGATTATGCCCGCTTCACGGCGCAATGAAGTCCTGGGCCTGTTCAAACAGAATCTGGATGATTTTTCACTTTCACGCGAAAGGGTTAAATGGGGCGTGAGCCTTCCTTTTGATGAATCCCAGGTCACCTATGTCTGGATAGATGCATTGATAAATTATATTTCTGCTCCGAAGTATCCGGACGGCCCCGATTTCGACAGGCTCTGGAACAAATCCACCGTGGTTCATCTGATGGCCAAAGATATTCTGAAATTCCATTGCATCTACTGGCCGGCCATGCTGATGGCTGCGGATGTCAAACTGCCGGATAAGATCGTCATTCACGGCTACCTCAATCTGGACAGCCAGAAGATCAGCAAATCGCTGGGCAATATTATCAAGCCGGACGATATGATAGGTTGGTTTGGTGTAGATGCCTCTCGTTTCCTGGTACTGAATATGTGCGCTTTTGGCTCCGACGGCGATATCCGTATCGAGGACTTCTATACCAAGTACAATTCCGACCTCGCCAATAACTACGGCAACCTGGTTTCGCGCACATTGAAAATGATTGACCGTAATCTTGACGGAATCCTGCCCCAGCCTTCCGGCGACGATATGCCGGAGATTATCAAGGACGGCTATGAGACTGTCGGGAAGGTCCGGGACAGGCTGGTTGATGTACAGATCAAAATGGCCACCGACGAGATCATCGCCTACCTGAGCAAGTTGAATACATACTTCGATGAAAAGAAGCCCTGGGTGCTGGCAAAGGAAGGCGCGAGCAATGAGCTCGGAAAAGTCTTATACAATGTCTCTTACGGTATTGCTCTATCGTCCGCCCTGCTTTCACCTTACCTGACCGAAAAGACTGCGACGGTTTTAGAATGCCTGTTTGGAAAAAAGATACCACCCAACGTGGTTCTGCAGGAACTCGGGCATGCGCTGGGATTCTCGGATAAAATCGAGATACCCAAAGAGAATCTCTTTCCACGGCTTTCCATGCCTAAGGAGCTCGAGACTAAGGCTGAAGCAGAAGCCGACAACCTGATTGGAATCGAGGATTTCGCCAAAGTTAAGCTGCAAGTAGCCGAGGTCAAGGCCGCCGAAAAAGTCCCCGGAGCCGATAAACTTCTGAAGCTGCAGCTCGAAATCGGACGGGAACTGCGCCAGATTGTGGCCGGGATCGCAGAATATTATGAGCCGGAATCACTTTTAGGCAAGAAGATCATTGTGGTCACCAACCTCAAACCGGTAAAATTGCGCGGGATCGAATCCAACGGTATGCTTCTGGCGGCCCAGAAGAATAAAAAACTCACGCTTCTCACCGTTGATTCGGATATACCATCCGGAGCCAAAATCAGTTGATATGATTGATACGCACTGCCATCTCGATTTCGAAAATTATGATGACGACCGTGAGGAGGTTATCAGGGAGACAATCGAAGGCGGGGTGGATCGGATGATCAATATCGGCATTGATGAATCCACTTCCATAAAGGGGCTGGAGCTCTCTGAAAAATATGAAAATATTTACGCCTCAATAGGTTACCATCCCCATTCCGCCAGCGAATTCAGCAAACAGGTTCAGGATAAACTGGAACGCCTGGCCCAGCATCCCAAAGCTGTGGCAATCGGCGAAGTCGGGCTTGATTATTACCGCAATTATTCTCCCCGTGAGGATCAGATAAACGCCTTCAGGCGCCAGATAAGGCTGGCAGCCGAGATGGAGTTGCCGATTGTCGTGCATATCCGCGAGGCTATGGAGGAAAGCCTGAAGATTCTGAAAGAGGAGAACGCCGGTGAGTTCGGGGGTGTCCTGCACTGCTTCCCCGGGAGTTACGAGGATAGCCGGAGGGCGCTGGATATGAACCTGATGGTTGCCTTTGGAGGGACAATAACTTTTAATAATGCCCGCGCTGCAAAGGTAGCCGAAAAAGTGCCTTTGAAACAGATAGTCCTCGAAACCGATGCTCCTTTTCTGACTCCTGTCCCCTTCCGCGGTAAACGCAATTCGCCGCTTTATGTACACTATGTTTACAAAAAGCTGGCCGAAATCAAAGAAACTGATTTTGCCGAACTTGAAAAAAAGATTGATAAAAACGCGGTTTCTTTGTTTAATCTATCCTGATGCTTAAGCCAAAGAAATCATTAGGCCAGAATTTCTTAAAGAGCAAAAAGACGGCGCAGCGAATTGTCGATCTTCTGGACCCCCATGCGGATGACGTTATTCTGGAGATCGGTCCGGGAACAGGCGTGATGACTGAGATCCTGATCGAATCCGGCGCAAAGGTCTATGCTGTGGATATCGATCAGCGCATGATCAATTTTCTGGCCCAGAAGTATGCCCGCGCCCGGAATCTGGAAGCCGTGCATTCTGATATAATGGACTATGATTTTGACCAGATTGAAAGCAAGGAGCGGATCAAGGTAATTGGCAATCTTCCCTACCATATGACCTCCCCCATCCTGGAAAAGATTTGCTATTTCCACCACAAGATAGACTTTGCAATTCTGACCGTCCAGAAGGAGGTGGCAGCCAGAATTACCGCTGAGGTGGGCAGTTCCGATTACAGCGCCCTGACAATTTTCATAAATAATTACTGCAATGCCGAGGTGATGTTCGATCTTGGCAGAAAGCAGTTTCACCCCCCGCCCGAGGTAACCTCATCCGTTATACGGCTGGACTTCTTTAAAAAACCGCTGATCGATCCCGGCCGATACCTGTTAATCCGAGATCTGATAAAAAAACTTTTCAGCCAGAGACGCAAGAAGGTTGTCAATTCCCTCATGAACAGGTTAAACATGAGCCGGGAAAAAGCGCAGGAAATCCTGGATGACGCCTCCATCGATAAGAACAACCGCCCCCAAAATATTTCTCTCGAAGAATATGTTCGTCTCGCGGACGCGCTTTATAAATATGACGTGGAATTATAAAATATGCCTCGCCTGCCTTGCAGTTTCAATTTTTGCGGGCGGCCCGCTGTATGCCCAGGGCATGATACTCGATTTTTCCCACGACAAGTCGACCTATCACTGGGAAGATTCAATCTGGATAGACAATGATTTTTCCGATAATCTGCGCCTGCAGATGTATAACCATTCCACCGCAACCCTGATAAAAAAATCATTGTTCATAAACAGCCGCGACCGCTGGCAGAAAAATGCCAATACCAATCTGGCCCTGAGCTTTAATCCCCGCAACCGTTTTTCCTGGGGCATAACAGCCTTTAACAACTATAACCGGCTGGAAAGCAGGCGGGTGGGGATAAACCGCCTGGGACTTCACCAGGACTACAAGATCAGTGATGCTATCAAGGTACACTCCCAGCTCGCCTATTCCGAGGCCACCCGGCATTACCGGGAGACAAAGGAGCGCGACCGGGGAGTGATGCAGAAACTCGATCTTACCTATGTTGGAAACCTCTTCGGGCTGGGGAGCCTGGGAGCCTCATACAATCATGAGCTGAACCTCCTGCGGAGAACTCCTGAAAAATCTTTTGGCCTGGATTTCGGTTTTGCCAACAATGGCACAGAGCAGGAAATTCAAATAAATTACAGCGGCAATTACCAGCAGAACAGATTTTTCACCGACCTGACATCATTTGAAAATGTGACCACCCAGAACAAATATGAGCATCAGGGCGACCTGCATATAAATATTGATCTGATAAGGAATCTGGATCTCGATCTTGTCTCCAATTATTCCTATCGCCGCTTTGAGTACACGGAAGATGAAGATGATGCCCTGACGGGAATAATCGGGCGCGACAACCTGACCGCAACCTTCTACTACAAGCTGGCCGGGTCATACCCCCTTTTCGGGGTATCTCTTTTCAAGACCGAATATATCTACCGTGACAGCGATGAAGAATTCGGGGACCTGTTTTCGGGGCAGAATATCACAATGGGTGAACTGCGCCTGTCATATTATATTTCATGGAGCGAAAAAGATTCTCTCTATGCCGCGGGCACATTTTCCGTGACAACATACAACGGCAAAGACCCCAACAACTTATTCTCCGATCGCGACCGGGTCTTCAAGCTGGGCCAACTTGTCTATCAGCGCGATTTTTCAGACCATTTTCTCCTGCGTTTGCGGGGATCATACCAGTATAACCACTACATCTATATCTCCGCACAGCTTTCGGCCAACAACAATCATAATATTCTCTACCTCGCTCAGCCGGAGGTAATCTGGAGGCCATCTGATGTTCTGCAGATTTCCCACAGCTGGGTCATGCATGCCAACTATATCTATTATGACTTTGAAAAATATGAGGATTCCCAGCGCAACACGCTTTACCGCAAGGCCGATTATCTTGTAAAATTGAACTATTCCATTTCCGGAAATCTCGATCTTTTATTATCTTACCGTTACCGTTATGAGGATTTTGGACAGCTTGCCTACAGGGATCAATGGGCCCAGAGGATAAGCTGGGACCGGAAAGGCCACTTGCCTTCGATCGAGATGTTCTGGCGGCCATTTGATGAACTTCTGGTCAATTCCGGGTATTCATATGAACGGAAGAAATCTTTCGATCATCTTCCGGGCGAGGAGGAGGGCACCCGGATCCTGGAAGAAAAAGAGGTTTTTGAAAGAGAGAAGATATTTATTAATATAGAGTACAGTCCCGGCCATAAATCAAGGGTTAACTTCTCATATACGCGCCGGGTACAGGAATCGCGATTGTTTCTTAATGAGGATTCCGATATCATAACATTAAACGTAAGCAGGTACTTCTGATGAAAAAATATGCCCTGACGCTGATATTGATCTTTATTGCCTGCGCCAGCCCGTTCGACAGCAGGGAATCAGAACTGCCGACCAATGACCGCGGTACATTTATACAGCCCGTTTCTCCCCAGGTCGTACTGTTCAATCTGGAAAATTCATTTAAGGAACTGATTATAACCAACTTCATGCAATCCCTTGACTCGAATTTCTTCTTCCTCTATGATTTTGTTACCGGCAGTCCTCCTGAGGGAGATTCCGGATGGGCCCATTCCGAGGAACTGCGTCTGACCGAGCTGATCTTCAACAATTTCCAGGCAGACTCAGGGGCGGAAATCATCCTCAGCCTGACACCCCTGCAAAATCAAGCCGATCAATCCTACGATACTACGGCCGTTCTTTATCGCAGTTACAGCCTGCAGGCTGTAAAAACGGGAAGCGGGGGCCAAATCGACACTACCGAGTACCTGGGCACATCGATCTTCACCATGGTTGAGAACAATCAGGGGCTCTGGAGCCTTCTAACATGGGAGGACCGGCATCAAAGCACAAATATTCCCAGCTGGGCAGATTTTAAAAATGGCTATCGTTAAGGACATATCATATATATCTATCCTCTTCATGTTCACACTGTGGCTGTCTGCCTGCCTCAATCCATTCGCGCCATCGCTCTTGGGGCCCTCCGGTGTCAAGGCCATCGTGCGCCAGGTGGAACCCGACAGCACCCTGCATAATTTCAAATATGCCTATGAGCATAACGATATAGATGTCTATGAGAACTGCCTGGATGAAAATTTCATCTTCCGTTATGTCGATCAGGACCTTGCCGGAGAGATCGCAACCGTTGAAATTCCACGTGACGGCGCCTCGGGGGATATCGAAAGAACACGTAATCTGTTCGCATTTTTTGATGAAATCCAGCTCGATCCATGGATCCCGGTTTTCGACAGAACCGAGATTCAGGGAGATGAAACCTGGGAGGTATACAAAGTCTATTTTCAGCTCTCGGTTCGAGACACTGACGGAGACTTCGGGCTGGAACAATACGAGGCCACCGGCCTGGCGGAATTCAAATTCCGGCAGTCGGGTGAGGATGATTTATGGAGAATTGTGTTCTGGGACGACCAGTCCAATCAATAAATTCGCAATCGATATTTTAGAATAGAGGACTATGCTGTGAAAAAACTTTCTGTCAGCTTGGATCAAATAGGGCTCCTGCGGGAAGCGCGAAAAATTCGCACGCCCGATCCTGTAACCGCGGCCGGAGTGGCCGAGATTGCCGGCGCTGATTCCATATCCATTCATATCCGATTGGATCGCCGAGGTATCAGGGAGCGCGACCTGTATCTTTTGAAAGAGACCTGCAAAACTCGCCTGAATCTCAATATCTCCCCCAAAAGCGAGATGCTTTCCATGATCAGCGAGGTTAAACCGCATGAGGTAACTATCCTTCCCGAAAGAGCAACCGAGCTTTACACCGAACGGGGAATTTCCTTCGAGAGCGAGGAGGAGTTTGATCTCGACCTCTTCGGCCAGATTCAGGGTACCGGCTCGAGGCTGTTTCTGATGGTTGAACCGGAGGCGGCCGATATTAAGGCCGCAGCTAAAGCAGGATGCGCCGGTATTCAGCTTTACAGCCTGGCCTATACTACCGTCAGGACCGAAACTGAAAGGCAGGTTGAACTGGACAAGATTGCAAAGGCGGCGGAACTTGCAGCCAAAAATGATCTGGAGGTCCGTCTCGGCGGAGGTCTGGACTACAATAACATCTTCCCCTTCCTCAAGATCGACGAGGTCAGTGAATTCGTGATCGGGCATGCAATAGTCGCCCAGGCCCTGATGGTCGGGATGGCCAAAGCGGTCGAGGACATGGTTACGATAGTCAAATGGAGTTGATGTTTTGCAGAAAATCTACAGAGATCAGAATGCGGATATAAAATATATCAGAAATAAGCAAATTCTGATTATTGGATATGGAAGCCAGGGGCGTGCTTTCGCTCTCAATCTAAGGGACTCAGCCATTGAGGTGAATATCTGCATTAAACTGGAGAGTCTTTCAGCCAATGCCGCCCGGGCCGAAGGGCTGAAGGTAATTACGCCGGATAATATTGATGACCGCTATGATATATTCCTGTTTATGATACCTGACCATCTCCAGGGCGATTTCTATGAAAAATATATCAAGAACAGCCTGAAGGAAAATTCCTGCCTTGTCTTCGCTCATGGCTATTCTATTCAGTTCGGGCTTGTCCGGCCGGATTTCAGCTCTGATGTCATACTTGTGGCGCCTCACGGTCCCGGTGACGATTTGCGCGAAAGATTTATTAGGGGTTCCGGAATTTCATGCTACGTTGCGGTACAGCAGGACCATTCCGGGGAGGCTGCCAATATTGCCCTGGCCCTGGCAAAAGCGGTCGGCTCAACGCGCATCGGCGCCTTCCAGACTACCTTTGAACATGAAACCCTGGGAGACATTTTTGGCGAGCAGGCCCTGCTTTGCGGGGGCCTGGCAGAATTGGTCACAAAATCATACGAGGCCCTTGTCAGAAACGGCATCCCGGAGGAAAATGCATATATCGAGACGGCACACCAGATAGATCTCCTGGCATCGCTGCTTAAGAGACACGGCATTCACGGCATGGCTGAACGGATATCGATGACCGCCCAGTACGGCATGCTCAAAATGAACGACAAAATAATTGACCGGGATGGTGAAAAGAGGTTAAATCAACTATTTGAAAAAATTAAATCAGGCGAGTTCGCCCGCGACTGGCAGGAAGAATATGAAACTGGTTTCAAGAACCTCAAAGAATACAAGAAAAAACTCAAAAATCACTCGATCGAAAAGACGGCGGAAAAGATAAAGAAGATTATAGAATAAATGGAAATTACATATAGAAATCTGCGGCCGGAAGATTATGACAGCCTGATTCAGGTCTGGAAAGCCTCCGGCCTCCCCGTGCGCCTGACCGGCAGGGACAGCCGGGAGAAAATAACGGAGCATATGAAAGAACAGCCCGATTTCTTCACAGGCGCATTCGACCGCGGCAGATTGATCGGGGCGGTAATTGCCACTTCCGACCTGCGCAAGGGCTGGATAAATCGCCTGGCGGTGATTCCGGAATATCAGGGGCGCGGTGTAGCGTCTGAACTGCTGAAAATTTCGGAGAAATGTCTGATAAACTCCGGCGTGGAGATAATCTCCTGCCTCATCATGGATGACAACCATCACTCAATCAAGTTCTTCGAATCCAGGCATTACAGCAATTCACCGGACGTCCTGTACTTCCGGAAGGTATTGCGCCGGGACACATGAAGAAGGGAAGCAAATGCCAACATTTGAACAGGTAACATATATAGAACGAGACATTCAAACCGTATTCAATTTTCATCTTGACCTGAATAACCTGCTCAAGATTTCCCCTGATGATGCTAACCTGCAGATATTCCATGCACCCGAGAAGATCGAACAGGGTTCCCGCATCGGACTGTTTGTAAAAATCGGGCCGATAACGACCACCATGGAAACCGTCGTAGAGATTCTCCAGCCTCCGCATAAATTTGTGGACAGGCAGATAGGCGGTTTCTTCGCCAAATGGGTGCATACGCATCTTTTTGAAAAAGTCACCAGAAATAAAACCAAGCTGACCGACAGAATTGAATACAGCCTCCCGGGGGGAGTCTTCACTAATGTGGTGGGCGGTGGCATCGCCCAGAGGAAAATCGAGGAGATGTTTCGTCATCGAGCGGAGAGGACAAAAAAGCTCCTGGAAAAAGAAAGCGATTAAAAAGGCGGCCCTGAGGCCGCCCGAAATAAATCAATATAGATTATAGACCACTCAGAGCATTCAAGAGCCCTGTCCTCAGGAACGACACCTTCCAGGCTCCATCCTGCTTGATAAGGTAAAAATCGACCGTCTTTGTTTCCATTTCAAAAGTTTTGCCCTTGACCGCCGATTTGGCCTGACTGATAACATCTCTTATAATCTGCTTTTTCTCTTCAAATGGCATATCTAACGAATCCAGGCGATTCATTTTTTCGTAAGTCTCCGGATCGATGTTCATGAGCAGGAAATCATCCAGGTTGTCTGTGGCAATCGAAAAAGTCACCGGGACATCCAGTGTGTCTCCCTCGCCTGTGGCGTCCCCTACTTCATAGGAGAGGACATTTTCGGGTACCGGTACAATCGCATCGATCTTGACTCGCCATAACCTTACATCCTCGGACACATTTTCATCATCTTTACCGGTAACAAGATCATAGAAGCCTTCATGCATACCGACCGCCATGCGTTCCTCGCTGACCAGCATTGCGAAGGGTTCGCTCAGATCGCCCTCCTGCAGGATATTATCCAGGAACTGCTGCACAATTCTGGCCTCGCCCGCGGCGCCGTTCTGGTCTCCTCCTCCGCAGGCCAGAATTGGCATCAACGCCAGTACTACTAATATGACAATATAATTCCTCACCCTATCCTCCATTTAATTTGATTATCAAATCACATGTTTAAAATATATGCCCGCCTGCAAATAGATCAAACAAAACAATTCGGATTTATGTGAAACCGCAACTATTTGATCGACGATCTAACTGAATCGGGCAGGGGAGAAAAATCTTCACCCGGATTATGCCTTGGCATCATAGGCGAATCCTGTGTGTACTCACCGCGGCTTTTCTGGTTGTTATATGTCCGCATTTTGATTGTCAGGTCCTGGCATGCCTGACAACGGCAAATATTATTGATTTTATCTTTCGGGATCACACGTTTAGGCTGATGATCCGGGGCGTACACCCTCCTTTTCACTACCGCATATCCCTTTGAGAAATCAAGGGGATCTTTCCATTTCACTCCCTGCACAACTTTTGTATTGGTTTCATCGTAGATAGTGGCCCCGGGACAGTCAATCATAACCATCTCCTGCCCCTCATCTCCCTTATACTCACCCACAGCGTTAGCAAAAAAGTTGTAATAATCGCCGTAACGATCATTGCATTCCACGCAGATATGAACATGGTTGAATTTGCTCATCCGCTTTCCGCAGATGGGGCAGATCTCAGGCTTGTTCATCTCATGCTCCCTGATTCTGATTTATTTGACTTTTCTTTTGGCGCCGTAGAGTCTTCCGGGAGGGGGCATTCTGAATGTATCCCCCACTACCTTAACTCCGCATGAGGGACAGACCTTTTTCCCGTTTACTTTCTTCAGTTCCCTTCGGCAGAGCGGGCATCTGGTGATTTTTCTACCCACAGTCCTTCTCCATATTTTAGATTTTTAATTCAATTATTTCTTTTGCAAGGCTTATGCCGTCCCGACGAATAAATGTAATTTCATGGGATACAAGACAATAGGAACTCCGAGTAAGAAACGGAAAGGGGACACCGGATAGAAATTATAGGATCAGGCCAACAGTATTGGCCGGAATGCTATACTGGATTCCATGAAAAACTATGCTTTCAGGAGAAACAAAAAGGAAAATGCCGCCCCCGCGATCGGAAGCACAGAGAGCAGGTTGACCGAGAAAAAGGTGGCGGCTATATACCCCGCCACCAGAGCGGGTATTAGTACAAAGCGCAGCAGGTTAAAAGCCAGCTTGAAGATCTTGAAGACGACAACCAGCAGCAGGATGAGAGCACAAAGATAAATTGCCATGGTAATATCCGGGCCAAACCGGATATAGAGGTAATCATGATATGCACCGATTTCGGCGAATGTCCCTCCAACTACAGATCCTATTTTTGAAAGAACCAGATCAACTATGTTATCCATCGCCGCCTCATACCTCTATTTCTTCTACCGGCTCGATAGTCAGGGATGATTCACCAACCCTGGTCAGCCCGACCATTCTCTGGGTCAAAAAATTCTGGGATGTAATCCATTGCTGAGAAAGGTCCAGCACCTCTTCCTGGGCCACTTCGGTTACCCAGTCGATGGTCACGGCATCGTAATGTTCGCCATCGACAGTTAAATCATCCATTGATAATGTAAATCTGACCTTCATAAGTCTCCTACCTTGTTGTCGCTTCGAACAGATGTAATTGCAAGGCCTATGCCGTTGACAAAAAAGCTCTGCAAAAGACTTGACCAGTTCTGTAACCTGTTGGGAATAAATAAATTGTCAGCGCCCCAAAGCGGTTTCGGTGTGAAACATCTGAACAGCAGCTGTTCAAATCTATCGGATCATATCTATATAATGTTGGACAGATATAGATATTAGTGCATTTTGCAATGGAAATGAGTTATATATGTCGGGATATAAGCGTATACTTCTAAAGGGCGCTGAAATGCGAAAAATACTCAAGAATCAATATAAACGTCACGATATCTTTTCCTGCAACCATTCCGCGCACCACCGTTTCGGGGGAGCGGTTTCCACCTACTATATACTGTCTGAGAAAAAATGCTATCCGGAGGGATGTATAAACTTCATCTGGCGCTGCCGGCTCCTCAATAAAGGGCACGCCTGCCCCAGGAAATACAACCATGTGGGACGTAAGTGTTTCTCATGCAAGGAATATTACGAAGAGAAATTCTGCCAGCAGCCCAAATTAAAGGTCAGCCAGGATGAGTATCGTGAATTTCTGCAGGAAAAAGAGGATTTTGATCACTGGATCAACCAGCACGAGGGTCGGGATGTAGAGATTGATACCAGCATATCAGCAATTAATCCCAGCCTGACTATGACCAACGGCGGAAAAAAACCGAAGTTTCGATTCAATGGCTGGATACTGGTCTTCGACAACCTGCATGTGAACTATGATCTTTTCGATGACACCGCTTTTGCCTGGATTTCCCCCAGGACGCAGGAAAGTCTTCAGTTCAGCCGGGGAAGCTCATTCGAGGCCATGGCCCGCTTCAATTTTGAGCAGGGAAGGCTTATATTCAACCGGCTGCGGCGCTTCGAGATAAAAAGCCCGGGCATCGAGGACCCCCCGGACATCAATAAAATTATGGTCGCCACACAGACCGCATCTCGATTTCCTGTACAAACCGAGAAGTGTATTCATTGCCCCGAGGGAGTGCTGGTGGATAATATAGACTACAAGAGGACCCGAAACGGCCGACGCAGAAATCTTGTCTGCCTCAAGGGAGTAGAAAATCCCGCCGAATGCATCTATCATCTGTCTGCAATTCTGGATTCAGAAGAATAGACTACTCATCCAAAGAGTCCAGGATCTTGAAGGCCTGCCTGTGCAGATATTCGCGGTAATGAAGTCCGCCGACATCAAGCTCCAGCATTATCCTGCCGAATTTCTCGAATTCCGAACGATCCGCCAAATGGACTTTCTTGATTTCCCCTGTATCGACAGGTCTTAATTCCCCCTCTTTCCAGTCTGCCAGAACAAGATGAGAGATCCAGTCAACGCTCCTGTTGTCGCTGTAAAACCGGACAAAAATGCGCAGAAAATAGCGCAGAATCTCAATCCGGCTGCCGGTCTCCTCGAAGGCCTCACGCCGGGCGCCCTCGCCCAGAGATTCATCGGGATGGATGCCTCCCGAGGGAATACGGTACAATCCCTCCGGGTACCACGGCTTGGCGTTCACAATCCATCTATTATTTTTGCGGATAAATATGGTAACGTCGTGGCTGCGCCCGTGCTTCTGGCTGTTCAGAAGATTCTGATATTCTCCGGGAGTCATCTCGAAGGAAGTAAAAAGTTCTTCCGGGTGCCCGTAACGTCTTTCGAATTCCTGCAGATTTTCTTTAGTTATATACATCCGGGGCTAAAAATAAGCCATCAATCCTGGCTGTCAACAATATTGAACTTCGACATACCCAACACATTATAATTTCTGTCGACTATGTAAACAGTCCAATCCCCGGTTTGTTCTGGAAGAATTTTATGAGCTGTATATGCTCTAAAACCGTCTGGAGAGGCGGTAACATCAATCGAATCTCTGGATTGCTCCTTCCCCTCATAGTTCCATATATGATATATGGTAATCGGATACAGTTTTTCGGCTACTACTTTGCTCCAACAGCATAACGTGCCGATTGTATTTTCGAAGACAGAATCGATTCCAACCGGTTCCTTGTCCAGGATGGCATCGGCGATTTTGATGTCCAGCTTTAGTTCGACCGGCTCGGCTGCCACAGCGGAGGAATCTTCCTCGTTCTCTTCCGGCAACGCTACAGTGAATAAAAACAATATATATAAGGGTAGTACCGACCTGACCAGATATTTCATCTCGCAGTCCTTAAATTATTTCCTCTCATGTAGTTAAAAATGATTCTGCAATAATGATACGAAACCTTCAGCTGACTGTTAGGCATTATATCATGTTAAAGTGCCTTTTGCCATATTAAATTTATTTTTTTCCGGACCTGATGTCAGTTCCGAGAACACATTCCCTTATTAGGTCTATCGACATTTATCCAGAGCATTTAAGAGCAGAATTAATTTTTCATTTCAAAAAGCTGCCGGCGACTTAAAACCTTGGTATTTCTCACGCTATTTTATAAATTGGGAATTATGCAGGCAGGAGTGTATATTCATCTACCCATATGTAAATCGCGCTGCATCTATTGCGATTTCTTCTCCCAGACCGACTCGGGACTGGAAAATGACATCGTCGATTGTATCCTGGAGGAGATCAAAATGGCGGCGCGAAAATACAGGGACTTCAGGGCTCAGACCTTGTATCTTGGCGGCGGGACTCCTTCATGCTTCTCGGATTCAAATATCGAAAAGCTGATCCGCGCCATCAACTCGTATTTCACATCCGGCAGAGATGGTTTAAAAGAGATTACCCTTGAGATGAATCCTGACGATACGAAAATCCATAAGCTCGTTAATTATCGGGAGATCGGAATTAATCGGATTTCCCTCGGGGTTCAATCATTTGATGACAGGGTACTCGCATTTCTAAAACGCAGACATAACTCGGAGCAAAACCTGAGCGCGATAAACCTGCTCCGGCAGGCGGGATTCTCAAACTTCTCCCTCGATCTCATCTTTGCTGTCCCGGGTCAGACTAATTCCGAATTCTCCAAAACACTCGAAATGGCAATTAAGCTCCAGCCCCCGCATCTATCGCTGTATTGCCTCTCCTACGAGCCGGAAACGAAGCTGTCGGAGATGCTCAATTCCGGCGTCATTAATGCTGTTAACGACGAGAGCCAGGCACGGATGTTCCGTGAATCGATCATCATGCTCAAAACCGCCGGCTACCGGCAGTATGAGTTGTCCAATTTTGCCCTTCCCGGATACAAATGTGGTCACAATCAGGTATATTGGAAAATGCAGGATTATCTGGGTTTTGGACCCTCGGCGCACTCCTTCTATCATGGAGCGAGGTGGGGAAATTACTCCGATCTGGATAAATATTTCGGATGCGTAAAGTCCCCGGATTTTCCTCATCCGCCAGAGGAAAAACTATCTGCACAAAGATTGGCCGAGGAATATCTCATGCTCAGCCTGCGCCTGGATGAGGGTATCGATTTAGATGAGTATCATAAGTTTTCCGGCCTCAGCCTGATGGCGGAAAAGAAAGAGATTATTGAGGGCTTGCTTGAAAATCGACTGGCTGAAATGGATGGCGGCCGTCTCCGTCTGACCATGGACGGGATTATGGTGGCGGATGAAATTGTGGCTCAACTGATTTAATGCAGTTGAAATACCCGGAATCTTTTTCCGATTCAGAAATGATGGTTTTCCTGTTGAAATAATCTATTTTTGGGTTTTATTGAGGCGAATATGGAATTATTTGAAGAAGACAGATCGGGTATCTCTTCCGGGCAGCCGCGGCCGTTAGCAGACAGGATGCGTCCCCGGGATATTTCCGAAATACTGGGGCAGGATCATCTCCTGGGAGAGGGCGCCCCCCTGAAGGTGGCGATCGAGAGCCGCAAGATACCCTCAATGATCCTGTGGGGACCGCCCGGCTCCGGAAAAACCACCATAGCCAGCGTGATCGCCAGGACAGTCGAAACGCGCTTTATTTTTTTCTCAGCCGTGACCTCGGGGATCAAGGATGCCCGCCTGGTTGTGAATGAGGCTGAAAAAGAATGGCTGCATTACAACAAACAGGCGATCCTCTTTGTGGATGAAATCCATCGCTTCAATAAGGCCCAGCAGGACTTCTTTTTACCGCATGTGGAGAAAGGCGTTATTATCTTGATCGGGGCGACTACCGAGAATCCCTCCTTCGAGGTAATAAGCCCACTTCTCTCGAGGTGCACTGTCTTCACTCTGAGTATGCTCGCAGCCGGAGATATCAAGATACTTCTCAAGCGCGCCCTCAAAGATAAGGAGCGCGGGCTGGGTGATTATCCCAATCAGGTTCCGGAGGAGGTGCTCGACTACCTGGCTGCAATCTCTGACGGCGATGCGCGCCGGGGCCTGTCTTACCTGGAGATGCTTGCCGCGCATTTTGGCGAAGCGGGCGCAGAAATCAGCATCGACTCTGTCGGCAAGATTCTGCAGAAGAAGACCATGCTTTATGATAAGTCCGGCGAGGAGCACTATAACCTGATATCCGCCCTGCATAAATCCGTACGCGGCTCCGACGTTGATGCTTCCTTATACTGGCTGGCAAGGATGCTCGAGTCGGGAGAGGATCCCATGTATCTGGCCAGGAGGCTGGTCAGGATGGCTGTCGAGGATATAGGTGTAGCGGATCCAAATGCCCTGACGATTGCCCTGAATGCCAAGGAGGCATACCATTTCCTGGGCAAGCCGGAGGGTGAGCTGGCCCTGGCTGAATGTCTGGTCTATCTTGCCACCGCCCCTAAATCAAATAGAATCTACACCGCTTTCCAGAAAGTGCAGCAGGCGGTCAGAGAGAACCCGTCCGAGCCGGTACCCCTGCATATTCGTAATGCACCCACGGGATTGATGAAAGATCTGGGCTATGGTAAGGGCTATAAGTACGCTCACGATTATGAAGATGCCTTTATAGATCAGGAGTATCTTCCGGACAGCCTGAAAGGGAAAAAGTTCTACACGCCATCCGACATGGGATTCGAGAAAAAAATAGAGGAACGCATGGCCTGGTGGGAGAAAAAGAAAAAAGAACTCTCCCGCAAAGAACAATCCAGTGAATAAATTGGCCCGCTTTTAGTAATTCTTTTGGAATAACCTTAAATCGCAAATTCACAGCAATCGCCGCCCTGGCCTTCCCATGCCCCGGGAGCGCATGTTCCGGGGGGATCTCCACCCACAAAAACGAAGTTTATTATCCAGACAGAGTCGGAGACATTGACTGAGGAATCCGCATTGGCATCACCACATGCAAACACGGGCTGAGGGCCGGGACCGCCGATGAAAACAAAATTGATTATCCAGACTGCATCGGAGACATTCACGGACTCATCACTATTAGCGTCGCCGCAGATCCCCTGACACTCCTGTGCCGGCGCAGGAGCGGATACCGACGTAGAATATATGAAATCCCCTGTATTGGCAAAATTACCATTGGCGCCGTTGCCCGCCAGATAAAACGTGATTTGGCCCACATCAGAAGAGGGCGCGGTCCAGTCTATATTCCAGCTGACCGGACCATCCTGCACACCCAGCATTGTTCCGGTGGAGGTATGCTTGACATAATCTTTTAACGGCGCGGCATTGTCCGATAATTGTGTATTCACTGCATCGGTAATGGTGAATACCCCGGCGGCATTGTTCAACGGATCGGAAGCGGTGATTTCGAACCCCCATCGCTGTTGATCGGGGTCCTCAATTGTAACCGTAAGAGTATAGGTCTGGTCGAACGTATACTCAGCCGGCACGCCGCTCAGGGACAACGATCCATCCCCTCCGCTGCTGTTAAGATGGCAATCGGAGCACAATCCCTCACCCGGCGCCCCGGTCTTGCCGTCCGGCGGTCCGGCCGAAAAGGCATTGATGAATTGTGGTATAAAAAATGCAGTCACAAGCAGCGGCAATACAAATGCAAATTTGCGTACATGATCAACCCACATATGGCTCCCCTCGTTAAAATGTTCTCAAAAATGCTATGAAACTTTTTAGAAATACAATCAGTTATAATACAAAACAGAATTTATCCTGATTTTGTTTCTGGACAAAATGTTCCAATTAATATTTATGCTCAAGGAGATTGAAAAGGGTATGGGCATAAGGATAATCATCAGTCAATATTAAGGGCTTATGCGGAATTTTGCTATTATCAGTCTGCCGGGAGCAGTCATCTTCTTGTTTATGATCGCTTTCAACTGCGGTGACAAGGCTGATCCGTTCAGATCGGTAGATGATCCCGGTTTCAAGGTCACCTATACAGACCAGATCAAAGTAATCCTTGATAATAACTGCGTACTCTGTCACGATTCAGAAAAGCAGGGAGCGGAACGCAATGGGGCGCCCCTGGATGTCAATCTCGACACCTATGAAAATGCTGTTGCCGTTGCTGAAAGAGCAAATATCCAGATTCAGGCCGGAACCATGCCGCCAACCGGCGGCCTTCCGACCGAGTTACGTGCTCTTTTCCAGCAATGGATCGATCAGGGTCTGGAGGAATAGATGAATGCCGTAACCAGAGGGATTATCTTCACGTTGTTTTTTATCACCCTTTTTATGCTTGATCGCGACCTGCATGCGCAAGAGGAGGAACCCGACGAAATTGAATCACTGGAAACAGTTGAGATCGAGGATGTTACCTCGGAATGGTGGCAGAATGAAAGGGCATACGCTGTTCTGGACCGAGCTATCAATGTCATGACGGCCAGAACAATGCGCATGAATTCTTTTATAATAATAATCGATCACCGTTTTCGGCAACCAGTATCGGAAGAACCGTTTCATGATTTGCTGGGTTTCGATGCCGGCGGTCTGAAAGTGGGGCTGGGATTACGATATGGTATCTATTACAATCTTGATGCGGGAATTTATCGCCTTAACGGCACCGGCGAAGCCTTTGATGTGTATGAATTTGATGCAAAATACCGGCCCTTGCGACAGGAGAAGCATGCCTTCGATCTGGCGCTGCGCGCCGGCGTAACCTGGTTCTCACAGCAGGATCTTGAGGATGCCACCGGATTCTTCGGACAGCTTTTGATGAACAGGCTGTTCGCACATCGGCTGAATATCGGCAGCGGGCTGCTATATCATTCGGAGTCCTCTAATGAAGTCAAGTCAACAGAGGATGACGATTTTTCAGTGGCGATTCCCGCCTATGTTGAGTTCCGCATCAGCGGCCGTTTCATGGTGAATGTCGAGGCAGTACACAGCATCGCAGGATATGGCTCATCACGGCCTGTATTCTCAACTGGTATCAAGATACTGACCAATCGGCACACATTTGCCATCATGGTGACCAATACAAGATATATATCAGCCGATGGCATTGTTGCGAATTCGCCTAATGGCCTGGATGATCTTGCGCTCGGATTTTACATCACACGGGAACTCAATCTATAGATAAGTTCAAGAAAAAGGAGTTTGTCTTGATCAACCGCAGGAAAGCACTGAAATTTCTCACCATAATCGGGGGCGCGCTGCTCTGGCCGGCATCATGGCTCCAGGCTCAGGCACAGAAGATAGCATTCAAAATTAACAAAGTAGCTAAGCTCCGGGAAGTGCACGGCTGGGCTATTTTGAAGATTAAAGACAGACAAATTCTATTCGTGCGGGACAGCGAGAACACGATCAAGGCGCTCAATCCAATCTGCACACACAAGCAATGCACTGTTGAATATTCCAGGGAGAAAGGCCGTATTGTCTGCCCCTGTCATGGCTCTGAATATGCCCTTGACGGCCGCGTGCTGAAAGAGCCCTCCACCGAACCGCTTGGCATTTATGAATCCGAACTGCGCCAGGACGGCCTGATTGTGGTGACCCTGGAGGAGATCAAGTATACCGAGATGAAAAAAGAGAATGGCGAATCAAGTGAGAATAAAAAAGAGCAAAAGGACGGGCAATGAGGCATATAACCGTAATTCTAACCCTGGTATTTCTGCTTCTTCCAATTAGCGCAGCGCATACCCAGGGTAATACAGCAGACAGCGACACCGCTGCCGACACTCCGGTCGGAGAGGTCGAGGAATTCGAGATGGTTGAGGATGTAGTTGATGTCACCGAGCAGGAGACAAGTCTGGGGCTGTTCGAAATCATCGGCCGTATGCATCCAGCCACAGTACACTTCCCCATCAGTTGGCTGTTTCTTCTTTTCCTGACCGAAATGATCGCATTCATCTACAATAAACCGGCCTGGCACAGGGCGGGGTTCTATATCCTTATAATGGCGGTCCTGAGTATTGCGGCGGCTGCCGCCACCGGATTGATCAATGCCTCCAATCAGGAGCTGGAGGGAGAACTGCATTCGCTCATGATTACACATCGAAACCTGAATTATGTGGTCGCGGGTCTGAGCGTCCTCGCTCTCGGGATACGCATTGGAAGACGCAGCCTTTCCGGGTATCTTCACGGAATTTATTTGGCGTTTATAGTAGTCGCTACCGTTCTGGTTTTAATATCCGGACATCTGGGATCCAAGATGGTCTACGGTCTGAAGTATCTTCCCTTTTAGTTCAGCCTTTATCCTCGTCACTGAAGAGCCCGTTACTGAGAAGATCCATCATCATGGCAAACCTGTTTTCAAAGATATCATCCTCAGATTTTTCCGGGTACAGTGATTTGATATTTGACTTCATTAGATGTGAGAAAACCATCATCGATTCTATCAATATAAAAACAGTATAAATGTCTTTGATTCTTATCTGTCCGTCCCATATGAATTTCTGAAGTTTCTCGAGGAATTCAGAGGGATAGAGGACATGACTGTAGATCGAACCAAAAAACTGCACCCCTTCGGCAATTCCCCAGGCTATCAACTGCACCAGCCTTGGATTTTCGAGGAGCCAGCGATCATAGAGTTTTAAGGATTTTCGAAGAAACTGACGCGGGTCATCGATATCCTGTGCCACAAAACCGCTTGCTGAGACCAATGGTTCCGAGTACTCTTTAAGAAGTTCCCGGAAGAGGCGCTCCTTGTCGACAAACAGGGCCCGCGCCGCACCTTCATCCAGTCCCGCACGCTCGGAGATCGCCTTCATGGAAGTTGCCTTTATTCCGTGTTCCGTAAATTCCTCGACAGCGGCATCGAATATCTTCTTTCTCTCATCCTGCATACCTGCAATTTAAATCTTTAAAGATGATTAGCCAGAAAAAAAGCCCCGCGCTAAGCGGGGCTTGAAAAAAATACTTTCTTTTTATTTAACATTCGGGAAAACCATCGCCATCGGGATCGCACGGAGTATTCCCCCCCTGGAAGATATAGACGATGATATAAACAGCATCAGTAAGATTTATGATAGAATCACAATTGACATCTGCAGACTCGAACGTTGAAGGCTGCGGACCCTCCAGGAAAATATAGTTCAGGAGGTATATTGCGTCCGCTACATTAATCTCATTATCGAGATTAATATTACCGCAATAAGGCACCTCGGGAACTTCAAACGTGAATATATCCTCTACAGAATTGGGGACAGTCGAATTAAATCTGGCGATCGTCCCATAATCCGGATGATTCAGGGAGCCGGAAAAATCATTGAAGACAACCCTGCCAAGATGGAAATCATCTGGCCAGACATAGCCGGCATCCATGGCATTCTGGGGAAGCGGTTCGGCGGGATATTCAGTTTCGGCTATATATACTCTGTCCCCCCAGCTCCAGCCGCCGGAAGCATCATCATCAATAATAAAGAAGAAGTCTCTTCTGTCAGGAGTTGGGCTATCACCTTCGTAGTGCCAGACCTCGAAAGGAGCCCTGTTGGGCCATTTCTCATCTGTAAGCCAGTCGTAGTATTCACTTCCAGTTTCGGTAAACCTGATTTCCCATGATTCAACTCCGATCAAACCGCGCCAGTTGAATCTGGCCCGGGCCTGATCGGTGCTGCCACCGATATCCGAGGAAATAAACCAATCACCAGTTGAATTCATAGACCAGAAAACATTATCCGGTGGATCAACAGGTCCAAACGCGCTGTAAGTCTCGATAACACCTCCCCCATAATCATTGGCTGGAGGCGCAATTCCCGGCTCGGGTCCGATCACACGCACCATGATACCGTCCACGATCTCATAATCATAACCGCCGCTTTGGTTGCTCTGATTGAAAAGTAGTGTCACGAAGTCGCGTTCAAGGTTCCAAGTACCATCCGGATTGAAATTTACTTCATAGCTGCCGGGAACAGTCTGTTCCATGTCAAGATATTCGATCACTACAATACCATCCGAGTTACCGGCGATGTGGTCGGCAGTGTCCGTGTACTCCACCACGGGACTGCTCTCAGGAATGACTGTCAATGCCTCAATCGGAGTTTCAAGCGTAGCCGCATTGAAGCCGAGGAAGTTTATACCGGCGAAGACAGAATCTTCCGGACGAACATCCTCTATGTTTACCATGTAATATGTAACGGCAAAATGATATGGATTATCATTTATTATCGGGCCGCCCATAACCATATCTTCATCCAGATATAGGTAATTTGCAATTCCTGATTCGCTGCCCACCTGAACGACTCTCAGCTCCGGCAGGCCGGATACAGGATTTATTACCCAATTGTAAATTGCCTGAAAATCCCAGGGACGAGGAACAGAATCACATTCTTCATTAGGAGGCTCTCCCGTACAATCAATGACATATTCGCCCGCGACATTATAAAAGCTCTGCATCAGCTCAGCTGCATCCATATCAAAAGTCGCTATTTTGTGCCAGGGCCCGGACTCGCTTTCGCCCTGATATATGTTATATCCTTCGAAGACAAAGAACTGATCAAGAGGATCGAGATAATCCTGATAGTAGTTTTCCATGTCGGATGTCCAGACCAAGTCAATCGCACCATCAAGACCTCGGCCATAAGCTTCAAATCCAACGGGCGCACTGGGAATATCGAAGAAGTTATCATAGACCATCTGAATAATCTGATCATGCTCTTTCAGATTAGTAATACTTTCAAGCCTATTGGATCCCTGCCCAACAGCTATTGCGGCCACTATTTCCTGGGTATCTCCCGGCATCATGTCAAAGGGTCCGGTGCTCATCATGAAGCGCCGATCATCAGCAGCCACATCCAGCCATCCCGTACCGGCTACGGGATCACCGGGGTGCATAAATGTGGTTATGTTACCAAACGGATCAACCAATGGCGCACCGCTTATTGAGTCGCCTTTCATGTAATTATAAGATTCAATGGGTGAATGTGGATCGGTACCGTTGATATATTTATTGAATGATGTCATGGGCATATTTTTGTAACCATATATCCATTCACCCATAAAAATTGCGCTGTCTGTGGGATCTCCGGGTATTATCGGTCCCTGCAGGAAGTCAAAGCCGACTGCCGGAACTGCTGTACCATAAATAGCATCCCCTCCCGACTCATTATAGCAATAACCGAGCGATAATACCGTATCACATCCAACCAGATCATCTCCTGCATCTCCCACATCAGGGTCGCACCAGAGGGATATATATGTATCATCCAGAGTATTTCCGCCCTCATTGATGATCAGGAATTTCATAAAGATTACCTGTCCCAGAGTACCCGGGCTTCCATAAGCGAACGATGTCTGCTGAATCTCTAAACCCAGCGGACTTGTATTACCGGCGTCAATGTTATGCTGCGAGGGATCGGCATCATTGAATACCGACCAGCACATCTGATCACCGTATAATTTGGGATCACCGAATTCATCCACCGGCGCACCCTGATCCACGGGCCAGTTGGCATAATCGGGATTAGTTACCTCATTGTCGCCGCGGTTGATCTTATAGACCTTATAATCCGGACCGTCAGGTAAAGGCTGCCAACTTTCCATATTGCCGGGAGCATATTCTGATCCATATTCCGCTACCGTAACCCTGGTTTCTCCATTGACCATGGCGCCCACCCACAGTCCGGCGGCATAAACGACAGTCTTTTGTGTGCCGCGAGGAAAATACAGACCGTCTGTCTTACCAAGAAAATTGGTGTTATCATACGCAAAATTCCCGTCATTATAAATAAAACACAACAGATTATTGATATCCAAGTAGGTATCAGTGTCCAGGTAACGAGCGATTGTCGCCGATTGATCTTTGCTCCTATCCTCAGGCGCGCTCCAGGCTATCGTGCCTGGTATGACTAATGCGGCAATTAATAGAATACATAATCGGGTGCGCTTCATGGTTCCTCCCTATCAATATCCCATATGAATTACATTTTTCCGGGATAAATATTTTATGGTTTTCCTGCTTTATAATAAGACGATTACCTCATTTCTGCGTTTAGCCAATAATCTACCCCGGCATCCATCAGCCGGACTCGATTTCAGCAGTATCCTTGTATGTGGTAGACACTTTAAATCTACAAATTGTCGCATATTTGTCAATCTTTAACAGGGTAAAACAGTAATCTTTCGGACCCTCAATTAATTTGCATTTTTTGAAAATATTCATTGAAAATTGGATTTTAAATCGTATATAGTCAAGATATTAAAAACAGCAATTTTGCTTTTTGAGCATAATTTAGGACAATAAATATCCTAAAAATCAGGAGGTTATCCAAATGAAGGTTAAAGTTGACAAGGAACTCTGCACCGGCGACAGCATCTGCGTCGACCTTTGCCCGGAAGTCTTTGAAATGAATGATGATGATCAGGCTGAAGTGATTGTTGATGTGGTTCCGGAGGAGTTTGAAGATGCGGTCCGTGAAGCTGCCGAAAGCTGCCCCGAGGGCTGTATTTATATCGAAGAGTAGTCAATAATCGATAATAATTCGGCGACTTTCAGCTGCACCAGCAGCTACATATAGATTATTAATGAGCCGGAGTTTCGACGCTCCGGCTTTTTATTATCCCGGACAGTTGCTATCGGGCTCCTTTGAGCTTATATTCATTCTCGACGACATAATCTATAATAAGAAAGGATTCAATATGACATTATTCACAGAGAGGCTTCATGAAGCCGGCAAGGATGTCTGGAAGAAGCTTCTGAGTCATGAATTCCTGCAGACGACTTACAGGCAGGAAATTGCCGATGAGACTTTTGCTCAATGGGTCAGGCAGGATTATATTTTCGTGCGCGAGGCAATTCCCTTTATAGCTTTTATAACTGGACGCGCCCCGCTAAATCTGAGATCGCAGCTGGCTAATATTATCGGCATGCTGGTAAAGGAGCTGGGGATGTTCGAGGAGATGGCCGATCAGCACAAGATCAGCCTGGAAAACATCAATCCCTCCCCCACATGCCATGCTTACCTGCAATATCTTTACTCTACGGGGAATATCTGCCCCGTTGAGGAGTCATTCACAGTATTGTATTCTGCGGAGAAAGCTTATTACGATTCATGGAAGACGGTCAAGGATAACTTGCAATCGGAAAGCAAGTGGCAAAGATTCATCGATTACTGGTCCTCGGATGATTTCGGGGCCTATGTCAAATGGATCGCGGGTGAGTTGAACAGGCTGGCTGAGGGACTTCCGGAGCATAAGCTGAAGAAGATGGAGGAGCATTATATCACCACCGGCCGCTACGAATATCTCTTCTGGACCATGGCCCAGACTTCCGAAAAATGGCCGGTTTGATTATGGCGCCTGATAAAATAAGGAGTTAAGGCATTAAATTCTTATTTTTCACTGACGACAAGCATCTCAAAATCTTCTCTTGTCAGCCTGTCATTTCTCGAGAATGCGCCGAGTTTTGCTCCATATATATCGATCTTTTTATACCCGAGCGTCTTTAAGAGCCAGGTGATCTCACTGGGGACATAGTACCGCTCGTCACATTGCAGCTCTTTTTTGTTGCCCAAATCATCCTCTAATTCGGTAATATAGCGGTCCCTGAAAGTCATTAAATCAAATGTATTGCTTTTGTATTCAGCGTTGTCTTCCTTTGAAACTCTGGCGCAAAATTTCTCTACCGAATGATGGAGCGGGAATAGACCGTTCAAGGTTGTAAAAATAAACTTGCCGCCGTCTTTGATCGCCTTCGTGGCATTCCTGAGTATTTCGAAATTCATTTCATCCGTTTCCATTAGTGAGAAACCTCCCTCGCAAAGCATGATCGCGAGATCGAATTCATTCTGAAAGGGAAGTTTGCGGGCATCATGTTTCTGAAAATCTATTTCCAGATTTTCTTGTTTTGCTTTCTCCCGGGCCCGGGAAAGCATGGATTCCGATAAATCTATGCCTGTAACATGGTAGCCTCTTTTGGAGAGTTCAATCGAATGCCTGCCGGTGCCGCATCCAATATCAATAATCTTCAATGACCTGTCATATCCGATTTCTTTTTCAATAAAGTCACATTCGCCAATAGTACCCTGCGTAAACTCTTCCGAATCGTATTTTCGGCCATAATTTTCAAACAACAGTTCATACCATCTTTTCATTATTATTCCTCTTGCTCGGGTTACCCACCTGGCACCCACATGAAATGTGGGCCGCAGGTCAGGCCGCTGACTGATTTAATCGGGTATCCTGCTATGTCTGATTTTGAAAAGCAGCATAGCAGGTGAAATTCTCTTCGCCCACCTGATAGGTGGAGTACAAATGTTGCGGGGAAGCCTCTTTCAATCATGTGTAAACTCAATTGGCGGCAACACATGATAAAAACCATCCTCATCTTTTAAGATGTTAATTATTGAATCTATAAGGGAATCAACGTTACCTCTTCGCTCTATTTTAAACCAAAAGTCTTTTGAAAAATCATGAGTTGTGAAGTATTTCTGCCTGACTTCCGACCACTTTATTGTATCATATGGAACAGCATGTCTGCTTCTCTCAAGCGTATAAGCGTGAAAGTCAACTAACACTTCGAGAAGTTCAGGCGAATTAATTATCACACCCTGCAATTGGCTTTCATCAGACAAAATCTCGATTTCACCAATTCGCATTATGCTGTCTACTAACATATCCCCGAAAAGCCGCCATGACGGCAGGCTGTCCTGGCAATCGGGACATTCCCCTGTATGAAAATATATCCTGCTGATCCCTTTTGGAAAAAACACTTTGTCGTAGTCAGCTGTGAAGCGCACCCAGTTATGTACAAAATCACCGTTGTCCGCATACAAAGTAGAAAATATGGCAAGCATTAATAACAGAGCGAGGATGAAAACGCTATAAGACCTTTTGGTCAACTTGCAAAGAAAATGCATACTGCCTCCCGAAACAATTCCATCAAGGTTTATAAAATATGTATATAAAAAGTGTAAACCATCTGCCCGGAATGAACTGTAAAGGATGTGCCCGGAATATACCAACAAAACGGAGAGGCAGGGATTCGAACCCTGGAACGGGTTACCCCGTTAACTGCTTAGCAGGCAGCTGCCTTCAGCCGCTCGGCCACCTCTCCGAATATAGAAATTCATAATAAGGAATCATATACATTAGGGCAAGCATAAAGTTGCCGCTCACTCAGGGGATTTATTCGAGCCTAATCACGAGCACGGTGATCCACGTCTTCTTCCGTTCAAATCCCTTTTCAAGTTCGAGGGACTATTCACCCAGTTCCATATAGGTGGGTGTGGAAAGATAGCGTTCGCCGGTATCGCATATGATCGCCACGATCAGCTTGCCCTCGTTTTCGGGCCGTGCCGCCACTTTCAATGCGCCTGCTACAATAGCGCCCGAGGATATGCCGCTGAGTATCCCCTCTTCCTGAACCAGCCGCCGGGTCATATCGATAGCCTCGTCATTTTCGATGGTTATGATTTCGTCCACAAGGTCCATGCGAAGAATGTCCGGTTTGAATCCTGCTCCAATGCCCTGGATCGGATGCGGGCCTTTCTCCCCTTTCGACAGGAAGGGTGAATCGGCCGGTTCGATCGCTACCGCCTTGAATTCCGGTTTGCGCGACTTGATCACATCACTGACGCCGGTAATCGTTCCCCCGGTTCCAACTCCAGAGCAGAGGATATCGACCCTGCCGTCAGTGTCATTCCAGATTTCCTCGGCAGTAGTCTTGCGGTGGATTTCCGGATTGGCGGGATTCTTGAACTGCTGGGGCATGAAATAATCCGGATTCTCCGCCAATATTTCCTCTGCCCTGGCTACAGCGCCGGGCATACCATCCGGCCCGGGTGTGAGGATAATCTTTGCACCGAAGGCTTTCAGGAGGGCGCGCCGCTCAATACTCATGGTATCGGGCATGGTTAAAATCAGCGGGTGGCCTTTGACCGCACATACGAAGGCCAAGCCAATCCCCGTGTTGCCGGAGGTCGGTTCTACCACAGTACCTCCTGGCTTCAACAGCCCCTCTCTCTCGGCCGCGGAAAGCATGGCATAGCCGATACGGTCCTTCACTGAAGCACAGGGATTATAAAATTCGAGTTTGCCCACAACATCGGCTTTCAGCCCCTCGGTTATTCTGTTGAGCCTTACAAGCGGAGTGCCCCCGATAAGTTCAAGCATGGAATCGTAGATTCTCATCAAAATCCTCCCGGAATCAGATATAGTACATTTCTTTGAGGTCAGTCAGATAAGAGACCAGATCGGACAATTTATGTCTTTTCAGGTTCTGCATCATTTCATCATTAAGATCGTTCCAGAATCCATTTATACCTTTGATCAACTCGCTCCGGTCGCCTTCCTCATCGAGATATTCACCGCCCGCAAATATCTTGATTCCCCCTTCAGCAGCCGTCGCCAGATCATGTATACTAAGTTTTTCTATATCCGAAGCCAGAAAATACCCGCCTCCGATCCCCCGCTTGGAAGAAATAATCCCGGCTTTGGCCAGATTGTTAAAAACTACTTCCAAATATCGCTTGGAAACATTATATTGCCGAGCCAGATGTCTGGATGTCAAGGGAGAGGAACGCTCCTTTTCGGAAAGTTCCAAAACAACCAGCAAGGCTAAGTAAGTCTTTGAACTAAACATAAATACCTAAATCCTATGTTGCAAGAGTGATTTATCTATAAATTAATACGAAAATTGTCAGGATTTTGATAAAATTATTATGATTATATTGAAAAGTCAACATTAAAGTCAGGGGAGAGAATGGAATCCGGAAAAAAGAGAAGCTGGGCTGAACCATTCAAGATTAAGATGGTTGAGCCTCTGAAGATGACAACTCGCGAATACCGGCAGAAATGTATGGAGGATGCTGGCTATAACACATTCCTTCTAAAATCGGAAGATGTCTATATCGACCTGCTAACCGATTCGGGCACATCGGCTATGAGCGATCGGCAATGGGCCGGACTCATGCTGGGGGATGAGGCCTATGCGGGCAGCCGCAATTTCTATCACCTGGAGGATGCGGTCCGGGAATTTTACAGCTATAAGCATGTGGTTCCCACTCATCAGGGACGCGGCGCCGAACATATCCTCTCCAGAATCATGATAAAAGATGGAGATTATGTACCCGGCAATATGTATTTCACCACCACGCGGCTGCACCAGGAGCTTGCGGGCGGCAAATTTGTGGATGTGATTATCGATGAGGCGCATGATCCAAACAGCAGGCATCCATTCAAGGGGGACGTGGATTTCGAGAAACTCGAGGATTTACGCAAGAAGGTTGGGAGAGAGAAGATTCCCTATGTATGCATAGCAACCTGTGTCAATATGGCCGGCGGGCAGCCAATATCGATGGCGAATTTAAAGAAGCTTCGGGAATGGTCAAAGGAGCATGACATCCCGGTCATTCATGACGCCACCCGTGTCGCTGAAAATGCATACTTCATCAAGGTACGTGAAGAGGGCTATAAAGATAAATCGATCGCAGAGATAGTCTATGAGATTTGCAGCTTGACCGATGGCTGCACGATGTCGGCCAAGAAGGACCCGATGGTCAATATCGGGGGATTTCTGGCTGTCAACGACGAGGAGCTCTTCAATAAAGCTCGCAATATGGTGGTGATTTATGAGGGGTTGCATACTTATGGAGGGATGGCCGGGCGTGATATGGAGGCGCTGGCGATTGGCATAGAGGAATCGGTTCAATTCGACCATATCCGTGCCAGGGTGGGCCAGGTGGAATACCTGGGGCAGAAGCTTCTGGACGAGAAGATTCCGATCGTTGTGCCGGTGGGAGGTCATGCGGTTTTTCTGAATGCCCGCGAATTCCTGCCGCATATAGATCAGGATCAATTCCCGGCCCAGTCGTTGGCGGCGGAGATCTTTGTTGAATCGGGGGTCAGGTCGATGGAGCGCGGCAATGTTTCCAAGGGCCGAAATCCCGAAACCGGCGAGAATTACCGTCCAGCCCTGGAGCTTGTCAGGCTGACAATACCGAGGCGCGTCTATACCCAGGCGCATATGGATGTGACTGCGGAGGGCATTATCGATGTCTATCAGAAGCGGGATAAAATAAAGGGATTGAAATTTGTGTATGAACCGGCATATTTGAGGTTTTTCCAGGCTCGTTTCGAAAAGATCGGATAATTTCTTGAAATCACCACAGTTTTCGTATATATAAAGTGGCAATTGCGGGGGATTTAAACCCCCGCAAGTTAATTTTGTATAACATCTCCAGAGGTGATATAATTTATGGCTGATAAGATGCACACAAATTCAAGTAACAAAAGCGAGGGCGCCAGGGGCAGGAGCAGCCTGCAGATACTTGTCGCAGGAGCTGCGATTATAGTTTTGGTACTGCTGGTAAAATTCGTCTTCCTGGGAGACAAAGGACCCGCAAATGCCGCAAATGGCGCAATAGACCTCTTGAAGCAGGAGCGTTTTTCGGAGGCTGAAGAGAAGTTGCAGAAGGCATTTGCTAACGATCCCGAACTGATGTTCGCATCGGAACTGAAAGAGCCAAACCTGTTTTATGTAGGACTGGCAAATGCTTACCTCGAGAACGGCGATCTTAATACCGCTTCCCGGTACTACACCGAGGGATATCAAATCGACTCAAGCGGGTTTGATAAATATGCCAAGTTCGTGCGCGCCGATTATCATTATCCCGAGGATGCCTATCTTGAGCTGGGTAATTTGTTCTGGAATGCCGGAAGCCTGGATCTTGCCAGTAAGGCTTATGAACGGGCGCTCGATCTCAACCCTAATTTCAGCTCCGCCCTGACCAACCTGGGCAATGTGCTGCGGATTAAGGGAAATGTGGATGAGGCTGTGCAGATGTATCAGAAGGCATTGACGGTCGATCCCACACTTTTCGAAGCGCGGGTCAACCTGATCAGCCTGGCAGTTGCCACGGGCCGAACCTCCTCGTTTAATCTGCACCTGGAAAAGCTCCAGGAGTACTACCCGGAATCGGAGTACACAAGCTACTTCCTGGGTGAGCAGAAGAAAAACCAGGGTGAATGTGAGGAGGCCGTGCAGTTGTATGAGGATTTTCTCAAGAAAAATCCGGATCATTTGAATACCAAACTCTCTCTTATCGACTGCAATCTGGAGGTGGGCAATTATGATCGGGCTATGCAGATTCTGAAGGAACTGGCCCTGCGCATGGGAGACAATCCGAGTCTCAAGGAAAGAGCTCTGGGTCCGGCGGAGAAAGCCTTCCAGGCGGGAGACTATGAGAAAGCCAAGCAGTACTACGAGAGCATGTCGGCAATCTGGCCGGACGATCCCAAATTCAGGTTCGGTGCGGCCTCGGCCATGATCAATCTTGATGAGCTGGCCGAGGCGCGGGTGATTCTCGAGGACATGGTGCACAATTACCCGGAATCCTCTGAAATTCTTTCCAACCTGGGGCTGGTTTATGCCAAGATGGGCAAACCGGAATGGGCCCGGGAGCAGTTTGAGGCGGCAATTGCGATCGACTCTTCTGCAGTTGCATACTACAATCTTGGAAAGATTTTTGAAGAACAGGGGGACACTGCCAGGGCCAATTCATGCTATATTCTCGCCTCGCTTAAAGAGCCGGAGATGTTCGGTCTTCAAGATTATATGATGGAAGTTTCAATGGAAAAGGCCGAGCGTATTGCCCGCGGCGATACTGCCGGAATGATATTCCCCGAATATGCCAGAGACTCTACAAATAGGTGATCGCCTGGATGTGGCCATCGAGCGCCTCTCCTTTACCGGAAAAGGTATTGGAAGGGTCAATAACTTCGTGATCTTCATCCCCCACACTATTCCAGGCGATGTGGTTAAGGCTGAAATCACCTCCCGCAAGAAACGATACGCGGATGCCAGGGCAGTCGATTTTGTCAGTCGTTCATCCGATTCAATCGAGCCCAGGTGCCGACATTTCGGGATCTGCGGCGGGTGCAGTTTCCAGAATCTGCCCTATGAACTGCAGCTGGAGGCAAAACAGGATGCGGTACAGGAACATATCCGCAGAATCGGTAAAATCGAACAGCCCCCCATTGATAAGATAATACCCTCGGATAAGCAATTATTCTATCGCAACAAGATGGAATTCTCTTTCAAGCCCGACCAGGAGGATTTTCTCAAGCTGGGACTGCATTACCGCGGCGAATGGGAGAAGATTTTTGATGTGGAGGAATGCCTTCTGCAATCGGAGATATCAAACAGAATTGTGAATCGTGTCAGGGATTTTTTCAAGGCGAAGAGGATACCGGCCTATCATCTATCGGAACATCACGGGCATCTGAGATTTCTGATAATAAGGGAAAGCCTGGCCACAGGCGAGGTCATGCTGATATTAGTTACTAACCGGGGTGATTATGAATATCTGGATGACTTCGTGGAAATGGTTACCTCCGAATTCCCCCGGGTGACTTCAGTAGTGCATGTTATAAATTCGAAGAAAGCCAATATTGCCGTGGGAGAATCGGAGAAGATTATCCGGGGCAACGAGCATATCACAGAATATATCGGGGGCAACAAGTTCCTGATCCGCCCTTCTTCATTTTTCCAGACCAACAGCCGCCAGACCGAAATCCTGTATAACCGGGCGGCCGAGATGGGTGAATTGGGGTCGGACGAAAAAGTGCTGGACCTGTATACAGGATGCGGGACCATCGCGATTCATATCGCCCGTAATGTCGGCTCGGTGCTGGGGATTGAGCTCAATCCGGATGCGGTAGTAAGCGCCAATGAGAATGCGCGGCTTAATGAAATTAATAATTGCGAGTTCGTTGCGGGAGATGTAAGAAAGACCATGGATAAGCTGATCGACGAGGGACGAAAATTCGATACCATAATTGCCGATCCGCCCCGCGCCGGTATCGGGCATAAGTCTCTGGTCAGAATATTCCAACTTCAGCCGGAAAAATTAATCTACATTTCCTGCAATCCGGCCACACTGGCGGCAGATATACGGGAACTGAGAGAAAATGGCTACAGGCTGGACAGGACGGTCCCGGTCGATATGTTCCCGCACACCTTCCACATTGAAACGGTTTCACGGATAACCCGGAAATAGAGAGTATTGACAGGTATTCATGGCAGACAAAAGTGAGTTCTGGTCAAATGAAATTTCAAACGGTTTCAAGCGTTCCATATTTCTGCACCTGCCGGCCCTGTTGTATATGGCGCTGATATTTTATATCTCCAGCCTGCGAAGTATATCGCCGCCGTCGATCGGTTTAGGTATCGAAGATAAAATTTATCATTTCGGTGAATACGCCCTGCTTTCATTGTTTTTATATGTAGCACTTTTGTCCTATCGGCATAAGTCAATTCAAAGCAGCATACATATAATCGCAGTGGTGATTGCCTGCATCTTCGCGGGCACGGACGAGCTGCACCAGTATTTCGTACCCGGGCGGGAATCCACAGTGGGGGATCTGATTGCAGACTGCCTGGGGGCGATTACGGCCCAGGCTGTGATCTGGTATTACCTCAAGCTCAGGCGCCAAAAAAGCATTGACTAATACATTCCCCCACCTATCTTATAGGCTTGAACTTGTGAAAATCAGACCGATAATAGTTTAAAGTGTGTCATAAAGTTGGAGAGAATGTTGTTTAATTTTTCCGAGCACAAAAGAGATCACACCTGCGGAGAATTGAGGAGCTCTGATGCCGGTTCTACGGTTACTCTTAATGGATGGGTTCACAGACGCCGCGATCATGGCGGACTGATATTTATCGACCTGCGCGATCGTTATGGCATCACCCAGCTTGTTTTTCGTCCCGAGAAGCTTTCCGAGCAGCAGATGAAGGAAGCGGGAAAGCTGGGTTATGAATTTGTAATTTCAGCCACCGGAACGGTTAACAAGCGCCCGGAGGGGATGATAAATCCTGAAATGGACACGGGCGAGGTGGAAATAGAGGTTGAGAAGCTGATAATACTGAATCCCTCCAAAACACCGCCTTTTGAAATAGAGGATGAGGTTAAGGCTCTTGAGGACCTTCGCTTAACTTATCGCTATCTGGATCTTCGCAGAACTCCGCTGCAAAGGAATATCGCAATCAGGCACAGATTCATTAAAGCGGTCAGAGATTTTATGGACAGCGAGGGATTTTTTGAGATTGAAACACCCATGCTGATGAAATCAACTCCCGAGGGCGCGCGTGACTATATTGTGCCCTCGCGGATTCATCCCGGAAAATTCTATGCCCTGCCGCAGTCGCCTCAGCTTTTCAAGCAGATCATCATGTGCTCCGGTTTCGATAAATACTTCCAGATTGCGAGATGTCTGCGCGATGAAGAACTGAGGTCGGATCGTCAGCCGGAACATACACAGATCGATATGGAGATGAGTTTTGTAACCCAGCAGGATATTTTTGAGGTGACGGAGAGGATGATGGCCTATGCTTTCAAGAAAACCCGTGATATCGAGGTCAGCACACCCTTCCCGATCTATGCCTATGATGATGTCGTGAGAAAATACGGCAGCGATAAGCCGGATTTGAGGAATCCATTGGTGATTGAAGATATATCTGAAATCGTCAAGGATTCCAAATTCAAAGTATTTTCCGGCGCTGTTGCTTCGGGAGGCTGTGTCAGGGGTATCAAAGTCGAAAATGGCGCTGATCTCTCCCGCAAACAGATTTCGGAGCTCGAGGAACTGGTTAAGAAATTTGGCGCCAAAGGGCTGGCTACTATCGCCCTGACCCCGGAGGGCATCAAGTCTCCGATAGCCAAGTTTTTATCGGAAAAGCAGATTGAGGATATTTTCTCAGACATCGGCATGATCGAGGGCGATATATTTCTGATGGTTGCAGATAGGCCGAAGGTGGTTGCCGAGAGCCTGGGCGAGCTTCGTAAACAGATTGGAAAGCAATTCGATCTGATCAGAAAGGACGAATGGCAGTTTCTGTGGGTCACGAAATTCCCGCTGTTTGAATACAATCCCGAAACAGACCGATTTGATGCGATGCATAATATCGTGACCTCGCCGCTGGAAGCGGACATCCCGCTTCTGGATCAGGGCTTCGGGGCGGAGGAGGATTTTTCCGATCCGGATCATCCCTGGGCCAGAATCTATGCTAATCAATACGATCTGGTGCTGAATGGCGTGGAGATTGCCTCAGGGGGAATCCGAAATCACAGGCGCGATATTCAGCAGAAGATACTGAATGTACTGGGAATGTCGGATGAAAGGGCTGAGAAAGCCTTCGGATTTCTTCTGAAGGCTTTGGAGCTTGGCGCTCCTCCGCACGGCGGAATTGCGCCGGGAATTGACCGAATTGTGGCTTTATTGTGCGGGGCAGAATCCATAAGGGATGTAATTGCATTCCCAAAAACTACTACGGCACAGTCACTTATGGACGGATCGCCATCCGAGGTGAGCGAGGAGCAGCTAAAAGAGCTCAAAATAGAGCTGGCAATTGACGAAAAAAATAATTGAAACGTTAATTCGCTTTAATAGTTATAAACAGGATTGAAGTATTCTTAATATATACATTTAAGGCCGTATATATTATATTTGAGTAGATTAAATTTTACAGGATAATATTTGGAAGAGACAACTACCAGAAAATTTAGAATAGGCGACACCGATCTCCAGAGGCTTTTCGGCATCGGAGATATACATCTGCGGATCATTGAGGAACAGCTTGGCACACGATTGATCGCCCGCGGCGATGAGATTATTGCCGAGGGCAGCGCCGACCAGGTTGAGAAAGTCGAGAAGCTTTTTGCCGACCTCAAAGAATATCTCGCCAAGAACTACGAACTTCCGGAAAGCTATGTATGGTATGCGATTTCCATGCTCAAGGAAAATGGCGAGGGTCCTGCCGAGCAGATGTCAACGGATGCGCTGGTTACATCCGGTAAGTTCAAGGTCGTCCCACGCACGGTGGGCCAGAGGGTATATGTGGATGCGATCAAGAAGAACGATATTGTCGTCTCGATCGGGCCGGCCGGAACCGGCAAAACATATTTGGCAGTTGCCATGGCTGTAAACGCATTGCAGAAGAAGATTGTACAGAGAATGATACTGGTCAGGCCCGCGGTTGAGGCCGGCGAATCCCTGGGGTTCTTGCCGGGAGATATCCGTGCCAAGGTGGATCCTTACCTGCGGCCGGTATATGATGCATTGCATGATATGATGCCGTCTGAAAAAATAAAGAAGCTCCTCGAGCTGGGGGTGATAGAGATAGCTCCCCTGGCTTTTATGAGAGGCAGGACGCTTAATGCCGCATTCGTCATTCTGGATGAAGCCCAGAATACCACTACCGCACAGATGAAGATGTTTCTCACCCGTCTGGGAGAAAAGTCAAAAGCTGTTGTAACCGGTGATGTTACCCAGATCGATCTGGCCGCAAACCGGGTCTCCGGACTGATTACCGCACAAAAAATCCTCAAAAACATTGACGGCATAAAGTTTATTTACCTTGATGAGAAAGATGTGGTCCGCCACCGATTGGTCCAGAATATCATCAAGGCCTACGAGAACGCCAAGAGAAAATAAAAGAGGTATAATAGAGTGTTTCGTCTATTAATACGTTTAAAGCGTATTATAAAGAAGAAGTTGAAGCTTGCCGGGGAAATCTATAACGGCAAGAAATCCAAAGACCGCTACCTGTATAAGTCGCTGCTTATACTGGTTGCCGGGCTTGTTATTACCCTGGCCTATCCCCAGCAGCTTGTCTATCAGCCGGTTGAGTTGCCGCGCCTGAACGATATTGCGCGCGAGAATATCGTGGCGCCGTTTGATTTCGAGGTCAAGCGTTCACCGGAACAGATTGAAAGTGATCAGCAGGAAGTGCTGGCTAATCTGCCGCTCATATTTGATTATGATGTCAGCCGATACGAACAGGTTTATCGAAGCGCCGTGTCATTTTTCAGCCGTCTGAGGGCATTGAAAGAAGCGGATATCTCCAGGGCAAATATCGTGGACTCCCTGAAGGTGATAAAACCGAATACAAATATCGCCACGTTGAGAGACATAGCGAGACACAACGATGTCGACAGGCTTGAAAACCTGACCCTGGAAGCGATAGAGGCTATATATAATATCGGCGTTATGCCGGATTCAATCGATTTATCGGATTACGATTACGATCGTGCGCTGATCAGGAAGCGTTTGCAGAGGTTTAACGCAGGCTTTGACAGTTTGCGTTCTCGAAACGAGGTAAGGGGACTTCTGCGCCAGAGAGGCTATGCGGACACATTAGAAAATATATCAAATTCGGAATTTGCAGAGCTGGCGGCATCTTTTGTGGAGCCGAATCTGCAGATAAACATGCAGGCCACAGAACAATTCAGGGACGAGAAGCTGGCCGAAGTCCCCCGGGTTGAAAGGACTTTCAAGGCCGGTGAATTGATAGTGGAAAGAAACACCAAGATCGATGCCTGGCATATGGCAGCGCTGGAAGCGATGACCGAGAAACGGATCGAGACAGGTGAGGAGGGTTCGCTGTGGCACTTTATCCTGCCCTACCTCGGACGGGCAGCGCTGATAATATTCACGTTTGCCGCACTGGCGGTGTTCTTCTCTTTTTTCAAGAACGGGAAGTTCTTCACAAACCAGAAATTCACCGCCCTGATGCTGGTGATAATGCTGGAGATCGTATTTGTCTATATAATCGATTATTCGCTCAATCAATCGATGTACCTGATCCCATTTGCGATCGGGGGAATCCTGTTAACCATATTATTCGATCTGGAAACCGGGATCATATCGACCCTGGCGATATCACTGATAGTGGGTGTGATCCAGAATTTCAATTTCAGCCTGGCCCTGATAGCATTTCTGGCAGGGACCACCTCCTGCCTTTCAGTCAAAACGGTGCATAAACGATCCGACTTCTACAGGTCCATCCTGTACCTGATGGTTATGTATATCCTGGCCATATACCTTATGGAATCGATGAAATTTTCTGACTCTGAGACGATTGTTACACAAACGGCTTTCGGCGTCATAAACGCCATACTTTCACCCATAATTGCGATGGGCATCCTGCCGGTGTTCGAATCGCTTTTCAATATCACCACCGACCTCAGGCTCCTCGAGCTTTCCGACATGAACCATCCGCTTCTGAGAAGGCTGGCGCTGGAGGCGCCTGGAACCTACCATCATTCCATACTGGTGGGCAATCTCTGCGAGAAGGCGGCCGAGGCAATCGGTGCAAATCCTTTGCTGGCGAGGGTGGGTACCTATTATCATGATATCGGTAAAATGGAGATTCCGGAGTATTTTGTTGAGAACACCAGCGGTTCCAAGAGCAGACATGATACCATCAGCCCGCACATGAGCGCCCTGATAATCGGGTCGCATGTCAAGAAGGGGCTGGAGCTGGCCGAGGAGGAGGATTTGCCTGAGGCTATTATGGCCTTTATTGCCGAGCACCACGGTACCTCGCTGATGTCGTTTTTCTATCATAAGGCCACGGAGCTGGCCAAGGAAGAGGGCGAGGAAGAAGTCCCCGAAATGGAATACCGTTACCCGGGACCCAAGCCCCGTTCCAAGGAAACCGCGATACTGATGATAGCCGACTCGGTCGAGGCGGCCTCGCGCACATTGGACGAGCCCAAACCGTCCAGGATCAGGAGTCTGGTGCGCAAAATCATACAAAGCAAATTTGAATCGGGCGAGCTTTCGGATTCGGAGCTGACCATGCGCGACCTGTCGATCATGGAGAATGCCTTTACGCAGATGCTGCTTGGAATATTCCATAAGCGGGTCGATTATCCTTCAAAGGAAGAAGAAGAGTGAAGGTAGAGGTTTTTAACAATACCGGGCAGAAGTATCTTCCCAAAAAAATCCTTGCGAAAACGGTGAATTATATTTTAGTTTCGGAAGATGGAGATTTCGATGTCAATGTGGTTTTGACAGATTCAGGAAAAATACGCGCGCTGAACAGGAAGTTTCGGGGTAAAGACAGCTCGACCGATGTCCTCTCGTTCGCACCCGAGGAAAGTGACGAGCCTCCACCCTTTAAACCGATCGGTGAGATATATATCAGTGTGCCGGATGCGGTCAGACAGGCAAAAGAAGCCGGACATTCACTGCGCAGAGAGCTACTCTTCTTAGCCGCCCACGGCACCCTTCATCTCTGCGGATATACTCACGAAACAGATACCAAGTACAGGAAAATGATGGACAGGACAGAGATGTATCTGGAAAGGTCAGGGAGGTAGAATGCCTTTATTATTGATTGCCCTGGCGGCAGTCCTATTCTATCTGGCCTTCAGCGTAAATGTCTTCGGCTTCGGGCTTATGATGTACGATGATGCCTCCGAGGATGTATTTAAAGATCTCTCCGAACGCAGGAAGAGACGGTTGAACAGATTTTTCTCAAATATCACCAGGTTCAAGTATTTCGTACAGATATTCAACAATTTTGCGCTGGTGGTGATAGCGCTTTTAATCTATCGGGTGACAGTGCATATTTTTGCGCAGAATGCTGTTGTCCGGGCGGCCATCACGATTGCGGCAATCGTACTTTTATGGCTGATCTTTCTGACAGTGGTGCAGTTCTTTTCAAAGAGGGTATCGGCGCGCTGGATTGTAAATACCCTGATAAAGAAGCAGACGCTGATGAGCCTGCTTTACGGGCTGTTCACACCCTTTATTCTTGTCTTCATGAAGACCCTGGATATTTACAAGGGCGAGAAGATTCCTGATGATAAAAAGGAGGAGCTGGTTGAGAGGGCAATCGAATCGATGGCTGACGAAGTTGGTATCGAGGAACCGCTCATGGAGGAGGATGAGAAGGAGATGATCGAGAATATATTCGAGCTCGATCAGACCAGCGTCAAGGCGGTGATGGTCCCCAGGATTGATATCGTCTCGCTGCATTCAAGAATGGGCCTGGAGGAGATTAAGGAGATAGTCCGCAATTCAGGGCATTCGCGCTTTCCGGTTTACGGTGAGGATGCGGATGATGTCCTGGGATTTCTGTATGTGAAGGATCTGTTCTGCCGGGATGCGGTCAAGGATGAGAAATTCAATATCCGTGAATATATCCGTAAGGCCTATGTAATTCCCGAAACGAAACGGCTGGATGAGCTGCTGGAGGAGCTGAAACGCTCCCGCACGCATATTGCACTGGTTGTTGACGAGTATGGAGGCACCGCCGGGATAGTGACAATGGAAAACATCATAGAGGTAATTGTGGGAGACATTCAGGATGAACATGATTACGAGCATCCCGATATAGTGCGGCTTGAGTCGGGCGAGGTGCGGGTGAATGCCAATGTCTCCGTGGAGGACCTGGCAGAGTATCTCGACATAGAGCTGGTGGACGAAAGATTCGAAACGGTTGGAGGGCTGATCTACGACCTGGCCGGCACGCTTCCCAGCCCGGGACAGGTTCTGACACATGACGGTCTAGAGTTTGTGGTAGAAAAGGTATCCGGCCAGCGGATAGAAACAGTAAAAATAAAAATAATTGACCAGCCTGCAAAATCTGGATAGATTACCACTCTCGTTCGTTAACAGAAAAAAATCGCTAAAATAAAAGGATGGACTATGACTGATTCAGGTAGCTCCCATATCGCCGAAAGCGCCGTAATTGGCGACGGTACCAAGATCGGCAAATTCTGTGTCATCGAGGAGGATGTCTCGATCGGTTCGAACTGTCAACTGGGCCATCACGTAGTCATCCACAGGGGCTCATCGATCGGAAGCAACGTGCGTATTGACGACAACAGCGTGATAGGTAAAGAACCGATGCGAGCGGCCAATTCGGCAGTCACGAAAGAACAGCAGCTGGAACCGTCAAAAATCGGTGAAAATTGCATCATCGGCACAAATGTGGTGATTTATCGCGGGTGTGTTCTGGGTGAGAAAGTGCTGGCCGCCGACCTGGCGACAATTCGTGAGAATGTGACGATCGGGGATTACACCATCGTGGGACGTAATGTCGCGATCGAGAATTACTGCAAAATCGGCCAGAGATGCAAGCTCGAGACGGATGTTTATATCACCGCGTACTCGGAGCTGGAGGATTTTGTCTTTGTGGCGCCCTGCGCGGCAACATCCAATGACAATTTTGTGGGACGTACAAAGGAACGCTTCAAACACTTCAAAGGTGTGACTATCAGGCGCGGCGGACGGATCGGGACAAATGCCACTATTCTTCCCGGAAAGGTGATCGGCGAGGATACGCTGGTTGCGGCGGGGGCGGTTGTTACAAAGGACACTCCTCCGCGCAAGATCGTTATAGGCTCCCCCGCCAGGGAGCTGCGTGATGTTCCCCCAGAGCAGTTGCTTGAAAATCAAGAGTGATCTTCTATTTAATTTTGTTGACAAAGACGGGCGAGTTTCTTGAATTGATAGAGTATCAGCCTTAAGGAGGGAAAATGGGTAAGTTGTATTATCATTACAGGGATATCCTCAAGGCCCCGCGCCTGGCATTAATGGGCAAAAACATATTCATAATGATGTTCCATGTCATGCTCGGTTACGTGATTTATCTTATACTGACCTATGCCGCATATCTGGTTCAGGGATTGAGTATCGGCCAGGTCTGGCATCTTTATATGCTCTTCCCGTTCGGCACGATTCCTTTCGAGAATACCCTCTCCAAATTTATATGGTATGTTGCCTGCATATTCTGGATCGGGATGTTCCTGCGCGGGTCGCTTGGAGTGGCCCGATCGGCGTTCGAGGAATTAAGGGGCAATTTCTTCTTTTCTATGGGAGAAGCCTTCCGATTTACACGAAAAAACAGTCGAATCGTTTACCGGGCTGTTGTAAGTGTGATCGTATTTATCGCCTTTCTGGTTCTGCTGGGAATAATAGTGGGGCTGATCGGAAAGATCCCGATATTCGGAGAGCTGTTCTATGGATTCTTTTATGATTTTCCCTTCTTTGTTGTGTCGCTCTTTGCCGTGCTGGTAATCTTCCTGCTGGCGACGCTAATCCTGACCGCGCCGGCAGTAGCAGCGGTCAAGGGCGAGGATACCATGACTACCCTGTTCGACGGTTTTTCATCGGTGACCTCCCAGCCATTGCGCTGGACACTGTATCTTGCGGGCTCCTATGTGCTTGCCCGGGTAACGACCTTCATACTGGCTTATGCCTCATTCAGGGCGATGCAGTTCACCAACTGGACCACCATGCTGATCATGGGAGAAAAGCAGGCCGAGCTTTTTTCGCTGGGCGCCCGGGAGGTATTCGCCAGCTTCCCCTATACGCATTACTTTGCGGGGCTGCCCTATCTGGCGCAATTAAATCCGGCGGATTATTTCCATCTGGGCTATGTCGGAGATGTTTCCTGGTCGCTGAGTGTGGGCGGAATTTTTATAATGATTTCGATTGTTTTTATTCTGTTCTTTATCGTCAGTTACTTTTTAAATACAATGGTGTGCGCACAGGTGATCGCCTTCCTCGATATCAGAAATGCCACGCATAATGAGAAGCTGGCCTTCATTCCTGAAGATGAGCTGGAGCAGGAGATGGAAGCTGAGGAATCAGGCCGGAAGAAGTAGCATCACCTTCCGCTTCGAACCCAACAACAGTTCTTATTTCATTTTCTTATAAACCGACTCGAAGACCTGTCTGGCGGTCGGATCAAATAGAACAAAGCGGATATCTTGCAGATGCTTCGGCTGAAATTGGAAGACCGCCTTCAGCATCGATTCAGCACATTGATCCAGCCCCAGCCCGCCAACCCCTGTGCCGATGGCCGGAAAGGAAATCGACTTGAGTTCCAGGCTATCAGCGACCTTGAGTGAGGAGAAGGTTGATTGCTTCACTTTCTCGGCGGAGGTTACCAGATCCTGTCCCATACCGGCGGCATGGATCACGTATTTGGCCTTCAGTTTTCCCGCAGTTGTGGCAACGGCCTGACCGATTCCGATCGGCCCTTTCTGAACCGCTTCCTTTTCAATCTCCTCGCCGCCCTGTTTCTTGATGGCGCCGGCCACGCCGGAACCCATCCAGAGCTGATTATTGGCGGCGTTTACAATAGCGTCGGTCGCCTGTTCTGTGATATCTCCCTGAATGATTTCTATATTCATCTCTCCTCCTTTTGCTTACTATCAATATAAAACAAACGAACGAGTGGATCAATTTGATCCCGACAGGGGAAGATATGGATAAGCATTGAGATTGAAATCCGATCTCTGTCCTTTTTCAAAGCGTTTGTGCCCGGCAGAGGCTATCATGGCGGCGTTGTCGGTGCACAATATGGGAGGCGGATAGAAGACCTCTATTTTTTTCTTTTCAGCCTTGAAAATCAATTTTTCTCTAAGTCTGGAATTGGCTGCCACGCCACCGGCCAGGACGATTTTATTGATTTCAAGGCTCCTGGCGGCCAGCATCGCCTTGGAAACAAGAACATCCACGACCGCCTCCTGGAACGAGGCGCAGATATCGAACAGATTATTCTTCACAAATTCCGGTCCCTTCTCCTTCACATACAGCACTACTGCCGTCTTAAGGCCGGAGAATGAGAACTCGTATGATATATCCTTGAGGAACGCGCGCGGAAATTTGTGAAAATTCGGATTACCTTTTCCAGCCAGGTCATCGATGATCTTCCCGCCAGGATAGCCGAGTCCCAGGAGTTTCGAGACCTTATCGTAGGCCTCGCCCGCGGCATCATCCCGGGTCTGTCCCAGAATCTGATAATCAAGATAATCGCAAACATGCACAAGAATTGTATGACCCCCGGAGACGATCAGGGCGACAAAGGGCGGTTCCAACTGGGGCGAGGCTAGATAATTGGAGAAAACATGTCCCTCCAGGTGATTTATTCCGAGAAGCGGCAGGCCGCAGGAATATGACAGCGCCTTGGCAAAGTTTACACCCACCAAAAGTGATCCCACCAATCCCGGGCCCATTGTAACCGCAATGCCGTCCATGTCTTTGAGCTCGAGGCCTGATTCGTTCAGGGCCTGTATATATAAAAGGGGCAGTTTCTTCAACTGCTGGCGGGAAGCTATCTCGGGAACAATGCCGCCGAATCTGGCATGATCGACCTGTGAGTAAACCAGGTTCACCCGAGTCTTCTTCATGCCCTCAACAACTGCGACTGATGTTTCATCGCAGGAAGTTTCTATTCCAAGTATTCTCACGGCTTAGAAGTGGCAGTTACTGAGATTGAATGCGGCTCGGTCCGCACCAGCTGATAGCCGGGCGGAACCACAACTTTGGGAAGGACCGTGGTGCTGCCGGCTTCAATTGAACGGAAGTTTATAGAGGCGGAGAAAGCCGTCTCATCGAGCGTGTCCAATTGCCCTCCGGGCCCCTCGATTATAAGATAGAGTGAATCGGGTTCAAAGGCGGTTGAGTCAAACAGGTCGGAATTATAAGTTTCTATTGCAATCGGTCCGAATCTCTTTTCTACAAGAGGCACTATATCCAGATGGACACCGACCTCCCGGGTCTCCAGGTTCAGGAACATCGTATCCTGAGTTATCAATTTCACATTTTCATCGATATCTTTTTTGACATCCCGAAATTTTATCTCTTCAGTAGGAATAGATTTCAGCGCCCTTATGAATTTTGCCGGCCCTGTGACCTCAACGCTGTCGGGAGTGACCCGAAGCTCCCCTGATTTTGTGTATCCCAGGGCAGGTTCGACAGAGATTAGCGGCTCCACCGGCACCCGTCCGGTGTCCAGGGACTCAACTTTCAGCAAGAGAGCCTGAGGATTGTCCACCGTTACAACCCGGGCTCGAACATTATCATCAAATGCCAGATCCACAGGTGTAAGCTCGATACGGTAGATACCGGTCTCGAAGTTGGCGGCATCATAAAGCAGGGACGGATTTTTGAGAAGAAAAGCCAGCAATTGCTTTCCGGTGCCCTCTATTTTGACTTTAATTTTATCCGGAAGCGGAGTAGTGAGGATCAGTCCCTCCTGGAGATCCTTGAGACCGAAGTTTACCTCGAATTCATATTCATAAGTTTTATTGGTGACGACATTGAACCAGAACAGCAGGGCGAGAAAAAACGCCACAATCTTCAATGCCAGATTTTTTGTCAGAAATTCCACTTATCTTTTCCCATTGAAATCCCTTAATTTATACAGCAGCCCCCTCCCTGTCAAATATAAAGCATAATTCCAATATGGTTTTAGATATCTTCACCCCGGACAGGATTGTTCCAGTAATAGCGGGTCACACCTCTTTCTGTAGCGATCCATAGATAATCGCCGTCGAGGATTAAATCGTATACCATGTTATCGATCAGGCCGTCAGCTGTGGTGAAATGCTTCCAGTAGTGCTTCATGCGGTCATATCGATAAACTCCATAATCGGTGGCCACCCAGAGATAGCGCTCGTGAACCAGTATTCTATTTGGATGATATCCATCCAGTTCGGCCTCGACATAAAATCTTTCCTGCTCCTCAAACCTGTCGTTCATCCAGACGACAGCGTCCTCGGTGGCAAACCAGAGGCCATCCTTTGTATCCGCTTCCACATCGAATGTGATTGCCAACAGCACCCCGCCGGCCGAAGAATAACGGTAGAACTTATTCGCTCTGGAATCAAACCTCACAGTACCGTAATCAGAGCCAATCCAGAGATCGTCCTTATATGCCAGGATATCAAAAATAGCGGCAGAAGCAACCATCTGCCCGCCCATAAATTGTATGGAATCGCCTTTGACATCCATGACATACATGCCGTTATCGGTGCCGATGAACAGTTCGCCTTTACTATATTCGAGCGAGAGGATCAGATCGGTCGCAAAATTGCGGGGCTGGTAGTAAGATTTGAATCCCGAACCGTCATGGTCCATCCTGACAAGCCCGAAATCTGTGGCCATAAATATATATTTGTCGGTATCTTCTATGTCGTTTATCTGATCTGAAACAAAGCGGTCATTATATTTTGATTCATAATATTCCCATTTATTCTCTTTTCTTTCCCAGGTGGTGAGGGCGTTTTCGGCTCCGGACTGATTGCGACCCCCGAAGTAAAATTTTTCACCTTTCTTCAGCATAGTGTGAATACTGCTGCTGTATAAACCGTAATTCATAAGATCGATTTCGATCCCGTAATTGTCAATTCGGCCTACCCCCAGTCCCCATGTCCCCAGCCAGATGTCTCCATTTTCTCCCCGCGCAGCCGCCACCACAGGATAATCCCGCAATTTATCATCCTGAATAAGATTGGGTGACATTGCATGGTATCCGACGGGGGGAATATATTTCTGGAAATTTGAAATCAGGGAAAGATTATCACCCACAAGATGACCCGGAAAGACATCAGTCTGTGACCATTCTTTGAATGTCGTTTCGTACATATAAATGCCGCTGGATGTATTCACATAAACCCTTGAATCATCAGGTTCTACCGCCAGCATTCGAATGTTATGGTCAGGGAGGCCGTCTGATTCAGTCATTGGATCGAGCCATTCCTCGAAGTTGATATCGTATACCATGATACCTTCGGTTGTACCGAAATAGACATTATTGAAACCGGAGGCAATCGAACGCACAAAACGCATGTTCGTGTAACTGATCCAGTCTTCGGGATAATATCCCCTGGTATTCTGGGAATTTGAGTCGGGCTGCGGAGACAGGATCATTATAAATACAAAAATCCAGAGGATCATTGTCCTGGTTGATATGCAGTTACGGAGGATTCTGTTCACGCGGCTTATGATTATCCTTTCTGCTCCAGGAAGTTATAGACTGCGCCGGCGAGAACAGCGCTTCCAATCTTCATCGCCTCTTCGTCGACATTAAACATATCGCTGTGCCATTGATGCACCGCGCCCACTTTCTTATTGCGGACTCCCAGACGAAACATCGCACCCGGCACATATTGTAAATAGCGGGCAAAATCTTCGCCTCCGAGCCCGGGATTCTCTAGATATGTCACACTCTTTTTACCATACAATTTATGTGCAGTTTCAATAATGAACCGATTTGCGGCAGGATTGTTCTTTAACGCAGGATAATTGGCAACGTATTCCAGATTGTATTTTGCTCCGTAAGCGTTAGTTATCCCGGTGATCATCTGTTCAAGGCCTTTCTTGACTTTCTGCACCGATTTCGGATCTGTTCCGCGAATCGTGCCCCGCATGAAGACTTCACCGGCAATTATATTGCGGGCGCTTCCTCCCTCAATTGTGCCGATTGTTAAAACGGCTTGAGCGCTGGGATTTATCTGTCGTGAGACAATCGCCTGAGCGGCATCGATAATCTGCGAGGCAACGACTATGCTGTCAATTGTGTCATGGGGCCGGGCGCCATGCCCGCCCCTGCCCCGAACGGTCAGATTGAAATCCAGGACCTCGGCCATCATAACGTCGTCCCGGACGCCGATTTTTCCGGTGCGAATATTGGGGTCATTGTGCAAGGCGAAAATCATTTTCACAGGAGGATTCTTCATTGCCCCGGCTTTGATCATCTCAATTGCACCGCCAGGTGGAACCTCCTCGGCCGGCTGGAAGATGAATCGCACGGTGCCCTTCAGTTCCGATTTTATGTCCCGCAGAATCATGGCGGCCCCTAATACCATAGCCATGTGCATATCATGACCGCAGGCATGCATCCGGCCGTTGTTTTTTGATCTGAAGGGAAGACCTGTTTTTTCATGGATGGGCAGAGCGTCAATATCAGATCTCAGAGCGCATACAGGTTTCTCCTTTGTTCCCTGGAGAACGCCCAGAACGCCGGTTTTAGCATGCGAGCTTGATTTTATTTTGAGCAGGCTCAATTCAGCTTTGATTTTTTTGGAAGTTTCAATTTCTTCGAATGCGGTTTCCGGGCGGGCATGAAAATAGCGCCGCAGTTCGACCATACGGCGGTAATAATTCTCGGCCAAATCTCTTATCTTTTCGAGCATATTTTGAGCCTTCTCAACGGTATTCCCTGCCCTGCTGGCCCCTGTGCGGCTTCTGCCTGCTGTCATAATTGCGGCGCATTTTGTTAACCAGGATATGAGCGATCCTCAACGGCTCAGGCAACCTGTAGCCCCGGGTCGTGGCAGACACAACATCTGCAGCCGTTTCATTATCTATTTTATGGCCGGCGGAAACGAAAAGCGGTTTCACGCCCGCCCTTGTACGCACAGCATAGCCGACAATCTCCTCGTTTTCCGCCTCCAGAGGCGCCCGCGCCCCCAGTTCATCCGGCAAAGTCCTGAAATTTCCGATGAGTTTCTTCTTCGCACAGCCAATGACCGGGATATCGAGCATGACCCCGAAATGAGAAGCCATGCCGATCCTTTTAGGGTGAGCAATGCCGTTGGCATCAAACATAATGACGTCGGGCACAGATTCCAGCCGCTCCAGAGCCTTGGCCAGAACCGGCCCCTCCCGGAAGAATAGAAATCCTGGAATATACGGAAAACTGACATAGGACTGCGCCCGCACCTTTTCCAGGGGCACCAGTTCGGGAAACTTCATAACCACAACACTGGCGAATATCGCTTCGTCTCCCTTGGAATAGGCAACATCAGCACCGGCAATCGTCTCAAATTCCCTGTCCGGAGGCCTCACCTCTACCAGGTCAACCAGTTCCTCCTGTATCCTGGCAGCTTCTTTGAGATCAGTGGTCCACTGATGCATTCGAGCGAATCTCATAACATCCCCTTTGAGGCCGAAAATGGCGACCGCTTATTTTAACATTCAAATTAGATAACACCTGAATCTTATGGATGTTCAAAGCTTCCTTTTAATCCTGATACGGCCATATTAAACAGATTGAATGTATAATTCAACAAAAGATTTTGGAGTGTGTCGAATCCGTCAAATATTCACATACTCGTATGGATGCTCGCCTGCATGTTATTGGGGAAGTTCAGACATTTTTTCTGAGGTCTTGTGAAAGAAATAGTCGAAGATATGCGACTCCAGAATGCTGAAGGCCTGATATGAGCTGGATGTGATGTTCAGGGTGCCGATTTTCTTGTCGCCATGGACGAGCGGTATTATGGCCAGGCTCCTGGAATCTTTATCCATCAATATTTTCTTCTCCAGTTCAATCGCTTCGATATCCTGAGCATAATCCCGGACATACGCATGGCCGCTATCCAAAACCTTTTTCATCAGGGTCTTACCCGCAACTATATTGAGGTGGACGCCGCTCCTGAATTCGTGGTTTATCTGAATGTGGGTGATGCTCATCACCTGGTTTTCCTCGTCATACAGGGCCAGGGAGGCTCTATTGATGGCAAAGAACTTATCAAGCTTCGAGCAGAGCTTCATAAAGAGCTCATAGCGGGTATAAGAGCTGTTAATGACCTTCTTCAGGCTGCGGAAAACCGAATTCTGGACGTAAGCGGTGTCCTCATCCTGAAGTTCCGACCTTTCAATCCTGCGGAACTCTATTTCCGCAGGGCAGGCCGAATTATCAGTCATCCATTTAATTTCAGACATACAGTACTTCCGAATATTTCTCCGACAGCCATCCCGGGAGACCGAGCTTGTCGACAAATATGAAACGGTCGGATTTTTTAAATTTTATATCCAGCGGATATTTAGAAGTCAGAATCAGTTTGCATTCGACGCAGGAATCGCCGAGCTTTTTTAACGCCTCCCGGCCATTGCTCTCGGGCATGAAATAGTCGCAAATAATCAAATCGAATTTTTCATTGTGAAGCAGTTCCAGGGCTTGTTCGACGGTTTGAGAAATTCGGCACTCAAAGCCGAGTTTGCTTAAGGCCAGGCGGGTTGATTTCAGGAAACTGAGGTTGTCGTCAACCATCAGAATTCTCATTTTCTTCTTGATATCCGGCATAATACTTCCAAAAATAATGATTTCTCTAATCCAAAACTGCCGTTTCCGGCTTCAGGTTATATTTTTTCACCTTGCGCCAAAGTGTAGTCCGGCCGATCCCAAGCTCTTTTGATGTCCGGGTGTAATTCCATTTATTGGAGACCAGGGTGCGCCTGATATGTTCGCGCTGCGTATCCTCCAGTGTGTTAGTTTCTGGCGGACGGCGCAATTCCAGCCTGCGCGGATGACCAATCACATTGGGAGCAAAGAAGATGTCGTCCTGATCGAGGATATCCCTGTTGGTCAGGGCCACCGCCCTCTTGACGGTATTTTTCAGCTCCCTGACATTGCCCGGCCAGTCATAATTCATAAGCGTATTTACCGCCGAGGAATCCATCTTCAATCCGGGTTTTCCAAGTTCATCGCTGTATTTGCGGAGAAAGTGCTCGGCCAGCGGCATGATATCCTCGCACCGCTCCGAAAGGGGCGGTATGTGTACGCGAATCACATCCAGACGATAATATAAGTCCTCGCGAAAAGTACCGGCTTTGACCATCTTCGCCAGATCCCTGGTGGTTGCGGCAAGAATGCGTACATCTATTTCAATCTCGGCATTTGACCCCACCGGACAAAAAGCCTTCTCGTCCAGAACCCTGAGTATTTTGGCCTGCAGGGTCAGGGGCATGTCGGCAATTTCGTCCAGGAGCAGGGTGCCGCCCGAGGCCATCTCCAGAAGTCCCTTTTTGGCGCAGGAAGCGCCTGTGAACGCCCCATTGGCACAACCGAAGAGCTCGCTTTCCAGAAGCTGTTCCGGCATAGCCGAGCAGTTTATGGCGAAAAATTTGTCATCCCTGCGCGCAGATAAATTGTGGATTACCTTGGCAACTACTTCCTTGCCTGTACCCGAGTCCCCGCTGATGAGCACAGTCAGATTCTGCGGGGCTATTTTCCTGACAAGGTCCATCACCGCCATCATCTGCGGAGACTGGGCGACCATATTTTCCTCCGAAAAATCTTTGCGCAGCGCTTCCCTCAGATATTTGACTTCCGAGATTAGTTTGCGTCTCTCCAGGGCTTTTTCGACGACCACGAGGAGCTGCTCGTTTTTGAACGGTTTGGTTACATAGTCGAAGGCTCCGGCTTTCATCGCCTCCACGGCTCCACCGATTGAGCCGAAGGCAGTCAAAACTATCACTTCTATTTCGGGATATAATGTTTTGATTCGGCGCAGAAGTTCGAGACCATTCATCTCCTTCATACGCAGATCGGTTATAACCATATCAAAATGCTCATTTTCGAGAATCGAAAGCGCCTGGTTGGCAGAATCGGCTGTTTCAACAGAGTAACAATGCCGGGCCAGCAGGATATTGAGAGATTGTCTCAATGCAATTTCATCATCAACAATTAGTATTTTCTGCATGGTACTCGATCTTACTCCTTTATAATTAATCGTTCTTTGCGAGGAAATGATATTGTAACGCTGGTTCCCCCGGGGCTGGGGCCGGCGATCTGCAGTTTCCCGCCGTTAGCGCGGCAGATTTTCTCAACGATCGCTAAACCCAGACCGGATCCACCTTCCCTGGTGGAGAAAAACGGCTCTTTTACCTTCCTTAGCAGCTCCGGCCTGATTGCTGATCCATTATTCCTAATACTGATTTCTACAAATTCATCATTCCGGCCGATAGCTATCTCGACAGCTCCGGTATTCTCATCGACGGCCTCGAAAGCATTCTCCAGGACCTGGTGTATGGCCTCACGGAGCCGTCCTGCATCTATCATTATTTCTGAATCGGCCAGGCCATCTGTATATCTGTAGCTGATCCGGCTTTGATCGTATCCCTTTTCCGAAATAATGCTTTTTATAATCTGAATAAGTGAGGTTGCACTTATCTTCTCGGGTTCACCTGTTCCTGCCAGAGCGTAACTGGAACACTTGCAGAGTATATTCTTGATCCTCTCGGCTTCTCGATTTACCGATTCAACCAGCCTGCGATCATCATCAAACTTATCCCCGCCGGACTTGACGATTTGCGGTGCGGAGGTTAGAATGGTGTCCAAGGGCCTTCTGATTTGATGAACCAGGTTTGAAATAAAAGAATCTTTTTGAATGTCGGCTGAACTGCTGCCGGCCATTGTTGATTTTTCAAGCGCAATGCGCAGCTTCTCGGCCTCCATACGGGGATTAGAGCCGCTATCGGGCATAATCGCCAGGGCCAGATTGAGCCTGCCCCGTTTACCGTTTTTGTCCTTTATTACCGCAAATATCTCCAGCCCGTCATCATGCATTCTCATCACAAATCCGGAATTATCGAGGCGCAAGTCGAAGGCCGACAGATCTGCAAACTGCGGCAGATTGTTGCCGGTTTCACATTCCGGGCGCAGCAGAATAAAGGCGGTGTGAAACTCTGTGAAATCATCAATACAACTGCACAAAGTCGGTATCAATTCCTTTAAATCATATGACGCACAACAGGCGCTTAAGGATTCGAGGAATTTGCATTGACTGTGATCTAATACAAACGGACTGATCCTGCTTGATAAAGTGGGAATGTGGTCAAATGTTGCCATTCTCAAGACCCTTAAAGCAATCTGTTTCTCTTTTTAAGCTGTCTGTTTTTTTGTGAAACTATCTTTTCTATCGGTATTTTTCTGAAAACTTTAACCAGGCGATACCGGTTTTCCGGGTATATCCGACTAAATCACTTCAGGTTGAGATATGTTGGATAATGCAGGCAAGTTTGCAGCCACAAGGAAGATAGATGTGATAATAATGAGAAACAGGATTGATCTTCGATCTTATCTGAAACAGCGACTGATTAATACTCTAAAAATTTGAATATTGAATGAGCCCAAAAGAATTATATATTGTAGGAAATGTTAAACCTTTTAGAGGGGAATTGAAATTATAGACAAGATTAACGATAAAGGTCCCGAGCGCAAAACCGGCAACGGCCAGACGGTGCGCATAATGTTCACTTCCGCCGGTGCGGGACATGAAGCCGCCACCAACGCACTGAAAATAGCCTGGTCCGAGCTATATCCTGATGATGATGTAGTTACCGAGGATATCCTCAATTATACCCCGGCCCTGTTTCGATTTATATATTCAAGAGGCTATCTGCTGATGGCCAGCCGTTTTCCGATTTTGTGGCGAATCGCATTTTACAAAGGTGAGGATTTACACAAGTTCAAACCTCCCGGGAAATTGAGCTGGTTTTTCAGGAAGCTGATAATGGGCAAGTTCATACGGCGTATAAAGAAGGTCAGACCTGACATAATCATCTCAACTCATTTCATGCCCTCTGATGCGGTTTATTTGTTGAACAGGAAGATGAATCGTCCGGCCAAATTCGCCATAATTGTGACCGATTACGGCATCCATACAGCCTGGCTGACACCGGGCGCAGATAGATTTTATGTGCCCACCGAGGCAATCAAAGCGGAACTTTTGACGTTGAAAGAGTTTCTATGTATTGAAAGTGATAATGTGAAAGTTACCGGAATTCCGATTCATCCCAAGTATACTAACATTGAAGACAAGCAAACATTGAGATCTAAATACAACCTTGATCCCGATATTTTCACAGTTCTTTTGTTTCGGGATGTATTCACAAAAGGCAATTTCGAACATTTCGTCAGGTATCTGACCATGGTGCCTCATCCAATCCAGCTGATCATGCTGGCCGGCAAGGAGTGGCCGATTCCTGACAGGATCAAGAGAAGATTTGCAGAAAACAATGTATCATACAGGATTTTCGGTTATATTGACTTTATGGAGGAGCTGATGGCATTGGCCGATATAGTAATAACCAAGTCCGGCGGTTTGACGACCTCCGAATGCATGGCTGCAGGGACACCAATTGCCATATACAAGCCCTATGCCGGTCAGGAAGAGCGTAACGCTGAATTCCTGATGGAACAGGGTGCGGGAATTAAACTGAACCAGCTGGCCGGATTGCCGTACAGGTTAACTGAATTAATCGAGAATCCGGAGAAACTGAAAGATCTGTCGGCAGGTGCCAGAATGATCGCCAAGCCCAATGCGGCTTACGATATTGTAAAAGATTTGAAAAAGATAGGAGGGGATAGCAGTGGCAAAAATTAAGGAACAATTCAGGGAGACCATTCAGTGGTCGAAGGGTGTTCAGAAGAGGCTTACGGGGACGAGGAGCCCCAGGCATAAGGAGCTTGACGTTCACCAGATCCTGGAATCGCTTTTCAAGCAGGTGGACCGTAACAAGGATGAGTATGTCAAGAAGATCGATGTCTGCAAGCGGAAATACATCTCCGACTCGGAGACAATTAAAATGGCCCTGATTAAGCTTTTGACCTCTCATGAACATGAGCAGGAAATCTCGCCGGAGAAAGCCGGCCGACTGCAGGAGCTCCTGCAGGAGCGGTTTGAAGACGAGGATAGCCAGAGAGATGAAATTGGTGTGCTGAAAGAGAAGGAAAATTCTCTCGCCGCCCTGGAAAAAGAAGTGATCGGGATTCTGTCCCGTCGATTCAAGAAGTGATTAGTGTATCCCCTTTTCCGAGCGCCAGAAATGGTCGATCAGATTGATTCCCTGCTCCAGTCCGAGACTGTTTCGTAAGGCCCCACTGATAAAGTTCTTAGCAAGATTAAGCGACTCCTCAATTTCATGACCGTGCGCTAAATATGCGGCCACCGCCGATGCGAATGTGCATCCGGAGCCGTGATTGTTAACGCCGGTCACTTTGTCGGATTTCAATTCATTAACAGCCAATGACTTGCCGCCATAGACATCGATTGCTGCATCATCCAGATGGCCTCCTTTTAATACAAATACTGATGCCGGATAGAGCTCAATCAGAGCTTCTAATGCCTCGGTCATTTGCTGTTTATTTTTTATCTCCATACCGGTCAGAAATTCCGCCTCCGGAATATTGGGGGTGATTACTTTAGCCATAGGAAAAAGCTCTTCGGTCAGAGCTTCGATGCCGTCATCCTCGATCAGCCGGGAACCTGAGGTTGCGGCGAATACCGGGTCTATGACAAGGTTTTCCACATCATACTTTCTTATGGTCTCAGCCACGGTCTCGATAATCTCACTCGAAAAAAGCATGCCGGTCTTGACAGCGTTTACTTTGAAGCCATCAAAGACAGATTCGATCTGGTCCCTGACTATGTCAGCTTTGACGGCTTGGATTGAGCGTACACCTTCCAGATTTTGTGAAGTTATCGCCGTTATGACGGTCGTGCCGAATGTGCCCAGCGATGAAAATGTTTTCAGGTCAGCCTGAATACCGGCTCCGCCGCCGGAGTCCGAGCCGGCTATGGTTAAAACCACAGGTAATATATTTCTCATTATCAATGCTCCTTGAACTGGTCCCACCCGCTGAGTTCGAGGATCGCCTTCCGGCCGTTTTTGTAAACGATGTGAATCTCTTCGCCTTCAGCCATTTCGCCCACATTATAAAATTGATGACCGAGGTTATTCAGAACCTCTTTTAGCCTGGCATAATTCTGTTGCGAAACTGTCAGAAGAAGACAGTAATCCTCACCCACCCCGATAGCTGTTTTGAGATAATCAGGGTTGAATTCTGCAAGATATTTTTGAAACTCTTCTGAATGAGGAAATCTTTCCTCGTAAAGTATCGCACCCAGTTTCGAAGCCTTGCTAATGTGGCGGATGTCGGATGCCAGCCCATCAGAAATATCCATCATGGAGTTTGCCAGCCTGGAGCGGGAGACCGCTCGACCCTGCTCGATGTGCGGGATGGGGGTAAAGTGCTGTTTAATCAGTTGCGGAAAATTATGCATCTCCTTTCTATGGTTCAGGATCAGGTCCAGCCCGGCCGCAGAGTCACCGAGAAAACCGGTGACACAAATATAGTCACCAGCCTTGGCGCCTGATCGATACAGGGCCAGATCCTCCTCGATTTCGCCTGTGAGGGCGATATTTATGACCAGGTCCTGGAGTGAAGTTGTTGTATCTCCGCCGGTTATATTGACATCGAACTTACGTGCCAGCTCCTTCATGCCGTCGTACAGCTCCAACAACTCCTCGAGCGACAGATCCTCCGGGACAGCGATGGATACGAAGGCCTCTTTCGGCAGACCGCCTGAGGCGGCGATGTCGGAGAGATTGGCGGCCAGGGCTTTATAACCGATCTGGTAGGGAGTCATAACCTCTCGAAGGAAATGTACTCTCTCCAAAAGCATGTCGGTAGTGAGCAGGATCGATTTGCCCTCTTCGACCCTGAAGACCGCGCAATCATCACCAATACCCACCAGACCGAGATACTCACGAATCAGGGCGTCATGCTTAATTTTATCTATGAATCCGAATTCGCCTATATCTTTCAGTTTCACAGCATGTCCTTTCTGGCCCTTTCTATCTCGGATTTTATCTCTCTCGCCGCCCGTTCCGGGTCGGCAGCAGAGACAATTGCAGAGACAAGAGCGATGCCATCTGCTCCAGCCGTAATGACGTCATAAGCATTGGTCGAACCCAGCCCGCCGATGCCGACCATCGGAATTTCAACCGATTTGCGTATTTTACGCAATCCACCGATACCGATTCCTGTTTCCAGCTCGGGTTTGGTGGGGGTGGTGAAGATCGGGGAAATTCCCAGGTAGTCGGCACCTGCCTTTTCTGCTTCGACCGCTTCTGATTCATTAAAAGCTGAGGCTCCGATTATTTTATCGGGGCCGAGAAATCTGCGGGCATATTCTATCGGCAGATCATCCTGGCCGAGGTGCACACCATCAGCGTCGACCGACTGGGCGATATCGAGCCTGTCATTTACGATGAAGAGTACATTCTTTTCGCGGCAGTAATCGCGCACCTTGAGCGCTTCATGCAAGAACTCGCGGGTGGTCGCATGCTTTTCGCGAAGCTGAACCGCTGTCACGCCCCCCCTTATGGCCGCCTCTATAATCTCTATATTAGTACGGCCCTTTGAAAGTCTGCGATCGGTAACGAGGTAGAGGCTGTAATCAGGTTTCATGCATTACCTCCAGCTTCAGGCCGGTCTGGAGATCATCGGGCCCGATTTCATAGAGGGAATCTATCAATCCGACCTTGAATGATCCGGGCCGGGTGTTTCTTATCGCCGACCACTGCCCGGCGAGACCAAAGTAACCCAGGGCGAAGGCGGCGGCCTCCACAAAATTGTCATTTACAGCCAGGAAAGCGGCGATAGCTGCTGTGGCTGCGCATCCGCTGCCGGTCACCATGCCCATCAATTTATGACCGTTATGTACCCTGAAGACGGTGTCTCCGTTGGTCACAAGATCATTCTCCCCGGTTATGGCTATTACAGAATCCAGCTCCAGCGCAAGTTCGACAGCGGCCTGGGCGGCATCCTCGACCGAATGAATCGAATCGACCCCTTTGGTTCCGCTTTCTTCTCCCGAAAGAGAAAGAACTTCGGAAGCGTTGCCCCTTATGACGGCGATATCCAGCTCTTTAGCCAGCCGTTTGGCTGTGTTGGTGCGAAGGCTGGTAGCCCCGGCCCCCACGGGATCGAGGATGATCGGGATGTTGTTTTTGTTGGCAGTTTTTCCCGCCAGGAGCATGGCCCGAATCCAGGGATCTGAGAGGGTGCCGATGTTAATTACCAGGGCGCCCGCAATCGAAGCCATCTCCTCCACCTCATTTTCCGCATGCGCCATAACCGGCAAGGCGCCCATGGCGATAAGCGAATTGGCGCTAAAATTCATTACCACATAATTGGTTATATTGTGTATAAGGGGTTTTTGCTCGCGCAGTTTTCTCAGATTCTCTCCCGCATCTTTTCCCGGATCAATCATTTTTCCTCCTGTCATTAACAAAAAAAGCCGCCCCGGATTCAGGCAAGCGGCCAAAAAACTCAAATCCCTACGTCGGAATTACCCGTATCAGGTTCAATGGGTTTGATCTCAGACCTTTCGGCCACCCCATAGAAGATATTTCAACTTAACCCACAATCTGCGATTAATGGCTGCTGATGTCAAGACGAAAATGGATAATATTGAAGCGAGATTAAATCTTATCTCTTTTCCTGGCCGCAACCATAGTGCCCTGAAAGGCCGCCACATGTTTCTCCCCGCCGTCTTTGATAGAATATGCATCTCCCCTGACAACATACAATTTTCTGCCCGGCTTGAGCACAACCCCTTTGGCAGTAAGCCTCTCTCCGTCTGCGGGCGAGAGCAGGTTGATTTTATACTCAACGCTCAAGACCTCCATACCTGCCGGCATCAGGCTCAGAGCTGCATACCCGCAAGCCGAATCGATCACCGCTGTAATAACCCCGGCATGCAGATATCCATGCTGCTGGGTCAAATCCTCGCGGTATGGCAACTCGATGGTGACTTCCCCCAGGGCAATAGCGACCAGTCTGGCTCCAAGAGCCTGCATCAGGTTTTGTTTCTTAAAACTCTGGCGGATTGTAATTTCGAATTCCTGATTTTGGGGCTCGAATTTTTGCATAATAAGTCCATCTATTACAATAATTATAATGCATTTATGATCGCGCGGTCAACAAGAAGAATAAAATAAGCCCTGCCTGATCTCTCAGACAGGGCCTCCCTCCCCCCTCCGGGGATTTAAGACATCAGCGACTAGAGGTGTAATGCTTTCAACTATTTATAAGAATCAAAGTCCTTCTGGTAATTTTTGCGAATGAAGGTCGGCACCTCAGCGTTGTCCACTGTTACCGGCTGCTGCCAACCGACTTCCTGCTGCCCCTCTCTTGGCTCCTCCTCGATAATTTCCCTTTCGATCCTTGATTTCGGCCGGCGGGCATTGTCCTGTTGACTGAACAGGTCGACCACCCGGGTATCGAATTCGGCTTCCGGCCTGGGCTTTCCGAATCCGGTGGCAATCACAGTCACCCTGAATTCGCCCTTGATATCGGGGTCGATCACGGCGCCGAAGATGATATTGGCATCGGAGCCGGCCGCCTCGGAAATGATCGATGTAGCGGCATTGACCTCATGCAGAGTTATATCCGAGCCGCCGCAGATATTGATCAGCACACCCTTGGCGCCGGTAATGGAGACATCCTCCAGCAGCGGCGAACTGATTGCCTGGTGGGCCGCCTCCTGGGCGCGGTCCTCCCCGGAGCATGTGCCAGTTCCCATCAGGGCATCCCCCATCTCCTTCATGACGGTCTTGACATCGGCGAAGTCACAGTTAATCAGCCCCGGTATGGTGATCAGGTCGGAAATGCCGCGGGTAGCATGCAGCAGCACCTCGTCGGCCATGAGAAAAGTATCCATCAGCGGGGTATCCTTATCGGCAATAGCTATCAGCCGCTGGTTAGGGATGACAATCAATGTGTCCACGCGGGATTTCAAATCGTGAATTCCGTTTAAGGCGCGGTTCATCCTCTTGCGGCCCTCGAAATCGAACGGCTTGGTGACAGTGGCCACAGTCAGTGCGCCCAGCTCTTTGGCGATCTCGGCCACTACCGGGGCAGCGCCGGTTCCGGTGCCCCCGCCCATTCCTGCGGTCACAAAAATCATATCTGCGTCCTGGAGCGCTTCCGCCACCTTATCGCGATCCTCTTCGATTGCTCTCCGTCCGACCTCGGGATCGGCCCCTGCACCAAGGCCCCTGGTTATTTTGGTACCGATCTGAATTTTGGTCCCGGCCTTGCTGCCGTCCAGAGCCTGCATGTCGGTATTGATGGAGACAAAATCAACGTTGGTCAGACCGGATTCGATCATGCGGTTGATGGCGTTGCCTCCCGATCCGCCTACCCCAACGACCTTTATTCTGGCGCTATTGCTTTCATCTGGAACAAACTCTATCATCGCTCTTCCTCCTCTTGTCTTATATATTGAAAATGGCACTTATTGCGTCTTCAACCTTATGGATCATGCGGACCAGGATATTTCTCTTTTCTTCCTGATCGACTGGATGCCTCAAGCTGTAGGCCAGAAGCCCGATCGCAGCCGAGTATTCCGGTTTACCGTAGAATTCCTCGGGCAGATGTATTTTTTCGGGGTAACCGATTTTAATTGGCAGCCCGAATACCTTGTTAGCCAACTTATCCAATCCGCGCAGCCTCGCCCCTCCGCCGGTCACCACCACGCCGCAGGCGAGCTTGTTGGAATAACCGGAGCGCTTGACGGTGTCGTCTGCCAGTTCGAAGATTTCCTCCATGCGGGCTTCTATAATGGAAGCCAGAAGCACGCGGGAGACTTTGGATTGCTGGCGGCCGCCGATCTCGGGAATTTCAACCATCTCAACCGGATCGATCCTGGCGGAAAATGCATGACCGCTGGCGATTTTTATTTTTTCCGCCAGATTATAGGGGATCTGAAGTCCCACAGCGATATCGTTGGTGACGTATTTGCCCCCCATACCGATTGAGGCGGTGTGACGGATCGCTCCTTTATAGTATATGGCTATGTCGGTCGCGGAGCCCCCGATATCGATCAGCAGCGTCCCGACCTCTTCTTCTTCCGCCGACAAAAGCGCGGAGCCGACCACAATAGGATTTAGAACCAGGTTTGTAATCTCATACCCTGCCATCCGAACCGCCTTGTAAATTGCCTGTGTAGCAGCAGTTGACGCGGTTACTACATGCACCTGGACCTCGAGCCGAACTCCGGTATTTCCGATCGGGTCCTTGATACCATCGCCCTGGTCGATAAAGAATTCCTGCGGGAGGACATGGAGAATCTCCCGCTCAAAGGGCAAGCGCACTGCCTGAGCGGCCTCGATGACCGCCTCCACCTCGTTTTCCGTGATCTGGTTTTCAGTTTTGGACACCGGCACCACTCCCAGGGAGTTGAAAGACCGCAAATGTTCCCCCGAGAAGCCGACCGTAAGATTTTGAACCTTGATCCCGGCCATTTCCTCCGCCGCAGATACCGACATGGCCAGTGTCCTGGCCGTCCGGTCAATATTCGAGAGGATACCCTTGCGGAAAATGTCTTCAACTTTCACGGTTCCGCACCCAAGCACAGACAGTTCATCCTGGCCGTTCCTGCTGGCGATCAAGGTAGCGATCTTGGTGGAACCGATGTCAACTACAGCAAATGTTGTTTCTCTTCCCATGACATAGCCCTCTATTTCGTTAATCTTTTTTCAAAATAAATTGATTATCAAATCTGCAATCCACCGCCTGGATATCATCTCCCAGCGCACAAAAGAACTCAAGGTATTCGGCCAGCTTCTTGAACTTCATGATCTCATCCCCGCGTCCCAGAATAAACTCGCTGCGGCAGCCTTTCACATAAACTGACAGACCGGACGGATGTCCCAGATTTATTGATGAAACGGCATTTCCAATGCCTGTTATATTCGAATTTATGAGTTTGGCCAGTTTCAATGCATAGCCAATCTTGCTTTCATCAAGCTGTTCATATAATCTAACATGCCCAATATTCAGGCCGGTAAGAATCGGCATATCCCCCTCTTGAGCAGGTACAAGTTCGCCCCTTGCAGTGAGACCGTAGACGAGGTCGAGACTTATAAGAGCGATCGGCTGTTTCAAGTCGTAGTCAAATACCACCTTACCGAATGGATTCAAACTCACGGAAGCCCGGGAAACCTGCGGATACCGGGCAAAGATTGTATCCACATAGGCTTTCGAAGGATAATCGAGGATCGAAGTGCCCACATGCCCCTCGACATAGCTTTTAACAGGAAGCGGTAAATCTCCCTGGTCGGCTTTGCAAACTGCGGTTTTGACCGTAATCAAGTCGTAATGATAAATGCCCGCGAGAAGAACAGCTCCTCCCAGGATAAAAGCCAGCATGCCGATTCTGTATAAACCCTTCTTCACTTTTTCAGCACCTCGAGTATTTCCGGAGCAATGCGATAGATCGAGCCCGCTCCGATGGTCATTATTATTGCCTTGTCCATTATGTTATCCAGTACGAATTCGGGCAGCATGGTGAGATCATCAATATAATGACAGTTCTGATGGCCGAAACTCTTGGCCGCATCGACAATGAGCTGTCCGGTTACACCCTCGATAGGTTTCTCGCGAGCCGGATAGATTTTCACCACGATCATCACATCCGCAGACAGGAGCGCTTTGGCGAACTCGCGATAGAAATCACGTGTGCGGCTGTATAGATGCGGCTGGAAGATGGCTATCACCGGACGATTATAGCCGCGTTTGGCAGCGCGCAGGGTGGCTTCAACCTCGGTGGGATGATGGCCGTAATCGTCAACTACCATATACTGATCGACCTGGCCGATAATTTCAAAGCGTCGGTTGACCCCGCGGAAGTTGCCCAGGGATTCCTTAATGGTCTCGAATGGTATCTCCTGTTCCATGCAGATCGAGATAGCCGCCAGGCTGTTCATGGCGTTGAAGAAGCCCGGCAGCTGAATTTTGACATGACCCAGCTCACGCTTCTTGGTTCTGACGTCAAACTCGGTGATATTATTAATATAAGTTACATTATCAATCTGATAATCCGCCTGTGAAGCCAGGCCATAGGTTACCACGGGATGATTAATCTGCGGGATCAGCGAGACCAGATTGGGATCATCCATATTGATATGGACAGTCCCGAAGAAAGGCACTTTATTGGCAAATTCTGTAAAGGCCTGTTTGAGGTCGTCGATCCCCTCATAACAGTCGAGATGATCCTCCTCCAAGGTGGTAAGGACCACATCGGTGGGGGTCATACGCAGGAATGAACGGTCGTACTCGTCGGCCTCGGCCACCAGGTAATCGGACCGTCCCAGCTTGATATTGGTGCCGAACTGTATAACGCGTCCACCCACTATAACGGTCGGATCCATACCGGCATCGGTCATAATCTGACCGATCAGCGAGGTCGTGGTAGTCTTTCCATGCGTGCCGGCGATTCCGATGGAATATTTCATGCGCATGAGTTCGGCCAGCATCTCGGCCCGGCGCACAATTATTATCTTATTCTGGCGGGCGTATTCGAGCTCGGGATTATCCAGGGGCACAGCAGATGAGTAAACCACGAGATTGGCATCGCCGACATTTTCCGCTTTGTGCTGCAGGTTTACTGTTATACCGATTTCCTGCAGGTGGTCGGTGACCTCGCTTGCTGCCAGGTCACTTCCGGTGATATGATAGCCGAGATTGTGCAGCATCTCGGCCATACCCGACATTCCGATCCCGCCTATGCCCACAAAGTGCAGTTTTCTTAATTTTCCGAATTTTACCACTTTAAAACCTCAATAATTTTCTCTGCGATTTTTTTGGATGCATCCGGATCAGCCAGCGACCTGGCCGCCTCCGACATTTTCTTCAATCGATCCGGGTCTGAAAAAAGCCCGGACACATATTCATGAAGATTGAATCGCTCCAGCTCAGTTTGTCTGATAACTTTGGCCGCTCCGGCGTCATCATAGACTTTGGCATTATGATATTGATGGTCCTCAGCCGCATGGGGATAAGGTACCAGAAGCGAGGGAAGGCCGACTACCGCCAGCTCCGAAAGCGAGAGTGCCCCGGAACGGCAGAAGGCCAGGTCGGCTGCGGCGTAGGCCATCTCCATGCGGTCGATAAACTCGAGAATAACGCCCCTGACTCCGGAATCGTTAAAGGCGGAGCTGTAATGATCAAAATTGTATCTTCCCGCCTGCCAGATTATTTGAATATTGCCATCCGCCCTGAAATCCTCCAGGCTATTCTTCACTTTCTGGTTCAGGGCCTCGGCTCCCTGTGAACCTCCGAATATCAGGAGAGTTTTTTTATCCTGCTCGAGTCCGAAAAACTTCAAACCTTCTTCCCGCTTTGCGATCTCGAAATCGGGCCGAAGGGGATTGCCCACCTCAAGGAATTTCGACTCGGATGCCAGATATCTTTTGGCCTGGGGATAGGCCAGGAAGCAGAGCTCGGCATGTTTGGCAAAAAGCCTCGTGGCTATGCCCGGGAAACTGTTCTGTTCCTGAAGAAATATTTTAACCCGCGCCTTGCGTGCGCCCATCAGAGCCGGTACGGAGACATATCCACCCGTGCCAAGCAGGCCCTCAATTCGGTGATTCCTGATAATCGCTTTCGTCAAACGAGAACCGCTCATCAGGGTAAAGGGTATCAACAGATTGGAGAGGGACAGCTTACGCTTGAGCGGACGGGCAGGAATGGGAATGAACTGCCAATCCCGGTTCGACACCAGCCTCTCCTCCAGACTGTCTTTTTTGCCCAGATATTTGATACCTATTTCCGGCATAAGCCTTTCTAACTCCATCGCGATTGCCAGGGCCGGAAAGATATGCCCCCCCGTCCCGCCGCCGGCGATCGCCAGATTTTTAACCTCTTCGTTTTTCAAGCAGCTTCGACACCTTATATTGATGGCGTGAAATATTTAACAGAATCCCGATTCCGAATGAGGAACAGATGATTGAACTTCCCCCGTAGCTCAAAAACGGCAAAGTCATTCCCGTAGTCGGTAAGAGCCGCACCGCGACACTGATATTTATGATTATACTTAGTGTTAGAATCGACACTATTCCGAAGGCCAGATAAAAGCCGAAATGGTCCTGTGCCAGTGATGCTATTCTCAGTCCCCGCACAACTATTATGAAGTAGAATGCGAGGCAGAGCAGAACTGTAACGAATCCGCCTTCTTCCGCGACATTGGCTATTATAAAATCAGTGTGCGACTCGGGCAGGTGAGAGAGCTTGGCCATCCCCCGGCCAATGCCTACACCGGCCAGTTTACCCGCCCCTATGGCCATCAAGGATTGATTCTGGTGGTAGACTTCCGCCAAGGTTGAGTTTTCCGGATGGAGAAATGCTTCCAGCCTGGCGGACTTATAATCCGCCACAAATACCATAAATCCAGCCAGGGCCACAGGTGCAAGCACTCCGGTCAGAACGTAGCGATATTTAAGGCCCGCCATGAAGAGCAGGACGAATGTTGTCATCATGATTATAAGTACCATGCCGAGATCCGGCTGAAGCAAAATCAACCCCATGCCGAGGGCCGCGAGCGCTCCCCAGGGCCATGCCAGGGCCTTCAGCTTCGAAAGCATCTCCCGTTTACGGCAGAGATAATAGGCGGTAAAGATCACCAGGGCATATTTAAAGACCTCAGAAGGCTGAAGGGACTGATTAAAGACGAACAGCCATCTGCGCGAGCCGTTAATTTCACGCTGGGTAAGGACCGCTACAAGCATAACCAGACTGCCGAGCATTATCGGCCAGGCCAGCTTCTGCCAATGGTGGTAGTTTATCCTGGAGACTATTAATATGGTAGCGATCGCCATGATAAACCACATAATCTGTTTTTTGAAGAAAAACTCACTGCTGAGCCCCCTTACCTGAGCAATGAATGCAGAGGCCGAATAGATCATAATGACCCCGATCGTAAGCAGAATTATCACCAGAGCAAACAGAGTGTAATCGAAGCGCCTCTCCCTCATTTTGAACTCCTCGCCTTCAATCTTAGAACCGCATCCTTAAACACCCGGCCGCGGTGTTCAAAGTCCGTGAACATGTCAAATGATGCGCAGGCCGGCGAAAGCAGGACAGTGTCGCCCTCGCGGGCCAGCCCGGAAGCATTCTCGACCGCCTGCTCGAGAGAATCGGATTTACTCACCGGAACGATATCGCTATAGGCTTCCCGCATGATTTGAGCGGCCTCGCCAATCACTATAATGTGCTTTACTTTCTGCTTTATCAGATCATCCAGGCGGGAAAGATCTCCGCCCTTATATTTTCCTCCCATGATCAGGATCGTATTTTCAGGCACCGACTGCAGAGCGTACCAGACCGAATCGACATTGGTGCCCTTGGAATCATTTATGTACCTGACTCCCTCCACTGTATCCACGTATTCAAGCCTGTGCTCCACGCCCCCGAAGGTCTGGAAAGTTCTCCGGATGGCCTCGCCAGGCACGCCGGCTACCAGGGCGGCCGCTCCCGCGGCCATGGCATTGTAGAGATTATGCGGGCCGGGTATGCGAATATCAGCAGTTAATCCCAGCTCACCCTCAAATTCACCAAAACGAAAAACGATTTTATCACCCTCCAGGTAAATTCCGCTCTCGATCTTCTTTATCTGTGAAAAGAAAATCTTGCGCGCTTCCACATCCTCCACGAGCTGCACGAGATAATCATCATCGGCATTGATAATCAGGAAATCGACGCCGGTCATATTTTCCGCCACACGTATCTTCACGCTTGCATATTCCTCAAATGTGTCGTAACGGTCGAGATGGTCGGGTGTGAGATTCAGCACTATGGCTATGTGCGGATGGAAATCGAAAGTCCTTTCAAGCTGTGCGGATGACACCTCCAGTGCAATCCAACCCCTGGAAGAAATCTGATCGCAGACCTCCGAAAAGGCGTAGCCGATATTGCCGGCTGCGGCAGATTCAAGGCCCGCGGTTTTGAAGATCCCTCCGAGGAGAGCCGTTGTCGTAGTCTTTCCATTGGAACCCGTTACCGCCGCCAGGTTAGCGTCACAGAGCCATGAAGCCACCTCCAGCTCCGAGAAGACAGGAATGCCGATTTCCTGGGCGCTCTGGAGTATGGGGATGTCATTCGGAACGCCGGGTGAGACTATTAGAAATTCAGAGCTCTCCAGGAGCTTCTGTGTGTGGCCCCCGGTCTCATAGGGAACATTCACTTCTCTGAGTTCAGCCAGCTCTTTTTTCAGTTCTGATCCGGTCCTGACATCAGAGACAAAGGGATCGCCGCCCAGCCGCTTCAACAGCTTTGCGGCAGCCAGACCCGAACGTGCCAGCCCGATGATTCCTATCGGCCTGCCTATTATTCTGTCCACACGCATAGCGTTTACCGTATTTTTAAAGTACTCAAAGTCAAGAGTGCGCATAAAGCTCCAAGAATCCAGAACCTGACGACGACCTTTGCTTCGGGCCACCCCGATAATTCAAAATGATGATGGAGAGGAGCCATTTTAAAGATCCTCTTTCCCCGCAATCTATAAGAGGCTACCTGCAGAATGACAGAGAGCGCTTCTGCAACGAAGACTCCTCCCACAATCACCAGTAATAATTCTTTTTTAAGCATAATTGCTATGGCTCCCAGCGCTCCTCCCAGAGCGAGTGCGCCGGTGTCACCCATAAAGACCTGGGCCGGATGCGAATTGTACCACAAGAACCCGAGCCCCGCGCCGATAGCTGCGCCGCAATATATGGTCAGCTCTCCCGCTCCCTCGAGATAACTGATGTCCAGATAACCGGAGAAGTCGGCGCGGCCGGTAACATACGAAAATCCCGCAAATGTCAGAAAAACCATCATACACAGACCAATAGCCAGGCCATCGAGACCATCAGTTAAATTGACGGCGTTCGATGAGGCGGTCAGGACCAGGATCACAAAAGGAATAAACAGCCAGCCGAAGTTGAGGATGTAGTCTTTGAAGAACGGTATTTCAGTATAGCCGTTAAAATTTTCAGTGGGCGGAAAGAAATACAATATGCCGCCGAAGACGATGCCGAGCGTGATCTGGCCCGCGAGTTTGTATTTTCCGACCATGCCCTTGGGCTTTTTCAGAATTGCTTTCATGAAGTCATCCATGAATCCCAGAATTCCCAGCCAGACCGTAACCAGAATGATCATCTGGACAAAACGGTTTGACAGATCGGCCCAGAGCAAAGTGGGGATTATCATAGATGCCAGGATTATTATTCCTCCCATGGTCGGGGTACCCTCTTTGGCGTAATGGCTCCTGGGTCCCTCCTCGCGTATTTTTTCCGTCACAGTTTTCTTTTGAAGAAGCTTTACGATCAGCGGACCCAGGAGAAGAGATACAAGCAGGGCCGTGATAGTGGCAGCCGCTGTCCTGAAGGTAATATACCTGAACAGGTTGAAATAGCTGAATGAGTCAACCAGGGAACTGAACAGGTGGTAAAACATCAGCTTCTGACCTCCTGTTTCTTTTTGAAGGCCCGCACAATTTTCTCAAACTGCATGGCGCGTGACGCTTTAATCAATATTTGATCCCCGTCGCGTATCTCCGGCAGCATGGCCTCAATTACTTCCTCGGCAGTCATGAATGTCTCTGTCCTGCTTGAATCGTAGCCGTTGACATTGGCCCCCGCCGCTATATGCATGCCCAGCCTTCCCGCAGTAATCAGCCGGTCAGGATTGATTTCAGCGACGATGCTGCCAACGTCATGATGCAGTTCTATCTCATCTTCGCCAAGCTCCCGCATGTCACCCAGTATGGCTATCTTCCGTCCCTTAGCCTGCATTTGAGAGAGCGCCTTGAGAGCATATCCCATGGAGGTCGGGTTGGCGTTATAGCTGTCGTCGATGACAGTAATCCCGCTCAATTCGAGAATCTCCATGCGCGAGCTTTTACCTTTGTAGCTCTGGAGTGCAGTCCTGACACCCTCGAACTCGACTTCGAATATCCTTGCAACGGCGCAGGACGCCAGGGCATTATAAAGGGTATGCAGTCCGGGTACTTTCAGATGTATTTCCCCGCCTTGATACTGAAAAATAATCCTTCCCAGGCTGTTGGATGAAAATCCTGTTGGTCTGACCTGGGCGTCAGCCCGAACTGCATAACCAAGTTTGGGCTCCGGTTCCTTGTCGAACCGGGCCTTTAATAGAGCATCATCCAGATTCAGCACGCGGATTGAATCTGCGTCTATATGATCCAGAAGCTCGAATTTTGCTCTGGCGATATTTTCAATCGTACCCATCGTTTCCAGATGGGCCGGGCCGATATTGGTGATCAATGCGACCTGCGGCTTAACCATGCTAGTCAGTGCCTCTATCTCACCCGGAAAGCTCATGCCAAATTCGAGCACGCAGATCTCATAGCTATCATTGAGGAGCGCCAGCGAGAGAGGGATGCCGAAGAGGTTGTTGTAATTGCCGGGTGAACGGAAGACATTGTACTTTTGCGCGAGCACATCGGCAATCATCTCCTTGGTGGTAGTCTTACCGTTGGTACCGGTCACCGCAATATATCGAGGATTAAATTTGTCTTTCCACCAGAGAGCTATCTGGCGCAGTCCCTTCTGGGTGTCATTTACTATGAGGCAGCGATCCCTGTACTCGGCCGGAAGGTGCTCTTCATACCCGGATTGCACCACACAAGCCCCGGCGCCTTTATCGAAAGCGTGCCTGAGATACTTATGCCCGTCATCCAGCTCGCCTTTGATGGCGACGAACAGGTTACCGTCGGCTATCGTGCGGGTATCGATAGAAAGCCCTGTAAATTCTGCGGTTGCCGCTTTATCTGAGAACAGCGAACCATTGGTGACCTTTTTAAGATCGCTTAACTTCCCTGTTATCACTATTCTGTCCCTTTAGAGCCTCCCGGACAACTTCACGGTCGTCAAAATGTATTTTCTCGGTTCCAACAATCTGATAATTTTCATGCCCCTTACCGGCAATCACTACCACATCGCCTTCGGAGGCTTTCAAAACCGCCCGGGTAATCGCCTCCTTGCGATCGAGCACCAGATGTGTCTCCTTGCTGTTATTCAACCCGGCCTCGGCATCATTTATTATGGCCTCGGGATCCTCGGTGCGGGGATTATCCGAGGTCAGGAAAATTATATCTGCATATTCCGATACCGCCTTTGCCATCAGGGGCCGTTTTCCCTTGTCGCGGTCCCCACCGCAGCCGAAGACCGCGATCAGATTCCTGTCTCCCGCGATCTCCCTGGCGGACTTCATGACATGACCCAGGGCATCGGGGGTATGAGCAAAGTCCACAAAGACCTTGAAATCCCGATTGATATCGACCCTTTCCATGCGTCCCGGCACGAACGTCATCGCCTCCAAACCGCTCCTGACCGTATCGGTATTAACGCCTGACGCAAGAGCCACTCCGGCGGCGCAGAGAGCATTATTCAGGTTGTACCTGCCCGGCAGTTTCAGATGGATTTCCTCGCTGCCGAGGGGTGAAATCAGCTTGAACCTGTATCCTCTGTCAGTTTTCTCAATACCTGTTATATGCAGATCGGCCCTGGTATTTTCGATTGAATAGGTCAGGCAGGAGCATTCGGTGCGCCCCAGGAAGAAATCATAACTGGGATCATCCATGTTCAATACTGCCCATCTGTCCTTACCCTTAACCTTGTCGAGCAGCATAGCTTTGGCCTCGCGATACTCCTCCATGGTGCCGTGAAAGTCCAGATGATCCTGGGTCAGGTTGGTGAACCCGGCGACATTGAAGTCGATCATATTTACTCTGCCGGTCTTGAGGCCGTGCGAAGAAACCTCCATCACGACATTGCGGATTCTTTCCGCCTGCATAATCGAAAGCAGGCGTTCTATATGCAACGATTCCGGAGTTGTGTTGGGCGCATTGAACTGGTATTTTCCGGCCAGGTATTCGATAGTGCCCATCAGGCCGGTGCGCTTGTTGCCTGCGTCGAGAATCGACTTGACCATGTAAACCGTAGTGGTTTTGCCATTGGTGCCGGTGATACCCGCCACCAGCATTTTACGGGAAGGGAAGTCATAGAATTTAGCCGCCAGGAGCGAGAGCGCATGACGGCTGTCCGGGATAATTACCTTGCAGACCGAACTATTTTCGAAGTCCCTTTCGCACACTACGCATACGGCCCCGGCCCGGATGGCATCAGGAATGTAATCATGGCCATCATCCCTGCTTCCCGGCATGGCTACAAACATGTCTTCCGGCTCAATTAAACGCGAATCGTATTCTATTTTGGAAATCTCCCTCTCCGTTTCCCCGGAGACTTGTTTTTCTGGAAGGATCTGTATCAAATCGGAAATCTTAATCGTCACCCTCCTTTTTGCTGTCTTCACAAACAAGCATGACATGGTCCCCGAGGACGACGGACTCACCGCGCTCCGGCACCGTAGCGATAACATATCCGGCACCTTTAAGGGAACATTTCAGGCCCATGCTATTGAGTATTGTAAAAGCATCACGAGCTGATTTATTTCTCAAATCGGGCAACCGAACCCATTCTGATTCTCCAACGGGATTAATTTCAGCTTTTGTATCCAGCTTATAATCGGCATGTTTGATCATGACATCTGGATCTCCCTCGTAATCTTCATCCAGCAGATTAAGTGCGCCACTTTTGAGAGCATCGATCGAGGCATAAATTGTCCTGCCCGAAGTTTCATTTTTTCGATTCTCCAGGTCTGTTATTCTCTTTGCTGTTTTAGCAAATGCGGGGCCGGCAGTAATCCCGCCGTAGTGAATTTCTTTGGGCTCATCGATAATTATAATCCCGCAAATCTGCGGATCATCGGCCGGAAAATAGCCGCCGAAAGAAGCGATGTATCTGGACTTATCATATCCTCCTGTCTCGGAGGGTTTTTCGGCGGTGCCGGTTTTTCCCGCAAAATCTATTCCGTCGATTTTTGCATACTTGGCAGTACCAGTATCAACTACAATTTCACACAATTTTTTTAAGCTGGCTATAGTGGACTCGGAAAATATTTTTCGTTCTTGTTCGGGGTAGAAGCGCTGCTGGGTGCCACCTGTGGGCGAAATGACACGGTCCAGCAAAATAGGCTTCATAAGACGGCCGTCATTGGCAATACATCCAAACATGCGTGCCATCTGGAGGGTACTGGCAGAGACCTCGTGCCCGATAGAAAGCATGGCGCAGTAATACTCGGACCAGACTTCCGGCTCATGCAGGCGGCCGTTGACCTCTCCCGGGAATCCCAGTCCGGTGGGCAATCCGAAGCCCATCTCGCGCGCATAACGATAGAGCATTTTGGGGCCCAGTATATTCGCCAGACGACCGGTGGCAACATTTGAGGAGATTATAAACGCCTCTGCCACGCTGATAATATCATGTTTCTTGTCGTCATGGATGCTGATACCATTGAATTTAAAACTGCCGTTTCCGGCGTAGATCGTATCCGCAAGGTTGATCAGTCCTTCCTCTAAGAGCGCGCCGAATACAACCGTCTTAAATGTACTCCCGGGCTCGAACAGATCAGTAATCGCCCTGGCTTTGGGACATTTGTAATCAGGATCTTTCAGTTCCGGATCATAATGGTAAACCGCCAGAATCTTTCCGGTAGCCACTTCCATCAGGACACCCATCCCGCTGACAGCGCTCCACTCATCCACCGCTGTCCGGATCTCCTCCGAGAGAATCTGCTGGTATTCGATGTCAATCGTCAAATAGACATCATTACCCTCAACGGGCTCTATCAATGGCTCAGAGAAAATCGGGTAAAGCTGGCCGGAACCGGCCTTCATACAGGCGCGCAAGCCATCCTTGCCCTTGAGATATTTGTCACAGTACACCTCCGCACCGGCTTTGGCTTCGAACTCGTGATTCAGATATCCGACCAGGGCCGAAACCGCGCTGTTGTATGGATAGATCCGATCGAATTCCGTCTTGCTGTAAATCTCGGGAATTTTCAGCGCGTTGATCCTGGTGGAGACACCGGGATCGATCTTCCGTGCGATAAGGACCTGTTTGCCCTTTCTGGCCATCAGTTTTTTCAATAATGAGCTCTCGGAAACGTCCAGAATAGGTGCCGCTTCCCTGGCAATCTTTTCAATCGTTTCGTCCGAGTCGGTATAGACCAAGAGATTTTCGGTCTCGGTGGTGTAGGCCAGCGGATTTCCATTACGGTCGTAAATCGCGCCTCGATGAGCTTTAACCGGCACATTTAGATAACATTGATTCCGGAACTTGCGTGCATACTCCTCTCCCTGCAGAACCTGCACCTGAAAAAAACGTCCGGCAATCACAATAAAACAGCCGGCCACAAATATAAAAAATACCATGAAGCGTGAGAGCCTGAGCTTATTGTTCTTCATTTAACTATCCTGTCCCTGATAATATCGTTTTCTCCATTCTGGATATTTTTTTCCACGAAGGCCGGCGGACCGTCCCCCCCGCTGCTATTCTGGTCCTTCACCATCTGGAGAAGTGAATCGGAATATGGTATGATATCGGTCCCGCTGGAATTAATCATGTCCAACTCTTCCATGGCTTTCTTTCTCACCTGCTCAAGCGAGCTGCGGTAGAGGATTTCTCCCTTGAGATAGTCCTTGTTTTTTTCCAGCTGGCGAATCTCCTCCTCCATGCGGGCGATTTCGGCTGACAGATTCTGCAATGTGATTCTCTGCCAGATGAAGGCATAAGCCAGGAGTATGGCCAGGCCGACCAAGACATATATTTTTATTTCCGGCAAGAGTCTTTTCAAACTGTCCCTCATTCAGTCAGGCGGGACGGTTATCCCGCCTGACTGCCTCTAACAAGTGCCCTTCATACTTTCGCCGCCGCCCGCAGTTTGGCGCTGCGAGCCCGTGGATTATTCTCGAGCTCCTGACTGGTGGGAGTCAGAGCTTTTTTAAAAAGCGGCTTCAACCTGAACTCCCGGTTCTCGAGAACCTCCTCTAAATCAGGCGGTAAACCAGATTCGCGGCTGTATGTACGAATATAGTTCTTTACTATTCTATCTTCGAGGGAGTGATAAGATATCACCACTAATCTGCCCCCCGAATGCAGTAATTTTGTGAGAGAACGAAGCCCCTTTTTTATATTCTCAAGTTCATTATTGACAGCAATTCTCAATGCCTGCGCAACCTGCGCCAGGCCCTTGTTTAACTTTTCTTTTTTGAAGAATGGCTCAAGTATTATCTTGAACTGATAAGTAGTTTTTATCCTGTTCTTCTCCCGCGCCCTTATGATGGCATGGGATATTGGCCCGGCCTGGCTCAACTCGCCGTATTCCTTGAAAATCTTTTTGAGTTCCTGCAGGGGATAATGATTTATTATATCTGCCGCGGTCAGGCTGCTCTCGGGATCGAAACGCATGTCAAGCGGATTGTCGGACTTAAACGCAAATCCGTAGCCCTGTTCAAGCTGCACAGAGCTGATTCCCAGATCGAGCAGAAAACCTGCGATCGGCTTGTCCTCAGAACCAAGCTGCTCGGAGACCTCGTGATATCCGCATTGCAGGTGCTTGATCTTATCTCCTACTTCCACGTTTCTCCTCTTCGCCAGCTCAAGCATGCGGGGATCGAGATCACAGCAGATAACTCTCCCCTTATCCGAAAGATTCTCAGCTATGAGCCTGGCATGACCGCCTGTTCCACAGGTGCCATCTATGTAGATTCCTGACGGGTCGTGAACCAGATATTCAACAACCTCTTTCCCCATTACGGGTAAATGATACTCCTCATTTCTTTGCAAATAGCTGATCCAACATATTCTCTAAACTAGGGTTAGCATTCGAGAGTTTTTCGAATCTCTCAGGATTCCAGATCTCAATATGAGTGGTGGATCCAATCATCAGAGTCTCGCCCTTTAAGTCCGCTTCCTGAATCAGGTCCCTCGGTATATTGATCCTTCCCTGAGTATCGGGAACGACCTCATACGTATTGGTGGATAGTTTACGGATGAAATTGCGTCCTTCGCGAGTCATGCCGGAATGTTCGCTCTGAAGCTCATTAAATTTCTTGATCCACTCTGATTCGATGAACAATCCCAGGCATCCATCCAGCCACTTCGCCAGCACGTAAGCCTTCACTGCCTTTTTGGGAGAAACCCCAATTGGACGCGCCTTGCGCAGTTTGGCCGGTATCGCGACACGACCATTGTCGTCTAAAGAAACAAGATATTTTCCGGTGTATCCGATCAACCCGCCACCCCAGATCACCAATTTTCACCAAAATTCACTACTTTTCACCAAGATACTCCAAGCACATTTATAGTCAAGAAAAAACTTGATACAAATTGAAAGATTGTTAAGTGCCATAGTTTATGGGGAGTTTCCGAGAAAATAGGGTCTGCTTTTTTGTTCATTTTGAAACGAGCCATAAAATGACAATATCCCGTTTTATATCCCGATGAATAGCAGCATTTTACAGGGCCGCAAAAATTTGCCGCCAGCAGGGCCACAATGGCAGACCGCTTGCATCAAACAGCGTTTGATAAATCCAGAGGGTAAATTGATGAGAAGGATGACAGCACTTACAGTTATTTTATATTTGTTTTCAGCCCAGCTTATTGCTGAAGACCAGTTACTCAGGATCGATCTTCCTGGCGAGCTCGAGGGGGCGGCAAATTATCCGGACAGGAAGTATTTTCCGAATTCGGATGACTGGGTTTACGGCATAGACAGTTCCGGGCTTCCCGTATATAAATATTCTGTTTTTGTTTCATCCGGTGTAAAGCCAAAGATAAAGTCCATTACCGTGCAGAATATTTCGACTAACGCCGCTCTTAGTAAAGATGAGCTTGTGTATTCTGGCATATCGACTGACGCCGAGGGATTGGTACTCGATTATCCGGAAGCGGCGATTCATATGCAGGAGTACAACGGGATCAGGGCAGCGCTTGAATTACATTTCCGGGATGATTCTCATGATTATTATAATCTCTATATCAGTCCGTTCATTGAAGAGCATGAAAAAGATGAACTGAGAATGACCGGCACAATCTCCATCGATGTGGAGAGCGTGTATAGCAATAACTCTTCTTCCCGCCCACGGCTTCCGGGGAATGCTGTGATGCGGGGGGTGATCTCTCAACTCAAGGCCGGGAATGATTCCGGCATATCGACCAGGAGCTCCGGCGTGCGGGTTGCGAATGATTACAGTGAATCTCCGGACTATGTAATTATCACGAATACTGAATTGGCCCCGAGCTTCCAGGACTTTATTCTCTGGAAACGCGCACTCGGTTATAATGTCTCCATCAAACTGACAGAAGAGATCGAGACTGAATTTCCGGGCCTGGATCCGGAGGAAAAGATCAGGGAATATCTTGAGCAAGCATATATAGACGGGCTTGAATGGGTCCTTTTGGGAGGAGATGAGACTATCGTTCCGGTCAGGAAACTGTATTCCGCCAACTCCGATGAGCCGGTTGATGATGCTTTTCTTCATCCCTCCGACCTTTACTACGCCGACCTTACCGGGGACTGGGATTCCGATGGAGACGGCATCTGGGGGGAACCGTATCATGACAATCCGGATTTGCAGCCGGAATTATTCGCGGGACGAGTCCCTGCCTGCACCATCCAGGAAGTGCTCAACTGGACGGAAAAAACTATCGCCTATGAGAAGGGCGAGATCGTTAATATGGATGGCTTTACCGGGGAGGTAATGATCACCTCGGCCGACCAGATGCGTGACTGGAATGAGGGCCTGGGGCAGGACAGCCTTATAGCCGAGTATTTCCCGGACCATATTCCAGTCGACCGGACCAGCATGGCAGAATATCCATCCGGCCAGGCAGTCAATCCATCACAGCCGCCCGCACAGAATTTTATCCAGTTCTATTCGCAGGGCTGGAATATTGCCATAATCCTGGCGCACGGTATCTCCGGCGGTTTCGTCAGCATGTCCTCGGGATACAATGAATGGCCCAAGACTTATGTCTGGGTCGGTTCGGGGGAGAGTGCGGATAGAGGCTATCTTGATAACCTGGAGAACTACGGCCGCTGCGGAATTATCTATTCGGTATCCTGCTCCCAGGCGGCGTTCGACGCGTGCAATGACAGCGGCAGGTGTTTCGGTGAATATATTTTGAGCCTGGAGGATAGAGGTGCGGCCGCATTCCTGGGATACACCCGTTACGGATGGGTGGCGAGCTCATACAAGCTGGCGGAAAAATTCGTGGAGGCGTTATACACCGCAGACAATCGGATCGGCCCGGCCAATACGATAAGCAAATTATATCATTCCAATTTCCGTGACCTGAATTACGGCCTGAACATCCTGGGCGATCCCTCGCTCCTGATCTGGACCCGGACTCCGGGCTCAATTGCCGCGGAACATCCCGAGATCATTGCCATGGGAGAGAACGATTTCACTATCAGCGTCAACGCGGATGGCCAGGCGCTGGAGGATGCGCGGGTGACAGTTATCAGTGAAGATGAAAATCTGTTTTACGGATATACCGATCTGGACGGATTGCTCGACCTGGCCTTCAACACCGGTCAGGATTCAGGTGTTGTGCTTACCATATCCAAAAACGGCTATATTCCGTATCAGGCTGAAATACACACATCCATCGCGCTGGATGCTGATGACGAGGAAGACGACAACAACGTGCCCCGAATTCACGAGCTGTATCAAAATTATCCCAATCCCGCCAATCCAACCACGACCATCGGATTCTACCTTCCCGAACAGGACGATATCTCGCTGGACATATACAATCTACTGGGACAGCGGATTATTCGGTTGGAGGAGCGGAGTCTGGATGCGGGATATCATGAAACCCAGATCGATTTATCCGGATATCCGAGCGGTGTTTACATGTACAGACTCAAAGCCTCAGAATTTTCCGAGGTCAGGAAGATGGTGCTTTTGAAGTAAGTTTTTTGAGCAGATGATAAGCTGCGCGGATATGAGATGAGAGCACCAGCAAAAAGCTGCAAACGAAATTTGGCAAGACAGATCCGAAACTTTTATAGTATTTATACAGATATTCAATAAATGCCAGGTGCGATAAATATATGGACCGCACCCTGCGCTGCGAGCTGGCCTGCCCCAGTTGATGACTGACTTTGACTTTCGGATAAAACAAAATCTTCCAGCCGGCAGCCATCATCCTCCTGCAATAATCGACGTCATTGAAAAAAAGCGGAAAATCAGTGTCCATGAGGCCCACCTCATTTATCGCAGTGCGCTTGATCATGACTGCGGAGAAGGCGGGCTGATCGACATAGCGTTCCGTGAGATGATCGAAATCGGGCATCTTCCATCTATTCAACTCTTTATTATCGCTGAATATTGATGACAGGCCCAGGTGATGGTATATTATATCCGCATGCCGCGGCAAGCGCCGCACCGATTTTTGAACTGTGCCATCTAAATTGACAAGCTGAGGGGCAATCACACCCGTCAGATCATCCTTAAACAGCCTTGACGTCAGCCCCTGGATGACATTTTGTTCGAGCTCGGTATCCTGGTTGAGAAGCAAGGCCGCATCACCATGAAAGATGGTAAGGCCGCGATTCACGGTGTGGGCGTAACCATGATTTCGGTCATTTCTTATGAGTTGAATATCATATCCTCTTTGACTGAGCAGATCGACGCTATCGTCTGTGGAGCAGTCATCAACAACAATCACCTCGATGTTATGCTCCGTCTCCGATGAAAATATCGAATCAAGACATTTGACTATTACATCACGACCATTGTAGAGAGGTATAATCACGCTGATCAGCATCAGATATTCTCCATAAGTTCGGCCATTTGCCGAGCCTGATATTTGCGCTCATATTTTCGAAGCTGCGAGAGCCGCGATTGATTAAAAAGAGTTCCGGCTTTATGATCATCGACAATTTTTTTCAATAAGTTCTTCATGCCTTCACTGTCATCCGGATCGAGATGATGGACGCCCTGCAGCCGGCTTATGACCTCATGAACGGCGCTGGTTTTTTCCACCACCGCGAGCAATGGCTTTTTGAAAGCAAGCCCCTCATATAATTTGGCCGGGATAATATTGAGACTTTTTTTGTCCACCCCGCCGAAGACTACTATGGCCGACGATTTGGCGAGTTGCCTTAATGTGTCCCTGTGGTTCATGTATCCCGTGAATTCAATCTTGATTTTATCGGCAAAGCGGGTGAGGAGCATATCGTGAATTTCCTGATCGACCGCACCTATCTGCCAGAACTCTGTTTGGTTCAACATCTCACTTTCCAGTCGCAGCAGGGCCTCGAAGAATGCCCCGGCGGTATGAGGACTGCAGAGCGTTCCGCCATGCGCAAGGATCAGCTTCTCAGGAAATGATTCCTCGACGTTTTTAAAATCATCTCCGTCGAACCCGTTAGGTATGTGATGAATCTTGTCTTTAAACCGGGCATATCTTTTTTGCAGATCACGGACATGGGCAGAGGTTACGCCAACAATTCGGTCGGCATATTGTATTATGTTTTTCTCAAGATTTTGCTGCAGCGCCGTATGCAGTACGGTTATTGGTTTTTCGGAATCGGCGAACCATGGATCCCTGAAATCAGCCAGCCAGGAGACACAGAAATCACGTTTAAGATCGATTCCGACAGTATGGGTCGAGGGCGGCGGCGAAGTTGTCAGAAGATACGCGATCGAATGATCATGAATTATTTTCTCGGCAGTTTTTGTTGCCCTGTCGGCCCAGAACTTCTTCGAGTCCGGAATCTGTACAATTCTCCTCAGCAGATGTGATCGGCCCCTCAATATATAGTCATGCTCCGCGCTTGGTCTGGAGTGCCTGGCTACAGGATCATCCAGATAAGTTATCTCAACTTCCTCAGGCAGATCATTAAGAAGCGACTCGTCCCGGATCGGATAGTTATCGGGATTACATGCCAGGACATGGACATGCCATCCCTCCTGCGCCAGGTATTTGGCGGTCTTGGCGGCACGCTGCACCCCTCCCAGACCCATAGGCGGGAAGTAGTATGAGACGATCAGGACTCTTTTAGCTTTTTGCGGCAAGCGATTCGAACTCCTTTTCCACTACAGCCATGTTGTCTTCCCATATGGCCTTTTCCTGGATGATCTCAAAATTTCTGTGCGCCGCTTTTTTGCGTAACTCGAAATCTCCTGCGGCCTGCATTATCATTTCTGCCAGATGGAGACCATTACCAACTTCAAACATCAACCCGTTGACTCCGTGCCGGATCCATTCCCTGTTTCCACCGATATCGGAGACTATCGGGAAAAGTCCTGAAGCCATCGCTTCCAGAAGCGACACAGAGGTAGAGTCTGATCGCGAGCAGGAAACATAAATGTCGAAGTCGAATAATCTATCCAGGAGCTCTTCGTGCGGCAGGGCGCCATAAAAAACGACATTGTCCAAATCAGACTCGCTGCATTTCTGCTTCAAGTTATCATAAAGGGGGCCTGCACCAATCAGGGCAGCCTCAAAATTGACTTTGCCTCTGAGCAGTCTCAAGGCTTCCAGGAAGTCGCCGACCCTGGTAACAGGTACCATCTGACGAGTTGAAATCAATTTCAATTTATCCCGTTTTTCAATAATCCTTCCAAGGCCCCTTTCAAGCAAGCCCTGTTTCACTCCAAACGGCACAGTGATTATTTTTTTTTTAACACCGATGATTTTCCTGGCCGCCTCAGATAGCATCTCTGCGTCTGTGAGCAGCAGATCGGCCTTCCGCATTATTAAGCCGGCACGCGCATGATGGAATTTAGATTTTTCAGCAGAGATCAGAATATCGGATCCCCAGATGGAGATTGCCAGGGGATGGAACCCCGACATGGCGCCCAAAAGACCATAGTTGGGAACATAATGGCAGTTCAGAAGATCAGGCTTGAAATCGGCAACGGCTTTCTTGAAAGAAAGAATCGTCATAGGGTATTTTATGGCGCCTGGAGTATTGAAAGCCTTGAGGGGGTAATCTGGAGCGTAGTCGGATGCTTTCTCGGCGGATACCACCGCTACATCATGCCCCTGCTTCCTGAAATATTCGGCGTATCTTCTCAGATGGACAGGCCGAATATCACCGGCCAACATGAGACGCATCAGAAGAAACCTTTGACTTTTCGGGCGAGCCTGGAGATGGGCTTCTGGTAATTGTATTCGAAGTATGGCATTCTCTCAGCGCCCCATCCCGCCTTGAACCTCCTGAGGCCGGGATGTTTCCGGGGGCTGGCGCCGAAATTTAATAATTCAATATTCATTTCTTTCAACATCTTAATCAAATTCCAGAATAGATAGAAATTGGCCCCCTTCTCCAGCGCTTCTTCATTTGATGCACCGTCCCAGTAGACAGCCATATTTCCGTGGATAAAGACTATGGCCGAGGCCACCGGCCTCCCTTCGAAATATATAATCGGCCAGTAAAGAGTATCGTCATCCTCAAAATTCTGCAGCAGAGCATTATAGAATTCGAGCCGGTAGAAAGGCTGGCGCCCCTGGCGTCTGGCAGTTTCCTGTAGCATATTGAAGTACGTTTTCACTCCCTGGCGGTCCTGAATAATCTCGGTGGTAAAGTCCTTATCGACAGCTTTGGGAAGATTCCGTCTGTGAGAACTGGCAAGTTTCTCCAGCTGCTCGGAGGATGAGTATTTCAGGTTCAGTAAATGCGTGGAAAGGGGCTTTATATCATATGTATCCAGATTCGTATTAACCTGCCTTGAAAACTCAACAATATTTATGCGGGTAAATTCCTCACGCAGGCACCAGTAGGTAAACTCGGATTCGATACTGTTTCTAATGTCCGGGTCCTCTCCCTCGTTCAACAGGGCTCCGCCATAGCATCCGCGGGGCATGGAATAGGCTTCCTTGAACTTGAATTTCTTTCTGATACAAAACGGCATCCCCCCCACAATCTCGCCATTGTCAACAGCAAGATAGACTGAAGATTCAAAGGGGAAGGACTGCTCCCAGGTCTTCAACCAGGCGGTTAGATGGAATGCCGACCCCTGATTCCTAACTAATGAGTCCCACTTTTCTTGGTCAAGCTTTTCAAGCCTGACCGGATAATATTCAATCATATTTACTTGCGAATCACCGCAATTTTCCCGGTATGCGAGTTACCGTCATTATCGCGAATATAAAACAGATACATGCCGGAGGCGACCTTCTCTCCATCTTCATTGGTGCCATCCCAGCCTATATTTGAGAAGATAGTCTTTATTTTTCTTCCATCAAGACTAAAAATATCAATCGGCACCTCTCCGGAAAAATTGAATTGGAGATTTTCGCTGCCATCTGTGAGAACATACGGATTTGGATAGGCATAAACCTCATCGGCGATATCGGTTACAGCCCCAATATCGTAGGTGATAACAGAAATTCCGGCGTCTGTGAGCACCCAGAGACGTCTCTGCGTATCTATCGTCATAGAGATTATTCTGTCCGATGTTATATCGCTGTTTGCGGTGGTGTAAAAATCAAATAAGGCTTGGCCCGCCTTCCTGAAGGCCAGTCCGGATTCAGTCCCGATCCACATATTACCGCGCTGATCGAATAATATTTTGGTGATCTGGGGTCCAATCCCCTCCGGCAGGAGTATTCTCGAAAAAAATCTGTCCCCGGGATCCTTGAAAGCCATACCCATATCAGTCCCGACATAGATTCGTCCTTTGCCATCACCGGTGACCACACTCACATTCTCAGAGGGCAATAGCGAATCGCGAGTATACTGCTTGAATTCTATATTACTTTTATCAAAAGGATCATCGCCGTAAAAGATACGATAAAGGCCGTCATCCTCGAATCCGGCCCAGACTGCGCTGCCATCCGAATAAATAGAGCTGATCTTGGCGTCAAGATTGAAGCCGTCATACTGGTAGTAATCCCACTTTTGATTCCGCGGATCATAGAATGATACCGGCCGTTTGAAATGGCCGCGGTAACATGCGAACCATAATATGCCTCCGGCATCAAAATGCATGTCGGGCAAGACAATAAAATTCAGACTGGCGGGCAAATCGTCACGGTTTCCAATCAGGCTGGTACCGGCCGTATCATAATTAACAGCTCCATTCTCGCTCAACTCAAACGCGCCCTTACCAAATGAACCCACCCAGACATTATCGTCGGTACCAGGCTCAGCCGATTGTAATCTGCCGTCCACGATTGAAACTGATTCCCATCTCTCACCATCAAACAATGAGACGAAATCATTGTCATGCACCATCCATATTATGCCGTCGGAGGAGGTTTCTATATCAACCATATCATTATTGGCCGGGCCGGGTGAACGATAGCGCCTCCATTCTCCGTTATCCTGCCTGGCCTGAATTCCCTGCCCCTGTGTTCCGAGGATCAAGCCTTCATCATCATCGGGGATTAAAGCGCTAACAGCGCTGTCGGGACTGAGGGAAAGCTCGACCTGCTCGGTTATCCCGCCAAACCAGGAATACAATATTCCGCTCTCAGAGCCGACATATAAGGTATCGCGCGATACCATTATAGACTTTACCGGGTGCTCGAACTCAACTATCTCTCCCGTGCTGATCTGATTACCATCCCGCTCGAATTCGACAATCATATTCGGCAGGACGCCCCAGATATTATTATTATAGACAGACAGGCTGTTGAAATCCTCCGAGGGCAGTTCGGGCAATGAATCCCGGTTAAAGGAGTTCCAGTGTGTGAAATCGAGAAGGTTGGGATCTGCCTTCGGAGCAAAAGCTATTCCCATGCTGGTCGCCAGCCAGATAGTGTCATTCAGGATAAGCATGCCATTTACACCGGTGCCCGGGGGAATATCACCGAATCGGCGATAAGTCTCCTTGATCTCACCGCCATGTCTTTCGGTATCGAAAAGGGACAGGCCCACACTATGCGAGACCCATAAGAATTCGCCGTCAGCACGGAGATGTTTTATCTCGAGCGGGGAGCCGTCCCGATCAAAAAACAAAAACTGCCGCCATTCATTACGATCCCAATCAAAACGTGAAAGACGGCCGTCAATCGATCCAAACCAGATATAGGAATTGGCAAAGGCGCTGGCCCGGATATCGACCCCGCCCAGACCGTTGGTATTGACATATTTAAGAATATCGCCTGTGGCAGGATCGAAGCGCATCACCCCGCCCGTGGAGGCGGCCCAATACGCCCCATCATCAGTCCTCGTAAAAGAGGTAATATTATTACTGTTGGTATATGTCTGCCATTCCAATGCGAATATGGAAACAGGCAGGACAGCAATTAAAAGTATTAGTAGAGCTAACCTGTGCATAATCAAAATCATCTAAACCTTTTTACCATCATCATAATTATTCGATTCAATATTAATAAAAAAGTGAATAACAGAATAAGTTTCGGCATCCAGAGGCCATGCCGTGTAAAAAATGTCTTTTTTTCAATCGGATATATATCTCCCTCGATGACCATTTGCTCGAAAAGCTCTCCCAGATCGTCGATCCTGCCGGTCGGGTCACAGAAAAATGAAAAGCCGGAATTGGCGCAGCGTGCATACCAGCGCCTGTTTTCCACAGCCCTGTAGGGAACCATGTAGGCATGCTGATAAGGTCCCGCGGATATCCCCCACCAGGTGTCATTGGTAATCGTCACCATAAAATTCGCCCCTTTCTCGACCGCTTTGCGGTTCAGGTCGGAGAATCCGACCTCAAAACAAATCATGACGGCATACCTGCCCCGCCCGGTTTCGAAAATCGGAAGCGAATCCCCCATGCAGAAATCAGACTGGCCGAAATGAAATTCGTTTATAAACTGAAAATACTGGTTGTATGGTATCTTTTCCGAAAACGGAACCAGTCGAATTTTGTGATGCACATATTTCATCATGCCGTCGGGCTCGATTTGAACCGCGCTGTTATAGGCACAGAAGCGGTCCTCCTTCCGTTCGGCATCAAATGTTCCCACCAGCAGATGAGCATTCTTCCGGCGCGCAATACTGGCCAGGGGCGGCCATGCGCTTCCCCTTTTCATCAGGAACTCACGAATTGTGGTTTCCGCGAAAATGATAAAATCAACACTATCTTTGTCCAGCTGCCCGGCCATCTCCAGATGCCGATCCAGGCTGAACATGAGACTTCCGTCACTGAATTTTTCGGCCAGAGTAATATTACCCTGAATCAGGGCTACATCGATTTTCTCTCCCACCGGTTCATATCTAACCGTGCTGCCATAGATCAGGTTTACCGCGATAAGAACTAAAACTGGCACTATAAAGCCGATAGCAAGCCCGGCTGACTTCCGGTATTTCCAGGCCAGATAGAGGAGCACATTAATGAGCGCAATCCAGAAGCCCACGCCGAGATCGCCCCACCATGAGGCTGTTTGAATCATTGGAACGTACATCGACTGAGTGTAGGCCAACTGTACCCATGGAAACGCAAATTCGGAGAGAGTGCGGATGTATTCAACTGATATCCACACAAAGGGAAAGGCGAAAAGGTATCCATTTCCGCCTTTCGAAATCCATCCGTATATGCCGAAGGCAAGAGCCAGAAAGAGGGCATGAATCAAGGAAAGTGCAATCGGTGCGCCGATGGGAGCAATCCAGTTGAGGAAGATTTCAATAAACACGTTTTCCAGCTCGGCCGAAGCCGCATATGACCGAATCCCCACCCCGACCCAGTAAAGCAGGATAGCGCCCTGGATTACACCAAATAAATATCCAGCCTTGAAGCCTTTTTTAAATCCCGCTGCAGAGGTCACCGCGATCATCGGCACAAGACAGAAATAACCCAAAAATCCCAGCGGAACCGGCGGATAAGCCAGAATGAATAATAAGGCGGATATGAGGATCAGCCTGCGCCTGGCGTTAAGAATTAAAGATTTAAAGAAATTTGCGATCTTGAGAGGTATTCGCACAATGATATTTTTATGATCGGATTTCTTGAGCAAATTGGATTTATCCCGGAAGATTTATTAATTCAAATTTAATCGCGGCCGTTCGCCCTTCATTACATGGCCGATTCTGATCGGCTTATTCTCAGAATCACCGAAACTATCTTCGACCTTTCCGGCTGAATCCTCTGAAACTACACACACCAGTCCTATACCCATATTAAAGGCCCGAAACATTTCTTCAGGCTCAACATTTCCGGCTTCCTGCAGGATTCTGAATATGGGCGGGATTTCCCATGCTCCAGCATCGATCTCAAAGGTCAGGCCCTCCCTAAAAATCCGCTTCAGATTTCCAACTATTCCGCCGCCTGTAACATGAGCGAATCCCTTGACATGGCTTTGCTCTCGAAGTTTCTCGATTACAGGAAGATAGAGCTTATGGGGAACCAGCAGGGCGTCGCCGATTGACATCCCGAGTTCATCAAAATGCTTGTCCGGTGCCCAGCCCATATGTTCGAACACGATCTTGCGAGCCAGGGTATAACCGTTGGTATGCAGACCATTGGATTTAAATCCGAGTACAATATCGCCCGGTTCGATCTTCGAGCCATCGATAATTTTATTTCGGTCAACCACTCCCACTATAAATCCGGCCAGATCAAATTCACCCGGGTTATAGAGGTCTGGCATTTCGGCTGTCTCGCCGGCGATCAAGGCCATGTTTGCGTTTTTGCATCCGGCTACCAGGCCCTTGATGATTTCCTCGATAGTGCCCGGTTCCAGCTTACCAATTCCGATGTAGTCCAGAAAAAATTGCGGATGAGCGCCCATGACGGCGATATCGTTGACACAATGATGGACTATATCTATCCCGACAGTGTCGAATTTTTTCATCATGCAGGCGATCTTGATCTTTGTGCCGACGCCGTCAGATGAGGAGACTGTTATGGGGTCATCAAAACCCTCGAATTTGCCGGAATAGCATCCGCCGAAATGGCCGAATCCGCCCACAACATTTTCATTGAACGTCGATTCTATCAGGGCTTTGATCTTTGACTTGGCGGCATCGGCTTTATCGATATCCACTCCTGCGGAGGCGTATGTAAATGACTTCTTGCGGTTCATAGGAGCTTATATCCGTTTATTTCAACCTCAAACTTTAAACCGAGATATTCTGCCGCCCGCCTGCATACCACCATGCGGCTCAGGAAGATTTCAAAATATTCCATCACGGAGGAAACTGTATTATCGATTTTTATCTGCAGCATGGCGCGTTTTTTCTCTGCATCTACGTTCAAAAATGATGATTTGGCGGCATAGTTGACGCGGTCATGGATATCCTGCTTGATCAGATCAGTGGTTCTGACACGCGAAAAATGCACATCGGTCTTATCCGCCAATATTACCGCGGCAGATACGGCGGAAACAGGAGAACCGTCTTTTTCGTCATGGTTTCCAATCGCGGCCATAATTTCGGCGATTTCATCGGAGGACATGCCCTTCTTCGAGAGGACATCATAAGCAAGAAGAGCCGCAGTCTGGGCATGATAGTCACGATTAACAACATTCCCCATGTCGTGCATGTAGGCTGCAATAGCCGCAAGTTCTGCTTTTCTCTCCGGGTAGCCCAGGCGTTTGAGTATGTTATAGGCGATATTGGCGGAGAGGCTGCAATGCCGGTCGCCATGCTCGGTATAGCCCATAACTCCAAGGTTCTCATCGGCTTTGAAAATCAAAGCCCTGACCATAGGATCGTCCTTGATGTCCTGAAGCGCAAGTGACGTTGCGACTTTATTTTTCTCCATTTTCATAGGCCATCAAGCTAATCTTTTCAGTTCTCACGGTCAAGCTTTTATTTTCACTGCAAATCCGCATTCAGCTCGAATTCAGAGCATATCCATCGGGTCGACATCAACCGAAATTGTCATGCGGGAGAGGATTTTTTTGGTGTAATCCAGATCGAGTATATAGTCTATTATTTCCAGCGCCTTGAAAACCGATTTTGTGCGCATCAGGAACTGCCAGCGGAAGTTATTGCGAACCTTGAAAAGCGGGGATTCGGCGGGCCCCAGAAGATCGAAAACATTCGAATAGTGCTTCTCATGCTGACGGAATACGGCATCCAGAGCATTTACCGCCGTTTCTCCATTAAGCTTGCTGGCTGATTTAAGATGCATTATTATCAGGTGTTTGTGGGGAGGGAATTGAAGTTCCCGGCGGGATTCGAGTTCGCAGTCCAGAAATTCACTGACACGGTCCTCGGAGATATTTTCTATAAACTGTTTGTAGACTTCCGAATGCTGGATAATTACCTCGCCCGGGAATTTCCCCCTTCCAGCCCGGCCCGAGGCCTGCAGGAGCAGCGCAAAGGTCTTTTCCCGGCTCCTAAAATCAGGAAATTCCAGGTATGAATCGGCTGAGAGTATTCCCATCAATGCGACATGCGGAAAATCAAACGATTTGGCAATCATCTGCGTGCCAAGGAGGATTTTGATTTTTCCCTTCCGGAAGTCATTCAGGATTCTGGGCAGGTTACTTCCCTGCTTTACCGAATCGAGGTCAATTCTGGCGTAAGTGACATTGGGAAAGGCGACAGCAATTTCATCCTCCAGCTTCTGTGTCCCGACGCCATAATATTGAAACGATCTCCCCGAGCATTGCGGGCAGGTATCGGTAGTCCTTGATTGGTAGTCGCAAAAATGGCACTTGAGCGAATTGGAACTCCGATGATATACCAGGCCGACAGAACAGTTTGGACATTTCAGGCTGTGGCCGCAGTCGGAACATTTGACCGTGGGAGCAAACCCGCGACGATTCAACAGCAGCATGACCTGGCCGTCTTTCTTTAAAACATCGTTCATCTTTTGAAGAAGCTCATCGGAGATGGAGCTTCCGGCAGGAGAAAAAGCGAATTCCACCGGCTGTATTTTCGGAAGAGTACGGCTATCCCAGCGTGATCCCAGACGCAACAGCTTGTACTTGCCGCTTTTGACATTATGCCAGCTTTCCACCGAGGGGGTCGCACTTCCCATAACCACAGGGCATGACACTGATTTACCGAGGATGAGGGCCATATCGCGGCCATGATACATAGGCGATGATCCGGATTGCTTATATGATCCGTCGTGTTCCTCATCGACAATAATGATTCCGGGATTCCTTAGCGGCACAAATAGCGCCGAACGAGGCCCCACGACCACTTTATAATTGCCGGACCTGATCTGCTCCCAGATCACCAGCCTTTCCGTGGGTTTAAGGCCGGAATGAATTCGGCAGACCGTTTTCCCCAGACGATTTCGGATCTTTTGATACAGCTCCTCCGATGCGGCAATCTCCGGGAGCAGTAGAAGCGCTGTCTTACCCTCCACCAAGCATTGCCAGATCAACTTCAGATACAGTTCCGATTTGCCCGATCCGGTCACGCCAAACAGGAGATAAGGCTGAAATTTACTGCCGCGAATCGATCGTGATATCTCTTTGAAGGCCTGCTCCTGCTCGGCATTAAGCATCAGTTCCTGGGCATCAATGGAATCCAGTTTATCTTCTACCCTGGTTGCGCGGCTTCTCTTGGGCGGACGATACCCGACCTTGATCAGACCGTCATTTTCCAAATTCTCCAGGATGAGATAGAAATCTTTCAGATCGAAATTTTTCCTTGCGGTCGAGAGCTTGATCTTCTTTCGAGAGACGATATATTCCAGGAGTTTTCTAGTGCCGGGATCATCGATTTCCAATTCAGCCAGATCATCTTTTCCCACCAGAGCATGAATAGCAAGGAGATCAGGATTCGTGAGCAAACGCGGCAGAAAAAGCCCGACAGCATCCCGCGGAGAGGCATAATAATATCGGCAGATCCATTTCAGAAGGCTTAGCCTGACATTGTCGACCAAGGGCTTTTGATCAATCACCTCGGCAATCTCGCGCAGCCCCTCTTCGTTCCCTTCTGAGACAGAATACACCATACCAAAAGCCTTGCGTCTTCCAAGCGGCACCAGTACTCGCTGACCTTCCATCAGGCCGAAGAGGGCCTTATCCGCAAATCTGTAACTGAGAGTCTGCGGCGGGCCGTTGAATATGACAACTTCTGCAATCATGTTTGAAAAATAAAAGGCAGCCCTGCAGGGGGCTGCCTGATTGAGAATTTATACTATTTTATTGCCTCTTCTGATATCTGGTACAGTGTTCTTGGGCTTCCTGAATCTTCTCCTTATTGTTCTCCTTAAGATAAATAATAAGCAGCTGGCACCAGGCTTCTTCATTTTCTTCATCAAGCTCGACGATCTTCGTATATGCATCCTTGGATTTATCCCATTCCTCAAGGAAGAAATAGGCTCGTCCCAGCCAGTCCAGAGCATCCAGATTATCCGGCTGAAGTTCCACAGCCTTTTCAAAGACCTCGGCCGCCTCTCGATATTTTTCTTTCAATGAATCCTGCACCGCATCTCTCATCGGCGTGTATTTGGCTCTATTAATTTCAATCGAATCCTGGTATGCACTCAGTTTTGTGGCCAGACCGGCGCCGCTGCGGATGATAAAGGCTCCAAGGTTATAAAGCGCATCCGGCGACTCCGGCGTGATCTCGATTGACTTTTTTAAGTAGACAATCGCGCTGTCAATCTGGTCCATGGTATTATAGGCGATGGACATATTATACAGCATATCCGCCCGGCTTTGGGGAGTGAGCTCGAGTTCCATCATCTTTTTACCAATTGCAATAGCGCTGTCGTACTGGCCAGAATTGAAGTAGATCGAGAACATATTAGATAAAAGTGACAGATCCTGATCGTTTATTTCTAATGCTTCCCTGTAAAAATCGAGGGCCTTATCGGTGCTGTCGATACTGTAATAAATCAAACCCAGGTTGATCCAGCCCTGGGCCGAATCCGGAAGTATCATGGTTGATATTTGAAAAGCCTCGGCGGCGCGCATATAAAGATCCATTGTAGTAGAATCACATTCCGCCTTGAGTATGGAATCCTCTATGGGTTCGCAGCTCGCATCCTGATCACGAGCCCGTTTTAATGTGCTCACACCGTTATTGTACTGCTGTATCCATTTAGAAGCGAGTACATCCTGAATGTTTTTGACATAGTCTTCCTTATCACATTCATTCTGTATATCTTCGTTCTGAGCTGTATCGCAAATATTGATTACATATTCGAATTCGTTGCGCATCTCTTCGAAGAGATTCTTGTCAGCATAGATCGTTCCCAGAATATAGTGGGCCTCGATCGGCGGCTGATCCGGATAGTTTTCTATGGCAGCCTCGAGCATCTCCGCCGCCTTCTTGTAATCCTTGGGTGTCAGGCCCAGATAAATCTTGGCCGAACGAAGGTAGCCTTTGTAATCAAGCTTCCTCTGGCCAGTTGCAATAGAGCCGGTTAGAAGCGTGAGGGCCAATATGAATACTAATATCTTTTTCAAACCAGTTTCCTCCTGTTTTCTATTAGAATTTTGTGCAGTTTAACAAACCTCATTTAGAATGTCAAATACTTTGTGAAATAATTATCATGCATAGTTTTACGATTCTATCCTGACTGTATATTTAAGTGTAACTTCCTCATCCGGCTTCACCGGCACTACAAATTCAACTGTATGTGCATCCTTCTTCTTATACTCGAAATTGCTGTTGAGGATCTTGAATTCCCGACCGCGAATATATTCTCTCACAACTATCTCCACTGCCTCATCCTCTTTATGGTTTCTCAGTTTAACCTCGACATCCTCTTCCTGGATATAGCGGGAAATCTTGCGTGAATCCGTGACCGTGCGCTCACCCACCAGATCAAAGGCGTTACCCAGGTACAATTCGACCTTCTCATCACGCGGCGTATGATCAATGAGATTTTCGCCCACAAATTCGAGGGCGTTGTCAGAATCGCGCTTCATAACGCGTACCTTGCCTGCCGGGAGAGGCATACCCATGCCGTTCTCCTCGGAGTTAGTGAATTCCAGACTGACCCGGACATCCTCACCACCGCTGTAAACATATTTCTTAGTGACCGGAGTTGTAGCGGGCTCGAATAATGCTATCTGCTTAATTTCCTTGTCCGCAAGGCTTGTTGTTCTGGGAAGTGTATAGAGATGATACTCGAAAAACGGTTTTTCCTCAAAACCAATTTTGGGCATGGCAACAGCGGCCTCAAAACCTCTACCGAGCCCGTAATCTACCTCTTTCTTAATAATGCTGACGTCACCGGCAACCAATTTCAGTTTGGCATCTTCATAAGTTGCCCCGGAATTGTTTTCGATTGAGACCCAGGCTGCCAGATTGAGCATCTTCTCATCATCCGAAACGATACCGATATACTCGGCATGCCAGTTCATGCCCTTAGTCATATACGAGATTTCCGATTCCTGGCTGCCGGAGAGCTCGGAATCGAACAGCCATACCAGGGTCGGTTTGGTTATCAGCCCCTCCGGCAATCTGGGAAAATCGAATTTGGTGATCTTATTGGTCTGAACCACTTCAAGAGAATTATCCGGTTTCATCAGGGTAATAGTATTGCCGTCATGGGAGAGCAGTGTCCCGGAGAAAATTTGGCCATCCTCGTGAATCATCTCGATTGTCTTATCAATATATTTATCCAGAATCTTGTTGAATCCAACTAGGTCATAACGATAATTCTGTTCCAACAGGTCAGCCGCGTCCGGGCTCTGCAAGAGCTTGAAGTGCACCGAAGTAGGATCAATCTGGCTGGGGACATCAACCAGCGAATATTCAAATCTGCCATTCTGAAAATTGATCGCTCTCTGATCCTTGACCACGGCCAGATTCTGATTATAGACAGTTACCGCCAGATCCGCATAAACCGAGGAACAGAACAGCAAGACCGCGGCAAACAGAACTATTATCCCTCTTTTCATAACATTCTCCTTCCATTTTATTCTTTTCTCTTATACAATGTATCCTGCGATGTATTCCCCTGAATCTTCATATTCAGAGAACTTCCGACTGCTAAGTCCATATATAATACAGTGTAACAAATATTTCGTTTAAACTTGCCAAATCCATTTAAAAATCCATTTTTGAATATATGCAAGATAAAAATGGAAATCTTGAGACGCCATTGCAGTTCCTCAAGGGCGTGGGCCCAAAAAAAGCGGAGCTTCTAAAAAAAGAGGGGATCAATACTATACCGGATCTGCTCTACTATTTTCCGCGCAAATATCTCGACCGCACCAATGTAAAAAAAATCAGCAGCCTTAAAATTGGAGACAGGGCTACAGTACTGGGCAAGGTGCTGACCTCAGGATCAATTCCCGGCCGGAAAAAAGTGTTCGAGGCGATTATAACCGATGGTTCGGGAAATCTCGCGCTGGTCTGGTTTCAGGGACATAACTATCTAAAGAACATAATCAAAAAGAATGTGGTGCTTTCGGTCACAGGAGAAGTTGGGGAATTCCGGGGTCTGAACATGGTTCATCCGGAGTATGAAATCCTGCAGGAAATCGGCGACACAGAAAACCTTCTGCATACAGTGGGAATAGTACCGTTGTACAGCTCGAATGCCGCCTGGATGAGAGCAGGATTGAACAGCCGCGGTCTGCGCAGGATTATCAATAATGCCATGGGATTGTGTGCCGATAAACTCGATGATGTGCTGCCGGAGATGATCAGGTCAGAGCTGGATCTGCCCCCGATCGACCGGGCCCTGAAGCAGGTGCACTTCCCGGAATCAGAAAAAGGTTTGAAGGATGCCCGCAACCGCTTTGCATTCGAGGAGCTTTTTTTGCTCCAGACAGCAATTGCGATTATTCATCACAGATACCAAAAGCAGAAGAAAGAACACGAGTACAAAATACCCGGGCTGTTGCTGAAGGAGTTTAAGCATAATCTGCCGTTTAAATTAACCTCTGCGCAAGCCAGAGTGCTGGGTGAAATTTTCGATGATATGAAATCAACCGCGCCCATGAACCGCCTGCTGCTGGGGGATGTTGGTTCGGGCAAGACCGTAGTCGCTGTCGCCTCGATTTTATACGCGGTTGAGAATGGTTATCAGGCGGCTTTTATGGCGCCAACCGAACTGCTTGCCGAGCAGCACCTTTCCACGATTTCACGCATGCTTGAGAAAGCGGGTGTAAGAATTTGCCTGCTGCTCGGCTCCCAGAAACCGGCACAGAAAAACCGGCTGCGGAAAATGATAAAGGCCGGTGAAGTGGATATTATTATCGGCACTCACGCCCTGATTTCGGAAAATGTTGAATATCATAAACTGTCGCTGGTGGTAATCGATGAGCAGCACAGGTTCGGTGTCGCTCAGCGGGCACGGCTGCGGGGTAAGGGCGATAATCCCGACCTGCTGGTCATGACCGCCACCCCGATCCCGAGAAGCCTGGCATTGACAGTTTACGGCGATCTGGATCTTTCAGTCATAGATACAATGCCCCCGGGCCGAAAGCCGATCAAGACCGCTGTGCGTCAGGATAATGCCAGAAATAAAGTATACGACTTCCTCAAAAATGAGCTCGATAAAGGCAGACAGGCATATATTGTATATCCTTTGATCGAGGAATCCGAGAAGGTGCAGCTGAAGGCCGCCACTGATGAATATGAAAGGCTATCGGCAGAGATTTTTCCAGATTACAGGCTGGCTCTTATGCATGGCCGCCTGTCTCCTGAGGAGCGGGACAGGATCACACGGGATTTTCGCGCCGGAAAAATTGACATTCTGGTAGCCACCACCGTCATAGAAGTGGGTGTTGATGTTCCTGATGCGACCGTCATGGTAATCGAAAATGCCGAAAGGTTCGGACTTTCCCAGCTACATCAGCTGCGCGGTCGTGTCGGGCGGGGAGCGGATCAGTCCTACTGCATTATGATAACCGGCTCGAAATCAACGGATATCGCCGCGGAGCGACTGGCCGCCATCGCCTCGACGCAGGATGGATTCAAGATAGCAGAATTTGATCTGCGCCTGCGCGGCCCGGGTGAATTTCTGGGCGAGAAACAACACGGGCTTCCGGATTTCAGGATGGCCGATATTATAAGGGACCTTGATTTATTGAATGTTGCCCGTAAATATGCCTTTGACATAGTGTCAAAAAAAATTAAATTATCCAGCGAGGAGCTGTCATCCTTAAAAAACGAGGTCATGAAAAGATATTCCGGCATGTTTGATAATCTCGCCGCCGGTTAAGATGGAGGAAAAATGTCCAAGCATGAAAAGCTGACCGAGGCCGCAGAATTGGCCCAGAAGATCGGCGAATATATGAAAGAAATACAACAGGACATTAGCGACTATGATCTCAGCCGTATGCTGAAAAAAGTGGAAGCGGAAGTTATCGATCTTCAGCACAATCTCTCTATCGCGGTTAGATTGATGCGGAAAGGATAACGATGGCGGAAGAAGGCAAGGAACAGAATATCAGTTCTCTCTATCTCGGCCTGGTGATGTCTCTGGAGGCCTCGGCCATGCAGAGCATGGGTAAGATGATGAACCCTTTGACCGGCAAGACCGAGAAGAATCTCCAGCAGGCCCAGATGACTATCGATATGCTGGATATGATCGAGAAAAAGACTACCGGGAATCTAACCCCGGATGAGGAGAAGTTGACCAAAAGAATCCTTTATCAGCTCAGAATGAATTATCTGGATGAAATAAATGCCGAAAAAGCTAGTAAAGCCGAACATAAACAAGAAGAAAGTACTACAGCAAAAGAAGATACAAAAAAAGATGATAAGAGCGCTGAAAAAGAAAGTCCCGATAATCCTCAAAATCAATAAAATCCAGAACTTTCAAGCATTTTTTTGTATAAACTAATTGGGTAAATGTACTTATAGTCGGGAATCCCATGCAAAATTTACAGGCAGCCGAAATCAACAATATTGTCTCGATTTTCAAGAAGCGTTTCGGGGACAATTTTCGCGAAAATCACACCCTTGCGGACTACACGACGTTCAAAATCGGCGGACCCGCCAGAATGTTCATAAAGTGCGAGAGCCGTGAGGATATTATCGATTCTGTCAGTATGGCTCATGACAACAAACTGGAATTCTTTATAGTCGGGGGCGGATCGAACCTGCTGATCTCCGATAACGGCTATCCCGGTCTGATAATTCATATCGCTAACACAGATTTGAAGGTCACAGGTGAATATATCGAGGTCGATGCCGGATATGACTGGGAGGAGCTGGTGGATTACAGTTGCCGCAAAGGTTTGGGCGGATTGGTCGGCATGGCCGGGATCAAGGGACAGGTTGGCGGGGCGGTTTACGGCAACGCCGGAGCCTTCGGGACCTCGGTGGCCGATATACTGCTTGAAGCGGAAATACTGAGGACGGGCCAGGGACCGCGCTGGGAAGGCAATAAATACTTTGCCTTTTCATACAGAAATAGTATATTGAAAAAAACCCATGAAATAGTGCTGAGGGCGCGTTTTAGATATGTGCCAGAGAAGCCTGCGGTTTTATTGAAAAAACAGGACGAGATTCTTGAATTGCGCAACCAGAGACATCCCCGGACGGATTGCTCGGCAGGTTGCTTTTTTAAAAATATCGAAAAAGCGGACGAGCCGTACGGAAAACTGGCGGCTGGATTTTTACTCGAAAAAGTAGGAGCAAAACGAATGCACATTGGCGGTGCCGGAGTATTCGACAAGCACGCGAATATTTTGATAAATGCTTCCGGAAAGGCCCGAGCCGAGGATGTACGCAAACTGGCGGAGGCGTTGAAGAAGAAAGTAAAAGATGAATACGGATATAATCTGGAAGAAGAAATAACTTTTTTGGGCGATTGATAAAAAGGAGTGTCTTATAGCGTATTAATACAGGTTAAGGAATTTAAATATAAGGTCTGTTTGTGAATTTAAGGAATAGATTCCATTTTATTAGCCTGATCGGCGTTCTTGTTATTCTGCTGGGTGCAAGTCCGGGACTGATTGCGCAGGATAATGGAGAATCCGAAGAAGAATCGCCCGAAGCGGGTTTCAGCCGGCTTAATATCCCACTGGACTACGAGACCCCGTATATCACCCCCTTCCCCCAAAAACCCCTGGATCCGGGAATATCATTTGCCGGAGAAGCGCCGGGGCTCCTGAATAACAGGAGAACCCAGTATAATGTCGTTGCCGGATGGGATAAAAAGACCAGAAATTTATACTATTCGCGCACCATCAACGAGCATAAGGTCGAGACCGATCGATACGCTGATTACCTTGAGAACGCCAGGGTTTACGGAAGTGCCGAAGTAGCCAATTATTGGCGTCAAAATCTGTACCAGAGCACAAAGAAGGCCGAGAGAGACAAGGGCGCGGGGCTTTTGAATGTCAAGGTGGATCTTGGTGATCAGGTAGGCGGGGTCATCAAGGCGATCGCGGGCGAAGGAACTGCCGGACTGGATGTTACCGGATACCAGAAGATATCTTTCTCCGGACGAAGCCAATGGACTGATAAGGAATCGGATGCCTTGAACCGGATCAATAAATTTCCTTCTCTGGATATGGAGCAGGTTTCACGTTACAGCATCAAGGGCACGATCGGAACCAAAATATCGGTTGAGGTGGATCAAAACTCGGAAAGAAAAACAGACCTTGCCAATACCATCAGGATCAGATACAAAGGCTCCGAAGACGAAATTATTCAGTCGATAGAAGCCGGGAATACGAATCTGTCGCTTGCCAATACCCAGTTTGTAGGTTATTCCCAGAGGGTACAGGGGCTGTTCGGCATAAAGGCCACGGCCAAAATCGGAGCGCTTGATCTAACGGCAATCGTCTCGCAGGAAAAGGGTTCGACCGAAAGTTCGAGCTTCGAGGCAGGAGCCGCCAAATCAACCAACTATAAGCGCGACTACGATTATCTGGAGCGGACATTCTTCTGGCTCTTCTTCCCGGAAGACGACATTGACACAATCATTGAATCAGAAATATATGTATATCACAATATCCAGAGCGGCGCCAACACCGAAATAAACGAGCAATGGAATTACGCCAATGTGGCCGTTGATCCGGAAAACTTCGGCCAGTATCCACAGGAGGACCGAACCACCACGGTAAAGCGTCTCGATTACGACGATTACTATGTTTACAACAAGTCGCTGTATCTGGAAATGTTTACCTATGATCGCACGCGTATGATCGCCGGATGGTTCCGTGTCCGCATGAACAACGGGGAAATAGTCGAAATCGGCAATCGCCTTGGAGATACGCTATCGTTGAAATTAATCGCCCTGGAACAGAATGTGGCTGACAGCACTTACCAGACCTGGCGCAATGAGTGGCGCAATGTTTACAGCCTGGGCGCCCGCGATATTGACGCGGAAGGGATCGATGTCCAGGTATATCTCGGGGCTCCCGGAACGGAGACGCAGGCGGACAAAAACCTGCCTCATCAAAATGGCACACCCTACATCCAGATCATGGGACTGGACCAGAGGGATGTAACCGGGGCGGATAATCCCGATGGAATAATCGACTCCAAAAACAGCAATATATTGCTGAGGGATCGGGGCTATCTCATTTTCCCGGAACCCAATCCCTTTGCCTCCACAGTATCTTATGCTCCCGACGGTGAGACGTTGAACGTAACTGTGCCCGAAATATATAATACCAGGCGCAGTACGATAACCGGCAATCCCTCACAATATACCGAATACTATATCCAGTTCGAGACCTCTCAACGCCAGACCGAATATTACCTGGGGCGGGTAAATATTATTGAAAACTCCGAGAGGGTGATCCTCAACGGTGAGGAGCTGAAAAAAGACAGAGATTACAAAATTTACTATGAAATCGGGAGAATAACATTTTTAACCGATGCTGTCTCCGATCCGAATGCCGATCTGCAGATTGACTTCGAATACGAGCCCTTTATCACATCGGAAAAGAAGAACCTTTTCGGAGTGCGCGGCGAATATGAGTTTAATCCCAATTTCAAGATCGGGTCGACGGTGCTTTACAAAGGGGAGAAATCGACCGACCGCAAACCGCGTGTCGGCCAGGAGACCTCGAAATCGCTGGTCTGGGATGCCGACTTCGCATATTCGACCGACCTGCCGTTCCTGACATCGCTTACCGATGCTCTGCCGCTGGTTGAGGCCACGGCTGATTCTCGTATCGCCATTTCGGGTGAGGTCGCGCAATCCCGGCCAAATCCGAACACCGCGGGCGAGGCTTTCGTTGATGACTTTGAAAGCGCCAAGGAGACCTTCTCGCTGGGAATTACACGTTACCAGTGGACCAAATCATCCGCGCCGGATCTGGTTGATCGCGAGCTCAGGGGACGACTGATCTGGTTCAATCCTTACGACCCCTATTCAGTGACCGACATTTATAATCGCGATGTGCGCGGGAATGATAGAAAGACTACAATGAGCATTCTTTTTGATCCGCTGGAATTTGTCCCCGATCCTGGTTCTGAGGATGAATGTAATCCGGATTCGATCGCAGTCACCCCAGCCGAAAGCTGGGCCGGAATTATGCGCGCTTATTCCACCGGCAGCCAGGATCAGACACGTGCGCAATTGCTCGAAGTAAGGATGAAGATCAATAATGGGCGGATTCCGTCCGATGGGAAGATATACATCGACCTGGGCGACATTTCTGAAGATATAAATGGAAACGGGACCCTTGATACAGAGGATAAAAACGGGAATGGCATTCTTGAGCAGTTCGAGGATGTTGGCCTTGACGGTCTGGCCGACACGGCTGAGGCCTGCTATGATTCAGTTACAAATCCTGATCCAGCAGGCGACAACTATTCCTATGAAAACAAAAACGACTATTCACAGATAAACGGCACCGAGGGAAATAGGTTTGATGCCAGCGGCGCTCGTCCGGATACGGAGGATCTTGACGGCAAGGGTTCCCTGAACACGGTAGAAAAATTCTTCCGGCTTGTGATTGATCTGGCGGACAATAAATATCGCGTGGATGGATCGAATCTCAATAACTGGATAACCTATCAGATTCCTCTGCGGGATTCATTGAACTATGAGGCCATCAATAATCCCGACTGGGGCAGGATCGCTTACAGCCGAATCTGGCTGACCGGCTTCGATTCCACCGTCGTGGTTGAAATAGCCGATATTAATCTGGTGACCACGCGCTGGGAAGAGGACTCGATTCGTCCCCTGAACATCGATCGAACCATTGCAACGGATTTTCCGGAATTCAATGTGTCGGCTATCAATACTGAAGAGAATCTTGATTATACCCCTCCCCCGGGTGTGAGCGGATATTATGACAGAACCACGGAAACCTACGAGAAAGAGCAGTCGCTGCTGCTGCGTTTCAGCAACCTGCAATTCTACCCTGTCGACACGCAGATCACTGTCGATTCTACGGTAATCGATACCTTTGTCATGGTGCCCGACACCGCCATAGCCGCACGCGAGCTTTTCCGTTCCGAGGATTATGCGGGCTATAAAAAGATTAGAATGTATGTACATGGCCCGGATTCTCTTCCCGAGGGACCATCACCTATCCATTTTATCTTCCGCCTGGGCAACAATGCCGAGAATTATTATCAATTTCAGACCAATATCTACCCCGGCTGGAGTGATTCCAATGAAGTTGTGATGGATTTCAGCGAAGCCACGCTGGTCAAGGACTCGCTTATCAGATTGCAGGCGGAGGATCCCGGTATCAGGGAATTGAAGGTCGGCAAATACGCTGTCAGGGGAAGTCCATCCTTGACTTCAGTCTTGTATTTCGGGTTGGCGGTAACCAACACCGATACGGTCAATTATGAGCCCATATCGGGGGAAATCTGGCTCGATGAACTGCGGGTTTCGGATGTGCGCAATGATCCGGGAACCGCCATGCGGCTCTCCGTTTCCGGCGGGCTCTCTGATTTCGTCACCTACACTTTCAATTACCGGAACCAAGATGAATATTTCCGGAATCTGACCGCCTCGAACAGCTCCAATCTCGGCTCCGGCAATTCCGAAACCAACTACAGTTATTCGGCCAAGGTCAATATCCACAAGATCCTTCCGCCCAGCTGGGGAGCCTCGCTGCCTTTTACCTATAGCGTGAGTGAAAGGACCTCCGTTCCAAGGCTGAAGCCGGGATCGGATATTATCGTTCCCCCCGAGCAGGAGGAGGAACAGACAAGCCGATCAACCAATACACGTTTTTCGATATCGCAGTCATTCAGGAAGCAGGGCGGCAATCTTCTCTTCGGGCTCCTGTTGAACCGGCTTAATACTTCATATTCATACAGTGAGTCTGACAGCAAGTCTCCTACTGTACCATTCTCGCACTCAGAATCGTATCAGGCCAGAGCAACTTACGATATGACTCCCAAGGCCTCCCTGAATATCCCGATCCTGTTCTGGCTCCGGCCTATACCTCTCATTCCACAGTCGCTCAAGGATACTCAGCTTGGTCTTCTACCGTCCAGACTCAACCTCTCCGGAACGGTCAAGAAGAACTATTCGAAGAGCATCAATAACCGGAATTACAAATCGGAAACATATAATCGGACGCTTGACGGCACTCTGGACCTGAGCTGGAACATCTTCAAGTCATTGAGCGCGGATTACAATTTGCGCACGACCCGGGATATCAGGCATACGGATGACATAAATATCTCTTTCAATCCCAGCAAGTTCAAGCTTGGAATCGAACTGGACAACACCCAATCGTTGCGTATGGAGTACGGTCCAAACCTTTTCAAGTGGCTCTCTCACAAATTCTCATACAGGGCCACATACCGCGAGAATGCGGATCCTGCCAGAAATGAACTGGGCACACGTAATGTCAATGCCGGCAATACATTCTCGATCAGCTCGACCTTCTCGCCCCAGACATTCTTTGGACGCGGCAATAAGGGCAGTGCTCCCGCATCGGATTCATCCAGCGGCGGAGGATTTTCGCTGCACAAGCCCTTTTTGAAGTTAATAAGGTTTTTCACCAACCGAATCGACGACATCAACGGCACATATTCGATCGATAAGCAGTCCTCCATCTGGGGCCTCGTGAGCAGGCCACAATGGAAATATATCTTCGGCTTTACCAGCGACCCGGCTGCTGCAATTAACCCCGATGCGGTCTCACGAACCGCCCGGGATGTGAGCACTGAATCCAGAAGCTATTCCGCTCGAACCGGCGTGAAATTCATACTGGGAACGAAGATCAATACGCGCTATGCTCGCAACGAAAGAGAATCGAGCGCCAATTCCAACAAGAGCATCTCGACGACATGGCCCGATTTATCATTTACTCTCAGTAATCTGGAGAGATATGGTATTATAAGGTTCTTCTTCAATAGTCTTTCCCTGGATACGAAATACTCGAAAAAAACTGACGAGACATTCAGAACGGCCGGACGCCAGTATCTCTCTGACAGGAGCACAACCGACAGTTATACGCCGCTCTTAAAATTGAATTTCACGTGGTTCCAGAAACTGCAATGCTCTTTCCAGTATGATAAGTCCTCGACCTTGAGAGAGCAGTTTGACAATTCCCAGGAAATCAATGGGGTCGATACATTCTTTATAGCGAAATTGAGTAACGCTGTGCGTACATCCTCAAACAGCTGGCAATTTTCCGCCCGGGCTACACTGTCGCCGGCCCAGGGCATTAAATTCCCGATATTCGGCAAACTTCAATCGACCCTGACCTTCAACCTGAGCATCTCCCAGAAATACACCAAATCCGAGAATAATCAGGTCCAGACAGGTGAATGGTCAACCACCTCGGAGAGAACCGATTTCACGGTCATGCCGCGGATTTCATATTCTTTCTCTTCCAATATCAATGGCGGTCTGCAGGCGCGCTGGCAGGACAGCAACGACAAGACACGGTATCAAAAATCGCATGTACGGGAGCTGGGCATCTGGGTCGAAATCAGATTCTAATACGGGAAACCTGTCGCCCGGTATCCGAAAATTTTTTTGTTGCCCATCAAACCGGGCCACTATATCTTTTTTATCATGACTGAAAAAAAGAACATATTTTCAAGGGGAGATATCTGGGCCATACTATTCCTGCTGGCCTGTATGTTAGTTGGTGGAGCGATAATGATTTATCAGAAATCCAACCGCAACCATCCGCCGGAACTGATAATCGAAACTGTCGGAAAATCCGAGCTGCCCCGACAACCATCACAGGCATCGATGATCGCTTCCGATGGGCCCGATATGCTGAAAATAAACATAAATTCAGCTCCCGCAGATTCATTTGAACTTCTGTCCGGAATCGGTCCTGTTTATGCCGAAAGAATCGTAGAATATCGGCAAAATGTGGGCAATTTTCAATCTCTCGAACAATTGATGGAGGTGCAGGGCATCGGACCAGGCACTTTTGAAAATATCAAGAATTATTTAACATTGGAGTAGTTCTGCTCAAGGTATTGCAGGATTTCCTGATTCTGGAACTCAAGTCTTTTAACCTCAAGTATCTTTACAGCGGTTTTGATGGCATCAGGCCGGAGGTGCTGGACTTCGGCAGTTATGATTTTGAGCGTGCTGACTGGAAAGATCTCTTCTTCTCTTTTTCAGAGAACCTGCGGGAATTAGTCAAGCAGAAGCTGCCCGCCTACAGCCAGCTGGAAACATATCTGGTCCTGCCCCACGAGATCTCTGTGGGAGCGCGGATCAGAACATTCGAAAACCTTGATGGAGATATAAGCGGATGGGAGTATTGGGAAGTGAGGCAGTCACTGGTTGACGATGACAGCGGCTACCAGGTCCAATTTGAATCAGAACAGAGGCCGAGCCGTACCGGGATAATAGAGAAAAACGCACTGGCTGTAAGAAACAGGCACCTGGCCAGAATCAACAGTATATTGAAGGATCGATCCCTCTTTCTCTCAGGGATGTATCTGCCGCAGACATTATGGAAGGGGATCTTTGATACGACCGAACAGGACTCCTCCCACAAGATGATAATATACAAAGAGAATAATTCTTTCCTGTGTATCTTCTGGAATGCGGATAGTCCGCTCCAGATGAAATGGTACCATGAAAGAAGGGCCAGACGAGATTCGGAAGAGGGGCCGGAAATACCTTTGATTGAGAGCATTGCTGACAATGTGGCAAATTCGATTTCATCTGCCCCCGGCTTTGTCGATATGCCCGTGCTCATTTTCGACAGCAACATGGACCAGGAAGAGATCTCTGTCCTGAAGGAAAAAATAGGAGCTAATCTGGGATTCTTTCCGCAGGAGCTGTTGCAGGAAAGTTCATATTCCCCTGGACAGATTGAGTACCTTATGGCATATTGTGCCCATAAAAAAGCAAGCGAACTGTATGTAAAATCGTAGAAAAGAGAACAGGGATAAAATGACAGACAAAAAGAGGATAGCAATTTACCCGGGCAGTTTCGATCCGGTTACAAACGGACATGTCGATATCGCGCAGCGTGCGACTAACATTTTTGACCAGGTCATCGTGGCGGTCTCCCACAATCCCAACAAAGACTATCTCTTCACTGACGAAGAAAGGTTGATGATGACCAGGGAAGCTTTCCGGGACAATGGAAAAATAAGCGTTATAAATTTTTCAGGCCTGGTGGCTAATCTGGCCCGTGAAAAAAATGCGGTTGCAATCGTGAGAGGACTGCGGGCAGTATCTGATTTCGAGGCGGAATTCCAGCTGGCTTTGATGAATAGAAAAATGAATCGCGACGTGGAAACGGTTTTCCTGATGACATCATTCAGGTATGTCTATTTATCCAGCAGCATCATCAAGGATGCCGCCCAGCATCACGGAAAATATGAGGATCTTGTTCCACCAATTGTCATTAAAATGCTGAAACAAAAGTATCAGACTCAGGATTAAACAGCTAAATATGCGGAGTTTATAATATGGCTGATGAAACCAGAACGGAAATGAACGAAGACATGTATGTACAGGCGCGGAGAACCAAGCTCGAGAAAATCCGGGAGATGGGTGTAAATCCCTTTCCATATAGATTCGAGAAGGATACAGAAGCCCGATATGTCTTTGCGAATTTCGATCAACTTGATAATACTGATAGAGAATTATCCCTGGCGGGAAGAGTAATGACCATGCGTGTGATGGGAAAAGCCTCTTTCTGCCATATTCAGGACGAGAGCGCACAGATTCAGCTTTATGTCAGGAAGGATGATGTCGGTGAGGATCAATACAAGTTGTTTAAACTCCTGGACATAGGCGATATAATAGGCGTGACCGGCCCGGCATTCCGCACCAAGAAAGGCGAAATCAGCATCAAGGCGCATAAAATCATGTTACTCTCCAAAGCGCTGCGCCCTCTTCCCGAAAAGTGGCACGGCTTGAAGGATGTGGAGACAAGATTCCGTCAGAGATATCTGGATCTAATCGCCAATCCTGAGGTCAGGGAGCTGTTTGTCAAAAGGAGCCGTTTGATCAATGCCATGCGCTCATTTCTGGATGGCGAAGGTTTTGTAGAGATGGAGACCCCGGTCTTGCAACCGCTCTATGGCGGGGCTTCGGCACGTCCCTTCGTAACACATCACAACGCCCTGGATGTCGATCTCTTCTTGAGGATAGCCGATGAGCTCTATCTCAAGAGGCTGATAATCGGCGGCTATGAGAGGGTTTACGAGGTCTGTAAGGATTTTCGCAATGAAGGTATCGACCGTTATCACAATCCCGAGTTTACCATGATCGAATTCTACATGGCTTTTGCGGATTATCATGATATCATGGAGCTTGTCAAGCGGATGCTTCTGGATATCGCCACCAGGGTCTTCGCTACCACAGAATTCGAATTCGCCGGAAATAAATTCGATCTCAATGCCGAATGGGAAATCCTGCCGATCCTCGAGTCGATCAAGCAGTATGCGGGAATTGATGCTGCCAACCTGGATGATCAGGCTTTGGCCGCCGAATGTGAGCGGCTGGGGATCGAAATAGAAAAGACCAGAGGACGTCCAAAAATTCTTGACGATATATTCACGGAGAAAGTTCAACCTAATTTGATCCAGCCGACATTTATCACCGATCATCCTCTGGAGATGTCTCCCCTGGCCAAGGTTCATCGGGAAAATCCGAAACTGACCGAAAGATTCGAGCTCTACATAGCCGGGTCCGAGGTCTGCAATGCTTTTTCTGAGCTCAATGATCCCGATGATCAGAGGGAAAGATTCAGGATGCAGCAGAAGTTCTCCAAGCTCGGGGATGAAGAAGCGCAGCAGCTGGACGAGGATTTCCTCAAAGCCATGGAATACGGCATGCCGCCCACCGGGGGTTTGGGAATCGGAGTGGATCGGCTGTTTATGATTCTCACGGGCAAAACCAATATAAGGGAAGTGATATTGTTCCCCCAATTAAAGCCGGAATAGGATGAGCTTTGAATTTTTTATAGCGCTCCGCTACTTGAAGTCACGCAAGAGGGAGCGTTTCATATCTGTACTTACTTTTCTCTCCATTGCCGGAGTCGCTCTGGGAGTGGCTGTGGTATTTTTTGTCAACTCCATGATGAACGGTTTCGAAACCGAGGTCAAATCCAGAATCGGCGGAACCATCTCCCACATAACAGTCTATGGCTACAGCGATACCGGGATCAAGAATTATCAGGAGTTGATGGGTGAGATTAATGCTGTAGACGGGATCTCGGGAGCCGCACCGGTGGTACTTGGCAAAGCTGTAGTCGGCTCAGAATCCGATAATGATGGTGTTCTGGTACGCGGGGTCAATCCGGACGACATTTCTAATGTATCCAATATAAAGAATCATATGTTTCGCGGCAGCTTCGGATTTGAGCCGGACAACGGGCTTCCCGGGGCTGTTTTGGGCAGAGGTCTGGCCAGGAGGCTGCAGGTCACTATCGGGGATACTGTCTATATCGCCAGTTTGAAGGGCCGGAGTTTGAGCCTGGGGATGAGTGATGTTAAAATCACTCGCTTCCGGCTAAATGGAATATTCGAAACCGGCATGTATGATTACGACGATTATTTCATGTTTATTTCGATTCCTATGGCTCAGCAGATTTTCAAACTGCGAGACAGCCATACGAGAAGCAAAAATAAACTACTTTCAATCGGCAACCCCTTGATAGAGCCGTTCGCCATGAATTACATGCTGCCTGCCGAAAACTATCATCCCCAGGACCCGGTCAGTGCGATCCAGGTCAAAGTGGATGATCCTACCAATGTTCAGCCGATAACAAAGCGGTTGGATGACCGCATAGGCATGTTCTACCTGGTCAGGAACTGGGTCGATTCGCATGCCAATCTGTTTTACTGGATGAAATGGGAAAAAATATTATTGACCCTGGCGATGCTCCTGATTGTGGCTGTTGCAACATTCAACATTATTTCGACACTTGTGATGGTCGTTCTGGAGAAACAGGCAGAGGTGGCGATTCTAAAAAGCATGGGCGCCGATCCCGGGTCGATAGTGAAGATATTCATGACGATCGGTCTTATTTCCGGGGTAATCGGCACAATCCTCGGCGCCATTCTGGGTCTGGGATTATGCTGGCTGCAGATACAGTTTAAAATCATATCGTTACCGGGAGATATATACTTCCTCAGTTTCCTTCCAATCGAGATGAGATTGGTGGATTTTATAGTGATCAGTGTTGTTGCCGTCATACTAACATTTTTGGCAACAATTTATCCGGCTTTCAGAGCGGGCCGTCTGTATCCCTTAGAAATTATTCGCTATCAATAGGTTTTGCTAAAAAAAATATGGAATCTGGCGACAATAAATATAACAGGAAGGCCCTGAATAAGGGCGAACTTGCAGGCAATACCCAGGGCAATGAGGTGCTGTTAAAAGCGTCGGGAATTTCTAAAACCTTTCTAACATCTGAAGGCGAAATCAAGATTCTGAGGGGAATCGACTTGGAAATCAGAATGGGTGAAATGACTTCAATAGTGGGGGCATCAGGCGCCGGCAAAAGTACCCTTTTATACCTTTTGAGCGGCCTGGATCACCCCACCGACGGCACTGTTTCCTATGGCCCCGAAAATCTCTCTTCCATGAGCGAAAAAAAACTGGCCCGGTTCAGGAATATTAATATTGGCTTTATTTTCCAGTTCCATTATCTTTTATCAGAGTTCAGTGCCCTGGAGAATGTCATGATGCCCTTATTAATATCAGGTAAAAGCAAGAAACAGGCCTCGGAACTTGCGTATAATATATTAGAAAAGGTAGACCTGAAGGAAAGGGTAAGTCATCGGCCGGGCAAGCTCTCGGGCGGAGAGCAGCAGAGGGTCGCGGTGGCCCGCGCGCTTGTAACCAATCCGAGGATTGTATTCGCTGACGAACCGTCAGGGAACCTGGACGAGAGAACGGCCGATAATTTACATGAACTGATGGCAGAGATAAACAAATCGACAGGAGTCACATTTTTAATCGCTACACATAATCAGAGGCTGGCAAATATGGCCGAAAAAACATATGAACTTTCCTCGGGCCAGTTGCATTTACAGTAGCGGAGGTTTCGGAGTTATGCTTTGTGACAATTGCAAAAAAAATGAAGCAACCATAAATTTCACCCAGGTGGCGAACGACAAGAAAATCGAATATCACCTCTGCGAAAGCTGCGCTGCCAAGCTCGGATTCAAAAATCCTCTCAAGGCCGTGCCCTTCCCGCTGGGTGATTTTTTGTCATCTATGGTTGATAAAGATATAAAGGAGAAGACCGGCTCACTGGTGCAGATTAACTGCCCCCGCTGCGGTCTGACCTTTGCCGAGTTTTCCAAGACAGGCAAATTCGGCTGTGGTAAATGCTATCGGGCTTTCAAGACTCAGCTTGACGACCTGCTGAGGAAGATCCACGGTTCCAACCGCCATGAGGGCAAACTTCCCCGGGGAAGCTCTGAATCCATGGAACCTTTGCGCAAAGAGCGCGAATTGCAGGAAAAACTCCGAGATGCTATCAAGAACGAAGAGTTTGAAAAGGCTGCCGAGTTGCGCGACCAACTCAGGTTTTTGATGGAGAACAAGTAGGAGCAGGCTATGTTCGAAGATATTATACACAAGACGGCCGCCTGGCTTAGAGGTGACGGTACTGAACCTGCGGTAGTGGTCTCAAGCAGGGTCCGCCTGGCAAGAAATATTCAGAATATTCTTTATCCTAATAAAGGTAGCGCCCAGGAAATGGAGGATGCCCGGGAGTTTGTGCATTCCGCTTTGCGCAAGGAAAACATGCTCGCGAAAGGCATTTATGTTCAATCGGAAGATATGACCGAATTGGATCGCAGATTCCTGATCGAGAGACATCTGATCTCCCCCGAGTTCCGGGCCACCAAGCCCTCAAGGGGGATATATCTGTCAAATGACGAAGATATCAGCATAATGATAAATGAAGAGGATCACATCAGAATCCAGTCGCTTACTTCCGGTTTGAATATTCACAGGGCGATGGAAATCGCCGAAGAAGTTGACGATACTCTGGGAAATACGCTGGCCTATGATTATGACACTGACTACGGATTCCTGACCTCCTGCCCCACGAATTGCGGCACCGGTATGCGCGCTTCGGTGCTGATTCATCTTCCCGGGCTGGTCCTGACCCACGAAATCGATAAAGTGATCGAGGAAATTACGAAAGTGGGGCTGGCTGTGCGCGGATTCTACGGAGAAGGAACAGAAGTGCTTGGAAATTTGTTTCAAATATCGAACCAGACGACACTGGGGCGCAGGGAGAAGGATATAACTGATTCTCTGGAACAAATTACGCGACAGTTAATAGAACATGAGGAGAATGCACGCCGTATCCTTGTTCGAGACGCCCCTGATGAGATAAAGGATAAGATATGGCGCGCTTACGGAATTTTAAAATACGCTCGGGTATTGACATCAGAGGAGACTATGAATTTATTGTCAGCTGTGCGACTTGGAATGGCGCTGGGCGTTCTGGATATGATACCTCTGACGCTTTTGAACGAAATCCTGGTTCAGGCTCAGCCTGCGCATATACAGAAAGTGGCCGGGAAAAATGTTTCCCCATCGGAACGGGATGCGAAGCGGGCCGAGTTGATAAGGGCAAGGCTGTCCGAGCTTAAATAGCTTACACATGGAGGATTTTTATTATGAATGAGATGTTCACCGAATTGGCCCGCAAGGCAATTGAATACGCGCGGGATGAGGCAACACGTTTGCGGCACGATTACATCGGTACGGAACATCTTCTATTGGGACTAATCCGTCTGGGTGAGGGACGATCTGTCGACATCATCACAAACATCGGATTAGAACTTCAGGATCTAAAGCAGTCCATCGAGGATGTAGTCCAGCCCTCAGGCGGAACTATGACTATGGGCCAGCTTCCTTTGACCGCCAGGGCCAAGAAGACCCTGGAAGTTGCGGGACAGGAGGCACGCGCCCTGAAGTCGAAAGACATCGATACCGAGCATATACTGCTCGCGCTCTTGAAAGATGAAGAGGGCGTGGCCGCTCAGGTCTTATCGATGTATGACATTTCCTATCAGGAAGCCTATGAAGAGTTGAAGAATATACAGGCCGGCAAGCCCTCGAATTTTGCCAAGAAGCGCAAAAAGTCGAAGACCCCGGCGCTGGATCATTTCGGACGCGACCTGACCGAACTTGCCCGCCGCGGCAAGCTCGATCCGATCATAGGCAGAGTCGATGAGATAGAGCGGGTGACACAGATTCTTTCTCGGCGCAAGAAGAACAACCCTGTGCTGATTGGTGAGCCGGGTGTCGGAAAAACGGCAATTGCCGAAGGGCTGGCGCAGAGAATCGTGGCGGGCAAGGTCCCCCAGACACTGGAAAACAAGCGTCTGGTTACTCTCGATATGGCTTCACTTGTGGCCGGAACCAAGTATCGCGGGCAGTTTGAAGAGAGGCTCAAATCAGTCATGAATGAGATTGTCAATTCCCAGGAAGTGATAATCTTTATCGACGAGCTGCATACGATTGTCGGAGCCGGCGGAGCCGAGGGTTCACTGGATGCCTCGAACATATTCAAGCCTGCTCTCTCCCGAGGAGAGCTGCAATGCATCGGCGCAACCACCCTTAACGAATACCGCAAGTACATAGAGAAGGACGGCGCTCTGGACCGTCGTTTCCAGACTGTCATGGTGGAGGCTCCGACGACCGACGAATCAATTCAGATTCTGAAAGGCTTGCGCCTGAAATACGAGGAGCATCACAAGATCACCATATCGGATGATGCCATCGAACAGTCGGTCAGGCTTTCAGATCGCTATATCACCGGAAAATTCCAGCCTGATAAGGCCCTGGATATTATCGATGAGGCCGGAAGCCGCGCTCATCTGTCCTCATACACCAAGCCGAATGAATTCGGCGAGATTGAGGCGCAGATCGAAGAAATCGCCAAGCGCAAGGAAGACGCTGTCAAGAATCAGGAATTTGAAAAGGCGGCGCACTTGCGTGACGAGCTCAAATCGAAGCGCGAGGAACTGGCCCAGATGAAAGCCAAATGGGAAGAGGAACGCGAAAAGCAGAAGATCGTTCTTTCCGGAGAAGACGTGGCTCAGGTTGTAGCCAAGATCACCGGAATTCCGCTCTTCCGTCTGGAGGAGAAAGAATCGAAGCGCCTTCTGCGCATGGAGGATGAAGTCAAAAAGTCTATCGTTGGACAGGACGAGGCCATCGGCGCTATCGCCAAATCTATACGGCGGGCTCGCGCCGGTCTGGGAGATCCCAGGCGTCCGATAGGATCCTTCGTATTTCTCGGCCCGACCGGTGTGGGAAAAACAGAACTTTCGCGTGCGCTGGCGGAATTCATGTTCGAGGATCCCAATTCTCTGGTCCGTATAGACATGTCCGAGTACATGGAGAAGTTTGCGGTTTCACGCTTAATCGGCGCCCCTCCGGGGTATGTCGGCTATGAAGAAGGCGGTCAATTAACCGAAAAAGTCCGCAGGCATCCATATTCGGTGGTACTTTTGGACGAAATCGAGAAGGCGCATCCGGATGTATTCAATATCCTGCTTCAGCTTTTTGATGACGGTTCGCTTACCGATGCGTTCGGCAGAAGGGTCGATTTCAGAAACACCATTATAATCATGACCTCAAATATCGGTACTCGGCGGATTGGCGAGGGCAAATCAATGGGCTTTGCCAAAGAGAAAGTCGAAAGCGATTTCGAGATCATGAAGAAGAATGTTCTGGAAGAGCTGAGAAAGATATTCAATCCGGAGCTTCTGAATAGAATAGATGAAACCATTATCTTCCATTCACTTACGAGAGAGCACATTAAAGAGATCGTGGAAATCAGGCTGCTCGAGGTTTCGCAGCGTCTGGCCGAGAAGGGCATCTCCTTCTACCTGACTGAGAAAGCCAAGGACTTTCTGGCCGATAAGGGCTATGACAAGACTTTCGGCGCCCGTCCGTTGAATCGCGCCATCCAGAAGTTCCTCGAGGATCCTCTGGCGGAAGAGATTCTGCGCGGCCAGTATGCCGGTGATTGTGAGGTCGAGGTCGATTATGAGGATGGCGATGCGCTGACCTTCAAGATCACGACCAAAATTGAATCGGAAGATAAAAAACCGGTTTCACAGTAATTTTGACTTGCCAGAGTTATGGTAATTGATTATAATCTAAGACCCAAATACATGATATTCGGGTTTTGGGTTTCAGGAGGAAAAAAATGGCTCATAAAAAAGGTGTCGGTTCATCCAGAAATGGCCGCGATTCACACGGACAGAGACGTGGTGTTAAGGCTTTCGCCGGACAGAATGTAACCGCTGGATCGATTATCGTGCGTCAGTGCGGCACCAGAATACATCCCGGTGAGAACGTCGGCATGGGCAAAGATTACACTTTGTTTTCCAAAATTGACGGGATTGTTCATTTCGACCGCAAAGGCAAAGACAAAAAAGTCTGCAGTGTAGCGGCCAATTAAGATAGATATTGGGAGATTATCTCCTCTTTTCGACACCCCGTCTACGGGGTGTTTTTTTTGGAGAGATCCTTACCACGGTCAATTCTCTAAGACGCTTCTGTAAGAGGTGCAGACTCTCAAAGCTGAAAAGATATCAGAATAAACTGCTATAAATCAAGTCTGTCCGTTGCAGATTCCGCAGTATTACAAGAAAAGATTCTCTATCCTGTCGAAAGCCTTGTTTATTTCTTCATCGGAAACGCAGAACGATAGCCTTAGATGGCTCTCCCCTGTCGGCCCGAAGGCGATTCCGGGGGTCGTTGACACTTTCCCCCTTTCCAATAGATCCTTGCAGAAAGTCATGGAATCCCTGCCTTCCTCCAGAAGGATTTTGGGAAACATCAGATACGAACCGCCCGGCTTGTGATAAGAAAAAATCGAATCCAGCTGATCCAGACGCTGGCACATAAGATCACGTGCGGCGAGGTAATGCGCCTTGAATTCGGAAATGCAGTCCTGTGGGCCTTCCAGGGCGGCAAGAGCAGCATACTGTGATACAACCGGGGCGCAGATCGCAAACGGAATATGTGCCTTTGTGATTTGAGGAATTAAAGACTCATCCGCATGCAAATAGCCGATACGCCATCCGGTCATGGCATAAGTTTTGGTGAACGTATAGCAGCTTATAACATGTCTCTTCATTTCAGGTATCGAAGCCAGCGAGAAATGTTCCAGGCCATCATAGACAAAGTACTCGTAAGCTTCGTCCGTTATTATCATGAGGTTATGCTGCAAAGCAATTTCTGCTAATTTTTGCAGATCCTCTTTGGAAAAAACAGTTCCGGTCGGGTTGTTGGGTGAGCAGCAGAAAATTGCTTTCGTTTTTGGCGTAATCGCCTTCTTTATCGCGTCAAAGTCAAGTGCGAAACCCTTTTCCTCGATAGTGGGAACTAATACCGGTGTACCCGAGGCAATCACAACCTGGCGGATGTGGGTAGAATATGTTGGTGTGAACAGGAGCACTTCATCCCCGGGATCAATTATCGCCATGACAGCGGCGGAAAGACCCTCGATAGCGCCCACTGTCACCAGAATCTGGGAAATCTCCGCTTCGACCTGGTTGTCTCTTTTAAGCTTTTCTACGATCGCCTCACGCAACCTGACAAGTCCAGCGTTTTCGGAATAACCGCCGACAGAACCGTCTATGATTGCCTTGATCGCCGCCTCCCCGATGTGCTTTGGAGTTCCTGCGGTCGGCCTGGCCCAGGAGAGAAATGCAACGTCTTCTACTTCTTTTGATAACCGCGTCATCTCATGGATGGCCGATTTTGGTATTTGTGACACCCTGTTAGATATTCTTGGTTTTGTGCTCACTTCGCGACCTTCCTTTATTTAATTTTCAAAGTAGCTACATTAAATCCGGACAGTTTTGTCCGCTTCCAGTTTGAAACTTAAGCAAGATATCCAGCTTTTGCAAGTAGTTTGAAATGATACCGCAAATGGGTTTAATATCCGTGCCTCAATATTCATCCGTATTAAATGATAATCTTATCTTCAATCCATTGACAAATTCCGTTTTTGTAATCATATTCCAAAAAACCGAAACAGAGAGGATGGCATAAATGAGAGAGCTACATGTTTCTGAGATTACCCCTGCGGTCAGGAAACTCTGCATGGAAGCCAATTATGATCTGGGAGATGATGTTTATAACAGGCTTAAAAGTGCAATCGATACAGAGAAATCGCCACTGGGGAAATCGATCTTAAACGACATCGTAAAAAATGCAGAAATAGCCAGAGAAGAGCAGGTACCGATCTGCCAGGATACCGGTTTCTCGGTGTTCTTCATCAAGATGGGACAGGACCTGCATATAACCGGCGGAGACTTCAATGAGGCCATAAACGAGGGGGTTCGCCAGGGTTATAAAGAAGGCTATTTGCGTAAATCGATTGTGACCGATCCGCTTGAACGAAAAAACAGCGGTGACAACACCCCGGCCTCAATAATTGTGGAGATAGTCCCGGGTGACAAGCTTGAAATCATTTTCGCCCCCAAAGGCGGCGGAGCGGAAAATATGAGCGAGGTCAAGATGCTCAAACCTTCTGACGGTGTTGAGGGGCTGAAGGATTTTGTAGTCGAGCGTGTGGCCAAATCCGGAGGCAATCCCTGTCCGCCAGTTGTCGTAGGAGTCGGTATCGGCGGCACATTCGACCTGTGCGCCCAGCTGGCCAAAAAGGCGCTGATGCGCGAAATCGGCAGCAAACATCCCCAGGAGTTTTACGCCAAACTGGAAGAGGAGCTGCTGGAGCTGGTTAATAAAACAGGTGTTGGCCCTCAGGGCCTCGGTGGTCGTACAACCGCGCTGGCTGTACATGTGGAGGTACATCCCTGCCACATCGCCAGTTTCCCCGTAGCCGTCAATATGCAGTGCCATGCCGCCCGTCACAAAAAAGTCGTTTTATAAGGAGAATTGACAATGAGCAATGGAAAAAGAACTATAGAGACTCCTCTGACCGATGAGCTGGTCAGGGAACTCACGATCGGGACTGAGGTACTGATCAGAGGCACTATATACACAGGCCGTGATTCGGCCCATAAACGTATGACCGAGTCCCTCGCCAAAGGTGAGGAGCTGCCATTCGATCCTAAGGGGCAGATTATTTATTTCGCCGGACCTACGCCGCCCAAACCGGGCAAGGTTATCGGATCGGCCGGCCCCACCACCTCCTACAGGATGAACAAGTATGCTCCCGATATGCTGGATGCCGGTCTTAAGGGCATGATCGGGAAAGGCGAGATGTCGCCTGAGGTGGCCGGCAAGCTGAAAGAGCATACCGCCGTATATTTCCTTGCAATAGGCGGAGCAGGGGCATTGATATCAAAATCGATCCAGGCGGCTGAGGTGATAGCCTACGAGGATCTTGGCCCGGAGGCTGTCAGGAAATTGACCGTCAGTGAATTCCCGGCTATCGTTGTCATGGATTGCTTTGGCGGCAATCTCTTCAGAGAAGGCGTCGAGAAGTACAAAATAGCATAATCTGACATATTTGTCAGCCAGAGGCTTGATCTCGTCTTTGACGATATTGTGACTTTGCGAGGATTGAAGAATAATTAAATTATTGATTGACCCCGCATCGAAAGCGGGGTTTTTTACAATATGCCCGGTTTATTTGGAATAGTCGAATTTGAGAAGAGACCTGATGGATCGTTGTTCAATAATCTCGCCTCAAAGATCACACCCTACAAAAACGCCTATCTCCAATCGGAAGCCGAAAACTGCCTTCTGGGTTTCAAGTCGCTGGCGATAGTCGATCCGAAAGGCCAGCCTTTTTATGATCGCCAAAACTCTCTTGCTCTCTTCTTCTGGGGAGAGGTGTTTGAGAGGGATAATAAGACGCCTCGAATACCGGAATATATATTTGAATTATATCTGGAAGATCGCTTGGAAGAGCTGAAAGAGATAAACGGCTTTTTCAGTTTGGCCCTCTGGGATGACAGGAACAGGATATTGATACTTGCGACTGACATTCATGGCAGCCGTCCCCTGTACTGCTATCCAAATAAGAACTCGATCATCTTTGCCCCCAATCCGTTTGCATTGGCCGGAACTCTGGGTTTAAGCAAAGTGAATCGTGATGCTATGCTGCAGTTTTTGACCTTTTCAAAGATGTTTTATAATCACACCTGGATTGGCGGCATAATGAAACTGAGATATGGTCAAATTCTGCGCCTGGACAAATCGGAACTTCGTACGACCCAATATTTCTTTCCCTGTTATGACCCGGTAAAAATGAGCATCGATGATGCCGCGGACGGAATACTGGAAAGACTGGAAAAAGCGGTAATCCGGATGTCTGAAGGAAAGGCGGCCCTGTCGCTGTCAGGCGGAGGCGATTCACGGCTTCTGGCGGCGCTGCTTAAGAAAAATAAAATCCTGATACCCGCCTTCACATTTGGAGGCAATGAAAGCGAGGACATCAGGATTGCTGAAGAAGTATGCGCTCATCTTAATATGCCCCACCATAAGCTATTGATCTCCCAGGATTTCCTCGAGCATCATCTCGAGGAAGCGGTTTACAATACCGGCGGATATACTTCAGCTTTGAATTTCCACGGTATATCGACCAGGTATGAGGTTAAAAAGATTTGCGATGTATGTATTTCGGGATTGTATGGGAACAATTACCTCGGGTACATCTCCTGGTTTCTGTACAAACTATATCAAAACAACCGATCGGGGGGACTCAAAGATATTCATGATAAATTCTTTGCCAAGGGGCAGGTGCTTGACAGCCTGGAACGGCTGACAGCATTTGCTATTGACCGCAGCGAGTTAATAAATGGAATCTCTACAATTCTTGACATTTATACTTTCCAAACTATGCTGGCCACATGGATGATGTTAGATCATTTTGAAATTAATTCGCAAAGCTCGCTGGCCGGATTCTGGCTCGAAAATGACCTGCTCGAATTTCGCAGCCCTTATGGTGACCGGGACCTCCTGGAATTTAATTTCAAGATTCCGGTTGAATATAAATTGATGATGAACCTCGGCAGGCATATCTGGAGCAAATATTTCCCCGGCCTGGGTGAGATTGATCACCAGCGTACCGGCCTGCCCATAAATTCATCGTTAAAAAAACTGATTATCCAGAAGGTAGCCTCGCGTGTATTCAAGATAAGGCCTCGCGCCGGAATAATGGAATATTCTGCGGTATTTGAGCATAATTTAAAGGATTGGCTGAAGGATTTCCTATTGTCAGAAAAAGCCCGCATTCGTGAGTATCTTAATATGGACACGGTTGCCATAAGGGTCGGCACCCATACCGAATCTGACACTGAAAACGCGTCACAAATTGGATTATTGCTGACCCTCGAGCAGGTGCTCAGGATACTTGAACCGGATTAATATTTAGTACTCTGATAATGATAGAGCGGAAACAACCATTAAGATAGATATTTTCATCTTTATTTTTCGATAAGTGTGTACATCTCGTGTAATTGAGCGTATAATGTAAATGGAGGTGCCGATGGACACGAAGAAGATTGCAATTGCTACAGACGATAAAGAGACCATTTCGCAACATCTGGGGCGCGCCAATTATTTCGCGATATATACGATTACCCCGGATGAGGTAATCGACCGTCAATATATAAAAAATGAAGCTGCCCATCATAGAAAACACCGTTCTCATGATGACCATAAGAGAGTGCATCGCGAGATGATCAGTCAGCTTTCCGGCTGCCAGGTCATTCTGGCGGCAGGCATGGGAGATCCTATCCGCAAGGACTTTGAAGAAGCCGGTATGAAGGGTTATGTTGTGGTTGAAGGGGGGTCCATAGAGGAAGCTGTACAACAGTATCTAGATGGTGAGCTGATGATAAATCGCGACGGCGGTTGCGAGCATAACCGTCGTGAATAGACTATTCCAGATCCTTCAAGCGTTTTTCGATTTCACGAATCCTTTTTACATAATCCGGGAGGCGGTTCAGAATCGCTTCAATCCGCTTTTGATGCATCATGTCGTGGGCAGGCGATCCGAGAACCCTGGTTTTATCTTCCAGGTCATGAGCGACTCCTGATTGCGCCGCAACGATAACATCATTACCTATATTAAGATGTCCTATCAGCCCGGCCTGGCCGGCCAGGATCACATTATCACCCAGCTTTGTCGAGCCGGAAATTCCAACCTGTGAAATTATGATGCAGTTTTCACCCATCTTAACGTTATGCGCGATCTGCACCAGGTTGTCGATCTTGGTACCTTTACCGATTCGTGTTTCACCCAGCGTTGCGCGGTCAATTGCGCAGTTGGCTCCGATTTCGACATCATCTTCTACTACCACAACACCGACCTGCGGAATTTTGTGGCTTTTACCTTCATGCTGCACATATCCGAATCCATCCGAACCGATTGTGGTGCCGCTGTGAATTATCACCCTGTCACCAATTCGAGTTCCCTCCCGTATCGTCACATTGGGATAGATGAGGCAGTCTTTGCCGATCTTGCTGTCACTGCCGATAAACGCTCCGGGCAGGATTTTTGTATTTTCGCCGATACTGACGTTATCCTCCAGAACGGCATACGCACCTATATGGACGCTGGTGTGAATGGAGCAGTTATCGCCGGTGATCGCACGGTCGTTCACTCCGTCGGAGTATTTTTTCTGCTGCGGGTAGAATAGCTTTAGCGCCTGTGAAAAAGCAAAGTAGGGCTGGGGATGGATCAGGAGCGTCTTTTTCGACTCCCTGATCTCGGGAGGCACAATGACTGCGCTGGCTTTCGTACTTTCCAGGAACTTAAAATACTTGTGATTGGAAAGAAAGGCCAGTTCCCCCTCCTGTGCATCCTTAACAGGGGCCAGCCCATAAAGCATAAGCTGGGCATCTCCGACAAGCTCGGCGCCCAGCTTCTTCGCTAATTCAGCAGTACTGATCTGCATGCCGGTTATTGCATCTTCTGGAGTTCTTCCAGGACCTTATCGGTGATATCGAGGCTTTTCTTGGCATAGGCGATATTGCCGTTCACCGCATCGAATACATAATCGTAATTCTGCTCCTGGGCAATTCTTTCCAGCACAGCGGTTATTTTATCGAGAAGCGGTCTGGTGAGTTCCCGATTGCGCTGTTCCGCCTTTCCGCTCTGCCCGAAAACATCGACCATGTATTTCTGCAATGCCGCTTCCTTGGCATCGATCACTTCCTGCCTTTTGGCACGGGCTTCTTCCGAGAGCAGAAGCGCCTTCTCGCTGAGATCCTTCTTGAGGCTGTCCACTTCCTTCTCCATCTCCATAGCTTCCTGCTGCCAATCATCAAGTTCCTTATCGAATTGCTCCTGGGCCTCCAGGAATTCGCTGTATTCGCTTCGGATGCGGTAGGAATCGACATATACAATCTTGCCGCTTTGTGCCAAACCCGGATTTGTGAAAACCAGGCTCACAAGAAAAGCCGTAATCACTGTCCATAAGAGGTTTTTCATAATATTCATCACTTCCCCTATCTTAAATTAACTATCATCTAAAAAGTTGTGCCAACCTGGAAGTGGGGCTTCCAGCCTGGATCATCTGCATTAATACCATAACCAAAATCAAAACCGATCACACCTACGCCGGGCACCACAATTCTGAATCCGGCGCCATATGACTTATACAATTCATCTTTATTAAAAGGCGAAATTTGATATCCCGCCAGCCAGGAATTTCCGGCATCGGCGAAAAGTAAAGCATAAATCTGCTGCTCCACGATCGGCACCTGAAGCTCAGCATTGTAAACCAGCATCGCCCGTCCACGAATGCTCTGCCCCAGGGAATTCTTGGGAGTCACTCGACCATCATCATACCCCCGGATAGTACCGTCGGGATCGGTTCCGCCGGGAGAAAATCTCTCTGTAAACGGCACACCATCTTCGCCGTCCGGGGAGTCAACCACGCCGACCTTCATCTTGCCCGCCAGCACAAACTTCCAGAATAACGGAATAAATTTGGAGGCCTCAAAAGTGTGTCTATGAAATTCGTAATAGCCGCCCAATGGCCCGCCCGCGTATTCGGTGGTAAATCTATATACCGAGCCCCTGGTCGGAAAGAGCGGCAGATCCCTGGAATCACGCACAATCGACATATTGACCGATGATGTGCGCAGCCAGTCTTCATTCAATGCCTGCAAATCGGGATAGCTGGTTGTATCTTCGAAGTCATAATAGCGGACATCCTCGAGCCTGTAACCGCCGTAAAGACGGAAATAATCATCAGGCCAACTCAGCCGCCTTCCGAATCTAATCGATCCGCCCCGCCGGCCTTCCCAGAAATCATCGTACCACCGACGATTCAAATTGTAAATATTGCTGGAAAATGAAGTCGGCGTCCCGAACAGCCACGGCTCGGAAAAACTGATCGAAACGGAATTTCTGTTGGCCCCGAATTCAACCGCCAGGGAAAGATTCTGCCCGTTACCGCGGAAATTGGGCATACCCAGGGAAACAGTACCCACCAAGCCGTCCTGCCCGGAATAACCGGCACCCGCATTAAACTGGCCGGTCGGCTTCTCCTTCATCTCCATAACCAGGTCCACATCACCGTTTGGCAGAACCCTGAAATCCGGTATAGCGCTCTCAAAATAATTCAGGAGCATGACATTACGTACCGAACGTTCCAGAAGCGAACGGCGGAAAATCTGTCCGGGACGCGAAAACATCTCCCGCCGAATTACCTTCTCTTTGGTCCTGGTATTGCCGACAATTTCAATCTTGTTAATTTTGGCCGGGACACCTTCGCTGATCTCGAATTCAACATTTATCATCGAATCGACAGTCGTGAGATTTTCGAAGATGCGGGCATGTATGTAGCCCTGTTCTTGATAAAGGGAATATAGCTGACCAATGGACTCTTCAAACTTTTCGGGATTATAAACATCATATTCCTCATAAGTCAACTGATCGTAAAGCGCATTTTCTCCGTAAACCTTGTGACCATAGAAGCTGGTTTCGCCGAAGTAATAGCGGGGGCCCTCATAGACTTCGATTTGAACCGTCATCCATCGTGGATCATTTTCGTCAATTATGACAGAGTCCGATAAAACTGCCGCGTCTATATAGCCCTCCTCGCGATAGAACCGGACTATCTTTTCCTTATCTTCCTCGTGTTTTTCAGGATCAAAATTTCCTGAGCGCAGAAATCCCTTGGGCTTGTTACCCATTTTACCGCGCAATTTATCGTCAGTGAAAATCTCGTTTCCGACAAATTCGATCTCCCGGATTCTGATTTTTGGCCCTTCATCGATTTCAAAAACCAGCACATGCTCATTGGTAAGCGGATCATCGGTAACTTCCTTCAGCTCCGATTCAATCTTTACCCTGTAGTAGCCCTTTTCCTGATATTTCGCCTTGATCTGTTTAACAGAGGAGAGGACCTGGTTGGGCGATATCATCTGCCCTATCCTGATGGAGTCTATTTCCCTCAGATCTTTATCGCTTATCTCATCATTGCCCTTGTATTGAACCTCAGTTACGACAGGGTATTCCTCCACCTTAATGATCAGGTCGATATACTTGCCGTCCTGGATTTCCCCCAGCAACTGGACATCGGAAAAGAGCCCCAGTTCATAGATCTGCCTGACCGCATCCTGGGTGGCAGTAGAGGTCAAAACCGACCCTATGGTAAAATCGGAAACGGACAGGATCAGGCTCTTGTCAGCCAGCTTATTTCCTTCGACCTCAATCGATGAGATCGTCAGGTTCTGGGCCGACAGGCCTGCCGCAAAAAGAACTGTTAAGAGAAGAGTGAGTGAAAATAAAAGCCTGCTGAATTTCATCCTTCTTGAACCCTGAATCACGGTACGGATATTTTGTTTATTTTGATTTCCGTATAGGGTTGACGATGGCCGGCTTTGCGGCGATATTTAGTGCGTCTCTTGTAAGTCGAAACTATTATTTTTTCAGCTTTACCTTGATTAACGACCTCGGCTTCCACCGCCGCATTTTCAATGTATGGTTTTCCAACCAACGGGTCGCTGTCGCCTTTGATAAGGAGAATCCTGTCAAATTTGACCGTATCTCCCGGGGATATGGGAAGCCTGGGAATATTGAGGCTGTCACCCTCGGCCACTTCAAACTGCAACCCACCAGTTTCAAAAACTGCGTACATCAAGTCTCCTTTCGAGATTCCAAAAAACTAAGCCGGAATTATACGAAAATCAAACCTTATGTCAAGGCCATTTTGCATTCTCAATGTTTTAAACATCAGTGCCTATAAATGTTCCAGATATATGAAACTGACAGGCTTGCCAAGCGTTTAAATCATCTTGACCGGGTGCAATAATTTCAGCATAATAGAGTATCATGGCAGAATTCAAACTGGTGTCGACATACAAGCCCACAGGCGATCAGCCCCGGGCAATCGAGGAACTGGCAGACGGGCTGAAGAGAAATCGGCGTTTCCAGACACTCCTGGGTGTAACCGGTTCCGGGAAGACTTTCACGATGGCCAACGTGATCCAGAAGTACGGGCGGCCCACTCTCATTATCTCCCATAACAAAACTCTGGCGGCCCAGCTTTACGGCGAATTCAAAGCATACTTTCCCAACAATGCGGTGGAATTCTTTATCTCCTACTACGATTACTATCAACCCGAAGCCTATATCCCTGTGACGGATACATATATTGAAAAAGACACCTCCATAAACGATGATATCGATCGGCTCAGGCTTCGGGCTACAGCGTCCTTGTTGCAGCGTGAGGATGTCATCATTATCGCATCGGTTTCCTGCATTTACGGAATAGGATCGCCCCAAAACTACAAAGAGCAGATGGCTTTCGTAAAAAAGGGAGAGACCCGTGATCGCGATGAACTCCTGCGCGATCTGATCAGCATCCATTATTCACGCAATGATATCGATTTCAGCCGCGGGACCTTCCGCGTACGCGGTGACAGCGTGGAAATCTTCCCCGCCTATGAGGTCTTTCCATACCGGGTTGAGTTTTTTGGAGATGAGGTCGAGAGGATTGTCGAAATCGACCATGTCAGCGGTAAAATACGCGGGGAACAGCCCGGCCTGGCAGTCTATCCCGCCAAGCATTTCATAACCAGCCCCCGGCAGCTGGAGGCTGCAATAGAAAATATCGAAAAAGAGCTGGACGAGAGACTGTACGAGCTGCGCAGCCAGAACAAACTGCTGGAGGCCCAGCGCCTGGAATCACGAACCAATTTTGATATCGAAATGATGCGGGAGATAGGCTATTGCAGCGGGATCGAAAATTATTCCCGGCATCTGAGCGGCAGAGCCGCCGGAGAACCGCCCTACACATTGATCGACTTCTTTCCTGATGATTTCCTGCTGATAATCGACGAATCGCACCAGACAATTCCCCAGATTCGGGGTATGTATGCAGGCGACAGGTCGCGCAAGACAGTTCTGGTCGAGTATGGTTTCAGGCTTCCCTCAGCGCTGGACAATCGCCCCCTGGTTTTCGATGAATTCGAAGGGCATATCAACAAATGCATATTCATTTCGGCGACTCCCGACGAGTATGAGCTAGAGAGGTCAGAAGGGGTCGTGACGGAGCAAATTATTCGTCCAACAGGACTGGTCGATCCGGAAATTGTCGTCAAACCGCTGGCCACTCAGGTGGACGATCTGATTGAGGAAATCCGCAAGCGGGTGACAAAAAAGGAACGCATTCTGGTCACCACTCTGACCAAACGGATGGCCGAGGACCTGACCGATTATCTGAAGAGCTTGAATATAAAGGTCAGATATCTGCATTCGGAGATAGATGCGATTGACAGGGTCGAGATAATCCGCGACTTACGGCTGGCGGAATTCGATGTCCTGGTCGGAATCAACCTCCTCCGTGAGGGCCTGGATCTGCCGGAGGTGTCACTGGTGGCCATTCTGGATGCCGACAAAGAAGGCTTCCTGCGGTCTGAGAAGTCTTTAATTCAAACCGCGGGACGCGCGGCCAGAAATGTCTCCGGACAGGTTATCCTGTATGCGGACAAGATCACGGGATCGATGCAGCGCGCCATTGACGAAACCAATCGAAGAAGGGCTAAGCAATTGGAATACAATGAGAAACATGACATCACCCCGGCCACGATTTTTAAATCGAGGGACGACATAATGAGGACCACCCTGTTTGCAGACTCCCGCACCAAAGAGGAAGAGCAAATTCTTCTGCCGGAATTCTTCAAGCATCTCGAACATTCGGCTAAAATCAATTTCCTCAAGCAGTCCATGAAGAAGGCGGCCGACAATCTAAATTTTGAGGAGGCCACATTCTATCGTGACAAATTGCGGGAACTGGAAAAGGACCATCGAACTAAATCCGGTCAAAGACGTTAAATATACAGGAGTTAGCATGAAGAGCTTTATATTCCCGATAGCATTAATCGCACTGGCATTTCTGATCGCATTTGGATGTGATCGTTCTGTGGACCCGCCCTACACTAATCCGGCCGCGATTATAGATTTGCTAAAAGTGGATGACATCGCCCAGGAAGTCGAGGATTTCGATTTTATTGATACGGGGTCATATACTACTCTGGCCGATGCTCAATCCGGAGATTTCGGGACAGTTCAATACAAACTTGAAATTGATTCGGCTCTATTGACATATCGCGTCGATATGGGAGATACTGTGATTATAGATGCGATCAGGGCACAGGAAGCAAATGCTTACTCCCAGTATCAAATATTCTACAGGTTGACACTTAAAAATGAAACCGGGGACTCTGTTGTAAAACATCTGGTCACAGATTCGACCAGGGCAAGAAAAAGACATTACACCCTCAAACTCGGAGAATCCACACAGCCCTTTAGGGGATGGGTTTACTGGGGTACGAATATGATCTTCAACCTGTCCCAGACACAGCCGAATATTAAATGGTTCTCAGCAGAACAGGGGGAATTGCCCAATTCAAGTGAAATTATCAGGAAAAACGAGATTCCGGCGCTCAAGCCCGGCGACCGTATCACAGTGCAGTACCAGGGACTGCCGAGCGATATAGGTTACCTTCACATCAATGAAACCGGAACCCCCAGGAGGATTAAGTTCAACAGGATCAATGACGTAATCAAGGAAGCCGAATGGACGGTTTCCAGCAATTATCAGGGCAGGGATTACTTTTATTATGCCGGGATCGAGATCTACCGCAGGAATACCCTGGCGTCTGCGGATACCTCTGAGACGGACTTTTTGTTCATGGGCTTGATGTATCCTATCAGCGATCAATAAAATTGTGGGAACTTTCCGGATTATTTCGTATATTATAAGGCTTGACATAACCGTGAAATTGATTATATAAATATCTTATTACGGAGGAATAGTATGGCCAAGAAACAGACTTTTGCAGATAAGTTAAAAAAGAAACAGGCTACAGGTAAGACCTGCCCGGTATGCAATGAGCCGATCGAATACGTTCTTATGGTTAAATCGGTGGAGCGTGAAGATGGCAATGGTTATAAATTTAATCAGGAACATATCGGCATTTGCAAATGCAACGAGAAAGAAGTTTTTGCTTAATAGCCTCGGATTTATCTGAAATTTCAAACCAAGGGCTTAATCTCTCTTGGTTTTCTTTTTTGCAGAAAATTGAATAATATAAGAGAATCGATCATAAAGGAACTGCTCCCCTTCGTCACCAAGCCGGGGCGCTTTATTGGAAATGAAATCGGGTCTGTCAGGAGATCGTGGGAGGGGCGGGTGCGTGTCGCCCTTGCATTTCCGGATCTTTATGACCTCGGCATGTCCAATCTGGGGCTTTCCATTTTGTATCACATAATCAATACTTCGGAAATTGGTCATGCTGAAAGGGTCTTCGCTGTCTCCGACGATACCGCAGACAGGATGCGCGAGAAGCAAATTCCGCTTTTCTCACTGGAGTCCAAGGAACCGCTTAAGGAGTTCGATATTGTGGGCTTCAACTCGGCCACTGAATTGAATTATACCAATATACTCTCGATGATCGATCTGGCCGGTATTCCCCTGCTGGCGAAGGACCGCGCCGATAGTGATCCCCTGGTGGCGATAGGCGGAGGATGCGCCTTTAATCCCGAACCATTGGCCCAGTTTGCCGATTTCTTCTTCCTCGGTGACGCAGAAGAGGGGATTCTGAAAATACTGGAGGTTTTAAAGTCCGGAAGCGATAAGCCGCGCGAGGAAAAACTCAGAGCTCTGGCGCAGATACAGGGTGTCTATGTGCCCTCATTTTATAGAGATCAATATGCGGAGGATGGAAAGTTCAGGTCGTTGACTCCGACAGAGGAGTCCATACCTCACAAAATAAAAGCTCGCGTTGTCCGCGAGCTGAAGAATTCATATTACCCTGCAACTCCCATGCTTCCTGCAGTCGAAACTGTACACGATCGCCTGGCGGTGGAAATTATGCGTGGCTGCGGGCATGCCTGCCGTTTCTGCCAGGCAACCGTAATCTACAAGCCTGCCCGCAAGCGTTCGGTTGATGACATAGTATCCCAGGTTACCACCAGCCTGGAGAAAAGCGGTTATGACGAGGTGACCCTGCTGTCGTTATCCTCCGGCGATTATCCTGAAATTGAATTGCTGGTCAGAAGACTGGTTGACAAATTAAAAGACAGGCATGTGGCAGTCTCTCTGCCGTCGCTGCGTATTTCGGGATTGTCCCTCGAACTGGCGAAGCTGATAACTGAGAACAAACGGACCGGCCTGACTTTCGCCCCGGAGGCCGGAACAGAACGTCTGCGGCAGGTGATGAATAAGCCGGTCGATGAGGATACTCTGGTGGAGGTTCTGACAGAGGCGTTCAAGCAGGGCTGGCAGACTATCAAACTCTACTTTATGGTCGGACTGCCCACAGAAACAGAGGAAGATCTACGGGGGATAGCGGATTTGATAACCAGACTCAACCGGATTTCCGAAAAGTACAGGGGACGTAGAAGCTTCAATATCACCATCTCCCCTTTCTCACCCAAGGCGCATACTCCCTGGCAATGGGAAAAACAGATCGGTATCGAGGAGACCTACCAAAAAATAGATTTCCTGAAGAGAACAATCAGGAAGCGCAATGTGCATCTGAAATTTCACGATCCCAGGACCACCTGGCTGGAAGGTCTGCTGGGACGCGGCGATCGCAGAATTGGTGATGTTATTCTCAGGGCCTATCGGATGGGTGCGCATATGGACGGCTGGAGCGAAAATTTTGATTTCGAAACCTGGCAGGAGGCTTGCCGGGAGGAGCGAATCGATCCCGACAGATATCTGGCTGAAAGGTCCACCGGAAGTCCTCTCCCCTGGGATCATATTGAAAAAGGTTTGTCAAAAGAGTCTCTGTTGAAAGAACTGGCAAAATCGCGGGGTCTTACTGACTTGGTCAAATCGCTGGATAAAGAAGAGAAGCCTGAAAAAGAACCGCCTGAGAGGAAAAGAAAAGACGATAATGAGAGGATTATGTATGGGCGCGCGCCAAAAGTCCAAAAAGCGCAGGCTGCAGGTATAGTACCCCAGAGCCGCCTGCGGATTAAATGGGGACGGAGCGGACTGTCGCGATTCCTCTCGCATCTGGATAATATGAAGGCAATGGAACGTGCTCTCCGAAGGGCCAATCTGCCAATCAGCTTCAGCCACGGCTTCAGGCCCAAACCAAAAATCAGCTATGGCCCGCCCCTGTCGCTGGGATTCACTTCAGAAGCCGAGTACTTTGACATACAGCTGGATGTCCCGGTTCATGACTACATGCTCGGCCGCTTGAGCAGGGAGTTCCCCCCTGATTTCAGTCTGCTCGGTACGAAACCACTCCTGGGTAAGACACAATCGCTTGCCTCACAATTGAACCTGGCGGTGTATGAGGTTTATTTGCCCATGGATATAGAAAAGGCTCGACAGAAATGCGCGGAGATACTTGAAGCCGAGGAACTTCATTTCCAGCGTGAAACTAAATCAGGCCCCGTTGAGGTTGAGGGACGCAAAGCGATAATCGATCTGGCTTGCGAGAAATCGGATGATGGCAAGACCAGGTTGACCATGAAGACCGGTATGGCGGATCTGGGCTTTATAAAGCCCCTGGAGCTCCTCGAGCATGGATTTGAGATTTCATCCGAGGTCCTGCCCGCTTTGGAAATTCACCGAAAAGCCCTGTATCGTCTGGAGAATGGCAATCTGATAGACCCCTTCGACTTAATCTGATGCCGATTAATTTTTCCGCAAAAATTAAAATAGTTGAAATATTTTTGTCTCAGGGGTATAATGGTTAGAATTATGCAACTGGATTTATATGCCATCGGATAAGATAAAAATACCGGATTTTAAGAGACTGATAAAGCCATCCGTGAAGGTTCTGAAATATCTCGGGCTGGTATTGGCTGTGCTAATTGTTCTTTTCCTGCTTTTCGATATCGTCATAATGCCTGCCTACACGCGTCACGGGACAGAGTACCCCCTTCCCAGCATCGTCAACAAGTCCTTTGACGAGGCTGAAAAAATAGCCGAACGTTATGATTTTGAGATAGTTATACAGGGCCGGCAGGCTTCTCCGAGTATACCGGAAGGGACAGTTCTGTCCCAGGTTCCGGCTCCCGGGACGCAGATCAAGGAAAACCGCACTGTCAAAGTCATTATTTCTGCCGGGGAGCAAATGGTTGAGGTTCCTGAGCTTGTCAGGTATTCTGTCAGGCAGGCAGAGCTGCAACTGCCCGAATCCGGGCTGAAAGTAGGAAACTACTACTGGACCGAAACAGATACGCTGGCCAGCGATGTAATTGCCTACACAGTACCGCCTTCAGGTTCTCTGGTGCCCCGCGGCTCAGGCATCGATCTTTACATAAATCGCGGGCTGGAATCGGACGAGGGCTATATGCCCAAGGTACTGGGAAAACCTCTGGCTGAAGCCCTGGCCCTTCTGGATTCTCTGGGATTCCCGGAACCTCGGGTGGAATATGTAACCAACCCCTTACTTCTGCCCCAGATAGTTACCTATCAGCATCCATCGGCAGGAACAAAGTCCATAATCGATTCGACCAAAATACTTCTGGTTGTACCGGTGGGAGAATGATGATTAAGCTTGCACCCTCGATATTGGGAGCCGATTTCGGCCATTTGGAAGAGGAGATTATTAAAACAAATGAGTCCGGATGCGACTGGATTCATCTGGATATTATGGATGGCCATCTGGTGCCGAATATCAGTTTCGGCCCGGCTATAGTGAAATATGTGAAATCCCGGTCGGATCTTTTCCTGGACTCGCATCTGATGATTTCAAATCCGGAGAAATATCTGGAAGTCTATGCCGAGGCCGGGAGCGACCTGATAGTTATTCATTACGAGATTGAACATGATAAGATTCCGCTCCTGGAAAAGATCAGAAAACTGGGAAAGAAAGCGGGTATCAGCATAAATCCGCATACTCCTCTCGAGGCCGTCACGGAAATTTTGGAACATTGCGACCTGATCCTGATCATGACGGTACATCCGGGTTTCTCAGGACAGAAATTCATGAACCAGGTACTGCCAAAAATCCGTCAGGCCCGAGAATATATAGATTCTAATAACCTGAATATTGAAATCGAGGTGGACGGCGGTGTAGGCCTGGAAACGGCAAAAAAAGTGATAGATGCCGGGGCCGATATCCTGGTGGCCGGATCGGCTTTCTATAAATCAGGCGATTATCGTGAATTTAACCGAAAAATAAAGGATTTGGCCGAAAAATCCTGAATTCCAACTTTTTATCTCCCCTTTAAAAATCGCTTGCAATATCAGGATTATATAATATATTTCCGGTTTGTCTAAGAAGGATTTTTATGTTTGATGAACTTACAGATAAATTAGAAGGCGTATTTAAGAAGCTGCGCGGACATGGCAAGCTGACCGAAACCAACATCAGGGACGCCATGAAAGAGGTGCGCCTGGCGCTTTTAGAGGCCGACGTAAACTACCGTGTAGTCAAGCGCTTTATCAAGGATGTTACTGAAAAATCGCTCGGTACCGAAGTCCTGCAGTCAATTTCTCCCGGCCAGCAGATAGTCAAAATTGTACATGATCAGCTGGTTGAGGTGTTGGGAGGTGAAGCTGAGGAGATGACTGTGGCCCCCTCCCCGCCCACCAAAATCGTTCTGGTCGGCCTTCAGGGTTCCGGTAAAACCACCATGTGCGGTAAGCTGGCAAAATTTTACCGTAAGAAAAACAAATCGCCTCTGCTGGTTGCAGCCGATATATATCGTCCGGCAGCAGTGGATCAGTTGAAGACACTCGGCAAAAATACCGATATTCCTGTGTTTCATATCGACAAGGATCCGCCCAAAATAAGCAAGAAGGCGCTAGATTATGCTTACGATAACAACAATGATGTGGTCATCATCGATACGGCAGGGCGTTTACATATTGACAACACTTTGATGGAAGAGCTGGAAAAGATCAGGCAGAATGTCGAGCCTCATGAGATACTCTTGATCGCAGATGCTATGACCGGGCAGGACGCTGTCAATATCGCGCAGGAATTTAATAAACGTCTGGATTTAACCGGAGTGATATTGACCAAGATGGACGGTGATGCGCGCGGCGGCGCGGCGCTGTCTATAAAGAGCGTAACCGGCAAACCGATTAAGCTTGTGGGTACCGGTGAGAAGCTGGATGATATCGAGGTCTTCCATCCCGACCGGATGGCCTCGCGCATACTCGGCATGGGAGATGTCGTTTCGCTGGTCGAGAGAGCCCAGGAGACAATCGATACCAAAGAGGCTGAAAAGCTGGAGAAGAAGCTGCGCAAGGAGGCATTCACTCTGGAGGACTTTTACGGCCAGATGCAGCAGCTCAAGAAGATGGGGCCGCTGGAATCACTGGTTTCGATGCTTCCGGGAGTCGGAGGAGCATTGAAGGGGCTCAAAATCGATGATTCCGCCATGGGCAAGGTGGAGGCCATAATTCAGTCCATGACGCCGGAAGAGAGAACGAAGCCCAATATCATCGACGGTTCCCGCCGCAGGAGAATTGCGGCAGGCTCCGGCAATTCAGTCGCTGACGTAAACAGATTACTAAAACAATTCAATATGATGCAGAAAATGATAAAGAAGATTTCCCGCGGGCAGATGAAGGATTTTGCCAAAGGTTTATTTTCATGATGAAGGAGGTTTGATTTTTGGCAGTACGCATACGCTTAAGGAGAATGGGTGCCAAGAAGAAGGCATTTTACAGGTTTGTTGCCGCTGACAGCAGGTCGCCCAGAGATGGAAGATTCATCGAGGTATTAGGATACTACAATCCTATTGAGAAACCTGCTAAAGTGGTCGTCCACCAGGATAAGGTATTCAAGTGGCTCAAAAACGGTGCTGAGATGTCGGAGACTGTGGAATCACTGTTCAGGCAAATCTCCATCCTGGAGAAATGGGAGAAGATGAAAGCCGGCGAAACCGGAGAGGATATCACCATAAAGGACACTATCAGCGAGCGGAAAAAGAAAACCAAACGCACTAAGAAAGCACAGGCAACTGAGGAAGCAGAAACGACAACCGGAAAAGAAGAGGAAAAACCCAAAGAGGAAGAGGCTAAAACTGAGGAAAGCTAATCTGGAGATTCTATTTCAAAGGAGTGTAACGTGAAAGAGTTCATCGAAACCATTGTACAGCATCTCGTCGATCAGCCGGATTTGGTCCGCTTAACCGAAGTTCAGGGCGCCAAGACAACTGTTTATGAATTGAGAGTAGGTCCCGGAGATCTCGGAAAGGTAATCGGTAAAAAAGGTCAAACTGCCAAGTCGATTAGAACACTTATTGCGGCGATAAGCGCTAAAAAAGGCAAACGCGCGGTCCTGGAGATTCTGGAATAGCAAGTGTCTGATGACAGGGTTGCCATCGCTTATATAAATAAGGCCTGGGGGGTCAAAGGTGAGGTCATAGCCGAACCTCTTACGGAATTTCCCCAGCGCTTCAAGCAGCTTAAAAACGTGACAGTATCAACTGCGCGGCTGGATCTTGAGCTGAAAGTTGAATGGACAAAAAAGCATAGCGGCAAAATAGTTTTCAAGTTTGAGGAGATAAATGACAGAGACGAAGCCCAGAGGCTTCGCAACTCATATATAGAAGTTGAAAAATCAGAAGTATTCAAGCTCCCCGAGGGAAATTATTATCAGTTCGAGCTGATCGGCCTGGAGGTGGAAGACTCAGTGCAGGGTTATCTCGGCAGGATAGATGATGTGTGGGAATATCCAACCAATGACATATTGGTAATACGTTCCGACCGGGGAAGGCTTCTGATTCCGGCAATAAAAGAGATAGTCAGGAAAGTAGATCTTAAAAACAACAAACTGGAGGTAACGCTTCTACCCGGGATGGAATTTGAGGCTGAATGAGAATCGAGGTCTTGACCATTTTTCCGGAAATCTTCGACAGTCCGATTAAATCAAGTCTGCTGGGAAAGGCCCGGGATGCCGGTCTTCTGGAAATCAATGTGAGCGACATTCGGGATTTTTCCACAGACAAACACAGGACAGTCGATGATACTCCCTTCGGCGGGGGAGCGGGAATGGTCATGAAGGCCGAACCGATCGACAGAGCGCTGCAACAGATCAGGGAAAATCTCACGGACCCGCGGCTGCTTTTGACCTCGGCCTCAGGAAAAAAATTTGATCAGAAAATGGCCAATGAATTGTCCCGGGAAGAGAGTATTATAATAATCTGCGGAAGATATAAAGGCGTGGATGAGCGCATTCTCGAGCTGCACCCGATTGAAGAGGTCTCCATCGGCGACTATGTCCTTTCCGGCGGGGAGGCCGCTGCGCTGGTCATGATCGAGGCGGTCGCGAGGCTGGTACCGGGATATATGGGCAAGATAGAAGCGGGCGAGGATGATGCCTTCGCCTGGGGAATTCTGGGTTTTCCAAATTATACTCATCCGCAGGAATACAAGGGCTTGAAAGTTCCGGATGTCCTGGTCTCGGGGCATCATGCGAAAATCGAGAGATACAGGAGATACAGCGCCCTTAAAAAGACTTTGCAAAATCGGCCGGAACTTTTGGAAACAATCGAACTTAGTGATATAGATAAAAAGCTTTTGGATGAAATAAAAAAATGAGGAAAAATAACTCTGCAAATAGATTTCTGGAGGTCTGAAATGGACTTGATGTCGAAACTCGAAGGTGAGTACAGGAAGAAAGATGTGCCGAAATTCTCCCCCGGAGATACTGTTAAGGTCCACGTCCGCATTAAGGAAGGCGATAAGGAGAGAATTCAGGTGTTTCAGGGCACGGTAATCAAGAAACGCGGTTCCGGCCTGGGAGCATCATTTACGGTCAGAAAAGTTTCGTCCGGTATTCCGGTGGAACGAGTATTCCCCATTCATTCGCCGAATGTTACCAGGATTGAGAGGCTTCGGATGGGTAAGGTTAGACGTGCAAAACTCTATTACCTTCGCAACCTTTCCGGAAAACAATCCCGGATAGTCGAGAAGAAGGAAGACAAAAAGACAAACAATAAAAGAGCGAACGAGAAGTAATTACCGCCGTTCGCAAAATAGTCAAATAAAAAGCCCGCTCGCGGGCTTTTTTATTCCTGTTTGAAATTATCGAGGTCGAGCAGGAGATTGCCGACCCGGAAAGTCTGGTTCATCCTGGCATACACCAGCCCCTCATCATCGCGCAATTCCAGTATATGATAACCCGGTTCCAGTCCCAGCTGGTCTTTCATAAACTGCGAGACAGTACCCTGCGGTATCATATCCACATATAAGGTGTGATCGAAGATGGAATCGGGAAAATTATGAAATTTAATGAATACCGTGCCCACAGCCTCGGCTTGAGCACCGACATTTTCATTATTAGAACCGGTCACCCGGCTCATAAATTCATCCACCGGCGGCCTGACCCCGCCGATATTATAGGCATATGCGAGGTAAGCCAGGATTGCAATCAATACAATAAATGAAAGCACATACCAGGCAAAGGCGCCCTTGCTTTCGGGTTTGTCCCGATAAACGGGAACCGGTCCTGTTATCTGCTCACCGGGAGATTTGCTGTCTTCGGTTTCCTGCCTGGAGGCGAATGCCTTTCGCAGGATATCGTCTTCAATCTTTAGCTCCTGGCTCGTTTCCTCGTCCACAGTCTGCTGTACCAGATCCTTGGAAAAATCGTCCGGGCTCTTGATATCCAGAACCTTAACTACAGCAACAGTAATATTGTCTTCGCCCCCGCTGGCATTGGCGCGTTCTATCAGCTCTTTGCAGATTTTGTCGAGGCTGGCATTTTCCCTGGATAGCGTCTGGAGAATATTCGCATCGGAAACAAATCCGCTCAGGCCGTCCGAGCACAGCAGGTACAGATCGCCATCTGCAATCCGATCCTTGCGGATATCCACTTTGACATTCTCCCTTGTTCCCAGAGCCCGGGTAATCACATTTTTATTTACAAAGTTTTCGGACTCTTCCTCTGTAAGCTGATTGCTGCTGATAAGCTCATTGACCCAGGAGTGATCGACAGTCAGCTGCTCCAGATTGCCGTTTCGCAAACGGTATACCCTGCTGTCGCCGACATGGCAGATAATCACATGATCACCGGCCATCTGCACCGTAACGACAGTGGTACCCATGCCGCGCATCTCTTTATTGCGTACCGATTGATTGAAAATCCTGCGGCTGGCCAGCCGAATAGCATGTACAAGTATTCTGCTTTCTTCCCCGAAGCCTTTCTCGAGCTGGAGAGTTTCCGGTATAGGACCGAAATCAGCGGGGGATGCTACCGCGGCCGCAATGGTTTCAGCCGCGAGCTCAGAGGCCACCTCGCCGGCGGCATGACCGCCCATGCCGTCGCAAACCACCGCCAGATTTTTTTCCTTGAGGAGTTTATAATTATCCTCATTCAGCTCTCGGACCAATCCCACATCAGTGCGGGCTGCAATTTCTAATTTCACAAATTCCTACTTAAAAATGATAATTAGTACAATAATAATCAGCAATATTCCAATAGCGCCCAGAAGATAAGGCAAATACAAATTTTTTCCAATGCTTGTAACGGCACCTTTACCGGCATCCGGCGGTGAAAAATCGAAATGGCCTTCCTCGGCCACACGAAAAATCGTGCTCTCCTTAACCGACGATATTTCCACGACATCGCCGATATTCACAGGCAGCACTTCATCGGTCGAAATAGTCCGGCCATTGAGCCTGGTACGCATCTGGCTGGCCCTGTCAGATAAATAAAACCGGCCATCCTTAAACTCTATTTCTGCGTGTTTTCGGGATATACTCTTATCAATCTCGCCTTTACTGTCGCTCCTGATGACTATATCGTTTTGCTTGCGATCCCGGCCGATGCGGTTTATATCTTTTTTCAGCCTGAATTTTTCCCCTTTCAAGGGCCCGCTGATCGACAGAAGATAAATATCGAGTTCACGTTGGGGTGATATCTGCTCGGGCTCTGAGGGCTGTTCCCGGGTAGATGGCAGAATTTTTGTCTTATGCACATCATCACTTTTTCTCTGGCTCTGAGGAGGTTCAGGCGTATCTGCCGGTTTCGGCACTTCCTTTCGAGGAGGAGGCGCGGGCGGTTCCGGCTCGGTTTTTCTATCTGGCGGTCCTGGTGATTCGGGCTCTGGTTTTGCCTCCGCGCCTTTCTGCGGAGGTGCAGGCTCGGGCGCAGGTGCGGGAGGTTCCGGTTCCTTTTCGACTTTTTCAGGGGCGGAATCCTCCAGATCAGGATCTATCGTAATCTCTTCTGTCTTCATATGATGAATATCTTCTCCGGACGACTCTTCAGTAAGCTTTGCAGGCTCGGGAGATTCGGGCTCCGGCGGCTTTGCCGGAACCTCCGGCGGCTTTTCATCCGGCAGCTCAGGCTTTTTCTCAGCCGGCAGATCTTCCTCTGTCTTGGCCGGGGGCCCCGATTTTTCTTCCGGCTTGAAGTCAGGTGCTTTTCCTTTCGCCGGCATTTCATCAGGCAGAACATTCAGGATCAGGTAATAGTCCTCGATCCTTATAGTATCGCCGTCCTCGAGCTTCACATCACCCTCCACCCTTTCTTCTGTAACAAACACAGGAGGCAGGTGAGTCATGAGCTGCAGGTGGAAACCGTCGTCTCTCAAGACCAGCCTGGCCAGTTCGGGGGCAATGGAGGGGTCCTCTATCGGCACATCGCATCCAGTTGAACAGCCGATGGTAATTTCATCCTTGTAAGGCAGATTATAGGTCTTGATAATCTCAGGGCCCTTCTGTACAATTATTTTAGGCATCTACTCCCTCTTCAGCTCTTCCTCAATTTTATATTCATTATTTTCCTTAATGCTCTTGCCGTCATCCCAGCCCTTATAACCGTCCTTGTCGGCAATTAGCTTATATTTTCCGGCCTCGAGCTGAACTGCAAGCTGGCCGAATTCATTCGTCGTGCCCAGGTATATTCTCTTTCTATCATCTTTTCTTTCGGCAAGAATGTTGACACCCTCCAGCGGCTCATCGCTATCATCATCCTTGAAAACGAAAATGAGCATGGCCTTTTCCATAACCTCCTCGGGCTCTTCGACCGGCTCTCCCTCATCCTCCTCCTCTCCGACCTTACGCATAACAGCCTTCAACTCCGTCTGATTTACACCGATCACAAAACTGGTATCAATATAATCCCGCTTACTGAGATATATTCTGTGCTCCACACCTGTCAAAAGCAAATTTATCGGCGTCTTGTCGGCCGATTCGGAAAGACGTCCCTCACTTTCAATTTTGGTGATTCGCGCTCCAATATCTCCGCCTTTCGGATTGGAGGCTGCAACCGCGGTGACAGCGACCTCGCGATACAATTCATAAAATAGCGAACCCTGGAAATTCTCGTCGATATCAACCAACCTGACCTTGTCTTCAAATCCGGACTTTACCAGCCTGATTCTGGCTTGACCAAAAGGTATCATGACATTATCGGGCGTCTGGCCCACAGGTTCATCCTGGTCCTCCAGATAAATATCGGCTCCCTGGGGTTTACTGGAAATTTTTATATTCTTCCGAAATCTCCCGGTGATCTCCGGAAGTTCATTCTCTTTATTGTAACTATAATCCCAGAGGCCTTCATTATCAGTCTTGAAATCTCCCGAGGAGACATTGAAGCCGGCAAGTCTCAGGGCGCCTGAAGCCTTTTCATGCTCGAGCCGAATATCAACGCTATCAGTTAAAGGTATCGGAACCAGAGCAGGGGTAACCGCGGGGTAAAGATTGTTATCCACAAATATTGATGCTCCCTGCGGGATGGAATTGATACGTGCCTCTCGCTTCAAAACGAAATTAGGAAAGGTAATTTGATCGCCCTCTTTCAGGACGAACTGGGTATCAATCGGGCTGGCCTTGTCCATTTCGATACGGAGATTGTACTGTCCTGCGTCGAGCTGATTGATCTGCAACGGAGTTTTTCCCGACTTTTCTCCATTAAGAAAAACAACCGCACCTTCCGGAACAGAATTTATCCATACCGCATATTCCCCGGAAGGGCCGCTGCTTCCACCTGCGCCCCCGATCAAAGTGCCGATTATAAGAAGCAGAATTAAAATTATTATTGCACCGCCGCCATACACCCAGATTCTTTTGTCGGCGCGCTTGAGGGCGGCCAGGGATGACTGAAAGTCGAAAGCGGGCTTCTTCCTCTTGAATGACGGAACTTCCCTGACTACCGTTTTAGCATCGGCGCTCTCGCTTGAATATATTGATGTTCTGGCTTCGTCTCCTGAGGTGTCATGGATAACAGTCCGGGCCTCTTCCGACGTACTATCATAGATTACCGTTTTGGCTTCTTCCGGTTCAGCTGCCGGTTCTCTTTTCGGCTTCTGCTCCCCTGTCTTCCGTTCTTCAGGCGGCCCGGGTTTCGGCCCCACAGGTTCAGGTTCCGGCGGAGTACTCAGGATTTGTGTTTTGATTTTCTGCTGGCTGTTCTGCCGGGTTGCTTTTTCCTCAGCTTCCACAGGCTCCTTAACATACATGGAATGCACCAATCGTGACAGATCCGAGGTGGGCTCACCCGGAAAATATTTTCGCGAGAGATGGTACAGGTCGACATACATTTCATTGGCTGACTTATACCTCTCAGACCTGTCTTTCTTCAGGGCCTGACGGATCACATCAGAACAACCCTCGGGCAGATCGACAGTTTCCAGGGGTGCAAAATCAATTTGCCCCGAGGTAATCTTTTTCATAACCGTGAAATCCGAATCGCCCGAAAAGAGTTCTTCACCGGTGCACATCTCGTAAAAAACCGAACCAAGCGAGAAAATATCGCTCTGGCGTGTAGCTTCTTTACCCTCCAGCTGCTCGGGAGACATGTAGGCCACCTTACCTTTGACGAAACCGGTTTGGGTCTTCTGCACTATACGGTTGCGGGCCTTGGCAATGCCGAAATCAATCAGCTTGACCGAGCCCTCCACGGTGAGCATGATATTCGAGGGCGAGATATCCCTGTGCACGATATTCAATGGCTGCCCGGATTTTCTATCCTTGAGGTTATGCGCATATTCGAGCGCTTTGCAGATTTCGCTAATAATGTGCATGGCCATGTTTTTCGGCATGGTCTCGTTGCGATCGTTATAGTAATCGATCACCTCGCGCAGATCGACGCCTTCGATAAACTGCATGATTATAAAGACGCGATCATCGGGAGTTTTCCTGAGACTGTAAACCTGTACTATATTGGGATGGTTAAGGCGGGCTGTATTGACGGCCTCGTCGATGAACATATCGACATACTGCTTCTCACCCAGCAGAGATTTAACAACTTCCTTTATCGCAACGGGACGATCGAGAGTCAAATCCCAACCGTAATATATAGTGCCGAAACCTCCCGCTTTGATCTCGCGGATGATTTCATACTGCTCATCTATAATCCTGCGCGCGCTCATTTTTTCTCCGGCGCCTCCGAAAATCCAAATTTAACCGGATCGGTGGCAATAATCATCGCCGCCATTATCTTGGGAACATACTCCACCGTCTCATTGTGCAACATGTCATTTTTCACAAGATACCAGAATCTATTTTGCTCGATCACATCCATCCTCATCAGGGCATTCCTGATTCTCCCCAGGCCTGTGTTGTAGGATGCCATAGCCAGCATATAAGAGTTATACAAATTATATAATTGTTTAATATATTTACAAGCAGCTTCGGTGGATTTTTTCGCATTAACTCGTTCATCCATATCATTATTCACGGTCAGGCCGAAATCTCGTGCGGTTGCCGGCATAAACTGCCAGAGCCCGCGGGCGCCGGCGGGGGATGTGGCTGTGCTGTCGTAGCCGGATTCCACGAATGCCAGATAAGCGAACTCTTCGGGCAAACCCGCACCCCTCAACATGCGCCGCACCATGCCCATATGCATCTCCGACCTTTCCAGCGAGCGTTCAAACCAGCCGCGCAAATTGCCTGTGAACTTATCCACATATTTTACGGTATTCTCGACGAATATCAAGGGTATTTCATTCTGCGGATCGCCCAGATCCTTCGAAAGCCTTATCAAGCGGTAGCTGACATATTCCTGCAGGGTCTGCCGCGCGAGGCTTCTTTTCTCTTCCCATGGTTGATAGACATAACGGTATCCGGCCCCTGCCAAAAGAACGACAAATATGATCGGCAGCAGTACCTTCAGCAGCCTGGTGAATAGAGGACGGCGGAATTTGGCCCCCTCACCGATTCCAATTTGCGGCCCCTTTTCTCCGATCATGATGCTGTCGCCGAATTTCAAAGCGGCGGTGGTAATTCTCTCGCCATTTACATAAGTGCCATTGGTAGAATCCAGATCCTTTATGGATATTGTCGGCGGAATATAATTTATTTCGGCATGTATCCGCGAGACCATGGGCATATCCAGAGTTAGATCGCAGGCTGAATCCCGCCCGATCTCTATTCTACCGGGCAGAAACTCATAAGATTCCCCGCCGTCAACCTTCAGAAGCAGTTTTTTGGAAACTGCCTGAACCATCTGCGTCCTGTCAGCAGAACTTCTTTTTCGCGGTTTCTCGGATCGCCCGCTTTCACTGAATGTGACTTCAATCTCCGGACCGCCCTGGCCGAAGCTTACATGATCGCCAGATGATACAAATCCGGAATTATGATGATTGCCGTTTACAAAAGTGCCGTTGGAAGAACCCAGGTCGGAAAGATAGAGGCCCTCCGCCTTGACAGTGAACCTGCAGTGCTCGTAAGATACTATATCAGAATTAATGGACAGGTCGGCATCCTCCGACCTGCCAACTAATACACTGGATTGATTAAATTTAAGTCGTTTTCCTGTATTTTCACCGGATATAAATTCAAATGCTATCTCCAACTCAATTCACCTATCCAGTCTTAAAAATTAAGTCGATTTGACCTATAGAAATCACATCGTTATTGATCAGAACCCTTCGAGTTATCCTGTTCTTGTTAACCATCGTGCCATTGGTGGAACCCTGGTCGATCAGCTCGTACTTGCCTCCAGAGTATTCGATGGTTGCATGATTGCGCGATACCCCCTCGGAAGGCAGGTGAATGTCATTTGCTTTGTCGGCTCCGATTTTATTGGTTCCTTTCATAAGGTGAAATTCATGCTGGGGAGCATCGCCGGATTTGACCTCCAGCATGGCTTCCCCTATCTGAGCCTTCTTGCCCTTCTTCGACGCGGCCACAATTATTATAATGATAATCAGCAGAATAACCACGATAAGGACTATCAGCAGGATCAGGCCGTACTTCTCAAGGAAGCTCTCACCTTTTATAGCCACTTCCTCACCGCTGGGTTCGCTGTACTCGTGGCTGCTGGTAATGAGATTGCCGTCCATATCAACATCGACGCTGACACTAATTTCACCCTCTACAGGAAGGCCGGATACCGCCAGCGCATACTGGCCGCGGATAAGGGCTATCGATCTCCTGAAGAGAAAATAGATCATATCGTCTTTATCAGCAGAGTAGAAGAAACCGCCGCTGAGATCGGCAATCTTCCTTATCTCCTCCAAAAATTCGGGCGATTTTTCATTGTCATACCCCAGCGTATATATCTGCGGGAGATCATGCGACCGCTTATAATCTTCAAGGGTCTTAAAATTGTTGCGGCTCGACTCACCTTTGCTATTAGTGACCACCACAAAGATCGGGTATTTTTCCGCGCCGGAGGTGTCATAATAATTCAAAGCCTCTAAAACCGCATCATAAAGCGGGGCCTTCTGACCGTTAAACTGGAGATTATTTATTGCCGTCTTCTGCGTCGAAAAAGATTTTTCCAGAGGCATGGCAAGTTCGATATTATCGGCAAATTTGAAAAAGGCAACCCGATGGCGGGATTCGTCCAGCTTGGCCAGAAATTCTGTGGTCAGCTTTTCCTTTATTAGATTGATCTCATTCTCTTTCAACCCCACAGTGCCGAGCAGGAAGATAAAGTCAATTTCATCCTCCCGAAACTGTGGATGCGCCTTCTGGATTTCCAACTCCTGTTCCCCGACCTTGATCCCGGGGAAATTTTCAGCTATCAGCCCGCTGACAATATTTCGGTTATCCTCGAAGACAGACAGCACAACCAGATTTTGACTGGGAATCACCCGGTTAATGGTTATATTTTCAGTGGAATCAACATTGGACGATATAACCGCCTTTTTGATGATTGTCTCTTTTACTGTTTTTTCGGCCACCAGAGAGGGAAGCTCGGTCAGGGCAAATTTCCAGATTGTCTCATTCTTATTATCGAGAACATAACAGACATCCCGCCCGGCAACATCAACAGATATCGGTTCATCAAGCATACCGCCGCTGAACGGCGCCTCCCATTGACCTGACTCGAAATCTGCGGTGAAAAAGACCACCTTTTCCTTCTTATCCAGAACAAAGAGCTCACCGTGCTGGTTGACGCACAGGTCAACCGGCTCCCCGATTTCCTTGCCTCCGAATTGCACCGGAATTTCTATAATCAGCGAGCCTTCACTATTGAAAACCTGCACTGTCTTTTTCTTCTCATCAAGAACGAAGACCCGTCCCTGATGATCGACATCGACAGCAATTGGATCCTCGAAGCCGGCCCCCTGCAAAGTACCAAGATCCTGTCCGTCTTCATCGAAAATACGGACATTATCTTTGTCCTTATCGGCAACGTAAACGCGGCCGTCACGGGCAACCGTAACCGACATGGGCCGACCGAACGTCTTTTCGCCGCCTATCGTGCCCTGCCGCATACCCTCCTGGGTAAAGCGCGAGAGCTCATCACGGTCGCGATCCACCACGTACACCAACCCATCGATGCCGATATCGATATCCTGGGGAACCTCGATGTCGTCATCACCAATTGGAATAGACCTCAAATACTGGCCGTTACCTGAAAATACCTGCACAAGATTATTGCGGGCCGAGCCGATATATATTTCACCTCCCGGGCCGACATAGATAGCCTTGACATTGGAGACCTCGCTATCACCTGTCCCGCCGGGCAGTTTTATACGCGGCAGGCTTTCTACTTTAATTGCAAAGGCATTGGAAACAAGAAACAGTGCGGCAACTATGCCCCATAAAATCAAATTCCTTTTCGACATATCCCCTCCAGCTTAGAGGCACTTGAACATCATCTCGGTCTGTCCGATTTTGATGTGATCGTTATCAATCAACTCCCACTCAGTCTGCGGCTCGCCGTTAACAAAGGTCTTGTTCTTGGAGCCGAGATCATTGATATAAAACGAACCGCCCTCATAGCGGATGGCGCAATGAGGTGAGGAAAGATAATCATCGTGTACGACTATATCCTCGTTCTGGGTGGGGCCGATCGTATATTTGCGATCATCCAAACGGTAATCCTGTCCTTTGTAGGTACCGTTGATTATAACCAGCCAGGCCACGACCGGAAGATCCTGCTGGGTTTGTCCGACTCCGACAACCCTGGTCTTTCCTCTTCCGCCTCGAGCATCCACAACCCGGGTTGCCTGAGATTTCTTCTTATCTCTCTTAGGCATCTTGGGCACATCCTTTCGTGATAATCTAAAAAATCTTCCGAAGATATTGAATCTCATCAGATCATCCTATTTGAAATTTTTGGTTTACACGACTGTCTGGTAGAACCAGTATCCAAACATATTTACGTCTCTCTCGGCCGAGATTGCAATCTGTTTGACATTCACCTCTTCCTTCTTGATAAACTTGCCATTGATGATGTAAGGCATATTCCGCCAGCGATACTTGCGGTCATTGCCGGTAATCTCCCAAACCCCCACTTTTTCGCCATCGACCTCAATCTCAGTCTTAAGCCCGCCATAGGCATAATCGATTCTCCGTATCACCAAGACATCCAGCTCCGGCTTCAGATTCTTGATCTTGAACTGCGCGAAGCCCTCCCAGTGCAGACGGCCGCGGTCGGAAATCCGGGTGCCGTCAGGGAAGAAGAAATTCTGCTTCTGCCTCAGCTCTTCCTTCACTCCTCCCAGCTTGAACTCATGTTCCTTCTCGGAAGCATCATCCAGTATATCTATCTTATCAACTAATTTATAGCGCACATTGTCAACCATAATTTCTTCCGGAAATTCCTTGGGCCAGATTTTGATCTCATCCATCGACAGGCGTTCGCCTTTAAATTCCTCCAGCTCGCCCTCGACCTCAGCCCTGATTTCTGCCACCCTGGGCGCCAGGAGCTTTTTCAATGCTCCGGAGGCCTTGGCCTGGTAGATTATCAGGTTATTCAAATCCTCCGAGGTTATATCGGTTGCCGAGGTCAGATTCAGAAGCGCCTGAAGATTATCTTTGTATTCGCCGACCTCTTTGCGCTGTGAGAGGTTGGGGGTATTCTCGAGCTCATTGGAAATCTCTTTCTCCAGATCGACGATTATTTTCAGCAGTTTAAAGGCGTTACGGTAATCGAGCTTCCCGGCAATACTGACCATCTCGGCAGTAATTGCCGACTGGTAGGCCTCCAGAGAGTACTTTAGATCATAAAGTTTGTTGAGCTGCATAAAGACCAGCTTCATATCATTGTAGACCGCAAAGATGCGGGAGACCACCTCGGGCGAGAGAATCCATCCGAAGGTACCGGCTATGGGCACAAAGCGGGCATCGATTTCACCGGTTTCGGGATGTGACGGATCTGCCGGATTTTTGACATCCTTAAGTTCCTCCTCCAGCCGAACTCTGGCGAGTTCGATTCCCTCATCAAGCTCGGGCGGATTGGGAAGAATTTCGACCTTGGCTCTTTCGGCAATGCGCTTATGCCCCTTGTATTGCGGATTAGCCTTGTTGGTGATAAAATCTACCGGTTCATCATAGTATTTCAGGACAACATAGACAACCATGGGAAGCTTATATTTGGACACATCAATAGCAAGGACCTTCGTTTCCCAGAGCATGATATCGTTCCCCTGTCCATCGGTAGCATACCCCGGCGCAACTTCAATCGAAAAATCGCCCTTCTCCCTTGCGGTTACTTTCAGCTCGCCCGAAAAGTTGAGCACAACTCCCGGCGAATGAAAGAGCTGATTGTGCAGCTTATCCTTCTCCCGGGAATAATCGACAAGCAGGTTAAAATCCTCCTCCGAGGCAAAGAAGCCGCGGAAAAATGATACCCTTTTATATTCCTTACTCTCCTCGGTCATCTTGTTTCCCTTCCTCTATTTCTTCATGAACATTATCCGTTTCACCAACCCATGATTCCACGCCGATCATGGAGGCCACACCGACCTGCATGAAGTCGGCCTCCTCGAGCTCGGGCTCGGCGAAGATCATGTAGTAATTTGTATGCGCGGGTTTTTCCGCCTGTACAATCGCATGAATTTTGCGAATCATCTCAACCGGCGTATCATCGATTGTCTGCGGAATCCTGACTGTAAAGCAATGCGAACGATCTATATAGCCGATTATAATTGAATCTACTCCAATGGTCGAGGACACCCCCACCTGAAAACCGTTAAAGGGCCAGTAATTCTCAATAATCTCCGGGGTGCTTTCAGTATAAATTTTCAGATATAATGCCAAGCCCCGCGAGGTTCCCCGCAGCTTATATATCTTTACGATATTGGCAATCAATTCGCGTTTCTTGGCCTCATCCCAGTTTTCATCGAGAACCAGCGCCAGAACCGATGCCAGATAGGGCAGGAATTTATCCGGGGTATTAAACGGCTCGAAATATGTGTGTATATCCCTGATTGTACGGTCGATCGGGATTTGCGGATGTTTCAATAACCACAGGAACCGCTTCAGGAACGAGCCCTCGCGCATATCGTATTGACGGTATATATTCGGCAGGAAGTTGAGATAGCTTTTGCCCGATATCACCAGTCTGATACCCTCCGCCGGCACAGGCTGATCGGCCTGTGGATTCTGGATAATTATCCGGCCCTCGGGCTCCAGCGATTCCTCAAACTCGATTGTGCGGATTTTTATGCCATCCAGGCGGCACATCTTCTCCGCTTTTTCAATATCGAGCCCGATAAAATTCGGAACTGTCTTTTCAGCTACTGCGGCTTCAGTAACCATTTAGTAATCTCTTCTCACCTGATAGCTGTTAACGTCAACAACATAAAACAGCTGGTCCGCTTTGGCCGGCACCTTATCGACAAACAGCTTGCGCTGTTCATCAAAAATTTCCAGACGGTCTATGTATTCAACTCCGTCAGTATCCTCGACTACACGATACAAATCCGTTTTAATAAGCGCCTTTCCGAAAGGCCAGCCTCTGCCGTCGCTCCCTCCCCTGAGGGGATGCAGGTAATTTCTGATATTATTCTCAAGATCGCGTTTAACGCGTTCCGGGTCGGCGCCGGTGGCCTTGGTCTGGTAGCTGACCTCGAACGAAACCTCCAGATAGGTGGGCCGATTGACGTGCAATTTTGTGGTCAGCAGGCGCCGCGGCTCCAGATAATCGGTCACCATATTCAAAAGCTGAGTGGTGGGCATAATTTTGGAGCCTTCTTTTTCCTGCGAGGCGGATTCATTGGGAACTATCACCAAGGTTACTTCGCCCTCGGTGGGGCAGTTGGAGATACAATGCACCCGGGCGATATTCGATGAGGCCCTCTGGGCCAGCCATTCATAATCCTCGGAGGTTACTGCACGGAACCTGTTTCTGAATATTTGCGGAGCCCGCAGTTTGGCGTCGGAAACTGATTCCAGATCAGAACCGCCTACAGCCGGGAAATAATTAACCACCGACTGCACCGAAGGATTGGATCGCCTCAATATTGTTAAAGACTTTGCGCCGACATTGCCCTCGCTCCCTCCACCAGTACGGTAATTGCGGGCAACGATTGAATTCGAGCCTGACGGCGGACGCATCCCCTTGCGGCCGTCCCCGAATTTGATCCGGCCGGTTATGTGGTCAAGCACATAATGTCTCGAGGTACCATTCGAATTGTAGAAATTATCGACTTCATGCCAGCGCACCCATATCTTTGAGGGATTTCCCGTGCTGTCGGCTTCGATTTCAACGGCATCCTCGCCTTCCTCGGCTTTTATGGTCTCTATCTCTTCCTTATTTGGAGGGGTCAATTCGCGGACATATATCATCTGCCCCTCAAGGACAGGCGGATTTGAGAATTTGAAAACCTGGTCAGGAGTACCGTCGGATGATCCCAGTACCTCATTTATTATAGTAGAATGATTGCGCGCCATAACGCTGTTGGTCAGAACAGCACGCATCTCCGGCGGCGCGGCATATCCGCCGTCTCTGAAACGGCAGCGTATCCAGTAGAGCTCATGTCCGAATTTTTCGGTCTTTGAAAATCCCCGGGGGAACTCAAAGCGCACTATTCCGCTATTCTTGAAGTTATTGGTATTATCATAAGGCAGAAGATCGGCCCAATCCTTGCCGTTAAAATATTCCCACCAGATTTTCTGCTCCACGCGGGTATCGCGGAATATTTCCTCTCCGAAATATTTGGTCGTAACCTCATCCATTGGCAGCCTCTGATCCTCTTTCATATTGAAGCAAAGCGCATAGGTCTCCTTGGGCAGCACCGCTTCAAATCCAAGATAGAGTGAGGGCGAGCGGTCGCGTTCCTCCTCGAAAAGCTGGAAGGGCTTGTATTCCTCGCTCACATTGCTCGAAAAATCGCGGTACGTGAAATCGGCATAAGATTTCAGGCTGGACAGGAAAACCGCCTTCTGGTTATACCTGAGGGTCAGAGAACGGATACATGGCGGCCGCAGCGGATTGTCATCTTTCCAGACCCAGTTTTTACCCACCTGCTCATAATGACCCGCCTGGCCATAATTACCCTTCGTCAAACGGCAGCGAATCCAGAATCCGTCCAGGCCGTTGACCTGAGTCGGCTTCATGTCCTCGGGACGATCGAATTTTATCTCCCCTGAGTGAGTGAATGCAAGGGTCGAATCAATAAAGTTAAATTTACCCGCGGGCCTTGAGACTCCCGACGGCAAAGTTGTCCCGAGCTCGATCCATTTCTTACCGTTGAAGTATTCCCAGATTAGTTCCAGATCGGAGGACGGCACCGGATTTTCGACCACAGATGGGTCGGCCAGCCCGACATCGATTATAATCTCCGAATCTTCTTTGCTGAAAATATCGGGAGATGAGAGGTATAACGTGTAATCATATTTCGGCTCTTCCGAAAATGGATAAACGCTCTTGGAAAAATCAAGCGGCAGAAAGATTGATCCGGCAATGTTTGAGAATCCAGCGTCGGGATGGGGCCCGTCCTCAACAATTTTCGCCTCGAGCGAAATAGTGTCCATTTCAGTAACCTCAGGCGAGGCCGGTATTGCAGCCAGGATCGCCTTGAACCAATATGTCTCCACGCCGTCTATTTCGGTTTTCTCCAGATCTGAAAGCGGGCCGGAAATTTCCAGCAGAGTTTCATTTTCACCCAATGCTTCAGTATAGACCATGCGGGTCTTCAATTCTTTGAATCGCTTGCCGTTGAAATATTCCATTCGCAGCATGGTCATCAACGCCTTGCCCTCCTCCGAGGCGGCCTTGAACCTCAGGAAAAGGCTGGCAGATTCCGTAAGCGCGGATAATTTTTCATCCCCCATGAAAATGGCGCGTTCTATCTGCGATACTCCCCCGAATACCGGAAAGCCCTCATCGGAGGGATTATTTATATATCCGCTGTTGTCCGATATAGCATCCCCTGCAGTCGAGAAAACTCTGGCCAGCTTTACAGGTGAAAGATTTAAATCTTCGGCTGTTTCAAAAACTACGCTCTCAACCGCCTCTGTCTGGCTGGTGGCAACCTGGGTACCCTTCGGCACTGTGGTGGTCTTCTCCAGACCCTTATTTGGTTTGAATGTCAGGTATGTCTCCGCCGGCTGCGGCAGCAGTAATGACATGCCGATAAGATCAAGTAGAGCGACATAGGTTTTATCCGAGACTTTGTTTAGCTTATAGATCGTCATCTCGGTGAGCCAGGAAAACAACTCCAGAAGGGTAATTCCCGGGTCTGAGGGATTATGATCTGTCCACTCCGGGCAGTACTTTGGAATCAGCCTCCGGAGTTCATCCATTATATCCCTGTGCGTCCGATCATCAAGATTTGGGGGATTTATTGGCATCAGGCCTCACTTTTTTGCAGATAAAATGGATATACCAAATTAAAAACATTATTCGTGGTTCTAACTTTATAATCAATTGAAATATTTACTATATGCGGTTGTGCCGGATCGGTCAGTGCTTTAACCTCGATATCGACAATTCTCGGCTCCCATTTGACCAGCGCCTCCTCCACATGGTAAACCGCCAGGCTTCTTGTATTGGCATTGTTGGGCGCGAAAACCAGGTCATGAATTCCGCAGCCGAAGTCGGGACGCATTTGCCTCTCGCCAAATGCGGTACCAACAATCAGGATTATCGCTTCCTCGATATCCTCCTCGTAGCGGGACATCGCCACTCCGCCGCGCTGATTTACAGAAACTGGAAATTTGTATCCTACTCCCAGAAAATTGCGCCGGGGCATTTATCCTCCAATCATCACAGTTCCGACCGCGACCACAGTTCCGACCGGCAGGTCCGCCGGATCGTTACAGGTCATCGCAGTATCACCCATCCTGGCTGCAGGCTTGCCGTTAATCATTACAGTTGCCGATCCGCGTATAATCTTGCCTTTATTTGTCGGGGGCTTTTGGAAAGGTCCGCCCTGGGGGATATGCGGAGGCGTATTCGTGGCTTCGCTCCCCATAACCGCAGCTCCCATGTTCATGATGTTCACATCCGTGGAACATCCGCTGTTTATTAGGCCATTGAATGGATGCGGCAAAGGAGTGGGCACTGGCCCTCCCGGGGTAGATATCAAGATAATATGAATATCCACCGCAACAATCTGATCTCCCATTTTTGCCGCAGGCATTCCCATATCATATCTCCATTCTTACTCAGTTAATATTAACTAATGAGCCCTTGAGATTCAGGATTCCACTGGCCTTAACATCAATACTGGCACCTTCTATTTTGACTGAGGTTGAACCTTTTAGATTCAAAGTACCGGCATCAACCGTTACTGATGGGGCTTCCAGTATGATTTCCTGGTTTCCTTTTATATGCACTTTATTTCCCTCAATTGAGACCAGTCCCTCACCGTTCAGGTAGATAGTCGTCTCGACATCCTCGTTGACCTTGGCCATTATAAAATTAGTCTGAACCGTGTCGTTCTTGTCCACCATCACTATGTATGACCTGTTTTTAGATTTTATCATCTTATAAGTATTCTTTTCCATTTCACTCTTCGGCTCGGGCGGATCATCCTGGCCATTCCAGAGCTGACCCAGGACATACGGAAATCGCACATCACCATGTTCAAAAGCTACCAGCACCTCGGTTCCAACCTCAGGCATAAACCAGGTACCATAGTCCTTACCGGTCTGCAATGTGGCAACTCGCGCCCAATAGCTTTCCTGGTCATCACCCATCCACGGAAAACTGACTTTTATCCGGCCAAGATCATTGGGATCATCTATATTGGTAACAATTCCAACCACCACCCCGTAAAATTTCGTATCCCTTTCTTCTTCCCTGTCTCCTCGCATTTTCGACATCAAAGTCATATCGTTAACTCCTTATGTAATGGGTGGTATAACAAGTTCGGTACCCGGCTCGAGCTTTAGGGGATCCTCGATCCGGTTGTAATCGGCGATCCTGCGCCATTGGCTGGCGTCATTGTATTCCCTGTGAGCAATCAGGCTGAGCGTATCACCCTTGCGCACAATCCTACGCTTGGCACGGTCGGCCGACTGACGCGGCTGACGCTGCAATTGCTCAAAGGTAGTGGTATATTCCTTGAAGGTAACATCCAGTTTTGCGCGCACAGGAGTGCCGTCCTCAAGGAACATAATATAGCGTTGGTCAAGTTTTTCAAGCACACCCTTGAACTGGAACTGACCCCACGTGAATAAGCACAGGGGCGGGCGATGCTTATCAGGATCGACCATCAATAATGTTTCCACTTTTTGCGTATGTGTTCGCACATCCTCTTTTTGCTCAAACGTATCGAAGAAGAGTTCCATCGACAGTTCCATCCGCTGACCGGTTGTGAAAGATGCCGCCGGGGCATCAAGGCCCAGTACTCGCTGTTCAGCCCAGGGTGTCCTCTTTTTCAATGTGTACTCAGTCGGATTGAAGAGAACATTGAAGGTCTCATTCTTATCGACATTTGTGATTGTAGCCTTCTCAAGAGGCATTAAGCTTCACCTCCCATACGCTCCCCTTCGGTTTCCAGAATTCTCTTCAGACGGAAATATATCGATTCTATCGTATCCTCATCCAGCTCCACTTCTTCTTCATCCTGTACCGCTTCCAATGGCGAACGCACCTGCTCCGATCTTTCATCATCCAGATCAATCAATGAAAGGCCGTAATCCTGAAGCCTGGAGGAAGTTCTTTGAGTCGTGCTTCCGACCTGATCCGGAAGCCCTTCGCCGGCATGACGCTGTATTGCGTCACCAACCTCAAATGGCGGACGATCCCATCCCCTCGGCATACGGCGCTGCAGTTGGGGAAGGTTGAACGGCAGGCTGCCGCTGCCCAGAGCAGGGGAAATATCCTGCATCGAACCGCCCGGAGCAGCGCCTCCTGAAGCTTCCTCTTGTACTCCACCTCCTCGTCCTATAAGATCTCCGATATCTCCCATCAGTCCTTCTGCTCCTTGAGCCAACCGCCCCAGGCGGCCGCCGACAAGTGAGCCGATGCGGCCGGCAGCGCCGGAAGTTGCTCTTTGCAAAAAGCCGCCCGCGATTGAACTTAGCCCCCCCGCGAAGCTGGAAGCTCTTTCCACGAGCCCCCGGGACAAATCTGCCGCGCGAGAAGCCGCGGAACCCGGGCCTCCTGCCGCACCGGGGACGCTCGATATAAACGAGCTGGCACGGGAGAGTCCTCTGCTCAATAGATCGCCGACACTTCCCGCCGCCCTTCCAGGGCCCGCGCCAGAATCTGACCTCGGAGATCCTTCAGGAGTAGCTGACAGTGCTGATTCTTCGCCAGTTCCGATTCCCAATGCGCTCGCTATGCCGGAAAGACCGCCTGCGAGTCCTCTTGCTCCGGAAACGAGAGCTGAAACCGAGGGCAGTGCGGTTGTCCCGGAAGTACCTCGCGCCAGTTGACCTGGAAGCCGGGAGTCGGCCTGGCCGGTTCCCCCCGATCCTGACGGCCGGAGCAGCTGCCCTAGCCTCTCCCCAATTTGACCGGCAAAGCCGCGTGTGAGTCTGCCGATGACATCCCCTGCAAGTAAGGACTGTCCGGACGCGGCTGGTCCTGGAATCGCTTCGTGACTTTCAGAGGCCGAGGACAATCTCTCAGAAGATACATGGCTCATCCTGCCGAGAATAACTGCGGACGGCGTTTCACGCCCGATGGTTTCAGCTCGATACCTGGCAATAACGCCCAGTGGATCCTGGGTCGGCGATTCAAGCACACGTTCGATCCTGCCCTCACGCAGGACAGGCGAAATTCGGGAAGGCGCTGTCGATCCTGCGGCAATCTTGAACGGCTTGATGTGCCTCTCGACCATCGAGTCGAAATCCCGTTCAATAGCCAGGATCGCCTCCTCGACGGCTCCCTGCTCCCGGGACTTTGTGATAATCTCTTCCATTTTTGGAAGCAGGGATTCCACAGCCTTCCGTGCAGGTTCCGACCTGGGAAGCTGCATCCGGCTCCTGAGAGCTCTCGCGAAAGATCTGGCCCGGTCGATTTTTTTGCCGGCAGCAAAAATGTATGCCGGGCTTATTTCCTCAATCGGATGCCCGCTGCTCTCCGCCTTAAGACAGACATCTTCAGCAAATTCCCGGCTGCCCATAACAGGAAGAGCGGGCAAATCTTCTGCGGCCCCTTTTGTTTTTCCCACTCGTCGGCCGGGCAGGAAATAACCGAGGCCGAGGTCGGATTGTGCTGATCCTACCGGTTGGGCCATCTCATCGCTAATCAGATCGGCAGCCTCTGTCATCTCGATCTCCCGGAACGGTTCAATAAGCGTAAACCGTCTCCTGGATATGGCCGCTGACACCGGGGCTTCCATGAAATAATCTTTTTGGGCCAGGACTGTTGTCCTGAGTGTTGCCCATTTGCCCCTGCGAGAGAGATAAACAAAATCCCCCTCATAAATATAAAAACCCTCAAATTCAGGACCCGCAGGAGGCTCCGGCATATATTTGCCGACGATTTCATCAATATATTTATCAACCACGGATACTTTTGCGATGAAGTGATCAATCCGGCTTTCCGCAATAAACGGATGAATAGTCATTATTCTCTTTTCATCCAGGATAGAAAATATAGGCCGATCATATTTCTGGCCGATCTCATCCGAGAATCCCACCGATCCCGGCTGAAAATCAGCCCCGGGTCCGGCCCCCGTGACAGATGCTTGCTGAGCCGCTTCCTCCCTCTTCTCTTCACCGCCAAGGAGAATGCGCGTATTGAAGTTGACATATGGATGCTCCTCGATCAGCGCGGGCGGTCCAAAGATCAGTTTGCCGTCGGCGGCTGTCTCATAAGGAGATTGTATATCCAGGCTGAAATCGAATCTGTCAGCCGGCAGGCCGGTGGCAAATTCAGCCAGCTGGGCAAAATGGTTGCAGATCTGCTCCCCGTTACGTTTGAGCCTCTGGCCCTCCCGCAATGCGGCGAGGCTGGTACGTTCCGGGAGCGATTCAAAAATCCGCTTTTCGGCAAGATGCTCTTCCATCCTGCGCTTGAGCTCACGTAATTTGTTTATCCAGAGCTTATCCATTATGCTGTCGCAAGTTCCAGTCCTTCGTGCGCCAAAGTCAAGGATTCTATTAATGTTGTCGTCTTATCCGACCGCAGCTCCGGAATATTCCAGCTGATCGGAAAAGCGCGCTGGAAATTCCATCTTTTGATTTCGGTTCCATCGGTCGCCAGAAGAATTATTGAGCCCGACTTCCGTTCCAGGGGCTCGTTCTTCTCGATCGAATCCGCCAGCCATTTAAAAAGGGAATCGCTGTCGACATAGCCTCGCTTGAGTGTAATATTGGTCTGTATGGAATGCCCCGGAAATTTCAAGGTGCGCGTGTTCTCTCCACCTTCATGATACTCGAAGACATCCCTTTTCTGTTCGAGTCCCTGTACGCTGGTGAAATGAGCCTCGGCGATACCGTCAATCTCGATCTTGAAATTCAGGTTTACCCTGTGATCTTTCCTCTCAATCGGCATATGCTATTCTTCCTGGGTCTCCATCGTCTTTTGCGATACCCTGACAATGATGAATTCAGCCGGGCGCACGATGGCCACTCCGACTTCGATTATCAGTTCTCCCCTGTCACGCACCTCCGGTGGATTGGTCTCCTCATCAACCTTGATATAGAATGCTTCTTCGACATTTTCTCCCTGAAGGTACCCTTTCTTCCAGAGGCTCTTCAGAAAGAAAAAGACCAGGCGTTTGACGCTTTCCCACAGCTCGGGCCGATTCGGCTCAAAGGTCACCCATTGAGTGCCCTGTTCGATTGACTCCGAGATCATATTGAACGTGCGCCGTACATTTATATACCTGAATGCGGCGTCGGAAGAAAGCGTACGCGCCCCCCAGACGCGAATTCCGCGTCCCGGAAACGCCAGCACCGTGTTGATACCGTCGGGATTCAGAATCTCCGTATCAGATTGCATCAGGGGGTATTCGGTGTCGACAATGCCCTCTATTTCACGGTTTGCAAATGAGTGATGCGTGCCTGAGGCGAGGTCCAGAGCAGCCATCATTCCCGCCACATACCCGGAAGGAGGCACCAGCTTCATCGGCAGCATCTGCTCTACTTGAGAAACTTTGGCCTTAAGCCAGGGATAGGCCACTGCCGCACAGGAAGAATCGAACTCCTCGCGCCAGATCTGCACATTCTTTATGTCCTGCAGGGGAGGAGAATCAATCAGCAGAAAGCGGTATTTGGAATTTTCGACATAGTCGATGGCCGCCCGCAAGACCGCGCTCACACCTTTTTTCCCGCCGAATGCGGTGCTTTCCTGATGAGTATACAGGTCGGGCAACGCAATGATGCGCCCCTCCTCCAGCTCAACCAGAAGGCGCAGGCCGAATCTATTTCCGGATTTTTCCGACAGGCCGATATAATCGTCCGGAATAATGGTCGAAATGCCGTCCCTTCCTCCCTTCAAGATCAGCTTGCCGGGTTTTGGAAAGGCCCTTATCCTGTCTCCGACAAATTGCATCCTTACAAAACGGGATCCCTTATTCACAGAATCCACAATGAACCTTTTCGAGTTGGTACCTGGAGAAAGATTGCCAAGACTTTCCTTCTGGCCGCCATAGCGGATTTGCAGGTCAAACCTTATCGGGCTGATTTCAGTTCGTTCGCCTGAGGGATAGCGCCTTCGCAAGCCGGCCTCGGCCAGCTCGATTGTCTGTCCTCTAACCTGCGCAATCTCCACGTGTTCGACATTTCCACCTGATTTAATCCGAACTATATCCCCTCTGACGAAATGCCTGGCATTGGCCAGCCGGATGCTTTTGCTGGAACGGTCCAGATTCTGCTCAGGATAGGTTTTAATTTTCTGGCGTGAAGGCTGAATTTCCAGCGTGACCTTATTGCCCCAGGTACCGCCGGATGAGGCCCGCACCTTATAAAGCGGCGTTTGTTCAAGCGACTTAAAACTTCCCGAGGCGGTCTCGACCACTTCTTCGTTGCGGCGGCGGACCACATGCGCAATCCTGATAATGTAGCACTCCCTGCCTCCATTCAAAAAGAAGCCGTAAACCGCGTAGGGCAGGTAGCTGCCCGGCAGAAAACTGCCGAAATAATTCTTGAAATCATTGAAGGAACTTATGCGCAATGCTTTCCCCACCGGCCCGCGTTCTGCGAGGCCCAGGAAAACCGCACAATCGGTCTTGACTACTTCGAGGTAGCGTTCCCCGCGACTCTCTTTTTCAATATGTACGCCGGGTGCATAGTATTCAGGCATTAATGTTCTTCCATGAACTTCGATGCGGCCGAACCTTCACACAAAAGAACGGCCGTCTATTTCATTAAATTTAACAAGTCAACTGTCTCTGTTTCAAATCCATCCGGTGCCTCAAACACAGACTCTGAAATCTTGTCGAAAGTCATGTCGACCAGTACGGAATTGAATCTGATATTGAACGCCATCGAGGGCACATCCATATTCTCAGACCACAATTCAACTGTCACATTGAAGGCCATTTCTACATAAAGATATTGCCAGAGATCAAGATAGCTGTCCATATATGAACCGCTGATCCCAAACCTGCCGACAATCCTCTTAAATAGGTTCCACACTTCCGGAGTCAGATAAATTTCCATCATACTCGTAATCGCATTCCGGTATTCATCATAATTGGGAAAATCGTCTGTCATCCATGAGGTGCCGTTCACACTGAATCTTATCTCGCCCGGGAGCTGCGGTAGGGGAGGATTGGCGCTCCCCTCCAGAGTGAAAACGACCTCATTGCAATCATAACCTGAGATCTTCCGGCTGTTCCCGGTCTCATTCATCTCGGCCTTATCAATACTGACATATTGCGTGGCTATCTCAAGGAAGTGATCCAATGTGTCCATGAGCATTGTGAAAGTGTCCGATGAGAAAAACCGATCCAGGCCCGACAGGTTTATCAGCTTGCAGGTTGAATCGGTCCAGTTGCAGAAACGAATCAGCTCGTTCACAGTATTCATATAGGTGCTTGACCTGAACGAGATGGCAGTATCCCCAACATCCATCTGCCCTTCGGTCGCAGTGATAACATCATTTCCGCGAATGCCTGTTATCTGGTTAATCTCGAATACTCTCAGAAACGGGATTCCGGACACAGAGGATTTCATCTCTACCGTGATGTCGGCGTTCGCGCCGGGGCATGCAAAAATACTGAGCGCCAGAGTAATACATACCGCATTTAATATCTTTTTCATCTCTCGTCCTGTTGTTTATTTTTATTATACATCTTTATCCAGGGCAAACCATTTCTCAAGTCCGGGTATAACAAAAGTCCCGATTTTGCTAAAGGCATTGTGGACCTTTCGAAATCCTCTGGGGATCTCGAATTCCTCATCCAGTACTTTATCAAACGAGATATTGAGGCAGCTTGTTTCAAACTTCATGGTCCAGGACATCGCGGGCACAGGCTCGCCCTTGAGGTCACTCTGACCGGACGCTCCCATCTCTATTGTCAGATACAAGCTGCCTTCCAGCACAAGATAAGTGAAAATATCAAACACATGGTCAATTACGCTGTCCGAAGCATCCATACTGCGAAGAATTTCAGAATAATCACCGAAGAGATTTCTTGTCATAGAGGAGGGCATCCCGCTGAGAAATCGCCGGGAGTGAGAATATGTATCGGCCACAGGAAAATCGGTCGAAATCCATTCATTCCCCCTGATGACAATTCGAAGCGGCATGATGCTCTCATCAAGAAGCGGGGCTTTGGCCGTCAGGTCTACCGAGATCTGAAGTTCCCTGGCCTCTATGCCATAAAAATCTCTTGTTCTTCCTGTGAAATCGAGCTCAAGCCGATTGAGCTTTATATGTTTTCTGATACTGTCGCTTTCTGAAGCATCCAGTCCCTTTCTTCCCGAGATCAGGGAATCGATCAGATAGTCATCGAAAAGCGAATATGTCAAATCCTCGTAATTTATCAGCAGCAATTCCTCTCCATGACCTTTAACAACGGTTCGTACCTCATGACCCTGGAATTGCATATCGTTGACAGCATAGTCATCCTCTCTTACCAGCACAGTCTCATGGCTGACAGTCTTCCCGCTGACCGGATCAGTGATGGTAATCTGCTTATCCACCGTCAAGTCGGCCCGAGCTGTCTGACAGAGCATGACTCCTACCACAAGGAGCCAAACTGTAATCTTCATTCTCGCCTTCACAAATATCAATATTCCCCGCTTACTCAAGCAGTATAATATCTGATCTGCACGTTACTGTCCCATACCGGGGAAGCCCATTCCTCCACTGGAGAAGTCCAAATCGGGCTCAACCTGCTCCATGTCTTCCGGAATCTCAAATTCTGAGTCGGGGATAGCCTCTTTTGAAGTTTCAATTAATTCCGTGTTCATGGTCACATTCATGGGCATATTCGGCACCTCCATCTTCACGTTGAACGCGCCTTCAAGCGGAATGTATAAGGCAAACTTCATAACCTCATCCATGGTCGCCTGGTCGATCCCAAAAGTTTCCATCAAGGGCATCAGGCCCGAGAAGCCCCCACCGGAACCGCTCATCATCAAAGCCGAGATATCCTCGATCATTTTGGCATAAGTACCGTGTTCATCAAAATCTTTGGTCCCCCACATGCTTCCGGTCATTTTCACATCAATCTGGGTCGGTTCAGGTCCCATCATCTGAACGTGCATGACCACATGCATATTCAGCGACATCTCCTCAGCTTTTAGATCCTGGATTTTCCTGGTGCTGTCGGTTATTTTAGCTTCCATGGTCTGGACAGTCATTTGCTCCTTTAAACTGTCGGCCAAACCGCCGAGATTTCCGATCACCGCAGCCATGGAATCAATCAACTTCTCATCCAGAATGGAATATGTCCCCTGATTGTAGTTGATCATAACCAGTTCCTTGCCATTTTTGCGAAGGATCATTTTTGTATTGCCGCCTTTTTGGCCCTGTCCCATCGAAGGCATTTCCATCGTAGAAGCAATCGCAACCTCATCACCCTTGATAAGATATGTAGTCCCTGAAGTCATGCCTCCCATACCCATAATTCCCGATGTTGTGGTCTTGGTCTTTGCAGTGAAATCGGCTGAGACAGCACTGCAAAGAAAAACGCTAATCAATGCGGCCAGAACGAGGGCCTTGCAGAATCTCACATCAACCTCCTCCTGAAGGGTTAAATTAGCCTGGATTTCTCCAGCTCCTTTGCGAAGCTGTAGAATCATGATCTTTTATACAGCTCTTTCGAGCCTTTCAACCGCTATTTCAATCTCTTCTACAGCCGTTGCGGAATTGCGGCCATCCAGGTCGAAACCGCGCCATTTGCATGGCCAGGCCTCGAAGAAATTATAGCGCATGATCTCGTTCCCCGAGTCATCGCAAATTATGACGCTTCCGCTTTTCCTTTCGACCCGTCCTTCCATCACGGCCTTGCGCCACAGCCACAGTTCCTGAGTGTTAACGTAACCGCGCTTCAAAATGATATTGGAGTAGCGCGTTTGCCCGGGACGCTTGCGAAGGGTAAGATCGTCGCCGTCCTGGTACTCTATAACTTCAGTTTCGGCATCCAGGCCATCCACGGCCTTGAAGGCTGCCTGGGTAACGCCATCAATCTCTATCTTGAAATTATATGCGCCGATATGATCATGTTTCCTTCTATTCGGCATAATTTCCTCCTGTATTAATTACCGCCGGCATTACCTGCCGGATTATATATTATTCATTAACAGACGACCCGGACTGCCACTGGGAAATCCGGAAGATTACAAATTCGGCCGGCTTCACCGGAGCCATGCCGATCTCAATCACCACCATACCGGCATCCACAACCTCCGGCGGATTGGTCTCCTCATCGCACTTGACATAGAAGGCCTGTTCCGGAGTCTGGCCGAAAAGAGCCCCATCATTCCAGACACGCAGCAGGAAGGCGGTGATATTGCGCTTGATGCGTTTCCAGAGAGTATGATCGTTGGGCTCGAACACTACCCACTGGGTGCCGTTCTTGATCGACTCTTCCACCATAATAAAAAGACGGCGCACATTGATGTATCTCCAGGAGGGATCGGATGATACGGTGCGCGCTCCCCATACACGGATGCCGCGGTCACGGAAGGCCCGGATACAGTTGATGCCGCGTGGATTCAGTATGTCCTGCTCGCCCTTGGAAATAGTATACCTCAGACCCAATGCTCCCCTGACAACCTCGTTGGCGGGAGCCTTGTGAACACCGCGGGTATTGTCGCTGCGGGCATAAATTCCGGCCATATGACCTGACGGAGGAACATACACATTTTTATCCTTGGCCGGGTCATAAACCTCGATCCAGGGGAAGTAGAAACCTGCGTACTGGGAATCACGCGGCTTTTTGATTTTATCCACGCCGCCTTTCTCGATGGTCTCCTCCGAATCGAGAATGGCGAAACGATTCATTTTTTCACAATGAGATATGACCGCATCCTGGATTGCAGGCTCGGTCATACCCGGCGCCGCCACTATCGCTATTTCGTCGATATCCTCGAATGTAACCAGCCCGGTCTTGTTTCCGGGCCCGCCATCTTTGCCGATAAATAGCGCTGGCGAGGGCCCTCCCTTGGAGCCGGGAGAAGGCGGCGGAGGCGACTTTTTATCCTCGTCTTCCTTCTTCGGCGGAGGAGGCGGGGGAGGAGCGCCCTCCATACCGACATTTGTCACAAAACAGCGGGCTCCGCCATTATTGAAGAAACCGTAGACCGCATGTGCCAGATAGGGGCTGTCCGCGAATTCGCCAAACGTCCGTGTAAACTGGCCCCAATTCGTTATAAGAGTGGCCTCGTTAACAGGCCCCTGCTTGGACTGCCCGATAAATCCCGCTGTCGAGGTCCCCACCGCCTCGAGCGGCTTGGTTCCTTTGTCAACCTCTTCAACGTATACACCCGGAGACAAATATTCCGGCATAAAAACCTCCATGTTTTAGAAAAGGTATTCAGTTTATATTAATTTCATTCCTTCTGATGTATATCCAGAACTCTTTCCTCAACTCTGCGGAACTTCCTCTGCCTCTCGGATTCCATCCGCACCGTGACTTCGTAAAAAGCGGCCGGGCGCATCGGCTCCCGGAGAGAGGACCAGAACCTGACTTGCTCCTCCCGGCTGATCGGCAACATCCTCATGCCGATCCTGTCGGAGGGATGTTTGGCCAGCTTCTTCAGATCGTCGAGCCTGGAAAGTTCGGAATTATCATAAAGTGTAAGAATACAGCGTCCGAGAATCTTCTGCTCCATATCAATATCTTCCGCATATGTGCAGAGCAGGTAATTGAGATCCAGTTTGATAGGGGCCTCCCGCAGGAATTCGTAGGTGTTACCGTCAGCATCCTTATCCCTGACCTGATATGGATCACGCTCCTTGAGTTCCTGGTTCTCGCTGATACCGTACAGATAAAAGAGGCAGCAGGGCATTTCACCGGCAAGATTCTGAGCATTCGGCTGCCGATTCAGACAGTTCACCCCTTTGATATCGTTCCGCTTTAAATCCTCCTTGAGCAGGCTTAATACGGAAGTCGTTACTAACTGAATGACGTTATAATTCATCCTCGAGTATGGAGTGGTCTCGCTTCAATGACTGATATATTATCTCGATTATTCGGATCGCAATTGACGCCTAATAATAATAAAGGACCCGTTTTCCATCAATAAAAAACATTATAAAAGAGCCATAAAATCCGATTTAAATGCACACAAATAGAAGGTATTTCATGAGCTGCTCACGGCCAGCATCCTTGATGATGACAGCCTTAATAAAAAAGCCCGCCCAAAAACTCAATTTGGGCGGGAAATCTATCCAATTTTTCTTAAGATCCCGTCTTTAATGAGATAATTTTATCGGATTTAGAAAGCTCGAAATTCTCCAACCGGAACCTGATTATATTTCTCATCCTCAGGGGCAGTGAAATGCCCTTTCTCAAACGGCTCGGTGGAATGTTCGATCAGCTTAATCTTTGTCTCGAATACATTTCCACCTGTGGCCGAGGGCAGCTGCGCCACAAATGACGCCTGCACCGGAACGCCATTGAGTGCTTCTACCAGTCGAATCAAATTATACGAGTCAACATCCAGGCGGGCGAGAATATCGAAAAATCCGCCGGAGTTGTAATTGGAGCCCCTGAAATAATTCTGTGCAAAGGCATTGTAGTTGTAGTAAAGCTCACCATTGGGAATGTCGTTGGTGACCCACATTGTGCCCTCGAAATAATGCTTCACCTTGGCCTCGCCGACTCCCGTGCTCGAAGATTTATCCAGTTTAAAGTATATCTCTTCGCATTTGAAGCCGTCGATTTCCTTGGTTTTACCCGTGCGCTTGATTTCCATCTGCGGACCCTTGGCATCGGCAATCGTGTCAATCACCTCAAATTCGGACGGCTGAAATTCCTTTTCCGCGTATGTATTAGTCTTGGGATTGACATAAATCTGCTTTTTAGCATCCATATCGGTGATTGTAATCACAACCACGTCGGAGACTACCGAGTCATTCATGGTTATCTTCGAGGATCTTGTTGAACGCGAAAGGCTTTCTCCCTGAATATCCTGTGAATTATAGACCACAATAGCGCCGAAAAGGGGCAGACCGGTGGTGGAAATTTCATGTTTTACATGCAAAGATTTGGCCTCTCCCTGGTCCTGCGCCATCAGCGGGCCTGCGGCAATGAGTAAGATGCAGAATGTCAATGCTGCTGCAGCTAATTTTTTAGCTCTAACAAACTTCATGTGAGAAACTCCCTATGTTTTAATGGACAGTTACATATATTGCTTATCAATCTTTAATCTTAAAGTTCCGGCAAAAGTCAGCTGAATTTTCATAATCCTTTATACAATCTACGTCGTGCGAAGATTAAAATTCGATTAAAATTAATTATGAAGGTTTCATCAGCATAAATCTGCATAAGATGGCCTGCTATGTCCCGATAGCGGGATTATATTCGGCCGGGATATCGAAATATTTGGCTGGCAGGATCTTCTTCTCGAAACCGGTAATTCTCATGCTGATATTCACCGAAGCTTTTCTGCCGAGGGAAAACATTTTGACCGTCAAATCCGCCTCGGCCGCCAGACCGTCCAGAGAACCCAGAATTCCCCTGATTTCCTCCCTGGGAATTCCCAGGCGTTCCAGTACGCGCCACAACCCCAGACCGTCAAATTCCGGATCAGTCAGCAAACCCGATAAAATATCATAATAAGCCGTCTTAATATCGAGAATCTCATCATCCCTGTAGACCCAGAGATCCCCGTTTAACCTGGGTATTGAATCCGAAACTTTCTTTGACACCTGCGATCTCGTTTGCGATCTGACAAGGACCTTCCGACATTCATGCATAGGAGGAATATTTCGTTTTTCATCGGTCGGGGAAAGACTTATCTCAATCAATCCGGACTCTTGGGAATCTCCTTCGCGCTGGCCCTCATCGCCCTCCCCGGCAATATCATAAAAACTGACCGTAAAGCTGGAATCCTCCCGATTCAAAAAGGTCTGGCTTTTCTCAGAAAAGTCAATTATTGAGGTACGTTCCAGCTTACGACTGTCCCCATTGACCGCAATCTCGGCAATGCTTGTGTATTTCAGGGCATCAGTGGAGATTGCCAGCTCAATCGTCTCGGTTTGAGGTTCAACCAGCGGAATATCACTGATTGAAATCTCATAATTCAGAATTACTGCCGCCACCGTTTCCGAACCGTCAGCCTTGAAACCTCCGCTATTTTTATCCTCCCGGTCGGAACCGCCGCAGCCAAGGACCACGAAAAGGACAATGAATATTAACAGCCTGCTCAATCTCATAACAAACCGATCATCTTGCCCTGTTTAATACATCCGGAACTCAGAGAAGCTGACCTCCTGATAGCCGGCAGGAACAGCCAAGAGCGACTCATCAATATCGGCTGTTGTATAATCCTCCAAATTCATTGTCATTCCGTAGGTTATGGTCTCGCCTTTGCCAGGCATGGTCATTTTGAATTCGGCCTCGACCGGAACGCCGATGATGGCCTGATTAATGGTCTCAAACCACCCCTGGTTCAGGTTCACAGAAGCCGCAATCCCGAAGAATGTGGCATTGCCGGCAATAGCGTTTTTGAACCTGTCCGCCGCCTTTTCCTGAAAGTCCTTGAAGACCTCGGCATTTTCTATCGAATTGCTGAACCACATCTGCCCCTGCATCCTGCTGCGATAATCAGCATTTTCCCCGGTACTGCCCAGGACTAAATCAAATTCAACCGGCACACATTCACCGAAAGGAGAAATAGTCCTGGCTTCAGATTCCTTGCGCCTGACCTGATCTTCCAGCAGCTCCAGTGGCGCCCCTGCGGTATCACTTGCGGGATTCGCCTCATCCAGCAGCGCATCGAACTCAGCAAAGCTCATCCCGACATAAGTGGAATCGCTGTCGTTCACGTAGTAGATGTTGCCCTCGTTGAGATTTATAATGTACACTGTCAATATTTCCTGCGCCTCCCCGGCGATACTGATCGAGGTACTCACCTGCGAGCGCATCACATCATCAGAAAACATCAGAGTCTGCTTGACACTGACAGGCCCGACAGAAGGTAAGTCGTTGATAGCAATAACACTATTCAAAGTCAGATCATCGCCTCCTTCGGCCGCCTCTTCCTGGCCGCAGGCAAATAATAACGATAATAGCAGAAGACCCAATCCTAATTTTCTCAAAATTTCACCCTCCTGTGATTTAAACACTAATACTCTTCCTTCCCTTTATTTATCTTTCGGTTAATATCCGAAATCTCCTCTATAAAATGATGCCTGGTGAAATGATCCAGTTCCATGATCTCGTCAAGACTCCAATGGAAATGATATGCGACATAAGCTACCTCCCGGATCAGGTCGTCCCGGGGGTAGCTCACTATTTTCCCAGGCTACCCATATCGACTTCATATTGATGCCCGCAGGCCGGGCAGACTGTGGCGATGGTCGCCGTTCCCTCCTCGTTGATCTTGCGATAAAAGTCCTGCAAATATGAAAGATCGGCCGAAAACAGGTTCTCGATAACCCCCGGATTGATATCCGACAGATTTCCGAGCTTCGTTATCACACGCGAGAGGATAATTATTACCAGGTAGGCCCGGTTTTGCTGGACACGATAATCGGATAGGGGGGCTATTTCATCTTTCGCATTTGCCAGACGCATGATTCCCTTCTTATGTACATTGCCATCCTTGTCAACATATCCCTTGGGAAGAGTGAACTCAAACTCCGTCTGGAATACGCCGGATGCGCTTTGCTTTGCGCCGTAATCTGGTTCAGCCATGCTTATCTCCTTCTAAATATGCGGTGAGTATTCGAGGGTAAGTACATAAAACTTTGCTGAAAATTCTGTTAATCTCATATTATTCAGACTCATAGCGGAAAATTCAGAAACTTCTGAGGCCCGCGCATATATGGCGTCAGGGCCATTACAATACCATTGCTTGACCCTGTAATAAATCCCATAAGTTTTTAAAAATCAAGCGAAAAATCCCCCCTCACAAATCAATATTAGCCAGGCTGAATCTCATTATGGTTGAAATATTATTTGACATTGGAAAGCACAAAGATTAATAACTATTGATGCCGGCATTCTTAAGATAGGTGCCTGGGAATAATTCTGTGGCTGGAATGTATTGTTGGTGACTGCTGTTTCCGGAAGATAAAGAGAAAGGAAAGACTATGCGGCGCAAAATCTTAATCATGTCGATTGCGCTGATATGCCTGACGGTTTCTGTGCTTTCTGCACAGAAGAACAATTATCGAAAGGCTGACCATGCCCTTCGGGCAGTTTACGAGGAAATAACAGGAGTCTCGCTGGAGGAAGCGATTGATCAGTTGATTGCCGAGAAGCGCGAGGGGCGCATGGCCGACGGCAATGTGATTGTCCGTTTCAACGGCGGCGGAACCAGGAATAAGCTTTATATCGGCCGAGAGAATACCCTGGAGTTTCTGGTGGAAAATGACTACAATATCCAGGGCGCCAGCCTGGGATTCGAGTTCTCCTGTACCGGCGGTCCAGGCAGTTTCAGCTGGGTTCATGGCTATGGTACACATCCCGCCAGCGATCCTGTACTGCAAACGCATTTCGAGCCATTCGTTTTTTATCCCTGGGGAACGCAGGTTGATGTATCAAAGGAGCCGGATACCATCCTTTTTGGAGGAGTGGGCTATAATTATTCCCAGACGATTGATATCCACACCACTCCCGTGGTATTGTATTCGATGCAGATTGAATTGCCGGATGATCCCGGCCTGGTAGGAGATTCATTCTATATCGACAATATCTACGTTCCTCCTGCCGGCGACTGGTTATTTCAGGAATATCCCCCCGGAAGCCCGACCGGTTATGCTCCGGATTTCCAATGGATGCCCAATGCCAGCATACATAACCCTACCGCCCCGCCCGTAGCCTTCGAGATAGCCGAACCCAAATGCGAGTTCGCGGGCAAATCTACAAATCCCAACATCGTCTATATTCCGAATGATTCAGTTACTCCCCCGCCCGTTGACATTGCAGATTATGATATAAGTCTAGGCAAGGAAGGAACATATTTATTGCCTGTAACAGTTGGCTTTACTGGTGATATAGATGATGTTAGACCCTTAGCCTCGGGCAATATAGATTTAATCTCAGAAAAATGCATAGGCTTCACACTGCTATTGGAGAAATTGCCTCGTCTATGCCAGCTAGAAGGTGTTCGATACATAAGACTCGAACCAAAGATTGATCTTGAGCTAAATTACAGTACAGATGATATTGACTGCATATATTCCAATATCCAAAGCACTCTTGGGGTGAGCGGGGACAGCGTTATAATAGGAATAATTGATGGCGGCCTGGATTGGTTGCATGAGGATTTCATTGATTCTAATGGTAATACCAGGATAAGGCATTTAGGGGATTGGATCGAGCAAACACGCATCCCACTTGTTTAATTCCTGCCTCAAATCACATTTTGTCTTGCGCAACAGTCTCAACATCATTTAAATATATACCTATGGAGAATAAGCCATCATCGGAAAAATACGTATACCTGAATCCCAGAATAGCCTCCATCGAGCTGACACTTCCGCCCCACCTAGAGAAATATTCGGAGGAATTGCGGGATAGGATTCATGAGAAGTTCTCGTTCGAGATGATGAATCCGGATCTTGAAGATAAAATCCAGAAGTTTATCGAGAACTTTCTCAAGTCAAAAGGTGAATTCTAACCAAAAGGCCAAAAGCTGATGTTTGGAATGGATAGAAGAGGAAATTTCCTGAGCTCCCTGATCTCCTCGGGAGCCGGCGAATTCGCACAACGGATTGAGCAGAATGTCGGCCGTATTGCTAATGCCCCGACACTGGATAATATAAACCTGCCCGAGACAGCCGAATCATTGGTAAATTCCGTTCCTGACATGATCCTGCCCGAAGACCAAGGTTTAGTGGGAGGCCGAATTATGGATGGTATCGAAGATTATGCACCCTCTTCGATCAGAAGCGGTACAGAAAATACTGCAAATATCGTGCGAAATCAGGCAACGCCTCAAATCACGCAGGACGAAATCGCGCCATCAAACGGGATTCCAGATGACGGACATGCTCAAGATATTCTGCCGGCCAGAGAGATGATGAGACGCAGGCTGAACCATTTCCAGGTCGAGCAGCTTGCTGAAAGAATTAAGGAACGGCTCGAATCCGAAATGAGAATTGAAAGGGAGCGCCGCGGTGAAGGACCCGAATGATGATATCCCACTCGAAGAGGAGATTACCGAAAAATACAATTTCGATCCGGGCAGACGAATCGAACAAAATTTTTATAAGATCACGGACATTTCCTCGTCGGTAATGCAGTATTCCGAAATACTCCATGCGAATCACAGGATTGAAAAAAGGAAACAACCGGATAAGATTGCGGATGCGCTGGAGAGATGCAAGCAGCAGATGATTGTCCGCGACAATCATAAACCGGAGTACTTCATCTGGAGTCTGGAATTAAAAGAAGATGATAAAAGTTTTGGATTCGTGCGGCAAGTCGAAAAAAATAGATTGACAAAATTTGTAATTGATATATCATTTATTAAAGCAAGCCAGCTGCTGCAAGACTATTTCAATTCAAAAGTCTCAGTAGTCAGCACCAATATATCAAACCTATCCAAAAAAGAGCTGGGCGATGCAGTTAAATGATTGGGAAAAGCGCCTTGCGGCTGAAGCCAACCGCTTGAAAGACCGTACGAATACCGCTGTTTCGAATGGTAACCGAAACGAGAGTATCCGCAGGAAACTGACCAGGGATTTTCTAACCGCTATCGGACCAATTTTGAAAGAGTCCGTGACCAAATTCAATGATCTTTCAGCAAACAAAATCGAATTTATGGCGCTGGCCAAAGACCGGCGGGGCGACCAGTATTGCGGGGCCGCCTTTAATTCCCGGGAGATACGTTTCGTCGATTCGGGCCGGGGATTCATCCGAATTGATATGGTCAAGAATGATTCGGTTAACGAGATCGCTTTTATCCTTGCCCGAATCTCCCGCAGCGGGGAATTCATCACCTGGGACGAGAAAAATTTGCTGGGCTTCGGCAACCGCCTTGAACCCGTAACACTTAAACATGTGGTAAGAAAATATATCACCCTGCTGGTAACATCTTAAAACATCCAGAACTGCGAAATAAAAAAAGGCCCATCCTTGAACAGGAATGGGCCGAATTTTTCGGAATTCGATCTGGTTACTTCAAAAGAACCATCTTGCGAGTCAGGGTCAACTCGCCAACGCTCAGCCTGTAAAAATAAACTCCGCTGGGCAGCATCCGCCCCGAATTCTGTGAATTCCAGACAACACTGTAATCGCCGGCATCCTGGTATTCATCCACCGGCTTATCCACCGGCTGTCCCAGGATGTTATAGATTTCAAGGTTAACTTGCCCGCCCTTCTCGAGCGAATAACTGATTACCGTTTCCGGATTGAAAGGATTCGGAAAGTTCTGCGACAATGAAAATTCATCCGGAATTATAGAGTACTCATCCTCTGCCGCGGTAGGAGTGATAGTGGCAGTGGTTTTTCCGGTCATCGACACAGTATTATCCATTCTCGATGAAACGGTCAAGAATAATGTATCGGTGATATCTGCGAATATATCCACGGGCACACTCAAAATGACGCTGATGGTGATTACCTCTCCGGAATCCGCATACTCCGAGGGATTGCCGCTTGCTATCTGAGTCCCCCAGCCATACCGGCTGACTGCCTCCAGATCATACAGGTCTATTCCCGACCCTGTATTTTCCACCTGGAAATCGAACGACAATTGCTGACCGGGCGATCCAAACTGTCCCGGAGGGGAGGTCAGATTCATCGAGATATTCTGGCTGGCGGAAAGATTTACCCAATACGGATCACCGTTCTTGCTCCAATATATCGAAGCCGGACCCAGGTGGAGCGTCGGCAAACCGTTAATCTTCAGAGTAATCGGCTCATCCTGGCTGGCGCCTTCAACAGTATCGGTGTAGATATCGTCCTTGTAAACCGGCATAAAGCCGTAATGTCCTGCTTCATGAACAGTGTCCTTGCCGCACAGGATGCCGTCCTGATCATAGGCCTGGATGATCGCTCCAATCGGTAAAGGCTGACCATTGAGGGTACAAACGTCTCCATAGGCATTGATCCACTTGTCGGTCGGTGTCGGATCATCATCGGCCCCGGCTGAGAGGGACACGGTCAGGGCAAACACCAGAAATACCGAATTTAGCAATGTTATTTTTTTCATAATACTTAAGGCCTTCATGTCGCCTCCATACACAATGGGAAGCAGCCCCCATCGGGGCCGCTCCCAAATATATTCCTTACTGGATTATTTCATTAACGTCATCTTCATCGACTTCACGTAATCGCCGGCATTCAGACGATAGAAGTAGATGCCTGATGCAACCGTCGAACCGTCATCCCTTGTGCCGTTCCAGCTTACCTCATAAGCCCCGGCGGGTTTGAACTCATTAACAAGTGTGGCGACTTTCTCGCCCAGTATGTTGTAAATCGCGAGCTCAACTTTGGAATCGGCCGGCAACTCGAAAGCTATCACGGTCTCGGGGTTGAACGGGTTCGGATAGTTCTGGCTCAGGCTATAAGTTGTCGGAACAGCATTTGAGCTGCCGGATTTGAGATGCAGCGAGGTTACCAGAATCCTGTCGCCCTCCTCGCCATAGGTAAAGGTCTCCCCGCTTTCCCGGCCGTTTACCCTGAGATGGAATTCATCGCCGGCAGTCAGTCCATCGGCGCTGCCGTCTTCGGCTCCGTACACCGGCATAAAACCGAACATGCCGGGCTTGTCCACGGTGTAAGTGCCGCAAACAACACCATTGCGGTCAACCGCCTCTATGACTGTGCCCACACCCAGGGCGGCACCGTCAACAGTGACCCCCGAGCCGAACATGTCGATCCAGCGGTTCGTAACCTTCATGTCAAATGGATTGCTGTTATCCGAGAAGACATCCGGCACACTCTTGGCAAAGGTCGGTCCGGCTTCGCCCGGATAGGTCAACATTATGTCGTCCGAGACCTTAATCCAGTATCCGAACATCGGCATCATCACCTGCAGGGTGCTGAATTCGCCCAGGTTAGGATCGTACGAGACACCGCCGTCATAGAACGCCAGCACGGCCAGCAGGTAGTCCATGATCGACTGCAGAGCATGTTCCAGGCTATCCTGTTGGTTCGGCAGATACGAGGACAGGTTCCAGCCGGCCTCAAGCGCAATCGGGGTCGTGGGATCGACCAGCGGACCGGTTACACAGAAGGTCGCCGGTTCAAGCATACGGAACCAGTAGCCGTGGAAATGATCCATCTCCGAGAGTGTATTGAAGTCAGCAAGATTGGGATCGTAGGTAAGAGCTCCTGTCTCGAAACTCAAAATAACATCAATGCTGCTCTTAATACCGGCAATCAGTGTTTCGACGTCGTCAACTTCAGTATCGACATTCCATGAGATCAGCTGCCAGCCTTCCTGGAGCTCAAAGCATTTCGTGATTATTGACTGAGCATTCAGACAGATTTCCCAGTTATCGCCGTTTTCGGTCCAGATCGCATCGGCCGAGGTCTCCGCCGGATATCCATTGATGGTAAACGACACGGCGTCACCCGGTTCGCAGCCTTCATCATCCGGATCGGTAAATTCATCATCGCGATATACCGGCATGAATCCATAACTGCCAGTCTCCGTTACGAAGAACTGGCCGCATAATACGCCGGTAGGATCGTAAGCCTCGATAACATCGCCGGGCATGATCGGTTGGCCGTCCAGATAATTATTATCGCAATAGAAATTGACCCATTCGTAGGTTTCTATGATTTCCTGAACAGGCGCCAGCATCAAGATCAGTTGCTCCTTGGACAGCGTATATTCCAGATTAGCCGGATAATAACCGTCTTTGTAAGCCCTGATTACATAGTCGCCGGGCATCATGTCAACGAACAGGAAGCCGCCATCCGGCCGGGTAAGCGTGGTTGCAAGGGGCGTTCCCGGATAAATGTCATATAATTCCACTACCGCATCAGCAATGGGCAGTTCCGTCTCGGCATCCATGACCATACCACCGATTTCGCCCGGGACCGGTGCTGAGGTAACTTCCAGAGTGACCTCGACATATTGAGGCGAGTTCTGGGCCCCCTCAGCGGAAATCATAATAGAATCAACATAAGTTCCTGCCGAGAGGCCGCTTAAATCGACCTCGACATCGAGACTGTCCGGGCCGGTTCCCGCAGTCGGGCTGACGCCCAGCCAGGGAGCATCATAGGATGCGCTCCAGATCAGCTCGCCGCCCCCCATATTATTAATATAAACATTCTTAACAACATTATTGATTCCGCCCTCTTCTCCTTCAAACAGAAGAGTATCTGGTGTTACCGAAAGGATTGGAGGGGCAACCTCGGACATGACTGTAATAGTCCCGGCCACAAAGTCCGGGAATCTTGAGACACCATCAGTGCCGGTGAGAATATAGTCTCCTGCCGGTGGGAAGTAGCCCGAGTCAATATTGATAACCTGGTCGGCAGCGCCCGCTTCCAGCGTAAACCACAGCGTGGCCAAAAGCCCATGGCCCGGAGGAACCGGATGCGCACCCGGAAGCCCCGGCATATAGACAAACCCGATTGCCGCAAGATGGTTTTCGGGCTCAACGACAGGGTAAGGAATCGTCCCCACTGCAACACCTCCGGTATACGAAATGGAGTCAATCCTGATATCATCGGAGTCATAGTAATGTCCCAGTGATCCCGCGGCAAGTGAGTCGTCAGCATAGAGATTCACCGGCACACCGAAGACAACCGAATCAGTCGGAGAGGAGACCACCGTAACCGATTCAATTTTGACAGTATCCTTGGCAGGTCCAGGCTCCTGAACTGTCAGGAGCACGGGCACTGAAACAGGCGAATTGGAGGCTGCAGGATCTGTAATGATGACCTCGTCATTGTAATCACCGGGAGTCAGGCCGGTAATTGATGCCGACAAGGTAATCACCGTGCCATCTCCACCCGAGGCCGGGTCGATGGACAGCCAGGTGCCGTCCAGCAGGGCCGCCGTCCAGCTTAGCTCGCCTGTCCCACAATTAGTTACAGTCACCAATTGATCCTCGGGATCGGCGCCGCTTTCAACCGCCACAAAGCTGATCGCGACCGGATCTACCTCGATGCATGGCGTGACCGGCTCGCTAACATCCACTCCGCCTGAATGGAATACTGGATAGAATGGAAGAACATTTTCATCGACAAATACGTATTCACTGGCCGGGGGGATAAAGCCGGTATCTATCGGCGAGAATCCGGTAGCCAGCCCGGTGAAATACAGCCTGGCCATAAGCCCGCTGCCTTCCGGAATAAGATCCGATTCGGTGGGAACGACTCCGATATTGACGGTACCCGCGACCGAGTCTATCGGCGAGAGCAGCAAGTCGACATTCTCAACCCGCGATCCCGCGAATGAGACCGAATCGCAGACGACTATGGATGTATCGAAATAGAGCGGAATCTGTATCCCCGCTATTAAATTATCATTTGTAAAGTTGATTTCAACAACTGCCTGCTGTCCTAAGAGAGTGGACTCCGTGCTGACCCAGACCGTATCGCCGCCCTGGGATGAGGGCGGATTGAGGAGCAGGTTCACGACAACATATTGTGGCGAATTCAAAGCGCCGGCAGCCGTAATTGTGACTGTATCAATGTAAGTCCCGGCCATCAGCCCGGCAATATCAATACCTATATCTATGCTGGAGGGGGCCGTGCCTGAAAGCGGAGATACCGTAATCCAGGCGGCATCATATGACGCTGTCCAGTCTAAAGTGCCGTCACCGACATTGGTAACATTGACGCTCTGGGGGGCAGGATCAGAACCACCTTCTGTGGCCTCAAAGTTAAGGGCCAGCGGATCGACCACCAGGTTCGGCTGACCTGCCTCCTGCACTGTCAGCATAACCGGAACTGCAACCGGATCAGCCACCCTGGGAGTCACATCTTCAACGATTACAATGGTATCGTGATACACACCGGGAGCAAGCATCTGCCCTGCAACATCGGCCGAAACCGATACATCGGAGGGGGTGGTACCGGAGACCATGTCGAGGGTCAGCCAGGTTGAGGAATAACTTGCCAGCCAGTTAAGGGCCGCACCGTCAGAGGCAATATTCAAATTCCGTGCACCGGGATTCTGTCCCTCAGTGGCGCTGAATTCCAGGCTGGCAGGCGTAACTACAAACTGCGGCTGGGCTTCTTCAACAACGTTGAGTACCACCTCGGCAATCTGCGGACTGTTGGTGGCGCCCACACCAACTACCGAAATCGTATCATAATAAGTGCCCAGGGAAAGCCCCAGTGTACTCACCGTCAGGTTTACATTTGACGGCGCTGTTCCACTGGTCGGATCGAGGCTGAGCCAGGTCTCTAAATTGCTGGCTGACCAGAATAATGTGCCCCCGCCGCCGTTGCTGATACCAAGCACATCCATATCCTGGTTGTCACCTTCATTTAGCGTGAATGTAAACTGGGTCTGATCCAGCACGATCACCGGTTCCGCCTCAGTCACATCCAGTCTCACCGGGACTTCGACAGGAGAATTGGAGGCCGCCGCGCTGGTAACAGTAATTGTATCACGATAGGTACCGACTGTCAGGCCGGCCGTATTAACGCTCAAAGTAATTGTCTCCGGGGCCGCGCCCGAGGTTGGATTAAGGGTGAGCCAGCCGGAGAGATTGGAAAGTGTGAAATTCAGATCCCCGCCGCCCGTATTGGTAATATCCATCGTTTGGTCCACAGGATTGGTATTCACAGCCGTCTCAAAATTGAAGGCCGCCGGATTCACAAAAATCTCCGGACCCGCTTCGCTAATCTCCAGCACGACCTGGACTTCCTGCGGAGAGTTATCGGCGTTGCCGGATACTGTAATAGTATCGAAATATGTTCCGGGCGTTAAACTGCCGATCAGTATCGACGCGCTGATATCTTCACTGAGACCGCTTGTCAGAGAACCGGCACTGGGATCAATCGAAAGCCAGCCGGATGTTACAGCTGCACTCCAGCTAAGCGTCTGGCCGCCGTCATTGCTGACCGTTACAATCTGCGGTGAGGGGTCAGCGCCCCCCGCAGTTGCCTCAAAATAGAGGGAATCCGGCGTAACATTCAGAACCGGGGCGCTCTCGAGTATATTCAGAATCACAGGAACCTTGACCGGGCTGTTGATAGCATCGGGAGCCGTGACCTCCACGGTATCTTCGTAAACACCCGCGGAAAGCCCGTCAGTGGTAACAGACAGTTCCACTTCTGACGGCGCTGTTCCGGAAGTCGGAGCAATCACCAGCCAGAGTTCGGACTTGGAGGCTGACCAGTTTAGAGTACCGCCTCCCACATTTGTAATATTTAACGTGTCGTATAAGACTTCCTTGGTCCCTTGAACTGATTCAAAAGTAAATAGTAATGGATCCACAGCAATCTCCGGAGGCGCCTCAGTTAGGTTCAGGGTAACCTGAACTTCCTGTGGGGAATTGGCCGCCCCGGGAGCTTCCACAAGTACTGTTTCGATATATGTTCCGGCTGTTAGTCCCGTGATATTTACTGAGACATCAACCGTTGCAGTCGGCGGTGCGGTTCCGGAACTGGCTGAAAGTCCGAACCAGGTCGCATCCTCCGTCGCGGTCCAGGCCATATCGCCGGAACCGGCGTTGGAAATATCAAATGACTGCGGGGCCGGATTTCCGCCGCCCACAGTGGCGTCGAAGGTCAGCGACGTGGGACTAACGGCAAGCTCAGGCGGAGCAGGCGAACCGACAGTAATGGTTCCGGCTACAAAGTGCGGAAATCTTGAGACACCGTCAGAGCCGGTCAGAATGTAGTCTCCTGCCGGCGGGAAGTAGCCCGAATCGATGTTAATCACCTGGTCGGGAGCGCCAGCCTCAAGCGTGAACCACATTGTGGCCAAAAGCCCGTGGCCCGGATAAACTGGCTCTGCACCCGGAAAACCCGGAAAGTATACGAAGCCAATCGCCGCAAGATTGTTGGCCGTATCAACGACAGGGTAAGGAATCGTGCCCGCTGCAACGCCTCCAGTATACGATATTGAGTCAATCCTGATATCATCGGAGTCATAGTAATGTCCCAGTGATCCTGCATTAAGGGTGTCGTCAGCATAGAGATTTACTGGCACAGCGAAGGCGACGGGATTAACAGGATCAGGATCAACTTGAACGCTGCTGATAAAAACCGTATCAGGCGATTGAGCAAAGGCGGAATTAAAATTTACTAACGAAAAAGCTAATGTTAAGGTAAGAAGAGCCGTAGTAAGCAAACGATTCTTTTGCATGCTACCTCCCTAATCGTATATGTAATTAGTTGTTTTTATTTGCAGAGTCAGAATTACGAAAACAAACTCCTGGTATAAAAAGAAGCCGAAAAATGGTCAGTAAAGTACTTTTAAATCAACAGACTCCCCCCACCCCGGAAAATCTGCAGCCAAGCCTATTTAAATATATCCCCACCGCCTCAAAAGTCAAGAAATATTAGGGTTTTACCACTATCTCGATTGCTGTTTTCACGGTTCTTCATGCAATGTTCTGCAAAATCCAGACCAGGCGCCCGGCAAATTAGAAAATCGTGCTAAACCATTTAAAAAAAATAAATTAGCTAAAATTACTTTGACATGTAAAGTACTGCAGTTTAAATTGCGATACTTAATTAGGACAATATTTTGCATACTTGGCAGCAATGAATATATCGAGATATCTACAGTACGAGCTGATAAAGACTGAAATGGAATCGGAATTCGATCCGCCCGAAGAGGGGGAGGAATATACAAATAAGGAGCTGTGGGATATCAAAGAGACTATCCTGCAAGAACTTGTGGACTTGATGGATAAGTCCGACAAGGTCTCCAACAAAAACAAGCTCTTCAATGACTTGCTAAACCGTGAAAAGAAAGCCTCCACCGCAATCGGAAAGGGTATCGCCATCCCGCATGTCCGCACCATGCAGGCCAAAGATATGATTATCGTTATCGGGCGTAAGCTGGAGGGCTACGAATTCGATGCGATCGATAATGAACCGGTGAAGCTGTTTCTCTGCATGGCTGCGCCGCCCTATGATGATTCCCTTTATTTGAAGGTATTTAAGGACCTGGCTGAACGCTTCGAGCACCCGGGATTCATTGAAAAGCTTCTAAATGCAGAAGATGGACATGAAATGATCTGGGTTTTCAAGGAATTCGAGCAGGGTTAAAGACAAAAACAATCCCCCCATATATAAAACGGCCGGCTATATTGCCGGCCGTTATTTTTTTTTAACTTGCGGATAGTCAATTGCTGCCGTTACCGCCTCCGCGGTTTTCATAATCTTTCAAAGCGGCAGCCAGTGCCTCCTCGGCCATAACCGAGCAGTGGATCTTGACAGCGGGAAGACCGTCGAGCGCCTCCGCAACCGCCTTATTCGAAATCGCCCTGGCCTCTTCCAGGGAGATCCCCTTCAAAAGTTCAGTCAGCATGGAGGAGGTCGCAATTGCCGCACCGCACCCGAAAGTCTTGAATTTAGCATCCACAATCTTATCATCTTCGATTTTCAAGTAAAGACGCATCATATCGCCGCAGGCCGGATTGCCCACATCACCAATCGCGTTGGCATCAGTAATCTCGCCCATATTGCGAGGATTCATGAAATGATCCATGACCTTGTCGGAATATGGAAAAGCTTTCTCAGTCATAATATCTCCAGAATTAATTCATAACTATTTCAAAAAAATACGCTATGAAGCCGACAAATATATAAGATATTCCCAAAAAAACAAGATATTTTTGAATCACTTAAGGATATTTTATCATTTTACTAAGGTATATCCCTGAAAATCCGCCTAACTCTTTATCCTGCATCACAATGTTAAAGTGAATATGGATCTTTGCCGCGCAATTTATCGGCATAGAGGGGGGACATCATAAGAAGTTTTTCCACCACCTCCGGCATAATATCCAGGAGGTACAGCACCTCCTCTTCAGTGTTGTCTTTGCCCATGGAAATCGTAAGCGAGCCCGAGCAGAATTCCACCGGAACGCCGATTGCAGTAAGAACGTGCGATGCCGCCAGATCCTCTTCATCCTCGCCCCGCAAATTGGAGGAGCAGGCAGAGCCGGATGCGGCCATAACACCCTTGATATTCAGCATGAGCAAAAGCGATTCTCCCTCGATATATTTTATCCAGAAGGAGACATGGCCGGGCAGCCGCTTTTCAGGGTGACCGGTAAAGTTGATATATTCGATCTCTTCCTCCAACCCCTTCCAGAGCATCTTCCCCAGCTTTGTCAGATGTTCGATTCGCGCCGGCATTTCATCCAGCGCCAGTGCCGATGCCGCACCCATGCCGACAATACCGGGCATATTTTCGGTACCCGAACGCAGACCGTACTCCTGAAACCCGCCTTCAAACAGGGGGCTGATAGCATTTCCCTTTCTGACATAAAGCGCGGCCACCCCTTTGGGTCCATAGTAATTATGGGCCGACATCGTTAATGCATCAACGCCCAGGGATTCCACATCAACCGGTATGTTTCCAACAGCGATGGCACCGTCCGTATGCATGAAAATCCCCCGCTCTCGGGCAATTGCGGCTATCTCTTTAATCGGCTGTATGGTGCCGATCTCCGAATTGGCAAGATTAATCGAGATCATCGCCGTGTCATCTCTGATTGCTCCGGAAACCGCCTGCGGGTCGATCAGTCCCCTCCGGTCGACCTTTATGGTCGTGACATCGTAACCTTCCTGTTTAAGTTTCATGGCCAGGTTCAGTATCGAATAATGCTCTATCTCGGAGATGATTATGTGCCGGCCTTTCTTAGCATTGGCCTTCAAAAACCCCCGCACCGCCAGATTGTTTGATTCGGTCGCACAGGAGGTGAAGATTATTTCCTCCGACTTCGCATTGACCAGCTCAGCTACCCTCTCGCGCGCGAAATCGAGAGCCTGATTCGCTCTGACCCCCTCTTTGTGTATATGTGATGACGGATTTCCAAAGCGCTCGCTGAAATATGGTATCATCGCTTCCAGCACTCTGTAATCTACCGGGGTGGTTGCCTGGTGGTCGAAGTATATCTTCCTGTCATCAGCCATTTAAACCTCGATTCATTTTGTCCTCTTGGATTGTAACAGAAATCGATCCAAACTGCAAGCAAAATCAAGCTCTACCAATTGCGAGCATTCAGCAAAGTATTGATCCTGTAAGGGAATCTTTTGGCTCAATCCCTGCCTTGAAGGCCTGGCGGCATCAGCCGAACTAAAAATGCAGCTTACATCGTTAAGAAATATTCATGTATCAATGTGCTCTCTGACAACTCCGGGTGAAAGGCGGAGACCAGAATATTCTTCTCTCTTGCCATAACGATCTCGCCATCTAATTCTGCCAGAACCTGGACATTATCGCCGACACGAGTAATTTTGGGAGCCCGGATGAACACCAGCTCGATCTCTTCCGATCTCCCGTTCAGGCTGATTTTGCTCTTTTTTGAGAAGGAATGCACCTGCCGCCCGTAGGCATTGCGGGCAGCATCTATGTCTATCAATTCAAATGGCTGCACTCGAGGATCGTTGGAATCTCTGGCCAGCATGATAAGGCCGGCGCAGGTCCCCCAAACCGGATTTTTTCTGCCGAATTCAATCAATGGTCTTCGGAGATTATAGATATCGACGAGCTTGTTGACCGTGGTGGATTCACCTCCGGGGATAATCAGCCTCTTTACCCGTTTCAGCTCATCCGGGGTCTTCACCAGCAAGGATTCATGCCCTGTCCTTTTCAGGGCTTGAGTATGAAGTTCAAAATCGCCCTGGAGAGCCAGGATTCCGACCTCATAAATTTTCTCATCGGTCCGTACCAGCTTTATTTTCTTCTCAACCATTTTCATTCTCAATCAAATAACGCCGAATCATTTCTCAATCCGGCGTTAATATCTCGTCATCGTTTTCCAGCGCAATTTAGCGAATCTGCAAGAGCTCATCCTCCGGGATCTTATTGATATCCAGGCCCTTCATCGCTCCTCCAAGATGACGGGAGACTTCAATCAGCACCTTCGGATCCCTGAAATGAGTAGTTGCCTGCACAATAGCCTTGGCCCGCACAGCGGGATCGTCGGATTTAAATATCCCTGATCCGACAAAGACCGATTCCGCGCCAAGTTGCATCATCAAAGAGGCATCGGCGGGAGTTGCAATTCCGCCCGCTGCAAAGTTGGGTACCGGCAGTTTGCCGAGCTCGGCAGTCTTCTTCACAAGTTCAACATCCACACCCATCTCGCGCGCCTCGCTTTTCAGCTCTTCAGGATTCATATTCTGCAGTTTGCGAATATGTCCCATCACCAGGCGCATGTGGCGCACGGCTTCGACGATATTGCCCGAACCGGCCTCACCCTTGGTGCGGATCATGGCTGCTCCCTCGCTGATTCTGCGCAGGGCTTCGCCCAGATTACGGCAGCCGCACACAAACGGCACTTTGAAGTCCCATTTATCGATATGATATTTATCGTCGGCCGGGGTGAGCACCTCCGACTCATCGATAAAATCGACTTCCATCGCCTCCAGCATCTGCGCTTCCGCAAAATGCCCGATACGAACCTTGGCCATAACCGGAATCGATACGACCTCCTTGATCTGTTCTATAACTTCGATCGCGGCCATACGGGCTACGCCGCCTTCCTTTCGAATATCCGCAGGGACTTTTTCCAGAGCCATCACAGCAACCGCGCCGGAATCCTCGGCGATCTTGGCCTGCTCGGGAGTAGTAACATCCATAATCACACCACCCTTGAGCATCTCGGCCAGACCGACCTTTATTTTGTAGTTGTCAGAGTTTTTCATTTGCCTTACCTCGTTTCTATCAAAAAACATCCAATCATAAAATATAACAAAATTTTATTCAAAAGGAAATACCCGACTCCAATTTTTATACCAGATTATTAACGCTGCAATTTGCATTAACGCTTCAAAAAATGTGTTGCTAATCCCAAGTGCTGCTTAAACTAAGCAGTATGCCTCGCTCCTCAACCCGGTTTTACCGCAGGAACATCGTCAGATGCGGTGAAAAGCGGTTTGGTGCCGTTATCCAGGCCGGCCAGAATATAATTGAGCTTTTCGAGTTCCGCCTTTTGAAATCCGGCAAACCTCGATATTTCGCTGCCGTCGCGATCAAGCAAAACGACCGTAGGTACGATATTAATATCGAACTTTCTGCTCACCTCGTAGGGTTTCCTGTCCAAAAGAACCTCATAGGATATACCATGTTCTTCGGAAAACCGTGCGGCTTCGCTTTCGGTATCCTGTGCAATCGCCCAGAAAGCCGCCTTGCTGTCACCATACCGGGAATAAATGCGCTCCAAATATGGCAGGGTAAATTCGCATGTCGGGCAATCATGTTTGAAAAAGATCAACAGTACCGGTGACTCCACCAGACGCTTCGACAGTTCCTGAAAATGCCCGTCGGTTGAGGGAAGTTCAAAATCTATATTTCTTATCCTGGTATTCATAGTCATAAATGCCTCCCCGGATTCTCGCGGCATCCAGCGCCTGACAATCGAATCTGATCTCCCCTCATATTAAACAGCAGCGGCCATCCCATTGTTTCAGCGCTTCCGGAACGATCGGCACCATTTAAGCTGCAATTTTACTTATATTTTACCCATTTGACAAGTTCCGGAAGTGTCGGCCGCTTGCCATACATCAGGATTCCGACCCGGAAGATACGGGCGGTTACAGCGCCCAGAAGCAGGATCGATATTATCATTACGACAATTCCGATTATAATCTCAGCCGGCGGCACAAACGTAAAGGATGCGCGCAATATCATCATTGTCGGGGTCAGGAACGGAATATAAGATACCGCCACAATCCAGGGCGCATCAGGATTCTGCATGATATACATGGCCAGGATTATCGGAATAACCAGGATCATCGTGATTGGCGCAACAAACTGCTGAACTTCCTTTTCTGATGATACGATCGATCCCAGAAGCGCAAAAAGCGTAGCAAAAAGGAAATAACCGAGAATGAAAAAAGCAATAAAGCTCAGGAAGAAGTTTATGGACAATGCCTCGGCATTAGCCAGCATGCCTGACACAAAATCCGAACTGCCCGCAAACAGGAAGACTGATGATCCCAGGATGGCCCACAGGGCCATCTGGGTTATCCCCGCCGCGCCCAGCCCCAGTATCTTGCCCATCATCAGTTGAAACGGCGTCAGTGACGATACCAGCACCTCCATAATCCGAGTATTCTTCTCCTCCATCACCGCGCGCATCAGATGCTGTCCGTAACCCATTATGGATGTGAACAATATCATCACGAAGGCTATCCCGGAAAGATACTGAGTGAGGAAATTTCCACCGCCCCTCTCTTCCCCCTCGGGACCAACCTGTTTATATTCCAGGTTAATATCACGGGTAGCAGCCATAATTTCTTCCGGGGGCACTTTGAACTGCGACAAACGTTCTCTTACCACCACCCCGCTGATGGTATTCTCGATTGACTTTATATCGGCAAAGCTGCCCCGCTTTTTGGCGTAGCGTTCCGCATACCCGGTTTCAATGATATCTTCCGGTATAATCACGTAAAAATTGAGCGTCCCCTCGTCCACCTGAAGGCTCAACTCCGCTTTCAGCTCATCAATTTGCTCTGGAGAACTTCTGATATAGTCGACTATATACATCGGACGGCCGTCGGGAAGCGTAACCCCAAAGGCTTCCTTGAATTCACTGATCAAGCCCGATCCGAGGTCAACGAGCGTAAATTCTATCGGGTCTTTGGTCTCGCGATCTATAAACAGCGTCGGAAGAAATATAATAGCGATCATGAACAGGGGTGTCAGAAGTGTACCGACCAGAAATGACTTCTTTTTTACTATCTCCTTGTACTCGCGTGCTATTACCGCAAACAGCTTATGCATTGGACACCTCCTCCCTTGCATCCTTCTTCTCCCCCACTATATCGACAAAGATATCATGCAAAGAGGGCTCCATAAACTCGTAGCGGTTTAACTCGACCTTATCAATTAACGATTCGAGCACCTTGTGAGGAGAGGTGCCGTCATGCAGCTTCAATTCAACATATTTATTATAATCATATATTTTCTCCACTCCCGGTAAACCTTCCAGATCGGAGATATCGCCGTCAAATTCAAGCACGACCGTATTCTTACCGAATTTGCTCTTGACTTCGAACAGGGGGCCATCCAGGACCTTCTCACCCTTATTGATAAGACAGATATTGTCACACAATTTCTCCGCCTGCTCCATAATGTGAGTTGAGAATATAATCGTCTTGCCCTGGCGTTTTTGCTCCAGGACAATATTCTTGATCAGTTCCAGATTCACAGGATCCAGGCCGGAAAAAGGCTCATCCAGCATAATCAGTTGTGGATCATGAATAAGTGTGGAAGCGAATTGAAGCTTCTGCTGCATACCCTTGGAAAGCTCCTCGACCTTGTCGTCGATGCATTCCGAAAGCTTTACACGCGCAAGCCATTCTTCGATGGCTCCGGCGATCTGCGGTTTTTTCATCCCTTTAATTTCACCCAGGTAGGTGAGCACATCACGCACAACCATTTTCTGATACAGGCCTCGCTCTTCCGGAAGAAATCCAATTCTGTCTTTGGCCTGCTCATTCATTTCCCTGCCCATAACAGTTATCCTGCCTTCATCGGGCGCAATGATATTCATCACCATACGAATGGTGGTAGTTTTGCCGGCGCCGTTCGGCCCCAGAAGACCATAGATAACTCCTTCCTGCACCTCCAGGGAGAAATTCTTTACGGCTACTTTCCGGTCAAAGACTTTCGTCACAGAATCAATTTTCAATATAGCCATTTGCCGCTCCCGATCTATCTTCAATATTCTTTTCCTCGACGATAATTGACTAGTATAATAATAATAATCTCATCATTTGATTTAATTCAATAAATAAATACGAATTCCATTCACGGGCTTCTTATTTTTCCTGCGGGATTTCTTTTCACAATACTTGATTTAGAGCCGATTGTTTCAATCTGGCGGGAATAATATCTGGATGCGAGAGAGAATTTTTGGGAGCAGGTATCAAGAAACAGTAAGCGAAAGGAGTGAATTCCTGCAATAGGATTCTTATCTCATCGGAATTTAATCTAAAACTATCCCGTTCGGCTGCAGGCAGTTACCGACTCTCGGGCCAAAACTGTGACCGGGTCGGCAGGGGGACTATACTTATCTGAATCGGGACGATCTCTTCGAACGGCCAGAGACGATTCTAATCGAAATCAAGTATGCCCAGCATGCGGTAATCACGACTGCCATTCAGGGATTCAGCAGGAGCAACCCATCCCATTACCTTCACCGGATCCCTTGTCAGGTCACTGTCAGCATCCATGATCTCGAAGCCGAAGCCGAAAGATTTTTCGTTGTCAGGACCTATGTTTTTAAAATAGGCGAATGGTATCTTCAACTCCACAACATATCCTTTTTCAGTCAGCTTGCCCGCGAAAATAGGCTGGATTTCGGGTGAATGGCTGATGTCGAATCTTCCCTCCGGGGAGACGGCGGGGATTATCTCAAGTCTGGCCAGGCCCTGACTGGCCTCGCTCTTGCGCTGGAGGAAGTCCCCTGAATTTTCCCTCATATCAAAGTATAAAATGAATTTGTCCTGTTTTTCAATATCCGAGGAAAAAACTGAATCATCAGTCACCACTCCCAGCAGATAGAGACTTTCCCGGTCGTAAGCGGCCCGCAGTTCCACTGACAGGTCACGGTCGTCCACCCATCGCTCACTGTTGACCAGAACATCCGTCCGGCGGTCGACAAAAAGCGTGTGCTTGTCCTCCCAATCCGCCATATCTCCATCAATCAACGGCCCGTTTTTGACTTTGTCCGCAATCAGAACTACCCGTCCCTTACTTTCCAGGAGGTCAATTTTATTGCGCAGTCTTTTATAAAGGTTTTTGTCCTGGATATTGATCATCTGGCGCTCCACTTCATCGAGACTGCGTCGTGCCAGGCGCGTATCACCCTGCTTCTTAAGATAGTAGGCAATTTCAAAAAAGAGTTCTGCCAGTTCGCCCGAGGAAACCGAAAGGGTCTCCAGCCTGGACATGATGCTCTTGAGATAATCCTTATCATATTCGGCCGAAAATTCACCCAGCCTTCGTACAGCAGTCATCAGCAGGCTTTGATCGATATCAGCAACTCCCGCATTCTGTTCAAGCACTCCGGTATAGGCATCGAATGCCCGGGAATAGAATTCTGCGCTGTTGGCATAGAGCATATCGCTGTAACATAAATCGCCAAGTCGCAAGAGAGAGAGAACCTCTGTTTCGGTCCGCGGAAATTCTTCCGCCAGTTCGGTGTATATCTTTAACTCCGAGTTTTTATCACACATTGAGCGGTAAAGATAGGCCTTTTCAAAATAAGCTGTACGCGCTTCATCGCTGGCAGGATCGGATGCTATCAGGGAATCGCGCCGGGCCAGGGCTCTTGCGAAATCTATCGGCACCAGTACCAGACCGCCGGAAAATCCATTGGTCAACTCTGAAATCTTGGCCTTTTCGGAAAATGTGCCCAGATCATATACCTTCACGGTGCCGTTAGCGAATGATGCAATGGCTTCATTACCGCTCCGGTTCAACTGAAAATCCAGAATTTCCTCTGCGCTTATAATTCTGCCCGCCCTGGACAGCATTATTCTGCCGTTATCTTCGAGGTAATCATAGAGGATCAGGTTCGAACGCCCCTCGCTGGTTTCGACAACCACCACCCTGTTTTCGGTAAGCGCCAGTTTCTCGATATCTCCGTCGGTTCCGACGAGTTCCGCTACGTTTTCATGACCCAGATCTATTACCGCAATACCTGCGCCGGCATCGTTTGCAGAGGATACGCTTCGCGAGCAGACCAGAAGACTGCGTCCATCCCAGGACAGTTCCAGATCGGAGGGCGAGACCCCGGCATAAAACGATCTCAAGACCTGGAAATTCGTCAGCTCGACAACATTAACGACTCCGCTCTGGCCATCTGCAATATACAGCAGGCTGCCATCCGCAGAAAGCTCCAGGGCGGTCGGATTCCGCCCCGCTACTATTTCAAAAATCTGGTCTCCGGTCTCGGTATCAATGATGGTAACCGTATTCTTCGGGTCGGGGCTGTCGCTGCCATTGGCCACATACATCCTTCTTCCATTCAGCGAGAAGATAACATCCGCCACCGGGCCCCCGGTCGTGAATTCTGTTATTCTCCTGTCGATGACAGGGTCAAATACTTCGCAGACTCCCCGCTCGGACGAGAAGACAAACAGCCGGTTCAATTTTTCCACAAATACGGCTTTATCTGCTGATGGGGTCGTCAGGAGAGGAGCAATGACCTCTTTATTCGCATAATTTACTATTGAAATTCCTCCCCGTCCATCTTCGTAATAATTGGGATGAGTCACATAAAGCTTGTAGCTTTCCGCCGTCAGCAGCGCGCTCAAAGAGAGTAATATCATCAGGGCTATGGATATGACAACAAGGAATCTGGCTCCCCCAGGACTCACCGCTCTTCTACCAGTCTTGAAAATATTCCTTTCCATATACAAATTCCCCCTCCAACAGTGTCCCCAATACTTCCACATGCGAGATTTGATCGGGGCTTATACAATGTAAATCTTTATCTAATATAACTAAATCGGCAAAATTTCCGATTTTTATACTCCCAAATAGCTTTTCCTGTTCCACTGAATATGCCCCCCCATAGGTATGTGCAAAAACAGCCTCTTCCACCCTGATCCGTTCAGACGGATAAAACGGTTTATCAGTTTGACGGGGGTGACGGGAGACGGCCAAGTAGATATTAAGCAACGGATTAGGTGGTTCTATCGGGGCGTCGGAACCGAATGCCAGCCTTGCCCCGCTCCTGAGCATGGACTTCAGGGCATAGGAATAGCGGCCCCTTCTGCCCCAATATTTCTTGATCATATCGATATCCAGCGGCATCTGCACCGGCTGGACCGAGCCCACGATCCGGTGGGGCCCAAATCTCTCGATATCCTCTTTTTTCAAAAGCTGACAGTGCTCGATCCTGTTCCTGAACTTCCCGGCTGATCTTCCCTGTGCCTTGATAATCGCATCCAGGGCCATACGGTTGGCGCGATCGCCAATCGCATGAATAGCGACATTCAGTCCTGACCTGGCGCATCTTTTAACCTCAGCCTTCAGTTCATCATCATCATAAAGAGCCAGACCATAATCGGATTTTGTTCCTTTATAGGGTTGAAACATCAGGGCGGTCTGCGAGCCGAGAGCGCCGTCGGCAAAATACTTGACCCCCTGGATTCTCAGAAATCTGTCACCGAATCCGCTCTGAATACCAAGTGATATCAATTCATCCAGATGATCCGAAGGCACAAACTGGCTCACCCGCAGTTTGAGGCCTATTTTCCTGTGGAAGCTCTGAACTCTCCTGAATCCATCAATAGAATCGAAGCTCGCCACACCTGTGATACCCAGAGAATGCGCATGCATCTCCGCCGTTTTTAAAAGCAGCGACCCTCGTACATCGGTGGGCGGTTTCATTATCCTGTAAACCTGCTGGGCGGCGGTGTCCTTAAGGATGCCGGTGGGCTCACCGGACTCATCACGAACAATTTCGCCCCCTCTGGGATCGGGGGTATCGGCACGGATACCAGCCTTCAAAAGAGCCCTCGAATTTACCCAGATGGCATGCTGATCGCGGCTCATCATGACCGCAGGATGGTTTGGAACCAGCCTGTCCAAATCCTTTTTATGGGGCCAGACCGGATTCTCCCAGCCGTCTTTGAACCATCCCTGTCCAACCAGCCACTGGCCGCGCTCGAGCTCCTGCGATCTGCTCTTGATAGCGCGCAATGTCTCCTGATACGACTTGCATCCGGACAGTTCAATATATCCCAGCGACCAGGCCCAGAAGGCGAAGTGCATGTGAGCCTCGAAGAATGATGGAAGCACCGTTTTGCCGCGAAGATTTATGATCTTGAATTTGTCCGGTGGAAGCTGGTAAAGTTCATCATCCATGCCCAGCCAGACGATCTTACCGCCGGCAATTCCCAGCGCCTGATAAAATGGCGCTTCCGGCACCTGGGTATAAATGCGGCCGTTGTAAAGCAGCAGATTCTCTGTTTTCCGCTCTTTATTCATTCAGAACCCGTTTATCGCCTTCACGACGGGTGAATCCCTGTCGATCGAGATATTCCAGAATCGGGATCGTGTATTTACGGGTCAGTCCGAAGGCATTTTTGATATCTTTGACTTCCACAGAACCATTTTTCCTGATAAGATCCGTTACAGTATGCTTGATTTCATCAAAATCCTCGCTCCTGTAAAGAATCCCGTCAGAAAGTTCAATAACTTCACCGGACTGTATCAGATAATTCAGGACTTCCCGGATCTGATGCATGTTCTTTTCTATCTCTTTTCGGGTGGGAGTCATCAGGTCCGGTACCGCCAGTTGATCAAGGATATCCTGCCGGATTTTCTGCTGCTGCGGTTTCAGGCTGGTCTCATGCTCCGACATGGAAAGGAGGTTATTGGAGATATTTATCCTGCCCTCAATTTGAAGCTGCTTGACTGCAAAATCGATTACGGCTTGCTCCAGTTTGAGCTTGGAGGTGATTTCACTTTTTGAAACACCTCTGCGGCTGGGATGATCCGCATGAAATTTTTTCAGGTAATCGATTATTTTATCAAAAAGACTTATTTTGTATTCAGCGGTTATAAGATAATTTCCATACTTCTCGACCTCGCCGCTCTCGATCAAATCCTTCGCGGCCCCATTTATGTCATCATCATGTAGATTGGATGCTTCAAGAAGTCTGCCGGCCTCCCGGGTTTTGTATTTCCGCAGCTCTGATACTATCAACTCCCGGACAGAATCCAGCCTGCGTTCAAAATAGAACTTTCTCATACCTTTATCACGGCGAATAAAACGCGACAGGTCAACATCCGTAACCACGCCTCCGCCTACAAGGATATCAGGAGTCGGGTAGCGCAATATTAAGCTATCGCCTAAACGCGCCATAATCCTGTTCTCGAATTCGAATATGCAAACCCCGCTGTCGCTTTTGGAGAAATCGTCCTCCTTAAATACCCGGGCACTCGATTCAATTTCCGTGGTGCCGATGAGTACTGTCACTTTGCGATTGTGCGAAAGCGGGATATGATTTAGATCGGAAAGACTTACCCTGAGAGCGACATTCCTTGTGCCCTGCCACTGATCCGGAACTGCCAAGCAGTCCCCCCGGGTAATCTCTTCTTTGGACACCCCCGTCAATGACAGCGCCGTCCTGACGCCCTGGAAAGATACTTCCCTCTGCTGCTTGAAAGTCTGGATAGATTTGATGCGCGCTGTCCTCCCCGATGATATAATCCGCACCTCATCGCCAATTTTAAAACTGCCGTCACGCATGGTGCCGGTCACAACAGTGCCGATACCTGTGAGAGAAAACACTCGATCTATATACAATCTCGGCTTCTGCGGGTTATAACGTTCGGGAAGACCGGGAAGCACTCCCTTGAGATGATCCAGTATTTCCTCCAAACCGCGGGAACCTCTGGAGGAAAATTTGAAGATCGGGGCGCCTTCCAAAAAACTCCCCTCTATTTTACCTCTGATATCTTCCTCTACAAGCTCGATCCACTCCTCCCTGACCAGATCGACCTTGGTGATAACCACTGCTCCATGCTTGTGGCCGAGAAAATCAAGTATCTCCAGATGCTCCTGGGACTGCGGCATCCAGCCGTCATCCGCGGCCACAATGAAAAGGACATAATCGATACCGCCCACCCCGGAGATCATATTGCGGATAAAGCGCTCATGTCCGGGCACATCGACAATGCCGACCTCGGTCTCATCATCAAGATCAAACCAGGCAAAGCCCAGATCGATAGTCATCTCCCTCTGCTGCTCCTCGGGCAGACGATCCGGGTTGATTCCAGTCAAAGCCTTGACCAGAGTGGATTTGCCATGATCGATATGTCCCGCCGTGGCCAGAGTATAGATCATCTATTCCAGCGCCCTTTGCAAAGCTTCAATCACGATTTTGTCCTCATGCGGAAATATTGTGCGAATGTCCAGGATAAGCTGATCATCCTTGATTCTTCCAATCAGCGGCGGATTATTCATGCGCAGACGTTTTGCCAGATCTGTTACCTTTGAATCTATGACTTTGATTCCAACAGATGGAAACGATTCCTCGGGAAGTGATCCGCCTCCGCAAAACGCCTCGGTCTCGACTACTTCGATCTCATTCTTCAAATCTTTCAAGGCCGTTCTAATTTTCTCCGCCCGCTTCCTGAGCTCATCGTTATCAGCCGACAAAAGCGCAATCGCCGGGATATTTTCGTAATCTGACTTCATGTAGCTCAGTATTAATTCTTCCAGGATCGCGATCACCATTTTATCCAGGCGGACCGTGCGATAAAGCGGATTCTTCTTAACCGCCGCAACCTTCTCCTTCTTGCCAAGGATCATACCAGCCTGGGGGCCTCCCAGGAGTTTATCCCCGGAGAAGCAGACCAGATCGGCACCGGCCATGAGCGAATCCTGAATTGTAGGCTCACGGCCCAGTCCGAACTCTGATGTATCCACAAACGCTCCCGATCCGAGGTCATGCACCACAGTCAGGCCCTTTTCTTTGCCCAGCGCAACCAGTTCTTTGAGCGAGGTCTCCTCGGTGAAACCGACCAGCCTGAAATTGGAGAGATGCACCTTGAAAAGTATGCTCGTTTCATCATCAACAGCATCGCGGTAATCATCGATGACGGTACGGTTTGTGGTCCCCACCTCGATCAAATTGACCCCGCTTCTGGTGGCCACCTCAGGCATCCGGAATCCGCCCCCGATCTGTACCTGCTCACCGCGCGATACTACGCACTTTTTGTTCAAGCCAAATGTATTCAGGATCAGCATAACAGCTGCGGCATTATTGTTGACCGCAATTCCAGCTTCGGCTCCGGTCATAGCGGACAAAAGCTCAAACAGATACGATCCCCGGCTCCCCCGTTCCCCTTTCAGGACATCAAACTCGAGAGATGAGTAACCTGAAATTTTGTCCTTTAAGCGCTCGAATGTTTTCTCACCCAGGGGAGCCCGTCCCAGATTTGTATGTACCACAATCCCCGTAGCATTGATGACCTTATTGGTCAGTTCAAAGCGGATTTTATCAAGCTCTCTTGTGATCGATTTGAGGAGTTTTGCTCTATCGGAGGTCTTACCATCCTTAATCCGGGTGCGAAGATCTTCAACTGCCTTGCGGACAACGATAGTGACCAGCGGCCTGGAGTACTTCTGGACATATTCCGTCAATTCCCCCCAGGCCAGGATTTTCTCCACCTGGGGAATATCTTTGTATGTTTTGATTTCGGATTTCTGCATAACCTGCAAAATATATTAAGCTTACCCGCGACACACAAGCATTAACTGGCAAAAATAAAAGCGGAAGGGGAAGGAATCGAACCCTCCGCTGCCTTTTGGGGCAGCCAACGGGTTTGAAGCCCGCGGGGGCCACCAGACCCCATCCTCTTCCGAATGCTGAATATATCCATTATCGCCCCAAAGTCAAACTTATTGAATACAATCGCCCCGACATAGTTCCAGCGAAAGCCTGAAATTACAGTGCCAGTTTAATCTCAAACGATTCTCTCACATAAATAGGGTATGATGGCAACTTTGAAGGAGAGAACATGAAATCGCGTCAATAAAATTCATAACTGAAGAGCGGTAAAACAGATTCTATACCGACCTGACCTTCAAGGTCATCGGATCATCAACCTGCAGCGGCTCTTTCTGGATGTAAGCCTCCGCGTATTCGGTGCGGATGGTTATACCCTGGTTATGGTCTCTGGTCCTGATATAATCGAAAATATCGGTGCCGGGATGAAATATCTGCTTCGATTCAGGAGTGCTGTCAAACTGCGATTTATAGCATTTTACAGCCTCCAGCTTACGTTCAAACTGCTGCGAAATATCGACATAGAATGTCGGTAGGGCCATCGTACGGTAATAAGTTGAAAAAATAATCTTATGTGGACGATGCGGCTCGCCCGGCAGATCGAGTTTTTTCAAACCGGAAAAATAACAGGCATCCTGGCCCAGCTGCGAACAGATTCTATGATCGGGATGACGCTGTTCCCAGTGTGGAAGTATCACCATGTGCGGTTGATACTTCCTGATCACCTCGGCCATCTTCATAAAATATTCCCGCTTGAACTCGAGCTGCGCATCAGGAAATTCCAGATTCTCTCGGATTGTCAGCCCCATTACCTTAGCCGCACATTGAGACTCATTCAGACGCTCCTCTTTTGAGCCCTTCGTGCCCATCTCGCCGGCGGTCAAATCGCATGCGCCCACCTTATGGCCGCTATCGACCAGCTTTATCAGCAGCCCCCCCGAAGTTATTTCGATATCGTCGCAATGCGCCGCAAATGCCAGGACATCAAGCTTGTCATCACTCATTTACTCAACACCTTCTCATACATCTTCTCATACTGAGCAACAATTTTTTCGTAATGAAATTTTTCGGAGACCGACTTGCGCGCATGATCCGAAAAAGACTGCCACATATCCTCATCCGACAGAAGCTTCACGGCCTTCTCGGCCATATCTTCTGTATCACCCAGCTTACACAAAAAGCCCGACTTGCCATCATCGATCAACTCGGGCAAACCGGTGGAATCTGTGCCAATCGCCGGCACCCCGCAACACAGGGCTTCCATTGCCGCCAGGCCGAATGATTCATGCTCCGACGGCAGCAGGAACAGGTGTCCGGCAGAAAGAATGCTAGCGACATCATGGCGGCTTCCAAGAAAGATCACATCCTTGGAGATACCGTATTTCTCCGCCATCTGTGCCGCGGTAACGGTATCCGGACCCTCGCCGATCAGGATCAGCCTGCTTTTTATCTTCTGATGGATTCCTGCGAATGTATCGACAACGTCCGGGATCCTTTTAAGCGACCTGAAATTGGACATATGTATTACAATCTTTTCACCATCGGGGGCATAGGTCTTGCGCAGATTACATGGATCGCAGGGCCTGTATTTTGCAGGATCGATGAAATTATATATCACTTCTATGTCATTGCATAGATCAAAAGTCCTGCAAACCTCTTCCTTGAGATGGCGCGATACTGCGGTGGAAGCATCCGAGCTTACAATCGAAAATCTGGTAATATCAAAAAATGATTTTTCAGAACCAACCAGAGTCACATCAGTGCCATGAAGAGTGGTGATGACCTTCAGGTTCTTCTCCGGGATCATCTCCCTGGCCAGGTATCCGCAGATAGCGTGAGGTATGGCATAATGGGCATGCACTATATCCAGATTCTCTTGGACCGCAATACTGGCGATCTTGGCCGCCAGTGTCAATGTGTAGGGGGGATACTTGAAGAGAGGATAATTGGAGGTCTCCACCTGATGATAAAACAGATTCCGCAGATCGGGATCCCACCTGAACGGCAGAGCATACGAGAAGAAATGTACCTGATGCCCCCGTTGTGCCAGGTATATACCCAGCTCTGTAGCAACCACCCCGGAGCCGCCGATAACCGGATAACAGACAATACCGATTTTCACATCAATACCCTATATCTTCCAGGCAGAGCACCTGATGATCGTAGGCGTCCAGCTTGAGATGTTCAGAAATGCGGTCTATAAAATCGGGTCCGTATTTATTTATGAATGTCAGGACATTCAGGTGACGCTCCTGCAGGGACGCCTCCGGAAAGACAAAATCCGCGCACTTCTGTACGGCACGAACTACATTGTCATTTTTCTTCTTATAAGCCTTTACGATTTTTTCCTGCAGCGATTTCAACTCGTAGTCAACTCTGCCCTTGGTCTTGTGCACAGTCTTTCTGACACCCTCGTCCAGATTCTCGAGGTATTTCTCGAATTCAAGAATCCTGGAAGTAATCTCTTCCCGGCCTTCATCAAATTTTTCCATTACCTCATCGGGCACCTGCTCTTCAACAATCTCTTTTATGGCCGCCTGAAGTGACCTGTCATCCATCAAGTCAGGCAGCTTCAGCTCGTATTTGTCAAGGGTCTTGGTGGCATGCCTATCCAGTATGGTGGCGGAGATGCGGGGAAATACGATTGGACATTCCACGTCGAAATGACCGTGCAGATCCTTAATCTGGGCGAAGTACGCATCTTCGGCCGGTCCGGCGATATAGGCCAGGGTCGGGAATAGATAATCCTGGGTAACCGGACGCAGAAGAACATTGGGCGAGAAATATACCGGCGACTGATGTACAGCATCGATCAGCTCTTCCCTGGTATATTTCCTGTCGACGCCGTCAATGAAGTAACCCTCATGATTATGGCCTATACGGACACGTTTTCCGCTATAATAAAACAGGTTCAAATAGTCTTCCCGGTGGTGTACCTGCAGGTGATACCCCAGACTGTCAAGTTCGGTATTGGCGATGGAGATTATCTGATTTGATGATTCATATTCCTCGATCTCCCGGGCATATATGGGCGCAGCCAGCTGCTTGACGCGAATATCTGACGGGTTCACTATCACCAGCCCGGAGTTCTCAAAGAACTTTCCCAGCATCTTACCAAAGGCATCCACCAAGAGCGTGCCTTCCCGGTACGATTCCCGAACCTTCCTCTCAACATCATCGCTATACTCAGTTTTCGGAAGGGCTTCCAGGACTTCATCCAGAAATGTGTTTATCTTCTTATCACACTTAACAAATCCCATCGGCACATCCCCGAGATCTGATTCCGGCTCATAATAAATCCTAACCGGCTTACCGCCCTTATCGATAATATACACATGGCGCACTTCCTCGAAATCATGATCGTCGGCGGCCAGCCAGAAGATAGGTATAACCGGAATCCCAATTTCTGATTCCAGAAGATTGGCCAGTTTAATCGATGTCAGGGTCTTATAAATGGTATAGAGGGGCCCGGTCAGCATTCCAACCTGCTGGCCGGTGAAAACCACGCATGATTTTTCATCTTTCAGCTTTTCAACGTTCTCCAGAGACTTCTGGCCCAGGCCATATTGTCTATTTTGATCCAGGAGAATATCCGCCAGTTCCGTGCGGGCATAGAAGGATTCTGCCAGCTTCGAAGCCTTGCCCCGGAATCTGTCCAGGTCCTTGAAATCGGCGCAGTAATAGGGCGCCACCTTTTTGAAATCGAAAAGGAAATCTTTGAATAACTGGCTTGTCCCTTTTATCTCATTATAGCTAAGCGTCCTGCAACCCATCAACCTTTTATCCTTCTGACAATCTTTCCCGGCCACTTAAGTATATCATCGATTATTGTATAAACAACAGGTATTACAATAAGTGTCAGGAAAGTTGAGGAAATCATGCCGCCTATAACGACACGTGCGATTGGTGCACGCAGCTCGGCGCCCGGGCCGAGTGCAAGGGCCAGCGGTGTCATGCCCAGAATAAGCGAGAGGGCCGTCATCATAATCGGCCTGAGCCTGATCGGCCCGGCCTCCATAATCGCTTCCCTTCGGTCCATACCGGCCTCACGCCGCTGTTTGATAAAATCTATAAGCAGAATGGCATTCTTGGTAACAAGCCCCATTAACATAATAACCCCAATGAACGAAATAATCGAAACCGGCGAATTGAAAATCAGAAGCCCCAAAAATGCGCCGATCAGAGACAGGGGCAGCGAAGTCATGATCGTAACCGGATCAAAAAAACTGTTAAACTGTGAGGCCAGGACGAGATAGATGAAGATAATTGCCAGGATTAAAGCTTCCAGAAGATACTGGAACGATTCCTTCTGCCACTCGCCTTCACCAATCTGTTGAATAGAATACCCGGGCCTGAGATCGATCGAATCAGCACGGACTTCTATTTCCGAGCGCACATTGCCGACAAAACGTCCGGCAGCATTGGCGCTGACCTCATAATACCTCTGCCGGTCATACCTGTTTATCTCAGGCGGAGCCCCCCGGGTAACAAACTTCGCCAGTCTGGAAAGGGGAAAGGCCGGATCCTGCATTCCCGCAATTTCCTTGCGCGAGGGAATCATGAAACTTTCCAGATCATCAATCTCATCCCGCTGGTCAGGCTTCAGCCTGAGAAGAATATCATACTCCTCATCCTCGTCCCGCAGACGGGTAACCTTTTCACCCTCAACCAGAATCCTGACCGCCATTGCCAGCTCCTGAAGGTTCACTCCCAGATCTGCGGCCTTCTTGCGGTCTATCTCTATCTGCACCTCCGGCTTGACCTTGGTAAGGGTATTATCGACATCCACCACACCGGGTGTGGACCTGAAAATATCGTCCACTGCTTCGGTATAATATTCAAGCCGCTCTTCCGATTCTCCGCGTATTGCAAAATTAATCGGCGCCGAACCTCCCTCCGCAGGTTCCAGAGCCACCGCCATTTTTATCCCCGCGATGTCCTTTAATGCTTTCCTGACATCTATAATAAATTCCTGGGCAGAAATATCCCGTTCATCCATGGGAACCATCTGGGCATAAATATAGCCTTCATTCACCTGGCTCTGCCCCATTGTCTCGGAGCCTCCAACCACCGAATAAATCGTAATTACCTCTGGAAATTCGGAGATGATACTTTCGGCTTTTTTGACCAGCGCCTCGGTTTTCTCGATTGTACTTTCAGGCGCCGTCTTGAAGTTCACATAAAACTGGCTTTCGTCGGTCCGGGGCATGAATTCAAACCCCAAAACCTGGTAAAGAGCCAGGGCACCAACAAAGAACACGGTGGCCAGCACGATAATTGCCCATCTGTGATCCAGAGACCACCGCAGCATATGCTGGTAGATATCCCCGATCCAGCCGAAGGCACGGTTCCAGGCGTTGGTGGCAATAAAAATCGGGTTCCTGCTGCCCTTATGTGATTTTTCTTCCTTCAGAAATCTTGAAGACAGCATCGGGGTCAGAGTAAACGCCACAAAAAGTGAGACCAGTACCGAAAATGCCACGGTCATACCGAATGAATAGAAAATCCGCCCGGCAATACCTTTCATGAAGGCCACCGGCAAAAACACCACCACAATCGCAAATGTGGTCGCCGTTACCGCAAGACCGATCTCCGACGTGGCGTCTGACGCTGCATCTGCCCCCGATTTCCCCATCGACAGGTGCCGATAAATATTTTCAATAACCACAATCGCATCATCGATCAAAAGTCCCACAGCCAGCGACAGTCCCAGAAGCGTCATAAAGTTCAGAGTGAAGCCAAGCGCGTTCATGAATGTGAAGGTTGCAATAATCGAAACCGGAATCGCAATTCCCGTGATAATGGTCGAACGGATATTGGCCAGGAACATGAACACCGTCAGGATCGCCAGAATTCCGCCGTAAATAAGATTGATAACCACATCATGAACGGCGTCGCGGGTAAAGGTTGATCGATCTTGCACTACGGTAAGGATGATGTCATCGGGAAGCTCCTGGTCAAGCTGTTCCAGTTCTTCCTTAACGGCATCCGCGACATCCACCACATTGGCGCCGGACTGTGTAATAATATCCATCGAAATCGCCCGCCTGATCTCGAAACCATCTTCTTCCCGGACACCAAGTCTTGCTAATGAGCGCTGTTCCTTTATTCCGTCTGAAATATTGGCAATATCAGAGAGCTTGATAAAGCGTCCCTTGGGGGTGTCAATGATAAAATCTTTCAGGTCCTCCACAGTGTTGACCTTACCCATGGTCCTGACCAGAAGTTCGCTGCGTTCCTTCTTTAAGCGTCCCCCCGGAAGCTCGAAATTCTCCGAGACTATAACGTTCCGGACATCGAACGGCGTAAGCCCATAACTCTTAAGCAGATCCAGGTCCAGCTCAACCTGGATTTCGCGCTCATATCCGCCCAGGAGATTTACCGAGCCTATGCCGGAGATATTCTCGATTCGCTTTTTGACATTCTCTTTGGCAATATAGGTAAGCTCTCTCGGCGATCTATCACCGGAAATCACTATCGAAAGCACCGGCTGGGCAGCCGGATCAAAGCGCTGCACGATTGGATCCTCGATATCCACCGGAAGTTCGCCGCGTATAGCGGCGACTTTGTCCCTGACTTCCTGGGCAGCATCGAGGCTGTTCCTTTCCAGCTCGAATTCAACCAGTATCAGGGAAAAGCCTTCGGTGGATGAGGATGTTATTCTTTCTATACCTGAGATCGGATTTACCGCATCCTCGATCTCACGGGTGACCTCAATTTCGACCGATTCAGCGCCCGCGCCCGGATATACGGTCGTCACAACCACAAAGGGGAAATCCACGTCCGGAAACAGTTCGACGCTCAGGCGATTGAATGACGTCCATCCCAGAACAAGCAGGGCGACGATCATCATTGCTGCAAATACAGGCCGCTTGATCGAGACATCCGCAAGTATCATTGAGCCTCTCCCTCCCTGTTGGTGACATTCACAAGCATACCATCATCAAGGAAGGCCTTGCCCAGGACCACAACTTCGGTCCCCGGCTCCAGTCCGGACAGGACTTCATAGTTTTCTCCGTCACTTCTGCCGATTTCTATCTCGACCGAGCGAGCTGTATCCGCCTCCAATTTAAATATTTTCGGTATGCCCCTCTGAATCAGCACCGCTTCAATTGGTACCAGGAGCGCATCTTTAAGGCGGTACAATCCTATTCTGGCAGTCGCGAGTCCCCCGACCTTTAACGTGCCCTCCCGATTGTCGGCCACTATCTCGACTGAAAAGGCGCGTGTTTCCGGGTCAGCTGATCTGGCGACTCCTTTGATCACCCCCGACACCTTCTTTCCACCGGCCCCCTGCATGGTAATTTCCACCGTATCACCGGCTTCGATGTAGTCTACATCCCCCGGGTCAACTCCGATTTCGATTCTCACTGAATCGCGTCGGCCCACAGTGGCCAGATGCTGGCCTACATAAGCCTGGTCGCCCTCATTTACGTTTAAAGCGGCCACCTCTCCATCAATGGGCGAGATTACATAAACCAGTTCTTTGGCAGCTCTGTAATTCGCTTTGGCCACCTCGAAATCGGTTTCGACCCGGTTCAGGTCGTTTTCCGAAACAGCGCCCTCTTCGTATAAGTTTCTGTATTTCTGCAAAAGCTTCCTGGAATTCTCATAGACAGCTTCGGCCTGATGGAACTGTGAGCTGGGTCCGCCTTCATCCAATTCGAGAATAACCTCGCCGGCCTTCACCCGGTCACCTTCCCTTACATTCACCTTTTTGACCGTTTCGGCAAGCTTGGCTATCAGCTCGGCATGCTCAATACCCCTTACGGTCCCGGAGTAAGACTTGGAGACCACAAAGGAGCCATAATCGGCTATGGTGGTCTCAACCGCGATTCTCTCCGGTTCAACAGCATTCTCGTTGGCATTACTCCCGCCGCATCCTGCCAGGAAGATAAGAATTAGACTCAATATTGGAACCGTCATGCGTTTCATCATTTACTCCTTATAGCCGGCAGGTCAAAACCGACCGCCTTATCATATTTTGCAAGTGATACCTGATAGTCATATATAGCCTGGATATAATTTGTCCTTGCCTGCGTAAGGGCCTGCTGGGCGGAGAGAATCTCGAGCTGCGTTCCGACACCGTTCTTGAAACGCAGGTTTGCCACCCTCAGTCCCTCTTCCGCCAGATCTATAGTTTTCTCGCCCCAGGTCAGACGTTTTTTGGCCTCCTCGATAGAACCGATCGCTTCCTCCACCTCAATCCTGATGGCGTCCTCGATCTGCTGCTTTTCCAGGCTGCCCTGGATATAGTCGGCTTTGGCTTTTTTGACCTTGCCCGAGGACTCCAGTCCGTCAAAAATCGGGAAGTTGAGGTTCAATGACACCGAACTGCTCCTGATCCAGTCGTTTCCGCCGGGCCACATATCGTCAATCGAGGCTTCCCAGTTAAGAGCGGCTGAGAAATACAATGACGGCAGACGGCCGCTGCGGGCAATGCCGACACCTTTTTCTATCGCCCGGATCAGGTAGTCCTGTCCCACATAATCCGGCCTCTGTTCCAGGGCCTGCGCTACTGATTTCTCCAGTGAAGGAGCGGGGATAGTGTCCTTTATATCGAAATCAAACTCAAGATCCAGATCCCCCAGGCCTTTATAACCGATAAAATATTTGAAATTTGTAAGCACTATATTGGCATTATTGCGTGCGCTGGTTAACTGCGGCATCAGGTTGGCAAGCTCAACTTCAGCTCTGAGCTTATCGTATTCCGATACGAGCCCCTGCTCATACTGGCTGTTCACAACCTGGTAATTTTCCCGGGCCGTCCTGACCGCATCCTCGTAAACGCCCACATTATCCCGGGCCAGGATAACGCTGAAGAAATATTCTCTGGTCCCGTAAATCACCTGTACCCGGGCCAGTTTGACCGCCTCTTTGGCATAGCTGTTATATAAGCGGGCGGCAACCAATGCGTTGAACACTCTGCCCCCTCCAAAAATGGTCTGGTCCAGAGTAAATCCGAGCCGATAGTTATTGGTGGTTCCGATCCTGAACCGCTGGTCCTGAAAGACAATTTCCGGCAGTTCCAGGTTTCTGGTATAGGCGCCCTCGAAAGTCAGCTTGGGCAGGGCCCCGGCCCAGGCTTCACGGATATCGCCTTCAGCCTTGACCTTCTCCTGCAGCGCCTGCAAATAGGTCTTGTTGCGCTCCAGGGCAAGCGCTACCGCCGAATCAACATCCAGCGTCCCGGCACCGGAGCTGACCGGCGCAATCAAAACTATCATTACAATTAATGCGCTTATCAAATTCCAAGGTGTTTTTCTGCCGCCTGTAATCAAAGCAACATCCCTTCCAAGAATAGTTTAGTTATCTGTTCCGCTTTATGTTTAGCTGACATTTTTCTTCCTTCATGCACTACCCTGAAAAAGAGAGAATCGATCATTCCTATCAGGCAGGTCGCGGCAATGTACGGATCCACTTTTTTCAGCCTGCCATCCTTGATGGCCTCGGCAATCATTTTCTGGGCATGCTCTGTCCTGGCGAATATCTTCAGGTGGAAACGCTTCCTCAGGTCCATGCGCAGGCTGATTCTGTCACCTGTGAGAACCTTGAACAGCGGCTCCCGCTTCTCCAAAAACCTGACATAGAATTCAATCCCTTTTTTCAGCTTTTCGATCGGATCATCCAGAGGACTGATATATCTCCGCATCTTCTTGTCGAGCTCGTCCACACCTTCCTCGATCACCGAAATCAGGATTTCTTCTTTGCTGTCAAAATAATTGTAGACCGATCCCTTGGAAACACCCGCGGTCCTGGCAACCTGATCCACATCGGTACCGTGAAATCCGGATTTTGCGAAGAGCTTCTCGGCCGCCTCGATTATGATTCTGCGCTTATCTTGCTTTGCTTCCGCCATATTATTTTCTTTGTTTGACTGACCAGTCAGTCAAACTGACCGGTCAGTCAGTATATTGATTGGTATAACGCTTGTCAAGGGAATATGTTTCAAATATCTACGAAAAAAAGAGTTAGATTCTTGTTAGAATGCAGATTATATCCATTTCTTTTTCTTGAAAAATAACAGCAGCGAAACCACCACCAGGATAATTACCGCACAGGTGAAGAGAAAACCATATTTCCACTCCAGCAGCGGCATCCGGCTAAAATTCATACCATAAAGTCCGGTTATAAATGTGGGCGGAAGTAAAAGCGCGGTAAAAATTGTCAGGAATTTGATTATATAATTCGTTCTCTCCGAAACAGTTGAAAAATAGACCTCCAGCGCCGAATTGAGTATATCCTTATTGCTGTCGGCGTCATCGGTCATGCGCGAAAGATGATCATAAATGTCTGAAAAATATACCTCAGCCTTGTCCGATATAAGCGCCAGTTTACCGGTGGTCATCTGATAGACAACTTCTTTCAAGGGCGCCAGAATCCGCTTGAAATCAAGCGTGTCTCGCCTCAGGTTAAAAATCCTCTTTACGATTTCCGGCTGGGGATTCTCAAAAACATCATCCTCGATCCTGTCTGTCTCCCGTTCGATATAGGCCAGCGGCTTATCATAACTGTCCACCAGGTAATCCAGCACTGCATGGAAAAGAAAGCTCGTCCCGCGAGCCAATATCCTGTCGTCATGCAGGAACTTGCGGAAGAGCGAGTCGAGAATATCGATCTGGTGGGAATGTACCGTTACCACCGCATTCCTGGTCAGGAAGATACCGATATCATTAACCGCCAGCTCATCTTCGCCGCCCGGCTGGCCGACAGTCTGAAAAATCACGAATAAATAATGCTCGTATTCATCAACCTTGGGACGGGTCTCCTCGGAAAGTACGTCCTCGATTGAAAGCGGATGGAATCTGAAGTCGTGGGTGAGGATATAGAATTCCTCATCGGTTGGATTGAAAAGATCCACCCAGAGGATAGAACTCTCGACCTCGGTCATCTCCTTGAAATCGAGAATCCCTATCTGCTCTTTCCCTTCTTCGTCCGGGGTCCAGTAAAACGATCTAATCATTACTCATCCGCTTTTTATAATAAGCGCAGTTTTCTTTCAGCAGGCACTCATCGCACTTTGGATTCCGCGCCCGGCAGATTAACCTGCCATGCCTGACCATGTTCAAATGGAAATTATAATAATCAACAATATTGTTTTGACCAAACCAAAACTGAAATGATTTTAGACGATCGCGGCTCTCCTCGATCAATCCCAGCCTGTGAGTTACACGATGAACATGCGTATCGACCGGCATGATTTTCTTGCCGAATGCGAACAGGAGCACGCAGGCTGCGGTCTTCTCTCCTACCCCATCAAATGAGGTCAGGTATTCCAGGCTCTCCTCAATCGGCTTCTCTTTGAGCCTATTCAGGCTGTATGACCCCATGTCATTTTTTACCTTTTGCAGGGCAGATTTGATATACCCCGCCTTGATCCTCGCGAGCCCGCCCGACTCGATCGACCGCGCGATTGAAGATTTTCGAGCACGGGCAGCTTTTTCCCAGCCGGGAAAATCTCTTTTTAAGGATGCAAACGCTTTGGAGGAATTATTGTCAGAGGTGTTCTGTGACAGAATCGTGGAAATCAGTACATCCAGCCCGGAACCATGCGCTTCCCATTCCCTTTTCCGGTGTTGTCTTTCCAGCTTCTTCTCAAGCTGATTTAGCCTTAGGGTCTTTTTCCGCATCACTGCCTACCGCATTACCCGAATCATTGCCATTTGAATCGCCATTTGCGCCCGGAAATTCCTCTTTTAAAGACTCTTTGCGAATTTCCTTAACTCCAAAATGGTCCCTGAACAGGAAAAATAATCCCGTAATCCAGACCGGAAGTAAATTTAGGAAATGAAGTATTATCGAGAAACCAACCGCCACCTCCTTGGACACATCACCACCGTAAACCTGTTTCAGGATACCTATCACTATCCATTGAAATGTCCCCACATTACCGGGTGTGATCGGAACCGTGGTAAAGAAAGCTGTTATGGCCACCAGAATCATCGCCATCCAGTAAGGAACCTCCAGTCCGAAGGCCTCATCGAAAGCGGCAATCAGGAAAACGACCAGGCCCACGGAACATATCCACATCAAACAGGAGTACATGAAAACTATTGCTATATGTCTGAATGATGTCAGTGAATCTATCCCGGAACTGAATGATCTGGCAAGTTTCTCCAGTCTTTTGTAAAACTTCGGAAATTTCCGCCTGATTTTCTTCTTTCCGAAATAGGTCAGTCCCCTGCGGTTAATCAAAATCAGGATATAGGCGCTGATCAGCCCCGTAAGCACCAGTCCCAGAATAAATACATAACGCGCGATCCAGCCCGGAAATGTAAAAAAGAACGAGGATATGGCCAGCAATAAAATCAGGCAGACACCGTCAAAAGTTGCCTCCATCAAGATGGTGGTTGCGCCGAAGGTCTTGGGAAGATTTTCAGTTTTGTTCAGGATTACCACCCGCGCCGCCTGGCCGGTGAGCGCCGGCAGGGATATATTCACCAACTGTCCAAAGGAGTAGACCGAATAGATTCGCCGGGCAGATATAATTTTGCGCTTATCGATCAGCATCTTCCAGCGCATGGCCGTGAAGAATACTTTCAGCATTCCCAGCAGAAAGGCCGGGATCAGGTAGGTGAACCGGATTTTTTTCAATGTTTGCCAGAGACGGGAGAAATCGAGGTCATAAAAACAGAGAACCAGAAGAACCAGTGCAAGCAGGATACCGAATATCCATCTATGTCGGAAGCGTCCTGTAGCCATAAATATCAAGATACGATGCACAATATTGGCTGTCAAACATAAATAAACACGGACATTTGCAGGAAGTGCTGATGAAAACGGCTTTATTTAACCGATTTCGGGCTGGTTTAGAACTGGTAAGCCTTGGAGATTTCCACCCAGCCCTTGAGCTTATTGGCAAAGATCCCCTCATAATACCCGGATTCCTGTTCCAGTATGCGGAAAGTCAAACCCTCGTGAGCAGTAAAGCGGACATCACTGATTGGCCCCGGACCGGCCAGAACATCAACTTCCGGCTCGGTAATCACACCCCGGTCGGTATAATAATTCAGCTTCAAATTAATTCCCAGCATAGAGCCGCTTATAATCAGGAGCGCTGCGGCAAAAAATATCACCAGCAGGTAAACTATATTCTTTTGCTTGTAGAAAACCTGGTATATGAGCAGTGCTATGATCACCAGGTATATAATAAAAGCGATCCAGGTCAACTCATTGGCCCTGAAGTAAAGTGACGATTCTTTGACAAACTGCCAGATCGGATTCTGCAAACTGTCCTCCACCTTATCGCGCAGGGTACTGCGCACAAATTGCAGGTTGGCCTTTATATCATCGCCGCGAGGAGAAAGTATTTCGGCCTGCATGTATGCCGCCACCGCCATCCCTTTTTGACCGGTCTTATAATAACTGTTTCCCAGATTAAAATATAGCTCCGGGCTTACATAGCCGGAGTCCTCAATAGCCTTGAATATTTGCAGAGCCTGCTCATAATCGCCTGCATGGTAGGCCTCCACCCCGAGTGCAAAGTCGTCGGCAGCATCAGCAGATAAATTTGCGGCCGATAATGCAAGTAAAATTGCAATCATTACCAATCTATATTTCACCTTACCCGCTTCCCCTCATTCTCTGCTGTGACTATCCACTTCTCAGCCTGTTCCAGAAGCTGCCTGGCAGATTCCTGGCCGGACTGACCCGGCGCAAAGCGCCCAAAGTCAGCAGTCCGGATTAAGTTCTTAAATTCCTCGATTGCCGCTTCCGAATAGCCCTCTTCATGCAGGATCTCGACCACCTTCGATTCAGTCAATCCGGAGGCCGAATAATTGAACTTGTCTCCCACATACTGATACACAGCCTTGGAAATCTCCCCATAGAAATTATCAAGATTGCCGCTCTTTAGAAGGCTGCTTGCACTTGACAATTTCTTCCTGGCCAGTCCATGAGCGCGTTTTAGACGGCGCAGCCGGATATCACCCATCAACCGCTCCTGACGTCTTCGGAATATTATCACACCGGCCAGTAACAGCAGGGGCAGGGCCTGCATGCCGATAAAAACCGGATTCATAATCAGCGGCCTGGTGCGGCGCTCCAGATTACCATCCAGGCTTTTCACGCTCAGGATATCCCTGACCTTAATATCGCCCGGAATATTCATCAATCCCGATAATTCATCTCCCGCAGCACCTCCGGCCGGCTTTATATTGATGCTGTATTTTTTAGAGGATAAGGTATGATAGTTCTCTGTCTCCGGGTCAAAATAGGACCATTTGAGCGCGGGTATCTCATAAAGGCCGTCCTGTTCCGGTATGATCGAATATTCAAAGGTCTTCGAGCCGGCAACCACGCCCCCGGCTTCTCTCACAGCGGTGGTATCGCCCGAGGACCTGATATCGAGTCCCTCGATCTCCGGAAGCTCCGGAGAGGATATAGTCTTTATATTCCCTTGACCGGCAATCTTGATCGTAAGCAGAATGGTCTCATCGACTGTCACCTCAGTACTGGAAATATCGACATCCATCTTGTAGCTGCCCACAGATCCCTTAAAATCCCGCGGCCTGTTCTCACGCGGCAGGGGCAGGACAGCTATGATCATCGGCTCGGTTAAGAGAGTCTCCGGCTGCATGGCGCGTTGACGCGAACGCAGGCTGCGCGAATCGAAAGGATCGAAGTTGAAGATACTGGAAAACACATCCGGAGTAACCACGACCCGGGTCGGCTCGATCTCAACCTCTCCCGGACTTACCGGAAAAAGATAGGAATCCATCTGGTTGACGATATAGATGTCGCCCCGAATACGTCTACTGTAACGCTTCCATCCGAACTCCTCCCGCCAGAAGCCCGAAAACGAAGGCGGCACATAGACCGGATCGGAGAGAAAACCGGCGCCTCGCTTCTGAAAGGCCTTGAATTCATAAACCAGGAGTTCACCCTCATAGACCGTGTCCTTGGAAATCGCCGCATCGATAATGTACTCGCCATTCTCGGTGGAATTATCCGGCCTGCTTTCTTGTGATGGAACCGTACTGCTGGTGCCCTTCACGACCGTGATTCCCATCGGCTCAGTGGAATATTCCTTGCCGTCGACCCGGACCTTGATAGCGCCTACCAGGAAATTACCGGTTCTTTGCGGCACCAGCACATACTTGTACTTGACTGAAGTGGTAGTGACACCATTAACCGTCGAGGATGAAAAGGTCTTGCCGGCAGTATAAATATTGAACCCGCCAATCGCCGGCAAACGCGGTTCATCAACATTCTCCGCGCCTGCAACCGAAACAGTCAGTGTAACCTGGCCATCAATACTGATTTCATCCGAACTGAGCTGCGCTTCAACCTCCACAGCCCGAACCTCGGCCGAAAGGCTCACCACCGTCAACAGGCAGACTATAAATAAAATGTATATTCTCAAACTGTTCATGCTCTCTTACCAGTCTTTGCCATTATATGACGACACGCCCACTTTCTGCTTTATCAACTGCTTCAGGACCTCTTTCTCATCCTGATTCAAGCCCTCCAGAAGAGCCTGGGCACGTTCCTCATCGAGCTGCATGGGACGCTGTTCGGAAGGCTGCTGTTGATTCTGCTGCTCCTGCTGATCTTCCGGCTGCTCGCCCTGTTCCTGCTGCTGGTTTTGATCCTGTTCCTGCTCTTGCTCCTGCTGCTGGTCCTGTTGTTCATCTTTCTGCTGCTCTTGCTGGTCCTGCTGTTGTTCGTCCTGATCCTGCTGTTGGTCCTGTTTCTGCTGATCCTGCTGCTCTTGATCGTCCTGCTCCTCCTTATCCTCTTGATCCTGCTTCTGATCCTGATTCTGCTGCTTCTGTTGTTGCTCCTGTTTGGCTTTCAGCGCCAATTCCAGATTATACTTTGTATCCTTGTCATCCGGATTGTAATCCAGGGATTTCTTGTAAGCCCGAATCGCCTTGTCGAGCTGCCCGGCACGGAAATTCGTATTGCCTATATTGTAATATGCCTCAGCCGCCAGGGCGCTGTCTTCCTGTGAAATGGCGCGTTCATAATTGCGTACCGCATCCTCGTACTGCCCCTGCTGATGCAGGGCATTGCCCAGATTAAAATCGACAATTTTATTTTCGGGTTCAAGATCCTGAGCTTCCCGGAAATAATGCAGTGAGGAGTCGTATCTCTGCTGCTGATAGGCCTGCACTCCCTTATCGTTCAATGACTTTACATCATCTGCCCGGAGATCAGCAGAAAACAGCACTAATACTGTTATTATAAATCCGAATATCTTCATCGCACAAAAACCCTCCACCATGGAGTACCCTTGACATCGGATAATACGAATTCAAGCGCAAAAAACAACAACGATATCAGAAGAGGTATCTGGAAACGGTCCTCATACTGTGTAATCAGTTTTCCCTCAAGTTCAGCTTTTTCAAACCCGGTTATATCCTCGACCAGGCTCCTGAGCACACGTCCTCCCGATGATGCCAGGTATAAATTTCCGCCGGTTTCCGAGGCAATAATCTCCAATGACCTGACATTCAGCTTCGAGAGCGCATCAGTACCGGACTTATCCTTGACATAATCGACAATATCTCCGGCCCTGTTTTTAATCGGTATCAATCCGCCCCTGGTACTTCCCACGCCCACAGAATAAATCTTGACCTGCATGGCTTTTGCTTCTTTCAGGGCCTCATCTAAATTATCGTCAAATGTTTCTCCATCTGAAAATACCACCAGAATTTTCGACTGCTTCGATTTCGGATCGAAACCGTTCAGAGCGGTCTGGATTGCCCGCGAGAGCCGTGTCCCCTGGCCTTCAGCAGGCATGAGATCGGCTTTGACCACATCGAGATACATATCAAAAGCGCTATGGTCCAGGGTCAAGGGACAGTAAATAAACGCATCCCTGTCGAACAGGGTCAGTCCCAGGCGGTCGCCCGGCAGACGTTTCCTGAGCCGGCTGATTTCCAGCTTGGCTTTCTCGAGACGCGACATCCCCGCCAATGATTCGTCCTCCACATCCATCGAACGGGAAACATCCAGCACAACCATTACATCCAGCCCCTCGCGCTTTATAAGCTCCTGGTACGCACCCCATTGGGGACGCGCCAGGGCTACTACTGCAAAGGCAAACGCTATCAATATAAATGCGGCCTTGAGGGCCACTTTTCCCGACGCAAAGGAAGAGCCCAGATTCTCCAAAGGCATGCCGCGCAGAAATATATCCCTGTCATGCTTGCGCTTCTGCCATGACCACAGGAAGAAAAGGGCCAGAAGCGGCACAATTACAAGCAAAAACCAGTATTCAGGCTGAAAAAACTTCATATTCTATAACACTTCACATAAATTCTGCAAAAACCAATATTTATCGTCTCATATTACGGAATCTTGCGAAAACGGGTTCGCCCCAGAACTGTCTCGACCAGCACAAAGCCCAGTCCGGTCAACAGAAATGGTGTAAATAACTCGTTGTATTGTATAAAACCGCGGGTCTTTATCTCGGTCGTTTCCAGCGCCGAAATTTCTTTATAGACTTCACTTAATTTTTCCCCGGTCTCGGCCCGGAAATATATGCCTCCCGTGATATCCGCCACCTTCCTCAGAACCTCTTCATCCAGAGCATGGGGTATATATTTATAAATCCTGCCCATAAATGGATCGTCCACCGGAAAAGGCGCATTGCCCGGCTTGCCGATCCCGATAGTGTAAATCTTGATGCCCAGGGAGGCCGCGATATCAGCTGCCGTCAGCGGATCGATCTTGCCGCGGTTGTTAACTCCGTCGGTTAAAAGCACAATCACCTTGCTTTTCGAGGGGGAGTCTTTCAGGCGGTTACAACTGTTCGCAATGGCGGTACCGATCGCAGTACCGTCCTCCACCATGCCAAAGTCCACATTATCCAGAAAATTGATCAGGACATTATGATCCAATGTCAGCGGGCACTGCGTAAATGCCTGAGCGGCAAACACGACCAGACCCAGGCGATCCATCGTCCTTTCCTGCACGAACTCCTTGATCACTTCTTTGGCCACATAAAGCCTGTTCTGCGGCTTGAAATCCTCGGCTTTCATGCTCCCCGACACATCCAGAGTCAATATTATATCAATTCCCTGTGTCTTCACCTCCTCGAATGTGCGCGCAAATCGAGGGCGCGCCAGGGCAAAAATTATCGCGATCAGGGCCAGGCTCTTAAGAATCGGAGAGATATATCGGGGCCATAGTCCCCCTCGATACCGGACACGCGTGACAAGGCCAGTGTCTGAGTATATGACCGGAGCATGCACCTTTTTTCGGCGCAGATACCTGAACCAGAGCAAAATCGGGATCAGAATCAGGAGGTATAGATACGAGGGGGAGCCTAATTCGAAACTCATGAGCTCACCTCCTCTGAAACCGGTGTACCGGGTTTAGTTTTGTTCACAAAAACCCAGGCCCTCTGAAAATCCTCCTCTATAAGGCTCTTATCCGGCATGAACCTGGCAAATTTCACCAGGTCGGAATTATCCAGCAGATCGGACAAATTAATGTTCAGCTCATCTTCAATGCTGAGTTTCGGAATTTCCTGTTTGATCTCGTACGTTGTCATATCCGTAGCCGAAAAACCGTAACGGCGTTCCACATAGCGCCTGATCGTATCCGACAGCTCAATATAGTAATCTTTTGGATCCAGATTGTTTTCCCGCAACCGCGCCAATCGTTCCAGAGCCTCATCCCAGGGACTCTTAAGCGGTTCGGTCTTCTGGGCCTCCATCTCCGGCTTTTTCCTGAAGAAATACCACATCAACCCCGCCGCAATTGCCAGCAAAAGCACTATAATTATAATAATCAGGGCACGATTCTCCCCCAGGCTCTTGACTCCCTTGAGATCACGTATATCCGCAGCCGAATCGTCCAGCACCAGGCTCATGATAAAAACATCCATGGAATCTGTATAAATCGTATCGGTGACATCATCCGAGGGATGATATACAATCGGCAGAGGCGGAATCATGACTTTGCCCGTCTCAAAGACAGTCAAAATACCGGAATATTCCATCTTCCTGACGCCCTTCCTGACCCGCTCGCTTTCCAGCAGCCAGTTTTTTATCTCAAATTCACCCAGATCCTCAGGAATTTCCAGCGAATCAATCCTGATTGCACTGTCGGCCTCGATTATCAGGGAATAGCCTATCCTGTCGCCGATATAGGCCTTATTTCTATCCAGAGATGATTCAACTGCAATATCCGCTGAATAAGCGGAGACACACAGCAATAACAGCATAATAAATGATGTATAAATCAGCCTTCTCATCTCTTATTCGCCCTGCCCAGCTTTATTCCGATCATAAATAAACACGTTATTTATTTTTACCATTATCTTGTAGTTTTTATCCAGTTCCTTCTCCCAGGTTTCAATTGGAGAGTTCTTTATTACTACAAGCTCCGGCACGGAATTGTGCAAGAAAGCATTGATCCTCTCGTCCGAGAGCAAATGATATTTACTGCGCGGCACAATCGAAGAGGAGAACACATACTCATGGCCGACAAATTCTCCTCCGGCCAGTTGCGCTCTCTCAGAAAGAACATTATAGGCCACCCATTCAGAGAGTATCGGGTCCTCGGGCATCGAATTGTGCCGTATTGCCTGTGTCACCCTCTTGACATTCGCTATTTTGTAGTCAGAATATTTGTCCCGAATATCCAGGATATAGAGCGCCGGGTATAACAAGATACCCAGCAGATAAACCGCCGCCAGAACCGGCTTTACAGAACCGGATTTCTCAAGTACCAGCTTGATCGCAGGTATAGAGGCAATAATCAGGAACGGCAATGTCTGATTGAAATATTGCACATGTACCGGATGGGGAATCATATAGACCACAAATATAAAGGCCGCCACCACCATAGATAGTTGAAAGACCATCCTTTGCCAGGGACCGTAATCATATTTGTGTTTGCCTGAATTGATGATCACAAGTGACCAGAAAGCCAGCCCTAAAGGAATAAAATAGTGCGGCTGAATCAGTACTTTAGCCAGTACAAAAAGTTTGATTAAAATGATATTTACAAATCCGGGGTCCTCGGCCCTGAGAAGGTGAAATCCGAGATTATTGAAAAGAAAATTAGCCGGGGAGATAAACATCAGCCTGATAGCATATAAAGATGGAAGCACCAGTCCCAGGAATACCGTCAAAAGATAATAAGGAAAGCGAATCTCCCGAATACTGCGGAAGTAGAAATATAAAAGAAAGAAATAGAGCGGCGCGAAGATCAGAAATATTGCCCGTATGTTGATTGCCAGCGCCAGGAAGGCAAAGGCCAGAAATATCATCAGGTAATTCATTTTACGCTGCTTGATGGTCAGTGTCAAAATCACGAATGATGAGAAGAAGAAAAGATTGCTTAGGGGATACGGCTTGGCCAGGCTGTTCCATGTCAGAAGCGGTCCGGAGAGGGCGGCCAAAAAGAAAAGGCTCAGATTAAGGGCGCGATTGTCAATAATGTTCTTGGAATAGCTATAGATCAAAAGCGCCAGGATCAGATGGCAGATAAATCCAAAGGCCCGGGCCAAAAATAGTGTGGTCCAGCCATGTCCGCTGAAAGGCGCCAGAAAAACGGGCAGTCCGGGCATCTGCGGAAAGAAGAAGTCGAGATACGGCTCCCCGCCCTGGGCAAGCAGCGTAGCGGCGGATAGATAAAAACCCTCATCGCCATCCACAATCCGAAGAAATATCATGGCCAGCCCCATAATAAAAGCCAGTACAACAATTCCCCAGAAGAAATAACGATATATGGATTGCCTTATATCTGCGGCCGTTTCATTCATGCTTCAGTGAATCCTCTTTTCCCGCATTTTAAAGAATTTAATCAGCGGCTCTATATATGATCCGGAGGTGTCAAGATCGATAAAATCGACATTATTCTGTTTGAACATCCGCTCGATCTGCCTCAATTCCTCCCTGCGATTTTCGGAAAACTGCCGCCTGAACTCGGCGTCATTAGTATCCAGCCAGAGCGGTTTGCCGGTCTCGGCATCCTCCATATACACCAGCCCGCAGGGCGGAATCTCCATCTCGCGCGGATCGGTCAGCCTGATCGCCACCAGATCATGCTTGCGCCCGGCCAGCAGCAGTTCGCGCTCAAAATCGGAAGCATAAAAATCTGAAATCAGGAACACAACCGAGCGCCGCTTGATAACATTCAGGAAATATTCCAGCGCGTTGGAAATATTGGTCTGCTTCTCCTCCGGTTTGAAATAGAGCACCTCACGAATAAGCCTCAGGACATGCTTGCGGCCCTTATTGGGCGGTACGAATTTTTCGATCTTGTCCGTAAATATAATCATCCCCACCTTGTCGTTGTTTTTAATCGCCGCCAGCGACAGAAGCGCGGTCAACTCCGCTGCCAGCTCGCTCTTTAAGCGCTGCCCGCTTCCGAAATGTTGCGACCCGGAAGCATCTATCAAAAATACCACCGAGAGCTCTCGCTCCTCGGTGAATTTCTTGATAAACGGTGTGCCCGTGCGGGCAGTCACGTTCCAGTCTATCTGGCGTACGTCATCCCCGATCTGGTACTCGCGCACCTCGTCGAATTCCATCCCGCGCCCCTTAAAAATAGAATGGTACTCGCCGGAAAAAAGATCGTTCACCAGCCTGCGGGTACGGATTTCGATCATGCGGACCTTCCTGATTATTTCGGATGGGACGACTGTCACGCTACGGCACCTCGACTTCGTCAAATATTTTCTGGATGATATCTTCCGAGGTCAGTTCCTCGGCCTCAGCCTCGTAAGTCAGGATCACCCGGTGCCGCAGCACATCCATACCGATCTGCTTGACATCCTCGGGAGTTATATATCCCCGCCCCCGCAGAAATGCATGCGCCTTGGATGCCAGATTGAGATAGATACTGGCTCGCGGCGAGGCCCCATAGGCGATATACTGGGAGAGATCGAGGCCGAAAGCCTCTGGATCACGGGTGGCCATTACGATACTGACGATATATTCCTTAACTTTCTCATCCACATAAATACCGCTGATTACTTTACGGGCATTCAGGATCTCCTCCGGAGAGGTCACCTTTGTAAGCTCGAAAATCTGGCCAACTGTCATGCGGTCCATAATCTGGAGCTCTTCCTCACGTCCCGGGTAGGTGATCTTGATTTTAAGCATAAATCTGTCAACCTGAGCTTCAGGTAATGGATATGTGCCCTCCTGTTCGATAGGATTCTGGGTGGCCAGAACCATGAAGGGCTCATCCAATGGATAAGTGGTATCTCCAATAGTAACCTGACGTTCCTGCATCGCCTCCAGCAGCGCCGATTGGACTTTGGCCGGTGCGCGGTTGATCTCATCGGCCAGAATCAGGTTGGCGAAAATCGGACCCTTCTTGGGATAAAATTTGCCCTCCTGGGGTGAGAACACCATGGTCCCGATCAAATCCGCCGGCAGAAGATCAGGGGTGAACTGGAGCCTTTGGAAGCGGGTCTGGATACAATCTGATAGTGTCTTGATCGAGAGGGTCTTGGCCAATCCCGGAACGCCCTCGATCAGGATATGACCGTCCGCCAGAAGCCCGACTAAAAGACGATCGATCAGATAATTCTGTCCGACTATTATCTTCCTGATTTCGCTCGTTAAATTCTGCAAAAATTTAGACTTCTCTTCAACCTCTGCCTGAATCTCTTTAATATCCTGATTCATACTCTATCTCCCGATTCGCTTTTCGTTTTCGAATTATCTATGTATTGATTAATATTTTTGAGTTCATCCAGTAATTCACTCAATTCCCGTGTGCTGTGTGTCATACCGCCGAACTTGTATTCCTCCAGGTTGTCATGAGTCATTTTCAGAAGCTCGACCAGCCTCAGATTTACACCCGCATCATGTATTATCATCATGCGCTTCTCGAACTTCTTGCCTTTCAGGCCAAGACGGTAGTTATCCTCAATGAATTCATTTACATAATTGAAGGCTTGCTGGGTAAACGTATCTGTCTTGCCGGAGGCCAGCAATTTGTTCAACTCCTCCGCCCAATTCTTGAATTTGGCCGCGATATTACGATCTTCCTCTTCCTCAAATTGCTTCGATTTTGTTCGTTGCAGCCACAGGTAGAATCCCCCAACCGAGATCAGGATTACCAGAATGAACATTCCGATGATATATGGGGCCTTTGATCTGGCAAGCCCGGAAGGTGAGGGCCTCACAGTTATTGAGAGTTCCTGGGATGAGAGATATTGATCTTCGCTCTGGCTGTCGGCGTGATACGGAATTTCGAAAGAGGGTATGGTATACTCTCCCGGTTCCTCCGCAACCATCCTGAAAGTGGTTATTCTCTCCTCGAATGTCTCTCCCCCTTCAATTCCGCGCCGATGGCGGGGTGAGGTCGAAACTGTTGTAAAACCGGGCAGTTCCAGCTTCGACATCGGCTCCACTTCGTAGCGCTCGGGCTTACCGTAGACAATCACTTTCATTGTAAGCGTGAGGGTGTCGCCCACCGTCAGATGCTGACTGGAAGGAATAACTTCAAATGACAGTTCTCCCGCGGAGCAAGGCGGTGATGTGAAAACAAATGTAAGTATAAATAATATAATCAGTTTGCTAATTCTCATATGCGTTCCAATAAAGCCTGCCCTCAAAAACTGTCAAGCGGTAATTTCTCTCTGGCCAAAAGCAGGGTCAGCATACCCACAGGCATCAAGACTTTCAGCCAGGCGGAAATCATTCTATACGCATTCTGAGCTGACCTTCTCCACATCATAACCGTCAAAATTACTAACGGCAAAAAGACGCCGATTATGAATATTACCAGAAATTCGAGTCCGGGTTTCAAAAAAAGGTAGAGTAGCGCAGCCAGAATCCCAACCGCCATAAATGACATTGTTGCAAGCAGTTTGGCGGCAGCGGGGGACCAGCTCAAAGCCACTGTGGATAATCCGCTGCTCAGGTCGCCCTCCATGTCCTGTAAATCCTTAATCAGCTCGCGGCCCAGGTGAAAAAAGAAAGCTATCAACGCTCCGGCATTAATCAGGCTGAAATCCCAGACTGTATATAATGGGCTGATGTAACCCGCATATATAAATGTCAGCGCGGCAATCAATCCCACCCAGATATTTGCCAGGAGCGGAATCTTCTTAATAAACAAGCTGTAAAAAAAGAGCGCAATGGAAGCGATAGCAGCCACTATAAAACATCTCTGATTCACCAGCAAAGACAGTATCAGGCCGGCTGCCAGGGCCATCTGCAGCCACAATATAGCCGTCCCGGGGCTTAATTCTGCCGAAGGAAGCGGACGTTCGGGATGATTGATCTTGTCCGCTCTATAATCCGCAATGTCGTTGTGAATATTGCCGTATGCGGTGATGAAAGCGGCCGCCAAAGCAGCGATTATAATTTCATGAACCTCCGGTATAAACGGCAGCAGAAAAACCGCTGTCACAACCACAAACATGGTTATAAGGCAGTTTTGCCACCTCATCAGTCTTAATACATTGGCCAGATATGAAATCAAAATCTATTATCCAGTATTAAATACAGTTTTCCCTCGCTGAAGCTGTCATTCTTACTCCAGCCGATATTTAAGTCCAGGCCGATCTGCCCGGAAAATAGATGAAATCCGAAGCCCGCGCCAAATAAAAATTCGTCCTCGAACGCCGGAGAATCCTCTTCAGAATAAATATCCGTAAGCCGCGCATAGCCCAGATCCGCAAATATATAGGCTTTCAGCTGGCCCGGCTGATATACTCCTAATTCCAGATTAGTCCAGCCCGCCCGCGGAGTTATAAACTGTTCCTCTGAATATCCGCGCAGCGTTTCCCTGCCGCCCAGCTTAATCATCTCCGCGGGCGAGATTAACCTCTCGTCTTCGGAAAATCCCGCGAAATTCCCTTTTGCATCCGCAAAGAACAGGTTCCAAATCCGTAGACCGCCCCGCAGCATCAATTCTGCTTTAAATGGATTGAAGCTGTTATCATCCGGGACAATCCCCAGAGTACGGTAGAGTCTTTTATGAATATAAGACAGTTTTACCGCCAGACTTCTTCCCGATAAATCCATCAGCCGATCCTCGAAGGAAGAAAGGGTCAATCCCAGCGAGGCCTGGTAAACCCTGCTGTCAAAAATCGACCTGAAACTTTCCCCCTGGGCTGTGATCTTACTCCATTTGAACCCGGCATGCAGCCTGTCGTTCAATGAAAAGGTCTGCGAAATATTTGCTTCCGCATTCAATGACAGATAAATATTTCTGAATTTTTCCTGTTCGACTCCGATCGAGGTCTCAAAGGGTATGCCCATCGGATAAGGATACTCAAAGCTCATCCTCACCCTGCTGGAGGTTTCTGACGCTTTATTCCACTTTAAGAAGAAATTCTTTCCGTCCCCGAAAGGATTGTAAAAGCTCAGGTCCAGAAAACCGAATACGAAACCGTCAATCTGCTCCGTACCGGGATTGTATCCAAGTGCGCCCTCGAGACGATTCAGTCCTCTCTGTTTTACATCATACACAAGCAGACAGCTATTATAATTATTATAGAATTCCTCGCGCGGCAGCTCCTCAACCCGCATATAATCCAGAGAATTAATCCTTATAATTGAATTTTCCACCTCTTTCTGGCTGAAAGCCATCCCCTCCTGAAGTCCGGATTTGCGTACCATAAACTGAGCGGAAAGATCCTTTTCCGAATTGAATAACAGCGAATCTATCCGCACAAAAGGCCCCGAGGTCATCTGCAGTTCGATTTTCACATCGGAACCGGTCATCTGCATCGATTTAATCTTTGATTGCGCAAACGGGTAGCCGTTATCAGCATAGACATCCACCGCATCCGCGAGTATAGCTTGAAGATTCTCCGAACTGGCCGGATTATTTATAAACCTTCTTTCTAATTCGATATCCGCTTCCGGCCGAGAGCTTCCGATCACACTGAATCCGATAGAATTTATGCTGTAAACGGGACCTGAATTAACATTAACCATGACCAGGGAATCGGCATCGATCAAAACACTTATATCGGCATCAAAATAGCCTTTCATTTCGGCCCTCATATACAGGCTGTCCTCAAACATCACCACATTATTGCTATCATTTTTGATTTCATCCCAGATTCCGGACGCTTCCTTTCGATCGAAAATTTTATCCCCCTCTAATACAATATTAACGCCGGATGAGGACCCGGCAGAAACCATTATCACCGTAAGTGTAAGAATAATATGCCTCATCAGAAGTTGGCCCTCATGCTCAATGTGCCCCGGTGACGTGTTTGCAACCCGGGGATTTTATCGGCGCTGTATTTAAGCCGGGCGGTGATGTACTTGTTATATTTGAAATTGAAGCTCGTGCTCCAATTGAAGTTATCGCCGGGACGATTCCCTGCCGCGAACTGGTAGGGAATAAACCCATCTTCGCTCGATTCCACACGGTTATAGGCAAAATCAGCCGCAAACCTTCCCTGCCCGGCCACTCCGAATGCGGACGAAATCTGTGCACCGTACATGTTTACGGTCAGATCATCCGTTTTGCTGTAATCATACAGGTACCTTGGCCGGATAGATAATTCGAATCGCCGCCCCGAGAAAAAGGCCAGCTCCGATAGAATATCATGCTCGCCGAAATCGGCCGAGCCGAAATATCCCGATGTTTCTCTTTCCCGTTTAAAGCGGTGCTCGAGCCTCAGGTTCAGGGCCTGATCTACATTGACAAAGACCTTCTCAAAAATGATGCGCTGATAACGGTCGCTCTGGAGGTCACGGATCCGGTCGATTGTTTTGATTTCTTCGAATCCGAGGCTAACGATATCGCCGCGACTGGTGCCGATATTGAAAGTCTGCCTCAAATCGAAGCGTGAAAAGATTGGATTGTCCGGGTATGTCTCCCAGAATGGCAGGGTGTACAGGAGATTTAAGCGAAAAGAATTATCGCCGCGCTCCTCGAGGTTCAAATGCGTTTCAGAATTAAGCTGTGACAGCTCTTTGAGCGGCTTTATTATCCGCAGGAAATCGAGGCGCAGGTTCATGCTTTTTTCAGAGGAGAGTCCGGCGCCGCCGCTCTCGACCAGCTCATCCACCGCAATGTAATCTCCGAATGGATCGCGCACAAAAATCGAATCCTCCAGACGATAATCACCCCGACCATCCTCCACTTTTATGAAATTTCTGGCCAGACGATTTACCAGCTGCCTGCTGAACCGGTATGAAAGGTATCCGCTGAAAATATTTTTCGGGCCCTTGAAATTTATTCTGGAAAGCGATTTGGTCTCGGTCAGGTTCGGCAGCCCGCCCTCGGCATATTCCACTTCCCGCCTCACAATCTCTGATTCGGTGCGGATCTTGCCATTCAAGAAAGACCGTTCCATACCCGCCTCAATAACAAAATCCTCAAAATCATCCCGCCATACAGAGTCAAGACGAGACTGCTGCTTATGGGATATTCCGGCAGAAAATCCTGCATAGGAGCCATGGGCATAGTAGCGGTCAAAACCGATTCCGCCTGATGTGTCGACCCGGGTATCTTTCTCATCAGCCCATCCCGTTGTAATCTTCAGGCTTTTAACTGAATAACCCGCTGACAGGCTGTTCTGATAAAGACGGCTTGAAATATCCCGGGCTTTGAAATCGGAAATTCGATCATCCCGCTTGAATTCAAATATCAATCCTTTGGTTGGCTGAATATCCAGGCTCAAGAGATTTTTATCCGCCGAGACATAGCCCCCATCCCGATACCTTCCAAGCGAACCGCCCAAATTGAAGATATCTGTCAATCCAAGTCTCTGGCTGATTTCATACTGATCCGAACGCTTGAAGATACTATCATGATTCAGAGCCCATTTGCGGTCCAGCTCGACCTGAAGCGACCTTCCCGGAAGGCTGAAACTTCTCTCCTGCATCGTGATGCTCAAATCCGTCTGTGCATATCGGATTATATCATTCGACTTTGATGTATCGACAGGGATAAGCGCCACATCTGCCTCGCCCATAAATCCCTCGTTATTTTCATCATCCAGAGCAGAGAATAGATTATGATCATTTGCTGATCCGGAAGCCCTGATATTGAAATTGAGCAGATCCCCCGCTCCGCCCGATGCCGCGCCATAGATTGCTCGAGTTCTGGAGGGGAGCGGGATAAACTCAAATGGCAGGTAATTGCCCCTGTTCGGACCTCGATAAATATAGACACCGTTTCCGGTGTAAACATAATCACCGCTTCCCTGATCAACCCGGGAGAAGCTGACATCATAATTGCCCAGGCTGTCGCCCGCATAACGATAATAATCATTCCCCAGCGAATCTGTCTCCAGAACATACTCGCCCTGGCCCTCGCCCACAAATCTCGCGCCTTCCCGCACAGCCTGACTGCGGCTATCGCCGGCGTCCTCAAGGATCTCCCGGTCGGTATCAGACAATACCAAGTTGACCGGATTGTCTTTTGAATCACCGATTTCCAGGTACCCGAAGGAAGTTCTGAGGCTGCCCGCCGCAGCATTAAAACCCAGCTCCCCGGCATAGTAATTTCTTCTGTACGACTGATCGAGAAATTCGTAATCCACCACAATCCGGGACCTAGAATTCAGGTTTATCTTAGGGTTGAAAGTTATTTCCCCGAGCGCATAATCGATTATGTAATCCGCCGAGGCTCCGGGAGTCAAGAGCCTGCCGTCCAGATAAACCTTCTCTGTGCCGCTGACTATTGATGTTCTCGCACCGGTCGGGGTTTTCAGGCTGTAAGGTCCCGAGATTCCATCCCGAGCGAAGAAGGACACGGAACGGAACCTGCCCTTGATACCGGCCACGGTGGCGCGTCCATCAAAAGCATTGAGATTGAATTCTGCATCCGCCCCTTTCAGGCGTTTTGTAAATGAGGATATCCCGCCCCATTCATGATTATAATCCATATCTCCCAGTAAGGCCCGGAAGTTTTTTGCCCGGGCCTCCACCGAAATAGACTCAATATCCTCAAGCGAACTCGACAGCCCGGCCACCTGCGGCTGGGCACGGTCGGAAAGCGAACCTGTCAGGGTCAGCCCCTCTACCGGCTCGCCCTGAATTTGTATATTCAGGGTCTGATCCAGATCGAAATCCTGCGCATTCCCTGCCGATACCGCAATCGATTTGGAACCGCTCAGAAGAAAGGATTCTCGACCGAAGTCGGGAGCGGACTCCGCATAAACATCCTTTTCCGGCTCACGGTAGATTACCTCTGGTTCCTTCCTTTCCAGCTCGAGCTTGCGCCTGAAAAAATATTCCGGCAGATCATAACCCAGATATCGATACCGAACAGTCGAGCGCGATGTCACCCTGAGGGGCTGTGCCAAATAGAAGAGACCCCGGTTATAATCGGCCCTCTCAAATTGAATTTCCAGCAATTTCCCGGATGAATCTGCTAATTGAATCGAACCTTCAAAAATATTTGCATGCGGAAGAGTCAGTGCTGTCAATGTGGTATCGGCCGGAAAATCAATCCTGCTCTCAGCAGCCTTACCGGAGGGCGACATTGAAAGAATACAGGCGGCGAGAACAGCTATAAATATGTGCGGACGAAACGTCCATCTATTTCTCGACCGGATCATATCCATATATCCGGTTATTGTTGATATCCAAAACCCAGATCCGACCCCGCTGTCCGGGTGCGATTTCGACCGGTACCACCCGGTTATCACCGCTCCTGCCGGGTTCAATCTCGAACAGGTATGCCAATCCCTTCGAAAAAACCTTGATCTTGTCCGATCTTGAATCCAGATAACAAAAATATGACCGGTCAACCGCAATTGCCCCGATAGAATCGTTTGTCTCAGGTGAATAGCGCTTCAGATAATTCCCGAGATTATCGAAAAGAAAGACGTCCTTGCCATCCCGACCGGCAACATACAGGTAATCCTCATCGTCTATTGCGATCTCTCCCGGTTCGATGAATTTCGAACGTCCCTCGATTTCTTCCAGAAAGCGTCCGTCCTGGGTGAATTTTATAACCCGAAGATTACGAGGATCGGATATGAAAATCTCTTTCTGGGAGTTTATTGCAATTCCTGTCAGCTCGCCGATTGCCTTCCCGTTCGGCTCATTCTCGATTTCAAACTGGTCTATCCACTTGAGCGAATTCGTCAGCCTGACAACTCTTCTATTCTCAGCATCGAGCACATACAGGTTCAGGCCGCCGTCAGATGAGGCCATTGCCACGGGGGAGTTGAATTGACGGACTCCGAAACCAAATCCTCCGATATGCGCGATCGGGGCGCCTTCTCCAGAGAGTTTGAGGATCGAGTTCCGGTCTTCCCTGAGTATGAAAAGATTCCCGGAATAATCGCAGTACATATCATACCGCCCCGACTTAGATAATTCGATACTGTCAATATTTATGACCGCCGAGGTTTCAAAAAATTTTTCAGCAGAGTCCGGCGGATTGTCCGCAAAGGAGTTTTGCGATGCGAAAAGAAGCAAAAGAGAAAGAAAGATCAAATTCAGCAATATCTTATTAATATTGAACCTGAAACAGGGCATGTTCCAATTATGCATATTTTTTGGCGTGCGCCAAGCAATTTTAAAACTCATGCTTGAAGTTCAGCATGAATCCCGGGGAGCCGTTTCCAATCACTATATCAGCGATTGAGGGCGTAAGCTTGAGATGGAACTTCGACATCAATGGTGAAAACTGCCGGTTATAGCTTTTTGCACTCCACCAGGCATCAACAGCGGAGATTACACGGTTTGCCAGGGCCAGGCCGAGGGTGAAATTGGCGTTACGCCCCTGTGCCCTGGAGTCGTTTTTGATATCACGGAATTGCGTCTTCAGCTCATCCGACTCCCATTCCCAATCCCAATCGGGGGTCTCCGGGAAAAACGGATTGGTGCGGGTATAGACCCGCGATATTTTATTATATTCATCGCGATTGTCATAGAATCCGACCATATCATAGAAAAAATCATCTTTACCATCCGGAGTTACTCCTGCATACTGAATCGCAAAGTTGATATAATCATCCTCGAGCCAGGATTCCTTGTGCTTGAAATAGGCAAACGAAGCCCAGATACCGGTTTCGGCAATGAAGAATCCTGCCGCACGGCCGGTACGTCCCACATAGAGTTCACCCAGGCCGGGAAGCGCCAGGGAAAGCAAAACAGCGGTGGTAACAGATTTCCTATTCCCGGCGTTTTCATCCTCAAAGGCATAGATCTGATCATCCAGATCGCCCGTCTGGGCAAAAAAGCTCATCTCCTGGGGTGCAAAGAAGTGGCAGGTACTATCCTGCGCCTCCGATTTATCATCCGCAAACAAGGCGGAGGTTAAAAACACGATCAGCGTTATTGTTGAGATAAAATATTTATTCATACTGATTAATAGAAGTTATAAGTTAAGATAATCTTCGGAATTCTCTCCCCGTAATAGTCGGCCAGCCTGGCTTTCAAACGGACTTCAGAAAATCGATCCGCCTTCTTGTTCAGCTTGCGGGCTGAAAGTGCGGCATCAAAAGCCGAGATAATTCGGTTGGCAATGGATACGATAGCATAATTGCGCGCCGCATCAAACTTGCTGTTGGATTCATCACGCAATTGAAGATATGTCACCCGATGTGTTTTCGAGAGCGAATCGCCTTCATTGTAATCAGTATCCGCCCAGCCGAAGACGAATTGTTCATATTTGCCGATCATTTCATAATACTGCTGGGTTTTGAAATCGGGCAGATGATGTGTAAATGTCTGCGGTTCGCCATCCTCGCCTCTGTATGGTAGTGTATCAGACGGTACACCCATGACATCCACCAGCCAGGCACGGTAATCGCCGGGATCCCAGTATTGGTTGGCATAATCACGGTACTGGTCTTCCAGATCCTGTCCGTCACCATATTTGTTGATGTACTGGTACCAGCTGAAAATCTCTATCCCGAAAAACAGGCTTGCCTTCAGCTTTGAACCTGTGTATATTTCACCGGCGCCGGGAAGAATCAATGAATACAGAAAAGCCCGACCCACAGAATGATGCTTGAGCTTATAGAGATCATCCTCAAAACCGGGAAAATCATTAAAATTGTCGGCAAACAGCATATCCGGATCGGATATCCTTTCCAGCTGCCGCCGCTGCTCAAATTGATTCTTCTGCAGAAATTCACTGATCGTGTTGATGGAATCATCCTCCGCCGCCAGACCGCTGCCGAAAAGCAGGCAGAATATCAATACTGCGGGAAGAAACAGTTTTTTGCTGATCATATCTTTCTCCTTATTTATTTCACGACTGCGATATTCCATAACTGCACATCACTGGAACCCGCTCCGTTAACCTCCAGGCGGCAATGGTAGACGCCTGAGGGGAAGTTGTCGAGCTCCCAGGTATATTCATTGGCCGCTCCTCCGAGGGCCTGCATATTATCTTCGTAAACCAGTCTGCCAGCCAGATCATAAATCCGGATATTGGCCTCGGCATCGTCCGACAGCTCGAAACGTATTCTGGTGAACTCCCGGGCCGGATTGGGATAATTATAACATTGCGCCAGCAGCCCCTCCCCCGTATCGACGGACTGGATCGTTTTTCGTTGAAAATTTTGATGGTGACTGCCACCTCCAAATTGCAGATAAGGCTCGATTTCATCGCTCTCAATATACGGCAGGGTGAAGCTGTAAATCAAACCATCCCCGGTAACAGCATAGAGATTTCCGCGATTATTCAAATTGGGCGCAGCGGTGCTGAAAGCCAGAGAGGTCGTAACGCTCAATGGCGCCGCAATCGGCGAATTTACAATTCTTGATCCGTCCTCAGTCATTAAGAATATCTCACCATCCGGAGTACCGAACAGGATTTCCTTACGGCCGTCGCCGCTTACATCAACCACGATCGGGGTTGATGTTATAGTTCCTGCGGGCCGATGGATATCGGCGGTCTGGGGAAAGTTTCTGACCGGGGCGCCATTCAAATCATAGGCATAGACCTCGTTCTCACCTGTAAATATAACCTGGCTCCTGAAGCTCTCCGTGAAGGAGGGATACATTACCGGAGCCGAGCCAACTGTATGACCGAGATTTATGGGATTGTTATCCATATAATCCCGAAATCTCTCGCCGTCAGATTCGAATGTGTACATGTGTCCCTCGGAGGTCAGCGCAACAACCCTGACATTGGAAGTCGTGTCAACAATTCCCGATGTAAATCCGGCCACCTCGCCGGGGACCGAAACAAATACAGATGGATTTTTTAGATCATGGATAAAGTAATTTTTCTGCTCCGCCTCTTCAAGGTAGTTGAGCGCAAAGGCATGATTAAAATCTTCCGAGATTGAAAACTGCTGTATGTTGTTGAAAGCGATCGTCTGTGAAAGGGTCTCTCCGGCAGACGAAAGAATATAAAATCCTCCGTCGGAGGTACCGACCAGAAGCTCGTAGCCGTCGGAATTAGCATCGGCTTCAGCTACAACAATGGATGTTGAAACCGCAAAGTTTGACAGATCATTGACAACGACCCGGTCAGCGAGGCCGTTATTATCCAGATCCTGCATCTTATAGAGGTAGACCTCGCCAAACTCGGTCCCGACCGCAACTTCGGCGATCCCGTCATTGTCGAGATCGAATACCGTAGGAGCAGTTGTGATACGCCTCACCGCTCCCATCGCGCCGAGGACCCTGAGTGTATCGATATATGTTATTTCGTTCAATGGTCCACGGGGAGTCGATCTTCGCTCAGAGATTACTTCTGCACCCGGCACGGGCGGGATGATGAAATCGCCGTCCGCTTTAAATCCCAGGAGATAGTTTTTGCCGGACACAAACACCTCATCTATACCATCGTGATCTATATCATACAACACCGGTGGAAAATGGGACGAATCTGTATGATGCGGCCATCCCGCGGTTTTAACCTCCTGGTCCAGATCGAAATACATAATAGTATCGTTGCCGCTGATATCGGCAATATCTATTCCAGTATAGGCGATTGAATTTGACCTGGTGGAGGGATTGGTATTGGGGCCGAAATGATCGTTGCGGTTGGCCTCGAACATATCTTCGGCCCTCCCGAAGTTGGTCCAGTATTCTCCTCCGAAATCGATAATACCGTCAGCTTCGATCAGGCGCAGAAACGGCCTGTTTTCCCAGGGCTCGAACTGGTCGTCAAAACCCTCGATATAGTACCACTGCAAATCGTTGTCATAAAAATTATTGAGGCCGTCGTTATCATAATCCAGCCACGCCACCGATTCATCCACATGCCAGATTACCATACCGGAACCGGGCATCAGAAAATCATATTCACGGGTCAGGGGGGCGGGCTGTCCGGGCGGAACCACATCGGGATTGGGCGCAGGGCCCAGGATTACCCCGGTACCGTCAAGATCGGCCTTGAGGCTCGCTCCGCCGTCACGGTCGGGGTCAATCTGCCGGTTTTCAATAAGAAAATATTCATTTTCCGAAATCGGCACCTTGTAAATCTTGCTTGTATTGGAGGCCAATTCGGCCGCCATAACATCCAGATTGATCCCCTCTTCAACCACAACAACATCATTGAAACCGAGATAGGCACGCGACCAAGCTTCCGGGTAGAGCGGGATTGTGCCCAATATAGTACGGGTAAGTTCAAAACCCAGGTCCACCCCGGTGCCGAAACCGTTATTATCCATCAGCGAGAAATCGCCCACGAAAGTGTTGAACCTGTGTGTGTCGTACAGGTCAACCAGGCCCAGTTGATGGCCAAACTCGTGGGCCATTACCGCATTCAGCGCCGTGGCGCGGTTATCCTGCGAGGCCGTCTCCGGCATTATCATACCTTCCATTATCAGTATTGTACTGTCTTCAACCGGCACAGGCTCACCCATAATGATGAATCCGGTGAAGAGATCATGCGGAGTGGGCGGGAATCCCAGGTCGTTCTGCCTGTCGCTGCCGGCATGAAAAATCACAAAGACGTCATACTCAATCCAGTTGATATCATCATCCCGGTCGGCCAGCCTCAGGGCATCATAAAACAACTCGCCCAAACCGAACTCCGGGCTCTGCGAACCATAGTAACCCATAGTGTGCTCGAGCGTGTAGACGCTGTCTGAATCAGCCGGAAACACCGTTCCCTCGATCGTCAGATTGCCGTTTGAAACAGTGTGCCAGTAATTATTCAGCGCTTCAATATGCTTCTCGAAGTATTCGCGGTTATGGGGGGCCGGATCTATGCCATGCTTCTCTTCTTCCAGAAATTGCTCGTAGGTGCGGAAATCGAACTGCCCTGTTCCGGTAGTGGAATCATCATCCGGGCTTTCATCCTGGAATTGTACCCGCACCGCACACATCTTCAATGTCAGCGGAGCCTGGGCCGAAAGCGAGGTCTCCGGCAGGAGCGATTTGCCGCTGCGCTGAAGTCCCAGCAAATTCTGCTGAGAAACATCACTCTTGAATCCGCCGTGAGGATGACGCTGATAATCTGGCTCTGCCTCATTCTTATTCAGTTCGTTTATCTCCAGTACCCCGGCCCCAAGAGTGCCGCAGAGGAGCATCAGAAATCCCGCAATTAAAAGCAGCCCCGTTGTCTTTTTATTCTTCATGTTCATCAACCGTATGGACTCCTATATTCTTCCTGTCAACGAGAATCTAACTGTATTTGCCAGGGGCACTGTATCCGAGGACGGTATGTATGCGAAATCAAATCTGAATCCGCGATACTGAATACCAACTCCGAGCGTTGCGGTCTTGACCTGGCCCACCTGGTCATATATGTAGCCGGCGCGGAAGGCTATGAAGGAACCGTACCAGTATTCGAATCCCACGTTCTCGATTGCCTCCTTGAGCTCCTCCGAGAATCCGTCGTCCAGTCCGGTCAGCATCTTATTGATCTCGGCAACCAGCATGAGACGATTATAGGGATTGTCTATGAGTTTATATGAAAGGCCGAACGCCAGGTTTCTCGGCAGCGGGTCGGACTGGGCCGCATCGATATAAGCTATATCGGGACCTAAATTGGTCACCGCCGCTCCAAATGTCAGGCGTTTGGCCGGCCGGTATAAAAGACCGATATCGATTCCCAGCGAAGATCCCGTACCCTCTCCAATCTCCGCCCCGGCGCCCTGATCGGAAAGGCGCGAGTATATCCATTTGGCGGTAAGACCGGCGGAAAGACTATTGGACATCTTCTTGCCGTAGCTCAGGCCGATAGCCATATCAAACGAATTAAAAGTACCCATGATTTCATTGTATTCATTGACGCGGACAAGTTCACCATAACTCAGGAAGGTAACATTTATGCCCACAGTACCCCATTCCTCACCCAGATGATTAATATAGGAAAGGAATTCATAGTATATGTCATCAGCAAGCTCCGGCAGCCAGTTGGCATGCATACCTGTTATCTCCGACTTGGCCGAAGCGAAAACCACAACCTTATTGGGTGTGGCATACCAAGTTTCGCCGTCCCTGGATATAATATCGATAGTTCTTTGTTTTTCCAGCCCTTCCTGGTAGAAGTAGCCAAACCGCTCGTCGGAATACTGGACCAGTCCCTTTTCGGTTCCGATGTAGACCTTGGAACCATCATCCATCAAGGATGTGATTTTGCTGGCCAGCGGATTGGAAGAGATATACACAGTTTGACCGGCCGGAATCTTGTTGGTTGAAATTCCGTTGAAATCGCGGATTTTTCTCGCCAGCTGATCAATCTGGACCTCATTGTCGGTATCCAGAAAATCGGCCGCGATTTCCTCGACCGTCATTTCCTTTTCAGCAGTGTAGGGCTTATAACCGAAGAGCGTGAACTTTCCGTCATAGAATATTTTCACCCCGTAATCGGTTCCGACCCATAGACGGCCCTCGGAATCATAGGTCATAACGTTAATCTTGTGTGTCAGGGAGTAAGCGAACGGGATTTTCAGTTCCTGGCCCGGATCGGGGATATCCGACTCAAGTCCATTCATCATCTTAGTCTGGTAGATGGCGTTTATCAGGGAATTCTGATCGGAATAGCCGATAAAGTCACGCATTATCTTCTGAATTGTATCATTAACAGAGGCCTCGTAGACAAAATAGTCGGTCCATTCAGCACCGTTAAACCTGTAGAAATTGTCCTCTGAAACCGCCCAGACTCTATTCCTTGCGTCGGCATAGACCAGGTAGAGACCGGTGTCTTTAATTCCCTGTTCCTCTCCAAAGATCTGCCATGACCCGCGCTCGTACAAGGCCAATCCGACCGGAGTGGCCACCCACAGCGATTGATTGTCGGGGGACGAGAGAGAAGTTATTTTGCTCGAGGGGAGCCCGCTTTGTTCAGTGAACTTGCGCCACTCTTTCTCCTTGGTATCATAGCGATACAGGCCCTCGTCCGTGCCGACCCAGAGATATCGTCCCATGCCCGCAATTGTCGTGGGCTCGGAATTGAGGGCCAGGTTGAATGGAATAATTATCTTGTCGGGCAGGCGGCGATGGTCGACCCGGGCGGCATGAAATGCCAGCCGGTCGATTGTCTCCATGCTCAGTTCCCCCGCCTCAAGAGCAGCTTCGGCCTGGTTAATAAATTGCCTCAGCTTTTCCTGGTCCAGCGTCAGGTTGAGCCAGGCGGTCTTCAGGAATTCGAGCGATTCAATCAGATTATCGGCGCCGTCCTGAGGCAGCTTTTCCTCCAGACGCTGCACCAGATCGTTCAGACGTTCCCAGGAAACATCCGTGTTTATCTCAACCAGGGCCATCTTCTTATCTTCAATATCAGCATCTTCTTCCAGGGAGAGCTTCTGGTAGAGGACCTCCTCCAGGGTGGCTCCGCGTTTCGGATTGAAGGTCATACCCTCGAGCCAGTCCTGACCGTTAAAATGCAGGAGGCCCTGGCTGCTGAGAGCCCAGATATCGTATTTGCGATAATTGGCCTCGGGCAATCCGTTTTCTACCAGCGCCACGGTTGTCAGGTTTTTACTCCATGGCGAGGCATAATCTTTCCACAGAGACAGCAGCAGGCTGTAGGGGACTTTAACCGCTTCAGGACGTGAGAGCTCGCCGGCCTTGTCGACCACAAGCATGATCTCGCCGTATTCCTTCTCATTTATCTCGCCGTCCTCCAAAGCAAAGTTTATCTTCTCATCCAGAAAGCGGATGGTCTCCTCTTTTACCTTGAGCTCCTGCCAGTCGGCCACCAGCCTCTCGAAGTAATCATCTATCTCGGCTTCTTTTTTATCGCTGTCAAAGTAATCGATCAGTCTTTTTCTCTGCCGGTTAATTTCCTGGAAGGAAACTCCTGTATTTTCCTTTGCCACCGATCTCACCGCGAGTTTGTAGAGTTCACGTTCGCTGGTGTTGATATTGGAGATCACATAATAGAGGATGGATTCATCCTGGTTTACATTAAAAACCTGGTAGGAGACTTCCCCTTGATTGGCCGTCCTGAAAACTCCCTCCGGCCGGAAAGAGAAATTCTTGTAAATTTCCGCTTCATCTTTATTCAATTCGCCCTTGAGAACCTTGAGCGCCAGATCGGATATGTGGGGATTATAATCGACCTTGAATGTATGGTACTCGCTGGCCAGCGGATACATGCCCAGGCCTGCCGGGTTCCAGTGAGTGGTTGTAGCATCATCGGCAACAGCGACGAAAGCCTCACCCATACCAGCAGCGCGGGCGCCGGCGGCAATCCTGAGAAACAGAACAGCAGCATCAGACACGCCGGCCTGTAGTTGTGCGGTAGCGGACAGTAAAATTGTTAAAGCCACCAGAATGATGAGGTACTTTTTCATTGTATTCCTCCGGTATTTCTATTTTAGAATTACAAGCTTTCCGAATTTCTCTAAACTTATATTATCGGCCATGCCCCCGGCCGTTCTTATAGATAGTTTATATATATATACACCATTAGCCAATTTGTCGCCCAGATTATCGCGGCCGTCCCACAGGGAGGACAGGTTCTCGCCTTCCCGCCCCGGTAAGTTCCTGAGTGTATGAATCTTGCGGCCGTTCAACGTGAATATGTCAATACTCACCTCGGAAGCATCCGAAGAGAGCTCATAATAAAACTGCGTTTCATCCGAAAACGGATTGGGAACATTATATAATTCTGCTATCTCCGGCGCTTCGGCAGAGCCGATGGCGATACGGTACTCGGCCAGCGATGAATTATTGGCCGAATCCCAGGCCTTTATTTTCAAAGTATAATTTCCATCCTCAACTTCGGGAAGCACCAGTTCGGCTTCACCGTTTTGGTACGAACCCGGATAATAAATAAATTTATCTGTTAAATCAAAAGTATAAAATGGATCATCATCCAGATTCAGTTCAAATTTATGCCCCACCTCGCCCGACAGGTTGATTCCGGAGCTGTCAAAAAGCTCTATTCTCAAGCTGCTCTGCTGCGGCACCACCACACCATCCGCTAACAGCTCTTCACCCAGAAAGGTCTTTATCTCCGGGGCAAGCGAGTCGGTAATTTCAGAGACGGTGCCCGAAACCCTGATGGAATCGAGTGATCCCGAGGCGCTCACATTCTGACCGGCAGACTCCGCATAGGCGGATATTCTGGCATTTTCTCCGCCATAGGAGATATCTTTGGGGACCACAAACTGAAGGCTGAACCGTCCGCCCGAGACATCCGTCTGTCCGCGGAAAATCCGCGCCCCCGGCATGGTATAGTCCAGATCGTAAACGCTGCTGCCGCTGACAATACGATATGTTTTCTCCTGCTGATTGTCAAAAACTGCGACCGTAACATTGCCGTTAAAATCGGCCAGGAGGCTGCTGTCCAGGTCCTGAACCTCCCCCTCCACAGTAATCAGGTTCAGCGCCGCCAGAGAATCCAGCTCATCGCTGTTAAATGCTATTCTGTATTGCGGCGCAGCCAGTCTCATCACCGGATCGCCGAACATGATAAATTTCTTGTCGTTCTCGCTCGGCATGGAGGCCTGCTGCCTGAGGAATTTGGCCACATAGACCGCCTCAGCCAGGGAAAAGCCCTGATCCGAGAAGAGCACCTCGAAAAGTTTATAGTTAAAATCAGCATTGGGCCCGCTGTAAACCAGCCGTGTGGTAGCCACGGAGGCGATAGCGCCGCCGTCATTATAACGGAAGAAGATTTCCGCCATACCTTCGTCGTAGGGACTGTCGAATTCACCTATCGAGCAGGAGGCGGCCATCACAACTGTCAGCTTCTCCTCGTTATGCAGGGAGGGGATATCCTCATTTCTGAATATGCGCTCATCTGTCCAGAGCCGAGGGTTGCCATGCCCGACAAAATTGACCAGAAGCGTGCCGTCGTTAATCGACTCTATCAGTTTACGCTTCGCGCCGGGCTTCTCGCCTTTGGAATCGAGCTCATATTCTATCAGATATATTTTGTTTTTGTCAAATCTGTCAGGGGAATAAAGGTTGGCAAGATTCTCGGCCTGATATGTGTGGTCGGGTTCCTTATATGATACCCCCGGCTTGTTTTCGTCGTCGGCCACAAACGTCAGTGAGTTCTGCCAGCTGCCCAGGTTGCTCCCCTGTTCGTAGAGGGCCAATTTGGCGATAAAGTTCGTGACTTCGGCGGCGTTTCTGACGGGCCATCTCCCGACGATCATGTCCGGCCCGCTGTCGGCAGGATAGCTTGAATCGGAATCCAGCCAGCCGCCATTATCAAACAATATATAATTTTCATCCGAAACTGTCAGATCGCCCTCTACGACAAAGGGCGGAATGAAATTCTGTCTGGCGGTGCCGGTGTAACCCATATAATCGTAGATTCCATCTCCTCCCAGGACCACGAATGAGGGTGAGGGCTCAGGCCAGTGCTCGAAAGCGTGATGGAGAAAGTCCCTGATTGCCACCGGGTCGAACATGCCGCCCGAAAAATGGGCATAAACATCTTCCGCCGAAGCAAGATAAACCGAGTAGCCGTCAGCTTCGCGCAATGTCCCGTAAGCGCCGAAGGAAGGCAGAAATTCCTCGGGAGCGATTACAATCAGATCATAGCTTTGACCGGGATCTATCAGATTAGCCACGGTCATCGGTCGGACATCTGCAGGACTTCCCAGCGAGGCCTCCTCTGCCAGCGCGAATCGGTGAAATCCCGGATCGGCCTGATCATACTCAAAGGTCAGCGTCCTGGAAGACGCTTCCTTGACCGCGCGTATCAGTAGTTTCTGGTTAAAAATATCTGTCGCATCGCAAATGACATAAGTGCTGTCAGCAGTAATGGCATTTACATTGTAGTGATAAACGCCCGGATCTGTCTGACCGTAGAATGTGAAGGTTCCTCCACGATAGCGCAGTTGCCTCCTGTATTCCAGTTCCAAAAAGTCCAGGACATGATCGCCGCGGATATTGTTATTGATGGTTATCATAAGTGAATTCAATCCGCTCGCAAAACGGTAACTCCAGAATGATCCCCTTGTTACATAAGGACCGTCAACAACATTAGAGGAATCCGGTTCAAAGCCGTTTATCTCTATATGAGGAGATCGTCCGGCGACCTGTATGTCCAGCCGGTTGAGATGCTCTATAGGCTCCCGATCCTCGATGTTTATGAACTGCTCGAAGCTGTTGCCCTCACGCCAGTACCATGAATAATAATCAAATATTGTACCATTAATGTCGAGAAGGAAATTATTCTGTTCGTATCTTCTTTTATCTGTAAAACCGCTGACCCCCTGCCCCGAGTTGCGTGGTGTGACTATTACAGTATCCATGCGAAGCGGATCGGAATCACCGCCCGGGCCGAGTGACATAAACACCGTTCCATAGGGAGTATAATGGTTATGGGTGTAATTCAGTTCGGCAGCGGCAGTATCGTAATAATAATAATTGGCTGAGGGAAGATAGAAAGCAATATAATCCTCCGGATCAAAACTGGCGTCAGCCTCGCCTTTGACATGAATGGCAATTTCATTGAGCTGTGGATAAGGCCCGCCGATCTCGACATTCAACGGTTTCCCACCCGCCCAGAAAACGCGAAACAGACGCGGATCCAACGTGCCGACATCAATTCCGGCCGAGCTTAAATCCTGGGATGTGATTTTCTGTATCCCAGTCTGGCCAAAATCCAGCTTGACCCAATTTTGATATTTGTCGAAAATATTTTCTCTGGCTTGAAGCGCTATATTCTCAGGACGGGCTGCCTCTCTCCAGCTGCGCGCCTGCTCATAATTCAATAGCAAGCCCGACAGGAGGTTCTCGAATGCTCCTTCATCGGAGAATCCGAAAGATTTATCAAATGCATCCGCAGGAGCATTGAACTTCACCGATACGGTCATCTCAATCAGAAGCCTGCCCCTGCCATTTTCGATTATCAACGGATATATGTTCAGCGACTGGCTGTTTTGCGAGCGGATCCGGGCCGGGGGTCTTATTTCCAGCGGTTCTGCCGAAAATCCTTTATTGCCGGGATCAGCGTATTCAATCGAGAACGGGTCGGACCACAGTGATGAAACAATTTGATATTCCAATCGTGCCTCGAAGGGGGCGCCAAGTACTATTGTTTTAACCGGCAATGGAGCGGACTGGTCTGCCGACAGATTTTCACATCCCCGGACATACAGCACCTTTCCCCCGCTCTCGCCGTCATAAGACCAGGCCGTATCATCCGGTGTATATCTGAAGACCAGTTCGTCGGCGCCCTGGCTGAGAATATCGATATCACCATAAATTCCACCGGAGGCGGAGACAGTTCCAGCGCTCAGTATGAATATGAGTGCAAGGCTGGAAATAATGGTGCTGAGGTTAGCAATTCCTTTTATCATTCGCCTTGAAAAAAAAGGGCACAAAAAAACCGGAAATCTGCTATCCGGCCGCCGGCCGTATAGATCGTCAAAGGGGTACTTCAAAACTCGCTACTAATCCTTCTAAAATTCAAAATTAGCTGAACCCTTTAACGATTACTCTATACGACTCCTCTCTTTCAAATTACGAGTGGGAATTTATTGGATAACTCCCCAATTGTCAAGAAGTTTTAGTTACTGATTAAAACCCAAAAACCTCCGGGAGTTCCCAATATATACGTGTTTTCGCAAGTTAAACATTGCAAGAAAAGGGCCAAAACCCGGGGTTTCCGGCCTGAAAGCACATAACTTAATATATTCTAACGAGTTAGAGCTATCCGGACGGAGTCTGATCGGAGGCGATTTAGACCTTTATCATGATGATATGTGCACATCCGGTTAAAATCTGTGCAGAGTTCTGACAGATATGCGCTATTTACTTCTCGCCCAGTTTCTCCTCCAGCTTGGAGACTGTTTCGATCAGGCTGTCAACTTTTTTCTCCAGAGCTTCCAGGTCGGTCTTTCTTGCCACCCGCATCCTGCTCATCTTGTCCTCGACCTCGGCCGAAACCTTGTCCCTGAAGGTCTTGACATTCTCATCCACTTTGTCCATCAGCTCGATGACCGCATCGGCACGTTCGCCTTTTTTGACCTCTCCCTTCTTGACCATCTCATCGATCAGATTCTCGGCCTTCTCCCGGGTCATCTCGAACGCCCCCAGACCAAACAGGTAAGTTTTCTTTAAAATATCCACAGCGCCTTCTCCTTCCGCTATGATAAGTTTGATTATCTCGGATTTTGACTCGGTATCCTTCCAGCGCTTCATATCCGATAACAATGCCTGCCCCAGCACCCGCGAGGTGATATCGCGTCCGCTTTTGGAATCGACCACCTTGACCCGATTGCCCCTTCTGATAATCTCAACCAGATCCTCGAGCGTAATCGAGCAATTGGCCTGGGGATCATATAAGCGCCGGTTTGAATACCGCTTAATCAGATACATATTGTATTTTAGTGCATTGCACCATAAATGTCAATAAAAAAATGCGGGCTGGAAATATTATGGGTCAGCGTTTTCCGATGGAAACGAGGACGACATTGATGATTTCGAGCAGGCGATCGCCGGAGAAAGGTTTTTTGATGAACATATCTCCGCCCACCTTGAAGGATTTCCCTGAATCTTCACGGGAATCTTTTCCGGTCAGGAACAGGACCGGGATGTTTCTGGTATCCGGCCTTTTTTTCAGTTCCTCGCAGATCTGGTACCCATCCATACCTGCCATCATAATATCGAGAAGTATCAGGTCCGGCTTATAATCCAGCACCCGTTCCACAGCCACGATTGCAGTATTCTCCGTAACCACTTCGTAGCCAGAGGATTTCAGGAACGCTTCGATGACCTCGGTGATTTCCGGCTCGTCATCGATAACCAGTATTTTGGCCGGTTTGACCTTCTGCTTGGGAATGGGTATTTTTGTACTCATCACTGATATTATCGGCCTTTTGCAGAGCCCGCTTTAACGCAACTTCAGGTATCCTAATCTGAGGCAGCAATTTTGATCACTTCGACCAGCTCTTCGATCCGGAACGGTTTCTTTACAAAAAGCTGACCGCCGGCCTCAAAAGCCTTCCCCGAGTCATCCTGAGGATCGACACCTGTCAGAAAAATTACGGGAATATCGGCCGTCTCGGGATTCTTTCGCAGCAATTTGCAGAATTGATAGCCATCCATCTGGGGCATAATTATGTCCAATACAATTGCATCGGGCTTGAACTCGCTCGCGATTTCAAGCGCCCGTTCGGCATCATTGGATGATCTGACATCAAACCCTGCGGCATCCAGGAGCTCAGACAGGGAATCCAGCACTTCCGGCTCGTCGTCAATCGATAATATCTTTATCTCTCTATCCATAAAACACTACATCCTCTCACTGTTTCTATCGGAAAACCAGCTTCAAAATGTAGCGATGTGGACAAAAAAGAATGCTGCCGGGAGAATTAATCAGCGCAGCAATTCCTCGTAGAAGTCCGGACGCCTGTCTTTGATGAGATCGTTGAACTCGGTGGGCATCTTCTCCAGGCTCTTGCGCAGGTCAATATCTTTGACCGCCACGGCGGGTTTGTGTTTTCCGGCTCGCACCAGGACGTTACCGTCAACGTCAGTGATCTGGCTCATTCCGGTAAATTTAAGGGTCTCATCTCCGACCGTATCTGAACCGACGCGATTTGCGGTTACTGTGAAGATGCGGTTTTCTATCGAACGGATGGGCATTGTTATCTGACAGTAATTAAGTACCAGATTGGAGGGGTGGCAGACAATATTGGCTCCCCGCAAAGCCAGCACGCGGCAGGCTTCCGGAAATATATAATCGAAGCAGATCATCATACCCAGCCTGTATTCATAAAACGGGAAAGCCTTGAACTTAAGATTCCCGCGGTTGAAAATAAACTGCTCCTTGTAAAATAGATGGACCTTGCGATAAAGATGCACATCCCCGGCCGGCGTGATGTAAACCGACGAATTGAAACAGCGACCGTCTTTCTTCTCGGCAATCCCGATAACGAAGGCACATTTTTTCTGCCTGGCCAGGGAGATGAATAACTTCGTGGTCCTGCCCTCCGGAATTTCTTCCGTGTATTTTACCAGCTCTTCCCGTGACGGGAAAAAATACCCGGTCGAAAAGAGCTCGGGAAGGACCAGGAGATCTGCATCAACCTGCTCAATGAGCGCGACAGCGTTGTCTATATTTTCCTTTTTCTTACCGAACTCTGGTTTTGTCTGAACATACCCGACTCGCATCTGAACCTCCTGGACAACTACATGAATTAACCGGAAAAGCCATTATATTTATACGGATAAAGGCAGTTCTATGATAAAGCGTGCGCCCTCAGGCTCAATATTTTCGGCGCTCAGATTACCATTATGATCGGCCACTATCCTGTGGGAGATCGAAAGTCCCAGGCCTGTGCCATGCTCCTTGGTCGTGAAATAAGGGGTGAAGATCTCATTGATTTTGTCCGGGTCGATTCCCCTGCCTGTATCCTCTATACTTATTTTCACATTTTCATTTTCAGTTTCGCTTCTTATTACAATCCTGCCGTCACCGCCAATGGCCTCCATCGAGTTTCTGATCAGATTTACTATGACTTTTTTCATTTCCGCCGGATCGATCTCGACCCGGATATCACCATCCAGCTCCCTCTCGATCCTGATATTCTGTTCAGCCGCCTCGCTATGCAGCAGGGCAATAGAATCCTCTATGAAGTCCCTGAGATTGACCTTCTCCTTATTAAGATGTCCTGATCTGGCCAGCGCCAGGAATTCGGCAATGATGGCATTCAGCCGTTCTATCTCGGTCTTTATGGTTGTGGCGAGATTATTGAAACCCTCCTTGTCATCGGCGACTTCGAATTCCGATTTCAGCCTCTGCGAGGCTATCGCTATCGCATTCAACGGATTTCTGATTTCATGCGCCACACCCGCTGCCAGCGTGCCCAATTCGGAGAGCCGTTCAGCCTGTTTGGCCTGCGATTCCAGGCGTTTCCTTTCGGTAATATCATAGGCTATCCCGACCGCGCCCTGAAATTCTTCATCTCTTCCCACAAGCTGCGAGGATGTGGCCAAAAATGTGCGCTGCCGGCCTTTCTGATTTGTGAAGCTGATCTCGCGGATAACCGCTTCCTCCAATTCACCGCCCAGTTCTTTTATCATGAAATTGTCGTCCGGGAAGATACTATCATAGTCTTTGCCGATTATATCGGCCCCTTTCAATCCAAATATTCTCTCGGTTTTGGGATTTACCAGTATGATCCTGTTTTCCGAATCTACGGCCACAACTGCGCTCTCAATTCCGCCCAGGATGTTGGAAGTGATGTTTTTAAATTGTTCATATGCGACCGCCACTGAACGGTAACTCTGGTTAACCATAACGATCGTCACCACAAGAAATGTCAGCAGGAACAGGATCCCGCCCAATATCGCCATCTGGGTTTTAAAATTCCTGGCTACCTGATTATACCCCGTAAGTGACAGCCCCACTCTAAGTACGCCCGGGGGAAGATCGAGCGTCTCGAATCTCCTGGCGACTTCCAGAACCTCCTCTCCCTCGAAAATAAGCCTCCTGCTCAGTTCGACTTCATTTTCAAATACTTCCTGAAGGAAAGTGTCACTGCTCATGGCCAGCACGGGCTCGAGCTTCCGGGAGGACATCATCACACCTTCGGCTCCCTGGATGAAGATATAGTCTATTGCCGGCTGGTTTCCAATATTTTGGATCATATACCCGATCCCGATACGGCGGTTGAAAAAATCCAGCCTCTGATAATTCATGAAGACCACAATCGCCCCCGGCCTGGTTTCGCTTGAAACAGCCGCCACAAGCTGATCGGCCTCGGAAATTTCGGTGCCTGACAAAACAAACTGCCCCACCCCGGCCTTGCCCTGAATGATGGCCGAAAGCGGCAGGCGCTGCCTGATCTCCTCATCATATGCCTCGCCTATCGCTCCAACATAATTGGAGAGTTCAATAGTCCCGGAGCTGTCCAGAATATCGACACGGTTGAAACCCAGAAGCTGGCAGATATTGTTCAGACGCTCGGGTGTCAAATTGCCCTGGGCATGGTCGAAATCAATCAAGGATGCGGCATCGACAATGTTGTCGGTCACCAGGTCATCGACAAGATCTGTGGCGCGAATCGTATTCTGCGAGGCTATAAAGACCGCCTCTATCAATGCGCTGCCCTCGCGGTTGAGCATGCGCAGCATGTTATGCTGGTTTTCGCGAATGCCGACCACTATTATAGCCAGAAAGATCAGTGCCAGCACGAATGCAGTTAATATCAGGAATTTTGGCTTGATCCTGGTGAACCGTACTGCTGATTTTTTCTTTTGGTCGAATTTCTGCATCATTTGAATCTAAACCCGGCAGATGTTAGTGTCAAGATAAATGCATTTTGCGGATCATTCATGATTCGGCTTTTTACCCCTGAAAACACTGAGGATTAGTGCAACCAGGATTATGAGACTGGCAACTTTGAAAGCTGGACTTATGCCTGCCATGAATTGCGCAGCCTCCGAAAGAGCCTTGCCCTCGCTATATGTATCGCGGAAGAAAGTGAACATTATAACTGAAATCGCTATTCCGAAGGTGATTCCGGAAGTCCGCATCAGGGCATTAAAACCCGAGGCGACACCCACATATGATCGCGGAACTGCCGAGAGTATTGCATTGGTATTGGGTGAACCAAACATGCCCATGCCGAAGCCTACTATAAACAGGTGCCAGACTATTTCGAAATGGGATGCGCTCCGGTCCAGGGATGAGAGCATGTAGAGACCGACGGCAAGTATTCCCAGCGCTATCGTGGCCGGTATACGGGTGCCGATTTTATCTGAAATCCAGCCGGCAAAGGGAGCTATCAGAAGCATCGAAAGCGGAACAGTCATCATAAAAAGTCCCAGAATCTGGGGCGAAAACCCCTGCACATTCTGCAGATAAAACGGCATCAGTATTGTATTCGACATCAGTCCCACAAAAGCCAGGAACGCACACAGGCTAGATAGGCTGAAGTAGCGAATTCTGAGCAGTGTCAGGTTAAGAATCGGATTGGGGACCCTCAGTTCGTTATGAATAAATATTCCCATAATTACCAGTGAACCAAGCACCGGGCCGAAAACCATCGGGCTCCGCCAGCCATAATCAGTCCAGAGGTTCACTCCCAGAAAGAACGCCCCCAGGCCCACTATCATAAAGATCGATCCGCGCCAATCGAATTTGTACTCTTTTGTAGCAGAGGGATTATTCGCCAGGTTCCTCATGGAATACATAATAGCGATAGCTCCGATCGGAAGGTTGATCCAGAAGATCGAGCGCCATCCCAGGTGTTCGATCAGGAAGCCTCCCAGCACCGGCCCTGAGGCCAGCCCTACCGAAACAACCGTGCCGACTATGCCCAGTATACGGCCGCGCTGATGGGGCGGGAAACCCCTGGCGATCAGTCCCTGATTCGAGCTCATCAGCACCGCCCCTCCCAGCGCCTGAAAAGCACGTGAGAAGATCAGCATGTATATTGAAACTGAGAATGCGCAGAGGCCGGAGCCGATGGTGAAAAGCGTGAAACCGATCACGAACTGTCTGCGCTCACCCCATACATCGAGAAGCTTGCCGCCTACCAGGAGCAGAGCCGCCATGGTCAGGATATACGATAAAGCCACCCATGAGACCACATCCACATCAGCGTTGAATTCTTTCGAGAGCGTGGGCAGGGCGACATTTACAATCGAGGAATCGAGCGTACCCATAAAGGCCGCCAGCGCGGCCACCCCGAAATATATCCATTTATCTGAATAGTCTTGCGTATGTTGTTGCTCTTGTTTCTGCATCATCTCCGTATTTCTGTCACGCCCGAGCCTGGCTGAAATGTCAATTCCCCGTCAAAAGCCGGACTTTCAGCTTTCAGGAATTGACCTGCGAAAATGCCAATATGGTACATACGAATCGAATTGGCAAACAAAAAGCCGTCCGGGGGCTGCCCGGACGGCTCAGTGGGATTGGTGAGTTTCATTATCCCATCTGTTTGCTGACAGTTAACCCGCCTGCCAGCTGAGAGTCGATCGGTATATTTCTATACCGACTGCTATTTCATATTATCTATAATGTGCGTTGCATACTGAGAAGTTCCCACTTTTGTTGCACCTTGCATCTGGCGCTCCAGATCGTAGGTTACGGTCTTGTTCTGAATTGTCTTCTCAATCGCATTCTCGATCATGGTCGCGGCCTCTTCCCAGCCCATATATTGCAACATCATAACGCCGGAGAGAATCACCGAACTGGGATTTATTACATCTTTATCGGCATATTTCGGGGCTGTTCCATGGGTGGCCTCGAAAAGTGCGATATAATCACCGATATTGGCGCCGGCAGCCATACCCAGACCGCCCACCTGCGCGGCAGCGGCATCGGAGATATAGTCGCCGTTCAGGTTGGGAGTGCAGACGACCTCATATTCATCGGTACGGGTCAAAATCTGCTGGAACATGGAGTCGGCGATCCGATCCTTTACGACGATTTTGCCTTCCGGCTGTTTACCATCGTATTTTTCCCAGAGCTCATCCTCGGTAATGGTAACGCCGCCGAATTTCTCTTTGGCCACTTCGTAACCCCAGTCACGGAAGGCGCCTTCGGTATATTTCATGATATTGCCCTTGTGCACCAGTGTGACCGATTTGCGTCCGCGGTCAATGGCATACTGTATTCCCTTAACAACCAGGCGCTTGGAGCCGAAGGCAGAGATCGGCTTGATGCCGATTCCGGAGTTCTCACGGATATTGGCGCCCATCTCATTGACCAGGAATTCCCGCACCTTATCGGCCTCCGCCGTTGTTCCGCGATATTCAATACCGGCGTAAACATCTTCGGTGTTCTCGCGGAAGATCACGATGTCCATCTTTTCGGGACGTTTGACAGGCGACGGTGTGCCCTTGTAGAATTTGACCGGACGCACACAGGCATATAGATCGAGCACCTGGCGCAGGGTCACATTCAGGGAACGAAATCCCCCTCCCACAGGAGTGGTCAAAGGACCTTTGATAGCCACTATATAATCACGGATAGCGTCGATGGTATCCTGTGGAAGCCATTCACCGTATTTATCATTAGCTGATTCTCCCGCGAAGACATCAAACCAGACGATTTTCTTCTTGCCGCCGTAGGATTTCTCTACAGATGCATCCAGAACGCGTCGGGCAGCTTTCATAATATCACGGCCGATACCATCTCCCTCGATCACAGGTATAATCGGATTATCCGGGAATTTCAGTTCACCGTCAACAATGGTGATCTTTTCTCCATTTTCGGGAGGAGTAATCATTTTATAAGCCATTTATCAATTCTCCTTAGCTGTTAGTATCCGAGATCTTTAAGATGTTCTTTATAGGTGGCTGCTGATTTTTGAAGCGACTGTAATCCCTCTTCGCCCAGGTCTATCTCGAGAATTTTCTCGACGCCGTTGGCTCCCAGGACAATCGGCAGGCCGATATATAAGTCTTCTATACCATACTGTCCGGTGGCATAGGCAGATGCGGGCAATACACGCTTGCGGTCAAGGAGAACTGCTTCAACCATCTGCACCGAGGCCATAGCCGGGGCGTAGTAGGCTGAGCCGGTCTTGAGCAGCTTGACGATTTCTCCGCCTCCCATGCGGGTACGCTGCGCGATCTCTTCGATTCTATCCTTGGGTATAAGCTGTGTGATCGGGATACCGCCCACTGTGGTATATTGCGGAAGCGGAACCATCGTATCGCCATGACCTCCCAGAACCATAGCCTGGATATCAGACATGGAGACATTAAGCTCCATTGCCACGAATGTACGGAAACGGGTGGAATCGAGCACGCCGGCCTGGCCGAAGACACGGTTTTTGGGGAAGCCCGAAACCTGGGCCGCATGATAGGTCATCAGATCGAGCGGATTAGCGACCATCAGAATGTAAGCGTTGGGGGCATACTTGACTATATTCTCCGTCACCGATTTTATGATTTCTGCATTCTTCTTGAGCAGGTCCTCGCGGGACATTCCCGGCTTGCGGGCCAGACCAGAGGTGACCACAACCATGTCGGAATCCTTGATATCCGCGTAATCGTTGGTACCATGAACCATAACGTCATAACCCACCAGGGGCCCGGCCTGGGCCAGATCCAGAGCTTTTCCGGCAGGCATATCTTCGATAATATCAACCAGCACCACATCGCAGATATTGCGGGCCGCCAGATACATCGCACATGAGGCACCAACATTACCGGCGCCTATTACAGAAACCTTCTTGCGCATCTTAATAGTCCTCCTACTTTATTCAGTATTTATCACCGTATGACCGGCATCCTTAACTACTAGTATTTTCAAATTGCCATCAGCCGCAACTCTTGACCTGACCAACTCGTTGGCGTCAGCAACCGGCTCGATATAAATCCTTCTGACAGCCTCCTCTTGAAGAAATGACATTAAACAGAGATTTACCCGATTTGTCAATATCGCAGTGCGATAAAGTTTATGAATTCCCAAATCACACCTCTTTATCTCCTGATTCAGAAGGTCATTTGGATCAGGAAATTTCTCGGCCAGATCATAGAAATCACGCGTCCCGATACCGTCCCGGCAGCCCGAGAGCATCAAAAGGGTTCCGCCGTCTTTGACGCCTGATTTAGTATTTTCAAAACATTTCTGGAGCTGGTAGAGATTTCTGTCCAGGGGCGGTGAGTGTTCGGCCACCAGCAGATCGCACTTCTGAGGGGTGTTTTTGAAATAAATATCCTGGCAGAACTTCACCGCCCGAAAATAGCTCTCCCTGATCGAGCCCGAAAATAAACCAATGATATTTCGCTCGGAGTCCTGCACGAGCTGATACGAGAAAATCCGCTTTTCGTCTATCAAGTCCAGGGTCTTCCAAAGCTCCTCCCAGACCGGATTACCCTCGGTTACCCCCGGCTGCGACTTTACTGAGACGGCCTTATTATGATTGTGCTCGATGGTCCTGTAATAGCTGAGTCCGGGTACAATCGATTTTATTCCTCCCGTAAAACCTGCGAAGTAATGCGGTTCGACTGATCCTATAATGATGACATCATCGGCCCAGAAGTAATAATTATGGATATAAACCTCTCCTCCATCGGGCCAAAATCCGACATTCCGAAAACTGACATAGTCGCGGGAGTTGGACCAGGCGAATTTCCTGTCCATTTTCTCGAAGTTCTCACCGATCAATTTCTCATATTCTTCCATCGCGGGTTCGTCATGGAGGCCGGTTGCAACTATAATCCTCACTTCATGCCTATCCAGCAGAGAAGGCAGTATGCGGTTTAGAATCAGATGTGAAGGGGTGGAGCGATACTGATCATTAATGATTATCAAAATACGAAGGCTGCCGGAATTGAATCTTTCCGGCAGCCTGTTCTTTTCTATCGCATCTTCGAGATCGACGGGCTCGGTTTTTGAGGGCTCGATTACGCCGGCAAGATTTTTGTCCGGCACATCAAGCTCATATTCCTCGTCCGCATATCGAAGGGGAACTTTCATACTTTAATATCTGGGAAAAAATAATTAACCTCGAACCTGGCATTTTCCACAGAATCTGAAGCATGTACGGCGTTGCACTGAATATCGGTCCCGAAATTCTGCCTGACCGTTCCCGGGGCGGCCTGGGCCGAATCGGTGACGCCGATCAGGATACGCAGATCAGCAATCGCATTTTCCTTTTCCAGCACCATCGGCACGCAGGGGCCCGAGGTCATGAACTCGACCAGTTCAGAGAAAAACGGCCTCTCGCTGTGCACCTGGTAGAATCCTTCGGCACGTTCCCTGGTCAGGTGTTCCATGGTCATGGCCACGATCCTGAAACCGGCCAGCTCAAAGCGGTGTATGATCTCGCCGAGTGCATTTTTGCCGACCGCATCGGGCTTGATGATCGTCAGGGTCTTCTGGGTTGTCATAATCGCTTTTTACACCGCAGCCGTTCTTGTGGATTTCATTTTCTCTTTGGCAATCTTGAAGCCCAGTTCAAGGGCTTTGAGATTTTTCTCCTCGGTTCCGACCGGGGCCCTGGATTTTACCACTGTCTTGATAGAATCTTTGGAGGCCAGCCTGGTAATCTCTACGATCGCTCCCAGTGAAATCACATTGGCAACCATCACATGTCCAATCTCGTTCTTGGCCAGCATGGTGAATGGAAACGAATAGCAATCCGGCGTGGGCGGCTGATGGACAAGATCGCTGTCAATAATCAATATACCGTTCTCGCGCAAAGCCGAGAAATACGTATCGCAGGCTTCCTGGGTCAAAGCCAGAAGCAGGTCCAGGCCCATCGGCTTGGGATAGTATATTGTATCGGATGAGACGACCACATCGGCTCGTGAAGCCCCTCCACGGGCCTCCGGACCATAGGACTGGGTCTGCACAACATTCTTACCATCCTCGACCCCCATAGCCTCGGCCAGCATGACTCCAGCCAGAATCAGCCCCTGCCCTCCTGAGCCCGAGAGCCTTATCTCATACCGGTCTGACTGTGCCTGGTGATTTTTATTTTTGGACATCTATAACTCCCGTTTATTTCTTTTTAAGCTCGGCTCTAAGCCTGGCATAGTTTTCGGTATATTCCGGCTTATCCTCCTGATGCAGAACCCCGGTAAGCCACTTGCCTTCTTTCTTTTCGGGCGGCATTTTATCGGCGGTGGCAGCGGGCACCACATGGCTTTTAAACCATTCTATCATCTTCACCGGGTCGCCCTCCTTATTCCAGCGGCCATAATAAGTATGACAGTTTGAAAGGGCATCTATGAGCGAGAAGCCGTTGTTGGAGATGCCATCGGCAATCAGCCTGGTCAATTGTCCCACATGATAGACAGTGCCGCGCGCCACATACGATGCTCCAGCGGCTATGGCCAGTTTGGCAGCATCGAAGGGATGTTCCAGATTGCCGTAGGGTGCGGTGGAACCGCGCTTGGTATAGGGCGTGGTGGGCGAGAACTGCCCGCCGGTCATGCCATAGATATGGTTGTTCACCAGAATCGTCGTGATATTTATATTGCGGCGGCAGGCATGGATAAAGTGATTCCCTCCAATCGCCAGGCAGTCGCCATCGCCGGTAATCACGATCACGTTCAGTTTGGGCTTAGCCACTTTCACCCCGGTCGCAAATGCGATAGCCCGGCCATGGGTTGTATGCAGAGTATTGAAATCAACATAAACCGGAAGCCGTGAAGAGCATCCAATTCCAGATAGCACCGCGATATCATCCTTGGGAAGTCCGAGACGGTCGATGGCCCTTATCAAGGCTCCCAGGATGATTCCTATGCCGCAGCCGGAACACCAGACATGCGGAAAGGTCTTTTTGGCGCGCAGGTACTTATGAACAACGTTCGAGGGTTGTTCAGGTTTTTTTGTTGTCGTAGCCATTACTTCACCTCCCGGACTTTCTGGAGAATATCCTGCGGGGTTATAAGTTCTGAATCATAACGCTGCAGTGATTCAATTTTGGTATGGCGCTTGTCGATATATCTTTCGATTTCTTTCAGAATCTGCCCCTGGTTCAATTCGGCGACAATCAGATGACGGCATGATTTCATATATTGCATAATCAGCTCGTCCGGGAAGGGCCAGACGGTTACAAGCTGAATAGCTCCAACTTTCATGCGCTTCTGACGGGCCATCTTGACAGCCTGGTTGGCTGCCCGCGAAACTATACCGGTTGACAAAACTACCACATGAGGTTCATCATCCATGTAGGTAGTCTTAATCTCGCAAATATCCTCTTTATTTCGTTCAATCTTCTTCCTGAGCTTGTCGAGCTTGGCCTTTATCTGGACCGGCTTGGCGGTCGGGAATCCCATCTCATCATGAGTCAAACCGGTTATGTTGAATCGATAACCGTCCCCGAACGAGGCCATGGGTGAGATAAAAGTCGGGGTTATCTCGAAATGCTTGTACCATTCCGGCGGCACCTCTGGTTTCACCCGGTCCACTATTTCGAGCTCTTCCGGATCGGGTATTTCAACCTTCTCGCGCATATGACCGATAACTTCATCAGTCAATAGCACTACCGGGGTGCGGTATTTCTCGGACAGGTTTACCGCCTTTATAGTATATAGAAGACATTCCTCGCATGACGAGGCAGAAAGCACGATGGCACGGTAATCGCCATGCGTGCCGTAGGCGGCCTGCATGATATCGGATTGCGAGACCTTGGTGGGCAAACCTGTCGACGGGCCGCCGCGCTGAACATCAATGACAACGCACGGCGCCTCCGCCATGTAGGCGTAGCCGATATGCTCCTGCATCAGCGAGAAACCCGGGCCCGAGGTGGCGGTCATCGCCTTGACCCCTGCAACAGAGGCCCCGATAACGGCGGCCAGGGAGCCGATTTCGTCTTCCATTTGAACAAATGTCCCATCCACCAGAGGCAGCCGCCGGGCCAGCCCTTCGGCAATCTCGGTAGAGGGTGTGATCGGATAACCTCCAAAGAAACGAACTCCTGCCAGCAAAGCCCCTTCAACACAAGCTTCGTTTCCCTGGAGCAGTCTTATATTCTTTCCCATAGTTTCTCCCTTACTTCTCATTGGAAACGATAGCCAGATCGGGACAATGCAGCCAGCAGATGGCGCACTGAGTACATTTCTCGGGATACTCCACAATCGGTTTGCCGTCTCGGTCTGGTATGAACACATCGTGAGGGCAAAGGGCGATGCAAATATTACAGGCTTTGCACCAGTGGTAGAAAATGGTTAAGGGATTCTGCGACCCGGTATAGTTCTTCTTACCGCTTTTCTGGCCGGATTCTTTCTTAACCTCTTCCTTTGCCTCTTGTTTCTCTTCGGGAGGCTTGTCTTTGACTTCAGCCTCACCGGTTTTTGTTTCTGTCATCTTAAACTCCAACTGTTGCAGAATCTATCATAAATAACATTCTACTTCTTTTTAGAACTTCTCTTTTTAGCAGTTTTCCCGGCAGCCTTTGTCTTTGCCGCCGCTTTCTTTTTTACGGGGCTCTTAGCTGCTTTCTTTGCAGTTGTCTTGGCACCTTTCTTTTTAGTTGATTTCCGGCCGGCCGCCTTCTTCTTCGGTGCCGCTTTCTTCCCGGCCTTTTCCAGTTTTTCTTTCATCAGCACCGGTATATCCGATGGGATTTCCGCCACCGGAATGCCGACTTTATTCAGGGCCTTGATTTTGTCTGCCGCGGTGCCGCTGCCGCCGGAGATTATGGCTCCGGCATGACCCATACGTTTTCCGGGAGGAGCTGTGCGCCCTGCAATGAAGGCCACCACCGGCTTTTTGACATATTTCTTAATATATTTGGCCGCTTCTTCCTCGTCAGTACCGCCAATCTCACCGATCATAACGATTCCCTCGGTCTCCTTGTCCTCATTGAAGGCCTCCAGGCAATCGATGAAGTTGGTGCCGATAACAGGGTCGCCGCCAATCCCCAGGCAGGTGGACTGCCCCAAGCCTGCCAGAGTCAAGTTATAGACAATTTCATAGGTCAACGTTCCACTGCGGGAAACAAGCCCGATCTTGCCCTTCTTGTGAATCGGGGCGGGCATGATGCCGATCTTGGTCTTGCCGGGGGAGATAATACCCGGGCAGTTGGGTCCAATCAGCCTGACTTCTTTGCCCTTCAAATAATTATAAACCTTGACCATATCATTGGCCGGGATGCCCTCGGTGATACAGACGATCAGCTTGATACCTGCCGCCGCGGCTTCCATGATGGCATCGGCCGCAAATGCAACGGGAACATATATAATTGAGGTGTTGGCCCTGGTGGCGGCTACCGCATCAGCAACCGTATTGAAGATCGGGACTCCCTCGAACTTCTGCCCGCCCTTGCCGGGAGTTACACCGCCCACGATTTTTGTTCCATACTCCATCATCTGCCGGGTGTGGAAGGAACCGTCACGTCCGGTTATACCCTGGACGATTACCTTGTTTTTTTTGTCAGCGAAAATGCTCATCTATACCTCTTCAAATCTTTGTCCTGTTAATCTCGAATCTATTTATAAGCGAATGCAATAATTGACTGTCCTTCTTAAACGAAAGCTCATGAATGGTCGATATATCTGTGAATCAATAATCTTCGTCTCCATAATCGATCGCGCCGCGCTCATCATTATAATCGTCGTCATCTTCCCACGAGAAGCCTTTTTTGCGGCGGTAAAGATGTCTTCTGTCTTCTTCATCATTTTCATCATAGTCTTCATATTCATCGTCTTCGTCGTAGTCTTCCTCGAACAGTTCCTCTCCCTCGTCAAGATCGACATCTTCCTCGACATCTTCCTCGTCCTCTTCATCATCCTCTTCTTCATCCAGGGGAAGCTCCTCATCATCGAGTTCCGCTTCATCGATGTCCTCTTCATCGAGCTCTTCTTCTATTTCTGCATCTTCCAGTTCGTCTTCAGGTAGTTCCTCGAACTCCTCCTCATCATCTTCGTATTCTTTTTTTCCACTCAATGAATCGTCATTAATCACAGTCGACCTCCATGATTACACATTAACCTTGCTAAGCTGCTATTCCAGCTTTATCGATTGCGGTCTTGACAACATCCTCCATAGATGATACGGCGGTCAATTTGACGGCTTCCAGAATTTTACGAGCTTCCGTTTCATTAGTACCGGTAAGACGAATAACAATAGGTACCTGCGGATTCAATTCCCGCACAGCGGAGACAATACCGTTGGCCACATCATCGCAGCGAGTAATCCCGCCGAATATATTGAATAGAATAGCTTTTACATTGGAATCACGCAAAATAATTCTCATCGCGTTGAGAACTTTTTCGGGATTTGAGGACCCGCCGATATCCAGGAAGTTGGCCGGTTCCCCGCCGAAATGCTTGACCAGATCCATGGTAGCCATTGCCAGCCCGGCCCCGTTAACTATACATCCGATATTGCCTTCCAGCTTGACAAACGATAACCCGGCTTTTTTGGCCTCCATTTCAGAGGCATCCTCGGCTTCCAAATCCCTCATCGCTTCAATTTCCGGATGCCGCTCGAGGCCGTTGTCATCGATATTAATCTTGGCATCGATAGCCAGCACGCGGCCGTCCGGGGTGGTGATCAAGGGGTTGATCTCGGCCAGCGAGGAATCGTTGGCCATGTAAGTCTCATATACTTTCTGGATGATTTTGGCGGCCTGATTGACCAGTTTGGGATCATCATAAAGTCTATATGCGAGATTTCTCGCTTCATGCATCTGCATGCCCAGGATGGGATCAATATGATGCTTGAAAATCTTTTCCGGAGTCTTCCGGGCTACCTCCTCGATGTCAATTCCGCCCGCGGGTGAAACCATCATCACGGGCTTCTTCTCTGCGCGGTCAAGGATAATTCCCACATACGATTCGGTCTCGATCTCGACCGCCTCGGTCACCAGAACTTTTTTGACTGTCAGACCTTTGATATCCATTCCCAGAATCTGCGAGGCCTTGTCATATGCGTCTTCGGGAGTAGCGCAATATTTAACTCCGCCTGCCTTTCCACGGCCGCCCACATGCACCTGAGCCTTGACCATCACCGCTTTACCAACTTTTTCAGCAATGTCCCTGGCTTGTTCGGGCGTGGTGGCAACATCTCCGGAGGGAACAGGAATACCTTGCGCTTCAAACAGCTCTTTGGCCTGATACTCGTGAATCTTCATTCTCGCTCCTTCTCTTTCAAAAATACCCGAGCCTGTTGTATTAGTACTTCTTTATTATTTTTTTCAGGATAATCAAGGACAATTTCCAAAAGATGCGATAATATCTCCCCCACCAGCGGCGAGGGCGGGATATCGAACTCCTGCATTATGTCATTTCCATCGATCGCAAGCTGTTTAACTCCCAGCGGAACCTGCTCCTCCAGCTCGCTTCGAATCCGTCCCTCCAGCTCATCGATTTCCGGCGTCGTATTTCCCATCCCCTGGGCCCGGACATCGCTCCGGCGCAGTTCCAGCAGGTCATAGATTCTATCGATACCGGTTCTCTTTATTAGGCGACGGACGCCCTTGTCGGACATCTCCGAGGTGAACATATGTTCCTTAATCAAGACCTTTACATCTTTTATGACCTGATTTGAATAGCGCAGACGCTGCAGGATTTCCGCCGCCATCTCGGCTCCCTGCTGGTCATGGCCATAAAAATTGGCCTTTTCATCCCGGACAATCTTTGTCCGGGGCTTGGCGATATCATGCAGCAGCCCTGCAAGCCTGAGTGTCAAATTGTCCTGGGGCAATTCGTCGACGGTGTAGATAGAATGCAGAAAAACATCATGGGCGTGATATCCTCCGGGTTGATCCACCCCTATTGCGAGCGCCAGTTCAGGCAGAATAATCTTGAGTAACCTAGTCTGGTCCATGAGAATAAAACCCCGGGAAGGTTTTTTTGCCTTGGTCAGAAGCTTGTTCAGTTCTTCCTGGATACGTTCCGGAGAGACCGCGCTGATCAATCCGGCGTTCTGGCGGATCGCTTCAAATGTCTGCGGTTCGATTTCGAATTCGAAACGGGCCGCGAACTGCACCGCCCTGAGCATGCGCAAAGGATCGTCCTCAAAGGTGCGGGGAGCCAGCATGCGGATCAGGCCGTGCTTCAGATCCTCTTGGCCCCCATAAGGATCAACCAGTTCATTATCCCTGAGATTGCGGGCAATGGCATTGATGGTAAAATCACGGCGTTTCAAATCTTCCTCAACCGGAAGAGTGTGGTCGAAATCAACCTGGAAATCGCGATGACCAATGCCGGTGGAAAACTCGCTCCGCGGCAAGGCAATGTCATAGGTGACATTATGATCCGAGCCGTTATTGCAGGAGGTAAATTTTATTACACCGAATGATTTCCCGACCAGATCGACATGCCCATACTTCTTCAGAACCTTGACGAGTCTCTCAAATTCTATCCTGGTCACAAGGTAATCGCGGTCTTTTTCGGCAATACCCATTCCCAGAAGGGAATCGCGGACACATCCGCCCACCTCGTAGAGATTCCCATGTTTCAGGATCTCATCCACAACTTTTTTGCTCAGGCCCTGCATGATTACATGGTTATTGTGGTACCGGCATTGCCGATAACCGCCTCATACGCATTTTCGATTGAGGTTATTATAACTTTCTTGCCGCCCATCTCCAAAAATCCAAGGGCTGCTTCCACTTTGGGTCCCATACTTCCGGGTGGAAAATGCCCCTGCTCCAAATATTTCTTCATTTCTTTATATCTAACTTCTCCCAGCAGCTTCTGATCCAGCTTTCCGAAATTCAGGGCAACATTATCCACGCCGGTCAAAATCAAGAGCAGTTCTGCCCCGATGGATTTAGCCAGAACCGCACTTGCCCGGTCCTTATCGATAACCGCATCGACGCCCTCAAAATCGCCGTTCTCCTCGACATAAATAGGAATTCCTCCTCCTCCGGCGGCTATTACTATCACCCGTTTATCCACCAGGATTTTGATTTGCCTGGCCTCGACAATTTCGATCGGGATTGGTGAAGCCACCACCCGTCGCCAGCCGCGGTTGGCATCTTTTTTTATCTGCCAGCCCCGCTCTTTGGCGTATTTGCGGGCAGTGTTGTAATCGTAAAACTGGCCCACATATTTGCTGGGATTTCTTATGGAGGGATCGTCCTTATCGACTATCACCTGGGTTACTATGGTGACGACATCGCGCTTGATCCTCTCTTTTCTGAGACGGTTCTGGAGGGACTGCTCGATCATATAGCCCATACCGCCCTCGGTATCGGCCACACAGATTCCCAAAGGGAGAATGGGGGCTTTGTTCCGGGCCAGTTCAACACGCAGCAGAGCATTGCCCACCTGGGGCCCATTGCCGTGAGTTATTGCGATGTTGTAACCGTTTTTTATCAGCGGGATAATACCAGATAGTGATTGGCGTGTATTCGCAAATTGATTTGCAATGGTGTCGGGAACGCCTTTTTTAGTTATGGCGTTCCCGCCCAATGCTATTACCGCTGTCTGTTTTTTAGGAGACATTATTTCTTCTTCTTAAAGAACTCCGAGATGACCATGGTCATATCGGGGGCGCCGATCTCCTGCAATTCGTAGCTCACCCTGGTCGAAGGCTTCTTGATATTTATGATGCGCCTTAAATCGATAGGAGTGGCGATAACGACTGAATCACATTCGGTCGCATTGATAGTCGCGCTCAGATCTTTTATCTGCTGGTCGCCGTAGCCCATAGCCGGGAGCAAGGGCCCGATGTTCGGATATTTCTCGAAAGTGCTTTTCAGAGTGCCTTTCAGGAATGGGCGCGGGTCGACAAAATCTATCGCGCCGAATTTCTGGGCGGCCACTATACCTGCGCCGTACCGCATCTCGCCGTGCGTAAGCGTGGGACCGTCCTCGACCACCAGAACACTTTTGCCGCGGATGACTTCGGGGTCATCCACAAACACCGGAGAGACTCCCTCGATCACAGTTGCGAGGGGATTGAAGATCGAGATATTCTCACGCAGTTCCTCTATATCCTCCGGGTCGGCAGTTTCCATTTTATTCATGACGATTACATCGGCCGAGATGAAATTCGTGAAGCCCGGGAAATAGGTCAGCTCGTGGCCGGCGCGATGAGGATCGGTGACCACTATCCAGAGATCGGGTTTGTAGAATGGAGTATCGTTGTTGCCGCCGTCCCATACGATCACATCAGCTTCCTTCTCGGCGTTTTTCAGGATCTCGGCATAATCGACTCCGGCATAACAGACCGTACCCGCCTTGATATGCGGCTCGTATTCTTCCATCTCTTCAATCGTACAATTATGTTTTTTAAGGTCAGACAGTTTTGCAAAACGCTGGCTGATCTGCTTGGAAAGATCGCCGTAGGGCATGGGATGACGGATTGCAACCGGCTGCTTGCCCATTTCCTTCAAGACCGCACAAACCCTTCGCGTGGTCTGGCTTTTGCCGCACCCGGTCCGGATCGCGGTGATCGCAATAACAGGCTTTTTGGATTTGATCATGGTCTCCTTGGAGCCCAGAAGCACAAACGAAGCTCCCGCCCGATCGACGACTGCGGCGGCATGCATAACATGCTGCTGCGGAACATCAGAATAGGAGAAAACCACCTCATCAACTTTGTGTTTTGCGATAAGTTTTTCCAGGTCCTCTTCGGGCAGAATCGGTATGCCCCTGGGGTATAGCTTGCCGGCAAGTTTGGCGGGATACTTTCTGCCTTCGATATTGGGAATCTGTGTGGCCGTAAAGGCGACCACTTTGTACGACTTATTATCCCTGTAAAAAGTGTTGAAGTTATGAAAATCTCTTCCTGCCGCACCCATGATAATTACGTTCTTCGTCATTAAATCCTCCTATTAAATCATAGAAATAGATGGCTTGTTGAGTAGCTGACTGATAACACAGGCACAGTCAGATCGAGGACATGTTCCAGTAGTGCACAACAAGATAATAATCAAAACGCATAATATCATCTCACCCCATCTTAAATTAGTAAAGAGAATCTATCAGAATGCGCAAGAATTTCAAGCACTTTTTGACATTTTTTTGAATAAACAATTCGTTTAATTTGACTTATAAAAATAGCCTCAAAAGACCATAAAATAACGGTTGAATTATAATCGGCTGTTTGTTATAATATGCCGATGCAAGAGATACTGGCCGAGGTATACAGAGGAAAGGGCATCGAATCGGTCCACTTTGGATCGGTCGTGGTGGTCGACAACAGGGGCCAGGTGCAATACTATGCCGGAGACCCTGATCTTGTGTCCTTCACGCGTTCATCCCTGAAACCATTCCAGGCCGTGCCATTAACAGAGAGAGGCGGGCTGGAAAAATATGGATTCGACTTAAAAGCTCTTGCCATCATGTGCGGTTCCCATTCAGGCAGCCCAATCCATACCGAGCAGGTAAAGAAAAATCTGGACAAAATCGGGCTTGACGAAAGTTATCTTCAATGCGGGACACATCCGCCCATCTACTATACCAGCAAAAATATACTTCCCCGGCGGGAGGAGACTTTCACACCGATCCAGCACAACTGTTCCGGCAAGCATTCGGGACAACTGGCGCTGGCTTTGATGCTGGGCTGTGACCCGAAGCGTTATCTCGATCCCAATTACGAGCCGCAGAAGCTGGTTAAGCAAACCGTCTCGGAGATATGTGAGGTTTCTCCTGATGATATGATACTCGGCACTGATGGATGTTCGCTTCCTAACTATGCCTTCCCTATCAGAAACCTGGCGCTCGGCTTCGCAAATATCGGTACTCTGAAAACAGACAGCGATATTAGAAAAAAAGCATTTCAGAGGATAATAGAGGCTATCCAGACCCATCCTATCATGGTGTCCGGCGAGGACAGGTCAGATTATTATCTCATGCAGGCCCTTCCCAAAGAGATAATCTGCAAGCTGGGCGGCGAGGCTATCCAGGGTGTGGCGATTCTTAATAAGGGCTGGGGGATGGCGGTCAAGATTGCGGATGGAAATTTCCGCGCGCTGGGACCGGTGGTGGTCGAAGCCTTGCGGCAGATCGGAGTGTTGCCGGATTCCAGGCTGGACTTTGTCAAGCGTATAATCAAGCCAAATGTATATAATAATAGAGACCTGCTTGTAGGCCATATCGTCCCAGCCTTCAAGCTCAAAAAGGGGTAGCCCCCAAAAAAAATTCAATTATATCCCGTAAATGGCATATAATTGCTTATATTTACTTATGAAATACAGTCTGACAACATAAAGGAAGGCCTGGGGATGATTGACGATTTGGATTTTCCGGTTGAGCCCTACCGGATCAAGGTGGTCGAGCCGATCAAGATGACCACCAAAGAGGAACGTGAACTGAACATTCAGAGGGCGCATTTCAACATTTTCAATATCAGGTCGGAAGATGTCTTCATCGACCTCTTGACCGACTCGGGTACTTCGGCCATGAGCGATGATCAATGGGCAGGCATCATGAAAGGTGACGAGGCCTACGCCGGATGCCGCAATTATTTTAATTTTGTGGAGACCATACAGGATATCACCGGTTTCAAGCATATAATTCCCGTGCATCAGGGGCGTGTCGCCGAAAACCTGCTCTTCTCAACCATCCTCAAAGAGGGTGATTATGTACCCAACAATACTCACTTTGACACGACCCGGGGAAATGTCACACACAAAAAGGGTATTGCCGTCGACCTGATTATCAAAGAGGGCAAAGACCCGGCCAAAGAGTATCCATTCAAGGGCAACATGGATGTCGAACGGCTGGAAGAATTCATAATAGAAAAGGGGCGGGATAAGATTCCCGCGGTATTCATGACACTGACCAACAACTCTGCCGGCGGTCAGCCGGTTTCCATGGAAAATATCCGCAGAACCAAAGAGGTCTGCGAAAAATATGGTATCCCGCTCTTTTATGATGCGGCGCGGTATGCCGAGAACGCATATTTCATCAAACTGCGCGAGCCGGGCTATGAGAACAAGAGTATCAAGGAAATCGCGCGTGAGATGTTCAGCTACGCCGACGGCTGCTGTATGTCTGCCAAGAAAGATGCACTGGTCAACATGGGCGGATTTCTGGGTACCAATGATGATGATCTGGAGCAGAAGATTACCAACCTGATGATCATGATCGAGGGTTTCCGCACCTATGGCGGGCTTTCCGGACGCGACCTGGAGGTCATTGCCCGCGGCCTTCTGGAAGCTCTGGATGCTGACTATCTGGCACATCGGATCGAACAGGTAAAATTTCTTGGCGAGGAACTTGATAAAATCGGTGTCCCCTATGTCAAGCCGACCGGGGGTCATGCCGTCTTCGTTGACGCCGGTGCATTCCTGCCCCATATTCCGCGCGATCAGTTTCCGGCCCAGGCCCTGGTAATCGCCCTTTATCGCGAAGGGGGAGTCCGTGCGGTAGAAATAGGCGGCCTGATGTTTGCAGAAAAAGATCCGGTGACGGGCAAGGTCAAGCATCCCCCCATGGAGCTCGTCAGGCTGGCCATACCGAGACGTGTGTATACCATGTCACACCTTAAATATGTGGCCCATACATTTAAGAAAATCATGGCATACAAAGATAAATTGTCCGGCTTTGAAATTACCTACGAACCCCGATACATGCGGCATTTCACCATGCACTTAAAGGAGATTACCCCGCAGGAGATAAAGGTGAAGTAGGATATTATCTGCAGGTGCAGCCAAGAAAGAATTCCTGACTGCGCAAAGATAAAAATAGTCATTCCGAGGCCGTTCCGACCTCTGGTCGAGAATGGCCGTGGGAATCTCTAAGATTATTTCAGGCGCGCCGGCATGAGATTGCCACGTCGGGATTGATCCGAGATCAATCCCTCCTCGCAATGACGAAGGCTTGATATACCTAAAACCAGATAAAACGATAAAAATATATTGACTCGCGCTTTCAGAGATGATGAAGACCTCATCCGGGTGGCTCGCCCAAATTTATTTGGGCGTGATGCAGGCTCAGATGTCTTTAACATCTGACAACCAAGAGACACATAGTAGAATCTCATAGAGATTTGACTGAAGGCCAAAACGGGGCAAACGAGTTTGCCCCGACCACCCATGCAATCGCAGTTAGAAAATATAAAATGCCATTGGGAACTCGTTCCCCTTGGTTTCTGTCCATAGGTAATGGATCAATCAGACGTCATTCTGGGTGGAGCGAAGAATCTGTATAAGTTAAAGAGATCCTTCGTCGCTTCGTTCCTCAGGATGACAGCTGGTTCAAACTGTCATTCTGAACGCAGTGAAGAATCTAATTGAAACATAACAAAAACCGGGGTGAACATATGAAATTGACTGTGATTGGATGTTCTTCGGGAATGCCCTCCGCGCAATCCTCAACCTCAAGTTATCTTCTTGAAGTAAATGAAAAAAGCTATTTAATCGATGCAGGAGACGGCACTGCGGCTGCCATGCAGAAACTTGGTATCGATGCGAAAAGCATTGATAATATTTTTATCACCCATATGCATTCGGATCACTCCATGGGACTGCCGCTGGTTGTGCAGATAATGAAGCTTCTGAAACGGGAGAATCAGCTTAATGTCTACCTTCCCCGCGAGGCCGAGGATGGTTTCAAGCGGCTTTTATATATGGTCTATCTCTTTCCCGATAAGCTCGGCTTCGATATTCAGTTTACAGGAGTGGAACGAAGTTTTGAATTTGATGACGGCAACATCAAGATAGACTTTTTTCAGAACAGCCACCTGTTCAACAATAAAGAATATATCCTCAACAGGACTATCCCCAACCGCATGCAATGTTTCTCGCTGATAATCACAGCCGGGGACAAGAAGTTTGTGTATTCAGCAGATCTCGGCTCAATTGACGATCTCGACCCGGTTATCGAAAATGCCGATTTACTCCTGGCAGAGGGGATGCACGTTGAACTGGAAAAAATGCCGGACTTGCTGATTGAGAAGAGTGTCAAAAAGATGATTCTCACACATCTTCTGGATGAGACAGATAAAAATCACATTAAGGCTATGTTCGAGAAAGCGGGCTTTTCGAATATAGATTTTGCTTCTGAGGGAATGGTCGTCGAGGTTTAGTCTGCCTCTGATAGCTTATATTACATATATGAATAATACTCCGGATATTCCTCCGGCGGATATTTCAGAAGGGTCTTCTTGTAAGCATCCAGCAGAACCTGGTATTCCGGCAACTTCAAATCCAATTCCCCGATTCCGGCACGATGTAACATGACGCTGCCTGAATGAATTATTGCGCGGATCCCCAGATCATCCTCATTAAGCCCAAAATCCTCCATATATTCGGGACAGATATGCCCATACTCCGGACAACTCCTGCTGTCATCTTTAATCAGGGGCATTCCCTCAATATCCCTCTGGGGGTCCTGATCATACTCGTAAGGGCAACGCCCCTCTTTGTCACATGGAAACATGTCTTTACTGCAATCGAATTATAGTACCAATTTATTTCCTGTCCAGAACCTCGTGTGCTTTAGCATCCGCCCCCACTTCGCGGCGTCCGGTCATCTCCTCGATATCGATCAAGATGATTCCGCATCTGATAGCGCTTTTTATGTCATCATCCTCGAACATCTTCCAGTCCAGGCGATCGTTAAAATATTTGCGATAGCGTTTGATCCATGTCAGGCGGTCCTGGGCTGACTCAACGAACTTTGCCTTACCGTACACGATCACTGAATGGTAACGGTAATGACAGCGTTTTTCGGCATGATATTTTACTTTGTCGGGATGCCTGTTGACCGCAAAGCAGACATTTGGATTTTTTTTAATCAAGTCAATCTTTCTTCCGGTTATCGAGCAATGCATGACAATTCGGCCGTCCATATAGGCATAATTAATAGGCACGACATACGGCTCGCCGTTATCGGACATTGCCAGATGGCCGACCTCTTCCTCAGTCAGAAGCTGCTTCATCCATCCCAGTTCAGTAACTATTTCCGCCATCTCGTATCCCTCGCAAAACAAAGCCGGACTTCTGCCCGGCCTTTATTCTTTATACGTTCAGGCCTTTCAAAATCTGTGGGATTTCGCTGAAAGTTTTTGCAGGGTAGGCTCCCGCCTCCTCCAGTATGCGGAGCTTGCTGCGGGCAGTACCCATAGAGCCTTCAACAATTGCACCGGCATGGCCCATGCGTTTACCGGCCGGTGCAAAAACTCCGCCAATCATAACAACCACAGGCGTTTTCAGCTTCTTTATCACAGGTGCAGCGCGCTCCTCATAGACCCCGCCGATCTCTCCGCACATAACCACCGCCCTGGTCTTGGGATCGTCATCGAACATCTTCAGAATCTCGTCAAAAGTCGAGCCGAGAACCGGGTCACCACCCAGACCGACACATGTAGTTTCGCCATAATCCGAGCGCGTGAGAGTATCGGCAACATAGTAAGTTAATGAGCCTGAACGGGAAACAGTTCCCACACGCCCCGGCTTGAAGGCTATGTCCGGCATGATGCCCAGGTTGGCCTCGCCGGGAGTGATAATTCCGGCGGTATTTCCGCCCAAAACGGTTGTGCCGTATTTTTTGGCTTCCTGGCGGATTTCCATCATATCAAAGATCGGAATATGCTCGGGGATCACTACCACGAACTTTATTCCGGCCCAGATGGCCTCGATCGCAGCCTCTTTCACAAAGGGAGCGGGCAGGAATATGACTGAGGTGTCAGCCTCGGTGGCATCAATGCATTCATCAACAGTGTCAAATACAGGCACACCCTCAACCTCCTGACCGCCCTTGCCGGGAGAGGTCCCGCCTACGATCTGGGTCCCGTAATCGATCATACGTTTGGTATGAAACTGCCCGGCCGAGCCGGTTATACCCTGCACCAGAATCCTTGAATCCTTGTCAACCAGAATAGCCATTACTCCGCCTCCTTTGCCAGTTCCACCGCTCGTTTGGAAATCTCTTCGATCGGAGTTTCAATGCCGTGAATCTCGATCTTCTCAAAAACTTCCGGGGTTTCCTCTTTTGCTTCCTCAAAGAGACGCACACCCTCCTGCCACATATTGCCGGTCATCCTGACAACCATGGGCTTGGACAGGCCATGCTCCCTCAGGAATTGTATCACGCCCTTGGCGAAATCATCGCAACGAGAAATCCCGCCGAAACGTGCTCCGAAGATAGCTTTGACATTGGGGTTTTCGTCCAGCAGGATCAGCATGCGCGCCAGACGCTCCGGTGATGGGCCGCCGCCGGAATCCATGAAATTGGCCGGTTTGCCGCCGAAATAATGAATGAAATCGTTGCCCATAATCCCGAATCCGGCGCCTCCCGGAAACATGCCGATATCACCCTCCAGATCGAGATATGGTATGCCCCATTCACGTGCCTGTTTTTCGCGTTCGGTCATCTCGCCTTCTTCATGGCGTTTCTCGATCCCCATCTCCCCCAGTTCTTTATGACGGAAGAGCGCATCATCATCAACAGAAATCCTTGCATCGGCAGCCCAGAGCTTACCGTCGGTGGTTTCGATCAGCGGATTTATTTCGGCCAATTTACAGTCGTAGGCTTTGAAGGCATTATATAGACCGAGGATAATCGGCACCGATGCCTTCAGCTTATCGCCTGTAAATCCGAGCTTTTTGCCGATTCCAAAGGCCTCGAAACCATACATCTTCTCATCGATATCAAATTTCTCTTTGTATATTTTCTCCGGGGAAGTACGCGCCACTTCCTCGATATCGACTCCGCCCGAGGGCGAAGCTATGAACACGATCTTGTAATTGGCACGATCGATCGTTACGCCCAGATAATATTCTTTGGCGATATCCAGAAGCGGGTCAACCAGGATCTGCTTTACTTCATAATCCTTGATTTTTGCGGCAAAAAGCTCCTCGGCAATCTTATAGGCCTCATCAGGTGATTCCGCCTTTTTAATACCGCCTGCTTTTCCTCTGCCGCCCGAGAGTATCTGGACTTTCAATACGCCTTCGCCTCCCAGTTCACGCACGGCCGCAGCCGCATCCTCCGGCGAAGAAGCCAATATGCCCTGGGTCACAGGTATTTTCTTTTGTGCGAACAGTTTTTTAGCTTCAAATTCAAATAAGCGCATCCTTTTTCCTTTCCGTAGACGCTAATATCAAGCCGTATATATACACTTTCCAGAATTTTTTTCAACCGTTTTGTATAAATCTATTTGAACTTTGGATTTTCTTCAAATATTCGTTGTAAAGCCACATCCGAATCAGTGATTTCAAGCTCAATTTTGGTCAAAAATGACCGAAAAAAAGTATAACATCACTAATTTGCTAAAATAAGTATTTTATAGATTACTAAATCACCTGATTTTGGGTAATTATATGTGCATAATGGAGAGAAATCCCGGGGATGCCCATGCAATACCGGATCATATCTACGAGCGATTTGCTGAGTTGCTGAAGGTGCGCATTGAAAAAGGGGTGTTTACAACAGAAGATTCAGTTCGCTATACATTTTTTGCCGTACTCCTCGATAAGGGCCAATTCAAACCAGAAGATTTTGTCCTTGAACTGCCACACAATAGAATTACCGGCGCAGAGGTCGATACTTTCATCTCAGACTATGAAAAACAGCAAATAGTCATCGAGTTTAAATATCACAGAAGCATTCCCAGCGGCAAAAATTCACCCAGACCAAACAAAACGGGGCAATTGTTTAATGATATCAGGCGATTACTCGAGTTTCGTTTGGAGAAACAAGGGATCAGACTTCTTGTTTATTTGACCGATTCAGAAATGTCTGCATATATGAAAAAAGAGAGTAATGGATTAAAGGAATTCTTTGATATGGAAAAATCAGAGGAAATTAACCTTAGCCTCACTTTCTTTAATGAACGGTGTAAAACCTTTTGTGATGCCGCTGGCGGATCGTTTTCTGCAAAACTGCGGTGCGAACTAAATAACAAATTACCTAAAGGTCACGACTTACGCATATATCAAGTATTCCCTCATACTGGAATTTGAAATCGTAAATAATATGCTATTCCGGATTTACCTTCACCAATTTGACCACATCCTCAACTCCGGGACCTTCCACGTACATCAGGTAAACACCGTTGGCCAGATCCTCACCCTTGACATTGCGGCCATTCCAGCTGAAAACCACATCGGGGCCGCTGACATCCTTCTCATCCTTCCAGACCTGTATACCATCCAAAGTATGTATGCTGACCCGGGTTCTTCCGGCGCCTTCTATCTTGACATTCACCTGAATATTATTTTGGAACGGGTTGGGGAAGGCGAGAATGGCGGTCTCAAACTCAGGCGGCTCAAAACCGATCGCTGTCTGAACATCGACTATACCATAACCATAAGCATTATTGGGATATGAGACACCTCCAACCTGCCGCGCACTGGAGCGCATACCCTCGATAACGTCGAATGAGGTCAGAGTTGGATCACTCTCGATCAAAAGGGCTGCCGCTCCGGCCGCTAATGGCGCGGCATATGATGTTCCGCTGCTTCGCCTATAGCCGCCCACATAACTGGCCACATAGACATTCGAGCTATTGGCGCACACATCAGGCTTAATCCGTCCATCGGCAGTTGGACCGCGCGAGGATGAATACCAGATCTCGTCATTAATCAAAACTCCGCCGATCGCCAAAACATAGTCGCCATCAGCGGGGGTCAATATTGTAGTAGCTTCCGGACCCTCATTACCGGCCGCCACTATAACATTCATACCCTTCTGCGCAGCCAGATCGGAGGCGATGGTAATAAGTGCAGTATTGCCGTCCAGGTCATCCTTGGTATACCACAGAATATATCCCAAAGATGAGGAGACTATGCGGCAGCCAATAGAATCAGCCCATTCAAGAGCAGCTATAAAATTGTCTTCCTCGATCTCTATTTCCAGATTCACGATCTCAGTCTTTGCCAGGCAGTATGTAGCATTATAAGCCGGTCCAATTAATTCGCCCGGTGCATAGCCGCCAATGACGGACAATACTGAAGTGCCATGCGAGCGCTGGAGATCGTAATCATCCCTTACATCAGTGTCGTCATTGATGAAATCATAGGTGGCCTCGATATCCATATCAAGGAAGGCTGGATGGGATGGATCAAAACCGGTGTCAAAGACACCAATCAGCACTCCCTCCCCGCTGAATCCAATGTTATGCACAGCCGGTACGCCTATCTGCTGGAGCTGCTCGAAAGACTGTCCGTAATCCAGATCAAAGGTCTGTTCGATCTTGGGCAATACCTCACCGGGACCGTGATATTCGGGAATATCGCGTGTGTAGGTCATTACAGGTCTGACTGAATCAACAAAGTCTAACGATGGGAGATTGTCTATTAATGCCTGATCAGCGCTTACCGATGCGGCATTCAGCCATTTAGTCGTGCGGTGAATTTCAACACCCAAAGATTTCAAGCTGTCGAGATATGGCTCATGAACATTGAGGTCAGAATAATCAAAGAGGCGCTGCTGCGCCTGGACCACAGCACGCTTGCGCAGATTCGGGACAGTCGCACGTTTCTGTAACGCATCCAGTCTGGCATCCAGTTCTTGCTCTGACAGCTCTCCCTTATCTCTGAAAAAGACCCAGTATTTCTGCTGATCTCCCCCCGGCCTGTAATCCTGCCCGGTAAGCAAAATGCCGGACAATGCAAACATAAGAATCAGGGAAAGGCTGATGATGATAATCTTGCTCTTCATATATTCCTCTATCGGCTAAATGGGTATGCTAATTAGAGCTGCGGTTCGTGAGGACGCATCCATAGAAACTGTATAATCCGATAAGTGTTCATTTTTGCATATTATAACAGCAATCCGCCGTTGCGGATTCAAAAAAGATCAGCAAAAATATAACCGCCTCTATCTCCTGTTGATAATCAATTCCCTGAGGCCGGGTGCAATATCGAGAACCAGGGCGCTGTCCGGGGGAATTAAGGTATCCGCAACCAGATCATCTCCCATCTCAAAATACCCCAGATCCTCGGTCAGATAAAACGGCAGAAGGGAGCCATCGCGAATAACCACGTTATATGCCTCCGCCATTTCCACTCTGAGCTTGGATTTATTCAGATCGAGCAAAACCGGCTCGGAGGGAATTTTCTTACCAAACTGCAACACCACATCATAACAACGTTCGCAATCCAGATCGAGAGAATGGACGTCTAAATCAGCCATCCTGAGATAGCAGTAGCCCTTCTCCGCTCTCAGGTAAAGATCGAGAGGGATATGGCCGGGAAGATTGAGTTTCCACAGGGGAAGTTCGTCTTTCTTGAAGATCTTGAGCCACCTGTATTCCTGGTGGTCCAGCCGGAGTGTTGACCTGCCATCATCAACCCTAAACGAATATTGAGGTCTCAGGGCTTCATGGTCATACCTGAATTCTATTTCAGAGCCGGCCCGGTCATCCAGCGTAAAATCCCTGTATGAGAATTCAGCATTCACCTCCAGTATTCCGGCTTCCTCGCTGACTTTATCCTCGATTGTCCCGGACTCGCGCTCCAGGCTTTCCCCTGTCGTAACCTGCTGCCAGTATGGAGAAACAGCGTAGGCCGCAGCCAGAATAATCAGTATCGACGAAAGATAAGCAAATCCGGCCAGTTTGGTCTTGGAAAAGATCATCTGGATCCCTATCGCGATCAGGAGCACCGGCCACAGGTCCCACAAGCGCATGAAGACCTCGGCCGGCAGACGGCCCGTGGTCCATCCCAGTGCGACCAGGCCAACGATAATGAAAATCAGACCCCAGTTAAGGCTACCCGCATGCATCTTACTGCTCCTTTTTTGAGCCTACGGCTCGGTAAATTAGAAATGCCCCGATTACGATCAATGCGGCCGGCCAGATATGCCCGAACGACAGCCATCCCCATATTCGCGTGATCAGAAAGGCGGCCCCAATAATTATCAGCGCCAGTCCCGGAAGGTATTTCATCATCGCCTCGCTCTGCTCCTTTGAGGGCGGTTGCGCAACCTCGTTGACAGGACGCAGAGGCACTATTATCCAGGCTATGATATAGGCGATTATTCCGGTACCCCCGGCCGGGATCAGAAGCAGGAATATGATGCGCACGATTACCGGATCGATATTGAAATACTCACCGAAACCGCCGCAGACCCCTGCTATGATATTCGATTCCCTTGACCTGTAAAGTTTCTTCATTACTCCTCCTCGTTCATTAACATGCTATACGGAGGGGATTCCCGTTTGTTACAGAAACATCATTGTGGCGCAAGAGTCAAGATAAAAGTACTGCCGGACATCCCTATCCGGCAGTACTCAATAACCATGATGCCGAATTCCATTTCGGCATAATCAATGGATAGCATATTATCAAAGCAGTCGGTTTTAAATTAACACACACAAAAACAGAGTCAACTAAAACAGTTAAGAAACAGGAAGGATATCTGCAGATATTATTTTTCCTGAGCTTTTCCGGTCATGGGCACGAAACGGACGGCTATACCGGTTTTCTTTTTAAGACCGTCCTCGGTCTTTTCATACAGCGTCAGGTACTGGTAGATACTTCCCACCGGAATCACCAGACGCCCGCCCATGGCGAGCTGATCGATAAGAGGCTGGGGGACATGATCGGGGGCAGCAGTTACGATGATAGCATCATAGGGCGCAGCTTCTTCGTAGCCCTGATAACCATCACCATGCATCACTTTTATATTATTGTAACCGATTGAATCGAGAATCTCTCCGGCCCTGTCGGCGAGTGGTTTGACAATTTCGATCGTATAAACCGAATCGGCGATCTCGGCCAGCACAGCGGCCTGATAGCCGGAACCGGTGCCAACTTCAAGAACCCTCTCTCCCGGCTGAAGATCGAGAAGCTCTGTCATTAAAGCTACAATATAGGGCTGTGAGATTGTCTGGTTATTACCGATCGGAAGAGGACCGTCCTCGTATGCACGGGGGCGGTAGGCTTCGGGCACAAAAAGGTGACGCGGCACCGAACGCATGGCCTCCAGAACCGCGCTGTCTTCAATACCGCGGCGTTTGATCTGGTTCTCCACCATACGGATGCGTTCTTCATAATATTTATCAATATTTTCCCTGTTATCATTCACGGTATCAGCAGCCTCCTCCTTTGATTTACATGCTGCCGCCAGCAGGGCAAATATAATTACAAAAGATAGCAATATTCTCATATTTAATGGTAAAAAATCTCAATGTCTGTGTCAATACGTAAGAGAGCTGGATGCTTACTTCTCCCTCATATACAAGCGCAGAGAGTCATTATAGGCCTTATATTGAGGGAAGCCGATCAGGCGGCTCTCCATGGCGCGCTTTATTATCAGTTCCGCCCTGTTCATGTCCTCTTCCGCTTTGCTAATTTTTACAATCTCCAGAGATTTATCGATAATTTCATTGAACAGCGCGGCTTTTATGTCAGGATTCGATTCGACATTATAGGCTTCGATCAGGCTGTCCCCCTCAGTGCGCAGTTGCTGTAACTCGCTTTGAACTAAAACAGGTGCGGGCATGGCAGCTTTGCCCGGAGCGGCATCCATATAACCGGATAAGACCGGCTTTGTAAATGAATATTCATCCATAGCCAGATACGGGAAGTCGTCGAGTTCCAGTTCCTTCTCCGCCAAATCGCTTCTTAGAACGCCCATCTCGGCTTCGAAGATATCCAGCCTCTCCTCACCCTCTCTGGGCACCGCAGTGTCCTCGGCCGGGATAACATCATCGGCGTAATTCTGATACAAAGTGCTTTGCTTAAACTCGGAGTCCGGCCTCGGGATTTCAATGGAAAGCGAGTCCGGCATGACCGGAACAGCTATTTCCGGGGAGACTATCTCCCCCTCGGGCTGTGCCAGAGTTATGTCCTGACGGCTCTGCTTATCAGCCTGCTCCCTGGGGATAGCCTTCATTGCTTTTTCTTTTTTCTGTTCGAAAGTGATCTCGTCCGTTCCAGCCTCTTTCTCAGATAGCTGTGAGGGTGGCGGCGGGGTTTCATCAGTTTTGGCTAAATCCCCGACTTCATCCTCAACAGCCCCGCTTAGTTCCAATTCCTCAGCCGAAACGGTTACGGTTTCAGGTTTCAGAGCGATGGCAGAATCAACCGGGCCCCGGTAACGTCTTTCCGTATCTGCTGAGGGCGGCTCCTCTCCCAGGTCGAGAACCGCCGGGCTACGCTGCATTCCAAGAACTTCATCCCCGGCGGTATCGAGGACACGGAAGCCCCTGATCAGGTGCCAGCTCACCAGAAATGCCATCACAATTACAGTGGCAGAAGCGGCGATTTTCATAAACTTGTTGAATGAGAAGTACTTTTCCTTGAATCCCACCCAGGAGCTTTTGTATTCCGGAATCTGTTGGACCCGCTTATTTATGCGCGATTCCAGGCCCTCCCAGTATCCCTCGGGAAGTTCCGGCAGGGATTCGCTTTTGGCGGTGTGATCCAGGTTCTTATATGCCTCCAGCTCACCGGCTTTCTCCGGATTTTCGGCCAGGAATTTTTCGAATTCCCCGGCATCTTTATGATCCAGACGGCCGTCGAGATAGAGGTTCAGATATTTCTCGAAATCTTTTTCAAAATCTTTCATAACAGGTAATCCTTCAACTCATCTTTGAGCCTGGCTCGAGCCCTGAAAAGGCGCGACATCACCGTACCAACTTCAATTTTAAGCGAGGAGGCAATTTCCTCATAGCTCATATCCTCATACGTCCTCAATATGAATACGGTTTTGAATTCCTCCGGAAGATTCTCAACAGCTTTGGCGATCTGTTTTCCCAGATCATCCGCAGTCATCTGTTCATGTGGGTTTGACGCCAACTTCTTGTCCTCCAGAATATCATCAGGAATAGAATCCTCCAGTGATGTTTCACGTTTCTTCCTCTTCAGATAATTTATTGACAAATTCGCTACTATTGCAAATATCCAGCTTTTGAAACTCTTGCCTTCGATGAACGAGTCCAACGCCTGGTAGGCTTTTACAAAGCTTTCCTGGGCCAGTTCATCGGCCGTATCATGGTCTCTGACGAACCTGTATGCAAGATAGTAAACCGGTTTGCTGTAATATCTTACAAGCTCGCCAAAGGCTTCCTTATCACCTTTCCTGGCCTTCGAGACAAGTCTTTTTTCCTCGAACTTAACTTTTTCCTGTTCAGCCATCTATACAATACTGTTGGATTAATATTCCTGCGAATCTGTAATTTTTACAACCAGGTTTTCAAGGATGAATTGTTTTCCGTTATCTTCTCCCATTTTCTCGTAGCGGGACTGGTATTCCGCCTCAAGAATGTATCTCATGGTCGTCTGGAGTTCATCGGCCCTGAATTTTCCTAACTGTTGACGGCATTTCTGCACAAAAAATGGATGCCTGCCTATACGTGATGCTATCATCTCGTTGCTTTTCAACTCTTTGAGGGAATCGATCATAATCAGGTAATTGAAATGCCCGGTTATCCGTCCCAGGATGGCGGGCAGTGATTCACCACTTTCCAGAAGGCGGTTGAGCCGATTCAGCGCCTTTTCTCTGTCCTTAAGCCCCAGGGCTTCGGTCAACTCAAAAACCGAGAAAACCGCCGACCGGGAGCCGTAATTACGTACATCCTCCAGCGAAATTGTGCTCCCCGGCTCGAAATTGAGCGAAAGCTTGTCAACCTCCTCAGAGATAGTACTGTAGGAGAATCCGGCAAAATCGACCAGAAGATCGAGCGCCCGCGGATCGATTTTAAGGTTGTATTTCTGTAGCTGCCTTTTTACCCAGAACTTAGCCGAGTTCTGATCCAGGGGCAGGAAGCTGATCCAGGTTGTTTTTGAGGTCACATAATTAAAATATTTCTGGCGCATATCGACCTTGGCGCGATGAAAAAGCACCAGATGATTACCGGGCGGGAGTTGGGGGAACAACTTCAGCAGGATTTTTTTATCATCCGGGTTAAATTTGTGGGCATCGCTAACGATCAGGAGTTTGCCCCCTCCGAAAAGAGAATATTCTAATGCTGTATTAGCAAGGTCAGCAGCCCTGCCCGGCTTGGCGGTGATCCTCTCGACATTGGCATCCTCAGGATTGTCCTTATAAAGACAGCGCTTGAGAGTATTTACGAATTCTATTTGAAGGTAATCCTCCTCGCCGTCAATAAAATAGACCGGGGCAAACATGCCCTTCTCGATCTGAGCTATCGCCTGAGAGAACTTCAGTGTTGATTTATGATCTCTTGCCATGGCATTAAGTTAGGTTCAGGGCATACTCAAGTCAATCTTTTATTAGATAAGATTGGCGCAATAAAAAAGGCAGCCATTGCTGGCTACCTTCGGACAGGGAGGGTATGGTTACGATTAAGCGTTCGCTATCCCTATAGCCTGCATGGCAGGGTTGTCGGTGACAGGGATGAGATTCAGGCTGTACGGGATTTTCTTCTGCATCAAGAGAGCCATATTCCGAAAAGGTTCCAAATCTTTGGAACAGTACATTCTTCTATTGACCTGGTTCACAAGGGTGAAGCTGTCGGAGTAAATCTCCAGTGTCTTGTTTTTGAAGAGCTGGGGATTCAATTCCACAAACTCCAGAAGGGCCAGGAGCGCGGCGTATTCAACTTCTTTGACTGTGCCTTTGAAGGATGCCCTGAAGACGATTCCATGATCCGGGATTGTAAACGAAATCAGGGCGTTCTTGCCGTCTTCAGAGACTTTCTCTCTAATAAAACTGGTAAAAAAGCACTCCATCTTCCCTCCTTCTCGAAATTCCCTTCGTAAACCGTCCTGCTTAAAAAGCAAACAATATGCCGTTAAGAGAGCCCATGAGAATCGGCTTAACTTATTGACTGTTCAAAAGTTGCACAGCAGGGCCAAGGCTTTGAGGAGTATGATTTTAGATTCTGATGGTCGATTATTATGTAGATGGCTGGAGAAGAGAATCAGCGCCCGTTACAGGAGATAATCATGAAATCAGATTCACACTTTCTGCATAGTATGCATTATACTTTCTCAAATGGGTCAAACAGTTTCTTATATTCACCCATCGCGAATCTATCGGTCATGCCGGCGATATAATCCGCAATTGTCAGCGCCTTTTCATCGTTTTTGGCCCGTTTGGCGTATTTGGGCGGGAGCTGTCCGGGATTTTCAAAATACGCCTCAAACAGTCCTGTCAGGATTCTGCGGGATTTATCGGTCATCCGGATCAGCCGCCAGTGACGGTACATCTTCTCGAATAAAAACTTCTTCAGCTTCAGATTTTTGGCAGCCAGCTCATCAGAAAATTTAAACAGCTTACCGGGAGCCTTGCGGACATCATCAAGGGTCTGGATGTCATTTTCATCCAGATTTTTCACGGTGGTTTCCAGAAGATCGGAGACCTCACGGTTAATCAGCAGACGGATCACATGATACTGACGTTTTGAAGGAGACAGGCCGGGAAGATCTTTCTCAGATTTTTTATAAATCTCGCTGAAAAGTTCAACCGTCATAAGCTCATCCAGCTGAAGCACCCCGGACCAGAGACCATCATCGACATCATGGCAGTTGTAGGCGATCTCGTCGGCCAGATCGACAAGCTGGGCTTCCAGAGTGGGATGCTCATTGGGATTGAAATTATCTATTTCGGCCAGGTCGTAATCGGTTTCATGTTTTACTATTCCCTCACGTACCTCGTAGCTCAGGTTCAGGCCGGGAAAGCCGGGGTAGCGGCGTTCGATCATGTCCACCACCCTGAGCGATTGGCGATTGTGATTGAATCCCAGGCCGGCATGTTCCTGCATCAGAGAGTCCAGAATATCCTCGCCGGCGTGCCCGAAGGGTGTATGGCCGAGGTCATGAGCTAATGCTATAGCCTCGGCGATATCCTCGTTCAGCTTCAGCGCACGCGCGATCGTACGTGAAATCTGGGACACCTCTAATGTATGTGTCAGCCTTGTGCGGTAATGGTCGCCCTCGTGATTTACGAAAACCTGGGTTTTGTATTCCAGTCGACGGAATGCTGCTGAATGGATTATTCGATCACGGTCACGCTGAAAGCAGGTGCGGTAGGGATGCTCCATTTCCGGATGCTGCCGTCCCAGCGATTTATTGCTGTGCGCGGCATAGGGGGCGAGGATTTCCTCTTCTACCCTCTCTATGTTTTCGCGCGTGTTGAGTCGATCGATCATGGCTGGAATTTAATAAAAAAAATGGAAAGACAAAAGGGTTTCTAAAGATTTAGGGCAAATCCGAATGAATGCGTTTCGCCCAACTGGTTGTGGCGATTGATGGCATAGTCGATCTGAAATTGGTTCCATTTGATGCCGAAGCCGCCGGAGGGCATGGTGGGATTTGTGATCAATCCTAACCTGATAAAGAAAATCTCCTCCAGCATGATCTCCTGTCCGAAATGATAGCGCCTGATATCCCCCTTACCGCTCAGCTCAAGGTTCAGCACCAGATACTCCAGATTGCGAAGGCATAATCCGAAACGATACTCCAAATCAACCTTATCCTGGCTTTCCACCATCCGGGGACTGTTGATATTTGATAATACCGTGTGAAAAACAACGTCGTCGATCTGTGCTGCCATTCCGAGCGAGATTGAATTCATACCCAGATCGTCAAAATCCTCGGCAAATGATATCCGGTAGTGCTCCCATCTCAGACCCAGTGTAAAATATTGATATACATCTTTTGAAAATACCAATGCAAAGCGGTTTTCGACCATTATATCCGGCTGGCCGAAATTCGAATAGGCGAGACCTGTGTACATGACCCCGAAATCATGCGAAAGTGAAAGGTTGATCAGATCCAGTTCAGAAAGGCCGTAAAGCATCTGGTAATCAAAAGCAACCGATGTTCGTTCCACCAATTTCAGCAATGCGGGATTTACATATATAACCGAGGAGTTGTTATAACGTCCAAGACATGTATTTCCAAGGGCGCTCTGCTGAGGACAAAAGGAGTTGAAAAGACAACCGGCATTGAGACTCTTGGCCAAAATGATTATTATGCAGAGTATAAAGGCCATCCGCTTCATTGTTTCACCACCCCGAAAACGTATTTCTCGGAATATTCGCATTGCCCTGACAGGTGTGCCTGCAGGATATACATGCCGACCTCAAGAAAAACGCCGTCAGATTTGCGGCCGTCGTACAGGTACTCGCCGGATGCAAGCATCTGCTCCTCAAAGATCGTGAACAACTTCCGTCCTTCGAGAGAGTAGAGATCAAGGGTGAGATAACATTCCCGCGGCATCTCGATATTGATTTTCAAATATTCATGTTCGCATCCGCATCCGGGATAAATCAGCTTATTAATAAGATTCAGTTCGAAATCGGCGGGAAACCCGCCATGAACAGAGTTAACCTCGCCCGGAGTGGAACCTGAAGCAGCCAGCGAGGGGTGCCAGGTGGCGCTGTCCCATCCGGGAGCATCAAAGGATATCCGTTCCCAGGATATATTATCGCCATTGCCTGCGGAATAGGGCACCGAATCGGCAACAATACTGTCGGCTGTCCGGAGCAGAATAAGGTCGCCCGTATTATTCAGAGCGCGCCACGGGGAAACTTCGATTAAAATCCGATCAAAATCGGAATAGTATAATTCGAAAGCCTCTTCATCCTGGCAGAAAATGAAATAGCTTCCCGGTTCAATCGAAAGGCTGTCGATTTCCGAGCATCCTACCAGATCGCATAACGACCATCCCGCAAGACTCATTGCTTCATCTGAGAAGTTACAGGCTTCGACCCATTCAGATTCCAGCGGGTCTTTTGGATCGACCAGAAATTCTGTGATCAGAAGCTGACCGCAAAGGGCTTCTGTCATAAGAAATAATACCGTAAATGCGATAACTGAAATGCGCATCGCTACCCCGTCAATAAGGTCACCAGCAGATTGAATCTTGCAGAATCAATCAGGTTATAGTCTCTTCCTTCCCTGCTGTCCATTACCGCTCGAAGATAGATGTGATCTCCGAATGTGATATTTTCGCTCAGGTACAAAAGCCAGTACCCCGGCGAACCGTCACTCACATCATAATCAATCCGGCTGAATTTGACAATAGAATTTATCCTGTCGGAGACAGCACATATCGCCTTCAACTCAGCCCGAACATAATCACGCCGTCCATAAGAATGGTAAACCCGCTTCAGTTCTCCGGAGAGCCGCAACCGCTTCCTGATCGAGCTGCCGCAGACAATATCCATCCTGAGATGCTGCCGTTCGCCATAATTCCCGCCGATATTATCATCACCCCAGAGATATGTCAACTCCGTCTGGAAAATCTTTGAAATTCTGAAGCCTTTCGATATTTTTATCCTGAATTTCTCTTGCTCGCCGGCGTCGGACCAGTAGTTGGCGGATATCGAGGTCAAATGTGGTTCGAAGAGAGAATATGATGATCTGGCCCAGATGCCCCATTCACCATTTTGACGAGATGCATACTCCAGATCGGTATCCCCGATCACTATTGTTTTATAATCGGAGTTGGCCCGCCCGGCGCCATAAGGATTGATATAGCCATGCGGATAATTCCAGCCTGAGAGCGCAATTTTGCCTCTGTCGAATTTTCGTTTTAGATCGAAGCACCATGCAAAATTCGCGTAATCATTCGAGGATATTTCTGATATGAAGTTGTATTCATTCCATTTGAATTTGACGCTACCTCCAAAAATGAAATCAGAATAATCTTTGCCATTTTCGAAATTCTCGATTTTAAAGTAGCTTCCGATAATTCCGACATTGAGACCCTTAAACTTATATTCTGTACCCAGTGCAGCCAGTCTTCCCCGTGCCAAATGCGTTCTGTCATAAGAAAACATGGCAAGCGGCGACAGGTTGGAATGATATTGCATCCTGATTCCGTTAAATTTTCCCAGCATTGGAAAGAGCCCCGATTTATAAGACGGGTTGTCATCACGTCCCAGAAAATCGGAGTGATATCCCAGGCTGACGCCCATACCCCATCGTGGATTAAAATTGCCGATATCCAGGGATATTCTGCGATGCTCATAACGGAGATATCTCTTGCGGAAATAATAATTCTGTCCCGAATCATCCTTCTCCATCTGCAGGTAATAGACCAAATCTCCGGCATATTGACCGGAGAGAGTCATTAACTGCCGGCGGGATTTATCCCGGTCGAGATCGTGATAGACGCGGTAGGATAATGCGGATTCCAGCCTCCGGAATAAGCCCGCGGAGGCATCGGCTGTGGGGGGATCGAGACCGGGAAGTTCCCTATCGTCAAGCGAATCAGATAATATCTCGAGCTCAGAATGCTGCCTGAGCATAGCATCTATAAGACGCTCATCCTCCCGTACCGCCGGATACGGAATGCTGGAAAAAAATTCGTCCAGAAGCCTGTACTGCTCTTCATCAATCTGCCCGGACTGGAAAAGGTAGTCCAGTTCGGACTGCGAATCGAGAAGAAAGGTATTTATGAGCGCCGGTTTCGCGACAGATGTGATGAGGAGCAGAAATAAGAGACACAGTCTCAGATCCCATCTCCCCCGTTAACTTAAACCATACTCCTTTAATTTACGATACAGAGTCCTCTCACCAATGCCAAGATACTGGGCGGCCAGTTTTCTGTTGGATGAGGCCGCCTCGAGTGCCCTTTCAATCATTTTCTTTTCCATCTCCCGCAGTGTCTGCACCTGAGGTTTGATCTCCATCTCCGTGTCACGTATATCGCCGTGCTGGACCGGGGTCTCTCCATGGTTGGCCGATTCAAGCATAATCTCTTTCATCTCGGCCACTTCACGAGCAAGGCTCAGAAGTGCGCGGTAGATCATTTCAAAGTCGGCCTGCTCGCCGCTCTTACCGGTTACCACCGGCAGAGAACGATTCTGGCGAGCGGTATTCCTGATAAACTCCTCGACGTTGTGCGCGGTTATCCTTTTATCGCGGGAAAGATAAGCTGCGGAGTGGATAAAATTTTTCAGTTCGCGGACATTTCCGGGCCAGCTGTAACGTTCCAGAAGAGTGACCGCATCGGAATCGATCCTGATTTCGCCCAGATCAGGCTTCAGTTCCTGCAGGAAGTGAACCGCCAGTGGATGCACGTCCTCGGGGCGGCCGCGCAGGGGCTCGGTATTCATCTGGATCACTGAGAGGCGGTAATAGAGATCGCTCCTGAATTTCCCCTCATCAACAAGATCTTTTAAATTGCGATTGGTGGCGCAAATCACACGCATATCGGCCCTGATTTGCTGATTGCCTCCGACCCGGAAAAATGTCTTCTGTTCCAGGACCCTGAGAAGGCGCGCCTGCAGGTCGAGCTTAAAATCCCCAATTTCATCCAGAAAGATGCTTCCGCCAGAGGCGGCCTCAAAATATCCGGCGCGCTGCCTGTCGGCTCCGGTAAAGGCGCCCTTTTCATGACCGAAGAGCTCACTTTCCATTACCGACTCGGAGATAGCCGCGACATTAACGGATATAAAAGGATTATCACTGCGGTTTGAATTGGCATGGATGGCATGAGCCAGGATTTCCTTGCCGGTACCCGATTCGCCCGTGATCAGCACAGTTGCATCGGTCGGGGATATCTGTTTCAAGACCGAGGCCATGCGTTTATGATGAGCGGAGCGTCCGATAATCCCGCAGTTATTCAGAATCTTCTTCAAATCAACGTTTTCCTTCATCTTCTCCCGAAGATTTTGAGAAGTATAGTCCGGCGGGTAGGCGCCGGAGAGATTCCAGTTGCCCGGGTCCTCATAAATGCCGCTCTCCTCTGGAAGGTAAATCAGATACAATTCCGTCAGTGGCGAATTGCGTGACAGCTTTGATACAATGGGGTGGGCGTTCTGGCTGATTATTTCCCAGTCCAGCAGGATAAAATCGGGATGACGGCTCTCGAGGTTATTCAGAAGCAGGTTAAGTTTTTCGAAGACGACGACATTATAACCATCAGGCCAGAGGTCACGGTCGCGCCATTCAAATATCTCCGGCCGCTGCGATAAGATCCAGATTGAAAAACCATTATCCATTTTTCTTTTTCTTACGGCGCTTTCCGGCCTTTTTGGGTTTGGCCGCTTTGTCGTTTTCCACCAATTTCAGATCGACCCGGTAAAACACCAGATCGACATCGACAATCTGCACATATACTTTGTCCCCCAGCCGGTAGCTTTTCTTTTTATGACGGCCGCGGATTTCATATCTTTCCATGTCGACATAGTAGTAATCATCCACCATCATGGACAACCGCACCATGCCCTCGGCCGAAAATTGCATGAGCCGGACAAAAAATCCGCCCGAGGTCATACCTGAAATTATGCCCTGGTAAATATTGCCGATCTGGCGCGAAAGGTAAAGCACCTGCTTGATCTTGATTGTCTCACGCTCCGCCTTTTCGGCAATTATTTCCATGTCGGTGCTATGCTTGCCAACTCGATCCAGGAACTCATTCACAGAAGCCGTGCGCGTGCCCGGATATTTTTTGTTCTTTATCTCCGACAAAAGACGGTGCACCATTAAGTCGGGGTAACGCCTGATAGGCGAGGTAAAATGCAGGTAGTTCTCGAAGGCCAATCCGAAATGGCCGATATTCTCCCGTTGGTACTGAGCTTTTTTCAACGACCTGAGGAGAATCTCATTCAAGAGGTCCTCCTCCGGGGTTCCTTCAAATTCTCTGATGCTGTCCGCCAGATGTTTGGGCTTGACCGGATCGGGAAAACTGAATTCATACCCGAATGATTTTGCAAATTCCTGAAAAGCCTCAATCTTATCCTTGTCCGGCCTGTCATGGACGCGGAAGAGCGTTGGAAGCCCCAGGCGCACGAAATGTCTGGCCACGCATTTATTGGCCAGCAGCATGAACTCCTCGATCAGCCTGTGGCTCTCTTTGCGGGGTCGTACCTGAATATCCACAACCTCCCCGCTCTGATCCATGATTACCAGAGGCTCGGGCAGATCAAAATCCAGACTGCCCTTCTGGAAACGGCGCTGGCGAACTTTCCTGGCAATCTTGCGCAATGGTTCAAGGGCCCTGGCCACATTATCGGGAACACTGTCCGTGCCGCCGGTATCGAAATATTCCTGGACCTGATCATAATCCAGTCTGGCCGAGCTATTAATAATCGATTTGAATATCTCAAATTTTACGACATCGCCCTTGTCATTAATCTCCATTTCGCAGGTGTAGGTCAGACGATCCTCGCCTCCCTTCAGGCTGCAGATTTCGTTGGAAAGATGCTCCGGGAGCATGGGCAGCACACGATCGACCAGGTAGACCGAAGTTCCCCGGTTGCGGGCCTCCTTATCCAGGGAGCTGCCCTCGCCGACATAGTGAGAAACATCGGCTATATGCACCCCTACAAGGTAATTGCCACTGCTGTTTTTTCGTATCGAGAGGGCATCATCGAAATCTTTGGCATCAACCGGATCGATTGTGAAGGTTATCTGATCTCGATAGTCGCGGCGTTTTTTTATCTCGGCAGGGGTTATGTTAATTTTAACTTTTGAGGCTTCCCTCAGCACCGGAGCCTGGAACTCCAATGGAAGCTCAAACTTCTTGATGACACTTAAGACATCCACACCCGCTTCATGCGGAAATCCGAGAACTTCAACCAGCTTTCCCTCGGGATTGAGGAACTGGTTTTTCCATTCTTTAAGTATGACAGCAACCTTCTGGCCATCCCTGGGCGAGAGGCCGTGATCGGGCATTATGTAAACATCCCGCTTGAAAGAGGGATCATCGGGTTCTATATATTCAAAATACTTGGAGGAGTGGTAAGTACCGACAATCGTATTTCTGGCCCGTTCCAGCACCTTCACCACCTCACCCTCGGACTTCTTGCCGGGAGTCCTGTAGGGTTTGACCCTGACAACGACTCTATCGCCGTTCAATGCAGTCTTGGTATCATTGGCTCGTATGTAGATCTCCTCTTTGCCGTCATCAGGCATCAGGAAGCCGAAGCCTTTGGAGGTGATCTGGATTTTGCCCACCTTGAGATTCATCTTCTCCGGCGGGCCAATTCTTCCCCCGCGGATTTTTACAAGCTCCCCGTCGGATATGAGATTTTTTAACAGGTTCCGGAATTTGCGGTAATTTTTTTCGGGAATCTTCATCTCTTTGGCAAGCTCGCGCGGTCTTACCGGACGATAATTTTCTTTGGAAACGTAGGCTACTATTTTCTCAGCGGTAATATCCATATCAATCCCTTTGCTTGAAATTAAGAACAGCAGACAGATATGTCAATTTATTTCAGGGCTTTTTGAGGCGCGACTGAAGATCAATCATTGCGGGACTTGATCAGAACCTTGCTGAAAGCATTCATATTCTCGAGCACGGTTCCTGTGCCTCGGGCCACACATGTCATGGGATCATCGGCAACGTAAACAGGCAGGTTGGTTTCGTGCCTGATACGCTTGGCGAATCCGCGCAGCAGGGCACCGCCGCCGGTGAGCACAATGCCGCGGTCGAGTATATCGGATGCCAGCTCGGGGGGAGTGGCCTCCAGTGAAAGCCGCACAGCTTCTATGATGGCCTCGATCGGTTCAGTCAGTGCCTCCCTCACCTGGGCCGATGAGATTTTCATGTTTTTGGGTACTCCCGCCACCAGATCGCGCCCTTTTATTTCAACCGATTCCTCGCGTTCCATTGGAAATGCCGAACCAATCTTCATCTTGATCTCTTCTGCAGTCAGCTCACCAATCAGGAGATTATAATTCTTTTTTAAGTATATTACGATAGCTTCATTTATTTCGTCGCCGGCGATACGGATCGACCTGTTATTGACAATGCCGTAAAGTGCAATCACCGCTATTTCCGAGGTCCCGCCGCCGATGTCTATTATCATGATACCGGAGGGCTGATCGACCGGTAAACCCACACCGATAGCGGCAGCCATAGGCTCATGAATCAAATACACCTCCCTGGCCCCAGCATTTTCGGCCGAGTCGCGGACAGCGCGCTTCTCCACCTCGGTAATTCCGGATGGTACCGAGATTAAAATTCTGGGCTTCATCAAATATTTACGCCGGATAACCCTCTTGATAAATGAGGACAGCATCTTCTCAGTAATCTCAAAATCGGCAATGACCCCATCTCTTAAAGGTCGGATGGCCTTGATTTCGCCCGGGGTACGGCCCAGCATCTCCTTGGCCCGTTTGCCAATGGCAACGACCTTGCCGGAAGCCGACTCGATCGCTACGACCGAAGGCTCATTTAACACTATACCCTGCCCGTGAACATAAATTAATGTGTTGGCGGTGCCGAGATCGATTCCAATATCATTCGAAAAAAATCTAAAAAGTGACATAATTTATTCTTTCCTATGTAATTAGAAGATTATAGAAACAGATACGAATCATATCAACAAAAAATTTATATGGAATTATCAAATCCGTAAAAATCCCGTTTCCAATCAACCGAAAAACAAAAAATCTTCCAGCGGTTTAATATATTCGCTCCAAATATCATCGGCTTTTTCGCCAATTTTATTAATAGCATCCAGCCGGCTGTCGATCTCATCCAAGAGGTTGAGCACATAGGCCTCACGCGTCTTAGGATGAACCACAGCGCCTTTAATTAATTCACCGTGATGAGATAGTATCAAATGCCTGAGCTTCAACGCCAGCCTTTCCGGGAAATCCTCGATATCCTTGACCATATCGGCCACGATATGGTCGCCGATTGCCAGGTGTCCGATCAACCTGCCGGCATCGGAATAATCATAGACAATCTCTCCCTCAAATTCAATCGTCTTCCCCACATCATGCAAGAGGGCCCCAGTGACCAGAAGATCACGATCGAGAAAGGAGTAGTTCCGGCAGATCAAATCGGCTGCCCGCGCCAATGAAAGGCTGTGATCTGCCAGCCCGGAGATATAGTCATGATGAAATTTCTTGCCCGCCGGCCTTTTCAGCCACTTGTCAAACAGCTCCTCATCCCCGGAGAAATTCAACAGCAATGTCCTGAGATTGGGCTCGGTAATGGATTCGGCAATTGCCAGAAACTCCTCCTTCAGCTTCTCAGGCGGAACGCTGGAGGCTCTTTTTAAATCATCCGGATTAAATTCACCCGCCTCGGCTTTCCTGATTTTTTCGATCGTTATTTGAGGTTTATTGCGGTAGCTTGAGACCAGACCCTGTACCTTGACCACCTCTGCTCCCTCAATTTCGGATTTAACGAATTCCGGCTCATTCCAGACCACAGCTTCGATATCCCCGGTTCTATCGCCCAGAACCAGGGCCAGCCGGCTGCCCGACTCAGAGATTTTGAGTTCGATTTGCTTTAGCAGAAGAAATGCGGTGATCTGTTCACCGAGAATATAATCCTTTATCATCTGACGTACTCCTGAAACCAATCTAAGGCTCGAGGTTTTAAACATCAAGGAAAATAGTTGTATCGATTTAACAATCTTCTTAATTTGGCATGCATGGGAATTCTGAGCCGCTATATATTACGCGAACATCTCGGCCCGTTCATATTTGCGCTGGTTATCACCCTGTTTGTGCTGATTATCGATCTGGTTCCGGATATCGTTGAACTGATTATCGGCAAGAATCTGGATGCGCTCACGGTGCTGTGGGTTTTCCTGCTGAATCTGGCCTGGATGCTTGCGCTTGCGGTTCCCATGGCCTGCCTGATCGCCACCCTCATGGCTTTCGGCCGCCTGAGCTCGGACATGGAAATTCTGGCCATAAAGACCTCCGGCATAAATATGCTCAGAATAATTGCCCCCGTATTTATTGCCAGCATTATTCTGGGGGGCGGATTAATCTGGTTCAATAATGAGGTGCTGCCGGATGCCAACCATAAGGCCCGGGTCCTGATGGGCGATATTCGGGTTATGCGTCCGACCCTGTCAATCCAGAGTAATGTCTTTCTGACCGATATTCCCGGTTACTTCATCCTCCTGGGGGATATCGATCACGAGACCTCCAGGATCAGGGATGTACTGATCTATGACCAGCGTTATTCCAATGTCAGAAGGACAATTACCGCCGACCGGGGATACCTTGAATATCTCGAAGGCGGGCAGGTTCTGTCGTTCGAACTCGAGGATGGCGAGATCTATGAATCGGACCTGACCGACCCCACCCGGTACAAACGTGTGCTTTTCAAGAAGCAGGTCTTCAATATTCGCGATGTCAGCCGCGAATTGCGCAAAACATCCTCCGAGTATCGCGGTGACCGTGAGATGTCCACCGCTCAGATGCTGGCCGAAACCGAGGACTTGAAAGGCAACATTAGCGGGTACAGGGATGAGATCAGCAAGCTGATCCTCAGCCACAAGGATCCCAACAATGTTCTGCGAGGCGAAACAACAACCCTGCGGGAAGATAAAATCGAGGATATCGATGAGATAAAAGTCAGCTATGTCATGGATGCCCTGAACAACATGCGCAATACCATGAATATCCTCAAGAATGATTTCCGCAAAATTAACCAGGTGCAAAAATCGATTAATGTCTATCTGCTGGAGGTTCATAAGAAGTTCTCGATCCCGGCCGCGTGCGTGGTCTTCGTGCTGATCGGGGCGCCGCTGGGGATGCTGTCGCGGCGGGGCGGTATGGGTACCGCGATCGGAATATCGGTGGGGCTGTTCATAATCTACTGGGCTTTTCTGATAGGAGGCGAAGAGCTATCCGACCGGGGCATAACTTCGCCGGTCGTGGCCATGTGGGCGCCAAATATACTCATAGGCGCCATAGGCCTTCTGCTTTTGTATCAACTTATCACAGAAAAATCGGTTCTGCAGATTATCAACAGATTCCGGGATTCAAGATTGGGAGCCAGAATCCTGGACTGGATGGAAAAATTGTCCAAGTTGATGAAAGGTGAACTGGAGAAGAAAGGTGCCGAACCAAAAAGCAGGGCGATCTGGCGCAAACATATCAGGCCGATCAAAATCCTGGACAGCTATCTACTGGGAAAATTTCTCAAGGCGGTAGTCCTTTCTCTGTTTATTTTCATCATCATAATGCACCTCGTCCACCTGATCGAGCATCTCGACACATATCTCGACAAGCGCGCAAGTATCACTGATGTGCTGCAATATTATTTATATACTACGCCCTTCATAATCGTGCTTACAATTCCGATCGCCACTCTTCTGGGCGCAATTTTTACTGTCGGATTGATGGCCCGCAAGAATGAACTTCTGGCGATCAAAGCCTCCGGCGTGTCGCTCTGGCGTATTGCCTTGCCGCTGTTGATTGCAGGTTTTATAATATCTGTCTGCGTATTTATAGGATCCGAAAAAATTCTGCCATACACCAATCAGCAAAAACAGGAAATACGCTATGGCAAAATCGAGAAACAGCCTCAGTACAAGGAGGAATATTACACCAATTTCCACAGGCGGGGTGATTACGGCCGCATCTTCAATTTCCGGCTCTACAGCCCCCGTCAGATGCTGGGGAAGGACGTGCAGATCCATACGTTCGATGAAAACCGCCTGCTGCGCTTGATCGAGGCCAAAGAGTTTTTATGGATGGATACTGTCTGGGCTGCCGTCAATGGAACGCAGACGATTTTCTCGGCGGCAGAGCTGCCCGAGAAGCGGGATTCGATTATCAAGTTTGATACACTCTACCTCAACAGCTTCACCGAGAAACCGGAACGCTTTACCCGGCGCAATATCGATCCACGCGATTTCGGGTATGATCAGACCATCAGCGACCTGAAGGAGGAAATCGAGATTCGCGAGAAAAACGGTATCTCGGCCACTCCCGAGAAAGTATATCTGCGCTTCAAATATTCCATTCCTCTGACCAGCTTTATTATCATCCTGATTGCGGTGCCGCTTGCGGCGGATCCGAAGCGCGGCTCACCGGCTATCGGATTCGCATTTGCGATAGGCATATCCTTTACCTATATGATTCTGTTCGAGGTCTCCCGCACACTGGGTACATCGGGCAGGCTCTCACCGCAATTATCGGCATGGTCCGTCAATCTTCTCTTCTTCCTGGTGGGAATAGTCATGATGCTAAAGGCGCGCAAATAGAAAGGCCATGCGGTGCATGGCCCAGAGTTTCCTGATAAATTATAATTTATCAATAGCAGTCATCAGGAGGGAAGAAAGCCATCGGGCTTGATCGGCGCGATGATCTCGTAAGTTCCATCATGTATCTGACATTGAGATTCCCACGGTCGTCCACGACCAGAGGTCGGGTTTTCCTCGGAATGACGCGTCTCTTTACAACAGATATAATTCCACTAAGTGCCTTCTTGCCATGAAGCCAGATATTCTCTCTGGCGCGGAGTGAGTTTATCGATGGAAGTGGACATCGATTTCAGCTTAAGCTGTGCGATGCGGGCGTCGATCTTCTCGGGAACGACATAGACCTTATTTTCCATTCCAGAGGCCTTATTAACCAGAAATTCCGCAGCCAGGGATTGGTTGGCAAAGGACATATCCATCACCATGGCCGGATGTCCCTCGGCGCAGGAGAGATTCACCAGGCGGCCCTCAGCCAATACGATGATACGCTTACCATTCCTCAGGTTATATTCATTTACCAGGGGACGTACCTCGCGGACATTTTTTGATATTTTCTTTAGCGCCTCGAGGTCGAGCTCAACATTGAAATGCCCTGAATTGCAAACTATCGCACCGTCCTTCATCTTCTCAAAATGTTCCGGCCTGATGACCGCGATATTGCCGGTAACCGTGATAAAGATATCTCCCTCTCTGACCGCCTTTGACATGGGCATGACTTTAAAGCCGTCCATCACCGCCTCGATACCCTTCAAAGGATCAACCTCGGTCACGATGACATTTGCGCCCATACCCTTGGCGCGATTGGCCAGACCCCGTCCGCACCATCCATAACCGGCCACGACGACTGTCGAACCGGCAATCAGGTAGTTTGTGGCGCGCAGGATGCCGTCAAGGGTGGATTGCCCCGTGCCGTAACGATTGTCGAAGAAATGCTTAGTTTTGGAATCGTTGACCGCAATCACCGGATATTCCAGCTTGCCGTCACGGACCATGCTGCGCAGGCGAATCACGCCGGTGGTGGTCTCTTCCGTACCGCCTATGACGTCTTTAAGGAATTTCCGCTCATCTTTATGCAATGTCGAAACCAGGTCGCAGCCGTCATCCATGGTCATGTTCAGCCCCGGACGCAGGCAGGCCTTGATATGCTTATAATAAGTTTTGTTGTCGGCGCCGTTGATTGCGAAAACCGAGATTTTATCATGCTTCACAAGCGAGGCCGCGACCTCATCCTGTGTGGAAAGCGGGTTGGAGGCACAAAGGTAAACCTCGGCCCCTCCGGCCTTGAGGGTTCTCGCCAGATTAGCGGTTTCGCTGGTTACATGCAGGCAGGCGGCAATCTTAATGCCCTTCAGGGGCTTTTCCTGCTTGAAGCGTTTCTCGATCAGGCCCAGTACCGGCATGAACTTAGCCGCCCATTCGATTTTCTTTTTACCGGCATCCGCCAGGCCGAGAGACTTGATATCGTATTTCATGTGACTCCTTCCTATGCTTCCCTGGCCAGATCGGCCGCCTTATCGGTTTTTTCCCAGGTGAATTCATCTCCATTGCGCCCAAAATGCCCATAGACCGAGGTCTTCCTAAAAATCGGCCGCCGCAGATTCAACTGTTCCATCATTCCAGCGGGAGTTAATTGAAAATGCTTGCGGACAATCTCCTCTATTCTGCTGGGGGGCAGCTTGGAGAGCGGATCAGTAAATATATTTATCGAAACCGGCTCGGCCCTGCCGATAACATAAGCCAGCTGAATCTGGCATTTCTCGGCGATACCCGCCGCCACCAGATTCTTGGCAATATACCGAGCCATATAGGCTGCCGAGCGGTCGACTTTGGTGGGATCCTTGCCGGAGAATGCTCCCCCGCCGTGAGTAGCGATACCTCCGTAGGTATCTACAATGATCTTGCGTCCTGTCATCCCGGTATCGGACTGTGGGCCGCCGATCACGAATTTGCCGGTCTGGTTAACATAAAATTTTGTATTCTCATCCAGCAGCTCGGCGGGAATCACCGGCCTGATGAATTTATCGATCATTTCCTGGCGGGCCTTTTCTGTTATGGATGTTCCGACATAATCGAGTATTTCCTCGGTATGCTGGCAGGCTATGACGACCGTATCCACACGTTTCGGCTTGCCCTCCTCATACTCCACCGATACCTGGGATTTGCCGTCCGGGCCCAGATAACTCAATTCGCCCGATTTTCTGACATCCGCCATGCGCTTGGTGAGCTTATGTGCAAGCATGATCGGCATGGGCATGAGCTCGTCGGTCTCATTGCTGGCGTAACCTGTCATGAGACCCTGATCCCCGGCGCCGCCTACGTCCACACCCTGGGCGATATCCGGCGACTGCTTGCCGATGCAATTTAAAAGAGCGAAAGTGTTATAGTGAAATCCAAAATCGGGATTGGTATAACCTATGTCCCGGATAACCTGCCTCACCAGTGTGGGCAGATCGACATATCCGGTAGTGGTGATCTCGCCCCCCACCAAAACCAGGCCTACGGTCACAAAAGTCTCGCAGGCAACGCGGCCGTTAATATCTTGACGGAGAACATCATCCAGCACAGCATCAGAGATCTGGTCACAGATTTTATCCGGATGTCCTTCGGTAACAGATTCCGATGAAAAGAGGTAAGTCTTATCCCCCATATCTTCTCCTTCTATATTGAAAAAATACTGCATTCCACATTAACAGACTCCTCCCGGTTTAATAACCGATCTGGGAGGAATCCCCCACATTCAATCTCTCAAAATGCCCCTGTACCTCGGCATGATCCCCGATCAGCGAGCCGGTCAGGAGGCCGTTGACAACGATGGCGTCGACCGAAATAATTGAATCTCTCACGATCGAGTTCTTTATCGTGACTCCCGCCGCGATGGAGGCATATGGTCCGATAATCGAATTTTTAATTTTCGCGCTCTTATCGATGAAGACCGGCGGGATCACGACCGAGCCTTCTATATCGGGCGCGCATTCCTTGCATACATCCAGCAAATGACGATTGGTTTCCAGAAGCGTTTCGGATTTTCCGCAATCGTACCATCCCTCGATCTCAAAGGTGTACATCTCGGCCCCTTTTTCCAGCATAACCTGGAAAGCATCGGTAACCTGATACTCATTCTTGGTTTTAATATTCGATTTTATAATCTCTCTCAGGCTGTCTTTTAAAAGCTGAGTGTCCTTGATATAATAGACGCCGACAAGGGCCAGGTTTGAAGGGGGATCCTGCGGCTTTTCCCATAGCTTCAATATGCGATTGCCTTCCACTTCGGCCACTCCGAAACGGCGTGGATCCTCAACCTGCCGCACACCGAGGAAATTCTTATCCTTGCCGATTATCCCATCCCAGTTCATCTCGACAATCGTATCGCCCAGTACAGCCAGGACAGGGTCCCGTTCATCATCATCGATGGCGATATTTATGGCATGTCCCAGCCCCAGTAGTTCTTCCTGTTCGACAAAACGAGATTTAAAGTCATAATTCTTCTTAACATAGTCGATTATTTTGTCGCCCAGGAAACCGATCACAAATGTGATCTCCTCAAAATCAAGCTCTTTGAGCGAGTCGAGTATATGCCAGAGAAGAGGTTTACCGGCCACATGCAGCAGGGCCTTGGGGGCGGTATGGGTGTGGGGTCGCAGTCTCGTTCCGATACCGGCTACGGGAATTACTACTTTCACAATTTCACCCTTTCGACATACAATTGGATTAAAGATTTATTTTTAAGTAGCTTAATAAATGGATATTCCGAAAAAAAGCAACTAATTTACGCCGATAAGCCTTGGTAGCCAGTCAAAAGCGACAAATTTTACCTGCCCGATCAAGAGCGACAACCTGGCCATAACGGTATAGCCAAAATGCGCCCCGAACGATATCATGATAAACACCATTCCGACCCTGGCGGTCTTGCCCAGCACCCCTTTATGCTCTTTGGAAAAGTAGAAATATATCAATGTGGTGATTACACCCGCAATTATGATCATACCGCCCGGGACGGCTCCCAGGAGCCAGCTTCCCGCCAGCGGGTTTATAATTGTCGCCTGGGTTTGAGGAAGAACCAGGCCGTGAAGCTGCTGTATCAGGAAAATCCCGGCCGTATTGCCCATTACGAAGGCGAGTGAAATACGTGAAAGATATGAGAATCGGTCGAAAAAGCGGGTGAACATCAGAATTCCAAGCAGGGCCGGGAAAATCAATTCCAGTTTGCCCTCCCTGTAAATCGGAATGGTTAGCTGCTGAACTATCACTGTCTGATAGATGAGACCGACATAATATCCGGCGGTCAATCCGGCGAAGATATGCTCTGCTAAGCGATAGAACGGGTTGTCCTTATATAGAAATGAGAAGATCGATAGGATCAAAAATCCCGCCACACTCATTTCAATCAAGCTGGAATCGGCCGGGTTCATACCTTGCGTCCCCCCAGAAAATAGGCTGTATTTCCCAGCAGAATGAAAAAGATTATCATCAGGTGGACAAGCGACTGCGGGCCCATAAAGAGAGTGGCCATACCCTCCGAACCGATCAATTTTTCATATTCGGCTGCGCCCCGCATGCCACCCAGAAGCCCCACCATCTGCTGGCTCTGGAGATAAGAATAGAATTTGGGCGCCATCACAGCGGTAACTCCCGCGCCCAGCGGGATGCCGAATTGGCGGTTGGCGATGGTTACCCATTCATCGACTATGCCGTTATCCGAAATTATATAGAGAAAATTGACATCGGAATATTTATCAACATTCTTGGTAATCGGGAATGAATCGAGCGGAACGCTGCGGAAATCGGTGGGATAGATATCCCGGAATGAAGTTCCCATACCCATCAAAACCGCTTTATAATCCGGCTTGTAGCCGAGGTTTATATAGTCCACACCATATATTTTTTTCGCGCCCAGCTCCTCCACCGCCCAGTTTGTGGCCATATCGTTCATGACCCTTTCGGTGATACTTGGCCCCCCCAACGGCACGGTGGTCATACAAATCAGTTTCATGTCCTTGCGCCAGCAGTGCTTGATTGCGGCGCGTGACATCGGCTCAACTTCGGCCAGGGTCGAAGGATAGTAATCGAAGGTCAGAAGGATGGTGCTGCCATCCCGGATATTTTCGACCCAGTTGTACAGGTCGCGGCTTTCCTTGCTGACATAAATGGGCTGTGGAAAACCGACCAGAAACGGAATTATAGTCGCAAGCAAAATGCTCAGATAAATAATTCTGCGGTCTATGCCGGTGAGTATTTCGGCGATTCTATACCTGTTCATATTATCTGCCCATGTAGGTTCTTTCGATCCCCAGAATAATCCTGATCGACATACTTGCCGCGCCCAGAGCGGCCCCGATTATGATTCCTCTCTGAACCGCAAGATTGGGATAATTCATAATCCATTCGGTGATTTCGGGCAACCGGTGATATATGACCTGGCCGATCGGCACCCTTCCCAGCATCACTATCATAGCTACTACCAACAGGATGGTCGCCTCCACTGTACGAGCCCTGAAGGCGCGATAGGCGGCGGATGCTATAAAGAACGCCAGCATGGCAAACATGGAGGACATCATCGGAGCGGACATATTCTGGAAAAGCCAGTCATAGACTGTACCGGCTTCGGTACCCTGAAATATACCGAAACCTCCCGATACCACCAGGCTGATTAAAAGGATCAGCTTATAGGGCCAGTCTTTTTCGAGCTTTCGGACACGCCTGTAATTCACGCTGGTAATTGAAACCACCCCCAGAAGCAAAGTAAAACCGCCGATGATCGAGACCCAGACCTGCATGTTGGAGCGGAAGTTGGTCAGCGTCGGATGGCCGGAGAAAAAAGCGACAATAATGACCATGCCTGCAAAGAAGGCCAGCATCATCGGAAGCCGTTTACTCAATAAATCATGCACTTAGCTTGTCTCCAGAATTTTCAGTATGAAAAGCGCCTTCCAATCGATCATCAGATATACAATGGCCGCCAGGATCAGGATTATTATGATAATTTTAAGCAAATCCTGACCTTTCAAAGATCCCAGCAGTTTAGGCTCACCGGAGAGATAAGCAGAAGCGGCGTATAATTCCTCACCCATCAGGGTAAAGTCGCAGGCGGCTATGAAGAACGGCAATTGCTCCGGATTGGCGGTGCCGGAGATCTGGATCGCGCCGGTCAAATTGCCGGTCTCGGCCAGGAGCAGGGATTCGGCATAAAAAGCTCCCATGAAGATATTGGCGGCCGGCCTTATCCGCGTCATGATACCGTTGACCGCCGCCGCCAGGGCGAACTGCGACCCGGCCACATACTGCACCATGGAATCATTATAAAGTTCTCTTTTACCCGCATTGACATAAGCATCTTTGACGATTTCCTGGGCCGCAGCCATAACCACCGGATATTGCACGGTCACCAACAGGCCGGCCTCGTATTCAGCCGTGTACGAGGCCACCCGTCCCAGAATCGAAAGCCCCGCGATAGTCTGGATCTCGCTGACTTCCTGAATACCGGGGATAAACAGCACCGGCTTGCCCATCTCTGTGGCCCGGCCCACGGCATCATCCATGGCATCCAGACCGGAGAGCTTGCGGATGAAGAGCGGGCGCCCGGTTTTTGCTAAACGGATGTAGATTAAAACTGCCGCAGCAAATATGATAAGTAAAATCAGGCTGTTAATTCGGTCGGTGCGGAACCATGATGCTCCCCCTGCTGATGCGCAAAGCATCGCCGGATGCAGGAACAGAGGAGTAAAAAATCGGAGCAGCTTTTTCATCAAACTTCTGATAATTTATTTTTCAAATAATCGATAACCTTGACCGGAGTAGGATCGACCTGATTTAAAAGCGCCAGATAGAGGCTTGTAAAATCCCCGAATTGAATCAATGAGAACATCCGGGCCAGGAGGTTGGGACCGGAGGATTCATATTCGAGCGCATCAACTCCCTTCCCCCTGATAATATCCGCAACGATCTTCATCCTAATTGAGACACGGTCATGATCGGCTTTATCCTTCAAAATCACCGTGTAGAGCATGTCCTTAAAAGGTTCCATCTCGCCCCATCCTACCAGCTCATTGTGATTGAATTCGGGAAAGAAGTTGAAAAAGGCAAGCTGCTTGGCATTCTCACAGATTTGCCCCTTAAACCTGACCGCCACTGCATCGATATAATCATGGCCCCCATATATGAGCGGAAACCTGTTATGCATTTTTTGCGCGGCGAGCATGGCGGGATTGTCCTTTTTGTCGAGAGTAAAATTCTTTACATTTTCCCGCATAAATTCGATCGTGCCCTTGATATCGGAATTAACACCTTTACAGAAACCCATGCGCGCGAGCGCCACCAGCATGGGTACAAAAGAGTATCCCAGCGCCGCCCGAGGAGGAAAGCCGGGGGGAATCTCGATTACCTTATAAGCATCTGCAAGCGCTTTTTCTCTCAGCTTGCCATTGGATGTAATCGCAAAAATCAACGCCCCGCGGCTCCTGGCATCATCATAGGCCGACAAAGTTTCCTCGGTATTGCCGGAATAGCTGGAAATGATACACAGAGAAAACTGGTTGACATATTCCGGAACCTTGTAATGGCGGCAGATATACATGGGAACGCCCAGCTGATACGCCAGGTAACTTCTGACAAGGTCCCCTCCGATAGCCGAGCCTCCCAGACCGCAGACTACAATATTTTTAATTACGCCGGGATCAACGTCCGGAAGATCCGCCGATTTTCCTATCTCCCAGCCTTCTTCGAACTGCGAGGGAAAATCGACTATTTTATCATACATCCCCTCTGAATCATACTTGTCTTTTAAACTCGCAAAGTCAGGCATTTCTCAACTCTCCCTTTTTATTGGCGGAATTATTAAGGTTGCTCTCCTTAAAGTCCTTAATCAATATTTCCGTAATCTCCTTCTCGCTGGCCATTGAAAGAACCCTCTCGGCGAATTTAAGCGCCTCCTCAAAATCAATCTTCGGTAGTACACCCTTAACAACAGGAATGGAGGCTGGGTTCATGGAGAGTGAATCCACCCCAAGCCCGACCAGTAACTTGGTGGCCAGAGGATCGCCCGCAATCTCGCCGCATATTCCCACCGTTTTTCCGGCTTTGTGGGCGGATTCGACCGTTTTCTTGATAGAGTGAAGCACTGCCGGATGCAGCGCCTGGAAATGCTTGGCCACCCGTTTATTGTTTCTATCCACAGCCAAAGTGTACTGGGTTAGATCGTTGGTGCCGATAGAGAAGAAATCCACTTCCCTGGCCAATGCATCAGCTATAAAAACGGCGGCCGGAGTTTCAATCATAATGCCGAATTTTATATTCTCATCAAAGGGCGCCTTTTCTTGACGCAGATCGTTCTTTATTCTCTCCAATATTTCTTTGGACTTTTGCACCTCGTCCAGGGTCGTGATAAGCGGCAGCATAATACTGACATTCTTAAGGGTGGAGGCTTTCAGCATCGCCCTCAGCTGAACCTCGAAGATAGGCGCGACATCGAGGGAAAAACGGATAGCCCGCCATCCCAGAGCAGGATTGATTTCAAACTCGGATTTGAAATAATCCGTCAGCTTATCTCCGCCCAGATCAAAGGTCCTCAAGATTACATTCTGCGGGGCAAACTTTTTGGCTATGTCATAATATACTTTAGTCTGGTCGTCCTCAGAGGGGAAATTGGCCCTTTTCAGATAAAGGAACTCGGTGCGATAGAGGCCGATTCCTACACCTTCATGTGCCAGTATTTCATCCAGCGATGTGGGCAAATCCAGATTGGCCATAATATCCACATGATGCGAGTCACGAGTGGCGGAGGGCAACTCGTGTATCTTCTGGAATCTTTTGAAACGCGCCTCGCGCCTTTCATGCGAGATCTTCTGATATTCCTCCCATTCCTCATCCCCGGGATTTATTATCACGGTTCCCTTGCTTCCGTCAATTATGATTTTGCTTCCAGATGGGATCTGTTTCAGGTTCGCCTTTACTGCCACCACCGCGGGAATACCCAGTGACTTTGCAAAAAGCCCCATATGCGAGGTGGGACCGCCTCTCTCGGTCACAAAACCGCTCACATTGAGATTGGGCATCTCCAGTATTTCGCCCGGATTGAAATAGGAGGCAAAAAGGATCGCCGGCTCGACAAATCCGGTTAATTCCTTATGCCGCTCGCCCAGTAGATGTTTTAGGATATGATTCGAAACGGTCTCGATATCAGCGATCATCTCCCTCATATAGGGATCTTTGGAACGGGATAGCAGCTCGATATTGTCATTTACTGATGATGTGAACGCAAAAATCGCCGAATAATGCAGGGATTCGATCTTATCAATCACCTGGTTTTTGAATTCCGGATCGGCCACGATGAGAATCTGGGCGTCCAGCACACCGGTCAAATCGATGTTTTCGGATTCGGCCGCCTGCGCCTTGATTTGCTCCATATCATGGCTGGTCTGCTCAAATGCCCGTTTGACCTTCTCGATTTCCAGGGGAATGGATTTCTCTGTAATTACTTCCTCTTTATATTCCGGGAATCCGGAGATGTGCAGGAAGGCCTTTCCGCAGGCGATTCCGGGGGAGACCCCGATGCCGTTAAGTTGTTCTCTTTCAGCAGAATGCTTATTCATCATAGACTTCCTGAAAATCGCTGCTCAATAATTTTGAGAGCACCTCCACAGCCTCTTTTTCATCGGGCCCATCGGCAGAGATTACCACGGTGGAGTTAAATTCCGCGGCAAGCATCATAACGCCCATAATGGATTTGCCGTTGACCTTCAAACCATCTTTTTCCAGGTAAATGTCGGATTTGAAGAAGGCGGCTGTTTTCACAAGTTGGGCTGATGGCCGCGCATGTAAGCCGTATTTATTAACTATTTTTACTTCTTTGCTCTGCAAATTGTTATTATAACCACTTTAGAACTGTTTTACAAACATTTTTCCGGATAACTGACGGACCAGACCGTTGAGTTCAAGTTCAAGCAGAATTTCGAGCGCACTGGAAACAGGCATCTCGGCCTGCTTCACTATTTTGTCTAATTGTATCGGCTGATTGCTTAAAATATCATAGATTTTTTTCTGCGCACCCTCCAGATGGGGGGCTAATCTATTCTCATTCACCGGCCTCGAAGAGGGCACCAGAAACTTCAGTTCCTCCAGTATATCAGCGGCCGAGGTTACCAGTTTTGCGCCTTCCCTGATGATACGATTGGTGCCTTTCGAGGTTCTGGAATTTATATTACCAGGCACTGCGAAGACCTCGCGTCCCTGGTCGAGGGCATGCTGCGCGGTAAGAAGTGCACCCGACTTCTCCCCGGCCTCGACCAGCAGAACACCCAAGCTCAAGCCAGAGATTATGCGGTTGCGGCGCGGGAAATTTTTGGGCTCAGGCCTCTCTTTCAGGAAAAATTCAGATAAGGCGCAGCCGTTCAGGACAAGATTCCTGTACAGGGTCCTGTTTTCGGGCGGGTAGATTGTATCGATACCGCACCCAAACACCGCCGCAGTCATCCCCCCGGAGTCAATCGCAGCCTTATGGGCTATGGTGTCGATACCGCGGGCGAAGCCAGAAACTATTGTGAAGCCGGCCTCGATTAATTCCCGCACCAGCTTCTCGGCCATCATACGGCCGTAGGAGGAGGCACTCCTGGGCCCCACAACCGCCAGGCAGGGCCTTTCAAGACAGCTCAAATCCCCCTCGTAAAATATGAAAGGCGGAGGATCATAGATGTTTTTTAATGTCTCCGGATACTCATCCGCTTCAAACAGCGCAAGATTGTAGGGCGACTTTTCGAGCAGCTCGAGCTGCTTTTCGGCCCTCTCGAAATCGGCCTCCCGGGCTATCAGGGATGCCAATTTGGGACCTATGTCCGGGAGACTTTCCAGATCCGTACGGCCCGCATTCAATATGGCCTCGGGCGTCTTGAAATTTCGAATTAACTGGCGAATTCTAACCGGCCCGACCCCGGGCACAGTTGCCAGGGCCAGCCAGGCAAGTCGTTTATCTTCATTCAAATTCATCTTCTTCTTTATCTTCCGTCTTCAGCTTGGCCAGCTCATCCCTCAGGTTATCGAGCCCTACCCCGTATCTGGCGCTGATGAATAAATATCCTTCGCCAAGTTCCTCTTTCCAGAGCGATAGCATCTCCTCATCCCACAGATCGACCTTGTTTATACAAACTATACTGAGCTTGGTAACAAGACGCCAATTATACTTCGCTAACTCCTGTTGTAACACTTTATAATCTTCCATAAAATCATTTTTCCCGCCATCCAGAATATAGAGCAGGACAGAGGTTCTTTCGATATGGCGCAGGAACTGAAGACCCAGGCCCTTCCCCCGACTCGCTCCATCTATTATTCCGGGAATATCCGCCATTTTGAGAGTTTCAAATTCTGCAATTTTGACTATGCCGATATTGGGATTGAGGGTGGTGAATGGATAGTCGGCAATTTTGGGTTTGGCCTCCGACATCGCTTTCAAGAGACTTGATTTGCCGGCATTGGGATAACCCACCAGGCCGACATCGGCAATGAGTCTAAGCTCTAATCTCAGTCTGAAACTCTCCCCAGGCCTTCCCGGATCGGCGCGCCGCGGTGACTGGTTGGTGGATGACTTGAAATGGGTATTGCCCCGTCCGCCGATTCCTCCTCTGGCCGCCAGGTACCTGTCCTGGTCTTCAACCAGATCAGCCAGCAACTGATCATTCTCGGCATTGAAGACCATCGTTCCCGGGGGCACCTTCACAGTAACATCTTTGCCGTCCTCTCCGCTCTTATTGCCGCCTTTGCCCGGTTCGCCGTTTTCTGCTTTGTACTTGCGCTTGTATTTCAAGTCCATCAGGGTATTGAGATTGCTGTCCACCTGTATATATACAGATCCTCCCTTACCGCCGTCGCCCCCATCGGGACCGCCCTTGGGAACATATTTCTCCCGCCGAAAGGATACACATCCGGCCCCGCCCTTTCCGCTCTGGACTTCGATTTCTACAAGATCGACAAACATTTTCAGGACATTTCGAGAATTTCCATCAAGCTTTCCCTCAGAGTTAGTTTCTCCAAATCACGCTTGAATTTTCCCTGATGAGTGATTGAAATTGCTCCGGTTTCCTCCGAGACAACCAGGCAGACCGCATCCGATTCCTCGGTTACGCCGATAGCAGCCTTGTGTCTCATACCAAAGAGATTTGCGTAGCGGGGATTTTGGGTCATTGGAAGCACGCATGCGGCAGCCAGTAACTTCTCGTTCCTGAGAATTACCGCGCCATCGTGCAGTGGTGTATATGGTGTAAATATTGTCGTTAGAAGGTCAGAGGAGACCTCGGCATTGATCTCCCTTCCGGTAGCGATAATATTTTTCAGCCCGACCTGCCGCTCCAGAACTATAAGTCCGCCGTAACGCAGTTCCGAAAGCCTGATGGCGCCCTTGACCACCTCATCGACGGCATGTTCCGATTCACTTTTGACAAAGCGCCGCATGAAGCGGGTATGTCCGATCTGGGCCAGGCCGCCGCGGATTTCCGGCTGAAAGACCACTACCAGCACAATGAAACCAACTGTGGCGAGATTGGTAAAGAGCCACTTCAATCCCTCCAGCTGGAACCAATAAGCCAGAAAAGCAACCATGAAAATAAAGACCAGCCCGATCATCATCTGGGCCGAACGGGTGCCTTTGACAAGCTCCAGGAGCTTGTAGATGATGAATGCCACGACCAGGACATCGAGAAGGTCGATTACCGTAAAATCCAGAAATTGGTAGCTGAATATTTCCATCTTATTTCCAGGCTAAAACAACATGATATTATTATTTTTTTAAAATTGCAAGTAAACTTGAAAGCAAGATAGAATTTATCGAGAAATGTCGATATTTGAAAAGGCCCAGAGCGCTTTTTTAGTCGAAAGCACATCATGGACCCGCACAAAATCAGCGCCGTTTGCCACCGCCGCGCAGGCCGCCGCAAGCGATTGCTCCAGACGCTCTGTCTCTGGGTACTTATTATCGATGGAGAGAAAGCGCTTGCGCGAGGCTCCCACAATAAGAGGCAAGCCGAACTTTTTGAAATCTCCGAGCCTGCTTATCAACTCAAAATTATTTTCGTAGGTCTTGCCGAATCCGATGCCCGGATCGAGAATCAATTTGTCTCTCTTTAGGCCAGCTGCCTCAGCGATACCAATACTCTCCTCAAAATATTCGCTGATCTCGCCAATCAAATCCACATAGACGGGATTTTTCTGCATGTTTTTAGGGGTGCCTTTAATATGCATGATTATTACCGGCACATTACGCGAGGCCGCCAGCGCCGCCATTTGATTATCACCTCTCAGGGCGGTAATGTCATTGATCAGAGAAGCGCCCGATTCGAGCGCGATTTCAGCTACCCGCGCTTTGCGGGTATCAATAGAAATAGGAACCTTTATTTCCGGAGCGAGCGCTTCGATTACCGGCAGCACCCGTTCCAGTTCTTCATCTACGCCAATTGGATCAGAACCGGGGCGTGTGGATTCGCCGCCGATGTCTATAATATCCGCGCCCTCATCCTGCATGCGCAATGCATGCTCGACGGCCTTATCTTTTGCAAAAAAATTCCCGCCATCTGAGAAGGAATCCGGAGTAACATTCAGGATTCCCATAACATAGGGACGGGAAAAATCAAAACGGCTGCTGCCGATAATAATCGGCCTTAATTCTGATCTCATCAATTCTATGTTTTGGAGGAGGGGGCCGGAATTTCCTCCAGTTCTTCACCATTTATGATTTTTTCCAGGTCCTCGCCGTCAAGCAGTTCTCTTTCCAGAAGAGCTTCAGCGATTTTATGCAGTTTATCAACATTGGCTTCCAGAAGTTCCCTGGCCCGGTTTTCGGCATCTTCTATAATTTTACGTACCTCGATATCGATCTGACGGGCAGTTTCCTCGGAGTAGTTGCGATCCCGGATGATGTCCCTGCCCAGGAAGACTTCGTTGTCTTTCTTGCCGAAAGTAAGAGCGCCGAGTGATTCGGACATGCCCCAGTCGCAGACCATTTTCCGTGTCAGCTCTGTTGCCCGGGCAAGATCGTTGCCGGCGCCGGTGGAGAGATGGTCAAAGACCAGCTTTTCGGCCACCCGCCCGCCCATGAATACTACCAGCATTGCCTCCAGATATTCCTTGGTGTAGGTACGCTTCTCATCAACCGGAAGCGAGGAAGTCTGTCCCAGAGACATGCCGCGGGGAATAATAGTGACTTTATAAACGGGATCAGCCTTGGGCAGAAGCTTCCCCAAAAGCGCATGCCCGGCCTCATGATATGCGGTGGTCTTTTTCTCCTCTTCATTGATTACCAGTGAGCGCCTTTCGGTTCCAAGAATGACCTTATCCTTGGCATCTTCCATATCCACCATATAGACCTTGTCATGCTCCCGGCGGGCAGCCAGAAGCGCCGCCTCATTTACCATGTTAGCGATGTCGGCTCCCGACATGCCGGGGGTGGCACGGGCCAGGATTTCAAGATCAACATCATCAGCCAGATTTATTTTTCGGACATGCACCTCGAAAATCCCTCGTCTCCCCTTGACGTCGGGCTGATCGACCACAATCCGTCGGTCAAATCGTCCGGGACGCAGAAGGGCCGGGTCAAGAACATCGGGACGGTTCGTGGCGGCTATCAGGATTACGCCGTCATTGGCATCAAAGCCATCCATCTCAACCAGGAGCTGATTTAATGTCTGCTCGCGTTCATCATGACCGCCTCCGAGACCCGCGCCGCGATGCCGTCCGACAGCGTCAATTTCATCAATAAATATAATGCAGGGGGCGTTCTTTTTGCCCTGGTCGAAAAGATCGCGCACACGGGAGGCACCAACTCCCACGAACATCTCCACAAAATCGGATCCGGACATCGAGAAGAAGGGTACTCCGGCTTCACCGGCTACTGCGCGTGCCAGCAGGGTCTTGCCGGTGCCGGGAGAGCCCAAAAGCAATGCGCCCTTGGGAATCTTGCCTCCCAGTTTCTGGAATTTGCCGGGCTCCTTCAAGAATTCGATAATCTCCTCGAGCTCCTCCTTGGCTTCATCACATCCAGCCACATCGGCAAAGGTAACCTTTGGCCCCACATCGGATGCCAGGCGCGCCTTGCTTTTACCGAAAGAGAAAAGCCCTTTGGGCCCGCCGGACTGCATCTGGCGCATCATGAAGAAAAAGAACAGAATCAGGAGAATCCAGGGGGCGGAGCCGATTAATATAGTTATCCAGCCCCAATCATCAATCCGGGCTTTAATATTCACATCATGCTCTAAGAGAAGCTTGACTTCTTCATAGGATTTTACCGGCATCACTGTTTTGAAGCGTTGGAATTCCCTGGCGGTGCCCCTGACAGTGCCGGAATAGGGCTGCCTGAATTTGCCCTCGATCTCCTTCTCCGCCATGACTACTTCCTGGATATTATCCTGCTTGAGCTGCTTTATATACTGGCTGTACTCAAGTTCGATAATATCTGCTCCACCCGAGGAAAGCATCTTGAACGCGAAGATAAAAACTATTATGATAATAGCCCAGAAAAACAGCGTACGCCCACTTTTCTTCCAGTTGAATTCATCCTTGCGTTCTTCGCTCGGCGGCCTCTTCTTGTCAGCCGGTTTACGGGGCGGCCTTTTATCGTCATCATCCGATGAAAAATATTTCTTAAAATTCTCTTTCAATCTCTATCCTTTCTCATCCCTGTAGGCTATGAATGGAAGACCGCGAAACATCTCCGCGTCATCCAGGCCATAACCGAACACGAAGCGATTCGGAATCTCAAAACCGACATATTTTATGTCAATTTCAATCTCTCTGCGCTCTGACTTGTCCAGAAGTGTTACAATCTCAAGCGATTTCGGTTTCCGCATTAAAAGATTGTGATAGATATAATTTAATGTCTTTCCGCTGTCAACTATATCTTCAACTATGATAACATGCTCTCCTGAAATATTTCGGCTCAAATCCAGCATGAGCTTAACATTGCCTGATTCATGGGGATCGTTATCATAGCTCGATACCATCATAAAATCAATCTCATGTTCTATTTCCATCCTTCGCGTCAAATCGGCGAGAAACATATAAGACCCCTTCAAAATTCCGATTAATATCGGCCTCTTACCGGAATACTCCCGGCTTATCCGATCGGCCATCTCAGAGACTCGTTTTTGAATCTGGGATTCACTCAATATCTGCGTTATTTCCGCCACTTTACTTGCCATCTCTAACAACTTTTTCTACCCAAAGTTTCACCGCTTGCCTGGTTGTACGATCAAGTTTGAATTGCTCAGAAATTTCTTCTCCAATTACCCAGGCGATTTCACCGCTGCAGAGCAGGAGCGGGATTTCCATCCTGAGGGCGCGCGGGACTTTGCGATCGATAAAGAAGTCGCTCAGCTTCTTTGGCTTCATCATTCCCAGCGGCCGGAAGTATTCGCCCTCCCGAAATTGCCTTACTTCCAGTTCTCCTTTGAGTTTGTCATAATCGAGAATTACCTTAAAATTGTCTTTTAAATGTCTCACCTCTGGGGCCACACTCCCTACTTCTGAATTTAACATTAAATTGAAACTTTGCAATATGCTTTTTCCCGGAATTGTCACGAATGTCGGTTCGATTCTGCCGACGGGCCTGAATATAACCAGGCTCTCAGAGGCCTTCTCAATCATCAGACCGCCCCCCAGATCGGCGCGGGTTCCGGTTGGAGTCTCGTATATATTCAAAGCAGAATCGATTATGTCAAATGCTGCGATATCGCGCTCGTTGCCGGAAAGTTTTTCGATCGACCTCTTCAGAATATGTCTTTTCAGAATCTTATCCAGCGCGGTAAATTCCGCAAGCGGGATGATGATATTATTTTGTAGGGAATATGAGCTGTGCCGATCCAGGAAACTATCCGAAAATTTCTCAAAATATTCATGAGCTTCCGCAGCGAGCCATGAAAGTCTATTCACCGCCTCATAAACTCCCGGATTGATCTGATCCACAATTTTGGGCAGAATTATGTTCCTGATCTTATTTCTTGTGTAATCGCTCTGTAGATTCGAGGCATCGATTCTATAGGCGATTTTGTTTTTGTTTAGATATAGCAGTATATCGGCTTTCGCGGTATCAAGAAGCGGCCTGATAATATTTCCGAACCACGGCCGCATCCCCGATAATCCGGCCAGCCCGCATCCACGGAATATATTTCCGAGAATGGTCTCGATATTGTCATCGAGGGTATGTCCCAGGGCGATTTTATTGCAATCATATTTCCGTGCCACCGATTCATAAAAACGCATTCGTCTCTGCCTCGCTTCAGACTGGATATTGCCGGGGGTGTCTTTTAAGCCGGACAGGTCGGCAATTTCAACTTCCAGCGGCAAATCGAGTCTGCCTGCGAGCTCACGGCAGAACTGCTCATCTAAGTCCGAGTCCCTGCCCCTGAGCTTATAGTTGAGATGGGCCAGGCAGAGATCGAGTGATTTCTCCTTCTTCAATGAGTTCAGGAAATGCGCAAGAAAGACTGAATCCGGCCCGCCGGAAAGCCCGATGACGATTTTGTCGCCTCGCTCGACCAGTCTGATTAAAAGCTTTTCCATAATATTAATCATACTCTACAATATTAATACCTGTTTGGTTCATTTACAATTCAAATATTTCGCTTGATAAAATCGGGTGGTGCAGTATTTTCCTGTCATGAATGGCATTCAAACCAACGCATTTCTGACAGAAATCCGGGATCAAAAAATGCTGCTTCTGATATTTTGCGATCTCTTAATTCTGGCTACCCTTGCATTCCTTTCGCCCCTTCAGGCGATTGCCGTTGTCCTGGTTCTCTTTCTTGCTGCCTTTTTTCTGCTCTCGCCCCTGGGCTATCTTTACTTTTTACTGGTATGGATTCCTTACGAGTCCCTGATCTTGCCAGAGGGTGAGGGCGTAAGGATTTTGAGATTGTTTGCGATCTCAATAGTTATCATCCTGGGCTGGATGAAGTATTGGCTTTCTGCCATGCCCATTAGACTCCCGAATAGATATATTCTGGTGCCAATTATAATCCTCTTTTGCTGGTCAGCAATTACAATCCTCTTCTCCCCATTCCCACTTTCGGCCTTATTTGGTTTCATGAAGATGCTCGCATTTCTTGCCATATTTCTCCTGGTATACAATATCATCAGTTCTCAAAACGACCTCAAAAAATTTCTATATTTCCTTTTTATCATTTCAATTCCGATATATCTGGTTGCTTATTACCAGTTTTTCGCACTGGGTTATTTGCGGGTCTGGGGAATATTTGGCAATCCCAACACACTTGGAGTTTTCTCCTTCGCAACAGCGGCCTCCGCTTTGGTGCTGAAACAATTGGAGAATAATACTAAACCCAGGAACATTCTGGCTTTTATATGGGTGCTCTTATCTATCTCCAGTTTAATTCTCAGCGGTTCACGTGCCAGCATTTTCGGCCTGATTGTATTTGCTGCCGTCTATTTGATTCTCAACAGAAAATATATTATTCTGTTCAGCCTTATACTGATTGGTCTGTTGGGCATCTTTTATATAATGCACTCCCAGGCCCTCTTGTTGGATTTTGCGCGCGTAACGCGCCTGCTGGGCGGATTATCAGGCAGAACCATTATATGGGAAACAGGCCTGGTGATGATTGAAGATCATCCCCTGTTCGGGGTAGGTCCGGGCAACGTGTCCAGACTTCTCTATGATTATGCCCAGGCGACCCATCCAATCGTCTCAATCGATCTGCGATCGGCTATGGAACGCGGCATTATGCACAACGGCTATCTTCAGCAGCTCGCAGAAATTGGAATAATAGGCCTGATGATTGCCCTGTGGATAATCTGGAGATTCATAAAGCTGCTATTTTCGTATGTCCATTCCAAATGCAGCCAAAGTCTGACAAATATCAGCATTATTGTGTTGGCTCTATTTATCGGCAGGCTTGCCCATTCGCTATTTGAGAGCTCGCTGGATATAGGGCCTTATACAGTTGATGTTTCGGTGCTTCTGATTTATGCGGCAGTTGTAAAGCTGCATGACGCCAAAACCTAATTCCAGCTTGATTTGAACTCTCTTGCTCAGCCGCCGAATCTTACTCCGGCCCTGATCTGGACTCCCTTTAGCTTAACATCAGCTTCATCATCATCCGCCGCAATCGGAAAATCCTCTACCGCAAATTTGCCATTCTGCACATAATAAAATGCGCTGCCATAAAGCTTTAGGCTGCTGACGCCGAATTCCGCACCAACTCCAACCTGAAATCCAATTTTGCTGTCAACATCAACGTCATTACCCTCAATTTCCACATCCCAGAAAGTGTAATTGAGACCGGCGCCTACATACGTGAATGGGCTAAAATAATACTTGCCATTGATATACAGGGGGTGGCCCTTGGCCTTAAAGGGTGTCTCGCCCTCGATCTCACTGCTGGAAAGATAGGTGAATCCCGCTTCGACCCCGATCGGCAGAAGCATCGGCTTAAACATACCATCCACACCAAGACCGTAAATGGCCTCATAGTCCTCGGGCTCATAAGAAAAGCCCCCGGCTTCAAAGTCGCTCTTGAGCCATGATCCGCAGGCATGTACGCCGTATGAAAAGCCCTGCGCAAAAACCGGACCTGTTAAAATCAATAAAATAACCAGCACCCTAATCATTTTGACCTCCACGATATAATAAGATTTTTCTAGAATTCCAGCTTATTTCTAAATTCGGCAACCAGATCGTCAACCTTGAGCCTGATTTGCTCCATACTATCACGTTCCCGCACAGTTACTGTATTATCTTCTTTCGTCTGTCCGTCAACTGTGACGCAATAGGGCGTCCCGGCCTCATCCTGGCGCCGGTACCGGCGTCCGACAGCTCCGCCGTCGTCATAGAAACATTTGTAGTGTTTTTTAAGATTATGGTATATATCCAGGGCGATCTCAGGCATCCCCTCTTTCTTTACCAGTGGAAACACACCTACCTTGACAGGGGCAAGGCGGGGATTGATTTTAAGTACCACCCGCTTTTCACCCTTGACTTCCTCTTCATGATAGGCGTCCAGAAGAACCACGAGGATTGTGCGGTCACAGCCGGCTGAGGTCTCAATTATATAAGGAAGATAGCGTTCGTTGCGAACCTGGTCGAAAAAGCGCAAATCCTTGCCGCAGGTCTCCTGATGATGCGATAGATCATAATCTGTACGGTTATGAATGCCTTCCAGCTCCTTGATCCCAAACGGGAATTCATATTCAATATCGACTGCCCGTTTGGCGTAATGGGCCAGATCGTCAGGGCCATGTTCTTTGAGGTGAAGCTTTTCGGGATTGATCCCGAGATCATGATAGAATTTCAGGCGCTGATCCCTCCAGTACTCGAACCATTTCTCATCTTCAGAAGGATGAATAAAATACTGCATCTCCATCTGCTCGAACTCGCGTGTGCGAAAAATAAAATTCTTTGTGGTAATCTCGTTTCTGAAGGCTTTTCCGATCTGTGCGATTCCAAAAGGTATTTTCTGACGGGACGGTTTCTGGACATTATGGAAATTGACATAGATACCCTGGGCTGTCTCGGGCCTGAGGTATATCACCGCCGATTCATCCTCGACCGGACCCATGAAAGTCTTAAACATCAGGTTGAAATTGCGGGCTTCGGTCAGCTCTCCTCCGCATTCAAGCGGAGATTTCGAGGGTTTCATCGGGCAGGTCTCGGCTTCCAGGCTGTCGGCCCGAAAGCGTGTCCCGCAGGTTTTGCAGTCCACCATAGGATCCGTAAATGAGGTCAGGTGTCCGGAGGCTTCCCAGACCCTGGGATGCATCAGTATCGAGGCATCCAGACCTTCTATATCATCCCGTTTCATGGTCATGGATTTCCACCAGAAATCCTTCAGGTTCCGTTTCAATTCCGCGCCCAGCGGGCCATAATCCCAGCAGGACTCCAAACCACCATAGATTTCGGACGAAGGGAATATATAACCGCGCCGCTTACACAGGCTCACAAGCTTTTCCATTAAACCAGATTCATTTCTTGCCACATGGCCTCCAGTCAATAATTTGCAAGTTTAGAAAGAAAATTAAGGGAATTAAAACCGGGCTTGCCCTCGGTATGGTAACTCAAAAATGAAAACAAAAGATCCTTTATGACCGCGCTTTGCTTTTCGGTAAAAACCAGTCCTTTCAATTTGTCAATATCGGATTCACGCGCTTTCTTGATAGAATTCACAATGCCTCGATCGAGCTTGAAATAGGTATTCTCTGATGATGCCGCAGATTTCGATATTACACCGCCGAGCTCGACAGAAAAAAGAATTTCTTCCTCTTCGATCGGCTTCCCGGTTTTAACGCAATGCTCAAACTGCGGAGAAAGGCCGATTAAATCGAGAGACTTGAGCAGGAAAACCAGAAAGAAGAACTCCAGCTTCCTGGGGAGTGCATAATTCAGCATATAGAATGTGGCGGCAACCAGATTGTACATCGACTCCTGCCCCTCTTCTCCGCGATATACCATGCCCTTCAAGGCTTCCACCACAGCCGAGGCATAGCTCAATCGGCGGATATCTCCGGAAAGGTCGCTGTTGGAGCGTTTCTCTTCCACCTGCGAGATGACTCCAAGGCTCTCATCGTTCTTACGATAGTAAAGCAGCTCGACTTCGCTGAACGGCTCCAGCTTCCCGACCATTGACGATCCCGGTTTACGGGCGCCCTTGGCCAACAGGGTCGAGCGTCCCTTATTTCTTAGAAACACCTCGACCATAAGGGAGGATTCGCCTGATCGGTCTCTTTTGAGAATGATAGCGTCTGATCTATGAAGGGTCATCTTGCTGATACGACTCGGCTGGAAGTTTAATGATTATCTCGCCCGGTTTCACCATCCAGTATTTTTCGCGGGCCAGTTTTTCTATATACAACGGGTTGGAGAGCTGGCGGACCTGCCATTCCAGGTTGGTCAGGTCGGCGGAAAGCAGGCGTATCTTATCTTCGAGTATACGCTTCCTCTGATCCATGCGGATCAGTTCCAGGGTGCCGAACGGCCCGACAGCCAGCTTCACACCCACGGCGACCGCGACTGTTAAAACCAGCGCCTTAATCATGCCACGGCGCTTTTTCGTGTTTTCCAGCTTCAGCCGCCGGATAAGATTTCCCGGCGCATAATCCACACCCTGATATTTTTTTCTTCTGGCTTTGCTCATAGATTCAAATTGTAAAATGCGGTTTTGCCCGCATATCTGGCGGTATCGCCAAGCTCCTCTTCAATCCTTAAGAGCTGATTATACTTAGCTATCCTGTCCGTCCTGCAAAGCGAGCCGGTCTTGATCTGCCCGGCCTGAGTTGCAACCACGACGTCGGAGATAGTCGTATCCTCGGTTTCACCGCTTCTATGGGATACTACGGCGGTAAAGCTGTTTTTCTGGGCCATTTCAATAGTCTCGAGAGTTTCCGAAAGGCTGCCTATCTGGTTGAGCTTGATCAAAATCGAGTTGGCCGCCTTCTTCTCGATGCCCTGCTTGAGTCTCCTGGGATTGGTTACGAACAAATCATCTCCCATTATCTGCACCTTATCTCCAAGAGTTTTGGTCATTTCAATAAATCCATCCCAGTCATCCTCGGCCAGACCATCCTCGATGGAAATAATCGGGAAATCCCTGCAGAGGTCAGAATAGAATTGCACCATCTCCGAGGACGGCAGCTTTCTGCCCTCTCCGGCAAGATCATAGACCTTTTCCTTCCCATTATAGAATTCCGAGGCGGCCGGATCGAGGGCGAAGAAAATCTGCTCGCCCGGCTTGTAACCGGCTTTTTCAACCGCACTGGAGATAACCTCGAGGGCTTCACGGTTGCTTTTGAGATCGGGGGCAAAGCCGCCCTCATCACCTACCGAGGTAGCTAATCCCTTGGACGACAATACCTTCTTAAGGCTATGGAAAATCTCCGCACCCCATCGAAGGCCTTCTTTGAATGATGATGCTCCCACCGGCATTATCATGAATTCCTGCAGATCAACATTATTGTCGGCATGCTTACCGCCATTTAAGATATTCATCATCGGAACCGGCAGCAGATTGGCATTCGCTCCGCCGATATAGCGATAAAGCGGAAGGCCGCACATTTCGGCCGAAGCCTTGCAGACCGCCAGGGAAACACCCAGTATGGCGTTGGCGCCCAGATTTTTCTTGCCATCCGAACCATCCAATTCAAGCAGAAATTCATCGATCATTTTCTGTTCGGTGGCAGGAATGCCTTCTTTTACGAGGGCTGGGCCGATTTTCTCGTTTACATTACTAACCGCTTTCAAAACACCCTTACCATTGTAGCGTTTCTTATCGCCATCGCGAAGTTCCAGCGCCTCATGGGCGCCGGTCGATGCGCCCGAGGGCACAGCCGCGCGCCCGAAGGAGCCGTCGTCCAGGTAACATTCAACCTCAACAGTGGGATTACCCCTGGAATCGAGGATCTCACGACCAATAATCATTAAAATCTGGGACATCATTTTCTCCTTGACCTTTTAATTCGACAGGAACGGAAATTAAGGATGGACAGGCCAGAAATCAACATAAAAATCAATTACAGCAGCTGCAGCCTTTTGCGTACCATCCATTCAATGGATAAGAGGGCAAGTATTATGATAAGAACCCAGATATTTCCGGCAATCCTGGTCTCGTAGGATTCGGTTCTGAATCTGGGGATAGTGCTCAAGTCCTCGGAAATATTTTCAAAATCGGCAATTGTGTATCTTTTTCCGCCCGCAGCCTGGCTGATCTTCTGCATCATATCCGGGGGAAGAAAGAGCGTCTCCTCTTCCAGGGAAAAGCCCTCAACCTTGAATTTGCCGGAAACCTGCTTCAGGACTTTGTCCTCCCAGACCACCCGGCCATCAAGGATGTAATCTCCTGATGGAAGCAGGCCCAGATCGGCGCTGAAACGGCCGGGAGATTCCTGGACCATGGATACGATCAGGCTATCTTCCCTGCCCACCGGCTTGACCACCACATTTACAATACTGTTTTCGAGCGGGCTGTAATTCTCGTCCAGAACGGTGGCCGAAAGACCGACTCGTTCCCCGCTCTTGTAGATCGACTGATCCGAGGCCAGCCGGATGCGTTCGATATCCTCTTCAGTTGTCAACCAGTTGACAGAATTGGTAATAATCTGCCTGTAGGCGAAATCATCCTCGCCATATCCGGCGTTAAGGAAGCCGATCTTCCAGATCGGCCCCGCCGCAAATGTCAGGACTTTGCCCCGTCCAAATTTATGATTGAAAATCAGGGGCACCGAGCGGTCTGCATATTCTCGCTCGGGATGCACCGCGAGAATCTGCGCATTCGGCTTTATCTGTGTCAGGACCAGATGTTCCTCCATGGGCGGAAGCGACTGCCAGAGCAGGGTATTCTCTCTGGAATCCTCCACCAGGCGGGTAACCGGATGGATTTTGCCCTCCTCGGTCAACTGTAAGTGAAAAGCGAAATCATTGTAATACCTGTCCTCAAAACGCGGATTAAACGGCAGAACCGACTGACTGGCTTGATTGGGATATCTTCCGCGAGTCTTTTCACCCAGAATAAACCAGAGCGATCCGCCATTATCGGTAACGTAAGCATTGAGAGCGTTGAGATTGGAAGATATAAACTGGCTCTCGCAGTTTACCAGTATTATAATATCGTATTGATTCAATGAATCCTGGTTTGCCGGAAAGACCTTATCCGGCAGCCGGCTCTGGGCCGCATTGATTGCCAGATCGACCACGAAATCGGGAGATGATGAAATGACCCTGTTTAAAAAAGTAATCTCCCAGTTGAGCTTGTTTCCGGCCAGCAGAGCACGTTTTTTGGACTTGAGGACTTTTATGCTCAAGTTGCGGCTGTTATTGTCGGTGAGTTCCTCGTCAGGTTGAACCGGCAGCTTGATATTAAAATTCTTGACCCCCGGCTCGGTCGGGGTTACCTCGACCTTGAATCGCTGACGCTCACCCTGGCCAAGGATTTCCAGATTCTTGTGGGCCAAATCCCGGCCCTCAGAACTGACCGTAACCGGAAGACTCAGCTTTTCAAATCCGCGTCCCTCCAGCTCGATATTGAGTTCAAAGGGTTTATCGGCATATGCGACAGGCTCGTGATTTATGTCAACAATGCGGATATCCTTGCTGATCCTCTGGGGACCCAGGTCAACAGCATAAATCGGTCCACCGGCCTGGCGGGAGGCAGCTATCGGATCAGAACCGAAATTCGAGAGGCCATCCGAAGCCACAATTATCCCTGCCAGGTTCTTATCTTTGTAGTTCTCCCTGATAGAATTGATGACATTGCCCAGCGAGGTCTGCCGGCCCTCGAAATCGAGGTTGCCAGCAGCATGAAGTGTGTCCGAAAAGAGATAAAAATCCGCATTGCTCTCCGGGGGCAGGAGGCTTGTAAAATCTCCGGAAACGAAATCCTCCAGAAATTCCCGTTTTTGCTCGAAATTCTCCACGGTTTTAATGCTGGTGCTGTTGTCCGCCAGGAAAACAACAACCGGTTCATCCTCCTTCTTGACATCTACGGAAAGAACCGGTTCAGCCAGGCAGAATACCACAAAGAAAAGCGCAGCATAACGGATTATGCCGAGCGGAATACGCACTTTCTTTGAAAAAGGCGGATTCGTTTTGCGGTACAGCAAGACTGCCAGGATGAGGTAGATTATAAGTCCCGCAATAGCGGGCAGGAGCCAGGCGCTGTCGAATGCAAAAGATATTTTATCCAAACCAAACATTATTGTATTGTACTGAGATTTCAGTGGATAGTTTGCGACTAATTGTCACGACTGATAGTAAACTTTATAAGGTTTTCAAGAGATTCACGATAACGGGACTTCGGAAATCCGCAGATAAACTCCAGCGCACCATCTCCGAAATACGCCGCCTTTTTGCGTGCAAAGTCGATTCCGCCGTTATCATTAATGAATCTCAGAATAGTCTTAAGGCTTCTTTTATTGAGGCCGTTGTTCAGCGTCCCCATTATCTTCTCTGTCTCTTCTTTTTGCCCCGTACGCAGGGAGTATATCAGAGGCAGGGTGACTTTGCCCTGAAGCAGATCGAGCCCGATACCCTTGCCGGTTTTGGAGCTGTCTCCCACAAAATCGAGTATATCATCGGCAATCTGAAAGGCCTTTCCGATCCGCTCCCCGAATAATCCAAACTGATCTATACTCTTCTGCCCGGCATTCAAAAGTATCGCACATGAAGAGGAAGAGACCGAGAAGAGGGCAGCTGTCTTGTCCCGAATTATGTTGTAGTATTCGTCCTCGTCGAGCTCCCAGTTAAAGGTCTCCTCGATCTGGCGCAGTTCGCCGAAGGACACTTTCTCGGTTGCAAGTGACACTCTCCGAACAAGTTCCGGCGACTGCGTTTCCACCAGGAGACGGAAAGCCTTGGCAAAGAAGAAGTCGCCCATTAATACCGAAACAAGGTTGTTCCATTTGTAGTTAACAGTCTCCTGACCCCGGCGCGTATCGGATTCATCCACAACATCATCATGAAGAAGGGTGGCCGTATGAATGAGTTCGATTGCCAGTGCAGCTTCAACCATACGGGGATGTTTCAGACCTGCGGTCCTGCTGATCAGAAAAGCAATCGCCGGCCTTATCCTTTTGCCCCTCTTCTGGAGTAAATGCTTGACCACTCCGGAGATAAGCTCCGAATTGGCCTGCAAAAACTCATCCATCAGAGCGTCAAATTTTTTCAGGTCGCTCTCGACCGGCAGCAAAAGCTCTTTTAAATCGCCTCTGTCCATATCTTAGCTAACGATAATACCAAAAATTTGCATGAAGTCAAACAATTTCGGTCTATTCCCATTCGATTGTTGCCGGGGGTTTGGATGAGATATCATACACCACCCGGTTGATTCCCTTGATTTTATTGACAATAGTTGAAGAAACATGTTCCAGTAAATCTTCCGGGAGACGCGACCAGTCAGCGGTCATGCCGTCCGTCGAACTGACCGCCCTCAATGCCAGAACATTCTCATATGTGCGCTCATCCCCCATGACCCCCACAGCCTGGACCGGCAGAAGCACGCAGAAGGCCTGCCAGACCTTGTCATAATAATTGAAATCCCGCAGGCTCTGGATAAATATGGCATCGGCCTCGCGTACAAGCTCCAGGCGTTCCTGCGTAATTTCTCCCAGTATCCGAACTGCCAGGCCGGGGCCGGGAAAAGGATGGCGCATCAGGAGCTCCTGCTTCAGGCCCAGCTTTCCGCCCAGAGCCCGCACCTCATCCTTGAACAGTTCGCGCAAAGGTTCAATCAGCTTCAAGTCCATTTTCTCGGGGAGCCCGCCCACATTATGATGCGACTTGATCGTGGCCGACGGCCCCTTAAATGATACCGATTCGATCACATCGGGATAAAGGGTCCCCTGTGCAAGAAAGTCAATCTGTCCCAGTTCCTTAGCTTTTTCATCAAAAATCTCTATGAAGGTGCGTCCGATGATCTTTCTCTTTTCCTCGGGGTCTATCACTCCTTTTAAACGGGAAAGGAAGATATCGGAGGCGTCAACCGCGCGAATATCAACATTCAGATCGGCAAGTTCTTTAATGACCGCGGTGTCCTCATCCTTGCGCAGAAGGCCGTTATTGACGAAAACCGCCACCAGATTCTTTCCTACCGCTTTCGACAGCAATAACGCACAGACCGACGAATCAACCCCTCCCGAAACTGCACATAAAACCCGGCTTCTGCCAGCCATTTCCCTGATTCGTTTGACCGAGTCCTCAATGAAGGATTCCATGGTCCAGTCTCCCGCAGCCTTACAGATTTTAAACAGAAAATTCGAAAGGATCTGCTTGCCGTTCTGGGTATGGTAAACCTCCGGATGGAATTGCAGGCCATAGATTTTTTTGTCCCGGTTGGCGATTGCTGAATGTTCCACCTGTGAGGTCCTGCCGATATTGATGAATCCCGGAGGCAGCTTGTCGAGGCTGTCGCCATGGCTCATCCAGACCCGGGAAGGCTCCTCTATATCGTCGAAAAGGAGGGATGTTTCAGTTGGAGTAAGCATGGCCGGGCCGTATTCACGTGAACGCGAGCGTTGCAGTTCGCCTCCCATAGTTATCCCGATCAATTGCAGACCATAACATATCCCCAGAATCGGGAGACCCATATCGAAATAAGCTGGATCGCAGAAAAAGGCATCATCGGCGAGAACCGATGCGGGCCCGCCGGAAAGAACCAGGCCCTTCAGATTTTTGCTGCGGGCCTCCTCAATCGGGAAATTAAACGGTACTATCTCGCAGTAAACATGCAATTCCCTGATTTTGCGCGCAATTAGCTGAGTGTATTGCGAGCCGAAATCCAGTATTAATATCTCTTCTATCATCGCTTCAGTTGTTAATGATTATTGTATTTTTCTTCCAATTTTTGTCGTCCTGATCGGGGTAGTCTATATTATAATGAAGACCCCGGGATTCCTTTCTTATCTGCGCGCATTCTACAATCAACTCCGCCACGGCCGCCAGGTTCCGCAATTCAATCAAATCGTATGAAAGAGGAAAATCCTGCCAGAGATCGGAAATATCATTCTTGATGATCTCGAGTCTTCGGCGGGCCCAATTGAGGCGCTTGTTGGAACGCACCACACCGACATAGTTCGACATAACCTGTTTGACATCAAGCATCAGATGTGCAATCAGAATCTTTTCTTCTTCAGAGACATGAATCTTGCCGGCCATGACCCGATCGAATTCCGAAACCATTTCATTATTTCCGGCATGATTTTCCAATTCCTTTCTGGCTGATCCGGCGGCAATTTCGGCAAACACAACCGCCTCCAGAAGCGAATTCGAGGCCAGACGGTTTCCTCCATGCATGCCTGTGTGGGCGGCCTCACCGACCACGTAGAGATTCTCAATACTGCTGCGGCCCTCGAGATCCACGTCAATTCCTCCACACATATAGTGGGCAGCGGGCACAACCGGAATCCAGTCAACTGCGATATCAATCCCCAGGTTTTTCAGCTTGCCGTAGATATTCGGAAAGCGCTGCCTGATAAAACTCTCTTTCAGATGGGTCAGGTCCAGAAAAACACAGGGATCGCCTGAGAGCTTTATCTCGCGATCTATGGCCCGTGCCACAACATCTCGTGTGGCCAGTTCCATGCGTGGATCATAGTTCTTCATAAACCGCTTTCCGGTTCTCAGACGCAGCCTGCCGCCCTCGCCGCGTACTGCCTCGGAAATCAGGAAACCCTCACCTTCCGGGTGAAATAATGCGGTGGGATGGAACTGCATGAATTCCAGGTTTGCAATTTTGGCTCCTGCCCGGTAGGCCATAGCCACGCCATCCCCGGTCGCTATTTTGGGATTGGTGGTATGCAGGTATACCTGACCGATCCCGCCGGTCGCTATCAGGGTAATCGAGGCCAGGAGCTTGTAGACCCTGATACCGCGAACATCAAAAATCCAGGCGCCGAAGCACCGCCGCTTCCCGTTCAGATCTTTGTAGATCAAGTCGATCGCTATATGGTTGTCAAGAACAGTGATATTCCCGTTATCCTTCACCGCCCTGACCAAGCGATTCTCTATCTCCCGCCCGGTATAATCGGCTGCATGCACGACACGTTTTTCAGAATGGCCGCCCTCTTTGCCAAGATCCAGTTTCTCCAGGCTCTTATTTCTATTGGATTTGTAGCTGAAGCGCACGCCCAAGTCTATCAGGCTTTTAATTGCAGAGGGTCCCGATTCCACCACCATTTTCACCACTTCTTCATCGCACAGTCCCGCCCCCGCTTTCAGCGTATCCTCGATATGCTTCTGAAATGAATCTGTGCTGTCAACAACCGAGGCGATGCCGCCCTGGGCATAGTTGGTATTGCTTTCGGTCTCCTTCTTCTTGGTAACGATGGCCACACGGCCGTACTCGGCCATGCGCAGTGCAAAGGAAAGACCGGCTATCCCGGAACCGATTACCAGGCAATTATAATCATTATTGTTTTTCGGCAAGAGCCCTTATCCTCTGTTTTAAATGATCCTCGCCTTTCTCGAGTCGAAATGCTATTTTTATAACATATACGCTGGGATTCTCAAAGCAAATTGTTTTCAGCTTGACAGCATCTTTTTCCGTCGTGAAAAGGCATTCGATACCCTCTGCCATGCACATCTCCTGCACCATCTCAAGGTCGCTCCGGGTGTATTCATGATGATCCCTGAAGCTGTAAATCCGGGCTATTTCCATATTCTGCTTCTGCAGCAGATGCCTGAAGCTTTTTGAATCCCCGATCGCGGTCATTATTCCGCATTTTTTTTCCCCGAGGTCCGACAGCCGAACCTGCCCAGCGCCAGATAGTGATTCAATTCCGCTGAACTCATAGCCTCCCGAGAGGCCCTGCCAGTTTCTGACCATCTCCGACCCGGAATAATCTCTGCTCTCTCTTCCGGCCTTATGGTTGAGTACGATAAGATCACCGTAACGAAGCATGGATTTCGGTTCGCGCAGATTTCCCGACGGCAGAAGGCGCCCGGAGCCAAAAGGGCGGGAGGCGTCAAGTATGATAATATCCAGATCGCGTCTGATTTTGAGATGCTGAAAGCCGTCATCCAGGATCACAATATCAAACTCATGTTCCCGGACAGCCTTCTTATAGGCCCTGTGCCTGTTTTTTGCATAGGCAATTGCAATATCGGGAAATTCATGGGCAAGCATGCTCATCTCATCAGGGGTCTTTGATCCATACCCGCGGGATAGAATGAGTGGCCTGATATTCATCCCCCTCATCAATTCAATGAGATAAATCTCAAACGGGGTTTTGCCCGTGCCTCCGGTGGTGAGGTTGCCGACCGATATGACCGGATGTTTCAGCCGTTTGGATTTGAGGATTCGCATTTCATAAAACTGGCGCCGGACAATCATAAAAAAGCAATATAAGAGTGAAAAAGGCAGAAGCAGAATTGAGATGATATTCTTGAGCACGCCAGATTGCGGATGGTTGAGGTAATCCTGTATGATCAGGCCGAATGATTTTTTCATTATTTAATCTTTCAACACCTGTTTCGCGCTGAACTCGGCGGCACGTCCGAATCTTTGAAAGAGCTCGGTCGGGTCAGGGCGTTCAATCTCATTTGATAAGACCTTATCAAAGAATTCATAGACTCCCTGACTGTCCTGAACCTGATGCGCCAGTCCCAGTTCATCCAAAGTAGCTACAATCCGTTCAAAATTTTCCATGTGCGGCCCAAAACATGTAGGTATACCCAGCCCCACAGGTTCAAGCGGATTCTGGCCGCCTTTGGGCACCAGCGAGCCTCCGATAAATGCCGCCTGTGCAATTGAATAAACTGAGGCAAGCTCGCCGATTGTGTCCAATATCAGGACATCTTTGCCGATTTCCGAAAAGTTTTCGACAATCAGGCTGCGCCTGGTATAGGTCAATTTATTCTCCCTCAGAAAACTTTCCACCTCCGGGACTCTTTCCAGATGTCGCGGGGCAATTATCATCTTCAGTTCCGGATATTTTCTCTTAAGCCTGACAAACTGTTCCAATAGAAATTTTTCCTCGCCGCCACGGGTGGAACCTGCGCTGATGATATCCTCTTTCTGGTCCACGCCAAGCTCCTGACGAACCTCCTTGGCGGAGATTTCTGATATTCTGCGGCGCATGATATCATATTTGATGTTATCCACCACCTGGCATTTGTTACGTTCAGCACCGAGCGCAATCAGCCTTTCCTCATCCTCGGGCGACTGCATTAAAAAGCCGGTAAACTTATGCAGTAAACCTGAAAGAAATCCGCCCAATTTTTTATAGCTGGCATAGGATTGCCCTGAGATTCGTCCATTAACCAGAAAGAGCTTGACCCCTGATTTAGCCGCAACAGAAATTAGATTGGGCCAGATTTCGGTCTCGACCAGTACAAGGCGGTCGGGACTGAAATGTCTTATCGCTCGGGCAATGAAAATTGCAAGGTCATAAGGACAGTACCTGATTTCCACCTCCAGCGGAAGAATTCTATGCGCCTCGCGTTTGCCGGCGCGGGTTTTCACTGTCAGCGCGACTCTTCGGGTTTCATCGATCTTGTTTATGGCCTCTATTAATTCTGCTGCGATTTTGACCTCGCCCACCGAGGCAGCGTGAATCCAGACTGACTTTGATTCAGCATCTACTTTTCCGCGCGGATATATACCCAGCTGTTCGAAGTCAGCTTTGTCTGCCAGGACACCTCGTAAAACTGCTCTGGGGATAAAGTACAGGGCTGCCGCCCAGGCTGTGAGGTTATATATGAATCTAATCATGTTTCCTGATTATTCTCCGCCAGAAATTTATCATAGATTAGTTTTGCAGCGCGAGCATAAGAGCCTTTTGGCTCTAGCTTCTCCCTTATGTTGGATAGACGATTCCTGATATCATTGTAATGATTTTGGTCCGATAATATTTTGTCTATCTCATTTGCTATTCTTTCAGGGGCCGCATCCTTTTGAATCAGCTCCGGAAAGACTCTTTCTCCCGCGACAATATTTGCCAGGGCAATAGTGTCGATTTTTACAAGCCTCTTTGCCAGAAAATACGTCAGCGGACTGGTTTTATAGACGACCACGCCGGGAGTGCCGCAGATTGCGGTCTCGAGCGTGGCAGTGCCGGAGGCGACCATAACAGAATCCGAGGCTTTTATATAAGAGTATTTTTCGCTTTCAGTGATCTCGATATAGTCAACCGCTTTCCCGATTTTCTTTGAGTATAAATCAATCTCCAGGTTTTCCGCCTTTATGATAACGCCTTTTAAATTTTTGAATTTTTGTTTCAAGATCGTGAGGGCTTCTATCATCGGGGGAAGATTTCTCTCAAGCTCCTGTTCACGCGACCCGGGCAGAAGACAGATCAACTTATCGGTTTCAGCAAGATTCAGTTGCTTTCTGATACCGGATACATCTGCCTCATCGGGGATAGTGTCTGTGAATGGATGCCCTACATATTCAACCTCGGTATTATAGCGCGCAAAGAAATCCTTTTCGAAAGGTAGAATGGAAATCAACATTTGGCAGTATTTATTAAGGCTTTCGATCCTGTTTGGTTTCCAGGCCCAGACCTGAGGCAGGATAAAATAGACAACCGGAATACCGAGGCGGTAGGCATCTCGCGCCAGCCTGAGATTGAAGCCAGGGTAATCTACCAGTATCACCAAATCAGGTTTCTTGTCCATCAGAAGTTTATGGCAGTCATTGCGCACATCCATAAAGAAACTGAGTTTTTTTATTACTTCCCAGAAACCCATTGCCGCCAGATCACGGGTATGGTAAAGAAGCTTGACGCCCAGTTTAGACAGATTGTCCCCTCCCAATCCTTCGATTTGCAGATCCGTATTGAGATTCAGCAATTCTCGAACTAAACCTGCGGCATGAAAATCGCCGGAGGATTCGCCTGCTGAGATGAAAATGCGTTTTTGGGTGGTCATAGGCCGGGATTTATCTTCTCAAGGCTCTCATGAGCTTTGCGTTCGATTTCAAGCGCTACTTTGAGCGCGGCCAAACCTTCTTCACCGGTTACCGGCGGCTTTGAATCAGATATGACAGCGTCGATGAAGCGCCGCAGCTCCTCCTCGATCATATCATAGACACTGCATTCGGGCTTATGGAAGACTATTTTCTTGCCCGTTTCTCCATACTGAAATGAGGTCGAAAATCCTTTAAGCGCTTTATCATCGAAATTGTTATCCACCAGTGAATAGCTATCGACTTTCTTTTCTTTAAGATCAAATGATAAATAATTGTCCCGTTGAAAGAGCCTGATTTTGCGCATGCCGGAGGGCGAAATACGTGAGGCTGTCAGGTTGGCCACACATCCCGATTCAAATGTCAGCCTCGCATTGGCGATATCCATCTTGTCCGAGAGCACCTGGACGGCCGAGGCTTGAATATCGGTCACCTCGGATTGGGTGAAATAAAGGCAAAGGTCGATATCATGAATCATCAGCTCGGAGATAACCGCAACATCGAGGCCTCGTGGATTGAATGGATTCAGGCGATGCGCCTCGATAAACATCGGATTCCCGATCTTGCCCGCCATGGCCTGCACTGCCGGATTGAAGCGCTCGATATGACCTACACCGAATTTCGATCCCCGCTCGCTTGCCATCTTGACCAGTTCCTCGGCCTGGGAGGCGGTCTCGGTCAGCGGCTTTTCCATGAATAGATGCTTGCCGGATTGAAGAACCTCTTTTCCGACTTTATGATGATCATGTGTCGGCACAACGACTGAGATTATATCCGATTTTTCGAGGATATCCTGAAGTGACTCGGCCGAGTAGGCGCCCGAGTCTTTGTTAATCTGTCTGGATTTTTCGTGGTCGATATCGTAGAAACCGACAAAGTTGCATGTCTCAATTTGTTGCAGTTTCTGGAGATGTATCCGTCCGAGATGCCCAACCCCCACTAATCCGACATTTGGTTTTGTACTCATAATTGCAGGGAAAATATTATATCGGGTCTCAAAAGTCAACCGAAGTCGTTTGATATAATGAGATTTATGTCGGGACAATTAAACAAACTGCGTATCGCTCCGTCGGTATTATAAATGAAGCGGGGAGGCATTCGATGCATAAGTTTTTCACTTCAATTATTATCATTCTTTTGCTGTGTTACACATCCGGTTTAACTGCTCAAAGCATGTATTCATTCGAGCCAAATACACTGGAGAAAGAGCCCGAAATCGCGCTAGAGCCGAAATCGAAATCCTGGGGATTATTTCACTCTTTGGTTCCCGGGTTAGCACTGCATGGATGCGGGCTCCTCTATGCAGAGGAATTCGGCAGGGCGGCAATTACTATGGGTGTGGAGGCTTTATCATTGTATTTAATTTGCTATGCAGTGGAAAATAATGAGATACGTCACGGATGCACCACTTATTATGATATGAATGCAGCCGCTTACGGCCTACTAGGAATTGGATTGTTTAGTACCACATGGATTTATGATGTTGTTATGACCCAGAAATCGATCCATGAGCATAACGAGTTTATCAAACATCGCGGCTTCTCACTGGACATAGGCACACTCGAAAACAGCGACGGCCCGACATTGACATTCGGGTTTTCGTGGCGGTTTTAGGGCACTTACGATATAAATACAGGTAATTCTGCTGCTCATAATTGTATTGACACATTTTCATTTTAGAATAGATTATGGATAGATAATCACAGGGATACGAGCTAATGATTTACCGCATAACTTACATATTAATTTCCGTCTGCCTGACAATCACACCGATGCTCTCGGGAATGATGAATTCTTCCCAAGAATCTCAGCCTGCAGACCCTGATCAATACCATATTGAATCCAATTCGCAAACTGACAACCAAATACTCTGGTCTTTTCTTGACATTACCCAACCGACTGTAAACATGTTGAAGTACGATGTGTTACATTATGAAATCAATCTGGAATTGGATTTCAATACTGAATCGATCTCAGGGTATGGGAAGGTCACCCTGAAAAGTACTGCCGATAATATATCCTTCATCGATCTCAACCTTGGCAATCATCTAACTGTCACCCAGGTGCTTATGAACGATACAATTAATCTAAACTACGAACATCTTGATGATCATATTCTCAAATCATATTTGAACGAAACTATAGATTCAGGGGATCAAATAAGCTTAATGGTCTACTATTCCGGATTTCCCTCTAACTCACCGTATCTGAAATCGATGCATTTTTATGAAGAACTTGGAAGCCATGTGTGCTACACTCATACAGAACCATACGGCTCACGCTTCTGGTATCCCTGCAAGGACTTCCCATTTGATAAAGCCGATTCGATCGATGTTATTGTTACGCATCCCGATAATTATACTGCTGTGTCAAACGGCCTTATGCAAAGCAGGGTCGATAATGGCGATGGTACAGCTACAACTCACTGGCATTCAGGGTATCCAATTGCGACATATCTCATAACAATCGGTTGCACAGATTATGAGCTTTATTCTCAGCCATGGGAATATTCTCCCGGCGATACTCTCTCAATCGACCATTACTATTACCCCGGAGCTTCACCAGAAATATCATGGTCATCTATTCATGCCATGATCGATTATACCATACCCGCACTGGAGACATTTACCTACTGGTTTGGGCAATATCCCTTTATCGACGAAAGATACGGACATAATCATTATGGAAGCTCGGGCATGGAACACCAAACAATGACCTCCATTGGTCCGGCACGAAATGAGGAAATGCTGATTGTCCATGAATGTGCCCATCACTGGTGCGGAAATAAGATCACTTGCGAAAATTTCCATCATGTTTGGCTTAATGAAGGCTTTGCAACATATGCCGAGTGCCTCTACCAACTCTATCATTATGGAGAGGATTCATATCGAGACTTGTTGGATTACTATAAATTCTACGATGTCTGGAAGCTCTATTTGGACAATATAAATTTTTATCATATAAATAACGGCATTTATTTCAAGGGCTGCTGGGTGATGTACATGCTGCATATGATTCTTGGGGATGATGGATTCAGGCAGGCGATGCATCAGTATTTCAATGATCCCGAACTGGCCTACGGCACCGCTATTACAGATGATCTCGAGATAATTTGCGAGGAGGTCTATGGTGCTCCTATGGACTGGTTTTTCGACCAGTGGTTATATCAGGATGGCAATCCTGATTATTACTTTTCATATATTTTTGAGCCCAACCCTGAGACGGAGAATTATACTATTTTCGTCGCAATAGACCAGAAAAAGGAATGGGAAACGTTCATAATGCCAGTCGAAATAAGAGCCCATACAAGCGGTTATGACTCAACAATTACTGTCTTCAACGATGAGCGGTCTGAACTGTTTGCTTTTGATTTTCCCGGTGTTCCTGATTCGATTCAGATTGATCCTGAGGAAAAGATACTCTGCCAGGTGTGTTATGAAGATGAATTTACTGCTCATATTGTTAGTGAGGATCCTGATGATGGTTATGTTGGTGTACCCTATTTTTATGAATTCAAAGCCGTGGGCGGAACTCCTCCGTATAATTGGTCGCTGATCAATGGCAGAGTTCCTTACGGCACGGATTTCCATGGAGGATCAAGCGCATATATTAATGGAATACCGACTTCGGCCTCGGAATTTTTATTCACTCTAAGGGCAGTTGATAGTTCCGTTCCGCCACAAGAATCCGAGCAAACATTCACGTTAAAAGTGCTTCCCGCAGCTCCCATGTGTGGAGATCTCGATTACGATCAAGCTGTAAACGTCAATGATATTGTATTGTTGATAAACTACATATATTTGGATGGCGATGTCCCGGATCCAATTGAAATTGGCGATGTAAATTGCGACGGCAAAATCCGCCTGGTTGATGTGATATATATAGTCAATTACGTTTTCCGGGATGGGCTTGAACCATGTCACGATTGTCCATAGATATATGAAACCCACAGCTGGCGCTGTGGGGCACCCTTGAGATCTTTCGGGGCGCACCGGAGGTAAGCCCAGCACAAAATATTGGGTGACCCAATCTTCAGATTGGGTTGGTCGCAATATAGATTTCCCAAGCTAAAGCTTGGGGCACCCTGAATTCAATTCATGCGCAAAGTATGTCCTCGTGCGCAGCGAAATCTAACTCTAATAATTATGTGTGCCAACCACGACCTCTTTGCCGAAATTCTGTTTGACTAATGTTGTCAACTGGTCGAAGTCGATCGGGCACTGGCCGGTTTTTTTGGCATTGACCATGCAGGTCCCCAGATGAAGGACATCATAGTCGCGTTCGATATAATCTATAATCTCGTTCATCAACTTGACCTTGGGAATATACAGCCCCGGACAGTCACCGCATGACCCCAGCGCTACCAGATCGAGCTCGTCATCATCAGCATAACGCGCGAACTCGCCCTCGCGCTCATGAATCGCCTTGAAACACTTGGAGCAGGCAATACAAAGCTGATCCTGCACACGTTTACATGCCAATATCGCAACCTTAGCCATTATGAATTCCTCCTGATGTTTTTGTTTCCGCTTCTGAAATTATCAGGAATTATACGGCTTATGGCAAGGAGAAATGCGGTAATTTGTTGAATTTATTGAGGTTATCCTGATCGATATAGTAATGATGAGAGCTTACTTAATGAGGCCGCGCTCAGATTTTTCGATGAAGTCGAGGAGATTTTTGATCTCATCGGTCTGCTCGAGTTCAGACCTTATTTTCTCGACCGCCTGGGATGTGTTCAGGTTTGACTTGAACAATAATTTGAAGGCCTCTTTCAATGGCCTGAGTTGACTATGGGAGTACCCGCGCCGTTTAAGCCCGATAACATTGACTCCCCCAACCTCGACCGGATATCCGCCGATGACAGCATAGGGTACGATATCCTGGGTGATCCTGAGCCCGCCGCCGATGATAGCATGCATTCCGATCTTAGTGAATTGATGTATGACAGTTCCGCCACCCAGAATGACATAGTCGCCAATCACGACATGACCACCCATCTGCACCGAATTTGCGACAATGACATTATCACCGATGACAGCATCATGAGGAACATGACTGTACGCCATAAAAAAGCAGTTCTTTCCGACCACTGTCTGCCCCGACCAGTCTGTACCGCGGTTCATGGTTACATATTCGCGGATCACAGTCCCGGCGCCGACTTTGAGCACAGTCTTCTCACCGCTGAATTTCAGGTCCTGCGGGATTGTACCGATTGTGGCGGCATGATGCACGATGACATTCTCCTCCAGACGCGCGCCCTCGGCAACCAGCACGCGCGGCCCGATCCGGCATCCGGAGGCAATCTCAACATCACCCTCGATTATTGCATACGGTCCCACTACCACTGATGGATCGATTGATGCTTTGGGATCGACTATGGCTGTTGGATGAATATTCATTCCGGGCATATTATTTATCCACTATCACCGACATAAAGGTCGCCTCGGTCACAACCTGACCGTCAACATAGGTTTTTCCGGAAATCTTGCAGGTATTGCGCCGCAGCGCCATCATCTCGAGTTCCATCCGGAGCACATCACCGGGCACAACCGGCCTTCTGAAACGGGCGTTATCTATACTCATGAAATAGACCAGTTTCTTCTCCGGCTCCTCGAGAGTATGCAGAAGCAGGAAACCGCCCGCCTGCGCCAGAGCCTCAATTAAAAGCACGCCCGGCATGATCGGATGTCCCGGGAAATGCCCCTCGAAGAAAGGCTCGTTGATGGTGACATTTTTCTGCGCGATAACCCTTTTACCCGGTTCGAGATCGATTATTCTATCTACCAGCAGGAACGGGTAACGGTGCGGCATGATGTTCATGACCGCAACCGAATCGAACATGAAGTCACGTCCCTGGGCGGCCTTGCCTGTATATTTTTTGGAGAGGAGCGTCTTTTCGTACTGCTCCCTGATTTTCTTCGCCAGGGCGACATTGGCGGCATGCCCTGACCGCGCGGCCAGTATATGTCCCTTGATCGGCATGCCAATGAGCATCAAATCACCCAGAAGATCGGCAGCCTTATGGCGTACAGGCTCATTATAAAAGCGCATCGAGATATCATTTAAGATACCGGTCTTGCCTATAAAAAGGTCTTCCTTTATATTAAAAAGTTTTCTCAGTTTGGCCTTGTGCGCTTCATCAAGTTCGCGATCGACTATAACCAGGGCGCTGTCCAGGCCACCGCCTTTGATAATCTCCTGCTCACGCAGCGCTTCAACCTCTGAGAGAAAACAGAAGGTTCGGGCCGGGGCAAATTCCTCCACGAATTCCTCTTCCAGATTGACAAGCGAGGTATATTGTGTGCCCAGGGCCGGATTCTTGTAGTCAATCAGAAAGGTTATGCGGATTGTCTCGGAGGGCGTTACCACTATATCTATATGTCGATCCGGTTCGGAGTAGGAGATAGGGCGGTCTATTACGAGGTAATTTTTCTCGGCTTCCTGCTCAACTATTCCGGCCTCCAGGAGTTTATCCACAAACGGCTTCATGGAACCGTCCACGATGGGCGGCTCGATATTATCAAGCTCGCAGACGACATTGTCGATTTCCAGTCCCGCCAGCGATGAGAGCACATGTTCGACCGTGTGAATCTTATGTTGGCCGATACCGAGGGTCGTGCCGCGGTTCAGATCGACGACATTTTCAAGAAGCGCAGGAATTTTTGGACAGCCCTCGACATCAGTGCGGGTAAATGAAATTCCTTCGTTCACTCCGGCAGGTACGAACCTGATGGTCGATTCACAACCGGTATGCAAACCAACTCCCGAGAGGGACACTGTTTTGGCTATGGTTTTTTGCTTGCTTATTTCCCACCTCCAAAAATTTTTGGGATTATAACTCTTTTTGGGAATTTTGTAAACTGATTTTTGGAAATGGACGGCCGGGAAATATTATCAGGGCCGTTCCTCATGCGGATGCCGGAACTCCTCTTCCCAGTCGGTGGTCACCATCAGCTTGTCGCTCTGTTCCTTCAGGTCATGTATCAGACGATCCATGAGATGAATCCTTTTCATGGAGCGCACAATTAAATATACAGCTAATCCCACCAGCAGCGTATTCATGATCATGAGGGGAATTATGAAGAGCAGATTATCGCCGATATTGTAATAGCGCGAGGTAGCGATAAGCACGGTGACGACCGAAAAAGGCAGGGTCAAAAGCGCAAGGCCGGTGCGCAGGACGGCCAGTGATGTACGCTTGGCCGCCAGGAGCATTGTAATTCGATTTACTATCGAGGATTCAGAGGCTTCCTCAGGCCTTTTCTTCTCTTCCATTGCTTAGTATTTCATTTCAAAATTATAACTTCCGGTCCAATAAATGACCTTCAATGTCCTATATAACATATTATTTGCCTTTTGATGTTCAAAATATAATAAAAAAATCCCCTGCAATTTCCGCCAAATTGCAGGGGTATAGCCCAAAGCCTCCCGTTAAACCTTTTCCTGGGAGGTCTTGCCCGGAAAAAAATGCAAATCGATTAAAGCTTGAGTACTTCATACGCAATCCATATGCCGAATAACAAGTACCGCCTTTAAACATATATATTCAATTGTCAGACAACAGGATAAATGAATAATAATGCACCGCAACCGTATGCCCCGTATATTCTGGTAAAACGCAGAAATTGCTTCGAATGTCTTCAATGGCGGCAATCGCTATCCATATTAAATTGGTATACAATGGCTTATGGTGGCGTAATTAATATCTGCGGATTTTTTATATTTTACGCAAGGATGATATTATGCTTCTTGATCTTGGAACGTAACGTAGCCTCCGGCATTTTGAGAATTACGGCCGCCTGGCGGATAACGTAGTCAGCCTGGGCCAGCGCCTCCAGAATACGATTACGTTCAAAAGCGCTGATTTGCTCGGACAGGCCGGCATTACGGTCGACTTTGGTCTGGTTGGCCTCGCTGGCGAGCTTTTCGGACAACTCCCTGATTACTTTGGCAGTATCTCCGGGATATGACAGAGCCAATAGATTTACCTCATTGCGCAGCTCGCGGATATTCCCGGGCCAGTCGTACTGCCTCAATTTTGCTCTCAGCTCCCTGGAAGCGAAATCACGTTCAGGGGAGACATCAAAACCGTCTTCCCTCAGAAAGTAAGTGATCAGATCAAAGATGTCGTTTCCGCGTTGAGCCAGAGGCGGCAGGTCAAAGGTCATAACCGCAATCCTGAAAAAGAGATCCTGCCTGAATGATCCGCTCCTGACTTCCTCCTCGAGATCACGGTTGGTGGCACAGATCAGCCGGAAATCGACATCGCGCGGGTTCAGATCACCTATGCGGGTAACCTTCTTATTTTCCAGAACTCCCAGGAGCTTGGCCTGAATTGCCGGAGAAAGCTCGCCGATCTCATTTAAGAACAGCGTACCGCCGTGGGCAGCGGCAATCAAACCCTCTTTATTGCTTACGGCATTTGTAAAGGCGCCCTTGACATGCCCGAACAGCTCCGATTCGGCCAGCTCATGAGGAATGGCGGCGCAGTTGACCGATATAAAATGGCCTCTGCGTCGTTTGGAGGAGTAGTGAACATACTTGGCCAGCTGATCTTTACCGGTTCCGGTCTCACCTCCGATCAGGATCGGAATATCCGAATCCTTGATCGATTCCACCGCACGCATGATGGCACGCATGCGACGATTGGAGGTCACCAGACTCACAATCTTGCCGTCCGGGGTCGAGACCTCATAACTTCCCCCTGCGTCCTCGTCCTGCGGGGATGAGCGGATCAGGTTGAACTCGAGATTCATACTGGAATACAGCTCACGAGCAAGCTGCAGATAATATCGTGACTCACCCACATTGCCCTTATGAATCATATATGCCGATACAAACGCTCGTGCCAGATCATACCTGGCCCCGCTTTCTTTGATCAGATCGATGGCAGCGCAGATATGCTCGCGGGCACTTTCTATATCTTTGGATTGAGCATAAATTTCCGCCAGAACACGTTTGGCGGCACCCGCTTCCAGCTTTTCACCTATTTCTTCAGCAACCTCCAGGGCTTTATCTGCGGAGAACCGGGCCTGATCCTCTCTGCCCATCTGAATCAAAATCTCCGCCTTCAGCCTCTCCCCCTGCGATATGAGTGCGCTGGCTTTGCTGAGCTTGTAGCCGTGTTCCAGGGTTCTCTCAATCTCTTCCAGGGCTGTTTCGTAGGCGCCCAAGAAATATTCCAGCTCCGCCAGGTACTCATGATATATGCCATATTCACGAGTAAGATTGTATTTTTCAATCAGGGCGCTGGCTCTGTTCAGGGATTTCCGAGCGGAGTCATAGTTACCGAGCCTCATTTCGGCATAGGAGAGAGAAAGGTAAGCTCGGCAGAGGTTGGGATATGCTTTCAGCTCGGAGTTCTTGGCAATCGAATTGGTAATATGCTTGACCGCCAGATCGAACTTACCCATCATGTTGGCAATCTGGCCGAGATTTCCGGTCAGTTTGGCAATTCTCTCGGAAAGACCGTTTTGGCGGGCGTAATCGAGGGCTTCATTCAAAAGAATCTCCGCCCCGGAAAAATCGCCATTGATGAAGCTGATTTGCGCCAGACGATTCAGGGTATCGATGATACCGCCTATATTACCGGAGCGTCTGTAAGCTGCGATAACATCCCGATATTCCCTTTGCGCAAATTCAGTTTTACCGAGGGCCAGGTTCGCCTTGGCGGATTCAGTCTGTATTTTTGCAACGAGATCATTGTCGGAATCGGTGCGCGCCAGTCTGAATGCACTCGAGGCCGATTCCAGCGCCGAGCTGTAATCCCCCATGAGGTTCAGCACGCGCGCTTTGGCCGCAAGAAAATATGCCGAGTTTGAAAGCACCTCGCCAGAGGTTGACTCAGCCTCGCGAACGCATGCGAGCGCCTGACGATAATCGCCACCATCTATATGAGATTCAATATCAAGGATGGCTTTTTTATCGATCTCTGTCGCTTTAATCGATTTCATAACTGATCTTGAATACCCGCCTATTTGTACTTTCTGAACACTGTCTTTGATTTCCTGGTGTTGCTGCTTTTCTTCTCTTTCTGCTTTTCCTGGTCCTGCTTTTTCTCCACATCGCTGGAACCAAAGAAGAGGCTTATCAAGGTCTGGATGCCTTTGCTAAAGCTGCTGAAGGTACCATCGCCGTCGTCATTGTCCTGCCAGGGATGTTCTTCCCCGTCACCATCGCCGTCATCGGCATCGTTGTCTTCGGGATTGACAAGCTCGGTCCCATCCTTGGCCTTGTCCCAGGCAAAAAGAGGCGGCGCCTGCACTGTCAGGAACAGCAGTATCAGGGCAAATATTAATACTTTTTTGCAACGCATGGGGGTACGCTCCTTAAAATTTTGAGATTATTATCAAACCTGTGAATAAGACATTACTGTCCAATGAAAAATATAATCATCAGACGGCTTATAATAGGGTGCGAGGATAGTCAGTCAGTTATCTATTGAAATAATATGGATTTAGTAAGTTTATGTCAAGCTAAAAAGGGCGTAATGCGCAAAAAATTGATAGCGCATAATATCTATGATGGTATGCATAGGCTCATATTCTGCGCACAAATTTTCATCGGATTCGGAGCTCCAGACGACGCATTTTCTGCGCTCACTCATGGCAAGCATCCCGGCTCCAATGCTCCAATCAACTGGCCTGCTTCGTTATATTCAGGGGCGCAGGGAGAATCCTGGCTGATATGCAAATCCCCGCTCTGCAGATCACAGAAATCGGGATCTATCCAGATATTACCCAGCATACCGTAGCGAGTAATAATACAGCCCACCCAGTCGCCGCCCCTGTTTTTAAAGATATCGCAATTCGCGAGGAAGATATTTGATGCGTGCTCGCAAGTAAGCGCCTGCCCGCCGCTGTTAAAAGAGATAATTGTATTCATCAGGGTATCGGCCCGATTACCGTGAATATGTATGCCGCCGGACATCGTGCCGCTGTTTCCACCCAGAGTGCAGTTTGTCATCTTTGTCAGAGAATTATATCCGCTGGCATAACCAGCCCCCCAGTCGGCCCGGTTATTGTAAAAAACGCATCCTTCTACGACAACATTGATATTGTAATACTGGGCATAAATTGCCCCTCCGTAAGCATCCGGGGCTGTGGCCTGATTACCCTCGAATCTGCAATTTATAATCTGCACGACTGCAGGCTCCTCGAAATTGAGCTTGAAAGTACCATCCAGATAAATCGCGCCTCCATGCCCGGCCTCATTATTCTGGAATTGGCAATCAACAATTTTGATCGATGAACCGGAGACCGAGATTGCGCCGCCGGTGTTGCCGCCAACATTGCCATCAAAGATGCAGTTTACAATGGTCGGAGAGGAGCTGTCGCAGAAGATTCCTCCGCCTCTTTCTCCGCCGATTTCAAAATGGCCATAGCCGTTAGTGATTGTAAATCCTCCAATAACGGCATTAGAATCTTCGCCTGTATTAAAAGTAAATGCGCGATGCGGCTCTTCAGGGCCTCCCTGGCAGTCAATTATGGTATTCTCCGGACCCTCGCTGGAGCTCAAGGTAATCAGCTTGCCGCCGAAATTTATATCCCGATTGCCATCCCCCCTGTAGATTCCCGGGGCAACATTTATAACATCGCCATCGGATGATGCCCCCACCGCCTCGGCTATCGTGGCGTATTCCACAGGAACACTGCGGATCACCGTATCCCGGTTTTCGACCGGACGATCCTCATCACAGGATATCGACGCTAAAATAAGTAAAATCAGGATTGCATATTTTTGCAACTGGAGCTCCCGCTTCAGATATAATTGGTTCCACTATCAAAACTTGGATAATCGGGAAATGTTCAGTTGTATAAACTGTTTTCCCGCTCGCGCACACGGATAACGGGCATCTAAGACACAGCGACAGTTGCCTTTACGCCGCACCAGGAGAGGCAATGAAAATTCCGAAATCTATTTATTTGCCGCCGGAGGGAAGTCCTCCGGGCACATGTTCTTCTTCGGTTTTATCGCTGTCGACAACTTTGTCACTACCGCAGCCGCTCGAGATTGCGAGTAAAAGAAGCGTTAGCAGGAGCAGAACTGTTTTTTTCAATGATCTTACCTTTGAGTTTGCAAACTTCCCGTTGTAAATGAATAAGTAAAACGTACCAACCTGGACATTTGTTTAAAATAAATTTTGCTTGACGCCAAAAAATCCCGGTTCTATACTCTTAGCGGGTTGCCTGGAAAGGAATTACAATATGGAAGGCATACAGATACGGCCATTGAATAAAAAAGACAGGGGATGGCTGAAGCAATTCATGGTTGATGCCTGGGGGGCCGAAAAAGTTGTCTCGCGCGGGATTGTCCATGAAGCCTGGCTCCTGCCAGGATTCACAGCCTCGATCGGCGGAGATCTGGCAGGAATAGTGACTTATAATATTCAGGATGATCAATGCGAGATCGTGACCCTCGACAGCATGATTGAAAACTCGGGTGCGGCCCGGGCCAATATTCAGGCGGTGATCGATGCTGCCAGAAGCGAGGGCTGCAAAAGGCTGTGGCTGATTACGACCAACGACAATATACATGCAATCAGATATTACCAGAAAAGGGGATTCACAATTGCGGCCATCCACTGCAATGCAATCGAACACTCCCGCAAACTGAAACCACAGATTCCCCACATCGGCATGGAAGGTATTCCCATTAGAGACGAAATCGAATTTGAGATGATGTTATAATTTATGGACAATTTTTCTATCACAGTTGAGCAGGATGGTGAGGGTGAAAGAATTGATCACTACCTGGTAGTTAGCACAAAAGGCCTTTCCCGTACCAAAATCCAGAATCTCATAAAAGAAGGATTTATTACTGTAAATAACAATACGGTCAAAGCGAATTTCAGGCTGAGCGCGGGAGACGAAATCGAGGGAACGATTCCGCCCGTTAGAGAATTCGAGCTGAAGCCCGAGACCATCCCGCTCGATATCAGGTTCGAGGACGAATATCTTCTGGTCATAAACAAACCTGCAGGCCTTGTGGTGCATCCCGGCACAGGCAATTGGGCGGGGACCCTGATGAATGGCCTGCTGCACTATCTGGGCGAAAAGGGTGAATTGAGCGAAAACAAACGTCCCTCGCTGGTACACAGGCTTGACAAGGAGACCTCGGGCCTCCTGATTGCCGCCAAGGACGAGCAGAGCCTGAACTATATGCAACTGGAATTGAAAAAAAGGCGTATTAAACGCCGATACCAGGCATTGGTCTGGGGACATTTGCGGGAAGAACAGGCAGTGATAAATTTCCCTATCGGGCGTCTCCCCACCGACCGCCGCAAGATGACCGTTGACGAGGAGAGCGGGCGTGATGCGGTTACGCGCTATGTTCTTCTGGAACGTTATAAGTTTATGGACCATGTGGATATATCGCTTCAAACCGGCCGCACCCATCAGATCAGGGTGCATTTCTCCCACCTGGGACATCCGGTTGTGGGAGATTCCGACTACGGCGGTAACGACAAGATTTTGCAGGGTTTGTTCGATCAATACCGAATGGACGCCAGAAAAGTGCTGGCGATCATGCGCCGTCAGGCGCTCCATGCCTGGCGGCTTGAATTTCGCCATCCGCAGACCGGCCTGATCCACGCAGTCAAGTCAGAATTGCCCGATGACATAATGAAAGTCCTGTCATACATTAAAGAAATCGACCCGAAACTCTGAGCGAGCAAATCTGAATTATGGCCAAAAAAGGAATTTATCTTGCAGAAGGTTATAAACTGGCAAAATGCTGTAATCCTGAACCCGGCTCACAAATCTGCGGTTATTACAGCTACAATAACGAGATGGTCGTGCACAAGAAAGGATGTAAAAATCTCGCAAAAGTGGAAAAAGAAAGGCTGGTTGACTTAAAATGGAAGGAGATTCTTGCCGCTGCTCCGGAAATGCCCGAGGGTGATTTTGCCAATCTCACTGAACTTGATTTTGAGGTTTTGAAACACCATCGAGATTATGGAAATGATTATTCGCTCAAAGTGGCCCGTATGCTTCATAAACCCAAACAGGACATTTTCGACAGCCATGCCAAATTGAGGGAGATGAATCTCCTGGAACGGGTCAAGCCCTTGATCATTCAATATAGAAAAGGTGTTGTGGATAATAAATGGATCAAACATCGCAATCACACGTATTATGATTTGACTGAAAAGGGAAAGTTATATTTAAGCCACTATTTGCACGAATAAAACGAACCAGAATAAGAATCACAACTTTGGAGATCAGATGAGAGAAAGAACAAAAGTCTTAAGACTGGCGGCGGCCTGTGTTTTAACGCTGCTGTTCGCGTCCCCGACATTTGCTGCAACTGAAAGCGAGCTTCTTGCCACTCTGCAGGAAGAGCTGCTTTATAATTTTGACAAACTGAAAAATGCGGACACTGTCCCGCTTTATTATTTATCCTACCAGGTCATCGAGAGCCAGGAATATAATGTTTCGGCCGAACTGGGAGCGCTTGAAAGCGAGGATGATTCACATGTACGTGACCTTGATGTAATCGCACGTGTGGGATCATACGAGCTGGACAATTCGCGCGAGGTCCCCGGTGCGGGAGGAGGCCTCTCGACCGGCGCGGTCGATCTGCCGCTGGGAAACGATCCTGTCGCCTTGAAGATGAAGATCTGGGAGGAAACCGACCGCAGGTACAAGGAAGTCCAGAAGCAATACACCAATGTGATTACCGGCACCACTGTCAAAGTGGAGGCCGAGGATCAGTCGGATGATTTCTCCCGCGAGGAGCCGTCCATATATATCGGCGATGTCGCCGGGCTGGATTATGACAGGCAGATATGGGAAGACAAACTGGTACGATACAGTTCAATATTCAGCAACTATCCCGAAATCGAAAACTCCTCGGTCAGTCTTTCGGCCAGGACCCGCAACAGTTATCTGGTTACGACAGAAGGCACAAAAATCCAGGACGGCCAGAGTTATATCCGCCTCAACATCATGTGCAGCAGCACTGCCGATGATGGCATGGTTCTAAGGCGATTTGAAGGTTTCGATGCGGCCGATTTCAGCAACATGCCGGATGATGAAACCGTTATCACCGCTATCAACAGGCTGATCGATGAATTGCTTGCCCTGAAAAGCGCTCCGCTTGCGGAGCCATATACCGGCCCGGCAATTCTGACCGGCCGGGCCAGCGGGGTTTTCTTCCATGAGATCTTCGGCCACCGCATGGAGGGACACAGGCAGAAGAGCGAATCTGAGGGCAAAACCTTCACCGACAAAGTGGGCGAATCGGTACTTCCGGAATTCATCAGCGTCTTCAGTGATCCTACAATGCGGACTTTCAACGGAATCGATCTCCGCGGTCATTACAAATATGACGACCAGGGTATCGAGGCCCGCAGGGTTACTCTTGTGGATAAGGGTATCCTGGAGACTTTCATGCTCTCCCGCACCCCGATCGAAAACTTTCCCCATTCCAACGGGCACGGCAGGAAATATGTCGGATTCGCCCCCATTGCGCGCCAGGCGAATTTGATAATTGAATCTGAAAAGAGTGTAGGATTTGACGAGCTGAAAGAGATGCTGATCGAGGAATGCAAGCTGCAGGGTAAGCCTTATGGTCTGATCTTCCAGGATATATCCGGGGGATTCACTTTTACAGGCCGATTTCTTCCCCAGGCATTCAAAGTTATACCGCTGATGGTTTACAAGGTCTATGTCGAGGACGGGCATGAGGAGCTGATACGCGGCGTCGATATCGTGGGCACTCCCCTGACCAGTTTCAGCAAGATCATGATTGCGGGGAATGATCCCGACGTCTTCAACGGCACCTGCGGCGCTGAATCGGGATGGGTGCCGGTGTCGGCAATTTCGCCCAGCCTGCTACTTTCAGAAATTGAAATCGAGCGCAGCCAGAAGGGGCAGGAAAGGCCGCCGCTTCTTCCCTCACCCTTAACCAAACAGCAGTAATGGCTGAATAAAGGAGAAGACGATGAAATCGATTATACATAAATTTATGCTGACACTCCTTTCCGTTGCATTAGTCCTGATAAGTTCACAAGCATTGATTGCACAGGATGATCCGTTGATACGGGCCCTGAGTGACGAAATGGAGCGAGCAACCGGCAGCCTGCGTCTCGAAGACGAAGAGCCGCCCTATTTCCTTGGTTACCTCGCAAACCTCGAGGATAATTGCAGGATACGCGCCGAGTACGGTTCGGTGATCGAATGTGACTGCCAGAAGGCCAACCAGATGTTCCTCGATTTGCGCGTGGGCGATTACGAATTCGACAACACTAATGTAATGACCAGTTTTTTTGGGGTGGGAATGGCCATGGCCAATCTGCCGGTAGAAATTGTCTATGCGCCGCTTCGAAAGGATGCCTGGCTGCAGATCGACGAAGCTTACAAGAGGGCGGTTGAGACGATTGCCCGAAAACGGGCGATGCTTCAGTCTATTATTCCGGATGATACGGTAGCCGACCTGTCAAAAGCCGAAGTCGTCATCGATATGAAACCGGATCTCTATTCCAGAGTCGATACCACGGAATGGAAAGAGATACTGGCCGAGATGTCGGCAGTTTTCAAGAACTATCCTGAGTTCACACGTTCATCGGTACAGCTCAACACCAAAACCGAGAACCGTTATGTCCTGAACTCTGAGGGTACGCGGGTCAGGCGCGGGCGGCACGTGCACTACATCTTTATCGAAGCCAGCACCCTGGATAAAAACGGCATTCCCGTTTATCAATATGATAGAATAATTGTGGATGATATAGATGATTTTCCGGCCGGGAATGAATTGGTTGAGTGGGCCGATGATTTTGCGCGCGCCTCGGCCGCAATGGTTGACGCGGAAACGACTGACACTTATATCGGGCCGGTACTTTTCACTCCCCGCGCCAGCGCGCAGCTGTTGAGCCAGCTTCTTGTCGATAATATTTCCAATCCGCGCAAACCGCTGACCATGGATAATCGCTTCGATCAATATCTTTCGGATGCCCGCCTGGTCAGAAAACTCAATTTCCGCATAATGCCGGAATTCATCAGTATTGTGGATGATCCTACTATCAGACAGTACAATGGCCTGAAGCTCAAGGGATACTACGAATTTGACGATCAGGGTGTGGCCGCGCAGAGAATAACCCTGGTGGAAGAGGGAAAACTCCGAAATTACTACATGAGCCGTACACCAACCGAAAAAATAGAGAATTCCAACGGTCACGGCCGGCTGATCCAAAGCAGGATCGGAGCTGTCGAAGTTGTGGGCAAGCCCGGCAATGTTATTATGCAGGCGGCCGAGACCTACCAACCGGAAGACTTGAAAGAGCAGATGTTGGAATTGTGCCGCGAGATGGGCCTTGAATATGGTTTGATTATCGATCGGATGAATTTCTCGGGCCGCAGCAACCCCGACGAGGGCATGAGATTCAGGATGACCGGGGAAAGCGGCATCCCCAGGGTGATAGTCGCCTACCTGGTTTCTGCCGAGGACGGCAGTATCACTCCTGTCCGCAGCCTCGAATTCGACAACATCAACGAACGGGTATTGAAGGACATCCTGGCGGTCGGAAACGATTTCGAGGAAGCTACGATTATGTTTGACGCCGCTTTCAATAACCTGGCTTCAATTGTGGTGCCTTCCATCCTGTTCGAGGAAATGGAATTACAGAAAGCTTCTCTGCAAGCCAAGAAGCCGCCGATTGTATTGAACCCGCTGGAAAGAGAATAAGCGATTTTGGGCTGGAATAAAATTATTCCAGCCCGAACATATTGCATACCAGGCGGTTGAAATTTGGAATAAAGCGCGGTGTGCCCTTTTTATACCTGGAGAAATCCTCACCATAAGTTTCGTACATGATGCGATCGGCAAAATGCACGGTGACGGTGAAAAACAACAACATCGCAAATGCAATAATAAAAAGTCCCAGGGAATCCATAATAAATGATACCCCGAAAAGCGTGGACACAATCCCGAATGATGAAGGATTGCGTGAATACTTGAAAACGCCCGATTTGATAAATTTTCTGGCCCGTTTTTTCTGCAGGAAAAGAAGCGACCTTCCCAGCCCCAGCGTAAAGAATATCAGCCCGCAAACCGCTACCACCGATCCGACCGCCTTGCGTCCAAGAGCATGAGGGATGAAGCTGTCCGGGAAATTCAATAACGCTTCTATACGTCCCGAAAGCAAGATCATCAGGTATACAAAGCCGCCGCACAGAAACGGCAGAAAGGGTGTATACCAGACTACATCACGATCCCGAAAAGAACGCAACTGGCTAGTTGAAAAGTTTTTCTGCGTCAATTATTCTAATATCCTTCGCTTCCAGGCCAAGATCAATGTTCTTGACCCGATTATTGACATCCTCCAGACCGGCCTCAGTGGCCCCGCTGGGCAATTCCAGGGATGTTTCCTGTGTCAGAAGCTCCTCCTTCATGGCCCCGGCGCTGTCGGTCACGACAACTATCAGAAGAGCATCGCTTGACCAGCTTTGATTGAGAATATCGGAAATATTTGCATGGCTGACAGACTGAAGTTTCTTTTCAAAATTCTCGATGAAATCGGGCTGGCCATAATAAATCTCCTCCATCTGCATCAACAATTGCTGCTCGGCGGTCTCGATTAGAAAGGGAAAATGATTTACCTGAAACGAGACAAATTTCTGAAGTTGATTCGGCTCTATTCCCCCGGTCAAAATTTTGTGCAACTCATGCACGGCCATCTTAATTGCAAACTCGGTGTTAATCCGTTTGGGGTAAGTCCAGATAGAGAAATATTGAGGATTAAAGGGTGTCAGTGGCATAGGATTTTTGGACCATCCGGACTGCCTGAAATGCTCATGATAGCTGTAGGCACCATACGACAGGCCCCGTTCTGAACGGATCGCGGTATAGAGCCTGCCGAATGATTCGCGATGCTGCCCCAGGTATGTGTTGGCGGCCAGATAGGTGTACCAGAGGCTGTCCCTGCGGGTATAGTCAATCATTTTTCCAATACGAATTTGCGATTGATCGCGTCCCGGCTTTTCGACGAGCACCACCCTCAATTCAGCAGGCTGCGCGACCATCTCTGTCCGGTCCTGCACCATACCCCGTTTAAGCTTATTCATATCATCCTGAAATTTCTTTTCAAACTCGGGGGAATACATACCGGCCAATCCGCAGATGACATTGCCTTTTACAAAATGCTTCCTGTAAAACCGTTCAGCATCATTTGCCGTAAGCTTCGCCGCGCTGCCCAGGTTACCCTGCGCCGGATGGGAATAGTGGTGGCCGTCATACAATTCTCGTAGAAAAGCCTCATGACACAAACGGGCGTCATTGCGGATAATATTCTTTATGGCCTGCTCCTGATCGGTTCTGAGACCGGCGACTTCATCCGATGGAAATTTCGGATTTAGAATAATATCAGAGAATATCGCGTAGTATTTATCGAGGTTCTCCCGCAAAGTTTTACCGGTTATGACAATAGCCTCGCGCTCGACCCGCACATCAAGCTGCCCGCCGATCTCCTCCAGCCCTTTTTCTATCTGCTCACGATTGTAAGATTTCGATCCGCGCTTGAGGAGATTGGCGGTAAACCAGGCCAGTCCCTCCTTGCCTTGGGGATCTGATGCCGATCCGGACTTTATGACCATGCCGAAGTGCACCACAGGCAGCCGGTCAACCGGAACGCTGACGAATTTTATGATTCCCGGTTCATCGGATACTGCGTTCTTTTCGCCGCCGGAGCATGTTACAGCAAACAGAAGTATAGAAACAATTAGAATGTATTTCAGCACCTGGCCCTCCTTACGCCGCATCCGCGGGCTTCAGCACAACCACATTGCGATTTGATTCTTTTAGATACTCCTTGGCAGCATCCTGCAGATCTTTAACTGTAACGCCGCCAAGCTGTTCGTAATATTCGAACATCAGTTTATGATCTCCACCCACCAGATGATAGTAGCCTATTGTCCCCACTATTCGTGCCGGCCGGTCGAGGCGATACAGGTACTCGGCCTTCATGCTGTTGACAGCGCGCACCAAATCTTCCTTAGAGACACCGTTGACCTTGATGCTGTCTATCTGGCTGTATAGAACGGTCAGGGCTGAATCTATATTTTCCGGATTAGTCAGATTCATGCGGATCAGAAACAGTCCAGGGTCCTTCATACCCTCAGCATCGGCCCGAATCGATTCCACCAGACCCAGCTCATCTTTAAGTTTTTTCCGCACCTTCCCCGACTCGGAGAAGAGCATTCTCTGCAGAATCTGAAGCGCCAGGATGTCATTGTCCATATAGTTCAGGTCGGGGATATGATAGGCTACAGCAGCCTTGGCCGGTATCTCCGGGGATTTCCAAGTAAGATCCAAGGTCCTTTCTTTGCTCTGGGGCGGTTCCTTGCGGATTCTGCCGATGGGGGGCAGATGTGAGGGCCAGTCACCATAATGCTGCTGGATCAGGTTGAGGACGTTTTCAGTATCAAAGCTCCCACCGATCACTATTGTAACAAAATTTGGAGAATAGTAAACCTCTCGAAAATCAGCGGCATCGCGGAAAGTCATATTCTTCTCCAGGTCATTCTGCCAGCCTATAACCGGATGCTCGTATGTATGCCGGGTGTAAGCCAATCTATAAATTTGTTCTTCCAAGAAACCATCGGGATCGTCATCCACAAAACGCCTGCGTTCCTCCTTGACGGGGCCAAGTTCGCGCCGGAAGGTTTCATTTGTGAAGTCGAGGTTGCGGATTCTATCTGCCTCTATAGCAATGATTTCCGGCAAAAACTCAGCCCTGGCATTAACATAATAGCAGGTATAATCCTGGCCGGTGTAAGCATTTGTCTGAGGGCCCATGTGCGCCACGGCGTCGTCATAATCCGGATGGCTTGGTGTGCCGCGAAACATCATGTGTTCGAAGACATGGGCAATTCCCGTGGCCCCCGGACGAAGCTCATCGCGTGAGCCGGCGTTTACAAATGTCTGGTATGATACCGTGGGAAAGGAGTGGTCCTCATAGGTCAGGATTGTCAATCCGTTATCAAGCACAGTTTTTTCAATATCCAGGCTTATTTGTGCCGTTAAAACTGCAGGTAAAAGTATGATAATCTGCAAAAATAGAGCTGCTCTCTTCATTGAACCTCCTGAATTTCAATTAGTATAATACAAGTGAGCCTTCAAAAGCAAGCATAAAGAGTGCTTGAAATCTCTGGCGGCACAGCTTAAATTATTATACGATATGGAAATGACAGATAAAAAGATAGATCAGAAGATTTCGCTTTCCAGAAAAATCAGCTATGGTATAATAGCGGCGGTGCTTGTGCTAATTATCCTGGAGATCACCCTTCGGCTTGCAGGCCTGTTTCCCGCCCGGAAGCTCTTTGAAAAAAGCCAGTCATCGGCCAGCTGGCAGGAGAATCTTTTTGCCGGGTTTATGGGTATTCATGAGCCCGCTCCGGAGCTGTTATGGAAGATGAAGCCGAACCTGAACAAAACTTTTGTGCAGACAAATTCCCGAGGTCTAACCGGGCGGCTCATTCCCTATGAAAAGGATACCGCAAAATTGAGAATCCTGGTTCTGGGCGACTCCACTCCCCTTGGAATCGGCCTCAAAGACTGGGATAATTCATATGTTTGGCTTCTGCAGGAATTTCTGGAAAGGCAGCTTGGCAGGGAAGTTGAAATAGTGAATGCCTCCACCGCCGGATACACCTCGCGGCAGGGATTGGAATACCTGCGTGAAGAGGGCTTGAAATACGATCCGGATTTTGTACTTGTTTATCTCGGGAATAATGACGCCTCCTATAACGGCTACCTTTCAGACTCGGCTTTGATGGCTCAGGCTTCGGAATATATTGGCCTCAAGAAAGTACTTAATAATTTTAAGATTTACCGGATGCTTAAGAGCATTTTAATTCCGCTTAAGTCCGGAACGAAGGATTATGAAGGATTGGAATTGCAGGTGCGGGTGCCACCGCACAGGTTTGAAAATAATCTTGCGGAGATTATTGAAATAAGCAGGAAAAACGGCGCCGGTGTCATATTGAACACTATACCGGTTCCGCTGACATGGCCGCCCGGCGTGGAATTTAAGGTCTTCACGACCGGACGGGACACGGTCAGCGGTCAGCTTTTTATGCCGCAGAAGCAGCGCGAGATACTGGAACAGAAGATGTCTCTGGCATTGGACTGGGAGATGTTTCGACAGCAATATGGCCAGATCGATCCCTGGTCGCAGCGCGTACTTCAATCCGCCTATACAGACTCTGGCAGTATTGTCGAAAATATTGCCGGTTATCGTAGATTGCTCGAAGGTGACAGTTCAAATTCAGGATATTTGAATAATATCGGGGTCTTGTACTGGCAGAGCGAGGAATATGACAGCGCCCGTATATATTTGAAAAAAGCGCTATCCTATGATCCTGCGGATCCATCCGTCATGTACAATATGGGAATGACCTTCTTGAAACAGGGCATGACCGATTCCGCAGATCATTATCTGCGGATGGCGCGGGATTATGACTATAATTCACTCCGGATCAAGAGCGATTATAACGAAATTATTGAAAATATTTCGCAAAATAAGGGTATTCCATTAATTGATCTGAAGGCTGATTTCGAGCGTCTGGGGCGTGAAAAATTGTTTGTGGACCACTGCCACCCAAACCAGATCGGCCATCGGATCATAGCCGAGCAGCTGACGGATAAAATCCTGGAAATCATAAACAGTCAAAATTAATATCATATTATGCCTGCGAATTTAACACCGCAATATAAGGAGGCGGAAGAGAGATTTCGCAACGCCTCTACCGATGAAGAGCGGCTGGCCTGCCTGGAGGAGATGATGCGGGTCATCCCCAAACATAAGGGCACCGAGAAGATGCGGGCGGATATCAAGACCCGTATATCCAAGATCAAGCAGAAGCTGGAATCGGGGAAAAAATCCAGGGGCGGAGGAGCCAGGAGAACATCCTATCTCGATCATGTAGAAAAGCATGGCGCGGCCCAGATAATAATTTTGGGACCACCTAATTCAGGGAAGTCATCGCTGGTTAAGCTGGTTACGAACACCGAGCCGGAGATTGCAGATTATCCCTTCACCACCAGAACGCCTATGCCGGCCATGATGCCGTTCAAAACGATCCAATTCCAGCTTGTGGATATGCCCCCCATCAGCCGCGAGACATATGACGGCTGGATGACGAATTTGATCCGCAACGGCGATATGATCGTGATCGTTGTGGACGTCTCCGCCGATGATCTGCTGGAAAGCCTGGATGAGACTCTGGAGGTTATAAGAGATGCCGGTATTGTGCTTACAGGTGAAACGATTCCGGAGGAATATCAAAATTCTGTGTTCTGCAAGAAGACGTTGATCCTCGCCAACAAAATCGGGGAGGAAAATGCCCCGGATATCTTTCAAATCCTGCAGGAGTTCTACGGCGATAAATTTCCGATTCTCGGCATCTCCGTGCTGCGCAACCGCAATATCGAACAGTTTAAGCGCCGTATATTTGAGATGTTGAAGATAATCAGGGTTTATACCAAATCCCCGGGCAAGGAAGTGGACTACAAAGATCCTATTATATTGCCCATCGGGGCAACGGTTGAGGATGCGGCCGTCAGTATTCACAAGGACTTTGCCGAGAAACTGCAATATGCCAAGGTCTGGGGCGAGGGCAAGTTCGACGGCCAGCGGGTAACAAATTCATTTCAGCTCACGGATGGTGATATTATCGAATTTCATATCTGAATAATATCTCTGGGTGACTTGAACAGAAAACATAAAAGACTTGACAGAGATAGGCAGTTAGATTTATTGCTGAAGTTTGCATCAAAACTTTATCAAAGGGAGAATTAAAATGATCACAAAGAAAATCATAATATATTCATTATTCCTGATTCTATCCGTCACCAGCCTCGTACATGCCGCAAGTGATGACGGGACAACTTATGCCAATCTCGGCAACGGCATGAAGCTTGTTCTGAAGGAAAATCATTCATCGCCCATGATAACATCGGTTGTCTTTGTCAATGCCGGGGCGCGTTATGAGAATGAAAAAACCAACGGCATGACCCATTTTCTCGAACATCTGCTCTTTAACGGCACATCAACTCGTGACAGAATCGAACTGAACGAGACTATCAAGGAGCACGGAGGCTATATAAATGCGTTTACGCGTAAAGATCTGACCGCTTACCTGGTTCTGATGCCGAAGGAGTATATCGATACTGGACTGGCAATTCAAGCGGACCAGCTTTTCAATTCGGCCTTGCCCGAGGATGAATTTCCCAAAGAGAAGAAAATTGTTATAGAGGAAATCCGAAAATCAAATGATGTCCCCAGCACGCTGGCAGATTATTACTTCAATGAAGTTGTTTTCGAGGGCACGCCTTATGCACGCACAGTTCTGGGTACCGCCGAGCATATTTCATCTCTGACCCGTGCGGATGTTATAGAATACTATAAAAAATATTATATCCCCAATAATATGACCGCGCTCATAATCGGGGATTTCGAGACCGAGAGGATGATTGAAACTTTTGACAGGTATTTTGGCCATTATGAGAAGGGCAAAATGCCAAAGATCGATCTTGTCAATTTCATGATTCCCGATGGACGCCGGATCGAGGAGACCGCGATCGACACAAAGAACTTTCATGTTGACCTGGCTCTACCCGCCCCCCATTACACCGATCCCGATTATTATCCCTATTATATGCTGGTTGAGTATCTCGGCTCGGGAGAAAGTTCACCCCTGACAAAGCATATCGAGGACAAGGGCCTGGCTTCTTCAATATACTCATCCCTGGAGACCCAGAGAGACTTCTCCATGCTAAGGATTTCCGCTACGACCGATTCAGAGAAAAATGCCAGGGCGGTAATCTGGGAAGTCGAGAAGATACTCTCAAATCCCGAGTTCCTGACGCCATCCTATGATGCTTTTCGGGGGATGATCGTGTCCAAAAAGACGCAGGAAATTTACCTGCGTGAAAAACTGCATTATTATGGATTTATTATCGCACCCATGATGGTTTCGACCGGCTATGAGTTTGTGGAAACATTGGTGGACAGCCTGGAAAATGTGGAGCAGGCTGAAATGGCCGAGGTAGCCAGTAAATATTTTTCGGACATCAAATATGTCGGGACACTTGTAAAGCCTGCAGAATTTGAAGAGGACGAGGTTCTTTCAGCAGGCATCACCGAAACTAAAAAAGTCACATTTGATAATGGTCTGGAGGTAATAATCAAGCAGAGTCCTGATTCAAGGGTATTAGCGGTAAATATTTTTGGCAAGAACCGCGCCGCTATGGAGCCGCCGGGAAAAGACGGTATAACCGATTTTCTGAACCGGATGCTTGAAAAAGGTACCGAAAACTATGACAAGGAGACTCTTTCCGAAAAACTGGCGAATATCGGAGCACAGCTCACGGTCACCGACAATCCATATATTCCATATGACGATAGGTACACATCAAAGCAGTATGCTTTTGTCAAATTCGAGACTATTGATGAATATGCCTCAGAGGGGCTGGAGCTTTTGTCTGAGATGATGATTCGTCCTGCATTGGACAGCGCTGAGGTTGAAAACGTGCGGCGGGAAATGATGGCCGCATTGGGTATGGCTTCGGCATCTACATATCAGACTGCCAGGAACAGCTTTTATGAAATGATGTTTGGCCCGAATCATGCTTTCTCAAAGGTTCCGCTGGGAACGCAACGGAGCATCGCCACCATCAGCGCCGACAATCTGAAAGCATACCACAAGAGATTTTACGCGCCCAATAATATGATAATGACCGTATGCACAAATCTGGAAGCTGAATGGGTCTTAAGCCGGTTGCAGAAGACATTTGGTCAGATGCAGCAGGTATCCTTGGGGAAAATCGAAATTCCTGCTCCCGATACCCCCACCGGAATAGTCAAATCCAATACCCCCATGGATAAGGAACAAGTTTATATATACCTTGGAGCGCCGACCATTGGAATCAACCATCCAGACTATGCCGCCCTTGATGTGGCCACGGAAATACTATCGTCCCGACTCGGCCTGGAGCTTCGTGAGGTACAGGGGCTGGCATATTCTGTGGGCGCGGGTCTTTCGACAGCGCCGGATTTTGGGTGGTTTCTAGTTACAATGGGAACCGGGACCGATAATTATCAGGTGGCTTATGACGGAATCATGGCTGAGATCGATAAAATACGGGATGCTGCGGTTTCAGAGGATGAATTACGCAGGGCCATAAATTCAATCTGGGGCTCATCCCTTACCCGGCAGCTTTCCAGAATCAACCAGGCCTATTATATGACTTTTTATGAATTTATGGGCCCTGGCTACGATTATAAGGATGAATATATAGAAAAGGTAAAGGGCGTTACTATTGATGATGTACTCAGGGCCGCCCGGACATATCTGCCCTCAGAAGATTATTATCTCGCCACTGTGGGATTACGATAGCGGAAACACCCGGGTTAAATGAATGCTTGAGTTTATTGTCAATCTCGATAATCAGCTGATGTACTTTTTGAATGTCAGGCTGGCAAATCCTGTATTCGATTTTGCCATGCCGATTATTACGCATGAATGGTTTGTCAGGATTTTCTTTCTGGTTTTTGCACTGGCGGCGGCAATTTTCGGCGGCAAATACGGCCGGATTACGGCTTTATTACTTGTCCTGACAGTAATTCTAACCGACCAGGCCTCATCAGGAATCATCAAGCCGCTGGTCGGGCGTATGCGTCCCTGCAAGACGCTGGAGGGCCTGCATGTGCTGATCGACTGCTCCAGCGGTAAGTCCTTTCCCTCAGGGCATGCCACCAACTCTTTCGGTCAGGCGGCAATATGGGCCTGGCGCTATCCTAAGTATAAGTGGTTCTTTATCATATCAGCGGCGATTATAGCTTTATCAAGAATTTTTGTGGGTGTACATTATTCCTTTGATGTTTTAGCCGGGGCCATTCTGGGAACAATTTGCGGCTTGATTGTATTTATTTTTTGGACATTGGCAAAACGCATAGCTGTTGCAAATAAAGCACTTGACAAGAGGGCATAATTATTTATAATAATTGGCCGAAATAAAGGAGAAGACTCGTATATATTTAGTATACTCCTGCTTAGCTCAGTTGGTAGAGTCCGGCAGTCGCCGGATTAACCACACAGGGTCGCAGGAACATAGAAGGTACATAAAATTGAGTACTCCTGCTTAGCTCAGTTGGTAGAGCAGGTGGCTGTTAACCACCGGGTCGCAGGTTCGAGTCCTGCAGCAGGAGCTTTTTTGTGTCCAGAAATTATCGTGGATGCCACTGGCAATAATCATTACGTCTACGTTCTCTATTCTGAGAAATATGACCGCGTTTATATCGGACAGACTAATAATTTGAAAATCAGGACCGAAAAACACAATCTCGGAAAAGTAAAATCCACCAAAGCCTAGATTCCCTGGAAACTGATCCACTTCGAAAAATTTGATACCAGAGGAAAAGCGCTCAAAAGGGAAAAACAATTGAAATCTCACCAAGGTAGAAAATTCATTAGAACACTTTGCTCAGTTGGTAGAGTCCGGCAGTCGCCGGATTAATATTTTTGAGCCGGCATCCCCCGATTTTTAGTGGCGATAGAGGTAATATCTTCTTATACTGTTCTGCAGACAAACTTTCTGAGCCGGGCTTATGATCTCTGTCAAAAACCTTTCAAAATCCTACGATCGTATCAGCTACGCTGTCGATGATATTTCATTCAACGTCAATCCCGGCGAAATCCTGATTCTGGCGGGCGAATCGGGTTGCGGCAAGACTACTACTCTGAAAATGATAAATCGCCTGATCGAACCAAGCTCAGGGGAAATTATAGTCAATGACGTAAATATCCTTGATTTAAATCCGGTCGAACTCCGCAGGAGAATCGGGTATGTCTTTCAGGAGATCGGCCTGTTTCCGCATATGACGATATCCGAAAATGTCGGCATCGTCCCGAAGCTATTGGGCTGGTCAAGAGCCAATATAAAAGCAAGAGTTGACGAACTAATGGAGCTGACCGGCCTTGATCCCGATAAATATGCTCAGAAAATGCCCTCGGAATTATCGGGTGGACAAAAACAGCGTGTGGGGGTGGCACGAGCACTGGCGGCACGTCCCGATGTGATGCTGATGGATGAGCCCTTCGGCGCGCTCGATCCGATTACAAGGTCCGGGATTCAGGATGAATTCAAGAACTTGCAGACAGAACTTAAGCTAACGGTCATCATGGTTACTCATGACATGATGGAGGCTTTGATACTGGCGGACCATGTGGCGATCATGCAGGAGGGCAAAATAGTAGTCATGGGCACACCAGGCGAATTGATGTCAAAAGCTGGCGATGCCTATGCAGAGAGACTTCTGCACGCGCCCCGACAGCAATCAGAGAAACTGGCGGAAATCCTGAAACGGGGCGACAAGAAATGAGCTGGGAGGGTATTGTCAGCCAGCTCGACCTGCTCCCCAATTATCTGGGCAGTCATCTGCTCCTGACCATGCTGGCCCTGGCGCTGGGAATATTTATCTGCCTACCGCTGGGATGTCTGGTTACCCGCGTAAAATCTCTGCAATGGCCTGTGCTTTCAATAGCGGGGATTTTGCAGACCATTCCCGGGATAGCTCTTTTAGCCCTTATGGTTCCTATTCTGGGGACGATCGGCTTTGTACCGGCATTGGTTGCGCTTACAATATACAGCTTCATGCCGATTCTTCGAAATACGGTCACGGGCATTCTTGGAGTTGATCCGGCGGTGGTGGAGGCGGCCCGTGGAATCGGCATGACAAATGTGCAACTACTGCTCAAAGTCGAACTGCCTCTGGCCCTCCCGGTAATTATCGCAGGAATACGTACCGCCACCGTCTGGGTGGTCGGCACTGCAACCCTGGCGACACCTGTGGGCGCCACAAGCCTCGGAAATTATATTTTCAGCGGTCTGCAGACCCAGAATCTCTCAGCAATTACAGTCGGATGTGTTTCAGCTGCGGTGTTAGCGATCGTCCTGGACCAACTCACCAGATTAATCGAAGTAGCGGCATCTAAACGAAGCCTGAAGATTGGCATTGCAGCAGGAGCAGCGCTGATAGTGCTTTTAATCGCCGGAATATCACCTGCCATATCATCAAATAGAGAGGGGCATAAGCTGGGTTCAGTCACAATCGGCTCCAAGCCGTTTACCGAGCAGTACATTCTGGCCGATCTGCTATCCGATATTGTCATTAGAGCCGGATATAATGCCGATAAACGTTCGGGAATGGGCTCCATTATTCTATTTGAAGCATTATCCAATAATTCGATAGACTGCTATGTGGACTACACCGGCACTATCTGGACCAATGTCATGAAGCGGCAGGATATCCCGTCCCGGGAGAGCATACTTCAGGAAATGACGGATTGGCTGGATGATGAACATGGCATCCTGTGCCTGGGGGCCCTCGGCTTCGAGAATACTTACGCGCTGGCTGTAAAAGTTGACTTTGCCGGTGAACACAATCTGGAAACGATAGTAGATCTTGCACAGTTGTCATCGCAGCTTGTCATGGGCAGCGACTATGAATTCTTTTCACGCCCTGAATGGGAATCACTTGAAAGCACTTACGATCTAAATTTCAAAGACCTGCGTACTTTCGATCCATCGCTGATGTATGGCGCTATTGCAGGAGGAAATGTCGAGGTAATTTCGGCCTATTCTACTGACGGCCGCATTGCCGCTTATAATCTGAAGGTACTCGATGATCCGCATCAGGCAATTCCACCCTATGATGCCGTTCTGTTACTTTCGCCGGAAGCCTCCCAAGATATGAATCTAATCAATCAGCTTAAAGTGTTGATTGGCGGCATAACTGATAGTGAAATGAGACAGGCTAATAAGATAGTAGATCTCGATAAGCTCCCTGTGGACAGCGCGGCAGAGTATCTGAAAGAAAATATCCGGTAAATTGCGGGATAGACAATTTAAACTTGACATTGTAGTCCTCTATAATGTAAAATGCCTTTGACACTGTTATAGATAAAGCCGCATGCAAAGTTTATAATGGATGGCAGGACATGGCCTTAGAGTTTACGTGCATAAGGTGCGGAAATAAGATAATAGTGAAATATATCCGCAAAGGAGAGATCGCTGTTTGTCGGTCTTGCGGAGCAAAGAATGTCGTCCCTGAAACAGCCGCGGGAGTGGCAGAATTAGATTCTCGCCTGGAGGACTTGAAAGTTTTTAATGAACGTCCCTCCCCGACTCTGGAGGATATAAATCCCTCCCGAATAACGCCTCTGGATTTCTCCGCGAAAGCAGCTATCTTCTTTGTCGGACTGTCGATTGTACTCTGGGCAGCAAATGGAATACTGGATATTATACTGATTGATACTTTAAAGAAACTCGAAGCTGTAACTGTTATCGATCTGGCAAACAGGGCTGTTCAATTGGAGAAATGGGGGAATACAATCTTCATCCTCTCTCTGGGCGAGTTCATCGCAAGCGCTATCACTTTTTTCTTGTGGTTCTACCGTGCCCATAAGAACCTCTATCGAGCCCGGGTACCATTTCTAAAATATGCCTCCGGCTGGACTATCGGCGGTTTTTTTGTACCTTTCCTGAACCTCGTGCGTCCGTTCTCCATGATGAAAGAAATCTGGAGGGGATCGGTTATTATGTCGAGCATCAGGAACACAGTGGAGATGGAATATCTCGAAACAAGCAAAAAAATCGGGTGGTGGTGGGGCTTCTTTCTGTCTTCACGATTTTTCAGCTCTCTATCGAGGAGATTTCTTCGTATGGCGGAGGAGCCCGGTGAATTTATAAATCCTGCCTGGCTGGAGCTGATTTCATCGATACTGACCGTTGTCAGCGGGATCATTTTGATTTTGTTGGTCAAGGAGATCACCAGTCACCAGATGAAGGCCAGAGAAAGATCTGTTCCGGGTGTGGAAATACCGGATCAAATATCTTCAGATACATAGACTAAATAGACACACCAACACCATATCCATTTTCTAATTGACAGGAAAACTCCAGAACATTTAGTTTACTGGTTCGTATTATTTTACTTAGAACAATTTGCAGATAATAGTAATATAGAAAGGAAAGAGCGTGCTAAGGAAAACATTGTTGACGGGACTTTGCCTGCTTATGAGTATTAGCATCACCACGACGGCCATGGCCGATGAGTACCTTGAATCGTTGACCGAGAACCAGAAAGCAGCCGGTTTTTCTGCTGTTAATGTCTATGAAAATGCTCTCGGCAATATAATGGGGGCCCGATTCATTTCTGACAAATACGGCTTTATAGTCGACCTTTTGAAAATTCAGTCAGTTCCGCAGGGCTTTTTCTGGGTCAAGACTCCGCCCAGCTCTGATATGGGCGAGTCCCATACCTGCGAACATCTGCTTCTGGGTAAAGGCACCCAGGGGCGTTATGTTTCCGTGCTGGAGGATATGTCCCTCGGGAACAGCAGCGCCTGGACCGCTCAGACCAACACGGTCTATCATTTCAACACTGTAGCCGGTGATGAGGCCTTTTATAACCTCTTCGAAGCCAAACTCAATGCGCTTTTGAATCCGGATTTTACTGATGAGGAAATCCGCCGTGAGGTCTGCCATGTGGGCGTCAATCTCGATCCGCGCGACAGCTCCTTGTCGCTCGAAGAGAAAGGTACTGTTTATACAGAGATGGTCTCCGCTTTTGAGCGTCCCCAGCGGTTTCTATGGAAAGAACTGGGCGAGACTTTATATGGCAAGAATCATCCGCTTGGCAATGTCTCGGGCGGCTATCCGGATGATATCCGCAAGATGACCCCCGAAGATATGTGGCATTTTCATGAGGAATCATACTATCTCGGTAATATGGGCGTGATTGTCGCCATCCCGAATGACATCAAAACGGAGGATTTTCTGACAAAAGTATCGGCTATCCTCGAAAGATGCCAGAGTTTTGAAAAGAACAGCACAAACATCGGGATGAACAATTTCGATTTCCCGCCCCCGGCCGCGCTTGATATGGCGGCGGTGACCAGAGTGGTGCCGGCGCCCTCCCAGAATCCTGATGATCCCGGGGATTTAATGGCCGCCTGGCCGGCAGATCTCGAGTATGACCTTTTTGAGAACATGGTTCTGGAAACATTTTTATCGACCTTCGCGGGAGGCCCGACCTCCAATCTCTATGACCTGTTTATCAATTCAGAGACCCGCAAAATAGATCTGGGTGCAAATTCGGTCTGGGGCTATGTCAGTTCGGAAATGGGACACCCGATTATTTTCGGATTAAACGGGATAAACTCTGATTACATCACAGAAGAAATGCTTGACAGTATCCGGGGCATGATCATTGAGGAAATTCGAAATGTCCACAATTATAACAATGGTTCAGAGCAGCTTGCCAAATTTAATGAATATGCCCGCGGCCGAGTAATCGAACGTCAGAAACAGCTCGAGAAGCTCTTAAACACTCCCCCCATGTTCGGCTTCCGGAGGGCTGGAGGGCAATGGCAGGATATCCTGACTATGCTTGAAATGAGCGATGAGTTCAGAAAATCTGTGGTATTGAAGAACAGAATTCCCAAGCTTCAGCAACTTCTATCCTCGGATACAAACTTCTGGAAAGAATATATTGATAGATGGAATCTGCTCTCAGCGAAACCGCATGTGCTGGCATCCAAACCGGATCCCTCCATGCTGACGAAATTCGCTGAAGAGAAACAGAAGCGTATTTCCGGATATCTGGCGGAATTCAAGAAGAAATACAATGTAGATTCTGATGAGGGAGCCATAGCAAAATTCAAAGAGGAATTCGACAGGAAGACAGCCGAACTCGAGGCCATTGCCGCCAATGATGAAATGCCGGAGTTTATCGATAATCCGCCCATGACTCTGGATGATCAACTTGACTATGAAGTCATGGAGCTTGATAATGGCGTCGAGATGGTGGCCTCGACATTCGAGAACATGACCTCAAACCAGATCGCCATAGCGCTGAGGCTTGATGTTATTCCTGAATCGCAGATGGTTTATGTACCTTTCCTGCCCGATATTCTGACCGATGTCGGGGTTGTCAAAGATGGTCAGGTCATCAGGTATGAGGAAATGCGCAACCGTCTGCGTGAAGATGTCCTCAACTTCGGCTCTTTCTTCGAATATGGCCTGGACGAGGGCCGTGTTGAACTGGTGCTGAGAGCCTCCGGCAACAATCAGCAGGAATTGAAAAACGGTATCGAGTGGATGAATGCGGCGCTCTACTCACCCTATCTCGATACAAACAACCTCTCCCGCATGATGGATATTGTGGATCAATCACTGGTGTCATTGCGAAACAGGATGAAAGGGCGCGAGGAGGACTGGGTCAGGTCTCCGGCCAATGGCTATCGTTACCAGACCAATCCCCTGATTATGTCAACCAATTGCTTCCTGACCAGGACCCACCACTATCAGCGCCTGAAATGGCTTCTGACCGATCCCGGCAGCGAGGATGACCGGGTTATGTTATCGTCATATCTGGCTGAGCTCAAGGAAAAAGGTAAAGGTTTGGATAGAGAGAGCCTCAAAAATCTTATAGATAATCCGCCTGCGTTCCCATCATCAGAAAAATGCGAAAAGATAATTCCACAGGTTTTAAGGGCTCTGGGTAACTCGCTGGCTGATGTTCCTGATGCCAACCTTTCCGAGGACTGGCAATATCTGTTGCAAGAAACTGAAATAGACCTGATGGTGGAGCCCTCCAGGGCAATTGAGGATATGAATAATATACTGGCGGCACTGCGGAGGGCCGATAACGCCCGTATGTATATGATCTCGAATTCAACAGACCGCGCCGCCACTATGAGTATGATTAACGAATTTGCGGGCAAACTGGATTCAGAAACGAAATCGGAACGGATTGCCTATGCCGGCAGAAAACGGATTGTCGAGAGGCTTAATGACCGTGAAAAGGGTGTCAGCGATCCTGTCTATGTCGGCCTGGTAAATAATAATACCAGCAACGGTGTTATGGTCTTTAATGCCCGTAGCGCAGATAAGATTGACACTACCGATGAATCGGTATTGCGATACCTGGCCGGCAATCTTTATGGCGGGGGCGGAGGACATGGTCTGTTTATGCGTACATGGGGTGCGGGGCTGGCCTACAGCAATGGTTATGGTGCGGGAGCCTTAAGCGGTTTAGTCTCATATTATGCCGAAAGATGTCCAAATATAGCAGAAACCATGCGTTTTGTTGTGGATGTTCTCAATAATGCCGAAACTGATCCTAAGCTTGTGGATTATGCCATTGCCCAGGCGTTTTCACACTCACGGGCGCCGTCCCCATATGAATCCCGCGGTTCGCAGATGGCCTCCGATCTGGAAGACGGTTATTATCCTGAGAAGGTAAAAGCCTACCGTCAGAAGATACTGGAATTAAAAGAGAATCGTGACCTCACCAAAGAACTTTTCTCGCGCATGGAGGAAGCCTACGGGCCGGTGCTGATCGGGTACGGCAAGCCCTCATCGGAAAGCAGGGACGGCAGCTTCTTTATAATCGGCCCCGATGCGCAGTTCCAGACCCTGGAAGAGTATATCGAGACAGTCGAGGGCCCGCAGAAGGTCTATAAACTGTATCCCAGAGATTTCTGGCTTACAATTTAGTATTCTCTATAAATTAAATGACATTAAAACCGCTCTTGCCTGCCAGGGGCGGTTTTTCGTATAATAGCGTCACTATGAATCAAGCTCCCGCTGGAAAAAAAATCATTTCCGATGCTGGGCTGCTGTATGCGGCTGCGGTCTGGGGCTCCACGTTTTTTATTGTCAAGGGCAGCCTGGAATTCATCGATCCAATCATCCTGGTCGGGTACAGATTCATTATCGCTTCAGCGCTGGTGGCGCTATTATGCCTTATCGGCAAAAGGCCCCTGTTCAGAAATATGAAAAAGGGCATGACACTCGGAATTTTCATCTGGCTCCTGTATGTCCCGCAGACGATCGGCCTGGGAATCACCACTGCCTCGAATTCCGGCTTTATTACAGGGCTTTTTGTAGCCTTCGTGCCCATCTTCTCATTCGTGATCTTCCGCAGGGTACCATCACTGTTAGGGATTATAGCGACCCTCATTTCGCTGTCCGGTTTATGGATTCTAACGGGCGGATTGACCGATATCAATAGAGGTGATATCCTGACGCTCCTTGCAGCCATGACCTATGCCATACATATTTTATATGTCGATAAATTTTTGAAAGAAGGCGACGATCCGTTCACATTGTGCTTCCAGCAGTTTTTATTCGTGGGAATAGCCAGCGTTGCAGTCGGAGTAATCGCCGGGCTGCCGTTTGGGTGGGGTAATGCCGGTACCGGATGGACGGTCTTGTTCCTGGCGGTCTTCCCAACTTTCTCGGCCTTTTTTATTCAGGTTGTGGCTCAGAAATATACCACGCCCATCAGGGTCTCCCTGATCTTTGCGTTCGAGCCTGTGTTCGCGGCTATATTCGCGTGGACCCTGGGAGGCGAGCAGATAATACTGCATCGTGCCATGGGAGGTCTCTTGATATTTCTGGCAATGATAATTTCCGGCCTGCCAAGAGATATACTGAATTTTGAGAAGAGGAAAGCCGTGTCGGAGGAGATTAAATCAGATAAATACTGAAGAATAACAGGATCCAGATGACGTCCACAAAATGCCAGTACCAGGTCGCAGCTATCATGCTGAAATGGCGCTTCTGATCCATCTGTCCCATCTCCAGCCTGCCATAGACAAGGATCAGGAAAAGGATGCCAACTGAAACATGTAAACCGTGAAAGCCTGTCAGCATGTAAAATAGCGTGCCGTAGATATTTGTCTCTGCTGTAAAACTGTACTGGTTGATCAGAAGGCCCCATTCATAGCCCTGGAAGCCGAGAAAGATCAGACCCAATACGGCTGTAATGAGGATGAATGTCTTGGAACGGAATCGTCTGCCCTTTTTCAGGGCCAGGTGGCCGATTTCACATGTCAGCGAGGAGAACATCAGAATCAAGGTCGCGACTGCGGGCAAGGTGGTATGGATTTCGGGCGAACCTGCAAGCGGCCAGTATTCCTGTCCGAATCTGTTGTTGTAGTAGTGGACGAATAAGGCGCCAAAGATAGCGGCCTCCGAAATCAGGAAATATTTGAGGAACATCAACAAATCTTTTTGCTGAACGGCGCGCGCCTCCTCGCCCGGCTCGGCCTTTTCCTTCACCACACTATGCGCCCATCCCATCAGGGACACAACTGTGACCGAACCTCCTACAATAAAGCTGAGTTCGGCAAAAATAGGTCTGCTGGAGGCTATGAAGATCACCCCGAACGTCAAAAAGCCGATGCCCAGCGCAAGAATTAGCGGCCATATTGATTTGGGCGGCAGATGTATGCCGTGATCCCTGGCGGTAATTTCGTTCATCAATATCCCATCTCTACATTTTCATCCTGTTCCTGACCGCCGAAATCCGCTTTGTAGATACTCTGGGCTGTGAAAACCGCCACGAATATAATGATAACGGCCAGGATAATCGCCAGGATGATATTTCGCTTTCTGGTTTTTGGATCCAGCGGCTCTTTGCGCATCCTAATTGGTCTCCATGTTGAACTCGCCCGGTGTACCGGTCAGATCGACATCATCTCTATCCCGCTTAAAAAGCGTATAGTGCATAGTTACGCGATTAACCTCCTCGCTGAGAGAGGGTTTGAAATAATAAACCAGCGGCACCTCGACCTCTTGATGCGGAAGAAGCATCATATCCCGGAAGCAGAAGCATTCAATCATGCTGTATTTTTTCGAAGCATCGGCCGGAAAAACCGAATGCACGGGGCGAAAATACAGAGTATCGTCCGTCATGTTAACGAAGTGATACATATTTTTGTCGCTTTCGCCAACAAAAACCTCGGATTGATGCTTTTTAGATTCAAAAACGATCGGCAAATCATCATTGACCGATGTCGTAAACAGCACTTTCAATTGCCTTGTAGAATCGATTTCAATCTCGCTGGTCTCCGCCGCCACCTCGGTATTGGGAGAAAGATCTATTCCGATTGCGGAACAGAAGCGCTTGAAAAGCGGTACGTTGGCATATCCAAATATAAACATGGCAATTGCGACCGCAACTAAAACCAATAATATCTTACTGTCTCTCTTCATCTCGCTCACCTCGATCAATTTATATTACAACTTCTAAATGAAGCTGTCTATTATCATTGCAAAGAACAATCCAAATAAATAAACGATTGAATACCCGAATAGTGCCCATTGCAGCTCCCGGCTCTTCTTACTCTTTGCGCTATAGGCCTTTTTGACAAATATACCGCCCAGCAGGATTGCCGCTATCGCATATATCGGCCCGGCGCTGACCGCCAAAAGCGCAAGGCTGACTGCGAAAAGGGCAATGGTGTAGAAGAATATCTGGTTCAATGTGCTCTTTTCCCCCCTGGCTATCGGCAGCATCGGTAAGCCGACTTTCCTGTAATCGTCCTTGAAATACAAAGCCAGAGCCCAGAAATGCGGCGGGGTCCAGATAAACACAATCAGAAATAGTATAGCCGGCGCGATTGCCAGCGATCCGGAAGCTGCCGCCCATGCGATCAAGGGAGCCATGGCCCCGGCAGCTCCGCCGATTACGATGTTCTGATCGGTATTCGGCTTGAGCCATAAGGTATAGAAAAAGCCGTAGAATATTATCGTACCCAGCGCCAGAAGCGCGGAGAGCGAGTTATATCCCAGACCAAATAGCGCAATCGATGCAAGACCAATGATGATCGCAAAAGAAAGTGCGTTGGGGGGCTCTATATTTCCCAGAGGCAGCGGCCGTCTGTTGCGCGTGCGGCTCATCCTGGCATCGATTTCCCGCTCGAAATACTGGTTCAGCGCATTGGCGGAACCTCCCGCCAGATAGATGCCCAGGGTTATCAGCAGGGCATCAAGTGGATGAGAAACCGCCGTACCTTCCAGGAACAAAGCCGTTATTCCGGAAAGCACAACCAGAACCATAACGCGAGGTTTGGTAAGATCTATGTAACTACGCCAGTTGGACTTCATGATTCTTCAACTCATAGGTTATATATAGCATATTTCCAAATAAGATAATTCCCAGGGTCAGGTGCAGTACGCCCAAAGTCGGTGGGACTTTTGTTAAAAGTGTAATTATACCCAGAATTATCTGCAGCGCAACCACGCTTGTAATCACCCTGAAAGCGATTCGACAACGGGGAGTAACCTTGAACTTCAGGGAATAAAATACGAGAAAGACAATCACGATAAGGGCGGCAAAGGCCCACCATCTATGAATAAACTGCACCAGCACCGTGTTATGTATGAAATTTAAAATTCCCATATATGACCGCCACATCACGCTTGGTGGCGGGATCAGGTGATCGCCGATCAAGGGCCATGTATTCCAGCTCAGGCCGGCTTTGGTACCGGCCATCACAGCCCCGGAAAGAACCTGCAGGAAAAGCGCGGCCACTCCTGACCAGGCGATGCGGCTCAAGAATTTATTGTAATAAGTCTTATGTTCATCCGGGGGCCTCAGGAGACTCATCGAGGTCCAGTAAAGAAGCCCGAACAGCGCGAATGCCAGCCCCAGATGCACTGCCAGAAATTCCGCCTGGAGATCATATTTGACTACTATACCGCCCATCACCGCCTGCAGGATCAGAAGCGCCAGGCCGATCCACATGCGCACGCCGAAGCGTGAACGTATTTCCCTTCTTCGCATAACTTTTATCAGCAGTACAAGATAGAGAATGCCCAGAACAGCGGCCACAAAGCGGTGAAAATATTCCAGCGCAAACATCTGCTTGAACCTGCCGATCGGAATGATACCGGGATAGGCATTGTGGTAGACGCTGTCGACCTCCACTCCCTCGATAACACTGTGATAGGTTTTGTAAACAGCCTCCCAGTCATCATCGGTTACAGGCGGCAGGAGCGAACCGTTTATAATCGGCCATTCCGGGATCGACAGGCCCGAATCTGTCAGACGCACTATTCCGCCGATCACGACCAGAAACACGACCAGGATGCTGACCCACAGAAACCACCTGCCGAGACTTTTATCCGGCGGATAAGCTTTCTCGGTATCTTGGCTGGTCGTAAGAGCGCTGTCCTCCATGTCAGTATCCACGGACATTATTTTATCTCCGGTATTTTTTCAAAATTATAGTCCGGCGGGGGACTGGAGATTTCCCATTCTAACGTCTGCTGAATATCGTTGACCTCCCAGGGATCATTCATCAAGCCGCGCTTTTTCCTGAAGATACCGTTTCTTACCAGATCATAAACGAGCAGGAGTCCTCCCACCAGCATAAAAATATACCCAATCGAGGAGATCGCATTCAATGTTGCAAATTCCGGGCGATAAGTATAAATTCTTCGCGCCATGCCCTGAATGCCCATAAAATGCATGGGAAAGAAGGTAACATTCAGTCCCAGATAAATCGCCCAGAATACAATTCGCCCCAGCTTCTCGCTCAAAAATCTTCCTGACATCTTGGGGAACCAGTAATATAATCCCGCCATAAGTGCAAGAATCGAGCCTCCCACCAGCACATAATGGAAATGAGCAACCACATAGTATGAATCATGCACTTGGTAATCGACCGGGACATTGGCCAGTGTAATCCCGCTCATCCCGCCGATGATAAAGACAGAAATAAATCCCAGTGCGAATTTCATGGAGGTCGTGAATCGTATCGAGCCGCCCCAGGCGGTGGCAATCCAGCTAAAGACTTTGATTCCGGTCGGCACTGCGATGATCATGGTCAGGTAGCTGAAGAGCACCTGCAGCCAGGCGGGCATGCCCGATACAAACATGTGGTGCGCCCAGACAGTGTAGCCGATTATTCCGATCAGGGCGAGCGCTATTACCATGCCCTTATATCCAAAAATCTTTTTTCTCGAAAATGCCGCGACAACATGGGAGATCATACCAAACCCGGGCAGAATCATTATATACACCGCAGGATGCGAGTAGAACCAGAACAGGTGCTGATACAACAGCGGGTCTCCACCCTTACCGACAGTTACGAATCCGGTACCGAAGAGCCTGTCTGCCAGGAGCATGGAAACTGCTGCCGATAATACCGGGGTAGCTATTAATATCATCGAAGCGTTCACCAGCCAGCTCCAGGCAAATAATGGCATCTTGAACCAGCTCATACCGGGAGCGCGAAGGTTTGCGATGGTGACGATGAAATTGACCGCTCCCAGGATAGAAGAAAGTCCGATCAGGATAATCCCCATGATCCACATGTCCATGCCCACTCCGGCCGAATATGCCGCCAGCGATAATGGCGGATATGCTGTCCATCCAGCTTGCGTGGCTCCTCCGGCCACAAAAAAACTGGCAAACATCAGCACCGCCGCAGGGACCGCCAGCCAGAATGAGAAAGCATTCAGGCGCGGGAAGGCCATGTCGCGCGCTCCGATTAGAAGCGGCACAAAGTAGTTGCCGAACCCGGTCAGGGCCGGGATGATTACAAAGAAGATCATCAAGGTGGCATGCATGGAAAGAACCATATTATAGAATTCCGGCGTCAAAAGACCGCTGTCCGGAGTGGCCAGCTGTCCGCGGATCATTCCGGCAAAGCCGCCCCCTGCCAGAGCCATAATCAGCGAAAACCAGAGATACATGATCCCGATCTTCTTATGGTCGCCGGTGGCAAGCCATTCATATAATTTACCGCCCGTGCTCTTCCCGGGCTGCTCAGCCGGGGCCGGTTTTTCATCTGCAGTTACAGTAGCCATAATATTCCAATCATCTTCCTAATTGATAACATCAACTGTGTCCTCCCGAGCCTGCTCAATTGCAGAGGCGGGCCGGACCTCGATATTTTCCGCCTCAGCCTGCTTCTCTCTTACCCAGGCCATGAATTCATCTTCCGGCAAAACCTTGACATCAATTAACATCTCAGCATGAAGCGGACCACAAAGCTCGGCACACTGTCCTTCATAGACGCCGGGTTTGGCCTTGAACCAGAGTTCCGTGATTCTGCCGGGCATAAAGTCTTTTTTAACTCCAAAAGCCGGCACCCACCAGGAATGAATAACGTCCATACTGGTGCCGTAAAGAGTAACATATTTGTCGGCCGGGACAACCAGTGGTTCCTCGGCAATTGCTATATCGTATTCGGGATAGGTATATTTCCAGAAAAATCTCTGGGCTTCCACCTGCACCACCAGATCTGTGTGGGGCGAGTAATTGATTCTCTTAATCAGTGTAAAGGTCGAAAGTGCCAGAATAACGAGTGTAATCGCCGGGGCTAGGGTCCAGGCTATTTCCAGCTTGACATTTTCATGAAATGTGGCCGGTTCTTTGCCGGGGCGCTTCCTGAATTTAAAAATCACAAAGATCAGCAGGCCCTCGGCAAGAAATAGAAAGGGCAGGATCAGCAGCAAAGTGAAAATGAAACTGCCTCGCACCTCCTCTGCCAGCGGCGTGGCAGGCTCCGAGAGCCAGTTGGTTATGTCCTCTTCCGCGCTCAGTGCTGTAAAAAGTCCCAGTATCACCAGCAAACTCAGGCTGAAAAATATTGCCTGCAATAACTTACTGAAAGACATCTATCTAAACCTCTATCTTGTCTTCGATAATCTCTGTAAATAATTGTATATATCGTTCAGCTCATTCTCTGTCAAGAATCCGAAATTGTGGCCGGGAAGTCCGGGTGTACCGTTGGTGATGAATTTCTTAAATGTCTCTTTATTCAGAAATTTACCGCCATCCTTGCCGGCCAGAACTCCAGCGTCCAGATAAATAACACTGCTGGGCACAACTTGTTCCGCCCGCAACTGTCCCTCGCCGTAACTTCCATGACAGGAGGCGCAATGTTTTTCGAAGAGCTCGTTTATACTGATGCCCGACGGAGCTTCGGCCGCCAATGCGAACTGTGCCAGATAGGCTTGTCTGGCCGAATCGAGCGGAATCGTCTTGGGAACTGCCGCTGTGTCGGCAACTGCAGTATCAGCGGGGGCTGCCTCTCCCTCATCCAATTCGGGAAGTTCAGCCACCAGTTCAGGGGGATTCTGGGGCGGATCGGGCACGAAGGTCTGCACATAATGAGCCATTGCCATGCGGTCCTGTTCGGGAAGCAGGTCAAAAGCAGGCATGGAAGTTCCCGTCACACCTTTGGTAATGGTATTATAAATTTCCAGAGAGGAGGCGCCGTATTTAAATTTTTCCTCCTGAAAATTCCTGGGGGGAGGATTGAGGCCGGCTGATTTCGGGCCATCACCACTACCGTTCTGGCCATGGCATGAGGCGCAATTCAGCTGATATAACTGCTTACCTTCTTTCAGAAGTTCTTCTGTGGGCTCAAGCAGGGCGCGCAGGTTGACTTGTTCAACTTCTTCCTCGGGCGGTCCTTTCTCCCGGGGCGGGTAATACTTGCCTTCAAACTCGCCCCGCTCATAGCCAATGAAGAATGCCTTCAGCACCAGCACAATGGCCAGCGCCAGCATAAAAATATATAGAAGCAGATTCAATTTTTCCTTGATCTTAGACATGCAGATACCTGCCTTTTAAACATGTCTCCAGGTTGGGATCGCCCACTGATACCAGTGAATGCCTTTTATAAAAGCGGCGGACCACAAGGCCGTAGAGCCCGAAGAAACCGAGAAACATACCGATCTCTATCCAGCTGATCATCCTGAATGACTCAGAGAAACTGGGCACAACCATCCAGTAAATATCCAGCCACTGGCCGATCAGAACTCCAATCGAAACCCAGAAAATAACCCTGGGATTGGAGCGGTTCTTTTCCGGCATCAATACTATAAACGGAAGGAGCCATTTTAACAATGGCAGTAACGCAAAAAGATACTGCCAGCCGTTACTCGAGCGCGGAATCAGGTAACTAATCTCATGCGGAAGATCGGCATACCAGATCAGCATATACTGCGAGAATCCTATGTACACCATAAAGACCGAGAAGGCCATGATCCATGTGCCCAGGTCATGCAAATGCTTTTTTTCGACGGCATTTTGCAGGTATCCCCTGTTCTTGAGGGTTATGACCACGATTGCGATCGCCGCCATGCCGCTCAAGAATAATCCCGAGAAGCAGTAAACTCCGAAGATAGTGGAATAAAAGTGATCCTGCAGCGACATCAGGAGATCCATGGACGAGAACGTGAATGTATATCCAAACAATATCAGGAAGAATATGCTCAGCTTTTTGTTGCGGCGGGTGAGCCGTGGATTCCGGGTCTTATCCTGCTTCAATGATGTGTTTACGATCATAAATCCGAAGAAAATCCAGAGTGCGAAGAAGAAGGCTTCACGCACAATAAACCACAGCGTGGTCATATAGACCTCTTTTGTATAGGTAAAATAATCGTGCGGCGCCGTATAGGCCCAGGAATAAAGCTCTTTTACTCCCAGAAGAAGTATCGCAACCGTTATGGCCAGGCCGGGAAGATAAGAAAACAGTCCCTCGCCTATTCTCCTGATCGTGACAGACCAGGCCGCACTGGAGGCGTATTGCACCGCCGCAAATACCAGCCCGCCCAGAGCGATAGACAGGAAGAAGAAAAATTCTATAAGATAATTGTACCAGGCCCTCTGGGCATCCACGAATAATCCGGCAATGAATGAGGCCACCCCGACCAGGAAAAAGAGGGCCAGCACGACATCAAATCGCCCATTGTTATCGAGTGGGCCGATATTTTTCATTTCCGGTATTCCTTCTTCATGCATGATACAAAATTACCTTCTATTGCTGCTGCGTCGCCAGCTCCTCACCCGAAGGATTCATGGATTTCTGTAATACTCTCAAATAATGGATAATCGCCCAGCGGGTTGCAGGATCGATATAATTCCGATAGCTGGGCATATTACCCTGGCCATAAGTTATCAGGTGATATATCCTGCCGTCGGACCAATCTATAACTTTCCTGGAATACAAAACCGGCGGCTTTGTCATCTTGGGAATAATCGGACCATCACCGGCCCCGGCTTCACCATGACAGGTATAGCAGAAGATATCATAATATTTCTGGCCCACAGACAGGACCTCCTCTGTGGCCGGGATCGGATTTATCAGTTCTGATGCCGCCAGCGTATCTGTTGCCTGGAGCTGATAGGGCTCGAAATTTCTCGGAACTGTGCCCTCTGGCGGCAGCCTCATCGCTATCTGACCGGAATCGGAGGGCTCTTTCTCCTGCGGCTTGATGGCCGGGGAAACATACATATCCGGTGTGTACTGAAGCTCTGTGGTCTCCCTGTCTCCACAGGAGATCAACAAAGCCAGAATTCCAAAAATCAATATGCTATATTTCAAATTCATCGACATCTTCAATACCATGTTTCGTAAAAAATTCCCTGATGTCTTCTATATTTCCATTGTCCTCGACAGGAATCACAACCGCGAATTGATTATCTGTTAATCGTTCACGAATCATCTTCGGATCCTTGGCGGGATAGAACCGGCCCAGATGAAAGAGCAGTATAAAGGTTGTAATGCCGGCCAGGAGTACGCCGCATTCAAAGACGATTGGAATGAAGGCCTGCCATGAGAAAAGCGGTTTGCCGCCGACATTGATAGGCCAGGCAACGGCCGAGGTCCATCCGGCAAACAACAGGCCCAATCCCGCACCGATCACAAGCATCAGCTTCGCCGCCGCCGGCACCCGGGATTTTTTCAGGCCCAGCGCCTCCTCAAAACCATGCACCGGGTATGGCATCACACCATCCAGGTTCTTGTAGCCATGCTCCCTGGCCCTGCTCCCAACTTCAAGAAATTGTTCGGGATCATCCATGAATCCGGCTATAATCCTGCTCTCAGGCATTGGCTCCCCTCCTGAATGGCCTGGTTAAAATGCTTTTCAATTCAGCAATTGAAACCGCCGGAAAGAATTTTATAAACAGCAAAAACAGCGTGAAGAATAATCCGAACGAGCCCAGTGTCACTGACCAGTCGGCCCAGGTTGGTGTGTACATCCCCCAGTTCGATGGCAGGAAGTCCCTGTGCAATGATGTTACAATGATATTAAAACGCTCGAACCACATGCCGATATTGACACAGATCGAAACCGCGAACATAATCGGAATCGAGGTCCTGGCTTTCTTGAAAAAGAACACCAACGGTATAAAGACATTACAGATCAGCATGGTCCAGATCGCCCACGAATACGGTCCCACCAGCCTGTTCAAAAACACATACTGTTCAAACGGTTCATCAGAGTACCAGGCCACGAAGAACTCCATCAGGTAGGAATAACCGACAAACATGGAGGTCAGCAGTATGACTTTGTTCATCATTTCCAGGTGCCTGATGGTTATATATTTTTCAAGATTCATGCTCTTTCGCAGTATTACCAGAAGGGTGACCACCATCCCCATGCCGGAGAAAATTGCGCCGGCCACAAAATAGGGCGGGAAAATCGTAGCATGCCATCCCGGCAGCTGTGAAACAGCGAAGTCGAAGGATACGATACTGTGCACCGAAAGCACCAGAGGCGTCGCCAGCCAGGCAAATTGCAGATAAGCTCTCTCATAGTGATTCCAGTCCCTGGCCTTCCCCTTCCAGCCCATAGCCAAAATACGATAAAACCATTTCTGTATTTTATTTTTAGCCCTGTCGCGTAGTGTTGCGAAATCAGGCAACAGGCCCTGGTACCAGAATAAAAATGATATAGTCAAATATGTCGTAACAGCGAAAACGTCCCAGACCAGAGGAGATCGGAAGTTGACCCAGAGTTCGCGTGCATTCGGATACGGTACCAGCCAATATGCCACCCAGGTGCGCCCGACATGTATCAATGGGAATAAGCCCGCGCATATGACCGCAAAAATCGTCATCGCCTCGGCGGTACGGTTAATCGAATTGCGCCATTTCTGCCTGAGCAGGAATAAAATTGCCGAGATCAGTGTGCCTGCATGGCCGATACCTACCCAGAAGACAAAGTTTGTGATATACACACCCCAGGCCACCGGATGATTCAATCCCAGAATACCGATACCCTTCAACATCTGTATGGTAAGGACAAAACCCAGAAGTCCGACCCCGGCTAATGCCATCATAAAGAGGATGATCCAGATAACCCCGGGCTTCCTGATTACCGGGGCCATAACATCATCAGTGACATCACTCATGGTTATGTCACTGGAAATCCATGGCCCGCCGTATTTGCGGCCCTCGATCTCCAGGGGCTTTATGTCAGTGCTCTTCATCTTCATGCTTATCTTTTTTCGCATCCTTGTTCCTTACCAGTGTCAGGTAGGAAACATTCGGATCGATATTCAACTCTACCAGAGCTTTGAAGGCTCTGGGCTGATGAGATTCTTTCGAGACAAGGCTGTCCTTCTGATTCAGATCGCCAAATGATATCGCACCCGCCGGACAGGTCTGCTGGCAGGCGGTCTGGACCTCATCCGGGCCAATCGGCTGACCCCTGGACTTTGCCTGATGCCGCGCGTCACGAATTCTCTGGATACAGAATGTGCATTTTTCCATCACACCCTTGCTGCGGACAGTCACATCCGGATTCAAAAGCATGTGCAGGGGCTTTTCTTTATAGGCACTCTCGTAATAATCGTAGTAGTTGAATCTCCTGACTTTGTAGGGGCAGTTGTTTGAACAATACCTGGTTCCCACGCAGCGGTTATATATCTGCAAATTAAGGCCCTCGTCATTATGCACGGTAGCAAGAACCGGGCAGACCGTCTCGCAGGGAGCATCATCGCAGTGATGACATAGCATGGGCTGATGAATAGTATCCGGATTATTCTCCTCTCCTGAATAGTAGCGGTCGACACGGATCCAGTGCATCTCACGCCCGTTCAGAACTTCGTTTTTGCCAACCACCGGAATATTGTTCTCGACCTGACAAGCGGTCATGCAAGCGTTGCAGCCGATGCATGAATTCAGATCTATTACCATACCCCATTTATGACCGGGATAGCGGTGATCTTTTTTCCAGAGTGTCTGCTGTGAGCCATGTCCCTGGTGCCGGCCGGCGGTTGGATCTTCTCTATATTCTTCCAGCGTGGTTTCATAGAGAATGGGACGATGTTCGATATAGTTATGTCCCTGGACTGACGCCAGCGGAATACGCTTACCGGATTTCGTAAGCTCAACTCCGGTTAAGGTGTAGTGGATATCAGAATCTATACTTTTCGCGAGCTTGAAGGCATTCACCCCTGCTTTATTACCGACATCGCCGACCGAGGTCCTGCCCCAGCCAACCATGATGACAGCCGAATCTTTATGTGTTCCGGGAGCAAGATGCACCGGGACATCAAGAGATTTGCCATTGATAGTCAAGGTTACAACGTCTCCCTCTTTCAGGCCCATTTCATGGGCGCGTGAGGGAGCAATGGCAAGGTAATTATCCCAGGCGATACGTGAAACCGGGTCGGGAGTCTCCAGGAGCCAGGCGTTATTCATCGAACGACCGTCAATGTGAATAGAGGATGCGCTCAGAATAAGTTCGGGCCCATTGGAAAGGCCATTGACTCTCCCGAGAGCCGCAACGGGCTCAATCCCCAATTCGGTCGCCCCGAGGCCCCCGGTTTTATAAGATTTCGATTCAAAGAAGCCATGCTGAAGAACTTTAACCCAGAAACTCTGGAAATCTCCGGCCAGTCCGGCATCTCTATAAATATTATTCTGCCAGTACTTTTTAACATAATCATAGAATTTAATGGGCGCTTCAGCGGATGAGAAATCCTGAACACCAAGGCCGAATCCGAAGGCGATAAGCGAATCCTCGAGCTGACGATTATTCCAGAGCGGAGTTATGGTCGGCTGCTGGATAGCATAAAGCCCGGTGTATGGCTCCGAATCTCCCCAGCATTCGGCGCCATGCAATCCGGGCAGGACATATTCGCATAATTCGGCGGTCTCATTAATCCTGTCATCCAATGATATTCTCAGCGGGACATGCTTCAATGCTTCGGCAAATCCGAAATCATCCGGCAGGCTGTATAGAGGATTTGTTCCAGCAATCAAAATCGCCGAAACCCGACCGCTATTCATATCATTTACGAGCTGCCTGAGATCGCCATAGCCGCTCAAAATATGGCTGTCTGGAATTGAGTCCGTCTCGATAGTGCCGCTTTCATTGTCCAGAAGAGAATTGAGTACATGGACTAGCTGGTGAAGTGCCTGAGAATTCTGTCCCTGATCGGCAAATGATTCCGAGAGTATGATCGACCTGCCGCGGTTATTCCAGAGATCATCCGAGATCTTCTTTATAGTCCCCATGGGGAGCCCGAGCTTCTCTTCAATCTCATAGGGATCAAATTTCCGCACAATATCAGCGGAGATTCGCTGGGCCAGCCCGGGCACACGCTTGTCCATATAAATCAACTGCAACATAAGAGCGCCGGCCAGCACCGGCAGGTCGGACATTTTCACCGGGTAGCGCTCATCGGCATTCGAGCCCATCTCGGACATTGCCGGCTCGAAAGCATATACTCTGGACATATGATTGTCCTTAATCTTCCTTTTTTCAGCGAAATCACGCATGTGCCGGACACGGTCACGCCCTGAAGCAAACAGGTCGGACCCGAGGAGAACCACCACATCAGCATTATCCAGATGATACTGCGGGAGCTTATTCGATCCGAAGCCCTGCTGACGGGAGCGGGCATAGCCGTCATCAAAAAGAGCTTCATATTTGTAATGCCTGCCGTTATCGAAAATATTCAGGAATTTATTGACCAGGTCCAATTTGGCGGGACCATGATATGCGCCTGTCAGAAGCACCACCTGTCCCTCGGCATTTTTCAGCCGGCCAACAATGTCTTGATCAGCATCAGCGAACTCGATTTTCTCTCTTGATCCATCGGCAACGATCTTCACAGGATTTCGCAGGCGTCCCGGATCATAAAGATCCAGAAGCGATGCCTGGCCTCGTGCACACAGCCGCCCCTTGTTGACGGGATGTTCCGGATTGCCCTCCATCTTGATCGGCCGTCCTTCACGTGTTTTCACCACCAATCCACAGGCGGCCGGACACGCTGTGCAGGTAGAGGCATAATAGTTGGGAATACCGAGAGTGATCTCCTCCGGCTGACTGACATAAGGTACGATTTTCTCGACTGGTCGATTGCCGCAGGCTATCATGGAGAAAATCGCCGCTGCACCCCCCAGCTTCATAAAATCTCTGCGGCTGAATCCCTGGGGACCAAAATCCTGCTTGAACGCTTTTTCAGGCTTATTGAAAAATTCCTCCCGGCGAAGACGTTTTACCTCGGGATCGTGATAATATTCCTCAAGCGTGGACCAGTATCTTTTTTTCTTATCAGTCATAATTATTCCAGATCAATTGTGACAGATATTACATTGAACCGAAGCATTATGATGCGGGAAAATCCCGGTCGCGGGCTCGACATCAAGGGTATCTTTCTTTAGCGCTTCGATACCCTTCGCCTCGGCGCTTTTTAATGTCAGACTGTCGATGTATTTCAAGTATGGATACCAGCGAACATTATTGGCAATCGATGCCTTATCTCCGGGCTTCAATCTGGCTGCATACTGCTGTGAATAATCGCTGTTGCGATGACATTGAATGCAGTCACCCATCTCCAGCCGATTCACCTGTCCGATCACGGCCATCCCGGCCACATCGCCATGACAGGTCTCACATTCAACACCGGCATTGACATGCCATTTATGGTTGAAATAGGAGTGGTCCGGAAGCCTGTGCACCCGCACCCATTCTATCGATTTTCCTTCGCTGTAAATCCTGGTGAGCTGCTGGATATTCTCTTTGTCGATTGCCACCACCGAATGACAGCCCATACAGTTTTCCATAGCAGGGATTCCGGCATAGGGACCTTTTTCGGCGGCATGGTGGCAGTACAGGCAGTCTATTTTATTGTCGCCTGCATGAATTTTGTGCGAAAATGGAATCGGCTGGTCCGGCGTATAGCCGACATTATTATAGACATTGGCGGCAAAATTGTAACCTATGATTAGAAAAATAATAACGATTAGGATAAGCAGGATTCTTTTCTTTATGAAATACGTAACCTTCAAAGCCTGACCCTTTATAATCTCAGTTCATCACTGCGGGACATTGATCGATCAGTTTATTTTAAATTTCAAAGCACACCAAAATGATAATTAGCTGAATAAAAACCGCACCACCTCGTGGAAGGTTTCAAAAATTTACAGTTTCATATCAATGCACGGCCCGGGTTCGTGTCATAATCGAATTTTCCCTTCCCTGTACTTATTTCTGCTTGAAATGCCGCTTTGGATCCAGATAAAGAGTCTTCACCTCAATTCAGACATAATTAGTTAGTTTATTTAAACAGAGCTTACCTGTCAATATAAATATGCCGATGTACCCGGCAATTAACGAAATTAGACCGGATTGCCCACGGAACAATTGACAGATGTTAATGTTGATGTTATTTTAGCAGATTAATTTGATAAAACTGATTAGGAGGAAGACGTATGTCCCCTGTTTCTCAAACGGTATTGGATGGACTGAATGAAGGCATCAAGGCCGAGCTGGCCGCTTATGTTTTTTATATGAAGGGAATGCATTCCACCAGCGAGCAAAGGCTGAAGGACCTTCTGGCAACGCTCGCATCCGAAGAGAAGGATCATTACAAGATTCTTGAAAGGCAGTATGACAATCTAGTCCGTTCCGAAATTTGGGCGCCTTATAACGATATAATGCTGCAGCCCGGGCTTCCGAATATTGACGAGCAGGTTGAGGATGTTCATGATGAGTATATCGACGAAATCACAGAAAAAACTTCGCCCATGCGAATCCTCGAAATTGCTTTGATGCTCGAGAAGCGCGCCCGTGACCACTATGCCGGCATGGCCGAAAAGGTTGATGATCCCAGGGGCAAGGAAATGTTCAAATACCTGTCCAAATTCGAGAACGTGCATGTCAATAAGATCACGAAGATGATGAAAGAGTTCGAAAAATAGTAGTCCTGGTATCTTGATTTCACAAGCCGGAGGCCAACTCCGGTTTTTTATTAGAATATAGCTCTTACCCGATAGCCGGAACAGCCGGAATCGGCGGTATGTTAAATACTTCCGTAAGATCCAAATAAAAAGAGGAAGGCATATGAGAACTGAAAAAGATTCCATGGGCGAAATAGAAATTCCGGATGATGCCCTTTACGGTGCGCAGACTGCCCGCGCAGTCGAGAATTTCAAGGTTTCGGGACGGACAGGATATAGGGAATTTATTTACGCCACAGTTCAGATAAAAAAGGCTGCCGCAATGGTTCACAAAGATCTGGGGCTGCTGGATAAGGAGCAGGCTGAGGCTATCGTAGAAGCTGCCGATGAGATTCTCGCCGGCAAATACGATGAGCATTTTGTTGTGGATATCTTCCAGGCTGGAGCGGGCACCTCGCATCACATGAATGTCAACGAGGTTCTGTCCAACCTGGCCAATAAATCACTGGGCGGGAAACTGGGGAAATATGAGCATGTTCATCCAAATGACCATGTCAATATGGCCCAATCCACCAATGACGTTATCCCGACAGCAATCAGGCTGGCGGCGCTTCAACTCTTGAAAGATTTCTATCCGGCGCTGGAAGAGACCATAAAACTCATGCAGCATAAAGCCAAAGAATTTGATGATATAATAAAATCCGCCCGCACACATCTCCAGGATGCAGTTCCGATTAGATTGGGCCAGGAATTCGGGGGCTACGCCGACAACCTTGAAAAACATCTCCAGAGTATAAAAACAGCCGCGGTGGATCTGAAAAAGCTAGGAATCGGAGGGTCGGCTGCGGGAACCGGATTAAACGTCCATCCAAAATACCGTCAGAAAATGGCTGAAACTCTTTCCAGGCTGATAGATGCAGATTTGAAAATGGCGGATAATTATTTCGAGGCAATGCAGTCCATGCGGCCGTTTGTTAATCTCTCCGGCGCGCTGCGCGGCCTGGCCTCTGATCTGGGGAGAATCGCCAACGATTTCAGGCTCCTATCCTCGGGCCCACGTACAGGTCTGCTGGAAATAAATCTTCCTGCTGTTCAGCCCGGATCCTCAATTATGCCCGGTAAAGTCAATCCTGTCCTGGCCGAGATGCTCAACATGGTCTGTTACAGAGTGATCGGCAATGACCTGACAATAGCTAATGCCGGGGGCGCAGGTCAACTCGATTTGAATGTCATGATGCCGCTTATCGCGGACACCCTGATCGAATCTCTGCGGATATTGACAGGTGGTTTAAGATCGTTCAACGAGCGCTGTTTGAAGAATGTCACCGCCAATCCGGAAAGATGTAAAGCTTATGCCGAGAATTCGTTTGCTATGGTGACCGCACTCAATACCGTAATCGGGTACCTGAAGGCGGCTGAAGTCGCGAAGGAATCGGCTAAAAGCGGAAAGCCGATCAAGCAGATTGTGGGCGAAAAGGGGTATCTGAAAGAAGAGGAGCTTGACAAGTATTTATCGCCGGAAAAGCTGACTGAGCCGGGAATTCCGGGCAAGGATTAATATCCTCCGAGACTATTTGGGATAGCTGCCGGCAATCTTCATAAAGAAGCCGTGAATTTTGTGAATCAGCCCGCTATCTGGCAAAAACATATAGGGACAGAAGCCGGGTATTACGCGGATGTCTTTTTCCTTCGCCAGCTCTATCGCTTCATTACTTACAGAGCCTTTACCCGCTCCTCGGTATAGCCACACCAATGGAATATTAGCCTCAATACTATCCTGCAATATATTTACTGCGGCTTCCGGTTTTGTCATTATAAGCACAGCCTCCACAGGAGGCTCTATTTCCTTCACGCTGGCATAGGATTTCATGCCGCCAATCTCATCAATATTAGGATTGACAGGCACAATCTCATAGCCGCGCTTGACCAGGTCATTCATCAAAATTCGGCTGAAATCCTTCTCACTTGAAGATACGCCGGCAAAAGCAATGCGCTTCTTCTGTAGAAAATCCTCAATCAGTTCTTTTGTATTCATATTAATTTATGATATAATATAGGTTCAAAAGGTTCAGCGCAAGTCACTATTAATATATTACTCCTATAAGGCTCATGGCGACACGAATGTTTCCTTTTCGTAATTATATATCCATGAATGAGTTATATGTAGATGCAATGTGGTATATTTCACGATAACAGAGTTTTTTGTGCAACATCCCGAATAAAGCGCCGTAAGTGGTGGTAAGGTATATAAAACCAAACAGTTATTGGATTGCTGATTGACAAATTGAAATAATTCCATAAATATAGGCGAATAAAAGATGAGCAGAGAAACCACCCGATCAAGGATTAAAGAATACAGGATGGACGAAAAAGAGAATAACCAAACTAACAATCCTGAAACTGCTGATCTTTCTGCACTGAGGATCAACAGGTTAAAGGAAGAGAGAATAAAGCGCCGCAGATGGCCCAAATTTATACCCTGGATTCTGGTCGTGGCTGCGATGGTCATCGGATATTTCATCGTTTTGGACAGGATCAAGCAGGGCAAGAAAGTGGACACAACAAACGTGCGGCTGGTCAAGGGCGCCTCGGCCCAGGCCACTCTCTCAGCTTCCGGCTATGTCGTCGCGCAGCGTCAGTCTGCCGTAGCCTCAAAAGCAACGGGCCGTCTGGAATATATGGCGGTGGAGGAGGGCGACCTGGTGGAAGAAGGGCAAATAATTGCCAGAATCGAGAATGCGGATGTGCGCGCCATGCTTGATCTGGCCCGCGCAAATTTGAAGTACGCCCGAGCAGATAGTGCGGATGCCGCCGCTAAATATGAATTAAATCTGAAGTTATTCCAGGCCGGTTCAGGAACCGAGGAGGAGCTGCAGACTTACAAGGCGCGTTTGGATATGGCCGCCGCGACAGTCGAGGCCCGCCGGGCACAGTTGAGAAATGCAGAGATAGATCTTGAAAATACATTTGTGACTGCCCCATTTACCGGAAAAGTCATAACCAAAATGGCGGAAATCGGTGATATCGTAGCGCCCATGGCCTCCTCGGCGTCCTCGAGGGGAGCGGTGGTTGTATTAGCGGATATGAGTTCCCTTGAAGTTGAGGCTGATGTCTCCGAGTCGAATATACAGAAGGTCAATGTCGGGCAGCCCTGCGAAATTGTGCTTGATGCCTACCCTGAGGTGCGCTACAGGGGCTCTGTAAAGAACATTGTTCCCACGGCCAACCGGGCTTCGGCTACGATTATGACCCGCATTGCCTTTAACCAGTTAGACAGCCTGATTTATCCCGAGATGTCTGCACGGATTTACTTCATGAGCCCGGATGAAAAACCTCTCGAGGTCGAGGAGCCGTCATTCCTGGGAGTCTCGCAGAATGCTGTTATCGAAGAAGACGGTGAGAAATACGTTTACCTGGTCAAGGGGAATGTGGTAGAGAAAAAAACGGTCGAAACCGGTAAGACTGTCGGACGCACAGTCGAGATTCTCGCGGGGCTGGAGGAAGGGGACGAGGTTGTATTGACCCCTCCCAGCAGCCTTAAGGACGGCGACAAGATAGAAGTTGGTGATTAAGAGAAAAAATATTTGAAGATAGAGAAGTAGTATGGCAGAATCTATAGTACAAACAAGAAATCTTTACAAAGAATATATCAGGGATGACATGCGCATCCCGGTTCTTTATGATATTAACCTTGACGTGCCCAAGGGGGAGTTTCTGGCCCTCATGGGTCCTTCCGGATCGGGCAAGACCACCCTCCTGAACCTGATAGCAGGCATCGACCGTCCTACCAGGGGCGATCTTTCGGTTGCGGGTGAGTCAGTCGCGGCCTTGACGGAGGGCCAGCTGGCCCATTGGCGTGCGACGCATATCGGGTTCATATTCCAGTTTTACAATCTGATACCTGTTCTGACCGCCTTTGACAACGTGGAATTGCCGCTGCTTTTGACCAAGCTCAGCGGCTATGAACGCCGCAAGCATGTGGAAGCAGCGCTTGCAATCGTAGGACTGGCGGACAGGATGAACCACTATCCGAGGCAGCTTTCGGGCGGCCAGGAACAGCGGGTGGCGATTGCCCGGGCAATAGTAACCGATCCTTCGATCCTTCTGGCCGACGAGCCCACCGGTGATCTGGACCGTCAATCGGCGGAGTCAATCATGACCCTGATGAGCCGCCTGAATAGTGAATTCAATATGACCATCATTATGGTCACTCATGATCCCCGTGCGGCGGATGCAGCAAAAGTTGTCAGGCATCTCGATAAAGGGGAGTTGACTTAGATCATGAAATTCCTAAATCTGATAGTTAAGAATGCCTTTCGCCATAAGCTCCGCACCATTCTTACCATACTGGGGCTGGCAATCACCATCATGGCATTCGGCATCGTACGTAATATCCTGGAGGTTTTCAGTTTCTCTGAAAGCGACCTGATACCGGGTCACCTGATCACGACGCATAAAACCTCGCAGATGCAGTTTCTGCCGTATTCCCACATTGAAAAAATGAGGCAGGTGGAGGGTGTCAAAGCGGCCACTTATGGATTCTTTATAGGCTTCAGGTACGGCGATGATCCGGAGGAATTCTTCATGCGGATGGCAATAGATCAGGACAACTTTTATAAAATCAGAACGGACTGGGAAGTATCGGAAGAAGATATTGAGGACTTCAAGAACACAACCAATGGCGCACTTATCACTCCTCATCTGAAACTGAAAAACGGCTGGGAAGAAGGCGATGTTGTCACGATTGGGAGTGATTATTTCGAGACGCTGAGCCTGGAAGTAGAGATAGTCGGTACTCTCGCATTCAAGCGGGAGGAAAATCAGCAGCTCGATATGATGTTTATCAGGGGGGATTATTTCCGCCGGGCCATCGGGCAGGAAGTCTCTCCGGAACTCGAGCACCAGGTGGGCTGGATCGAGCTTCTGGCCGATCCTCCCGATGACGCGGCGGAGATTGCCGCCCGGGTCGATTCTCTCTTCATGAACAGCGATATGGAAACCAGCACTAAACCTGTGAATGCGTATGCTACCGCGCAGATTGACAGATTCAGGACAATTATAACAGCCCTCAAGGTGAGTTCGTATTTGATGATCGGTGTTATCCTGCTGGTGCTTATAAATACTATGTCCATGGTGGCACGGGAACGCATTAATGAGAATGCGGTGCTTAAAACTCTGGGATTCAGGGCAAGGCATCTAATTACCCTAAATTTCGGAGAATCATTATTTGTAGCGATTTTGGGAGCAATTCTGGGGGCAGCGTTAATCTGGCCCGGGATAATACTATTTAAAGCCCTGATGCCTTTTCTCGGACAGGTGAAATTCGAATGGATAACCCTGGCCTGGGTTGGACCTGCGCTGGTTATTGTTGGTATACTGGCATCGCTGGTGCCCGTCATAAAAGCAGTCAGAACCTCAATAGTTGACGGGCTTAGAACAGTTGAGTAGCTATGGGAATTGAACAAACATGGTAGAGAACAGGAAACCCAAAAGCCTTTTTGTCCTGGGATGGATCATAGTAATCCTGGGCGTAATCTTCACTCTTCTTTCAGCCTTTCTGATCCTCGGCAAGACCGTCCTGCCCGAGGAGGTCGAGCTATGGATCGATCAGTATTTCGATTTTGAGGCGTACACTCTCCTGATAATCCTGATGGTATTCAGGTCAGTTTACCATATTGTTATGGGAATAGCTCTCCTGAAAGGCCAGAACTGGGGACGGCTCTGGTTTCTGTGGCTGATGCTGATTGAAACCTGCCTCGGTTTGCTGGATCCCGATATCGTCGATGCCGGACGTGCGGTTATTTTCCTGATCTTCCTCTATTTCCTGACCCGACCCAGCATCACATATTATCTTGGCAAGGTTACTGTTCCATTGAAATATACGTTCAAGAGCCTGTTCTCGCGGCCATTGACAACCGTGCTGACAATCCTTGGTATCAGCCTGGTCTCATTCATGTTCTGTATAGTCTTGATGCTGGCCAACGGCATAGCCAAGGTGCTCGTGGCAACCGGCGAAGATGATAATGTGATTTTCATGGAAAAGAATAAATTTTCCGAGATCGAAAGCATGCTGTCGCCCGAGGAGGTCGATAAAATCGAGAACCTGGGATACTTCGTTTTTGATGAGGAATATGGCGAGCAGCTGCTTTCTCCCGAGCTGGCAGCCAGCATCACCCTCCCGGACATAAATGACACAACCAAGCTGAAAAATGTGACCATGCGCGGCACTAATGAAATCGCTCCGCGGCTGAGGAGAGGCTTCCGCCTGGTCGAGGGCGAGATGTACGAGATGGGACTTCCCAATTGCATCGTAGGCAAGGCGCTCACCAAACGCATGGCCAATTGCAGGATCGGCGATTCAATTAATGTTGCCGGAGATTATTTTCAGGTTATAGGTGTATTCGAGACCGGCGGGACGATGTATGATTCGGAGATATGGACCGATATATTCAGCCTGCGGGACAGCTACAACCGCCAGGGGGTGGGCGGATCGATTGTTATGGCGCGGCTGGAAGACAAAAACGATATCGAGGCCCTCAAAAAGGAGCTGGATGAGACTCCTGATCTCGAGGTAAGGGCTTTCATAGAAAAGAATTATTATAAGGGCCAGTCAGAGAATACGACCGGGTTTCTGAAATACCTGGGCCTGTTTATCTGCGTGGTGTTTGCCCTGGGCGCGACCATTGGGGCCATGATAACCATGTACTCTGCGGTGGCCAACCGCACCAACGAGATTGCGACCATGAGATCGCTCGGTTTCCAGGCCGAAGGGATCCAGGCTGCCTTCCTGATAGAATCGATGATGATCGGAGCGCTGGGGGCAGTTATCGGTATCGCGGCGGCCTCTGTATTTTCCACATTCGAAATTCAGATGTTTTCCACCGTCAACTTCTTCGGCGAATTCTACCTGAGAATGACCCTGACCCTTCTGACGGTATTATATACATTTATCTTTGCCATTTCGATGGGCTTCGTGGGGGGAGTCTTCCCCTCGATTCAGGCCACCCGGATGAAAATTGTCGACGCCTTCAGATAGAGCGGAGCCGGGCCGGAATCTTCACCAGTTTACAGGTCTTCCACAAGTTCCAGGAACTTGTTGTACGGAATTGCGCTCCAGCTTTCGGAACGTTCAGCGCCGAAGGCCAGCGAGATCATCGAGACCTTGGCGGCCTCCAATTCGTTATCAGCTTCATAGATATCCAGAAAATCAAATGGCCCCAGGACAGCATAATGCCCCAGAAATTTGACGCTCGGGCATTTTTCCCTGACTTTATTGAGCCATTCCCGTCCAACCGCAGCCCGGTCCTTCATCTTGCGGCTGATTTCCGGCGGCAGTTTGGTCATCAGTACGTAAGTAGGCATTGGAACTCCTTTCCTTTTTCCTAATTATATGACGGTTAAGGCTTAATGCAAGCTCAAAAAAAAAGACCGCCAAAATTAGGCGGCCTTTCAGAGATTTTTTAATGCGGGGATCCTGCAGCCCGAACTAAAACTTCAAGCTGATCGAGAAACGATGGGTCGATTGCAGGCGCCCGAAATCACCCCAGGCATAATCGAATACCAGATCAGTCTCGGGAGTGGGATTCAGTTTCAATCCGCCCCCCAGCGTCAATCCTTCTTCGGCATAATTAAATTTATATCCGCCTCGTAACAAAAACATCTCGTTCCAGCCATACTCGCTTCCCAGAGAGAATTGTCCGATATTATCGTTCGGATCCCGGGCCTCAGCCGACACTGTCCAGCGGCTCTGATGGCTGTCCATCAGGTCGTATGCCAGACCGATCCTGAACATCAGCGGCAAATCATAGCTGTCCGTGCTATACTCGTACTGGAAATCATCCCGATTTGGATTTTCCGGATCGGGATTGAGCGCCTGATCCAGCTCATTGCCGTCAAAACTCATATCGGGCCCGAGGTTGGAAATACTCATGCCCATCCGCAGTGATCTGAAGCCGGTATACAGCATGGTGCCCAGATCAAAGCAGAATCCCTTGGAGCGCTCTTCCGATATCTGTTCACTGACATATTTGAAGCTGATGCCGAAGATGAAACGGTCGGTCAATCTCTTGGAGACACCTGCCGCCAGCGCAAAGCTGTTGGCATCAAATGTACGGCCCGTGCCGTCCGGCTGTTCGACCGTCGTAATTTCCATGTCGCCCACGCCGAGAATGGTCATGCCCAAGCCAATCGATATATCGCTGCTCCAGGGATAGGCGAAAGCCAGATGGCTTACGCTGACATCCTCGATCCAGTCAACAGTGGTAAAGGCCAGTTCGGTTTTTTCAATATTTGCCAGCGCGGCGGGATTCCAGTAGAGGCCGTAGGCATCATCCACCACCGCAGTTGCAGCCTCGCCCAGTGCGGTATAGCGTGCACCGAGGCCAATCTTGAGAAACTGAGCTCCAGCCGTTCCGACTTTGGAGAACTCGTCGGCCGAGGCCGTCGCCAGGCCGATTACCAGAGCCAAAACCGTAATTATAATAATTTTCTTATACATAATTTTGCTCCTGCCTGGCTATTTTATGATTGCAAACTTACCGATTTTACTGCCAAACCGTGATTCAACATGATAGTAGTAAATTCCCGGTGCAATCGACTGCTCATTGAAAGATTCGAGGTTCCATTCCGCGGTGCCTGAGCCCTCATGCTCCAGGGTAACGACGAGATCGCCTGCCAGCGTATAGACCCTGATGGTGGCTTCATCGGGAAGATGGATGAACTCGATCCTGCGCTCACCGGCGCGGCTTTCCCATTCGGCATGAGCGATATAAGGATTGGGGACAACCCTGATGGAATCCAGATCGCGAGCCGCCAGCTGTTCATCGATACTGGGAGCCGCGAAATAGAACTCATCATCGGGGGAATTCAAAGGCGCCCCATATATCGTGAAGACATCGCCGGTCTGCCCGGCCAATCCGGGATCAAATCGGAAGGCCCAGGTATGCTGCCAGGGGTATGCTTCTGGATGAGGTGAACCATCATATTCCTGGTTGACAACCACAATGAAATCGCCAACCTGAGGGTCCCATTCCTGGTCATATTCCAGATCGATGATTTCCGCAATTACCTGGTAGCCGAAGGTCGTATTCCAGACCTCAAACGGCAGCTCTACCGGAGTGACATCATCCCACCACCAGTACCCGGTCGAACCTGTTTCAGTAAATCGGATTTCATAGGTCGACCTGAAATGCATATCCCCTCCGCATGGAACTCCATAAAAGTCATTTATCGATCCCAGGCTTTGATAGAGCAACACTGTCGTATCGCCCGGCGTTGAGAAAACGGTCTGTACCATATCCCGCGGCTCTTTTTCACCGTTTTGGACCAGAACCTGGATGCCGTCAACAACCTCGGCCGCATCCAGCCTTGCGGTCTGATCGGTCTGGTCCGCCAGCAGCGTGTCGCCCGTGAAGGCATCCAGAAGATGCCAGTAAGTTTGATAGACGTCCTCAGAAAAGACCAGCTTGTATTCCCTGCCGGTCAGGACATCTTGATTGAAGGCCTCGACAAAGATTTCACCTTCGCTCATAACGCCGCCCTCGGCCACCCTGTGCTCAATCGTATTTTGAATCGGCCAGTATCCGGCCGGGTCGGTGCGGGGCATAACGCTTACGGCCGAGGAATCCTCGCCCGGTCGGCCTTTGCCCGATTCCAGCGGGTCCAGTGGAATTGTATCAATACCCTTGTCATATGCGGTTACCGCGTACCAGTACTCGAAGCCATTGGTCAGGCTGCTGTCGATAAACGTATGCGGAATCAGCCCGGTGGACTCATCCACCCGGAATTCAGCCAGCGGGATATAATTGGGACCACGCGAGCCGTCGGCGTTAAAAGTCAGCTCTCCCCAGGTAGCTCCGTAGTTGGTCGATCGATAAATTTTGTATCCTACGAAGTCCTGTTCACCGGTCATCGGATCTATGGAATTCTCCGCCCCGTTATTCCAGTACAGCTTGACCAGATGATCGCCAGCAACCGCCTTCAAGACAGGCTGAACAGGCGGCTCGGGCCCGGCAAAATAATTGTCATAGACAACCTGGGCCATACGGGCATTTTCGATCAGCTTGTCGTCGGTCTGCCCGGCCACCAGAGCATACACAACCCTTACCACCGCTCCGGCGGGAAGATTTATACCCCGGGTGCACTGGATATAATACTGGTCGTTGGGCGGAAGTGATTCATCGAACTGCTCCGAGTTTATCAAAGCATAACGGCCCTGGTCATTATCGGGAAGACTGTCCCAGATACCGGTACGGAAGGAGGTCATGCCCAGTCCGCCGGGGGTCTCGATGTATTTCGTGCCCATGCGTCCGGCCACCACCGAGGGGCCCCAGCCGGGATCATAATTGTCTTCATCGTAAGTCCAGGCCAGATTCTCATCCGGATTAAAATCAACCAGGTCACCGAGACGGCCGTTTTCTCCCAAATAGTAGCCCCCGACATCAAAATCACAATAAAGGCCGAAAGCGAAATCGGTATAATCATTCGCGGAGACATTCTTGATATTCAGTACCACGAACAGGTAATCCTGGTTGTAATCGAAATTCCACTGGTACACGGTCTGTGTAATCAGGAGACCCAGTGCCGGGGAACCATCCCTGGCGTCGTTCATGATATACTGGCTCTCCTGTAATGCGATGGGGCCGCCCTGGAAAAACTCTGCGCTGGCGGGATTGTATATTTCATTATATTCCCAGGCATTCGTTTCCAGATTGTAGGTGCGCCAGCCGTAGGCCGGGCGGCTATAACCCAGACCGACCGTGTCAAATTCGTCGTATTCATAACGGGTTTGGTCCGTCGATAACCTGATCCTGATGTCGTTATCCGATGATGCGAAATTGGGCTCAGGCATAAAATCTTCATCTGTATTGGCCACCACCGTATCGCCGCTGGGCAAGGTTGCGCCCATCCAGTATTTGATTTCAGCCAGATAATTATTTCCCGATCCCTTGGGCCACTCACCTCGCGGAACATCAGTATACTTGCCCATCAAACCCCAGTTGAAAATAGTTGTTACGATGTTGCCTTTGTTATGAAAAACCCAGTCCATAACTTCCGAGGGCGGCTCACCCACAGTACTCTCGGCAGTCTTTGCATAAAGTGTGGTTCCTGCCAGGCAAAGGGTCAGGACGATTAACGCGGCCGAAAGCCAAAATCTGTTCTGCGTTCTCATTCTTACCATCCCTCCCCTCTAAAACACATATTCGAATCCCCAGCGAATCGTGCGGGGGATATCGAAGTTTTGAGGATCATTTACCAGCAAATTGTATTCTTCCTGATCTTCTTCGCTCAGGCTCCAGCTCTGACCGTCATCATCGGGAAGGCCGGTATTGGGATAAACATTGATAACATTTCTGCGGTCAAAGAGATTTTCAACTTCGATAAAGAACGAAAGCCGGGTATCGTGAGCGAAGCCCAGGAAGAAATCCTTAACGAATCTCATATCGACCCGGAGGTACGACGGCAGCCTGCCCGAGTTAGGTGTGCCGATGCGGTTACCCAGGTTGTCGGTCTTGGTGTAGGGCATCCCGCTGCCATAGCTGAGAATAGTATTAAGTCCCCAGGCCGAAGGCATGTCCATACCGAACAGCTTGAACTTATAGTAACGCGGAACCGAAAGATCGAGGTTTACCGCAAGCTTATGCCGCTGATCGAAGGCCAGGGGGTATTCCTTGTCCGGCCAAACCGGGGGATCATCCTGCGTGAAATAATCATAGTAACCTTCGGTGGCATACGAGGCATTGCCTTTGGCGATCATATAGGAATAGTTAACCGAGCCGGCCAGCAGAGAATTTGTATGATGCTTGACCATAACTATATCCAGGCCCTTCACAGATCCGTAATCGGCATTGGTGTAATATGTATATGATCCGCCGGGATAATCTACAAAACGGGTCGAGGTCAGGTTAGAAACGTCCTTATAGTAGGAAATGATCTTCAGAGTAATGCCAGGCGCTATTGCGTGATTCAAACCAAACTCATAGGCAATTGTTTTCTCGGGTTCCATGTCAGGATTTCCGACAATCGGGAAACCGGTATTCAGATCGGCCTGCAGATTGGTAAACATATAAGAGTACAGGGGGACCTGATAGAAATATCCGTAGTTGAAATGAATCACTGAATTTGATGCGATCGGATGCGATATGCCCAGTCGGGGTGAGACCTTGAATTTGGGATCGGCCGTACCGCGGGTGGTCTTGGTAATCGGATCCTCCCAGTAATTGACCGCAGCATTCAGATAATCTGCCCTGATACCGGCGTTGATTATCATGTATCCCAGCTCGATTTTATCCTGGATGTATCCGGCCGCATAACGCGGTTCGAAATCATATTTCTCGCCGTATGGCTGGGAGTTGAAAAACTGCTTATTGTCCCACTTCAGGTCATTGAAACGATATTCCAGACCGAATTTGAACTGGTTGTATTTATCAATCTGGCTGATAATCTCCCCCTCAAAGCTGTCATATGCATTCTTCCTGTAGGAATAGTACGGGAAGAAATCATCACCTTCAGTAAATCCGGAACCGGTGTTGCCTATATAATCCGGGTTATAGTTGTCATCGTCGATAGTCCCGTCGTACACACCGTTCTCGTCTTCCGAATAGCCGGGCCATTCATCCCAGTAGAGATCAAAGAGATGCTCCGGGGCGACTTTTGTTTCGGTAAAGAAGTGATTATACTGTAAGTTGAATATAAGGCTGGGAGAATGAGTGTATGTGGCGCGTGTCCCCCACCTGTACGATTTCGATTTCATCAGGCCCAGGCCATCGAGATTGAAATCATATGAGACATTGTTCACATCGCGATGGTCATAGCGTTCCCGCTCCCCGCGGTAGTAATTGCCATAAAAATTCAATTTCAATTTGGCCGAGGGCTTGAGCGTCACTTTGCTGGCCTGGGAAAAGCCGATCAGACGGTTATGAGGCAGATAACCGCCCAGATCACGGTATTCCGAGGAGCTGAAGAATTTAGCGCCCAGCAACTGATAGAGCCCGGGTACGGGCCCGCCCAGATTGAAAACTCCGATATACTCACTGTTGCGGCTGAGCTTTCCAAAATCACCGGAATTGACCTGATACGGCCTGGAGAGTCCGTCAGTGAGCTTTAATTTACCCGAGTAGGCCTCGCCCCCTTCCTGAGTGAGGGCGTTCACCACACCGGACAGAGCTTCACCATATTCCGCCAGATACCCTCCGGACACAACCGAGAGTTCCTCCAGGGCCTCCGGTGAGATGCGTGTCCCGGCTGTCCCGGTAAAAGGGTCCTGCACCGGAACATCATCGAAATAATAGGTTATGGTGCCGTCTCGACCGCCACGAAGATGCAGATTGCCTCTTCCATCGACAACGGCGCCTGCCATATTTGCAATAAGATTGTCAACTGAGGTTGAATTGGGATGGCGGATGATATCGTCCCTTGTCATCCAGTTCTCAGAGTAACTGACATCCTGCTGCACAAGTTCTCTTTCAGCCACTACTACAACTGTACTATCAGACGATAACTCGGAGGGCACCAGATAAAAATCGACGGGCGTAGTCAAATCCACAAGGACCTTTACCCCGGTTTTGGTCATAGACTGATAGCCAATCAATGTTGCTTCCAATGTGTAAGTTCCGACAGGTACATTAATGAAGTAAAATTCACCATCGGCATCACATGGAACCGCCTGACCCAATTCCAGAATTCTTATCGTTGTACCCGGGAGTTGCTCATCAGTATCGGCGTTGTAAACCGCTCCTGCGATCTTTCCTGATGTCCCGGCATGGAGTGTTGGAGCTGTGAAAGCGGCTGCGGCCAGAATAACCAGGCAGCATAACAGCTTTTTGCTTTTCACGCTGGGCTCCTTATTAGTTATTAGTCATTATCGATAATACGGGCATATCTATTTTCAGAAACCCGCGCCTGCCGGACATGCGCTCCCACAACAGGCATAGTCATAGACCGGCAAACGGCTATACATTTTCAATATTGATATCGACACTCCTGATTATTTTTTAATCCAAAAAAGCCGATAACATGAATTTTTATTCTGTGCTGTAATGGATTACATAAAATTGCCGATAAATGCTATGAAAATTGATCCACCCTGCGATGGGATATAATTCCTCATAATCACGGAAGAATCTTGCAGGGCTTGATAATTTTATGGATAAAAACCAGATGAAGTCTGACGATTCTGGATTTTGTGGCGAAACTAGTATTCTGCTGTAAGAAAAGGATCATAAATTGTCAAAAAAGCTGATCCTGTTGTGGATTTCCATTTTTTTTCTGGTTGGAATCGGAAAGGGTTACTCTCAGGAATCCCGGGCTGAAAAAAAACATATCGCAATTGTATGCTCGGATTCCAGTCTCGCATCCATCAGGTCCTTGAAGGGTATAATCCAGCGGCTGCAAACGGCCGATATTGCGGTAGAGTATTCGGAGCTGAACCTGAAATCTGAGGGGCCGGATAATTCCATTGCAAAACTGAAATTGCTTCACCCTGACCTGGTCATATCGGTCGGCTCACCGGCCACCATATTAGTTAAGCAAAACCTTCCCGATCTGCCCTTGATATTTTCCACGGTCCTGAATCCGCAGACCTCCGGCATAATAGATGCTGGCGATTCAATGCCCGATATCACCGGCGCCTCCCTGGACATCCCCATAGATATTCAATTCCAGAAATTCAAAATGATATATAATGATATCAGGAGGATCGGTGTAATTTATACCGAGCAAACCGAGCCATTGATCGAAGAAGCCAGGCGAATTGCCCCGGAGCTGGAACTGGAACTGATTGCAATCAAAATAGACTCCGACCGGGAACTGCCCACCGCACTCGATTCCCTGTGCCGTATTGTGGATGGTATCTGGACCACCGCCGATGACCTGATCTATACTCCCCAGGCGACAAAATTCATGATTCTCGTTTCGCTCAGAAACAAGAAGCCGATTATGGGCTTCTCTCCCAGCTTCGTAAAGAGCGGCGCCTTGCTGGGACTGAACTATGATTATAAGGACATCGGAAGGCGGGCCGGGGGCCTGGCCATGCGTTACCTTCTCGGGGAGCCGTTGTCGGAAATCCCGATTGCCTCGCCCGGGGTCATATATCTGCACATAAATCTGAAGACGGCTAATCAAATGGGAATCGAGGTCGATCAGTCGCTGGTCGACATATCGAAGGAGATCTATAAATGAGACGATGGTTCAGTATAGCATCTCTCCGGTTCCAGGCCGTGGCGGCAATCTCAGCCCTGATCATAATAACATCCGCCATTCTGGTCGGCTTTTTGATTAAGAGCCAAAAACAGAATATCACCGCCGAGCTGGAAAAACGAGGCGCCTCCCTGGTCAAAATGCTGGCCAATAATTCGGAATACGGGGTGATGATCGAATCCGATTACATCCTGACCGATCTGATGAAAACACTTTCGGTGGAAAGAGATTTCCTGTTTGTGGCCATCCAGAATCCCGGAGGAAAAATCATTGCCCAGGTATCTATGCTCGGACCAGAATTCCCGCTCAAAAGTTTCCTCGATGAAGATGTTAAGAATAAAATGCTGAGCAAGACCGTGCTTACAGAGCAGAAAAAGATACCCCACCGTGATCTGGAATTGATAGAATTTGTCTATCCTGTTTTCAAATATTCTGTGGAGGGCGGGATATCCAGGGAAGAACTGGGAGTGGTTATGCCTTCTCTATCGGATCCGGATATACAGGCAGAGGCGATCGGCCTGGCCCGGCTGGGCATTTCCCTGGAAAAAGTCAAAAAAGACATAGCCCGCATGGTCTGGATGACCATTTTCCTCACATCGCTGGTAGTATTCGCCGCGATCGTGGTGACGATTACGCTGGTAAACTTTATTATCAAGCCGGTCGAGAACCTGGTGGACGTTACAGAGCGTATTGCCGCGGGCGATCTTTCTCATGATGTGCCGGTCAAATCGAATGATGAGCTGGGCAGGCTGGCGACATCATTTAACAAGATGACCGACTCTCTGCGGAACTACCGGGAAGAGGTTGAGATGTACAACCGCACACTAGAGCAGAAGATAGCCGAGAGAACCTCCGAGCTGGAAGCGGCCCAGAAACAGCTCATTCAGTCGGAGAAGATGGCCGCAATCGGTGAACTGGCGGCGGGAGTTGCCCACGAATTAAACAATCCCATGGGCGGTATCCTGGGTTACAGCCAGTATGCTCTGGAAAAACTGTCTTCAAAAAAGGCCGCCGACCTGGAGGATAACGATATAGATATGCAGTGTCGTTTCCTGGAGGATATCGAACAGCAGGCCCGGCGCTGCAAAACCATTATCAAAAATCTGCTGAAATTCTCGCGCACATCGGCCAAAACCGAATTCGAATATTTCAATCTGAATCAGGCCCTGGAAGAGACTCTGACATTCGTGCAGCATCAGCTGGATATGAAGAATATCTCGCTGGAGAAGAATCTGGATCAGAGTCTGCCCTCCTATTACGGCAATACCAGCCAGTTACAGCAGGTATTTACAAATATGATGCTGAATGCTCAACAGGCCATGCCCGAGGGCGGAAGCCTGAAGATCGAGACGCGCTTCTCTCCTCCAATTGGCGAATTCCAAGGCTGTGTTGAGGTTGAATTCACCGATACAGGCACCGGAATTCCCCCGGAGATCCTGAACAAAATCTTCGAGCCTTTCTATACAACCAAGGATGTAGGCAAAGGTACCGGGCTGGGTTTGTCCATATCTTATGGTATCATTAAGGAACACCAGGGGGATATCCTGGTGAAGAGCAAGCTGGGTGAGGGCACTACTTTCACCCTGGTCCTGCCTCTGGAAAATATCGTAAGCGATAACAGAAAAACTTCAGCAAGCCGGGAAGAGCCTGCCCCTCAGCAAAAATAAATTTCCCCGGCCCTAAAATTTATTAAACTGCCGCAAAATAATTCCCCTAACTTGCCGATAAGAAGTTTAGAGATTACTGGCTATCATCGTTAAGAATTTTAATGCAGTAAAATTATGTCTGGAATTAAGAAGATACTGGTAGTAGACGACACCCCCGTAATTCGCAGACTTCTCTGTGATGTGCTTGAATCCGAGGGATACGAGATTGAAGAGGCGATAGACGGCGTTGAGGCGCTGGAGAAGATCCGGGCCTCAAAATTCGATCTGGTTTTTTGTGATATTCACATGCCCAGAAAGAACGGCTTCGATACATATATTGCCGCCCGCGAAATCGATCCGAGCCTGGACTTCATCATGACCGACAGCTTTCCCGACAAGCTGGCCGAAAAGACCAACGAAATGGGTGCGATATGCTGCCTGGCCAAACCGTTTGAGCTGGATGAGTTAAGGAAGACCCTGAAACAGGCTGAACAACTAAAAAAATCCAAATGCCCAACAAAGTAGATGAAAAATTTGCTCAATCATCCAGAATCCTGATTGTCGATGACGAGCAGATAATACTGAACATCGCATCTGATGTCCTCAAGAGCGAGGGCTATAAGATAGAAACTACCCAGGACCCCCGTGAAGCCCTGGAAAAAATCAAATCTGAAAAATACGATTTTCTGCTGACCGATATAAAAATGCCCCACATAGATGGAATGACCCTGGCCAAGGAGGCGCAGAAGATCTCCCCCGATATCGGCACCATCTTCATGACCGGATACGCCAGCCTGGACACAGCCAAAGAGGCCATCAAAGCGGGGGCCTACGACTATATTATGAAACCCTTCGAGCTCTCCGAACTTCGCAAGGGTATCGCCAAAGCGGTAGCGAAAAAGGCCAAACTTGAAGAAAGCTCCGGGGGCCATGACCTCAACCGCCTTTCAGATTTGATGGAGGTTCTCTATAATGTCGGTGACCGGGACAGCCTGCTTAAACTATCGCTGGGTCTGGCGCTCTTAAACTGCAATCTGGAAATCGGCCTGATTGCGGCCTGGGACGAACGTTCAGAAAAGCTCGAGGTGGCCGCTACCAGCAATGTTAAGGACGGTGATTTCGAAGTAATCTCACAATTGCTCAATGCGGAAGCGGCAGAAGAATGCTTCAATGTCAGCTCACCCGCCCGAAATAAGGGAGTAAAGGAAAATCCCTTTTTCGCAAAAATCATAAGGCAGTCCGCTGAAGTCGAGAAGCTTTCAGAATTTTTCAAGGAATCCTATCAGACCATTACGATTGCCGTCAAAAGTCAGAAAAAATTCTATATCGTCCTGTTATTGCAGGAAAACGGCGAGGACACATTAAACGAGCGCGACCTGAAACTGCTCTCCATCGTGCTTTCGCTGATCTCGCTTGCGGCCGAAAATATCGCCTTATACGAGGAATCCAAGACGGCGCTCTCCGAGCTCGAGAAGCTCCATGACGACATTGTCAATCTGGAAAAGGTCGCCGCCAAGGGTGTGATGTCGGCCGAGATCGGGCATGAGCTCAACAACTTCCTTAATATCGTACGCAGCAATTTTGAGATGATGACTTACAGGGCCAAGATTAAAAACCTCTCCGAAGTGGCCAAGTACATCGACAGCATTAATATGAGCCTGGATCAGATGACCAAGTTTACCACCGGACTGGCCGACGCCGCCAACCTGAGAACCGAGAAGAAAATGGTCAACCTGAACGCCCTTCTGGAGGATATTGCGGCCTTCCTTTCCCCCCAGAAGCGCTTCCGCAATATCGATATTGCAAAAAAACTCGATAATTCACTTCCTAATATGATGGCCGACAGCAGCCAGCTATCTCAATTATTTTATAATATACTTAATAATGCCTCCCAGGCGCTGCATGAACAGAATGAAGGCATAATCAGAGTCATCACCAGATTTGATAAAGAGAACCGCGAGGCGGTGATAGAATTATCCGATAACGGCCCCGGTTTTCCTCCCGAGCTGGCCGAAAAAGCGTTCACTTCTCGTTTTACCACCAAGCCGGGCGGGCACGGTTTCGGTCTGATTGTCTGTTCCAAAGTTGTCAATAATCATGGCGGCAAGATCAAAGTCGAAAAGGTCGAACCGCACGGGACCAGATTCATGATCACCCTGCCGGTTATCTCCGATCCGAAGGCCGGGGAAAAAGCCGACCGGCAGAATTTCGCCCAGATTCGCGTCTGAGCATATCCTGATCAGATGCACAAATAATTACGCTCCGTTTTTATTCGCATTCATCGGCATTCTTTATTATCTTGAAAGTCTATGAAACAACCCAAAGATAAAAGGTTGGTGGCTGTTTATACCGATATAGGGCGGGGGCATCCCAACTATCTCGATTCCACCTTAAGGGCAGTCGAACATCGTCTCGATAAGCTCCCGAAATATATAAAGATTACCTCAGTTTTCGAAATTTCCAGGGGGATGTCGCTCTTCGGATGGAAAACCATCCGGCGTATCTATCGTTCGGGAGCGCAGGGCGGACTGGTCTCTTCTTTATATAACAAAGCGCGGGGCCCCAGGTCAAACGGGAGCAGGAAGAATAAGGCTATCAGGGTCCTCGGTAAATCCCTGCATAAATATTTTGAGGGCTACGAAGGTGTCGTCCTGGTTGCGCATCCGATACTGGCTCACATTCTCGGGCAGGCATGCCGGGTATATTATATCCACGGTGAAATTGCCTCTCCCCTTGAATTCGATTTCTCCCGATCAGAAAAAATCTTTGTTCCGCTTCAGGAAACAGCGGATGCTTTTATTTCCGGGGGAATTCCTGGAGATAATATCGTTGTCACGGGCCTCATGCTGGAACCGGAGCTGGCATCCAAAACTGATCTTATAAAGGCGGAAAGATTGGACCGGCTGGAAGCAGGGGAAACAGCAACTATCGGCTTTTATAATTCGGGCGCGTATCCAAAGTCACATGTCTGGCAAATCATCGAAGGCGCTGAACATATACTGAAAAAAAATCTGGGGAATATAGTAATTTCATGCGGCAGTGAGAAGCGGCAGTTTGAGCGTTTCAAGTCCGCCCTCTCGCAGTATGGGCCAACCACAAACGCAGAGTCGTTCGAAAAAGGCGAAAGCCGCGTGCTTCTGCAGCACCATAAAGACAGACAGGAACTTACGCTGCAGGAAATCGATCTGCTGCCCGATATCGACCTGGCGGTAATGGCGGCCCATGAGCGCACAAACTGGACGCTCGCGCTTCAACTTCCGACTATATTCCTGAAACCAAATATTGGTAATTTCGCTCCGATGAATTATGAATATGCCTGCCAGCACGCCACGGTCTTTCCTTATCAGGAGGGGCACATTACCGAGGCCTTGGATAAATTCATAGTTGCCTGGAGGGAAAAAGATGATATTTTAAAAAAAACGGACGCAGAATATGATCCTGGCGGATGCTATCAGGCCGCTGATATCATTATAAGAGCCATCGATTAATGCAGGTGAGGAAAATCATGTCTTTCAAGAAAATAGTTTTGGCCATTTTATCAATCGCAATCCTTTTCCTGATTTCCTGTGGAGAGAGACAGAATCTCCGCTACTTCAAAGGGGCTATTGCCACAGTGCATCCCCTGGCAACCGAGACAGGTATGGATATTCTGGCGCGCGGCGGAAATGCCATCGATTGTGCGGTAGCGGTAGGATTCACCCTGGCAGTTGTTTATCCGCAGGCGGGCAATATCGGCGGGGGCGGATTTGCGATTATATATATCAACGACAGTTCTTATGTCACCACGCTCGATTTCCGCGAAAAAGCGCCTATATTCGCCAAACAGGATATGTACCTGGATACCGCCGGAAATATAATTGAGAATGCCAGTTTGCTGGGACACATGGCGGTGGCGGTGCCCGGTACGGTGGCCGGACTGCTTGAAATGTATAGACGCTTCGGCACGCTTCCGCTGGAGGACCTGATTGATCCCGCCATTAAGCTGGCCGACAGCGGATTTGCCGTATATGAAATCCTGGAACAGGAACTGGAAGCTTCCAGAGATCAGCTGGCCCAATTTGAAACAACCAGAGCGATCTTCTTCAAAAATGGCGAGCCTCTCAGAAAAGGCGAGAGACTGGTGCAAACCGACTTGGCTGAAACATTGAAAAGAATAAGAAAATACGGACGCTCCGGTTTTTACGGCGGCAGGACCGCGGCGCTATTTGAGGCTTCGTCACTGGAGGCAGGCGGAATTATCACCCAGACCGATCTGCGGGAATACATGCCGGTCTGGCGCGCGCCGATTGTATTCGACTTTCATAATCTGAGAGTATTCTCTATGGGTCCGCCCTCATCAGGAGGAATTCTGCTGGCCCAGATTTTCAATATGATGGAGGATTTCGACCTGTCCTCAGGCGACCCCTATAATCCGCTGTTCGTACATCTCTTTACCGCAGCCTGCAAAAGGGCTTATGCGGATCGGGCCGAATATCTGGGAGACATCGATTTCGTTGACATTCCCGTTCAGGAACTAATTTCGCAAGGATATGCAAGGAACCGGATTGCAGATTTTGATCCCACTCAAGCTACTCCCTCGAACATGATCGATGCCGGACATGCCTGGCGAGAATCGGAATCAACAACACATTTCTCAATTGTCGATCAATACGGTAACGCGGTGGGAATTACATACACGATCAACGCCTCATTCGGGGCCAAGGTTATAGTCGACAGCCTAGGATTTTTCCTCAATAACGAGATGGATGATTTTGTGGCCAAGCCGGGGGAGCCCAATCTGTACGGCCTGGTGGGCGGAGAGGCCAATAAAATCGAGCCCCAGAAGCGCCCCCTCTCATCCATGAGCCCCACCCTGGTCTTTAGAGGAGATTCACTCCTGATGGTAACGGGCTCACCGGGCGGATCGAAAATAATCACCACCGTTGCGCTGTCGATCCTGCGCTACTTTCAATTCGATATGTCCCTTGCCCATGCTGTCAACCAGCCCAAATATCATCATCAGCATCTGCCCGATATCCTTTATTACGAAATCGGCGCCCTCGAAAAAAGTGAAGCCTCAAAACTGGAGGAGATGGGATATACATTGAAGGAGATCTCAGCTTATGGAAATCTGAATGTGGTGGCAAGGAAAAGTCCTGAAAAACGCTGGGAGGCCGAATCAGATAGAAGGCGCCGGGGTAAGGCGGCTACCGTATATTAGTTCTCAACTCATGCCGAGAAGATGTCCCGGGGTGAAATAGAATATTAGAAATACCGGAATCAAAAACATGATGCCCCATAAAAACCGCATACCTGTGTCAACCTGAAGCTTTTCAAAGCCCCTGAACATATAGGCTGTGCCCGAGAAAAGTATCGATAGATATGTAATGACCATAAGGATATATGTACCCCACCATCCATCCGAGAGCACAAAAACAAATGCTGTGGTAGCCGCCATAAATGTATTCGCCTTGCCCCAGACATTGGATTCAATTATCTCACTCGATCTTTTTGCAATCATCAAGCCCCCGATCAAAATCATGAGGTCGCGGTAGCCCAGAAAGATTACCAGGGCCAGTGGAAATCCGCGGTGGATTACAAGCCCCAGCATCCCGACCACTATAACTATCTTATCTGACAGGGGGTCGAGAATTTTCCCCAAGTCTGTTTTCTGATTCAGCATCCGCGCGAAATAGCCGTCGAAGATGTCGGTCAGGGCCGCCACGGCAATACACAGAAGTACCATTATGTCAGCATATGTCCCGGTTTTTGACAGGTAATGATAAATAGGTATTAGAAAGAAGAATCTCAGAATGGAAAGCAGATTTGGAACATAAAACAGATGTCTGAATTTTATATCTATCAAACCCCTGATCCTCCTCAGGCCGATCGAAATCTACTAAATATCTCAATTTAAGTAATTTAAGTCAATGAATAAAAATCCCATTAACGATCCTGGTTAATTTTATTAAACGTCGGGAATATTGAGGCGTCATCATTGTAGAGATCACAGAAGATTTAAAGACAGCCCATAAATCAAATTAAGGAGGCAGTTATGTCTTTCAGCAGGATTCTCTTACCCGTAATGATCATCTTCCTGGTCCTCGGGCTTCTGACCACACTCAACGGAGAAAAGCTTCAGCCCGGGATCAAGGGAACGATTACGGACAAAGAAAGCGGCAAGCCGATCGCACATGCGGTCGTCGAATTACCCGGCACCGAATTCAAGGCTACCACCGGCTCTGACGGCAGCTATTTTATCGCTAATGTTCCAGAAGGGTCGTATCTCATGACCATCCGGGCACACGGGTATCTCAGGGTCAATATCGTCCGGGTTCAGGTTTTCAGCTATGCGACCACAACGGTCGATTACGCCTTAACAAAAAGCTCAAACGATAATGAGAAAATGGAATCGGTTTTCGCCTCAGAATTGCAGAAGGTCGAAATAGAAGGAGTAGAATTAGGTGCTGCTGACAACATAATGTATGAACGTGAAGTCAAGAAATCCGCACCCGGAATTATGGCAATGCCCATGCCTACAGAATTCAGCCTTTCCCAGAATGCTCCCAGTTCCGGTCAGTGGCTGCCGCATGGCGGAACCACCCCGCCCAATGGCGAACCGTATTCGGGCACATTCTTCAAGCATTATGGCGTTAATCCGTTTGTCGACACCGAGGATGACCACTTTTCGACTTTCGCCATCGATGTCGATGATGCTTCCTATTCGGTTGCGCGGGGATACATCGAACGCGGAAATCTGCCGCCTGCGGATGCTGTCCGGACCGAGGAATTCATAAACTTCTTCAATTATGATTACCCCGCGCCTGAAAGAGACAAATTCAAGGTTTATATTGAGGGCGCACCCTCAAAATTCGGCCAGAATGCATCCATGCTGCGCATCGGAATCAAGGGGCAGCAGATCAATCCGGTCGACCGCAAACCGGCTGTACTGACATTTGTTATCGATGTTTCCGGCTCGATGGGTATCGACAGCCGTCTCGGTCTTGTCAAAAAAGCCCTCCGGCTCCTGGTCGATCAGCTTCGCGAGGATGACCTGGTAGGTATTGCGATTTACGGCAGCCGCGGCGAAAAATATCTCGACCACACCTCGATCAAAGATAAAGATGATATCCTGTTTGCCATTGACCGTCTGCAGACGGGCGGAGCTACCAATGCCGAGGAAGGAATCAAGATCGGCTACAAAATGGCTTCGGAGAATTTCAAGGAAGGCTCAATAAACAGGATAATCCTCTGCTCTGATGGTGTGGCCAATGTTGGAAGAACCGGTCCGGACGCCATCCTGAAAGAGATCAAGGAATATGTCGAAAAGGGTATCACGCTGACAACTATCGGTTTCGGCATGGCCAACTACAACGACATCCTGATGGAACAGCTTGGCAACAAGGGTAATGGTCATTTTGCCTATGTCGATAACCTCGAGCAGGCCAAGCGGATTTTCATCCAGAACCTGACCGGAACCCTTCAGGTAATCGCCAAGGATGTGAAGATTCAGATCGATTTCGATCCCGAGAAGGTCCGCAGTTACAGGCTGCTGGGATATGAAAACCGCGATGTCGATGACGACAAGTTTCGCGACGATAAAGAGGACGGCGGTGAAATCGGCTCGGGTCATGATGTAACTGCGCTGTATGAGATCAAGTTCCGTGAGGGCGCCTCCGGTAAATTTGCCACGCTTTTTGTGCGCTACAAGAATCCGGATGCTGATGATGAAGTGAGTGAATCGAGCTTCCCGCTCGAGATAAAGCAGATTAAGTCCGATTTCGCAGACACCTCATCATCTTTCAGGCTGGCTGCATGTGTTGCGGAATTTGCCGAGATACTGCGCGAATCATACTGGGCCAGGGATGGCGATCTGGGCGAGGTCCTGAAGCTGGCGCAGGAGCTGTCGTTCGAGAATAAAGATGATGATGATATTATTGAATTTACAGCGATGGTCTCGCGTGCCAAGAAGCTCTGGGATGAAAAGGAACTACTTTCAAAAGATAATTAACCTCCTCAACTAATACTCCTTCTGGCGGGTCAACATCCGGGCCCGCCTTTTTTTTATTCCAGTCCAGGGTGCCCCACAGCGCAGCTGTGGGATTTCGGATTGCAGGAGACTGCGTTAAGAAACTAGAACAGCAGTATGACCATATAGGGCCCACATTTCATGTGGGTTACCGGTTGTACCCCACCTAACAGGTGGGCGAAGCGCTAATTCACCTGATCTGTTTCTTTATGAATCAGACGTAGCAGAATGCCGAGTAAACCCACATTTCACGTGGGATACAAAGCAGACGAAGTTGTACTGAAAATTGACATAGCAGGATCATTGAAATTTCCCACCCGCTGGGTGGGGTACAGTTACCTATCTTCCCGGCTGTACATGGGGTACAAAAATTCGCGATGGGGCTTCGCCCCATACCCCAAATAGTCAAATAGTCAATTAATCCCGGACACAACGGACAGAAAAACCGTACGGCTTACTGTAGTCGTAACGGTAAACCTGCGAACTATAGCAACTCAGGTAGCGGCTCCATGCGTAGTTACTACTGCCCTCTGTAGAAGACCAGAAGTAGGCGAGGTAACCCATACTGTAGAAGGTACCATCGTAACTGCGGAGCCCACCGGGCAAGGCGGTAAAACCGCTTTCGTTGGTTGCGCCAGTATTTGGTGCAATCCAATGGGTTGTGCCTGCCTCCTTTAATTTGCCGCCTTCATCAGTGCCGCGCAAGCCGATAGCATCGGCCTCAGCCTGGCTCATACCCAGATACATCTCCAACTGCTTCAGCTCCGCATCGCTGGGCACATGCCAACCTTCGGGTGCAATATTTCTGCTGTCATCTACCGCATACCAGTTATATAACCTCCCATAAGTAGCAACATTAAGAGGATCATTGTTATAAGCGCAGTACGCTCCTGTGGTAAGACCTTCCCAGGCGGCATTGTCGGTCACATTCGGAATCGGGTCGCCGTTGCGATAATGAGTCACCTTGAGGTTTTCCATCATCCAGCATTGGTCACCTATCAGAACTGTCTGGTATATATTGCCGTCGTAGTCAGTCACTGTTGGCGGGCACTCAGTCCAGCAATCAGGAATACCATCACCATCAAAATCGCAAGGATCATTACCCCCAACGAATACATAATTGGCTATCCAAATGGCATCACTTACATTCACTGTACCATCGCAGTTTGCCTCACCCGCTAGGAATGGATTGGGTTCTGGTCCCCCAATAAATATATAATTGGCAATCCAAATGGCATCGCTTACGTTCACAGTGGCATCGCCATTGGCATCACCGCAGATATATTGAGCATCCAAATCGGCAGTAATGAAGCCGATAAATGCAACCATGAAAACTAAAGCAGGTAAATAAAATTTCTTTTGCATGGCGATATCCCTCTGTTTATATACACTCCAAATACGATCAGCCCCGGGGTGGTAGGCCATGAGGCTGTGTTTGGGCGAGCCCGATTAAATATACCAGTTTCGAATGATATGGCAAGGATTTTTCTGTCAATCCTCCGTTCATTCATCCCCCAAAACTAATTCCCTTGACAGAATCGGGGTCCTGCGTACTTTATATATGGAGGACTTATCAGTAATAACTTATTCTACAGGGTAACAACATGAAGAAACTTCTCGCAGTGGCTGCCGCACTATTTCTAATCTTGAGTTCTGTCAATCCCCAAAATGCATATGCACAAAAGAAATGGACCATCATGGTCTATTGCTGCGCCGACAATAACCTCCACTGGGCCGGAATTAACGACTTGAACGAGTTAGAGTTATCCGGATCATCAGATGATATCAATATCATCTTCCTGCTCGATCTATGGGATATTGATGATACCCATCTTTATTATGTTGTCCATGATACAAACGGTGTGGCGCATGGCGACGATAACAATACAATCTCACCAATCATAGATGATTCGGCGCCCTGGCTGGCCTCCGAGGAGGATATGGGCAATCCCCAAACCCTGCAGGATTTTCTTTTGTGGTCGGTGCAGAATTATCCCGCCGAACATTATCTTCTCTCGATCTGGGATCATGGCTCCGGAATCTTCAAAGATGACGGCAATTTTATCACCAAGGGTGAATGCTGGGATGATCATGGCGGACTTCCGGGCGACTACATCGACTTAAAGGAGCTTAAAAATGTCATGTCCGCCTGTTACAGCACACTCGGCCTCAAGATCGATATTATCGGTCATGATGTCTGCCTGTCCGGGCAGTTCGAAACTCATTACCAGGTCAGGGATTATGCTAATATCAGCATCGCCTCTGCGGATAGCGAGCCTATGGACGGCTGGGATTACGAGGGACCGTTCATGAATCTCAGGGCCAACCCGGACATGGCTCCCGAGGAACTTGCATATCAAATCGTCGAATACTACTACAACTGGTACGGCCCATCTCCGTCCTGCTGTAATACACAGGCGGCGGTCGATCTGCGCCTGATGCAGTCAACCTTCATACCAGCATTTCATGATTTCAACGAGACCTTGATCGAACATATGAATGATTACAAATCCATGATCGTGCTTCATAAAGCATCAGCCGCTATGTATCAGAATCCCAACATCGATCTCTGGAACTTCGCCGAGAATCTGGCAGGCGACCCGCAGCTTCACCAGGAAATACGCGATGCCGCAAATTCGCTGGTTGAAGCTCTCGATACCACGGTTATTCATCAGCGCACAGCCAATTATACTGTCGGTTACGGCAACACGTTATGGTTTCCCAATGACTACTCGGGACATCCCGACGTTGACGACTATCAATCGAAGATCGACTTCAACCAGACTAACTGGCCCCGCTTTCTGCGTGCTTTTGCGGGAGAATTGCTGGTTCAGACGTTGGATCTTGCCGACGGCTATGTTGACTCATTTTACTACCAGAAATTTACCGCGATAAATGGCACACCGCCGTACATATGGGAACATGTCGGCGGACAGCTGCCCTACGGCTTATCATTCACCTATAACGACAGCGCCTATTTGTCAGGGATTCCGACTTACGCCACGACATATGGATTCAGCCTCAGGGTTACCGACTCATCAGAACCGCCGAAAGAAACCATACAGGCGTTTGACCTCGCGGTCCATCAGCATCCTTATTTAACCGGCGATGCCAACTATGATGGCGAGATTAATGTTGGGGATGTGGTATTTTTGATAAATTATATCTTCCTCAATGGCGCCGTCCCTGATCCGTATGAGCTCGGCGATGCTGATTGTGACGGGGTGGTCAAGCTTGTTGATGTGATCTATCTGGTCAACTATATCTTCCGTGACGGCCAGCCGCCCTGCCAGGGATTTTAGCCGGCAGGACGGCTTTCATAGACAATTCTGTAAGCTGTCATTCTGAGGGAGCGCAGCGATTGTAAATCCGGCCACTTACGGACCGAAGAATCTATTTGATTCATTAGAGATTCTTCGCTACGCTCAGAATAACATGTTTTGAGTACATTTCATTAAATATCAGCCTCCGGGAACTATTATCGCTTTCTTTCATCGGGCGGGCCCGGTTTATCCGGCAGAGTCTTTGGTTCGGTCCTGATCTTCTCCATTACATATTCGACAGCGCGCTCCAGCTGCGGGTCGCGTCCCTGCATCAGAAGCGCGGGATCCTGTTCGATTTCAATATCCGGTTCCACACCCACGTTTTCCATGATCCATTCACCCTCCAGGCTGAAACTTCCGCCACCGGGCACAGTCACATAACCGCCATCCATCAACGGCCGAAATCCGCCGATGCCGATCACACCGCCCCATGTACGCATACCAATCAACGGCCCCAGACCATACTCGCGGAAATAGTAAGGGAAGATATCTCCATCGGAACAAGAATATTGATTTATCAGACAGGCCATATGACCATGGAAGGCCACGCTCGGATATGTACCCACCCAGTCATGCCGTCCAGCGCCCATACCGACCACAACACGCCTTAGACGATCAAGGGCAAGCTGGGATACAAAACCGCCACCATTAAAGCGCACATCAATGATTAAGCCTTCTTTCTTATAGAGATGATAGAACTGGCGGGCAAACTGGTTTAAGCCGAATGAGCCCATATCCGGGATGTGAATATAACCTATCCGGCCGTCAGATAACGAATCGACAATAGCACGCTTGTTTTCAACCCAGTTATAATACCATAAAGGCTGTTCATTATCTATCGGATCCACTTCGACCTCATAAGCATCTTGTTCATCCGCCGTTGGACTTATCTTAAGAGTCACGATTCTATCAGCCTTATTCACAAGCAGGCTGTACGGATTCATCTCTGCTGTCAACCTTTGGCCGTCGATCTCAAAAATATAATATCCTTGCTCGGCTCTGATGCCCGGCTCTGTCAGCGGCGATCGTAATCTTTCCTCCCAATTCTTACCATCATGGATTTTACCAATTTGAAAGAGATTGACCGAGGTATCCGCCTCAAATTCGACTCCCAGCAGGGCAACTTTGTCGGACTCGGGTTCATAAGAATCTCCGCCGCCCACGTAGGTATGGCTGCAGGCCAACTCCCCGGCCAACTCGCCGATGATATAAGTCAGGTCATAACGGTGCGAGGCATATTTCACTAACGGTTTATAAAGTTCATACATTGCCTGCCAGTCGACTCCATGCATATTGGAATCGTAAAAGAAATCGCGGTAGCGCCTCCAGGCATCATCGAACATCTCCCGGTATTCCGCCCTGCGATCGAGATACATATCCATGCCCGACAAATCCAGCACTCCGGATGTCTGATCACCTTTTTCCGCTGAGGCATCGTTAATGATATATTTATTCCCTGCCTTTATCAGGATTTTGCTGTGGTCGGCCGAAATCCCGAATCCGGCAACATCCTCCATAAAGAGTTGATCCTTCTTTTTTTCCATGTCAAAGTAACGGAGTTCCCTTTTCTGGTCACCTTTGGGGCCGGATAGACCCCTAAAAGGATTGGAAAAATAATATATCCTGCCGCCTATAGCTTCCAGGCCATCATAGTCGCCGGGCCGAACGGGAATCTGTACCTCACGTTCAGACAATCCCTCAATATCAATATTTATTTTTGATGGGAGCTCTTTTCTCTTATCTTGCTTTTGATCTTTCTCATCATTTTTGGATTCCTGGCCAACCTCATCCGATTCAGGCGCAAAGGGAGACCTCTCCCCATCTGACAGAATCATGGCATAGGTTCCGGTCATGGCGTTGTAAACAAAATTGAATTCATAGCCCCCGGTTTCAGCATTGAAATTGCGGTCCGAGAAAAAGTACAAATATTTGCCGTCTGTGTCAAACACCGGACTGTAGTCATTTGTTATCCCGGGGGTGATCCTGTAACTCTGGTTATTGTCCAGAGAATAGAGAAATATTGAGCGGATTGAAGTCTTATCAGGGAGTTTGGTGTACGCCAGCCAGCGGGAATCGGGCGACCAGGAATAGTCATAGATTCCGGTTTTCTCGCCAATATCGGCTACTGTTACCTCTTGCGAATTTACATTCAGTATCAGGAGATTCGTATTCGCATCGGCAAAAGCGATCTTTTTTGAATCGGGCGACCAGCGCGGATAAAAGAGCCAGCCCTCACCGTTGGTGGATAACTTTATTTCATCACCCCTGCCATCCTGAGAAATGATATAGATTTCATCCTCTCCGGTTTTGTCGGAAACATAGACGATATATTTTCCATCCGGCGACCAGACCGAATATTTCTCGTAAACGCCGTTTGACTTCGTCAGGTTACGGATATTGCCTTTCTCAGCCGGTACTGTAAACACCTCACCCCTTGCACCCATGACCACGCGTTTGCCATCCGGTGAAAGTGAATAATCGATGATATTTTCAGAAACATTGACATACTCCGGCCGCACGAGCTCCCTGTCGGCTCCCAGCGTTATGGATATCTTATTGACTTCCTCCGAAGTCAGATCAAGTAAATAGAGATAGCCGCCGTTTTCGAAGACTATATGCTTCGGGCCCAGAGAGGGCCAGCGGACATCATATTCAGTGAAATCTGTCACCTGATTTATCTGGCCTGAATTTATGTCGTAGGCATAAAGATTCAGCCTTCCGGTACGGTCTGAATTGAAAAAGATCTTATTGCCTGCCCACATGGGCATGTTATCCGTGCCGACCCAGTCGGTAATTTTCTTCTGCTCGTATGTCTTCAAATCGTAGATATATACATCCTGAGCCATGCCGCCCTTATATCTTTTCCAGGTTCGAAAATCCCGGTAAACAGGGCAATATGCGATTTGTGACTCATCCGACGAGAAGCTGGTAAATCCGCCATACGGAACTGGAAACTCCTCGGGGAGCCCTCCCGCAGTATCGACCAGCATCAGCCTGCCCAGCCATACATCCAGCACATGCCTGCGGGAACGGAAAAGAATTTTATTGCCATCCGGGGTCCAGTCCATGACTACATGCTCAGGGCCCATACGTTCCGAGGTTTTCGCTATGGCCGGATGATAGGTCAGCCTGTCCGGTTCACCGCCCTGTGTCGGCATATAATATACATGAGTGTTTCCGTCATATTGACCGGTAAAGGCAATACTCCGGCCATCAGGAGAGAATTTTGGGAATATTTCGAGGCCCCTGTCGGTGGTAATCTTGCGCGCCAAGCCCCCTTCAATATCCACAGTCCAGATATCCCCGGCATAGGAAAAGGCGATCATATCTTCGGAAACATCCGGAAATCTAAACAGCCTGTCCTCGGCCAAAAGCGCGCCGGACAGAATTAGAATCATGAAGATAGTGATGCAAATCTTGTAAACGTATGACATTTTACCTCCAATATATTTTTCACAGTATTCATGACTCACGAAAGCAGGGTCGTAAATCATATTATATTTTCTCCCGTATATTGACTTCCGCTGATGATCTAACTATCATTCCGGCAAAGACAGTAATTATAATATGAATGAGGAAAATTTGCAAAGCAGCTTTTTTGAAAAGAACGTTAGCCTCGGAGTGGATATCGAATCAATTGAGCGCTTCAAGGAAATGATTAGTAGATTCAAGCGCTCCACATTAAAGAGGATTTATACCGAGACTGAATTGAAGTACTGTTTTTCCAAGATAAATCCCGCTCCCAGCCTGGCCGCCCGCTTTGCATTCAAGGAAGCTGCCTTCAAGGCCCTGTCACCATTGGGAGAAAGAATCTATCACCGCCAGGTCGAGATAAACAACAGCTCCTCCGGCGCGCCGCAGGCCCGCTTCGTGTCGGAAGAGCTGAATTCCAAATATCTCTTGAAAGTAACTCTCTCGCACAGCCGCCATGACGCCATCGCATTTGTGGCGGCAATTAAAAGAGACGATTCTTAGGACTTGAACATCTCCACAATCTCGTCCATCTTCTTGCCGATTATATCGTATTTTTTCCCGATTTTCACGAAGGCGTTGATGGCTTTATCCAGATGTTCCTTCTCGTGGGCGGCGGAGAGCTGGACACGGATCCTGGCCTGGCCGCGGGGCACGACCGGGAATGAGAACCCGATAACATAGATTCCCTCCTTGAACATATCCGAGGCAATATTCTTGGCCAGGCGAGCCTCTCCCAGCATGATCGGCACGATGGGGTGAATGCCCTCCCTGATATCGAAACCGGCGTCAGTCATTTTCTCGCGGAAGTATTTCGTATTTTCATTAAGCTTCTGGCGCAGATCGGAGGTCGTGGTAAGCATCTCCAGCACCTCCATGCTGACTCCCACCACCACCGGGGCAACTGTATTGGAGAAAAGATAGGGGCGCGATCTCTGTCGCAGGAGTTCGATCAGCTTCTTCTTACCGCTGGTGAATCCTCCCGAGGCTCCCCCCAGAGCTTTGCCCAGGGTACTGGTAATAATATCGATCCTGCCTTCGACGCCGCGGAATTCATAGCTGCCCCTGCCGGTATCCCCCACAAATCCTGTGGCATGAGAATCGTCAACCATAACCATGGCATCGTATTTTTCGGCCAGGTCGCAGATATCCTTCAGCCTGGCGATATCGCCGTCCATGGAGAAGACCCCATCCGTGGCCACCATGCGCACTTTCTTATTTTGAGTATCCTTAAGGTGTTTTTCCAGATCGTTCATATCGTTATGGGCAAAACGGCGCCGTTCAGCCTTGCACAGGCGGATTCCGTCGATAATGCTGGCATGATTTAGAGCATCGGAAATAACGGCATCATTCTCATCCAGAAGCGTCTCGAACAACCCGCCATTCGCATCAAAGCAGGAGGAATAAAGAATTGTATCTTCCATACCCAGAAACTCGGCAATCTTTGCCTCGAGCTTCTTATGTATATCCAGGGTACCGCAGATAAAGCGCACAGAGGACATACCATAGCCGTATTTCTCCAGGGTTTCCTGACCGGCCTTGATCAGCCTGGGATTATTTGCCAGACCCAGATAATTGTTGGCGCAGAAGTTGATTACCTCGCGCGGCTGGCCCCCCGGTTCTGCCGCTTCGATATCGGCGGACTGCTGCGAGCTGATCAGGAGCTCATCTTTATAGAGCCCGTCCTGTTTGATCGACTCGATTATCTCTTTGTATTTCGATTCTGATGTTTTGAAGGTCATTTCTCAACTCCATGTATTACAAGTATGTTTCTTTCATAATCTTATTCGATGGCCCGAACCATCATGATGGATCGGAAGAGGATAAGATAAGATTGGAAAGCCCGCTTGTCAACTTGGGTGGAGATTATTTAGCGGATGCTTCGGAAACCGGAAAGGAAACAATAAAACGGGTACCTTGCTTTTCGGATTCGGATTTGATTTCAAGCTGGCCCTGAATAATATTGACCCGCTCCATAATGTTAATCAGTCCCATCCCCCGTTTCCTCGCCGAAGGCTTGTACATATTCTCAGGATCGAATTCCAGGCCGTCTTCATAGATCTCGAAGACTATATTACCGTCTTGCGAATAGCTGCTAAATAGGACTTTTTCAGCCTTGGAATGCTTGTGTATATTTATCATGATTTCCTGAATGACCCTGAAAACATGGACTTCGGATTGAAGCGGTATGGCAGGCAGTCCGGATTCGATAGCAACCTCGATTTTTAACTCGGTCTTCTTGGAAAAGTCCTTAAGGTACCATTCAATTGTGGGCCAGAGGCCCAGGTTATCCAATATCACCGGACGGAGATTGGCGGATATTTGACGCAGGTCGGCTATGGTGTCCGACATAGTCTGGGAAATCATTTTGAGTCCCTCCACCACGGGCTTGCTATCCCCGTCGAGCTTGCGCAGTAGATTCTGGATCTGGAGCTTGGTAACACTCAAAGACTGGCCGATGCTGTCGTGCAATTCCATCGATATTCGCCGTCTTTCTTCCTCCTGAACCTTGATTACATGTCCGGTCACTTCCCTCAGCATGTCTCTTTGATTTCTAAGCGCCGCCTCGGCCTTCTTCTTATCCGTAATGTCTATGGCGGTGGCCGAGATATACAGCGGCTCGTCATTATCGTCTTTGACGATCTGTACATTCACAAGGGTCGGGAAGACGGAACCGTCCTTCCGCTTGTGCCAGATCTCTCTGGCGGAAAAACTGCCCTTTTCAAACAGTTCCTTCACCGATTCTTCCATTTCGCCCATATGATCTTCGGAAATCAGGGAACGTATCTTTTTGCCGATCAGGTCATCTATTTTATAGCCATGCATGCGAGCGTAATGTTCGTTGCAGTATGTAATGGTTGAATCCATATCGCTTATTACGGTACCATAGGAGGCACGGTCCGATATGGTTTTGAATTTCCGTATTTCCCGCTCCGCCTTAATTTGCTCGGTAATATCCTCAACCATCTCAATCGCCGCAATCACATTCCCCTTATTATCAGTGATCGGAGAAGAGACAATCTTGAAATTTCTGATAGTGCCGCCGGAGGGGGTCTCGGTTATATCTTCATGAACTCCACCGTCTCTTAGTGTTCGTATAGTCGGGCAGTAGAAACAAATGCAGGAGCGTGGCGGATCATTATAGGCTTTATAACAGACAGGATGTTCCTCGACGTTAATTTTGGGGAACCACTTTTTCATCTGATTATTCAGAGACAGAATCCGCATATCCGGGCTTATAAGAGATATACCAATTCCGACATTATCGACCACGCTGCGATACTTTTCCTCAGATTCACGCAGTTGTTCCTCCACCGCCTTGCGCTCTGAAATATCCCGCACTATCGCCCATAGACCATCCGGCAGGCCGAAATCGTCATACGTGAGATAGGTACGGAGCTCAACCGGGAAAATATGTCCCGACTTTTTTCTATATTCCTTTTCATATGTCTTTGAGTAACCATGGATCATAACCTGATTATCTACCAGATCCCTCTCAAATTCATGCCACTTTTCAGGGGTAATATCGTGGTAAGTCAAACCCATGATCTCATCCGGTGGATATTCAATCATCTTCTGGAAGGCAACGTTGAACTCCAGAATCCTTCCATCAAGGTCAGTGCGCGCATAACCGTCCATCAGACTTTCGTAGAGTTTACGGTATTTCTTCTCAGACTCGCTCAACCTGATCTCATTTTTTCTGCGCTCTGTAATATCCCGATCGATCGTATAAACCAGAATGCGCTCGCCCAGAATTACCGGAGCGGCCTCATATTCGATGAAATTCTCCTTGCGGTCGGGCCGTTTCCAGGAATAGGTCCCCTTGAATGCAACACCGGCTAGTATTAATTTCTGCATCTCATGTTCATCAAGTTCTCTGTCCTCGTTGAGACGGAATTCTCGGACATCTTTTGCATCCAGAAGCTCTTCTTTGCTCCTCCCGGACATCTTCACGAAACTGTCATTACAATCGATCAGTTTCTGGGCAAACTTCTTGGAATGGCTCTCGTAAATAGCAATACCGTCGCTGGTATTTTCAAAGATCGCCCGGAATTTCAGCTCCGATTCCCGCAGGGCCTTTTCGGCCATTTTCTGCTCGGTGATATCGCGTCCAACCGACAGAAACTCCTGCATATTACCTTCGTCATCAAACACCATCCGATTGGTCCAATGTTGCCAGCGGACCTCGCCGTTTTTATTGAAGACCCTGTGCTCGACCGAGACAACCGGATTTTCAAAAGATACCGATTGAATAGTTTCCTGAATTCTCTCGCGGTCATCCGGATGCACGTAGTCCAAAAAGCTTCCTTCGTAAGATTCAGACTTTTCCATACCAAAAAACCGACAACAGGCATCGTTCAGAAATGTGATAGTGCCGTCAGGGCGACTGCGGGTAATTAGTTCAGTCTGATCTTCGACCACGGCACGATACCTCGCCTCGCTTGCCTGCAACTGCTGCTCCGTCCTTTTCCGCGAGGTGATATCCCTGACAATACCGGTTGTGCGGTAAACTTTCCCGTCTTGATCACGGATGGGAAATGTGAGGGCCCGCACCCATCTCACCGCACCGGAATCACTCCTGACCCTGAATTCAACATCATTTTCATTCTCAATATCATCAAAGCGTTCGGCAACCCAATCTCTATCGTCGGGGTGAATGGCCCTGAGGAAGCTCCTGCTGTTATCATATAACTCTTCCTGCGACAGGCCGAATACGTCCCTTGCACCGGGGCTTACGTATACAGTTTTATCCGGATTTCTCTCGACGATCCAGAATAGCTCGGGTATATTTTCTGCCATCTGACGGAATCTTTCCTCCGACTCCCTCAACATGTCGTCGGCGACTTTTACTTCCGTTATATCTTTAAATATTCCCTGAAGGCAGATGCGGCCCTTGAAAGGCACCACCCTGGATTCATATTGAATCCAGATTGGCTCTTGACCCGGGAAAATAACCTTCTGAACCCCCGAAAATCCATCCAGACTGCCGGAAATTATCTGCTCACATTTATCTCTTATATTTTTTCGGTCGGATGGCTCAAGAAAACCGAAAATATCCAATTCATCAATGGGGGTCTTAACACCACTGGCAAGCGAGCGTCCGTAGTTATTAAGAAAGAGCAACTTGCTGGCCTTAACTTCTAATATGAAGAAACCATATTGAACACTCTCAACCAGAGACCTGAATCTTTCCTCGTTTTCTCTTAGCTGCGCTTCAGCTTCTTTTTCCGCAGTTATATCTGTGATGGTCAATTGAAGAGCCTTTTTTCCATGATATTTAATCCGCGAAGCCCTGAGATTAAGAATGATTTCGGAGTTGTCTTTTTTCAGACCGACTATCTCCAATTTTCTGCGTTTTGCCGATTCCCATACCTGTTTTTGCAGTCCTGTGAGTAATTTTTTATATCCCCTTGCAATCAACTTATTAATCTGAATTCCCTCGATTTCAGCAGGCTTATAGCCAAAAATCTGAGCAAACATTTTATTGCTGTAGGCCAGCTTTCCACTTGCACAGACTGCGATCCCGTCGGCTATATTATCTACCACCGCCCGGTATTTTTCTTCCGATTCCCGTAACTCCTGCTCCAGCTTGACTTGCTGGGTAATATCATTCGTTATCGTCTGAAGATATCTCCGACCGTCATACTGAACCGGATTGGTATAGGCATCAAAAACAATTCTACCCCCGTTGCGGGTCAAAGCGGTATAGCGATTGCCTGTCTCAACAGGTTTGCCTTCCAGGCGTGCCGCCGCAGTCTCCACAATTCTCTTTCTGTCTTCCGGAGCGATAAATGAGGTCACCTTGCGCCCGATAAGTTCAGATTTGGAATAGCCCAGCTTCTGACACAGCTTTGAGTTCGCGAAGACAATCCTGAGATTCCCGGGATCCATAATTAACACGGCATAGTGCTTGTTCTCCATCAGTTTAAGGGTGGCGCTGTACGCAGAGGACTGCGGACCGGCCGGCATTCTTGTCTGCACAACCTTTTTTGATCCGGTATTTCTCTTTTGGGGATCTTCTTTAGCCATATTTACCAGGTCTTCACGTTCATGCTTTTTGCTACATGAATATACGCAGTTAGTCTTCAATATTCAAATGGATTCTGGTTTATAGAATTAAATGCTTGCGGCCATGAAATGCAGTCGCTTATATTAGAGCCCGGTTTATAAAATGTCATCTTTGAAGGAATACGCAGATTATGCCTGTTAAATTGAAGACTATTTTAATTCTGACGCTCTTCTTTCTGGTGCCGCTTTCTTCCTTTGCGCCATCCCAGGCCGTTCCAAAATTCGATCTTCTCAAGGGGCGCACATTTAGTTACGAAATTGATATTTCATTTTCACAGGAATCAGAATCGGAAAGTCTGACCGACCCGGACTCTGAAACCGAGACGGCCGAGTTGAATGGCGAATTGACGCTGTTTGAAACCATAACGGTGGCCGAATCTATTGAAGGCGAATATGCGCGAATTATATGCCGCTTTGACAGCCTGACCGGTACTATCGAAAGCAGATCCGGCGATGCTCCTGTGCGTCTGGATATATTTTCTGAAAAAGATCATGTGATCATTTATCAAGATGACAGCCTCGTTTCGGAATATACCCCCCAGGGCGGCTCCAGCCGGGGGGCGGCTGATTTTTATGAAAAGCTCCTGTTCATCGGCGAGGACATAGTCATGCTGGTGTATCCAACCGGAGAAATAATCAACATAACCGACCACAAAAACCTCTGGAACCTCTCGCGCGAGCTCCTCGGCCAGCCGGGAGAAGGCTTTCTCGAAATCGTGTTTCCTGAAACCCAGTCGCGCTGGGAGGAAGCCATGAAGATAAACAGCCTCGGCGGCTTCGACCTGAAAGACAGCCCCGAACCCTTGATACTGAAATACCGTATCGTTCAGGGCAGAAATCAGGTTGAATTTGTCGGAGAGCTCTTTCTGCGTCAATTCAGCACCGAGGCAAATGTCGCCGAACTCGAAGACAAACTGAATCTCACCCTCGACAATTATCAAATCACCAGGTCCGGATCAGGCTCATTCTCATCACAGGCGGGAACCCTGGAGCGGCTCGAATATACAATTTCGCAGATTGGGAATATTGTCCTCAAAGGCACCAATAGCGGGGACTTCAGCATAAGAATGCGCACCGATTTTCAAAGCAGGATAATCTACCGGCTCGTCAGATAGTTACTTTACGGTCTCTTATAATTATTCTTGTAGTGGTCGGTTATTAATTCCCAGGCTTCCTCGGCCGTTTCGGCATATTTGAAGATTTCAATATCCTCGGGGTCTATCGTACCCTCTTCAACCAGGGCCTCGAAATTGATTATACCGTCCCAGAACTTCCGGCCGAATAAAATAACCGGTATCGGCTTGACCACTTTGGTCTGGATCAATGTCATCGCTTCAAAAAACTCATCCAGGGTACCGTATCCTCCGGGGAAGATAACCAGTGCACGGGCGCGTTTCATGAAATGCATCTTGCGGATGGCAAAATAATGAAATCTGAAACAGAACTCAGGGGTAATATAGGGATTTGGGTACTGCTCCAGCGGCAGCGTAATATTGAGTCCGATTGAAACGGCATTGACATCATGCGCGCCGCGATTGGCCGCCTCCATTACACCCGGCCCTCCGCCGGTACAAATGACATATTCTCTCAAAACAGGCGATTGGGCGGAACGTGAAACTATGGAGGCGAACTCGCGAGCCTCATCATAAAAATGCGACTTTTTCAGGAGATTCTCGGCAATCCTTACCTGACGCGCAAATGATTTGTTCTCCGGGCTGGCTTCCAGCCGGGCTTTTGCCTCCTGGAGATTTTTCTCGGCCTGGTCTCTCGGCAGCAGACGTGTTCCTCCGAAAACGACAATTATTGATGCCACATTGTTCTTTTCGAGGATCAGTTCCGGTTTGTAATATTCGAGCATCAGTCTTACCGACCTGAGCTCATCCCTGTTCATCAGCTCGATATCTTCGTATGCCAGTATGTAGGCGGGAGCAGTGTCCCACCAGCGTTGATTCTTGTCATCCAGTTTCATCTATTCTCCGCATCCAGTAATGCATTACAAGTTAGAGGTTACTATTGGCCCAGGTTACAAGACCCGGCTCGAATGGATTTAGCAGCAGCCTGTAATCCGGCAGGACCCTGACAGTAAAACCGTGGTTGCCGCTGCCCTTGAAGGAGACCCTGACAGAATATTTATATGTATCCGAGGAAAGGTCCTCGACAGAGTTCATGGAGTACTTCTTGGGCTCTACCAGCTCCCCGTTGGCGTCGAGCCTGCCGATAAGGAGCTGAACATTCACATCCACAGGCTTTAATTCGCCCAGCCTGACTACAGCCTGGACCTCGACCTCGTCACCCACAGCGAGCGCAGTGCTGACATTATTGCTTAGCTCCAGCACCTTGATCTGATTCCACTTCCGGTCAATCTTCCTGTACCACGTCGAAAGATCCTTGAGCTCCGCCATACCGCGATTCTCAAGGATCTTGCTCTGCCTGAAAGCGGGTAAATAGAACTTCTCCGCATATGTTTTTACCATACGGTTAGTATTGAAGCGGGGGCACAATCCCTGCATGGAGTCCTTCATCTTGGCGATCCATTTACGGGGCAGACCATCGGCGCCGCGATCATAAAAAAGCCTGGAGACTTCCTTCTCCAGAAGATCATAAAGAGCATTGGCCTCAACCTCATTCTGGTATTCCAGATTGTCATAGACCTCCCCCATACCTATGCTCCATCCGGTCTCACGCGAAAAACCTTCCACCCACCAACCGTCAAGAGTGGAGATATTGATGCCACCGTTAAATACCACTTTCATACCGCTCGTGCCCGAGGCCTCCATCGGCCGCAGGGGATTATTGAGCCACACATCCACACCCTGTACCAGATAGCGGGCTAAATTTATATCATAATTCTCCAAAAAGACAATATGCCTCCTGAGCTGCTCGTCACGGGCGACATGCACTATCTGCTTTATCAATTCCTTGCCTTCATTATCCCTCGGATGGGCCTTGCCGGCAAAGATTATCTGCATCGGGCGGGCACGGTTACAGAGAATCTTCTTCAGCCTTTCAATATCTCTCAGTATCAAAGTGCCGCGTTTGTAGGCTGCAAACCTGCGTGCAAAGCCAATGGTGAGGACGTCGGGATTAAGAGCCTCCAGAGCTCCATCCAGCTCGGAGGACAGGGCACCGCGCCTTTCCAGCTGTTTCCTCAGCGACCTTCGGGCAAAGGCTATCAGTCTCTCGCGCCGCCTTTCATGGGTCTGCCAGAGTTCCTCGTCCGGGATCTGGTCGACTCTTTTCCAGACAGACTGATCGGCAGGTTTATTGACCCAGTTGGGCCCCAAATAACGATCGTACAGCGTGGCCATCTCATGCGATATCCACGACCGTGTGTGCGCTCCATTGGTAATATGCGATATAGGAACCTCCTCGGCCGGGAGATCCTTCCAGGCCAGCTGAAACATCCGGCGCGAGACCTCGCCGTGCAGCTCCGAGACTCCATTCACAAAAGAAGCGCACTTGATCGCCAGCAGCGCCATATTGAAGGGCGCAATTTGCTGGGGCGCCTCGAGCCGGCCTAGCTCCAGAAATTCCCTGAAGGTCAAATGCAAACGGGGCACATAATTGGAAAAATATTTTTCAATCAGATCCGGAAGAAATTCATCAATGCCCGCCGGGACCGGTGTGTGCGTGGTAAAAATATTCGACTGCCTGACCATCAGGTAAGCTTCATGGAAATCCAGATTATCGGCTTCTATCCCACGGGCGATTCGCTCCAGAGCCAAAAAGGCGCTGTGACCTTCATTCATGTGGTAGACGATTGGCTTTATGCCGAGAGCCTCCAGTGCTCTCACGCCCCCGATTCCCAGCAGCAGCTCCTGCTGCATCCTGGTTTCCTTATCTCCGCCATATAACTGATTCGTGATCTTGCGATCATGCAGATTGTTTTCGGATATATTGCTGTCCAGCATGAAGACAGATATTCTGCCCACTTTCACTTCCCATATCTGGGCATAGACCTTTCTGCCGGGAAAATCCAGGCTTATTTTCAGCGCATTACCCTCATCATCCTGCATAAGTTGAATCGGCAAATTATAAAAATCATTATTGGGATAAAACTCCTGCTGCCAGCCATCCTTGTTGAGATACTGCTGAAAATAGCCCTGCTGATAAAGCAGTCCGATTCCGACCAGGGGCAAACCCAGTTCGCTGGCCGATTTTATATGATCGCCCGCCAGTATTCCCAGACCCCCCGAATATATCGGAAGACACTCTGTAAATCCGTATTCCATTGAAAAATAGGCGATCAACGGTTTTGATTCTTTGAAGTGATTTCTGGAAAACCAGGTGTCTTCTTTCAAATATCCGGACAGATTTTGATAAACACGTTCAAGCTGGGCAATATAGCCGTCATCCTTGGCAAGATTTTCCATCCTGTCCTGGCTGACCTCACCCAGAAGCGCTACTGGGTTATGATGACATTCGTCCCATAAATCCCGGTCCAGTCTTTGAAACAACCTGATAGCATCGTCATTCCATGACCACCAGATATTGTTTGCTATTTCTCTGAGCCTTATCAGTTCATCCGGAAGCTTTGGTGTAACTCTAAACGATCTTAACGCCTTAACCATCTCATCTCCATTTTTACTCCTATTCAATAAGAACGGCAAAACAGCTCAAAATTTGAACAGAATTGGCTAAATATTTGGACCTTCTTTTTCGATCTCGGCCGGCACCTCGTCCTTGTATTCCTCAAAATTCTTCTTGAACCGCTCAGCCAGCTCTCTGGCTTTATTGTCGTAATCATCAGGATTATCCCAGGTTTGCCTGGGATCTAGAATTTCGGAGGGGACCCCGGTACATTCTTTCGGCACCTCAAAACCGAAAACCGGGTCTTTGTGATATTCTGCCGAATCGAGCTCGCCGTTCAATGCCGCTTTCAGGACAGCCCGGCTGTGCTTGATCTTCATCCTCTCGCCCACACCATAAGGCCCTCCTGTCCAGCCCGTATTGACGAGCCAGATTTTGGCATTATGTTTGGCGATCTTTTTCGCCAGGAGGGTTGCGTATTCATAAGGATGCAGAACCATGAAAGGAGCCCCGAAGCAGGCTGAAAATGTCGCTTTGGGTTCCTTGCCCAGGCCCTTTTCAGTCCCCCCGATCTTAGAGGTATAACCGGAGATGAAATGATACATTGCCTGCTCAGGCGTAAGGCGCGCGATCGGCGGCATGATCCCAAAAGCATCCGTGGTTAGAAAGAATATATTCTCTGGATGACCACCCGTACCGTCACGCACGGCGCTTTCGATATGCGTTATGGGATATGAAGCCCGGGTATTTTCAGTCAATTCATCGCTGTCCAGATCGACCCTTCTGGTATCAAAGTCCAGAGCCACGTTCTCCAGAATGGTGCCGAATTTGCGAGTGGTCTCATAAATATCCGGCTCTGATTCCTCAGACAGCCCGATAACCTTGGCATAACAGCCGCCTTCAAAATTGAAGACGCCATCATCGCTCCAGCCATGCTCATCATCTCCGATCAAACGCCTTTCCGGATCGGTCGAGAGAGTTGTCTTGCCAGTGCCCGACAGGCCAAAGAACAGGGCTGCGTCATTTTTTTTGCCTATATTTGCGGAGCAATGCATTGAGAGCACATCGGCCTGGGGAAGAATAAAATTCAGGGCGGTGAAGACTGATTTCTTGATCTCACCGGCATAATGAGAGCCGCCGATTAATACCAGCTTCTGGCCCAGATGAAGGATTATGAATGCCTCCGAATTGGTCTTGTCATACTGCGGATTGGCATGCAGATGGGGAACATGAAGAACAGTAAACTCAGGATGGAAATTTTTTCGGTCATCCGCATCGAGACGGATGAACATATTACGCACAAACAGGCTGTGCCATGCATCCTGTGTAATCACGCGCACCGCCATGCGGTAATTTTTGTCCGCCCCGGCATAGACATCCTGAACATACAAATCGCGGCCCTGAATATAAGCCAATATTTTTCTGTGCAGGGATTCAAAGTCACTTTCTTCGAAAGCCTTATTGACTTTCCCCCACCAGACTTTGTCCTCTGAGGTTTTTTCTCTGACGATAAACTTGTCGTTGGCCGCCCGGGCAGTGTAATAACCTGTCCTCACGACCAGCGGCCCGAGATGTGCCAGTATTCCCTCACCCCTCTTCAAGGCGTGCTCGTAGAGTGCGGGGGTTCTTAAATTACAGTAAATGTTGCCTGTATTGTCTAATCCAATGTCGCATAACTGGCTTTCAATCTGTATACGCGCTTCAGCCATTCAGCCTCCCTGCTTTTAATAATTTCTTAGAATATATAGATTGCTGTTCAATATAACATTCTCTGGGTCAATATGTTTCCGGCTAATGAATGCGAACGGAGCCGGGAATCCGACCTCTAAGGAGGTCCGGGATAGCTCGCAAATGAATTTACTGAATTTATCGGTCAAATCAGAAATAGTCCACAAAAAAAATGCCGCCCCGTCAAACAGGACGGCATTTATCCAGGTTGGGAGGACATTATGCGTTTGCTTCCAAGATCTTCTCCAAATATTCCCTGTCTCCAAGAGCTCCAACAAAATCTATATCTTCATTAATAACTACTTTGGGAACGCTCATAACCTGATATTTCCGCGCCAGCTCAGGAAATTCAGAGACCTCAACCATATCCGCCTTTATTTTTCCGGAGTATAATGCAAAATTCTGGGCCGTTTTAACCGCATTGGGACAGTGCGGACAGGTCGGAGTCACAAACACCTGCACATGAATATTCTTATCGATCTTATCCAGGTCTTCCCTGATGACCCCCGGCAGGCCGATCTCGCCTCTGGAGACATTGTACATGGCGTTCAGAAGCGAATTGAATTCATATCCAGAAGGCACACCGTAGAATCTGATCCCGTAATCCCTTTCACCTTCAATCACAAGAGCCGGAACCTTATCGATACCATACTTCTCAACCTGCTCATTGTCTTTATCAAAATCATAAACAGTCAATGTGATTTTATCCGAAAGCGCGGCAACTTCTTCCAGGAGATCCCTGGCAATTCCACAGGTCTCACAATCTTCGTCCTTTTTGAAATAGATGAATTTCACATCACCGGCGTATTCCGCAAACTGCCTTTTCAGTATTTCAGCGTCATTTTCCTGTATAAATTTCATTTATAATTTCCTCCTCGTGCGCATATTTAAAGGTTTAGATTATTAATCTTCAGAAATGATTCAAATAAAATAAAATTAGTTCCCATATTTTTATGCAACCGATACTTATCGGTTCTGGTGTATCTTCTCCAGGACTTTCTGCAGCCTGTCCGGGTAGGTAACCACAACCGGCTCGGGAATATTGTTTGATTCTACAATACCGGAAAGATCCTGTTGCTGGCCCTGCAGATCGAACATCCGGGCTCCGGTTGTCTCCGCAATCGCTTCAGCCGCAGCAAGATCCCAGACGGCATAGCTGCACAGAAGGGCGGCATAAGCGGCATCCCGGGCAACCTGCAGGATATGGTAGCAGGTGGAGCCAAACGACCTCGATTTCATTTTCAACTGCAAACCACAGCTATTGAAGAGATCTGAGGGAACACAAACGAAGCTTTCCGAGCGCACCTCCTCCTTTTCAGAAAGAGTTCTCAAGGAGTTTCCGTTCAGGTAAGCCTGATTATCAGAATTTTGCCAGAAATGGTCATCCACGTATGGAAAATAGACTGAGGCCATATAAGGCCGGTAATTTTTGTAGAGCCCGGCGGAAATCCCCCAGACCGGAAGACCTTTGCTGTAGCTGGAGGTGCCGTCAATAGGATCGACTATCCAGAGGTATTCGGATTCTCCGCCTGCTTTTTCACCACTACCCTCTTCTCCCAAAAATTCGCTGCCCGGTATCGACTTCGTTAACTCATTGTAAAGGAATTTTTCAACGGCAAGATCAGCTTCAGTTATTACAGTGTTGTCTTCCTTATAGTCGATTGTTACCCGGCCGAAATAGTCCAGGGCGATTCCGCCCGCCTCTTTGACCAGTTTGTTCAATTCCTCTATCGTCATACTTTAAAAACTTCCTTCTTTATAATTATGATTCAAAACGCCAAGATATACAAACCGCCCGCTTATTCCAATTTCAAATTATCTATATTTCTTATTCTTTTCGAAAAGCTGTCGCTTCATGGCCTGATTGGGATGATCTTTAATGATTAATCCAATTTAGTCTTTGTAAAAATGAACATGATCGCCTATAATATGTTCTGGGTAATATAAAAGATAAGGAGAAGTGATGGCAGTCAAGAAAAAGGATTTGGAGCTACCGCCTGAAAAATTGCGCTGGAACTGTGTGGAGAATAGTCTGTGTGTCGAATGTTCCGATCAGCTGGATTTTTCGGAGGAAATAATTGGGCAGCCCCGCGCGATTGAGGCTATCAAGGTCGGGCTGGATGTCACCAGCCTGGGCTATAATATATTTATTACCGGCCTGGCAGGAACCGGCCGCACCACCACGATCAGAAAGCTTTTGCAGCAGCTAAAATCGGAAACCGAGGATGCCCCGCCGGACATATTATATGTTTACAATTTCAACGATCCTGACCGCCCCAAGGTGATATATCTGCCCGCCGGCAAAGGCAAACGCTTCCGTTCAGATATGGAAACATTCATTAAGAATCTATCCGAGAATCTGGTCAAACTTTTTGAAAGCGATGTCTATAAGAACAAGCGCAAGGAACTAATCCGGCGCTCACAGGAAAAGCAGAAAGAGTTAATCGATAAATTCCAGGAAGAAATCAAGAAAGAAAATTTCGCCCTGGTACAGGTACAGGTGGGTCAGTTTCCCCGGCTGGATCTGCAACCCTTATTCGACGGCAAACCGATATCATTTGATGAGCTCAATGTGCTGGTGCAGGAAGGCAAGATTCCCAAAGAGGTCGAAAAACAGTTTATGGATAAATATCAGGAACTGGAGGGGCGTCTGGATGAGATTTTCAAACAGGGACGAGCGATCTCCTCGGAACTGGAAGAGAAGCTGAAAAAGTTGAATGATGCCACCGCCATGCCCATGATCGAATCGATGATCGAAGATATCAAGGAGCGGTACGATTCATCCGATATCGACCAGCAACTTGATGAAATCAAACAGCATGTCATCGACAACCTCGATACATTCCTCAAAAAAGATAAGGGCCAGCAGGCGCAGCAGGTTATTCCGGGAATGCAGATTCCCCAGCCTCAACAGGATCCTTTCCTGCCCTACAGGGTCAACCTGCTGGTGGACAACTCCAAGACCAGGGGGCGCCCTATCATTGAGGAGACCAATCCCACATTCAGGAATATCTTCGGCGTGATCGAGCGGGACGTCAACGGCCTGCGCGGAGGGTCACGCACAGATTTCACCAAAATCAAAGCCGGATCACTGCTTAAAGCCACCGGCGGATTTCTGGTAGTGAATGCCATGGATGTTCTTACCGAGCCGGGCGTATGGCAAAACCTGAAAAGGTCACTGAGAAATAATATTATAGAAGTCCAGAGCTATGATCCCTTCTATCTGTTCTCAGCCTCAGGTTTGAAACCGGAACACATAAAGGCCAATATCAAGATCGTCATGATCGGGGATTATTTTCTTTACCACCTTCTTTCGCACCATGATGAAGATTTCAGGAAGATTTTCAAGATCAAGGCCGAGTTTGATACGGTTATGGAGCGCGATGATGATACACTAAACAAGTACTGCGTCTTTATCAATAAAATTGTTACAAATGAGAACCTGATACATTTTGATGCCAGCGGTATGGCCGGCATTGCTGAATTTGGGGTCAGGCTGGCGGGGAGAAAAAACAAACTCTCCACACGCTTCAATGTTATCGCCGACCTTATACGGGAGGCCAGCTATCATGCCTCCAAGGACAAGACGGAAAGGGTCGACTACGATCATGTACAGAAGGCGATCAAGGGCTGGGTCAGACGTGTGAACCTGCCCGAGGATAAGATTCACGAGTTGTACGATGAGGGCACCCTGATGGTGGATACTGACGGTAGCCAGAAAGGACAGATTAATGGACTGGCGGTATACAGCCTGGGAGATTATGCCTTCGGCAGACCGACACGTATCACCGTCACAACCTCGCTGGGGCGCAAGGGTGTAATCAACATTGAAAGAGAATCGGATCTGTCCGGTAAGACCCACAACAAAGGGGTGCTGATCCTGGAAGGCTATTTAAGCAAGATGTTCGCCCAGGATAAACCGATCACGATGAACGCCTCGATCTGTTTCGAGCAGAGTTATTCGGGTGTGGACGGCGACTCGGCCTCATCAACCGAGATGTTCTGCCTTCTTTCCGCCCTCTCCGGAGCGCCGTTAAGACAGGACATGGCGGTTACCGGCTCAATGAACCAGAACGGAGAAATTCAGCCAATTGGAGGGGTCAATGAGAAGATTGAGGGTTTCTTCAAAGTATGCAAGAATAAAGGTCTGACCGGCAAGCAGGGTGTTATCATCCCGAAAAAAAATGTCAATGATTTGATGCTGGATCATGATGTGGTAGAGGCTGTTGAGGACGGCAAGTTTCATATCTATGCCATCGAGACCATAGCCGAGGGAATAGAACTGCTTACAGGCAAGAAGGCCGGTGAGAGGAATACCAGGGGTGAGTTTCCAGAAGGTACTATCAACTACCTTGTCGATAAACAGCTTGAAGAATACATGCAGACAGCCAGGAAACTGGCGGGGGATGACAATTCGCTCTTGAAGCCAAAACCAAAAAAGCGGGGATCTTCTAAAAAGAAGTCAAAGAAATGACACTGTCAGACTGATTTTCTTTTGAGGTTGATCGGTAAAATAAACTAGTGATTTTGGCCGCCCATTCTTGGGCGGCTTTTTATAGCCTTAATTTCCGTAATCTCAACGAATTACTGATCACAAATATCGAGGAAAATGCCATCGCGGCCGAAGCCACCACCGGTGAAAGCAGAATCCCGGCAAGCGGATAAAACAGCCCGGCCGCAAGCGGGATTGCGACAACATTGTATCCGAATGCCCAGACCAGATTTTGCTTAATCGTTTTCAGAGTTGTCTCGGACAGTTTCAATGCCTTCGTTACCCCATGCAGGTTCCCACCGATCAACGTGATATCGGAGAATGCCAGCGCCACGTCGGTACCGCTTCCAAGTGCAATACCGATGTCCGCCTCGGCCAGGGCGGGAGCGTCATTGACCCCGTCGCCCACCATGGCGACTTTATTCCCGGCAGCCTTCAACGATTTTATATGATCAGATTTTTCATGGGGAAGCACCTCAGCCAGGACATTCTCGATCCCCAGCTGGCTGGCAACAGATTCAGCGGCAGATTTATTGTCACCGCTTAAAAGCCACACAGAGCGCCCGGACTGCTTGAGTTCCTCAACCACCGCCTCGGCCTCCGGCTTGATCAGATCGGAGACATGGATTATTCCCTCGAGGCTGAAATCAACTGCCAGAAGCAATACAGTTTTGCCGTTAGATCTCAAACCGCCTGACTGCTCATTGCCATTATTTAAACTCACTCCTTCGTCTTTCATAAAGGCCAGGTTACCGAGATGTACCTGCGAACCATCAATCCTGCCCCGCAATCCGCGTCCGGGAACGGCTTCAAAATCCCTGACCTCCAGCTCTTCCACACCTTTCTCGGAGGCGTACACGATCACCGCCTCGGAGAGTGGATGCTCGGAAGCCTTTTCCAGAGCTGTGGCAATCGAAAGGAGCTTCCTGGGATCGAAATTACCAAGATTTCTGAATTCGTCGACATGCGGGCGGCCCTCGCTCAGAGTCCCGGTTTTATCGAACACAACCATATTGATCTTCTGTACCCTTTCCAGTATCTCCGCCGACTTGATCAGGATGCCCTCTCGAGCCCCGCGCGAACTTCCAACCATAATAGCGGTAGGCGTGGCCAGACCTAGCGCGCAGGGACAGGCGATTATCAATACAGCAATGAATATCATCAGGGCAAAGGTTAAATTGGTCTCACCCGGCAAGATCATCCAGAGCGCAAATGCGAGAGCGGCAATCGACATAACTACCGGTACAAAAACCGCGGCGACCTTGTCTGCCAGTCGTTGAATCGGGGCACGGCTCGAGATGATCTGTTTTACAGATTCCACAATTTTGCTGAGCACAGTATCGCTCCCTACCGCTTGAGCCTCGAATCTAAAGCGCCCGGATTTATTTATCGAACCGGCATAGACCCTGTCGCCCGGTTTAATTTCGCGCGGCAAAGGCTCTCCAGTCAACATAGATTCATCGACCGAGGAAAATCCCTCCAGCACCACCCCATCAACAGGCAGCTTGCTGCCCGGCTTGATAACTACAATATCCCCCTGCTCAACATCGGCTCGATCCACCTGCCGTTCCTTGCCGTCTCGCTCGACCAGGGCTGTTCTGCCTTCCAGTTTAATCAGCTTCTCGATTTCCGCCGAGGTGGCGTTTTTGGCCCGGCTTTCCAGCAAGCGGCCGAATAGTATGAGGGTTATGATTATGGCGGCAGTGTCATAATAAACCGCCACATTCTGATCAACGCTTGCGAGAAGCGAGGGGTAAAAGGTCGCGATCACACTGTATAGAAATGCGGCCGATGTGCCTACCGCAACCAGCGTGTCCATACTGGCGGTAAAATTCTTGAGCGACTTCCAGAACCCCACATAGAAACGGCGTCCGCAGTAGAACTGCACGGGAAGCGCCAGGAAGAAGAGGATTATAAATGTCGCCCGGTCCCCCAGCGGCTTTACGCCGAACATGCCCAGATGCGAAAAGAAGAATATCAAAGCGGTAAAAGGCAGGGCTATCTTAAAATTCCGCAGCAGGCGGGAGTGATAGTCCTTTTTCAGGTCCTCTTTTTCAATCTCATCTTCCTGTTGGGAGGCCCTGTATCCCAGGGATTCGATCTTCTTCAGAATTGTCCCGGGATCTATGATCTGTTGTATGTACTCAACTCTGGCGGTCTGATCGGCAAGATTTACGCGGATATTGACTACACCCTCAAGACGAGATACCTCATTTTCGATCTTTGACACGCATGAGGCGCAATGCATCCCCTCTATCTGGATACTGGCCCGGCTGGTCCTGACATTGTAGTTGATATCATCCAGACGCCGGCGGATCGAATTCAGGTCGATCCTGCCCGGCTCATAATGCACATTGACAGAGCTCTCCGCCAGATTAGCATGCACAGTGGTGACACCATCTATATCAGAAATTGTCTTTTCGATGAAATTGACGCAGCCCTGGCATGTGATTTTATCTACCTGAAGATCTACAGCTTTTATCTCTGCCGGTGTTTTTACTTTCATATTTCCTGCTTATAAAAATGACCCTTCGGCTCTAACTAAGCCATATTATACAAAATTTGTTCCAGAGAAATTTAGTGCTGACTACTATCCATAGATTCGGCACAGTTTGGTGAATTCAGTAAGAAATACTTGTCAAATAATCAATCATTTTCCCTTATTTTTGCAAGCTTAATTTAAATAAATATCGGTCAGGCGAAACTAATTCGGCGCTTTCTGCTAATCTGTTGCGATACATGATATAAGATGATCCGTCTTCTTAAAACGATAAATCCGGAAGTGGATTTTCGAATATTTTTTACGAATTTTCAAGCATAATATTGACAAAGTAAGTATAATCTTATAAAGTAAGAGCCATATGAAAATATCATCGAAAATAGAGGATTATCTGGAAACTATATACCGCCTTTCCAAAGAGATGGATACGGTTGGAGTTACCGATGTTGCCAAGGCCCGAAATGTCTCGGTACCCACGGCCCGCACAGCGGTTAACCGCCTGCAGGAGTATGGCTTCCTGCACCAGAAACATTACGGCAAGATAATTCTGCACGAGGCCGGAAAAAAGAAAGGCGAGGAAATCTACAGAGTACACAAAACCCTGCGGCGCTTTCTCAGGGATTTTTTGCTTGTGGATGAGGATACGGCGGAAAAGGAAGCCTGCAAAATGGAACATGGCCTTAGCCATGAGACCCTGGAACGGCTTCAGATTTTTTTGAGGACACTGGAAGAAAGCGAAGTCTGCGAAAAGCGTTGTATGAACAAGTACGAGGAATCTCTGAAGCATCTGAATCTGGAAAATGCCGGATCGGAAGGTACGAAGAGCAGCGATTCCTCATCTCAGCGGGAGTTAAAAACCATGACTTTACTGGATTTGAAGCCGGGAGAAACCGGCATAATATCGAAGGTTGGCGGATACGGAAAACTGCGCCATCGTATCCTGGACCTGGGTCTGCATGTGGGCGAAAGAATTGCCATGGTTAAAACGGCTCCTCTTAAGGATCCCATTGAGTTTTCTTTAAATGGCAATCATATCAGCCTCAGGCGCACCGAAGCCGAGCTGATCCAGATCAAATCCAATGGCTAAGAAAAAAATCCGAGTCGCCTTAGCGGGAAATCCCAATTCCGGCAAAACCTCTATTTTCAACGCCCTCACCGGAGCCCATCAAAAGGTCGGCAACTATCCCGGAGTTACAGTTGAAAAACGTGTCGGATACGCAAGTTATAACGGTTACGAACTCGAATTTGTCGACCTTCCCGGCACTTACAGCCTGAATGCGTATTCCACAGATGAAAAGGTCGCCCGGGATTTTCTCATAGATTTTAAGCCGGATGTTGTCATCAATGTGATCGACAGCGGCAACCTGGAAAGAAATCTCTATCTCACCACCCAGCTTCTGGAGCTGGAATGCGATATCATCATCGATCTGAATATGTGGGATGAAGCACAGAGGATGGGCATCCATATAAATACCTCCAAACTCTCCCGACTTCTGGGAGCGCCGATCGTGACCACCATCGGACATCGCGGCAGCGGTACGGCAGATTTACTGCGGGCTGCCGTGGATCTCGTTGAAAACAGGCACCTGGACCATCGCCACGCCCCGGTTACCTATGGTTCGCATATCGAGGATCTGGTGGTCGATCTGACCCGAAACATAGAAAAATGTAAAAGCTGTGAACTCTGTCCAAGCAAGCGATGGCTGGCGGTTAAGCTCCTGGAAGGGGATATCAAGACCGAATCGAAATTCATAAGAGACACAAATGAGCTGGATAAATTGCAGAAAAGTATCCGCAAGAAGGTTCGTCATGTCAAGCGCGCCACAGGCGAGGACCCCGAGGTTATCCTGACTGATGGACGCTATGGCTACATCTCCGGAATCATGAAAGAGGTTGTCACCCACAAAACCGGCGACCGGATGAGGCAGTCGCGCCAGATTGATGCCATACTGACTCACCGGTTCCTTGGCTATCCCATCTTTCTCTTCCTGATCTGGCTGGTTTTCCAGGCCACGTTTGTAATTGGAAATTATCCTATGGAATGGATCGAATATGGGGTTTCCATTCTGGGGAGTGCGGTGGACAATATGCTGCCGGACGGCTTTATTAACGATCTGATCGTGGATGGCGCCATTGCGGGAAGCGGCTCTGTTCTGGTGTTTCTGCCCAATATCATGATCCTGTTTCTGGGAATAGCGGCTCTGGAGGACTCGGGTTACATGGCCCGGGCCGCATTTCTGATGGACAGGCTGATGCATGCCTTGGGCCTTCACGGCAAGTCCTTCATTCCCATGATAATGGGCTTCGGATGTAATGTCCCCGCTATAATGGCCACCCGTACCCTGGAATCGGAGCGTGACCGGATTATGACAATCCTCCTGATTCCGCTTATGTCATGCAGCGCGAGGCTGGCGGTTTATGTTCTCTTTGCCGGCGCTTTCTTTGGCGCCATGGCAGGTAATGTCATCTTTGCCATATATCTCCTGGGCATCGCGGCAGCCGTCGGGATCGCCCAGATTCTACGCAAAACCCTTTTCAGGCAGGAAGTTGCGCCCTTCGTCATGGAACTTCCGCCGTACAGGATACCAACTATAAAGAGCGTTGTCATACATATGTGGGAAAGGGCATCCATATATCTGAAAAAAATCGGCGGGATCATCCTGATTGCATCAGTAATTATATGGCTTCTTGGATATATACCAAAACCTGAAGAATACTCGCAGGATTATGGAACCCGAATAGAAAACCTGCAATTGCAACTGGAACGGGCAGCTGCCTCAGAACAGGAAGAGCAGCAAATCAGGCAAGAACTTAGCGACCTTCAAGCCGGCAAGTCCTCCGAGGAAATACAGTTTTCTTACATCGGCCGAATCGGCAAGGGCGTAGAACCGGCTATCGAGCCTTTGGGATTCGACTGGAGGCTGGGCGTTTCGCTCATCACCGGATTTGTGGCCAAGGAAATCGTGATATCCACTCTCGGTGTCCTTTATCAGATTGGAGAGGAGGAAACCGAAGAATCAACAGGACTGACCGATGCGCTCAGAGATCCCAGAAGCAATATCACTCCACTCACCAGTCTGGCTTTCATGGTCTTCGTGCTTCTATATACTCCCTGTATCGCAACAATTCTGGCCATAAAACGTGAGGCAGGACTCAAAATCATGTTTCTATCAGTGGCATACCAGCTGATTTTAGCCTGGTCGATGGCATTTGTCGTCTATCAGGGAGGTAAATTATTGGGATTCAGCTAATAATATTATCCTACAAGCTTCAAAAAAAACTGTCCTGACTTGATCTAAATCAAAGTTAATAATCTATACGGTTTTTATCGTATATCCATGAAGGATGCGAAGACATTAGAAAGGGCCGTCATTGTGGCTGAGACAAAGATACAGGCAGCCGGAAAAAAAACCCGGAGATATAAGAAAAAACCGAAGCCCGCATTCGACTCACAGAAATACCGCGGCTGGGTTCAATTATTCTGGTTCGCGGTTACCATCTGGATTGGCCTGCAGTTTTATTTCTTTGTTTATTATTATCTGGCCGGCGAGAAGGGTATTTATCTTCCACGACCCCCCGGGGTAGAGGGGTTTCTGCCGATATCATCATTGATTTCTTTAAGATCTGCCATCGAAACCGGCCAGCTATCATGGGTCCACCCGGCCGGACTGGCGCTGCTGGTAATCTTCATCTCCGCTTCATTTATTTTGCGGAAATCTTTTTGTAGTTTTATGTGCCCGGTCGGCACGGTATCGGAGTCCCTGGGAGCGGTTGGAAGGAAGATTTTCAAGAAGCGCCTGAAACTTCCGGCTTTCCTCGATTATCCCTTGAGATCGTTAAAATATCTGCTGCTGGCATTTTTTCTCTACGCCGTTTTCTACCAGATGTCCAGCGCCGATATACAGACATTTTTGAACAGCCCCTATAACCAGGTTGCCGACGTCAAAATGCTGCTCTTTTTTACCCGGGTGAGTGAAGTAACCTTCTGGGTATTGCTGGTATTGGTGGTTCTCTCTGTTATTTACGAGGGTGTTTGGTGTCGTTATCTATGTCCTTATGGCGCGCTGCTGGGATTTATCGGGCTCTTTTCTCCGGTGAAGATCAGGCGCAATTCAAAAACCTGTATAGACTGCCTGAAATGTTCCAAGGTCTGCCCCTCTCGAATCAATGTTCACAAGATGAAGGCGGTAAATTCAGATGAATGTTTTGGATGTATGGCCTGTGTTGATGCCTGCCCTGTCCAGGACACCCTGGATATGAAACTCCCGGGGGGAAGAAAGATCAGCCCCAGAACATACCTGATCGCCGCATTCATGGCATTCCTGATACCGATTTTGGCTTTCAAAGTAGCCGGGTACTGGGACAACAATATCACCAGTGAGGAATATAAAGAGCATATCGAAAACATAGACAGTCCTCTTTATCATCACAACCGCGGACAGGTCATGACCCGTGAAAAGCTGGAGCAGCTAAATCATGAGCAGCATTAATGGAATGCTTTCTCGCCTTGCATGTGCGGAAAAATGGGCTTTTGACCGATAAGATATAATACCGGAATTATCCGGGGATTTGGAGACAGGGGGAACCGTCGGTGCAGAATAATGAGTTTATGAAAGAGCGAATCAACAACTCTGAAATTCAGGAAGTCGTCCGGGAGTTGGTTATCGAGTCAGAGCGCAAGTATCAAACGCTCATCGAAAACAGTCTGGTCGGTATAATAATCTACTCGGATGAGCGCATCATTTATGCCAATTCCCGTTTTGAAGAGATGTTTGGATACGATGAGAATGAATACAGCGGTTCTCAAATCTGGGACTTCGTACATCCCGAGTATCGTGAAATTGTTAAAGAGCGTGCCCATAAGAAGATTTCCGGGGAGGATATTAGCCAGCAATTCGAACTGAAGGCGATGAGGAAAGACGGAATCATCCTCGATATTATGGTGAGATCCGCCCGCATGACATATAATGGCAAGCCGGCTTTGATGGTGAACATAGTGGATATAACCGAGCTGAAGAATGCCCAGCGGGAAAACCGTGAATTGTCCAAAATAGTGCAGTCCGCACTGATTCCTATTATCAAACTGGATGCTCACGGCAAGATACTCTATCTGAACAAGAGCGCGGAACATTTGTTTGACACAAAATTGGACAATTTAAAGGGTAAGAATCTGTCAGTTTTAATCACCGGTATCGAGCCGGAGGAAATTCAGGAACATGTGATCCGCCAGACCAGGAAGGGCGGTTATGACTGTATTATTCTCTGCAGAAAAACTGACGGCACTCCTGTCAAGATGCGTCTCACCACCGCCCCGCTGGTTAATGATCATAACGAAATGTCTGCGATTGCATGTTTCCTTGTGGATCCTGAAATTGAAAAGGCTGAAAAGAATCTTTTAAACATTGAAGAATCCTCTCCTCCCAAACCTGAAGTCCGCTGGTAAAAATTATACTTATCTCACGAACAATCATCTGCATACAGCGTTTAAACGGTTTAAAGAGAAAGGAACAGCTTGCAGACATTACTTATAATACTTCTGCTTGTGGCATTTGTAATCCTCATTCGAAAATCCAAAGGCGGCTGATGCTGAGTTTGACAGCCCGTGCGGCTATAGTATTCTGTATATCCCTCCCTTAATCCTGGCAGGCAGGCACTGCCTATAAAAAAAACTTGCCCAATTTCCACAATATTGCTAAAATCAGTCTTAAATCCGAGCATATAGATGGACAACAATTTTGCCCTGTAGAAAGGATTTGCCTTTATGCCGAAGTTAGTCCGTGAACGCTGGGGAACAAAGCTGGGAGTGATCCTGGCGGTTTCCGGATCGGCGGTCGGCCTGGGAAACTTTCTGCGATTTCCAACTGAGGCCGGCAAGTTTGGTCCGGGCGCCTTCATGATTCCATACCTGGTCGCGCTCATTGTCGTCGGGATACCGCTTGTGTGGGTGGAATGGACCCTGGGACGCTACGGCGGGCAATTCGGGCACTCCTCCGGACCGGGGATATTTCAGGCCCTCAGACCCAAAGGGCGGATTCTGAAATATGTCGGCGTGATGGCAGTTTTCGGACCGCTGGCGATTTTCTCTTACTACTGCTATATAGAATCCTGGACACTCGGCTACAGCATCTTCTCCATAATCGGCAAAATGCCCGAGGTGGCCAGCGCGGCCGAGGCCGATAAAATGACCAATTTCTGGCTTCAGTATCTGGGGGTGACCGAAGGAGGATCCTTTGCGACCACATATATTATATTTCTGATTACATTTGTTATAAATATCGTTGTAATCTATTTCGGTTTGCGTGGCGGTATAGAGAAAGTCTGCAATATCGCTCTCCCTACCCTGTTCGTTCTGGGAATTATTCTGGCGGTCCGTGTACTGACCCTGCCGCCCGGCCAGGAGCCTTCAGCCAATGCGGTCAACGGGCTGGGCTATCTCTGGAATCAGGACTTCTCCAAGCTAAAGGATCCCCAGGTATGGCTGGCGGCGGCAGGCCAGGTCTTTTTCACGCTCTCGGTCGGCATGGGGGTGATCCTTACCTATTCAAGTTACTTGAGACAAAGGGACGATGTTGCCCTTTCCGGTCTGACCTCGGCCACCGCCAATGAATTTGCGGAAGTGGTATTGGCCGGTTCTATTATAATTCCTGCGGCTTTTATATTTTTCGGTCCGAATCCCGCGGCAGTGCAGGAAATAGCCTCATCCGGCTCCTTCTCCATGGGTTTTGTAATAATGCCTCTGATCTTCCAGCAGATCCCGGCCGGCGCGGTATTTGGCTTCATCTGGTTCTTTATGCTCTTTCTGGCCGGGGTGACATCATCGATTTCTATCGTACAGCCCATAGTGGCATTCCTCAAAAATGAATTCGGTCTTTCCCGGGGCGAGGCGGTCGTGCTGGTCGGCGCATTTATGTTTATCCTTTGTCAGCCAGCCATCTGGTTCCTGAAATACGGCGTTATGGATGATATAGATTTCTGGGCCGCCAATTTCATCATCGTGATCGGAGCATTAATCGAAATAGTCCTGTTCGGATGGGTGCTGGGATCGAAGAAAGGCTGGGAAGAACTGCACCGCGCGGCCAATATTAAGGTACCTGTAATTTTCAGAATCCTGATTAAATATATTACACCCCTTTTCCTGGCCGCGATTCTAGGCGTCTGGCTTTACCAGAACTGGTTTGATGTGATCCTGATGAATACCGATCCCGGAGGTAATCCATTTAACCCGGAACACAAGCCCTATGTGCTGATGGCCAGATTCTTCCTTCTCTCGCTTTTCATAATCCTCTGCGCCCTGACGTATATAGCCTGGAAACGACATAAGGGAGAACTGGATATTTCGGATGAATTTGAAGAGCAGGAAAATAACTCCTGAGGTATGATATGAATACATTCGGCTGGATATTCATGATTATATACTGGGCCGGCTTAACAGGACTCTTGATCTTCTGCCTGGCCAAAACCATGACAGGCAAAGAGGCCAAAGAGTAATTTTGCTTAAAGTCAGGCGGAGGAGATTGAAAAAATTGATTTTTTTTGAATCTTTTCCATCCTTTTTGCATCTAAAAGCTAAAAAAGCGGATATTGAGACATGAAAACAAAGTGGTTGATAATAAAAATGTTGATAATCGCGGCGGGATTGGGCGGCGGCTATCTTTATTACTATTTCATCGGATGCAGGAGCGGCTATTGCCCCATAACCTCAAATCCCTATATGTCAATCGTTTACGGTGGGATAATCGGCTTGCTGCTGAGTTTCAGCTTTCCCTGGAAGAAAAAGGAGAAGACAGAAGATGCCTCTGTATGAATATAAATGCAAAGAATGCGGGCAGCAGTTCGAGGAGCTTGTCTATGGAGACAAAAAGCCCGCCTGCCCCAATTGCAAATCTGAGAAGACAGAAAAAAAGATCTCGGCTTTCGTTACCGGCGGGGGATCATCCGGAGGAGGACGCGGGGCCTCCTGCAATAACTTCACTTGAGGGATATAACCTGTGACGGGCCGTGAGCCTGAAAAGAAAAATCCATATTACGGTTCCAAAGTCACCTGGCTGCTTTTAGTGCTGGTCGGAGTGGCTTTACTTGTTGTGGGGCTGACGGTCGTCGCGGATCAGCGCGAAATCGAAACAGGTACTACAGAGCAGTCAGCCGATTCCTCAGAGTCCCTAATAGACACAACTACAGTTGCAGATGAATCCGGTAAAGTTAAAGGGGTTCTGTCGGACTCTATCCCCTGGCGTCAATTCAATCAGGCATTATCCGAAATCGAGGGTGAGAGCCGCTTTGCCATGCTGTTCTTTCGCTCCGAGAACTGTGCTCCTTGCGACCAGATGGAATCTGATGTTTTTACAGGAGCGGAAATTCTGGAAGCATTCGAGCATAAGGTACTGCCTGTGCGAGTCGAAACCAATTCTAATGAAAGAGTCGAATATCGCGGGCGGATTCTAAGCGAATCCGGCCTTCCGGATATATTCAATATATCCGGATTTCCCACTTTAATGTTCTATGATGGCCAGACCCAAAAATTTCTTTTTACTCTCCGCGGCTCTGTTGAGGCCGACAGGCTCTATCGAATTTTCGAATATCTGCGTGCTCGAATGTTCGAGAATGATTCAGTTACCCTGCAGGAATATATTTCCGGATAAAGGTCCTAGACTGCGTGAACCATTCCCCTGCCGATCTGTAAAATCTTTTTGACTTGCATTCAATCCCGGCGTCTATATTTTATAATAGACATTCGCAAAACGGGGAGAGAAAACCATGAATCGAATTATTATTTTGACTGTCATCTGCATTTTGATCCTTTCAGGCATGGCCAATGCGCAGTTCACAAAAGAAAACTATGAAGCTGTCTATGACAGTATCCGGAAAATACGTCCGGATTTCGAAAAATCCTGGGAGGTTGAAGATTTCGAGTTCAGCATGGATGCGGCTACTTTCACTTTCGGTGAAGGCACTATATATTTTCTCAACACTATTGCAGGCCATACAATCGGATTTTACTTTGACGGCAAGGGCAGATGCCGCGTGGTCGGGCCGACTCCTATCGAAAAATTCTCGATTGAAAAATTCACAGGCGAGAAGGACTTCGACAAGGAATTTGATGACGGCCTGTTTTTCTTCTCACAGGATATTTATGAGGAATTTTTTTCACACCTGGAGCTGCGGTCCGAGGAAAAAAGTGGAAAATTAAATTCGAGGGTCAAGCGTTTCCTCGGCAAACTCAAGGACTACTCAATCGATGCCGCTTCGGCCATGATCCCCAGGCTGTATACATCCAAGGAAAATCCATATCTTCTGACTATATTCGATACCGGTGATGACTTCGTTTTTCAATATGATCCAACCAATACCGAATCGGTCGAACTTGTGGAGTTTAAATCCGTGATGGGTCACCAGGTCATAGAGGTTATCACCAGGTTTTTCCCCTCGGAGCATTATCAGTCCGGAAAGGACATTTATGAACGCGAACAAATCGATCAAGCCTACCCTCTCCATTACGATATAAATACCACAATCGAACAGAACACCGATCTGATCGCCGAATGCAAACTGATCTTCCAATCGAATCAGGACAGCCTGATACGCCTGTGGTTTAATCATTCAGACCAGATCGATATGGATTCCGTAAAGACGTCTGACGGGACCAGTCTGGCATTCGATAAATTCAAGGAAGATGATGCCTATTTCAGCACCGTCTTTTTCAATCGTCCCCTGATGCAGGGAGAGGTAGACACCCTTATTTTTTATTATGAATCCGGCGATGTGATCAAGAAGTCGGTCTGGGGCGATTTCTATCTGCTCGCCCCGGCAGGATGGTATCCTGAACTTGGATTTCGCAACAAGGCCACTTTCAGTTTGAGATACAGGACTCCTGAGTGGCTGAGGTTTCTATCCTGCGGGGATAAAGTCAAGGATAGTGTGGACGGCGACTGGCGCTACACTGTATGGGAGAACAAAGATCCAATTCAGGTAGTGGGATTTAATTACGGCTGGTTCGATTCTCTTACTGTTGTCCAGCCCGGCCTTCCGGAAATCAAGATTTTCCGTTCCGACGCCAGTCATCGGGGAAGATTGTTCGGACCCAACATGCTTGATGTCACCGCTGAAGATGTTACCGCGGCGGTGGAATTCTGTACCAATGTCTACGGGGCTTATCCGTACGACAGGCTGCTGGTAACCGAAATACCGCTCGCGCATGGTCAGAGCTTTCCGGGCCTTCTGCATCTTGGATGGGCCAGCTTCGAACGCGACGACCGTGACAAGGGATTCGAGATGGATGCGTTTCGAGCCCATGAGGTCGCACATCAATGGTGGCCTACAATCGTGCACTTTAAATCATATCACGACCAGTGGATGTCCGAAGGTTTTGCGGAATACACCTCCGCATGGTTCGTGCAGACCAAAGACGGCGACAACAAGCGGTTCCTTAGACTACTGGATGACTGGAAGGATATAATTACTCAAAAAGGTTCCCTGTACACCGGATCATGGTCAGAGGGCTCGGAAGCGGGGCCAATCTGGCTGGGCGGCCGGCTGGCTTCAACCGAGTCCCAGGATTACAGCACATTGGTGTATACCAAAGGAGCTTATGTTCTCCATATGCTCAGGATGATGCTGCACGACTACGATAACCACTCCGACGACAATTTTGTCAGGATGATGCAGCGTTTTGTGAAGGCCTATTCAGGAAAGAAAGCCTCTACCCGGGATTTTCAAGACCTGACTGAAAGATATTTTGGCATGGATATGGCCTGGTTTTTTGATCAATGGATTTTCAGCACAGAAATCCCCAGATATAAACCTGAATATGAGGTGCTGGAGGAAGATGGCAATTATATTGTGCAGGCCACTATTAAAACCGAGGATGTTCCGGAGAATTTCAAGATGGTGGTGCCTCTGGTGGTGGAATTCGAAAATGATTCACATACGATCCTGAAATTCTGGGTGAAGGGACATGAGACCGTTTATCGGTCCAAGCCAATGCCCTATAAGCCAAAGAACTTCATATTAAATCCCTACAAGGCCGTACTTTGCCATGTGGATTAGCATTCGAATCATTTTCTTCATATAATCCGCAAAAAGTGATAACATTATTTTCCAGGTGGCGTAAATTGGATTTAGAATTACCAAAATTAACGGAGATTTATGTCCCTGGCCAAAGTCAGCAAGAACCTTGTTAGAAAATTTTTGATAAGCCGCAATTTCGGGCGTTTTAAACCTCATCGTAAAATTAAACATGTCGAATATGAGCATATCCTTCCGCTCGAATGTGTGCAGATGGATCCCCTGCGGATTGTCGAACGTAATCAGGATCTAGTGCTGATCAACCGCTTCGATAACTATAAGTCCCATATGATTGAAAAGATCGCTTATGATGAGCGCAAGATGATCGAGGCTTACTTCAATGCACTCTGCTTTGTGCCGGCCGAGGAATACCGTTATCATCTGGTCAAACAGCAATCCATAGGAAAGGAAATAAAAGCTCATCTTGTCAAGCTGGCAAAGGGTGAAAAAATATTGGGCCTTGTCAAGCACCTCAAATCCGAAATTGAAAAGCATGGCGCTCTTCCCGCTTCGTATTTTAAAACCGAAAGCAGGGTCTCCTGGGGCTACAGCCCGGGTCTGAAGGTTACTACAGCGGCGCTGGATTATATGTGGTATTCCGGAATGCTGATGACCTCCCATCGCGACAACGGCAAACGCGTTTACAATCTGCCGGAGCGGGTGCTTCCAGATCATGTTAGTACACAACCAGCCGGGCAGAAAGAATATCAGGACTTCATGCTGCGCAAGCATTTCCGCACTTATCATATCGGCGATCTTAGTTTCTGGCGTTTCGGCAATATGCATCTGAAAAAGCCTGAGCGAATTGCATTAGTGGAGCCATTAATCAAAAAAGGTGAGATACTTGAGCTGGAAATCGAAGGTGTCAAAAAGAGATACCTGATTATGAGAGACGATTGTGAAGACCTGCTTGCAGCCGGAAAATATAGACCTGATAATCGGGTGCGCTTTTTGGCGCCGCTGGATAATCTGATTTTTAATCGCGATTTGATTAAGGACATCTTTGGTTTTGAGTATGCCTGGGAGGTTTATTCCCCCAAATCGAAGCGCAAATACGGTTATTATGTCATGCCGATTTTGTATAAACTCGATTTCATCGGCCGCATTGATCCCAAAGCCGACCGCAAGAACTCGACCCTGGTTTTCAACCTGATCCAGATCGAAGACGGGGTGAAGATAAACATGACTCTATCAAAAGAACTAGCTTCCGCCGCGTTACGCCTTGCAAAATTCTCGGGATTGGATAAAGTGGATATAAAAAAGACATCGCCCCAATCATTGAAAAGTAAACTTTCGAAGTTAATGTAGGTCAAATCTCCCTGAGATTTGACATAGTGCCGCTCACGAAATCGTGCCGGACGTACCTCCTGGTGTGCCCAGTTAAGGCGGCGCACGATCCGGCAGAACCTCGAAGGGATTCTGTTTGCTGCATTGGGTGACCCAATCTGCATGGCTTGTTGACAAAGTTAAAGATATTGAAATAAGAACTGACGCTCGTCATTCCGAGGGAGTACCGCCGGAGGCGAGTACGACCGTGGGAATCTCCGCGGTTGCCGCAAAAAAATAGTGGCGGAGATTGCCGCGTCGCTTCGCTCTCGCAATGACGAATATCGCTGCTTTCATGGTTTATCAACATTCCCTAAAGCTTGGGGCACCCTATACAATATCTGCATTACCGCCAAATTCTCGCTTTGACATGCACACTGCTTACGTATATATTGGTGCAATTGAATCACAATTACAGGAGTTGAGATGGGAAAGACATTCGCCGAGAAGATATTTTCACTCAAGATGGGACGTGATGTCAAGCCGGGCGAAATATGCGAGATCGAGCCCGATGTTGCCATGTCGCATGACAACACCGCAGATATATCAAATACATTCTATAAAATCGGCGTGGATAAAGTCTATGATCCGGGCAAGCATGTGATCGTACTGGATCATTGCTCGCCTGCCGCCAATGCCACATATGCCGAGAATCATAAAATCGTACGTGAATTCGTGGAGAAGCAGGGGATCGAGAATTTCTATGATGTCAACATGGGCATCTGCCACCAGGTCTTAACCGAGGGGGGCTTCGCGCTGCCTGGCAAAGTGATTGTCGGTTCCGATTCCCATACCACTCACTACGGTGCCATGGGCGCGTTTGCGGCCGGTATTGGACGATCAGAGATGGCTGTGGTGTTTGCCACCGGCAAGCTCTGGCTGCGCTGCCCAGAATCGATGAAGATCACGCTCAAGGGCAAACTTCAGCCGGGAGTGGCAACTAAAGACATTATCCTGCATATAATCGGCACTATTAAGGCTGATGGCGCCCTGTATAAATCGGTCGAGTTTCATGGCAAGCCATTCGATGAGTTCTCGTTCGATTCGCGTTTTACTTTTGCCAATATGTCGGTCGAGATGGGCGCGAAGAACGGTTATATAGCTCCTGATGATAAGGTGCTGGATTTTGTATCCTCACGGGCGCGCCAGAAATTCGAGCCGGTTTATCCCGATGATGATGCCCAATACGAACAGGAGCTGGAATTCGATCTCGACAAACTTTCCCCGCAGGTGGCCTGCCCGCATACTGTCGACAATGTCCATCCGATCGAAGAGATCAAAGGTGAAAAAATCAACATGGCCTTTCTGGGGACCTGCTGTAACGCCCGTTTGGAGGATCTGAAGATAGCGGCTGATATCGTAAATGGCAAGAAGATCGCACCGGGTGTCCGTTTCCAGATCACTCCCGCCTCGCAATTAGTTTATCTGCAGGCGGTGAAAGAAGGCATAGTCGAGACATTGATAGACGCCGGCGGTTATGTCACCAACTCCAACTGCGGGCCCTGCCTTGGCGCGCATATGGGCGTACCTGCCAAGGATGAGAAAGTCATCTCGACCGCCAATCGCAATTTCAAGGGACGTATGGGCAACCGCGATTCGTTTGTGTACTTAGCCTCCCCCGCCACAGTCGCCGCCTCGGCGTTAAAAGGCGAGATTGCTGATTTTAGAGAGTTGTAGGATAAAGAAAATCTAATCTCCGGGTGGCCAGCCCAAACTCGCTTTGGGCTGGTGGTCGATTCAAAGAGCACGCCCAAATAAATTTGAGCGTGCCACCCATAGTCGTCATTGCGAGGAGCGAAGGACCCAAGGCATGAGCGACGTGGCAATCTCATCATATCTGCCTGAGGCACACGCGGAGATTCTCACGTCAGTCCACGCCTCTGGCGGGACCTCCTCAGAATGACGATAATCGAAGCGACTCTTCTCCTTCCCCCCTGCCTTCCGAATATCCAAAATTCAGCTTGTCAAATCTGAGACATTGTATTAACATATCACTCAATTATGAACGAAGCAGCTGAAGTCTCAACCTCGCTCATATCATCACCCGTAGGCGTGCTCATGGTGCTGGCCGGAGTGGCCGCCATATTCTTTTATCTGGAACAGGTGGTCAAACAAAAAGAGCAGGCCGGGCAGATAAAATTCAATATCTTCAACTTCTTTCCGCCGCTTCTGTTCATCTATATCCTGCCATTGATCTTCTCCAACACCGGCGTAATTCCCAACGATTCTCCAGTCTATGATTTCATGAGCTATGCCATCTTACCGCTCTTCCTGGTGATGCTGATGCTCGATGTCAATGTCGGCGGGGCTATCAGGGTCATGGGCAAGGGCATATTTGTGATGCTTTTCGGCACGCTGGGTGTCATGATCGGCGCGCCAATCGCCTATGCAATCGTGGGCGGATTCCTGGAACCGGATACATGGAAAGGCTTCGGCACCCTGGCGGGAAGCTGGATCGGCGGCACCGGCAATATGGCCGCAGTGGCCGAGGGGCTGAAGACGCCGCCCTCCGCATTCGGGCTGGCGGCCCTGGCCGATAATATAGTCTACATAGTCTGGCTGCCGATTATGCTCGGCTCAAAGCTGCTTGCAAAACGCTTCAATAAATTCACCGGCGTTTCCAAAAATCGTTTGGCGGAGATGGAGAAGGCGGCGGAAGATATCAAAAGAGACAAAGGCCGTCAGGCCATGCGTCATGTGCTCTATCTTCTGGCAGTCGGCTTTGCGGCGACATATCTGGCAGGACTGTTGTCCGAAAACTTTCCTGTGGTTGAACCGGTGCTTACAGCCAGTACATGGCGGATACTTCTGGTGACAACATTGGCACTGGCGCTGTCATTCACCCCCGCCAAAAATATACCAGGCTCGCATGAGATAGCGATGGCGCTTATATATCTTTTTGTTGCCAATATGGGCGCGCGTGCTCATGTCTCGGAGGTTCTGGGTCAGGCGCCGCTGTTTATAGTAGGAGCTTATATCTGGGTTTTCATTCATGGCGGTTTCTGTTTATTGGGGGCAAAGATATTCAAGGTCGATGTTCACTCTGCGGCCATTGCCTCGGCGGCCAATATCGGAGGTGCGGCATCCGCGCCGGTTGTGGCGGCCTATCACAAGGAATCGCTGGTGCCGGTCAGTATTTTGATGGCGCTGATCGGATATGCTATCGGAACCTACGCCGCCTTTGCCACGGCGCAATTCTGCTACTGGGTCTCCACCATTTATTTCTAAGCGTGAAATGTCAAATCCCGGAAGGATTTGACCTACGACTTCTCGACAATTTATTCTTAAACCGGCTTGAAGGCCTTTACCGAGACACTCAATATTTTACCCTTTAACTCATCAGTCATGTTGGCCTCAATATAGGCATGCTCCTTTTCAACACTGATGTTCTCAAAACCGACCGTCTCGATCGCATTCAGATAATCCTCTCTAACCATCGCCCCGGCGATACAACCCGCCCAGGCCTCCAGTGACCTGCGGATATGCTCAGGGAGTTTTTCGGTCACGACCAGATCGGATACCATCATTCGCCCACCCGGTTTGAGCACTCGAAATGCCTCGCTAAATGCTTTCGATTTGTCGGTCGCAAGGTTGATCACGCAGTTGGAGATAATCAGATCGATCGAATTGTTCTCGAGCGGCAGATTCTCCAGTTCGCCCAGGCGAAACTCGACATTGTCATACCCGCCCTCGGCGGCATTCTTTCGAGCCAGGTTGATCATCTTCTCGGTCATATCCACTCCTATGACCTTACCGGTCTTCCCGGTCAGGCGAGCAGCGAGAAAACAATCAATACCGCCGCCGGATCCGAGGTCGAGAACGGTCTCACCCTCTTTAATATCCGCCAGCGCGGTTGGATTCCCGCACCCAAGTCCCAGAACCGCTTCGCCAGGAATATTTTCCAAATCCTGCTGAGAGTATCCGACCTCGAGTTCCACCGGTGAAGGTGAAGAACAGCAACCACATCCATCCGCTTTACCCTCGGCTATTTTGCCATACAGGTCTCTCACGAATTTTTTGACATCATCCGGATTTTTTGTATCTGACATAATTTTCTCCTATCTAACTCGCAGGTCAATCCATCCAGGGAATTGATAAACTAGAATAGTCAAATCCCGGAAGGATTTGACCTACGACTTATACCGACTTGTCTGCTTGATCTTTCGCGAGCTCATCCCATAGATCATACGCACGGCGCACGTGCGGTATTGTAATTGATCCGCCCACAACCAGTGCAATCGACATCAGCTCATCCATCTCCTCTTTATTAGCCTTCTCCTCAAAACAGCGGTCGACATGATAAGCGATGCAATCATCACATCTGAGCACCATAGAGGCCACCAGCCCCAGCATCTCCTTATACTTGACCGGAATCGCACCCTTGCTGTAAACTGCATTATCGAGAGTAAAAAAACGTTTTATATGTGTGTTTTCGGTTGAGAGCACCAGGTCATTCAGACGCCGACGTTCCGCCTTGAACTGCTCCAGTTTTATTCCCATATATCCTCCTGAATTCAGACATTATTATATTATTCTGTCCAAAATTGAACACAATATTTCTTTCTGTTGTTGCAAATCCTGTTAATAAGATTATAATAGGTAAATGAATATGCGTATATCCACAATACTATTTTTACTTCTGGCTGCTTTTATTCTCTCCTGCGGAGAAGGACCGGTCATTGAGGCCCCCCAGCGCACGCTGGTTTCATGGAACCCTCCCGCAGACTTCAGGCCATCCTACATAACCCAGGATGAGGACAGTATATACTGGGGCCTGTTTATCTCCAAAAGATATTCCGCCAAATATAATCTCTGGGCGGTAAGGTCATCGGATCGTCAAAACTGGGTCGACCCAATCATGATAGAAAACGCATATTATTTTTCCGATATCGATTTCGAGGTCAGAAACGACAGCCTGCATTTTGTCTTCTATGAGATCGATCCGGGCTATTTCCCTGATCATGGGCTGGGTCTGGGAGCGTTTGTTGACTACAAAGATGATATTCCGCTTTCATATTCAATAAAAGAACTTAGAACAGACCGCGATTTGGACAAAATCTATAATAATATCGAGAATGAGCTTTTGACCTCGGACCGTCTGCCCGACACCGATCTTGACGGCAAACGCGATCTGGTCGACTACTGCCCGCTCTCCAAACCCCGTCCACTTGATAGAAATCACAAGGTCTACGAGGCGGTACTCTGGAACATAATCAGATCATCAGGTCTGGATACGATAAAGATCGAGAAGGATACCGCCTGGACCAAATACTACAGAACCTTTGTGCTCAAGGAGCCCAGCCCGCTTTATCTGGCATTTCCTCGAGAGCAAAGGACATTTGAGTTAAGGGGATTTCCAATGCCGCTCATTATTGTGAAAACTCCGCTCTGGTTCGGAAGCCGTGCGACCTATCGCAGCCTTTTCGGAGGGATAATTCCACATTTGAACTTTAAAGCTCTGAATTACAACCTGCTCAGAAATGGCGCAAAAGTTTATGTTGAAAGCTATCTTACTGAGGATCAGATAGATAACTATGAATTTCATGTCGAAAAAGAAGGCGATAGCTGGAATGTCACCGCATCATACCTGCTTGAAGAGGAAGAAGAAACAGAAGATACTTCCGACGAAGAAGAGTAAATTCCAACCCTTCGAAAACCTGCAAAGATCACCAAACAAATCCACAACTCCATAAACCACAATAAAATATCTGAAAAACTTGGATCAGCTTGAAACTAAATCGAGGCTTTGCGCGTTCAACAAGATAAATAAACAGGATAAGAATAGTACTCATTTAAACTTTAACTCCAAATCCGGGAGGCACAATGCTGAAAAAAGCTCTAACTATCGCGCTTGCCATCATGTTTGTAACATCAGTTACTGCTTTTGCCTGCGGCGGTGACAAATCCGCTTCCAAGACCGCCGAGGTTCAGAAAGTTTCATCCGAAAAGTACGCCTGTGGCGATAAAGCCGAGGCCACTGCCAGGACAGCCGCAGTCAACTCTGAAAAGAGTAGTGAGTGCGCCTACACCAAGGCCCTCAAGTCTGCTGAGGCCGCCGAAGAAGGCGATGCCACAGTTAAGACGGCTGCTGTAACCGGCGAGAAGAGCGAGTGCACAGCCAAGAAGGCATCCGCCGAATCTAACTGCTCCAGGGACGCCGCTGTAAAGACGGCAGCTTCCGAAAAATCAGGCACTGACGCGGCCTGCTTGAAGTACAAGGATGATTTGAAGAATAGCGCTGATGAAAGCAAGAAAGAGATTGATGTCAGCAAGACAGCTATGGCTGACGAAAAGTAAACTAAAAGGGGACTTGAACATCTCATAAATGATAATTCTCTGATCCAAGGGCCCTCCAGTCATGGAGGGTCTTTTTTTGTTTATGATTGACACTGCATCGAGCTGGTCTATATTTGCATTTTAAGATGGCGAAGAAAGATTTATAAGAAACATAGAACCACTTAAACGGCTGGATGCCGATGCCATGCAGGTAAAATTGTGGAATTTATAATTATCTGGCTGCTTTTCGGGATAATCAGCGCCGCGGTTGCCTCAAATAAGGGACGAAGCGGTTGCGGCTGGTTTGCCATGGGTGTATTACTGGGGCCATTCGGATTTATTCTCGCCCTGGTTGTCCCGAAGGATGAAGAGAAGGTTAAAAAGAAGGCAATTCGAGAAGGGGACATGAAGAGATGCCCATATTGCGCGGAATTGATAAAAGCAGAAGCGATTAAATGCCGATATTGCGGCTCCGATCTAACTGATAACAGAGAATAAACGAGATTTTCTCGTCGCGCTGGGTCTTGCAGTCTGATGGAATCGGTGGATGTGTGCGACCCTGCGAATTATCATGTGCCCTGCCTTTGATGGAATTCCTTTCCTGCCGACATCGCTGTCAGAAAGGGATACTCGACAGCGCAGCCAGGCCTATTCCTCGTATCCCGGGACCATCAAACGAGTCTCTTTATCCTTTCGAAATCCCAGCAGGTAATCGGCCTGCATCAACTTCTGAATCTCGCGCGTGCCCTCATAAATCGCGGCGCCCTTGGAATTGCGGAAAAAACGCTCCACCGGATATTCATCAGAGAAGCCATAGGCGCCATGAATCTGCACAGCATTATAGGCCGCTTTCTCGGCCTGATCGGTGCAGAACCATTTGGCCATAGCGGTTTCACGTGTATTGCGCACACCTTTATTTTTCAGCCATCCCGCCTTCCACCAGAGTAATCTTCCGGCCTGATAACCGTACTCCATCTCCGCCAGCATCTCTTTCACGAGCTGATGCTGGCTGATCTCGGTCTCAAATGTCTTGCGCGTGCGGCAGTATTCGACCGAGGCATCGATACAGGCCTTAATAAGGCCCGTCGAACCGGCTGCGACAGTATAACGCCCGCCGTCAAGACAGGTCATCGCTATCTTGAAGCCCTCGTCCGGCTCGCCCACCATATTTTCTTTCGAAACCTTGACATCCTGCATGGCAATCCATCCCGTATTTCCGGCGCGCACCCCCAGCTTACCGGGAATCGAGCCGGTGGTCACGCCTTCGAATTCGCGCTCCACGATAAAGCAGGAGATTCCAGAATGATCCCGCTTCTCTTTTTTATCTCGATCTGTCCAGGCAAAGATCAAAAAGTTATCGGCAACGTCCGCTAATGAGATCCACATCTTTTCGCCGTTCAATATGTAATGATCGCCGTCTTTGTCTGCAGTGGTGGCGATTCCGACAGCATCAGTACCGGCGCCCGGCTCGGTCAAGCCGAAGGTGGCGATCTTCTCACCTTTAGCCTGTGGAATCAGATATTTCTCTTTCTGTTCCTCGCTGGCCCATCCCAGCAGTGTCATCGAATTCAGGCCGATATGAACCGAAAATATCACCCGGGCCGAGGTGTCTGCATATTCAAGCTCCTCGCAGACCAGCCCCAGGCTGATATAATCCATACCCATGCCCCCGTATTTTTCCGGGACACACACACCCATGAGATCGGCTTCTTTCAAAGCTGTAATCAGGGTCGGATCGAACTCATGTTTGCGGTCGAAATCCCGTATCGTCGGGGCCACCTTCCTTGCGGCGATTTCGCGCGCCACCGACTGCACCATTTTATGATCTTCGGTCAATTCAAAATCTATCATTTCTCATCTCCATATTGAAAAGTATGTTTTTTTCTATAAACCGATTGAACCTTTTATAGTTCAGATGAGTATATGTAATAATTGACAATTGAATACTCAAGCTTATATTTGTCAAACGAATGCCGATGGCATTTATAACATTATGACTTAGTAACCCACCCCCCGGGTCACGGGGCTGTGGGATTTTTGCGTTTGGTTTAGAACATGATTCAAAAAATACTGCAAATTATAGAGAATTCCGGTTCCTATCAAAAGGCCCTGGAAATTTCGAATTCTGGTCAGAAGGACCTGGAGGTATCCGGGCTGGTGGGAGCCGGGCGGAGCTTCTTTCTATACAACTGGTTTTCAAGATTCCCCGGCAAATATCTGGTAATCACAAAAACTGAAAAAGAAGCTTTTTCTATCAAAAATGATTTAAATGAGATTTCCGGCAATGGCCTGGCTTTTCAGTTTCCGGCCTGGAATATAAATCCTTATCAATGGAAGACCCCGGCTACGGAAAATATCGGCGAGCGTCTGCAGACACTTTACAATCTGCAGAATCGGCAAAATATAATCGTAACTGCCTCGGTGCGGGCAATTCTGGAGCCCACGATCTCTCCCGATGAGCTCTCCATCAGCTCCCTGCATATGGAAATCAACCAGGAAATGGCTCAGGAAGATCTTATCTCGCGCCTTGCCGAACTGGGGTATGAGCGCGATCCTATGGTGGAGGAAATAGGTTCATTCTCAGTGCGCGGCGGAATTGTCGATATCTTCCCCTATACCACTGAGAATCCGATCAGGATCGAATTTTTTGGTGATTTCATCGAATCGATCAGGTCATTTTCAGTGGCTAATCAGCGCTCTATTGCAACTGTGGATAGGATGACACTTCTGCCCCGGCGCGAGAGCTTGCTGACGATTGCGGAACTGGATAAATACATGGAGAAGCTGCCTGAACGTGACCAAGAGATTCTCTCCGACAAATTCCGTTTCGGGATCGACACCCCGGGTCTTGAATGGGCCACGGCGTTCTTTAATGGCAAACGCTCGTATCTGTTCGATTATATCGATTCGAATGCCAATCTGTATCTTTTAGAACCGGGGCTGCTCAGGTCCGAGTGCGATGACCTGACCGATATGTTCGAAAACTGCCATGAACAGGAGCGGGAGAAATATGAGGAGCTACCCAAACCCGACAGAATATACCTTCAACCCGAAGAATTTGAATCCCGACTTGAGGGACATAAAAGAATCTCCGAAATCAGCTTTGGAAAAAGCCCTGGAGCCATTAATTTTGGGATGAACGAGCATCCTGTAATAAATTCCCAGATTAAGCTTCTGAAAAATAATGTAAAAAGCCTTCATGAGCGCCATTACTCTGTACATCTGGCCTGCGATAACAAAGTTCAAAAGGATCGCATGCGGGATATCCTGGAGGAAGACGCCGACTGGATCAATACATCCGTTCTGGATATCTCCGAGGGCTTTATCTTTCCGCAGTCAAATCTGGCTGTGCTGACCGACCATCAGATATTCACCAGAAAATTCCATCGCTACCGTAAGGCCAGGATTAAAGAGGGAGTGGCGATCTCCTCTTATACTAATCTCAATATCGGTGACTATGTAGTGCACGTAGATTATGGCATCGGCAGATACCGGGGGCTGGAGGAACTGACGATCGAAAATCGAAGGCGCGATTGTCTGCTGATCATGTATCATAAGGATGACAAACTCTATGTACCTATCGAAGAGTTTAACCGTGTCCAGAAATATATCGGCAAAGAGGGCAGGCCTAAACTGAGTACGCTGAGGGGTACCGCCTGGCAGAAAGCAAAGGCCCGCACCAAGAAGGCGATCACGGAGATGGCCGAGGAACTGCTGAGGCTTTATGCCAAACGGAGGGCCCGGCCGGGATTCAAGTTCTCTCCGGATTCGACCTGGATCCGGCAGCTGGAGGCATCATTTCCATTTGATGAAACTCCCGATCAGCTCGATGCTATAGCTGATATAAAAGAGGATATGGAGACCGGAAATCCGATGGACCGCCTGATCTGCGGAGATGTCGGCTATGGCAAAACCGAGGTGGCTATCAGGGCGGCCTTCAAAGCCGTCTGCGATGATAAACAGGTGGCGGTACTTGTTCCAACAACTATTCTGGCCCAGCAGCATCAAACTACGTTCCGAAATCGACTGGCCGACTTTCCGGTCAGGATCGAGATGCTTTCGCGCTTCAAATCCCGCAAAGAACAGAGGGAAATCATAAAGGATCTGGCCGAGGGCAAGGTCGATATAGTAATCGGAACACATCGCCTGCTCTCCAAAGACGTCAATTTCAGGGATCTGGGTCTTCTGGTGGTGGATGAGGAGCAGCGCTTCGGGGTTGCACATAAAGAAAAAATCAAGAAAATGAAGAGCCAGGTTGATGTCCTCACTATGACAGCCACGCCGATTCCAAGGACGATGCAAATGTCTCTTCTGGGGGCCAGGGATATGTCGGTCATCAACACCTCCCCCAAGGACCGCTTGCCGATCGATACCGAAATTTCCGAGTTCCATCCCGAAGCCATTAGGAAAGAGATTCTGGGCGAGGTCGAGAGAGGCGGGCAGGTTTATTTCGTCCACAACCGGGTGCAGACAATTATGTCAATCTACCGCTATCTCTCCAGGCTTTTGCCCCATATAAGAATAGCTGTCGCCCACGGCCAGATGCCCGAGAAAGAGCTGGAGGAGATAATGCTTTCGTTTCTGTCCCAGCATTATGACGTCCTGCTTTCTACAAGTATTATCGAGTCCGGTCTGGATATTCCAATGGTCAATACGATTATCATCAATCGCGCCGACCATTTCGGCCTGGCCCAGTTGTATCAATTGCGCGGAAGAGTGGGTCGGTCCTCACGGCGCGCCCGGGCCTTGCTTCTGATCCCCCCCTTGAGGCTTCTGACAACCACGGCCAGAAAACGGTTGAAAGCTCTGGAACAGCATACCGAGCTCGGCTCCGGCTTTCAACTGGCCATGAAGGATCTGGAGATTCGGGGCGCCGGCAATATGCTGGGCCCTCAGCAGCACGGTTTTATCGAAGAGGTGGGCTTTGATCTATACCTCAAGCTCCTGAAAGAAGCGGTAGCCGAACTCAAAGGTGAAAAAACCGAGGAGAGAACAGAGGTCAAGATGGATATAGATCTGGAGATGTATTTCCCGGACGACTATATCCCCTTCTCTCAGCAGAAGGTGGAATTATACCAGCGGCTGGCCCAGGCTGAAGATTATAAGGAGATCAACGATCTCAGGCTGGAGGTCATAGACCGTTTCGGACAAATGCCGCCCGAGGCTGAAAACCTGTTTGAGATGGCGGAACTCAAGCTCCTGGCAAGCCGCTTGAAACTCAGCCGGCTGGCCTTCCGCAAAAATACACTGAAAATAGTGTACTCCAACGGATACCTGCCCTCGAAAAAACAGATTGCCAATCTCAGCTCGAGGCTTTCCGAGCCTATAGAATTCAGCGCTTCGGGAGAATTTACAATCGCCATAGATTACAGCCAGCATGAGGATTCGGACTGGGGCCAAAAGTTCAAATTTAGCTTGCAATTATTGGCTTAGGGACTATCTTTGAAGGTTATTCGGAACAATACACTGGAAAAATTATAAAACTTCTGAGGTGAATAAATGAAAAGATTAAGCACATTGACACTGATCGCTTTATTGATAGCAGCTGTTTCCTGCGGCGGCGACAGAGATGCATCCGACCCGCAGTACCATAAAGAGGAACGGGCACAAAGTAAGACGATTGCAAAAATCGGGGAATCCGAATTGAAAGTCTTTCTACTGGAAGACTTTGATGAGATGTATGCAACCAGTTTCAGTTCTGCTCAGGAAGAATATGAATCCAAGAAAGAATACCTCGATTCCATGATAAATATGTATATCTTCGTTGAGGCCGCTTACGAGCTCGGCCTGCAGAAAGATCCCGAAGTCATTGAGCTCATCGAAGAAAGCCGTCCGGCATTCATGCGGGATGAGCTTTTCAAGGCCAGGATACTCCCGCACATCGATGTCTCACAACACGAGATTGAGACCTGGTACGAAAACATGGATGAGGAAGTTAAGATGTCGGTAATTTTTGTGGAAGACAGTGTGCGTGCCGATTCGGTCTACAAAGCCATTAACAACGGTGCGGATTTCGCCGCCATGGCCCGCAAATATTCCCTGGATCAGGCCAGCGCCATGGAGGGCGGTGATCTGGGTTACAGGACCTGGGTCGGCCTGTCGGAGGAATTTCAGAATAGAGTCTTCAATCTTGCCGAAGGCGAGGTCACCATGTTCAGCGTACCCGGCGGATGGGATATCGCCACCGTAACCGACAGGCGCGAGGTGGAAAGACAGCCTCTGGAGCAGATTGAAGATATGCTGATTTCGCGAATACAGGCGGAGAAAAAAGCCCGGGTACAGAACGAATTTTATGATGAGCTGTTCGCGGAAGCAGATATCAAAATCAACGAGGAAACCGCCGAATTCATCTATGATAAGGCGGCAACTCTATATCCTGACGTTATCGGCGGAGTTCCCTTCAGAAAAAATACGTTCAATCCCCAGGACCTGGCCGAATATGAACGCAATATGATCCTGGCCACTTATAACGACGGCGAGGTCACCCTGGGAGAATATCTTACCCAGACCGCGCGCTGGAACGACAACCAGCGTCCGCCTTTCAATGAACCGGAGAATCTGAAGAAGGCCATCTTTAATTTGAAGCTGATGGACCTGCTCCAGCAAAAAGCCCAGGCAATGGAGCTCTCCGAGACGGTGGATTATAAGGACGCGGTGCGGTTCTACAAAGACCAGATTATGGCCGCCAAAATGAAGGAACTGATCGTTGAGGAAAAGGCCTTCGTCTCTGAAGATGAAGTGGTCGAATATTACCAGGAGCATGCAGATGAATACGTTATTCCGAAAAAACTGCATGTAAAGGAAATCATGGCCGAAACCGAGGCCGAGGCCGAGGAGATCCATAACAAGCTTCAGGCTGGAGCGGACTTCGACAGCTTCGCGGCCAATACAATCCGTCCAAACGCAATGAATTCCAAGGGGGATCTAGGATTTATCTCCGAATTCAATTATCCCACCCTGTTTGAGCAGGCCAATCAGCTGCGGGCCGGGGAATTCTCCCAACCATTCCCTGTCGGGGATAACTGGTCGATCGTAAAACTGGTAGCCGTACGGGATCAGCAGGTGAAATTATTTGACGAGGTGGCCGGCCAGGCGCAGACTGAACTCGAAAATAAGAAAAGAGAGACAGCCCTCCAGGAATGGATGGCGGAGAACAGGGATCGTTTCGACATCGACGTAGACTATGAATTGATCTGGGAAACAATCGACAAGGGAACATATGAATAGAGTCCTCAAAATAGCACTGTTATTGTCCTTAATACTTCTGATCAGCGCCACGGCATTCGGCCAGAAGCGTGAACTCGTGGATAAAATTGCCGCAGTTGTGGGAGACCAGATCATACTGGTCTCAGAACTCGATTTCCAGTTGCAGATGTTCTTGATGCAGATGGAGAATCCTGATCTGACCCCGGTCCAGGCGGATAGCCTGCGGGATATAATTCTGCAGCAGATGGTGACCGACAAACTGCTTCTGGTAGAAGCACAAAAGGATACCTCCATACATATCAATGAGGAGCAGGTCGAGGAAGCCCTGCAGGAAAAGATAGAGGAATTGAAGTCGCGCTTTCCGACCGAAGCTGAATTCGAGGCCCAGATGAGATTGGAAGGCCTGAATCTGCGCGAGCTGAAGGCCAAATTCAGGCGCGAGGTCCGTAACCAGCTGATCCGCGACCGCTATGTCTCGCGCTTTTTGTCAAAGGTCAATGTCACCTCTGTCGAAGTGCGGGATTTTTATGAGCAGTACAAGGATTCTCTTCCCACTCAGCCGGAAGCCATTAAACTCTCCCATATCCTGCTTACCGTGGAAGCCTCCGGGGCTACGGTGGATACTGCCAGGATGAAGGCCGAGGAAGTCAAGAAGCTCCTGGACGAGGGCGGCGATTTTACCAGCCTGGCTCAGCTCTATTCCGAGGACAAGGGAACCGCCGCTTCCGGCGGCGACCTGGGCTATTTCGAGCGCGGCACTCTCTTCAAGGAATTCGAGGATCAGGTTTTCAACCTGGAGCCGGGCGAGATATCCGAGCCTTTCAAAACACACCTGGGCTATCATATAGTCAAGCTCGAGGACAAGCTCCCCGAGCGGGTTCATGCCCGCCATATTCTCTTCCTGACCGAACCGTCCGAAGCCGACGAGCAGAGAGTGGAACATCTGGCCGACAGCCTCCATCAGGTTCTGGTAGAAAGCAAAGCCGAATTCACCGAAATGGTAAAAATATACTCTGATGATGAGGATACCAAAAAACAGGGCGGCGAACTGGGCTGGTTTGCCATCAACAAGCTGACTCCTGAATTTAAAACTGCTCTGGAGGGGCTGCAGGTTGGCGATATTTCGGAACCGACTAAATCGAATTACGGTTATCATTTACTGAAGATTCTGGATCGGCAGGACTCACGTCCCATGAGTCTTGAAAAAGACTGGGACCGGCTGAAGGAGTTCGCCAAGAGGGAAAAAAGTGATGCGGTCTTGCAGGAATGGCTCGAAGAGGCAAAACAAAATTATTACGTTGACATCAGATTAGATGAGAATTGACGATTACCTATCGACTGTCTTCCTTATTAAAAGGCGAACTGTGGCAAAAGACTGGATCCAGGCCGGCAAAGTGCGCTTAAACGGCGGCCGTACGAAACCGGGCCATGATGTCAATGCGGGAGATCTGATCGAGATCTATTATAAAAATCACAAACTCAAAGTTGAAGTATTGGAAGTCCCCGGGAAGTCCATCCCTAAGGCCCAGGCGGAAAATTATTACAAGCCAATTGAGGACTTAGAGGTATAATATCCTGGAAAAAATTGCGTATAATATTTGAGCGGACATTCAATCCCGCTTGAAAAAAGAAAAGAGAGCATAAAGGAAGGTATTTATAGCAGGCTTTTACGAAACAGCTAACGAAGTTCAAACTGAACGCGCTATACTCGTGGGGGTAAAACTCCCCCGTGCCATCGATTACGAATTCGATGAATCCCTCAAAGAATTAAGGCTCCTGGCAACCTCCGCCGGAGCACAGGTGCTCGACATCGTAACCCAGGAAAGAAAAAAGATTGACCCGGCCTATTTTATTGGCAAGGGGAAAGTATCCGAAATCAGGGCCATGATTGATTCGGGTGGTGCCAATGTAGTTATTTTCGATGAGGAGCTGACTCCGGCACAGATCCGTAACCTGGAAAACAGCCTGGAGGTCAAAGTCATAGACCGTGCCACGCTGATCCTCGATATTTTCGTGAACAGGGCTAAAACCAACGAGGCCAAGGTACAGGTCGAGCTGGCCCAGCTTAACCACCTCCTGCCCCGCCTGACGCGTCAGTGGACCCACCTTTCCAAACAATACGGCGGTATTGGAACCAAGGGTCCCGGTGAAACGCAGCTGGAAACTGACCGGCGCCTGATAAATAACAAGATAAAAATACTGAAAAAGAAACTGGATAAAATTGACAAAGAGCGCATCACCCAGCGCAAAAACCGCCTCGACCTCTTCAGGGTCTGCCTGGTCGGATACACCAATGCCGGTAAATCGACCCTGTTCAATTGCCTGACCAAATCCGGAGTCATCACCGAGAACAGGCTCTTCTCGACGCTCGATTCGACCACGCGGAAACTGGCCGATTCGAATGGGCGCAAAATTCTGTTGACCGACACGGTGGGCTTCATTAACAAACTCCCCCATCACCTAGTGGCATCGTTCAAATCCACCCTGGACGAGGTCCGTCTGGCCAATCTTCTGATCCATGTGGTCGATTTTTCACATCCGCATTATCTCAAACGCATCGCTAATGTTACCGAGGTGCTGTCGGAAATCGGGGCAGATAAAATCCCCATCATCATGGCTTTCAATAAAATCGATAAGTCCGCCGAGCCCTACGCCGAATTCGGGCACTATTTTACTCCTGACCTGAGAAACTTTTTCATTTCGGCCATTAAAAAACAAGGAATCGAACATTTGATTAAGAGGATAACTTTTTTGGCCGATGATAATAATAGTGCTTAGGGATACAGGAGTGTGATGGCCAAGCAGCAAATTCTGATAGTCGACGACAATCCCAATATGTCCAGCCTCTTGGCTGAGATGCTGGAGATATTCGAGTTTGAATCCAGGCGTGCCGGAAACGGCCAGGAGGCTATGGAAATCCTTGGCGATGAGTCATTTGCTATGGTAATCACGGATTTGCGTATGCCTGAGATGTCGGGCTCGGAACTTCTGAAGAAGATCAAGGCCAATCACCCCGATCTGCCGGTGGTCGTGATTTCCGGGTATAACCTGGCCGCAGAAGAAGATACGCTCCTTTCGAAACTGGCCGACGGATTTATCAACAAGCCCTTCAAGATGGTTGACATCGAAAATATGCTCAATAGATTTTTCAAAGCCCGCATATAATCGGCCCTGCCGGCAATTACTTCCAGATCACACAATCCTGTTTCCGCTATCAGAGCAGGCATTTGGCCCTGGTTCACCAATCCGGCTCACAAAAAACTTGATTTCCCCCCTCGCGGCTCATAAATTATTTGCAGCGCCGCGGATACATCTATCATGGCTTTCATAAAGTTAAGTTTGACCAAATAAGATTATGAACGGATAAATCCAGAGGACGTCTGCATTTTGGAAAATCGCACAATACAGGAGGTTAAAATGAGATATTTGATGCCGTGCCTGGCGCTTTTTTTGATAGTTCTGTGCTCGCAATCGATTGCGCAGGATCTGTATCGTAGCAATCAGCCCGCTGTATCCGAATCCAGAGAGATCTACGACCTCTGTCTCACGGTCATATTTGACACCAGCCATCATATTAATCCGTATGAATTTGCAGAGTCTGTGGACTTTTTGAGCTTCGATCCGAGGCTGGAACAGATATATTTGGGCTTCTATATTTTTCATATTCCAAACAATATGAATATAAATCACGCAATGGATCTCGTGCGCCTTGAACCATCGGTTCTCATGGTCAATCCGATTCACAGGGCTCCTTACTGCTTTCCGACATATATGGACGATGAGCTTATAGTTAGATTCGATCCCGATATCAGCGACGAAATCAGGGATTCCCTTTTGACGGAATTCGGGCTTGAGATAATAAACTCTCTGCTGCCGTCTTATGTGGTAAGAGTCGTCGGAAAGACCGACAAGAGTACATGGGAGATCGGTGATGACCTGATGGCCACCGGCTTTTTTGTCTGGGCTTACCCCAATTACATCTACATGTTTACGGAATGCACAAAAGGTGATTTGAACTATGATATTGAAGTTGACATCGAAGATCTGGTCTGGCTGGTAAATAACATTTTTAATAACGGACTCGGGCCGATCGGCGGGAATTTATGCGCCGACCTGAATTGCGACCTTGTCCTCGGGCTCGAGGACATTATCAGACTTGTCAATTATCTATTTAAAGGCCAGACCATAACTCCGTATGAGTGATTGTCACGCATTTTCAATGTCAATACGAAAGCATTAAAAAAGCCGCCCTTTATGGACGGCTTCTATTTGAATCGCTATTGATCTTATTTCGCCACGAACTGCTGCTTGCCGGCCAGCACTCGCTCCAGGCGTTCCAGTATATACTGCTGTTCGGAATCATCGATAATCAGCGGAGGTGAAATCCTGATTGTATGCCCATGGCTGTCGTTGGCCAGCATGTTCATATCCAGAAGCTGGCGGCAGAAGAACATGGCATCGCCGTTGTTGACCTCGATTCCGATAAAGAGCCCTTTGCCGCGCACCTCTTTTACGTGCTCGGAACGTGAAGCAATATCAAGAATCTGTTTCTTCATATATTCGCCCTTACGCGCGGACTCTTCGGATAAATCTTCTTCTTTGAAAACATCAAGCGCGGCATTGCCAGCAACCATGGATAACGGATAATGACCATAGGTTGATCCGTCGGAACCGGGCGAGAACGCCATGTGCATGAGGTAGGCATTGGTGACCATAACGGAAAGTGGAACCAGGCCGCCTGAAATGGCTTTGCCCAGAACCACCACGTCCGGAATAACATTTTCATGCTGGAATGCGAAGTCTTTACCCGTACGTCCCATACCAACCTGAATCTCATCCGCTGTCAGTAGCAGGTCGTACTTATCGCAGATTTCACGCAGGCCCTTCATGAATCCTTCCGGCGGGACATACATACCGCCCTCGCCCTGCATGGGCTCGACCAGTATGCCGCAGGTATTGGGAGTAACAGCTTTCTCGACCGCATCCAGATCACCAAAGGGAACCTCGACGAATCCAGGGGTAAGCGGCCCGAAACCTTCTTTATACTTTTTCGCAGAGGAAAAAGAAATTATCGTAATCATTCGGCCGTGAAAATTATTCGAAAATGTGATGATCTCCTGCTTGCCATCAGGGATACCCTTGTTCTTATAGCCATAATAACGCATCAGCTTGATGGAGGTCTCAACGGATTCAACTCCACCGTTCTTTGCCATGGCGACATTACCGCTTTCGCCGAAGCGTGTACCGAGCTGAGGCAGCAGGGTACAGAGCTTTTCCAGAAAGCGTGATTTTACATCGGTATAGATAACATTGGAAATAACCGAGGCCATACCCTCCTGTAGAGCCTTAATCATGGCGGCTACTATTTTAGGATGGTGGTGTCCGGTATTGGCGGCGCTATATGCAGCCAGGCAGTCCAGAATTTTAGTACCGTCCTGAGTATACAGCCAGGCGCCCTTGGTTTTGCGAATTACGGTTTTCAGCCTGTTATAATGATGGGCACCGTATTTCTGATCGAGCTCAATAGCGTCGATATCTTTTAAGTCTGTCAACCCGATCATGTCTTTCTCCTTTTTCCTCAGATCGTCGTCATCACAGTCACTACATTCAATAATGGCTATTTGTTCCCGCCTTCACAAGGCCATAGTCTATATACGTCGGATTCCGGTTTTGTCAAGTGTTGTAATCCAAAATTTTTTAACGGCTTACGGGAGTTTTTTAAAGCTATTTAGAGGGCAATAAGCGGCCGGATCATGCTGCAATATAACCTATTCTTGCTCATAATGATTCGTTGTCACAAACTAATCCGGGAAGCAATATATCCTGACAGGAAAGAGAATGCATTTGTCCTTAAATCTCCGGCGCCGGCGCGCCGTAAGCGGCCCATTCCTCTTTTGAAGGACCGCACACACCCGGCACATTAAGGCCCGCTTGACGCATTAAAACGGTGAGCTGCCCGCGGTGATGAGCCTGGTGCACGACCAGTATATAAAGCGTGAAGCCCTTCTTCCATTTCATCCCGTACATATCATCCTCCAGAAGCAGGGCGGCATCATCCCATCTTGATTTGATCTGCTTTAAAAGGTCCGAGGCGGCGCTCCGGTAGGCTTCAACTATTTTTTCGGGCCTGTCGGGGATCGGATCGTTTGCAGATATTCCAGAGAATTGAAGGCCTGTGAGCGACATCATCTCGGGAATGGTGAGAACATTATGCCAGGCGATCCTTCCAATATTTCGATGATCATCGGCAACAGATTGCGAGAGTGATTCCGGGGTCAGGGACTCGAGCACCTTGAGAGTATTTTCGGATTCGCTCTTCCAGATCGATTCGAAATCATCAACGCTTCTGAACATCTTTCCTCCTGTGTAAAATCATTAATTGTTTCAAACTCCGGAATAGAAATATAGATATTGAGAGGAAGCCTGTAAATCATTTCTGTTACAAATAAAAAAGCCTGACCCATCACGGGCAGGCTTTAGAAAAAAAGACTTTCTTATTTCTAACGCCACTGGTTGGAGCGCATTTTCTTCAGATAAGTCTTGGTTTTCTTCAGACCGAGGTCGCCTGCTTTGGCCTGCACCGAAGAAACAGTGCGGCGGAATTTGCGGGCGATGTCCTTGGTCGGGGTGTCTTTGTAAATCTTTCTGAGGGTCTTGACCTCAGTCGGTGTCCAGGGTTTGCCATTGGCAAAGCGCTTTTTGCTGGTACGGTTCCATTTGTTGGAACTCTTGGAGATGTAACGTGTGCTTCTCCTGACCGGCATATCCTTACTCCTTTGTTTAGGTTAATGCGGCCATGACGGTCGAATAATGAGTGTACTATTCGATCCAGCATGGAGTTATTTATTATGTTCTTAGCTTACTATTTTATTCGGCCTGCGAATGCAAAGCTTTAACTGTAAAAGCAGGCTAATCGATTGCGCAGGTTAATATTATAGGAGAAATCCCATATTGCGCCCGCCTGAAATCAGATGTAAACCCATGAATTTTAAGGGATTACGGGTAAGCGGAGGGAGCTTGGACAACCATCTTGCGGCTTTTTTCTATATGAAAAAAATTGAACTCAATAGCGATTTAATTAATCCCAGCCGGAACAAATGACTCTTTGCATGGTTATCTTCCATTCGATACACTGGAGAAAATCGGTTAATTTTCATTAATCTGTTCCTTGATTTCGATGACAAATATGCTTATATTGCTATTTGCCTGTCGAAGTTTATTGAAATCAAATATTATTTAAAGTAAACCTCGTCTGTCTTTTCGACATGCCTGATACTTTTGGCACAACAGACGCAGTCGCAAATTATTATCAAGGGGTATCAAGGTTTTGAGAACCGGTACCGAAAAATTACAGGGGATGTAATTCAACAGAAACTCATCAGCATATTTCCAGTATAACATTTAGGACCTGCGGTAATAAGCTGATAAGAGAGTCAATCATGAAAAAAATTCTGATCATTTTCACAGCGATAATTTTTATCTTTCCGGCCCTTCTCTCGGCGGATAGAATATTGATCCCCATGGATCGGGCCCAGAACAATCATCTGAAAGCCTACGGTGTCGCCTTCTACTGTCTGCAGCAGGGCTATAAGGTTGAGTGGCTTTTGAATTATCGCGCCGGATCGTTCCTGACGCCGGCCCGAGATGATATCGGAGAGATCTGTCTTCTGCGCGGAGTAACCTACGAGATCATCCCGGATGCCGAGGTGGAAAATATATACCGCACCATAGAAGCGGAGAACATGGAGGTCATTCTTCTGGAGAAACCTCCCGAGGTTGCAATCTATACTCCGCCCAACAAGGAACCATGGGATGACGCCGTTACTCTGGCGCTGACCTACGCCGAGATCCCCTACACCACTCTCTGGGATGAGGAAGTGCTTGACGGCGGACTTGAAAAGTATGACTGGCTGCACCTGCATCACGAGGATTTTACCGGGCAGTTCGGGAAATTTTACGGCGCCTATCGTAATGCCGAATGGTACAAGCAGGAGGTCGCCACCAATGAGATCGCTGCCAAGGCGCTGGGATTCCGCAAGGTTCCGGAACTCAAGCTGGCCGTGGCCAAAACAGTAAAAGATTATATATATAGCGGCGGGTTTGTGTTTGCCATGTGCTCCGCTCCCGAAACTATGGACATTGCACTGGCTGCAGAGAATACCGATATAGTGCCGAAGGAATATGACGGCGATCCGATCGATCCGAATTGCCAGAAAAAATTGCGTTACGAAAACTGTCTGGCCTTCGAGAATTTTACGGTATCGTTAAATCCCCTGGAGTACAGGCATTCGGACATCGACACATATCCGGAAAGAACCAATTACATAAAAAATCAGGACATGGACTATTTCAGGCTCTTCGATTTTTCAGCCAAGCTCGATCCGGTACCGAGCATGCTGGTTCAGTGTCACCTGGGGCAGATCAGGGCCTTTATGGGACAAAGCACCGCCATGCGCAAGTCGCTGCTGAAATCTCATGTTACCGTACTGGCGGAGGTTGAAGGGTTTGATGAGGTAAGATACATACATGGAAATTATGGCAGAGGGACCTTCACCTTTTTGGCCGGGCACGATCCCGAGGATTATATGCACATGGTGGGAGACCCGCCCACTGACCTGGAGCTTCACAAAAACTCTCCGGGTTACCGCCTGATTTTGAACAACATTCTTTTCCCGGCCGCAAAGAAGAAGGAACGTAAGACCTGATTTCAGGCACTTTATGGTCTGGCTGCTGTTATAAAGAACAGCAGCACAAATTTGTATCTTCCTGATTGCTGAAAAAATATAGGCAGAAATTTAAGAAAAATTAGAGTTGCGTCGCATAAAATAAAACGTATATTTTGCGATTCTCTTAATTCTAAACTAAAGCCCAAAAGGCATAATATACCAATTACAAGGAGACTTGGATTGTTCGATTCAAATCTATCGATGATAGTATCCAACCGGCAGAAAGGCAGAACGGTCACTACTGAGCTGGAGAATCTGGGCATAGTACTTCGTTATGCTAACTTGAAATCGGGAGACTTCCTGATTACCGACAAAATTGCGGTGGAAATTATGACCGCAGATGAATTTATCGAGGCCATCAACAACAAGATGTTGTTCAGGAAGCTGATTGATTTCAAGCGCGATTTTCCCGAGGCGGTTTTCATTCTCCAGGGATTTATTTCCTTAAACGGTAAAATGAATTCGCCCAAGATCAGAAGCGCGATCTCCTACATCACTATTTTAAATCGCATGCCGATGATCATGACAACTGATGGCAAGGATTCGGCGCAATATCTCAACCTGCTCGTACGGCAGGCTCAGCATGGCCTGACCTTTGACCACGAGAACGACAGGAAGAAGGAGAGATATGGGTCCCTGAAAGAGGCCCAGCTTGCGGTCCTATCCTCGCTGCCGGAAGTTGGCTCGGCCACCGCTGAAGCACTGTTGACCCATTTTGGATCACTGTCAAAGGTTTTTAAGGCGACAGCCTCTGACCTGATGAAAGTCGGAGGAATCGGCAAGAAAAAAGCCGAAAGGATAATCAAGGTATTTGAAGCAAAGTACCGCAAGTAAAGCTGAGAGACTTTGTTTCAAGTTTGACAGCTTGGAATAATTGACTGCGTTCTTTTCCAAAAAGAGTGATCAATTAAAAAAACCAAGGGGTTCTGGTTTCTGAATTGGGAACCGTGGATAAGTTTAACTAATCCTGCCAATCCGCAATAAAGATATTAGTCTCCCCGGGCTCCGATTGATTCCTGTTCGATGCAAAGACGAGTCTTTTGCCGTCATGCGAAAACATCGGGAAACCGTCAAAATCAGCTTCAAATGTGATCTGCTTTAGACTGGTGCCATCTACATTGATCATAAACAGATCGAAATTCATATCGCCGGTATGATGGTTGGAAGCAAATATGATCCGCTTGCCATCAGGATGGAAATAGGGACAGAAATTTGCCCCGCCCAGATCGGTTATCTGTTTGCGGCCGGTCCCATCGCTGCGTACGATAAATATCTCCAGCTCTCCCGGACGGATCAGGTTTCTGGAAAGATTGTACATGTAATCAGCAACCTCAGCCGAATCCCTGGGATGATGCGCGCGATACACGAGCCACTCGCCGTCAAGTGAGAAGAAAGCCCCGCCGTCATAGCCGAGCTCGCTGGTGATTCTTTTTACATCACTTCCGTCGGGATTCATGGTGTATATATCCAGGTCGCCGTCGCGCAGCGAGGTGAAGACAAGCCTGCTGCCGTCAGGAGAATATACCGCCTCGGCGTCATAGTACGGATTATCGGTCAGGCGTTCGAGATCGGAACCATCAGGGTCGGCTCGAAAAATATCATAGCCGGGATAGAGCGCCCAGACATAACCGCGCGACATGTCCGGAGGTGGCGGACATTGCGGGTCAGCCAGATGAGTTGAGGCATACACGATCTTCCCGCCATCGGGAGCAATGAATGCGCAGGTGGTCCTCCCTTTTCCGGTAGAAACCAGCCTGACATCCGAGCCATCGGAGTTCATCATATAAATCTGATCGCATTCAAGACTGTCCCGGGTGGATTGAAAAATCAGTTTATCGGCATCATAAGAAAAATATGCCTCGGCATTTTCGCCGCCAAATGTCAACTGTTTAACATTGGCAAGGTATTTTTCTTCCCCCGGATTTATTAGATTGGCCTCGGAGACCGCCGCTGATTCCTGCTCTTCCTGCCGTGGTTCCTCTCCCCCGCATGCCGGGAAAATCAAAATAGGGGAAAGCAAAATTATTCCGGCAAAAGCAACTTTTCTCAGATCAGTTATGATACTCTCAAACATATGACACCTCATCTTCAATAACCACGCCCGTTTTCAAGGTTTTCGAGACCGGACATTTACCCGGAATTGAGAGAAGTTTCCGCCTCTCTTCGTCGCTGAACTTGCCGCTGATCTCGACTGTGCGCTTGATGTGCTCGATATGACTCCTTGGATCGCCTTCCTCGCAGGCTTCGCAGTCCTTGATATGGATTCGGTCGTACGACAGGGTAACCTCGCATCCGGTCAAATCCAGTTTCTTGCGCTGGGCATACCACCTGATCGTCATAGCGGTACAGGCCGCCAGCGAGGCCAGAAGCAGATCGTAGGGATTGGGACCGATATTATCGCCCCCGGCCTTCTCCGGTTCGTCAGCGGTCAGATCATGCTCCTGCATATGAATCTCGGTTGTGTACTTTTTGCCTAACGAGGCGGTTACGATTTTCATTCGATTCCTCCCGATTGAGTTAGGGATTTAATTACAGATTATCGATGACCCTTTGAAGCCTCTCACGCACCTGCTTTGCAATGTCGGCCAGCGAATCATTCTGAACGGCGGACATCGACTCCATAGGATCAACCGCAGAGACCTCGACCTGGCCCTCGGGATTGACCTGAACAACAATATTACACGGCAGCATCGTCCCGATCTTGTCCTCTTTCAGGAGGGCCTGATGCGCAAATTCCGGATTGCAGGCTCCCAGAATCCTGTAGTCGCGAAAATCGGCATTGAGTTTCTGCTTCAGCGTGTCCTTGACATCGATCTCGGTTAAAACGCCGAAACCCTCTGTTTTCAAGGCATCTGTCGCACGCTGGATGGCCTCATCAAAAGAATAATCGACTGTTTTGCTGATATGATACGGCATCTCAAATCTCCTTCCCTTTTCTTGTGATTATAATAGATTTATTCAGCATCGAGAATTACAAATTTTAATTTACTTTCTGAAATAAAGTTACTATACAGTTATTCATTCGTATAATGGGCAACAGGTATAGAAAGTTCATAGGGAATTCTATGATTTTAAAGGCGATAACGACTATTTTTATCATCTTGTGCTTTTCAGGGGCAGCCGCATCGCAAAATGAGGTCCATATTATCGATTCAGCCACAGGGCTTGCAATGCACAAGTACAGGATCGTAAATCCTCAGGATTCAGCGGAAAACGACCTGTACATCCTGAAGATTGACCCCGAATACTACGAATTTCAACTTCTTGCCGCCATCGAACTGGATTCTGTCTCACGAACTGTTTCTCAATGGTGCGCGGAATTCGGATATGAACTTTGTTTCAATGCCGGGATGTATGCGGCCGACAACCTGACTCCCCTGGGATACTGCAAGAATAACGGCAGAGTTTTGAATCCCCACGTCAATTATCACAAGGCTGTGCTGGCCTTCAGCCCTGAAAATGATAGCATTGTCCCGGTCACAATTATTAACAGAGGCTGTAACGATCTCGATTCTTTCGAGAACCGATACGGCAGCATGGTTCAAAGCGTGCGCATGCTCGGTTGTGCGGGCGGGAATGTCTGGAACCAGTCCGATAAAAAGCACAGCATCCTGGCCCTTGCCACCGACAGCGCCGGCATGGTATTTCTTTTATTTTCCCAGGCGCCGTCTTCAGTTCACGACTTTATCAATAATGTCAAAGCGCTCGAACAGGGACTGGAACAGATGATCTATCTCGAAGGCGGTATTCCCGCCGCTCTCTATGTTAGAACCAATAATTACAGTTTTAATATTTCGGGAGTGGCGGAGGATTTGTGGCCGGTCAGAATTTCCGGCTCCGGACTGACAAAACTTCCCAATGTAATTGCGGTCAAAAAAAAGGCGGACAGGAGGTAGGTCGATGTTTTATGACGAAATTTCCGAATATTATGACCAGATGATTCCGGTCGAGAAGCGAATTGCCAACCTGAAAAAGCAGCTTGCTCCAATAATAAAGGAAAACGATATCAGGTCAGCTCTGGATGTCGGTTCGGCCACCGGTGCAACCTGTATTGCTCTGGCGGAGCTCGGGGTCGAGCCTGTGGGTATTGAGCTCTCCTCCAAGATGATAAAGGTAGCCCGGGAACATGCCCGCCGGGCCGGCATGAAAATTAAATTTTTTAAAGCAAACATGCTGTATGACCAATCTCAGTTCAAACGGCGCTTTGACGCAATTTTTGTCCTTGCAAACACCATATCTCATCTTCTGGACAAGAAATCTCTCAACCGCGCAATCGCTAATTTCAAGAAGTGGCTCAATCCCGGTGGAATCCTGTTAATACAGCTTCTTAATTATCACCGAATTCTCCGTGACCGGCAACGAATTGTAAAGATATATAATAATGAAGATAGAATTTTCATCCGCTTCTATGATTTTGGAAATGATCTGATAAACTTCAACCTTCTAACGGTTGAAAACCAGCCCGGCGTGTGCGACTATACCATGAGTTCGGTGCCCTTGCGGGGATGGAAGACGCATGAGATCACGGACATTTTAAAGAAAAAGAGTTTTGTTTCAATCCGCAAACAGGGGGATATCAAGGGATCGAAATTCGATAGAACCGAATCGAATGATCTTGTCCTGCTGGCACGCAGGAGACAACCTGTATATCATTCAGGAAGACACTTGAATCACTGAATGAAGGCATAATCCCGGCTGACCCCACACCAAATCCAAATTACATAAAGAGGAGGATTCAATCCTGTATATTAAATCCTCTATTTTTTTAAAGATATTATTACCGTTTTCGTATCACTCAAGAGATGGAATTCCATAAGCAAATTTATTCCAGAATTCGCTTGACAAAATTCGCGAAAAGTCTTTTATGTAATACTTATTTTTGTGAAGAACGTCACAAAGCTCTGATGGCAGAACGGCGCTTTGTGGGGAGGTCACTTTGTTAGATAAATATCTTACCGTCGCGGTTTTTCTTTTTGGCACAGTCGGCTTTGTTCTCGTAACTCTTTTTGTGGCAAAACTATTGCGACCCGCCCGGCCCTCGGAAATCAAACTCCAGAACTATGAATGCGGTGAATCCCCTGTCGGATCGTCATGGGTGCAGTTCAATGTGCGCTTCTATATTTTTGCACTTCTGTTTGTCATTTTTGATGTTGAGACCGTATTCATTTTCCCATGGGCGGTCGTATATGACACCCTGGGATGGTTCGGTTTTATTGAGATGACAATTTTCCTGGCGATACTGATTTACGGCCTGGTTTATGCCTGGAAGAAAGGTGTTTTGAAATGGGTGTAGCATCAAAAATTCCTGTATACCTGGAGAAGGCCCCGGGCGGCGGCATACTGGTGACCTCAATCGACAAGATTCTAAATTGGTCCCGCGCATCATCGCTCTGGTACATGCTGTTCGGTACCGCCTGTTGCGCGATCGAGATGATGTGTACGGGCGCCTCCAGATATGATTTCGATAGATTGGGAATGATCTTCCGCGCCTCGCCCCGTCAGTCTGATCTGATGTTTGTGGCGGGCACGATCACACATAAAATGGCTTCCCGTGTAAAAATTCTATATGAGCAGATGGCGGAGCCTCGCTATGTAATCGCAATGGGCGGATGTGCTGTCCGCGGCGGCCCCTTTTATTACGATTCCTACGCTGTGCTCAAGGGCATAGACAAGGTCATTCCGGTGGATGTTTATATCCCCGGGTGTCCCCCGCGTCCGGAATCGTTGATGGAAGGCTGCCTGAAGCTGAGAGAAAAGATCAGAAAAGAAAAAATGGCCGACTGGAGTTCCGACAGTGCAAAATGAGCAACTGGTCTCGCAACTTGTAGAAAAATTTGGCGCTCAAGCGGAAAAGGTGGAATTGAATCCCGCCCAGCCCGCCCTGGTTGTGGATAAATCCATCCTGGTCGAGTTCCTTAAACAAATCAAGGAAGATGAAAATTTCAAGATCGACTATCTCTCCTGCATCTCGGCCGTCGATTATCTCGAAAACGGCATGGAGATGAACTATCATCTCTGTTCCATCGAACTGCGCTACAAATTGACCGTAAAGGTTAAACTCGACAGAGAAAAGCCGGAAGTTCCCACAATCAGGGAAATTCACCCCGGAGCCGACTGGCACGAGCGCGAGGCATGGGAGCTTTTTGGAATAGATATAAAGGGTCATCCCAATTTGAAAACGCTGCTCCTCCCGGAGGACTGGAAGGATGGATGGCCGATGCGCCGGGATTGGGAAGGCAATGATGATTTTGTTAAAATGCCCGAGTTTTAATTAAATGGACGAAAAAGAGCTGCACATAGGAGAGCATCAAGAACAGGACGAGCAGAATCCTGTGGCCCGGGAACTTCATACCGAGGAGTTTCTGGTCAATATGGGACCGCAGCATCCCTCCACGCATGGTGTCTGCCGGCTGCTTCTGACCATGGACGGCGAGGTTATCGTCAAGGTCGAACCTTATATCGGCTATCTGCATCGAGCCATTGAAAAAATCTGCGAAAATCGCATCTATAACCAGATCACCCCCTTCATGGACAGGTTCGAATATGTCTCCTCCATGCTGGCGGACTGGGTTTATGCTCTGTGCGTGGAGAGAATCGGACAGATCGAAGTCTCGCCCCGCGCGGAATATCTGCGCGTAATTTTCGGTGAGCTTCAGAGAATAGCCTCGCATCTGATCTACTGGGGCGTTTTCGCAATGGATCTGGGAGCCGTTACGCCGTTTCTTTACGGTCTCCGCGAGCGCGAAATGATTATGGATTTGTTCGAGGAAACCTGTGGACAGAGATTAACTTACAATTATATCCGTATCGGGGGAGTCTCCCAGGATATAAATCCCGGCTTTGAGCAGAAATGCAAAAAATTCACGAGCTATATGTGTCAGGTGCTCGAAGATTATGAGACGCTCCTGAACGAGAATCCGATCTTTCTCAGTCGCACCAAAAATATCGGGGTGGCCCCCCCGGAGCTGTCTGTTGCTTACGGTGTCTCCGGCCCCTCCCTGAGGGCTTCGGGCGTGAATTGGGATATCCGCAAAGATGATCCCTACGGTTATTACGAAAAATTCGAATTCGAGATACCCCAGGGCAAGAATTATGACACCTGGGACCGTTACCAGGCCAGAGTTATCGAGATGCGCGAGTCCTGTAAAATCATTGAGCAGGCTTTGGACGGCCTCCCGGAGGGCGATCCCACATTCAAAATGCGGGCCAGTTTCAAACTGCCCGAGGGCGAATATTACGCCCGTATCGAATCCTCACGGGGAGAAATGGGCTGCTATATCGTTTCGAAGGGAGAAAAGAAACCCTACCGCCTGAAACTGCGCGGTTCATCATTCAATAATCTGATGATTATACCGGAAATTTCCAAAGGGCTTAAAATTGCAGACCTGGTCGCCATCTTCGCCTCATACGACATTATAATGCCGGAGGTCGACAGGTAATGTTTCTTGGTATCGAGCTGCCCCAGATCGTGCTTTCTGCCATCTATTTCGCGTTGACCCTGGGGGTCGTTTTGCTGATGGCTCTTTTCCTGGTCTGGTGGGAGCGCAAGGTCTCGGCACATATTCAGGTTCGATTCGGGCCGATGATGACCGGCAAATGGCACGGCTGGTCGCAGACCCTGGCGGATGCCCTCAAGCTTCTGCAAAAAGAAGATATTGTGCCACGTGCCGCTGACAAGGGCGTATATTTCTGGGCCCCGGTGATTGTCTTCGGCGCCACCATGATGACTTTCGTGGTCATACCATGGTCCCCCAGATTTATCGCCGCCGATCTCAACGTTGGAATCCTTTACATTATAGCGATCACGACCTTTACGATCATCAGCCTGCTCATGGCCGGCTGGGGATCGAATAATAAATATTCACTCCTGGGCGGTATGCGTTCTGCGGCCCAGATAGTATCTTACGAGGTACCCCTGACGCTTTCAATTATGGGCGTGGTGCTTCTGGCCCAGTCACTTTCGATGCAGGATATCGTGGCCGATCAGAATAAATTCTGGAACTGGAATATAATCCGCCAGCCCCTGGGATTTCTTGTCTATCTGGTGGCCGCCACCGCAGAAGTGAACCGTACACCTTTCGACCTGCCTGAAGCCGAACAGGAGCTTGTGGCTGGTTTTAACGTCGAGTATTCCGGTATGAAATTCGCCATGTTCTTCCTGGCTGAATTTGTAAATATGTTCGTGGTTGCCGCCATTGCCACCGCCCTCTTCCTGGGAGGCTGGTGGGGACCTTTCGGCAACGAATCCCTGGGATGGCTGTGGTTTGTATTAAAGAGCATGGGCGTGGTTTTCGTATTAATGTGGTTCAGGTGGACCTACCCGCGATTGAGGGTTGACCATCTGATGGAGTTTGCATGGAAATGGCTGTTGCCGCTGGCCTTCTTGAACCTCCTGGCAACTGGCTTAATATATAATTTGGTTAAATAAGCAATGGGCATGGTAAAAGACTTTTTCTCAGGCATATACAATCTTGTGGTCGGCCTTTTTGTCACCGGCAAGCATCTGGGGAGGCACGCAATCACATTGCAGTACCCCAAGGAACGCTGGGAGATGCCCGAACGTTCCCGCGGCGTGGTAGTACTTTTATCCGATCCAGAGACCGGCGAGCTGAATTGCACCGCCTGTCTGCTCTGCATGAAAGCCTGCCCGACCGGGGCAATCATTATAGACAGGGAGAAGAACCCGGAAACGAAACGCTGGTTTCCGACAAAATTCGTTATAGATAATACCATATGCGCCTTCTGCGGGCTGTGCGAGGAATCCTGCAATTTCGACGCAATCAAGCTGACCGGCAAATACGAATTTTCTGTTTTCGATCAGTCCGAGCTCATATATGACATGGATAGACTGGCCGAGCTTGGCCGGGATGTGAAATATACCCCGCGCAAGAAACCCGCAGCCAAAAAAGCAGCCGAGCAGAAGAAGCCGCCTGCAGAGGGCAAAAAGCCGGACGAGAAGAAAGAAGATACGGCTGAGAAAAAGCCGGAAGAAAAACCGGATAAGATTGAAACGAATCCGGCAGAGAAAAAAGAAGAAAAAGCTGAAGCAAGTGATAAAAAGACTGAGGATCAAGAATCCAGAAAGCCTGAAGAAGCCAAACAGGGAGATTTGGGCCTGGATAAGGAAGAGGACAAAAAGGAATCGGGGAACTGATGCTGGAAGGATCAACGGCAATTGCATTCTATATAATCGCCTTCGTGGTGATCCTGTCTGCCATAGCGGTTGTCACACTTAAGAATATTTTTCATGCGGCCCTGTTCCTGGTGCTGACTCTTTTTGCTGTAGCCGCATTGTATATTTTGTTATCGGCCGAATTTTTGGCCGCCGTACAGGTCCTGATCTATGTCGGTGCGATCTCGATTTTGATGATATTCGCGGTCATGCTGACCGCACAGCTCACAAATTATAATATCAAGCAGACTAACGAACAATCGCTGCCCGCGCTTCTGATATCGATATGCTTTGTAGCCGTAACCATCTTTGCCATTGCAACAAATCATAAACTGGGAGGATTCCCGCTGGCGGAAAGTACCGAGGTTGCGGGTTCCAATACCGCCCACCTGGGGCAGCTTCTGATGCGGGATTTCATACTGCCTTTTGAGGTGGTTTCTGTCCTTTTGCTGGCGGCATTGATAGGCGCGATTGTGATTGCCAAGAGGGATAAATAGAAAATGCAAGTGGGATTAGTACACTTTCTGTCACTGGCCGCAATCCTTTTCGGGATTGGACTGTACGGCGTTTTGACCCGCCGCAATGCGATCGGAATTCTGATGTGTATTGAGCTGATGTTTAATGCAGTCAATATTAATTTCATCACCTTTGCCAAATTCATCACTCCCGAGAAACTCACCGGCCAGGTCTTCGCCGTGTTCGTAATTGTCATAGCGGCCGCCGAGGCCACCGTTGGGCTGGCTATTGTAATTTTGATATACAGGAATTTTAAGGATGTGTTCATTGACCGAATGAACATCATGAAATGGTAATTTATGGTTGATCATTTGTGGACAGTACCGGCAATGCCGATTGTGGCATTTGCAGTCATAGTGTTATTCACGCGGTTTTCGGAAAAACTATCCAAAACCATCTCTATTTTCGCCATCGCCTACGGTTTCGTCTATTCCACTATCACATTGTTCCAGACCCTGGGAAATCCGGCCGGTTTTGTAATCGACAAAGGCTTCGACTGGCTCGTATTGGGCAGCTTTACGCTGCAGATCGGAATGTATGTTGATGGCCTGACTGTGGTCATGCTGATGGTTGTTACCATTGTAGCCCTGCTGGTGCATATATACTCAATCGGCTATATGAAAGGCGACCCAAGGACCTCGCGCTATTTCGCATTCCTGTCGCTTTTCTCATTTTCGATGCTGGGTCTTGTACTGGCCAATAATTTCTTCCTGATCTTCTGCTTTTGGGAGCTGGTAGGTGTGAGCTCCTACTTCCTGATCGGTTTCTGGTACGAGAAAAAATCAGCATCAGATGCCGGCAAAAAAGCATTCATTACAAACCGTATCGGAGATTACGGCTTTATAATCGGGCTCCTTTTAACCTTCTTTACATTCGGGAGTCTGGCATACAGTGATATTTTCGGCGCCGTTCATCATGATCCCTCTCATTTCTCGGCTGGAACTCTGGCCGCGATCGGAATTTTCCTCTTCTGCGGCGCGGTCGGCAAATCAGCCCAGTATCCTCTGCATGTCTGGCTGCCCGACGCCATGGAAGGTCCTACTCCGGTTTCGGCTCTGATCCATGCCGCCACGATGGTCGCGGCTGGTGTTTACATGGTTGCCCGGGCGCTGGCCATATACCACGCGGCTCCTGAGGCCGGAATGGTGGTTGCATGGGTGGGGGGCATAACCTCCTTGATGGCCGCTACCATCGGGCTGGTGCAAAAAGACATAAAGCGTGTTCTGGCCTACTCGACCGTCTCACAGCTGGGATATATGATGATGGCCCTCGGGCTGGGTTCATTCGCAGCGGGAACATTCCATCTGATGACCCATGCTTTCTTCAAGGCCTGTCTCTTTTTGGGCGCCGGTTCTGTGATTCATGCTGTACATGCCCAGGACATCTTCCGCATGGGCGGGCTGTCCAGAAAAATGAAAGCAACATCGACAACATTTATTATAGCGTCACTTTCGATTTCAGGAATCTTCCCGCTCTCGGGATTCTGGTCCAAAGATGAGATTATCGCCTCGGCAGAAGGCTATCTGCCGCTTCTGATTCTGGCAATTGGGGTGGCCTTTATGACGGCTTTCTATATGTTCAGGCTGGTCTTTTTGACCTTCTTCGGCGAACCCCGCGACAAAGATGCCTTTGAACATGCGCATGAATCGCCCAAGGTTATGACCTGGCCCCTGATCGTTCTTGCCTTCCTCTCGATCTTCGCGGGATGGGTGGGGATTCCCTGGCTGCCCAAAGGATTCAGCTCTTTTGCAATCGACTTCGGCCACGGTGTCCATCATGCCGAATTCAATTTCCTTCTGGCGGGAATCTCGACGGTGGTGGCCTTAAGCGGGATTTTCCTGGCCTACATGATATATATCAGAAAAGCAATTGACCATGTGGCCATCGGCCAAAAATTCAGCCTGGCCTACAAGTTCCTGTTCAATAAATGGTATTGGGATGAAATCTATGACGCCATTGTAATTCGGCCGATTTTATGGTTCGCCGAATTCCTGGCAAAATTTGATAAATATGTTATCGACGGCCTTGTCAACTTCATGGGCAAGTTCACGCTTGTCCTTTCCTGGCTGCATAACCTGTTCGATAAGTACGTGATCGACGGCGCTGTGAATGGCACAGGTTACACCGTCAAAGGCATCGGATGGATCATTAGCCGGGCCCAGACAGGCCGCCTGTATAACTATGCTTTTATCATAGTTCTTGGAGTTGTGGTAATCTTGATAGTTAAGCTTTTCTAATAAAGGAAGCTAAGAGGAGGAGTGCATAGCGATGGAATCTTTTTCGTTCCCGATTTTAACGCTGATGATCTTCATTCCAATAATCGGAATGCTGATCCTGGCGTTTCTGAAACAGAGCCAGCTGCTGGCGATCAGGACGGTGTCCACCGTCTTCTCCGGCATTCCACTGGTATTGGCAGTAATCCTGCTTGCAAATTATGATCCGGGCGGCGGCTTTCAGTTCGTTGAAAAGGTCTCCTGGATTCCGGCATTAAATATTCACTATTTCCTCGGAGCCGATGGTATTTCGGTACCGATGCTGATGTTGACCGCACTCCTCTCATTCATATCAATAATAGCATCGTTCGGGATAACCCATCGCGCCAAAGAGTACTTTGTTTTCTTCCTTCTGCTGGAAGTCGGGATGATGGGCGTTTTTGCGGCCCTCGACTTCTTCCTCTTCTATGTTTTCTGGGAGATCATGCTGGTACCGATGTACTTCCTGATCGGTATCTGGGGCGGGCCCAGAAAGATTTATGCGGCTATCAAGTTCTTCCTTTATACATTGTTCGGATCGATCTTCATGCTGGTCGGAATCCTGATCCTCTATTTCTCCTCTGTCGACCCGAGCACGGGAGCACACATATACACGCTCGACCTGACCATCCTGGCCCAGATGGCGCAGAATGGCAACGGCCTTTTCCTGCGCGAGGGACTCCAGCTTCTGGTCTGGATGTTCTTCTTCATAGCATTTGCAATCAAGGTTCCTGTCTGGCCCTTCCATACATGGTTGCCCGATGCTCATGTTGAGGCGCCTACTGCCGTCTCGGTAATTCTGGCCGGTGTGCTCTTGAAGATGGGTATCTATGGACTTCTGAGAATATCATTTCCGATCCTGCCTTACGGCACCGATTATTTCTCCACTTTCCTGGCGGTACTGGGGGTGATCGGTATTATCTACGGCGCGCTGGTTTCCATGGCGCAGAAGGACCTGAAAAAACTTGTGGCTTACTCCTCTGTCTCTCATATGGGTTACTGTCTGCTCGGGATGAGCGTGTTCTCCCATTTCGGCCAGGAGTTCATCGTGGGAATTTCAGGAGCAATGTTCCAGATGATTTCTCATGGCCTGATCACAGGCGCCCTGTTCTTGCTGGTCGGGGTTATTTACGATAGGGCGCATACCCGTGAGATTGCGGCTTTCGGCGGACTGTGGACCAAAGTGCCGGTGTATGGCTCGTTGATGACATTTTTCTGCATGGCCTCACTCGGGCTTCCCGGCTTATCCGGTTTTATCTCCGAATTCCTGGTTTTCGTCGGCGGCTTTGCCAAGTACAAGGTCCTGACCGGTATTGCAGTCCTGGGTGTGGTCCTGACGGCCGGATATTTCCTGCGGATGATCCAGAAGGTATTTCTGGGACAGTTCAACATTAAATGGTCGGATCTTACCGAGATCAATTTCCGCGAGATATTCACGGTAACCCCGCTGGCAATACTGACCCTCCTGATCGGCATTTATCCGAAAGTATTATCATATATGATCGATGACACCCTGGGTGACCTTTCCAACTCGATTATCAACGGTGTCAATATCGTCAAAGGGATCTTGGGATGAACATCAGACTCGACTTAATGATTCCGGAGCTGTTTCTCTTTTGCTGGGCTATTGTTGTCCTGACCGCAGACCTGTTCTTCATAAAGGAAAAGAAGAATATCCTGCTCTATATGTCGCAATTCGGATTTCTGGCCGCCGCTGCACTGGTTATTTTTACTCCCACCGGTCCGTACGAGATGGCTTTTAAATGGATGTTCATCAATGATCCTTTTGCCTCGTTTTTCAAAATCGTAATTCTACTGGCGGGCTTTATGGCTGTCAGTTCATCATACGAGGCTGTCCAGAAATCTATTGAGCATAAGGGGGAATTCTTCGGGCTTGTCATTATGTCTGCTGTGGGTATGATGTTCCTGGTATCCTCAGGGGAACTGGTTTCGCTTTATGTCGCTCTAGAACTTTCGACAATTCCGCTTTTTATCCTGACCGCATTCCAGAAAAGATACCTGAAATCATCGGAGGCCGGACTGAAGTACCTGATTCTCGGCGCATTTTCATCGGCGCTGCTGCTCTACGGCATCAGTTTCATGTACGGCATGACCGGCACTACCGTTCTGATCGCGGGTTCGATCAACATCCTGCAGTACTCCAACAGCATGCACTTTGGCCTGGTAATGGCGCTGGCGCTGGTTGTGGCAGGCCTGGGCTTCAAGCTGGCCCTGGTACCATTCCATATGTGGGCGCCTGATGTTTACGAGGGGGCGCCAACGCCGATTACATCCTATCTGTCAGTTGCCTCCAAGGCGGCCGGCCTGGGCGCTCTGGTTCGTATCATCTATGGTTTCTTCACGGTCGGAACCGCGTCTGACTACTGGGGCCTTCTGATCGCTATTCTTGCGGCCATGGCCATGATCGTCGGAAATGTCGCCGCCATACTGCAATCGAACATCAAACGCATGCTGGCCTATTCCTCGATCGCACAGGCGGGATATATCCTGGTCGGATTTGTAGCCGCCTCACAGCTTGGCCTCTCCGGGATTTCAATCTATATCTTTGCTTATCTTTTCGCCAATATGGGAGCCTTTGCGGTAGTAGTGGCCGTTGGACATAAACTCAACAGCGATAAAATTGAGGACTATGCGGGCATGGCCAGACGCTCTCCCTTGATTGCCGGATCTATGACCGTGTTCCTGCTTTCACTGGCTGGAATTCCACCCACCGCCGGTTTTATAGCAAAGTACAAAGTTTTTATGGCCGCCATTGAAAACGGCACATTACTCTGGCTGGTCATGATTGCAGTGGCAACCACGGTTGTGTCAATTTTTTATTACGCGCGGGTAATCAAAGAGATGTTTATCACAGAGCGCGAGGTGGCTGCCAATCCTGAAGGACGATGGATTCTATCATCACCGATCACTATAGCAATCCTGGTGGGGTTACTCGGCACCCTGATAATCGGAATATTTCCCCAGCCGTTTCTGGAGCTGGCCAGTACAGTCACTCAATCATTTGTCTATTAATCTTGACATCCCCGGCGGAATAATTTAATTATTGCTGGGTATTGTTATGAATCGAGACGAGAAACCTCCAAGTTGTAATTTCAGTATTCAGGACGGTATACGCTGTGCCTCACCCATATCTGCCGCTTGGATCGACGTAAATTCCATCAAAAACAGCCTCGCTCGTGCAGGAATTCTTGCAATCGATATCAAAAATCGATATATTTTTAAAATGAAGGGATCGGACCATGGATTGGGTCATGGATTTTATTCAATACACTGGACTGAATCCGGGGCCGATTTAACCGATATATCTTAGAGGATGGATATAAAGTATGAGACTTTCCAGAATTCTTGACAAAGATCTGGTTGTTCCAAGACTGAAATCTCGTTATAAGCTCGACGCCATCGGCGAAATCCTTGACAGAGTCATACAGAAATACCCTCATCTGGACAGACAGACCCTTGAAGCTAAAATAATTGAAAGGGAGAACATCGAAAATACATCCTACGGCCGTGGATTTGCATTTCCGCATGCCCGCACTGATGCTGTTGACGAAATGTACACAGCACTGGGTCTGGCACCGGAGGGACTCGAGGATAGAACCAAGGACCAGCAAAAACTGCAGGTCATCTGCCTGATGCTGACGCCATCCACCATCTCAAAGAGCTACCTTCAGACACTCTCGGCCTTTGCCAGCTTTGCCAGAACCCCAGGCAATACCGAGAGATTGTTGAGTTCCAGGACCGTTGATGAGATCATAGATGTCATCGAGGAATCCGGGGTCGAGGTAAAAAGAGAGCTGTCCGTGGGCGACGTCATGAAGCGCGATGTGATCACTGTCAAACCCCAGGATTCATTGAAAACCGTTGCCAATGTGATGTTCAAGCACCGAATTTCAGGAGTAATTGTTGTCGATGATGAAAATCATGTGGTCGGAATGATCTCTAACCGTGATATCATCAGGGCCGCCCTTCCGGATTACCAGTCGCTTATATCAAACCTGGCCATGTCCTATGATTCGGAGTCGTTCGAGAATATCCTGCGCACCGAGGAAAATGTTCGCGTCGGCGATCTGATGGATAAGAATGTCGAGACCGTAACAGAGGATACCTCTGTGGTAGAGACTGCGGCCTTGATGCTCTTCAAGGACTTGAGGCGGGCGCCTATAATCAAAAACGACAGACTTGTGGGAGTCATTACGATTTCCGACATCGTCTCCAAGATAATCAGGGGTTAGCATCTTCTTTTAACTACTTTTTCCTTTTTATTTTGCTTCCTTCATCACTTTTCTTATAATGGCATAATTAATTAAACCTGTTGATATCACGACTGGAGTAAGTACACTTTTGCTGCTGACAATATCGCTGGTTCTGATCGGTGCGGCTGCGCTGTATATGGGCGGTAACTGGCTCGTGCAGGGATCATCATCATTCGCATTGCGCCACGGTGTCTCCAAGCTGGTGGTGGGACTGACAATTGTGGCCTTCGGGACTTCTGCTCCTGAACTGTTCATTTCCTCAATTGCGGCCCTGAAAGGCAGCACATCGATTGCAATTGGAAATATCGTAGGCTCGAACATCGCCAATATCGCGCTGATTCTCGGTTCTGCGGCCCTTATCAATCCGCCCCGCGTGCTGACCCCCACGATCCGAGTCCAGATACCTTTTGCCATAATCATAACCGGCTTGTTTCTGCTGCTGACCCTGAACGGGAAGCTGGCTGAGATCGATTCTGTCATCCTGCTGGCCTGTTTTATCCTGTTTACTTCTTACTGCATCTGGAGCGCCCGTGAGAAAGGCAAAATAAAGGTTGAGGTGGAAAGTATTCTTCCAAGCGCGGCAAAGGATGTCATCTATATTATAATCGGTTTGGTGGGACTGACTGCCGGATCCGAGATTTTTGTGAGAGGTTCGATCAGATTGGCTGAGTTCTTCGGCGTTTCCGAATTCATGATCGGCCTCTCTGTGGTGGCCCTGGGGACATCCCTTCCGGAATTGGCCACCTCGATCGTCGCTGCCGCCAAGCATGAATCAGAAATCGTCGTTGGTAATGTGATCGGATCCTGCATTTTTAATATACTGCTGGTAATGGGCGTAGTGGGCATTATCAAACCGATATATAAGCCTGATATGTCGATTATTCTGGATATGGGGGTGATGCTGGGGCTTACAATTCTGCTCCTGCCGATGTTTTATTCCGGCAGACGACTGAGCCGCGCAGAGGGAGTTGCGCTTTTGACCATATATGTGGCTTATATTACCTATATTTCAATTCGAGGATAATGGCGCCGAGTGCATGTTTCGGATCCGATCCAAATTATTCCTCCAATTCCTCCTCGTCCGGCTTAAATCCGATCTTATCAAAGGGGTTTACTATTGATGAGACAATATTGGTGAGGTGGGCCGAGACCCTTTTCATATAACGCAGAAAAAGTCCCAGAGCCACAGCATCATTGGAGCCGATCTCAGAATACGGCTTGGAGACAAGCTCATTCAGTATTATATCGCATTGCTTCGTAATCGATCTATGCTCGCTCATCACGTCCCGGGCGGCCTTGATATCGTCTGAGGCAAAGGCCGATGTTACCGACTTGAACTTCGCTTTCACCTCAGCCTCGAGCTTCTTGACGGTATCTTCATATTTGCCCACTTGGAGCTTTTTGGGATGATTCTTGGCCAGATCCTCGATATTCTTGGCGTAATCTCCTATCCGCTCAACATCGATGACGATACTGATCAAAACGAGGGCGTTATGAATCTCTTTTCTCGGCGATACTGCCAGATGAGTCATCATTTTGCGCCTGATTTCCTGCTGGTATTTATTGATCTGCTTGTCTTTCTCGTAGATATCAATCTTAAGCTCGGCGGTGTCCGAATAACGCAGCGACCTCACTGTCTCATCGAACATTTCGCTGCATATATTAAGTGTCTTCTCTGTCTCATCATATGATTGAGATAAGAGAGATTCTTTGGAAAAGTATTCTTTTAATTTCTTTAACATAACTACCTCGTCAAAAATATTAACAGCAATGGAATTATAAAGAAAAGTGTGGCAACAAACAAGATCGGAATAATCCTATTTTTCATTGCCAGCACGGAAAACCATTTCGCAAAATTCAATGGTATAAATCTTATCGGCCAAATAACTATTATTCCAAATAAATTAAAGAAAACATGTGCCAGGGCGATAGTAACCGCCTCCGGCCTTCCTATCGTCAGGGCCGCCAGCAATGCGGTTACTGTAGTTCCCAGGTTGGCCCCTAATGTATACGGAAAAATCTGGTTCAGTGACAAAATTCCTGCGCCTGCGAGCGGTACAACCAGAGATGTAGTTATCGATGATGACTGCACAAGCGCAGTAAGAATCAGTCCCAATAACAATGACCTTATGGCAGTCTTGAAGATATAGGTATCAAAAAACACCTCTATTCTGTTTAAAACCACCGATTTCAGGATTTTCACGATGCGATTTAACGAAAGGAAGAGTAAAAGCAGGGCCAAAATTATATCCAGCCAGCCTATCGCCAGGGGTGAGTTGTGAATAATGTCGATAACCGGTTTGGTAATCGTCTTAATAGGCGATGCGAATCTTAACCCCCCGACTGCGGAAAATATTCCGGCCGCCTTGGAGGCCGCCAGCCCCAGGAAATTTGTGGTAATCTGAACAGGTAGAAAGACTATGACCGCCACCAGGTTGAAGCTGTCATGCACAATGGCAGCGGAAAAAGCGCGCCGAAATTCCCTTCTGTGTGAAATGTGACCCATTGAAACAAGTATATTAGTCACCGAGGTGCCAATATTTGCACCCATTATTATGGGTATCGCATTTTGTATCGTAAGTGTCGGAATCGCCGACGCCTCCCCGCCCACCTGCGCGCTGGCCATGCCAAGCCCACCGACCAGGCCAACCACAATCGAACTGGTGGCCGAACTGCTCTGGATTATACTGGTGGCGAGGATACCGATCAGAAGAGCTGTGAACGGATTGGAGACCGAATTTACCAGCTCCTCCGCAAAACCATGTCCCAATAGTTTAAATGACGCCCCCATCAAAGTTATGGAGAGCATAAAAAGATAGATAAAGAAGAGCAGTCCCAGAAGCTTAATGCCAGTTCTTGTGGTCATCCTAATTTCTTATCCCGGCCAGTATCCCAACCATAATTGAACTATGATAAAAATTTCACATAATCATAGCAACAATATTCTAATTCCATACTAACAAAATGCTAATATTTTTCCGACTAAAAGTATGAATTCAAGGTGAAATTTTTTGAAAATTCACTGAATTTAATAGTCCGATCACTGTATTTTTACATGATTATGAGGAATTTCTGGAAAATACTCTGGATTACCACTCTGATTATCATGGGCTTGCAGATTCTCTTCTACTACCCCCAGCTGCCGGATCGCATGACGGTACATTTCGACTTTTCCGGCAATCCCGATGGCTGGTCGGACAAAACAACGTTTCTGATGCTGATGATCGCTGCGATAGCAATCTGCAATATCTGGCTGCCCATATCGGGATGGTTATTCAAGGTGATGCCGGATAGCCTCATTAATGCCCCCCACAAGGAATTTTGGCTGGCAAGCGAAAAAAACAGAGAAAAACTGGTCGAAATTACCAATACGATGCTGGCCATGGTCCTGGGAGCCACAAACTTGATCTTCATCTACGCTCTGAAGTACACCTACGATATGAATACCAGAAATTCTTCCGAACTTGAGCTATGGTACATGGTTTTTCCGATCGTCTTTGTCTTAATTATCCCCATTGTCTATTATCTGATTAAGCTCAGGGTACCTGACAGGGCAGGGCAATCTTCCCAATAGTCCGCAACTGCCTGAGATATATTACTTTCGTAAGAATTCGGCACGGGGCCCGTTAATTTACTGCCTTTCACGGCATTACCTGCCACTCTGCGATGAATGGTACCAGATCGGGCTGCGAAGCCAGTAACCGTGGCTGTAAAAAGAAAGGGGACAGGCCGGACCTCTCCCCTCTTTATTATAATTCGATTCCTAATTGTTCTTCTTGAACTGCATCATAAATTCTGCCAGCTTCTCGGCGCCCTCCAGCGGAAAAGCATTATACATTGAGGCCCTGATTCCGCCAACCGAACGGTGCCCCTTGAGGCCATGCAGGCCCTTTTCCTTGGCCTCGGCGATAAATTTCTTCTCAAGATCTTCATTTTGCATACGCATGGTCAGGTTCATGATGGAACGGTCTTTCTTCTGTGCCGTGCCCCTATAGTAACCGTCGCTCCCATCGATAGCATCATAAATCAGATCGGCCTTCTTGCGATTAATCTCATCCACTTTTTCCAATCCGCCCTGATCCTTGATCCATTCCATCACCAGCTTGACCATATAGATCGGAAAAACCGGGGGCGTATTGAAAAGCGAGTTCTTTTTTATGTGTGTATCATAGGAAAGCATGGTTGGAAGACCCTCTCGGGCTGTTTTTGCGAATTCATCCTGCATGATAATTACCGTGACACCCGACGGCCCCAAATTCTTCTGGGCGCCGGCATAAATCATTGCAAATTTGGAAACATCCAGTGTTCTGGACATAATATCCGAGGACATATCCGCAACCAGGGGTTTCCCGGCAGTATCCGGGAATTCATGCCACTGTGTACCCTTGATGGTGTTATTGGTTGTAAGGTGCACATAGGCGGCATCAGGATCAAAGTTAAACGATTCGGGAATATAGCAGAAGTTTTTATCCTCAGAGGTCGCCGCCACATTATATCGGGCTATGATTCCCGCCTCTTTGATAGCCTTGGTCGACCAGGTGCCGGTATTGATATAATCGGCCGATCCTGCATCCGGAATGAAGTTCATGGCTATCATGGCAAACTGCAGGCTGGCGCCGCCGCCCAAGAACAGGATATGGTAATCATCCGGAATCTTTAGAAGTTCTTTGAGCAGGCCCTGGGTCTCCACCAGAACACCCTCGAATTCGGGGGAGCGATGCGAGGTCTCGATAATCGACATCCCCGTGTTTTTGTAATCCAGGAACTCTTCCTGCGCCTTCTTCAGCGCCGGCAAAGGCAGGGTTGCCGGTCCGGGATTAAAATTGTAAATTCTATCAGCCATTTTATTTACCTCTCTATTAATGCATTAATCCAAATTTCCGTCGACATATTTGCCAATCAATTCCTCGATTATATCGCCAATACGCAACAGATTTTCCTTTGTGGAGGCCCCGATATGCGGGGTCAATATTGTATTGGGAGCGCTCGTAAGCGGAGTGGATTCCGGCGGATCAGAATACCAGACATCATTTCCATATCCGGCGATCTTCCCGGATTTCAACGCCTCGGCAATATCCTCCTCAACTACTACCTTGCCGCGGCCGGTATTGACGATATAAACACCGTCCTTCATTTTCGCTATGACATCCTTGTTGATCATGCCTGCGGTCTCATCGGTAAGCGGGGTATTGAGCGAAATATAGTCGCACATGGGTAGCATGGTATCGAGGTCATTAATGATTTCAATAGTGTCATGGCTGTTGAGGAAGGGGTCATATCCGATGACCTTCATTCCAAAGGCTTTGGCCCGCAATGCGATCTCGGTTCCAATTCTTCCGCATCCGAATACGCCCAGGGTCTTTTTATAGAGTTCGGTCCTCTTGAGCTGCTTTTTGATCCACTCTCCCCTGACCATTGATTCATGCCCCTTGACTATATGGTTGGGAAGGGCAATCATCAGGGCAAAGGCCAGCTCGGCCACTGCAATCGATGATGCGGCGGCGGTATTGAAGACCTTTATTCCTTTTTCGGCCGCACAAGGCCGGTCGATATTGTCAAGTCCCACACCGCCCCGGATAATCAGCTTGAGCTTGGGTGCAGAATCCAGATATTCCCTGGTACACTTGGTCTTGCTTCTGACCAGCACAACTTCACAGTCGGCAAGCTGGGATTTATCGTCTGTCACCTCACCGAACCTTTTGAGCTTGTCCGGCAGGCCTGGATCAAAGGCATCGGAAATTAAAATCTTCACGGCTTAACTCCTTTTTTATATCGAATTAAATAAATATGTCAGAGCAAATGCGAAACCATCCCGCTCCTCAGCTTGGGCTCGAACCAGGTCGATTTGGGGGGCATGACTTGGCCCGTATCGGCGACCCTGATCAGGTTTTCAACCGAGGTGGGATAGAGAGCAAAGGCCACTGCAAACTTGCCGGAATCCACAAGCCTTTGCAGTTCCTTATTGCCCCTGATTCCGCCCACAAAGTCGATCCTCGGATCGGTTCTCGGATTGCCTATTCCAAGCACCGGCTCAAGCAGGTTCTTCATCAGGATATTGACATCCAGACCCTCCAGAAGATCACCGGCATTGTAGCTGCCGGTTCTGGGAGTGAGCATATACCAGTCGCCGTCAAGATACATCCCGAATTCATGCTCATCAGCGACCTCGAACTCACCCTCGGCCTTTTGGATATCGAAATTCTCACTGACTTTTTCAAGAAGCTGCTCTTTCGTCAGGTCATTTAAATCTGTAACAACCCGATTATAGGGCAGAATCTTCAAATGGCTTTTTGGAAATATCACTGAAAGGAAGTAATTGTAGGGCTCATTGCCGGTATGATCCGGATTCTTTTCCTTCCTCATCCTGCAGACATTGCTGGCCGAGGCGCTGCGATGATGGCCATCGGCAATATAGGTGGCCTCCAGGTTCTCAAATGCGGCAGTAATCCGATTAATCATATTCGGATCATCAATAACCCAGAGTTGATGCCTGACCTCGTCGGGAGAGGTGAAGTCCACCGAGGGCACCGACCGGGCCCCCTCATCGAGCAGATCGTTGAGAGTCGGATCATCCTTGTAGAGCAGAAAAACCGGACCGACCTGGGCATTCATGACATCAATAAGCCTGGTGCGGTCGGCCTCTTTCTGGGGCCTCGTAAATTCATGCTTCTTTATGCGCCCCTCATCATAATCCTTGACTGCGGAGATTACAAAATATCCGGTCTGGACATGATCCCTCCAGGTCTGCCTGTAGATATAGATTGATTCCTTATCGTCCTGAATCAGATGACCCTCGGCCATTAATCTCTTCAGGTTTTCGCGGCCTTTCTGATAGACTGAATCGGAATATGCATCTGTATCCTCCGGCAGGTCTATTTCGGGTTTATTAATATGCAGGAATGAAATCGGATTCTCACGGGCCATCTCACGGGCCTCCTGGGAAGACAAAACATCATACGGTGGAGAGGCAATCTTTGAGGCTTCCTCCTCTTTCGGTCTCAGTCCACGGAAGGCTTTCACGGTAATCATAAGCTCCTCGACGGGTTCAAATTAGCTTTCTGTCTGCATTCAAGCGTTTTCAATTTAGACGGAAATTTAAGGAATTCCGGGCAAATTGCAAGTGATAAGTTTCTCAAATTACTTCATTTAGCTGTTGAATTTTCCCTGCAAAAAGCATATTTTCAGTGTACAAAATCGGAGGGATTAAAGATGGATGCTATGACTCCCAAAAAGTTGTTTTTAACCAAAGGGGTAGGCATACACAAGGAAAAGCTGAACTCTTTTGAGCTGGCTCTGAGAAATGCCGAGATAGCCAAATACAACCTGGTCGCTGTATCTTCCATATTTCCGCCCCATGCAAAGATCATATCCAGGAAGGAAGGCCTTAAACTGCTGCGTCCAGGGCAAATTGTCTATACCGTGATCAGTAAGAATTCTACCAATGAACCGAACCGCCTGATATCCGCGTCAGTCGGAATTGCCATACCCCAGGACCGCAAGCAGTATGGCTACCTTTCAGAACATCACGCCTATGGATGGACCGGCCGTCACGCAGGTGAATATGCCGAGGATATGGCCGTCGACATGCTCGCAACTACACTTGGCCTGGAAATCAACCTTGATAAAAGCTGGGACGAAAACAAGGAGATCTGGAAAGTTCAGGGCAAAATCATCCGCACCCGTAACATCACCCAGTCGGCCAAGGGGCACAAGGAGGGCCTCTGGACCACGGTGGTGGCGGCGGCCATTCTCATAATGTAAACATCAAGTCGTAATCCTTGTCAGGAGTATGGATTTTGAAGGATTATCTCTCTAAGCCAACAACACCATTTCAAGTTGACAAATCATCCAATGTCGCCGGGCTTCTGGACAACATGAAAAATATATCCTTTCAGGGCCGAACCCTGGCGCAGGCATTTGCAGTCTGGAAAAATATGCTGCGTGAGGACACGCTTATATTCATGGGATTATCGGGCGCCATGGTCCCGGCCGGCATGCGTGAAATAATTGTTTACCTGATAAAGAACCGCTTCATCGACTGCCTCGTATCAACCGGGGCAAATCTTTTCCATGATGCCCATGAATCGCTGGGAAACTACCATTATATAGGCAGCCAGCATGTGAATGACGCTGAGCTTTACGAAAAAAAAGTGGACCGGATTTACGATACCTTCGCCAATGAGAATGAATTTCGCAAGCTGGAGAGGCTGATTGACAACTGGGCACATGCTAATCTCGATCTATCACGTGCTTATACGACACGCGAATTTTTCTATCGCTGGGGTGAATACCTTAACAGTATCAAGCAGGCCGACGGCATAGTCACCTCGGCCTATGAATCCGGGGTGCCGATATACTGCCCCTCAATAGCCGACTCATCTTATGGAATTGCTTTGGCGGAGAGGTTTAAACGTAACGGGAAAGTAGTTGTTTTTGATGTTATCGGGGATGTGGAAGAGACTGCCTTGCTGGCCGCCAGAGCGCCGCAGACAGGAGTTATATATCTGGGCGGAGGTGTACCTAAAAATTTCATCCAGCAGGCGGAGGTTACCGCTATTATACATCTCGGCTTCGATTCTCCCGGACATAAATTTGCAATCCAGATTATCACCGATGCTCCTCACTGGGGCGGGCTTTCCGGATGCACATTCTCCGAGGCGGAATCATGGGGCAAAATCAATGGCGATGCGCTGACTGCAACTTGTTACTGTGATGTTACCATTGCCTTGCCAATAATCGCCACAGCGCTTGCCCAGGACGGCGAGGAAACAGCCCGCAAGCGCAATAAACCGGCCTTCGATCTGGGCAGGAAGCTGGAATTCAGCTTTAAATAAAATGGATCTTCATCTATGGATTACGAAGGACACGAATATAATTTTCTAGGGCTGGAAAAGGAGAAATCCGACTATGCAAACTCCCGCTTTGTAATCCTGCCGGTTCCCTACGAACAAACCACTACATACAGGAAAGGCGCCTGTAACGGCCCGCATGCCATGATTTCCGCTTCGCGGGAGGTAGAGCTTTTTGACGACGAACTGAAATTCGAGGCGTATCTGGAGGGCGTACATACCCTGGATGAACTGGAGCCGACCGCGGTGGGGCCGCAGAAAATGGTCGATCGGATCTATGAATCTGCGGGATCAATAATAGAGGATGGCAGGATTATCTGCATGCTGGGCGGAGAGCATTCGATTTCTGCCGGATTGGTGAAAGCGTATAAAGATGAATACAACGATCTCTCGGTGCTTCAGCTTGATGCTCATGCCGACCTGAGGGAATCATATCAGGGTAACAAATTCTCTCATGCCTGTGTAATGAGAAGAATCCGTGATTTCATATCGCAAACTGCCAGCGTGGGAATCAGGAATATGTCCAGGGAGGAACATGAGCTGATCGAACGGGATAAAATCCCGATTATATCAGCAATAGAAATGCATGAATCATCGGCCTGGATGACCAAAGCGCTGGATCACTTAAGCGAAAATGTCTATCTGACCATCGACTGCGACTATTTCGATCCGTCCATAATGCCCGCAGTCGGCACTCCCGAGCCGGGAGGGGGCCTGTGGTATCCCACTCTGGAATTCCTGAGAAAACTTGCTATTTCCAAAAATATAGTCGGATTCGATGTAGTTGAATTATCGCCCCTTCCGGTCAATAATGTCTCTGAATTCACAGCCGCAAAATTGATCTATAAATTGATCGGCTATATAACCAAATTCCGTAGATAATCGACTATTTGTAAATCGGAGCGTACATCTGCTCCTGTTCTTTGGAAGTCCTTTTCATTACTTCCTCGATCGTCCCTCCGAACATCTTGCTCATCAAGCCCAGATTCATGCCGGCAATATATACTTTACCATTTGCAGTCTCATAAACGCTGATCCGGCAGGGCATCATGGCCGACATCTTCTTCCTGCCGTCATCCAGGAGAATCTCCTCGGCATACTCCGGTTTGCAGATGGAGATCACTCTCATATTGCCGATATCCTGCCTGCCCTCATCGAGAAGGCTCTGTTGTATATTATAAACTTTGGAAACAATCCAGCCGTTGGCGATTGCGGCTTCCTGGATCTTATTGACGGTCTGCTCAAAGCCGAGTTTGCTCTCCTGCACATCAATCATCATGCGCGGCAGCGAGAAGGCCACCACAAAACCTGTCAATGCAATTCCGAGTATAAGTCCGCCTATAAAGAATGAAATTTTATAACCTTTGGATTGGCTCTTTTCCTCTGCCATTTTCAACTCCATTTATGAGATTACAGAATTCTTTTCCCATTCTTCCCGTCAAACAGCAGGCAATCCTGCGGGTTCACAAAGAGCTTTATTTTTTCTCCCTCTGATGATGGCGCAACTTTGCCGCTCTTAACCCGCAGTTCCTCATCGCCCAGCCTGCAAAACAGTATATGCCGATCACCCGCAAATTCAGTATGCAGTATTTCCGCCGCCAGAACAAGATCATCCTTAGTGTTCCTCTGGTAAAATATATTTTCAGGTCGAATTCCTAAAATTATCGAATCCGGCCGCCCGTTTTCCATCAACCCTCGCCAGCTTTCAGCGATGGGCAGAGTTACATCTTTGCCGATAATCATTTGGCAGTCATCGGAAATCTTTGCCTCCAGCAAATTGATTCTGGGACTGCCTACAAATGACGCGGTGAATACATTCGTGGGCTTATCGTATATTTCCTGCGGTGTTCCGATCTGCTGTATTCTCCCCTCGTTCAAGATCGCAATCCTGTCGCCGAGAGAGAGAGCCTCCTCCTGGTCATGCGTAACATAGATCATGGTGGCATTGAGAGTCCTCTGCAAACTGGAAATCTCTGCCCGGGTGGAAACCCTCAATTTGGCATCCAGATTGGACAACGGTTCATCAAAAAGGAAAACGCTTGGATTTCTGACCAGCGCTCTTCCCAGCGCGACTCTTTGCCTCTGCCCGCCCGAGAGCGTCTTGGGCTTGCGTTCCAGGAGCTCGGTCAATCCCAGAAGTCCGGCCTGCTTCCGCACCATCTCCCTGATATCATCCGCCGGGACCTTTTTAACTTTGAGCGGAAAGGCCAGATTGTCATATATGGTCATATGGGGATATAGAGCGTAATTCTGAAACACCATGGCCACATTGCGGTCTTTGGGAGCAATATTATTAATAACCCGTCCATCGATCAAAATCTCACCCTCATCCATATATTCCAACCCTGCAATCAACCGTAAAATTGTAGATTTTCCGCAGCCCGAAGGACCAAGCAGAACGAACAGCTCGCCGTCTTTTATTCTAAGATTCAAGTCCTCTACAACTATTGTCTTCCCGAAAGATTTTGAAACCGATTTGAATTCGAGATTTGCCATGCTCTTAAAAAAGATTAAAAAAAACTGTTTATCAAGCAGAATCAGAGATTAGCATCTTTTTTATTTTACAAGTGTTAATATCTTTTATATATGTTAAAAAACATTAAACCAGGGAGAAAGGGAAAATTGTGACAGATATAAAGGACGAGATATTCAAGGCTTATGATGTCAGGGGTATTTACGGTGAGACTATAACTGATGAAATTTCCTATCTTTTCGGGCGCGGGCTGGTTCAGTATCTGGGAGCCACCACTGTCGCGGTCGGCTATGATATGCGTGAATCTTCGCCATCTCTGGCTCAAAGCATGATCCGCGGTATAACTGATCAGGGCGCCAATGCCGCCGATCTGGGCAAGATCTCGACTGACAGCCTGTATTTTGCGGTGGGCCAATTCGGATATCCCGCCGGTGTTATGATAACCGCTTCGCACAATCCGCCCGAATACAATGGTTTCAAGGTCTGCCGTGAGAATGCGATTCCCCTCTCCGGGGATCAGGGCCTGAAACAGATCCGTGATTTGATGAAACGCGGTTTTAAAGATGTGACCCACAAGGGCAGAAAGACAGAACGGGATATCCGCGAGGATTTCAGCAAACATGTACTGTCATTCATCGATGCCGATAAAATCAAGCCTTTCAAAATAGTGATCGATGCCGGCAACGGGATGGGCGGCAAAATCCTGCCGCCGGTATTCGAGCAGCTGCCCTGCGAGGTTGTACCGATGTATTTTGAGCTGGACGGCACATTCCCCAATCATCCCGCCAACCCGATAGAACCCGAAAACATCAAGGATTTGCAGAAAAAGACCACGGAAACAGAGGCTTTTCTGGGAGCCGCCTTTGATGGCGATGCCGACCGGATGTTTTTGATCGATGAAAACGCCAAACCTATGGGAGGGGATATAGTTACGGCGATGGTGGCGCGCAATCTTCTGAAAAAGGAACCGGGTGCAACCATAGTCTACAACTTGATCTGCTCCAAAACAGTACGGGAGACAATTGAGAAATTTGGTGGAAAACCAATCCGCACCAAGGTCGGCCATGCCCTCATTAAACCGATTATGCGTGAACACGATGCGGTTTTTGGAGGAGAACATTCGGGACACTTTTATTTCCGCAACAACTATTTCGCAGATTCCGGAATAATCGCCCTTCTGGTAATACTGGAGCTCCTGTCCAGCGAAGCCAAGTCATTGTCGGAACTGGTTTCAGAGATCGATCCCTATGTGCGTTCAGGCGAAATCAACAGCCGTGTCGAGGATATCCCGGCCAAACTCGAAGAGCTGAAGGAACATTACAAAGACCTGGAAATCGATGAACTCGATGGCGTTACGGTTGAGGGAAGAAATTTCTGGTTTAATGTCCGCCCCTCTAACACAGAACCGCTCCTGCGCCTGAATCTGGAGGCCGATAACGAGGAAATCATGCAGGAGAAAACTGCCGAGGTGCTTGAATTAATCCGCAGTTAGTGTAGAGAGATCAATGATTTGTGCCGATTAATTAATAGGCTTTTAATTTGGTATGGAAATGGCTGAGGGAACACATAGAATCTTAATAGTTGATGACGACGAGAACCTCTTGAGGCTCTTGAGCGAGACTCTGGAAGCCATCGGCTATACTGCGCTGAGCGCCAACGACGGCCTGCGAGCAATTCAGATGGTCAAATCGGAGCAAATTGACCTGGTAATTGCAGATATAAGCATGCCCGAAATGGATGGGCTTCAACTATTACAGCAGGTCAAGGAATTCAACCAGGATATTCCGGTGCTCCTGATAACCGGCGTCAATATGAATAATATCAAGGACAGGGTTTATCAGTACGGCGCCGATGCCTTCCTCGATAAGCCATTCAGAATCTCCCGTATCGAGCAGCTCCTGAACAGGCTCTTGAGCCACAAAGGTCGCCGGGCAAAAATCCTGGTGGTTGATGATAACAGGGAATTCAGGGAACAGTTTGCCTCTCAGCTGGAGGAACTGGGATTCCGCGTAATCGAGGCCGCCGATGGTGGCGAGGCGCTGGAAAAGCTGTCGAAGGACCATATCGATTCGGTCGTGGCCGACTACCGCATGCCCGACATCGACGGGCTGGAACTCGCCAAACGCCTCAAAAACGATGCGCCCTTTACTCGTGTCATCATAATATCGGGCCAGGCCTTGAGTCCCGAGGACGAGGATTTGCTGAATGAATCGGCCGATGCCTTCCTGCAGAAACCCTTCAGGCTGGAGCAGATCCAGAAAATGCTCAACAGTTTCATCAAATCCGGCCGCAAAGTAATCGAAAAATAATTTACCGTCTAAATCATTTGACTTTTATTCCTCCGCGTTTAAATTACTCTGTTTAAGATAAACGCACGGAGGAATAATGGCCTTAACATTAGCTTACAAAATACTAAAAAATCACCTTGTTGACGGCGAACTTACAGCCGGAAAAGAAATCGGAATAAGAATTGACCAGACCTTGACGCAGGATGCCACCGGAACCATGAGCTATCTTCAATTCGAAGCTCTGGGCATGAAACAGGTGAAGACCAGGCTTTCAGTATCTTATGTTGATCATAACACACTACAGTCCGGATTTGAAAATGCTGACGATCACCGCTATCTTCAGTCGGTAGCCTCCAAATACGGTATTCTGTTCTCCCGTCCCGGAAACGGTATCTGTCACCAGGTGCATCTGGAAAGATTTGCAGTCCCCGGCTGGACCCTGCTCGGATCGGATTCTCATACTCCCACCTCGGGCGGATTGGGTATGATCGCCATAGGAGCAGGCGGTCTTGATGTCGCTGTCGCCATGGGCGGAGGAGCTTTCTATCTTCCCTGTCCAAGGGTCGTAGGAGTCAAACTGACAGGCAAGCTCAAGCCCTGGGTGACTGCGAAAGATATTATCCTGAAAGTATTAAAGGAGCTGACTGTTAAAGGCGGGGTGGGAAATATCATCGAGTATTTCGGCCCGGGTGTCAAAACTCTCACCGTTCCCGAAAGGGCTACGATTACCAACATGGGTGCCGAACTTGGCGCAACCACCTCCATCTTTCCCTCCGACCAGCAGACCGAGAGATTCCTGAAAGCTCAGGAAAGGCCGAAAGTATACAAGCCAATGGCTGCCGATGAGGGTGCTGAATATGATAAAGTTCTGGAGATCAATCTGGACAAGCTGGTGCCCCTGATAGCCCAGCCGCATTCGCCGGACAATGTGGTTCCGGTCTCAAAGGTAGCTGGAAAAGAGGTACATCAGGTCTGCATAGGATCATGCACAAACTCCTCAATTAAGGACCTCCGCGTGGTGGGAAAAGTGCTTTCCGGCAGAACGGTCAGCCCCAGCCTGTCCATGACAATATCACCCGGCTCCCAGCAGGTTCTGAGGATGGCATCGGAGGACGGTTCGCTTACCAATATGATCGCGGCCGGGGCCAGGATACTGGAATCAGCCTGCGGACCGTGCATCGGTATGGGCCAGGCCCCGCCCTCAGGCGGTGTTTCGGTCAGGTCATTCAACCGCAATTTTCTCGGAAGGTCGGGCACAAAGGATGCGCAGGTATATCTGGCCTCGCCGGAGACATGCGTGGCGAGTGCCATCAAGGGCAAGATCACCGATCCGCGCAAACTTGGTGAGTACCCACGGGTGACCATGCCGAAACGATTCATAATTGACGATAGAAATATTATCAAACCGTCCAGGAATCCTGACAAAGTCGAGGTTGAGCGCGGTCCTAATATTGCCCCTGTGCCGATTCGCGGCAAGCTGGAGGATACCATTTCGGCCAGGCTCCTGCTCCATCTGGAGGACAACATAACCACCGACCATATTATGCCGGCCGGGGCAAGAATTCTGCCCCTGCGATCCAATATCCCCGCCATCAGCGATTTCGTCTTCCATTATGTCGACCAGGATTTCCCGCGCAAGGCCAAGGAAGCCGGCTCATCGGCAGTGGTCGGCGGAGAAAACTACGGCCAGGGATCATCGCGCGAGCATGCCGCCCTGGCCCCCATGTACCTGGGAGTGAAATTCGTAATAGCCAAGTCGTTTGCCCGCATACACAAAACCAACCTGGTGAATTTCGGTATCCTGCCGCTGACATTTACAAATGCCGGCGATTATGATAAACTGGAACCCGGTGATGAGCTGGTTATAAAAAATGTCACCTCAAGTCTGAAAAAAGGCGAGGACATGGAAGTCGAAAATACGACCAAAGGCTTCACATTCCCGGCCTCATATGAGCTTTCAGACCGCCAGGTAAAGATTCTGCTGGCGGGCGGACTTTTAAATTACACCAAGAAAACACAGGGTTGAGACAAAATGACTGACGCAAAAAAGACCCCATATTATGATAATCATGTAAAGGCCGGCGCCAAAATAGTGGAATTCGCTGGCTACCTCATGCCGATCCAGTATAACTCCATCAACTCTGAACATCTCAAGGTGCGCAACTCGGTCGGTATGTTCGATCTCTCCCACATGGGTGAGTTTAAGGTGTCCGGAAGCGACGCACTCGACTTTCTGCAGATGATGACTGTCAATGATGTCTCCGAACTGGCGAATAATCAGGTACATTATACCTGTATGTGTTATCCTGACGGTGGAATAGTGGATGATCTCTTAATATACTGTCGCGATGATTATTATCTTATGGTCGTCAATGCCGCCTGCCTGGAGAAGGACCTGGAATGGCTGAAAGATAATCTGGAAGGCCGGGTCCATCTCGAAGATCTTTCAGAGCAGACCGGCCTGCTTGCGATTCAGGGGCCACAGGCTGAAAAAGTACTGGCCAACATGACCGACTACGACCTGTCGAAGCTCGAATTTTACTGGTCGGACGAAGCGGAAATCGCCGGGGAAAAGGTGCTTTTCAGCCGCACCGGCTATACCGGTGAGGATGGGTTCGAGATCTACCATCGGCCCGAAATCGCCGGAAAATTGTGGGATGCCGCTCTTGAGGCGGGAGAGCAGTTCGGGATCGAGCCGATCGGCCTGGGCGCCAGGGATTCCCTGCGGATGGAAATGAAGTATATGTTGTATGGCAATGACATCGACGAGACCACCAACCCGGTGGAAGCCGGATTATCCTGGATAGTGAAGCTGGATAAAGGCCATTTTATCGGAAGAGATGCGATCGCTGAGGTCAAAAACAACAAACCGAAGAGAAGGCTGGTCTGTTTTGAACTGGAGAGTAAGGGTATACCCAGGCATGGGTATAAAATATACTATGCCGGCGAGGAAGTCGGCCATGTTACTTCAGGAATGTACTCCCCCGTTCTCGAAAAAGGAATCGGCCTGGGATATGTGCCAAGAGAAAGGTCGAAATCCGGCCGAGAGATTGAAATCGAAATACGCGGCAGACGTCTACCGGCGACTATAGTCAAGCCGCCTTTCTATAAGGACGGTTCTCTAAGAAAATGAATATACGTCTATTTTTTACACCTGCCGGAATCGGAGACGAGCAGATCAACGGCAGGACGGCGGTGGTCATAGATATATTGAGGGCCACAACTGTGGCGGCAGTTGCCCTAGGTAATGGAGCCCGTGAGATTATTCCGGTTGCCAACCTGGGAGATGCCACCAGCCTGCGGGAGAAGCTGGACCGTACGACCGTGCAACTGGGCGGTGAACGCGAGGGTCGAAAGGTAGACGGCTTTGATCTGGGCAATTCCCCCTTCGAATACAGTCCCGAGGCGGTGGAGAACAAGACTGTGATTCTGGCTACGACTAACGGCTCGGAAGCTATGATCAAGGGCGGAGAGGCCAGGCACTGCCTGTCGTGCGCATTTGTAAACCTGTCGGCAACTCTGGACAAAATCCTTGAAATCAATAATGACGTTTCAATTATCTGTGCCGGCAATAAAGGCGGATTTTCGCTCGAGGATGCGCTCTGCGGGGGGATGCTTGTCGACAGACTGCTCGCTTCCGACAGAGCGATGGAACTGGATAATGACGCCGCATTTGTGTCCCGGGGATTATATCACAAGCACAAGGATAACCTGGAGGACGCGCTGCACAAATCAGACCATGGAAAATATCTGGACAGCCTTGGATTTTCCAAAGATGTGTCCTTCTGCGCCCAGGAAGATAACCTTTCCATTTGCCCCGTATGGCAATCGGGACGCCTAACGCTCCTGGAATAAGAAGTGAACAATTCCCCAATTCCGCTGTATTATGAGAGAAGGAGGATTCTTTGAATAAAAGAATAATTGCTTTATTTCTTGTAATAATGACATTTCCTGTATTTTTGAGGGCCGAGCAGCCTCTCGAAACCCTCCTGCTGGAGGTTAAATTCCTGGAGCATGACGGCTCCTCGGAAAAATCCGTGGCGGTGTCATGCGATACGCTGAGCCTTATCAAGGGGGTGCCGGTGGAGGCATTTTGCGGCAATCTCAGCCTGGATGTTACCTATCGCAGCCGCAGCGATTCGGGCCTGAGCATTGCCCTCAGCCATATACCTCTGCCGCCCAGAAGCGATCCGCATATGAACCGCCTGCAATCACAAATAGGAATACCCTATATCGTGGACTCGGTTCTGGTGAAGGGGGAGCGTATTTTCAAAGTGCTTTTCACGCCTCTGGCATTCGATAGCCTGCAGAGCGACTGTGATTTCAGCCATAAGGAGGAAGATGTTTTCTTCTTCGATCCCTCTGCCAGTTTCGACATCTACTTTATCCCCAATTCACTGGGGGATATTCACTGGAACAATATCCGCGATCATCTGGAAATGGAGCTCGATCGTTTCAACAAGATTTTCAGTTTTACCCAGCCGGGCAAAATCAACTTCTACCTTTATCCCTGTGATGCCCCCTATTATGACAAGTTCGATGGAAGGGATTTCGGAATTCACCCCGCCAGAAACAGCATTTATTTCGAGTACAGCCACCAGAACAGCGGCATGGCGGTGGAGGCGGTAAACCTGATCAAATTATACCGTTACTGGGGATATTCCCCCAGGCTGATGGCTGTGGGAGCGGCCAATCTGACAGATTTCCATATCTTCTACGCCCGCGAATATAAACGGACCGAGGGCCTGTACCCGCTCGAGGATATGCTTGTTTCTCTGGATTTTGACAATCTCGAGGATACCCATAAGAAGCGGATTCAGGCCGCCTCTTTTATAGCTTATCTATCGGCGCAAATGCCTGTGGATAAATTCCGAAACCTGTACATCCAGGCAACCGATTTAAGTTTGAAAGAGGATCTTGAACAAGCCGCGGGAATGAGGTTTGCGGAGCTGGAGGAGCACTGGCTCAATTATGTCGATACCGTCACTTTCGCATACGGCCTTTACAACTTTTATGCCCAACGCGCCCTGATCCAGAGGGATATGTCCGAGGCCCTGTTCCTTTACGAGAAAGCACTGGAAGAGGAACCAATGGACAGCGCCATGCTCTCCAATATTTATAACGTCTACTATCTCTCGGGTTATTATGACAAATCCGCCGAGACCATCCGCAAGCTGAGCAGGTATGTGAAAGAGCCCGGTTATTATCTGACTCTGGGCAATATGCTTCTGGCCGACGGACAGGAAGATTCGGCTTTATATTATTATAACAAATCCATTGAAAGTAAAGAAGGCTTCGACGAAATAGCGGTTTATAAACTGGGTCAGCTCGAATACCTTAATGGTAATTATGCGCAATCCAAAGAACATTTTCTGTCTCTTTTAGACAGTGCCGAGTCGATTCCGTTGAAAGTTGACGGCCATATTTATCTGGGAAAAATTTATAAGCGTGAAAATAAGCCTGATTCGGCCAAAACCCAGTTCACGCTGGCATTGAACGGCTCCAAGAATTTATTGTCGCAGTTTCCCGATAACCCGCTTTACAATATGAGAGCGGGCGAGGCGGCCCTGCAACTGGGTGAGCCGCAGGCAGCCCGGGACTACCTTTCCCTGGCGGAATTTGTTGAAATGCGCCCGTTTTATCTGGGAAGAGTGATGTTGACTCTTGGAAAAACCTATGACGTGGAGAATGATCGGGAGAATGCCAGGATTTATTATAACCGCGTACTGGAACTACCTTCGGCATACCTTGATAAGCAGGAGGCCAGACGCCTTCTGGAACAACCGTATAGCATTTAAAGGATCAGATGGGCTTTCTGAATACAACCATACTTCTTCTCTCCGCACTGGCAATAATACCGATTCTAATCCACCTCTTCAACCGGCAGAGAGTTAAGCGCATACAATTCTCCTCCATACGCTACCTGAAGTCCCTGCAGAAAACACGTATGCGCCGGCTGAAGCTCAAGCAGATACTGCTTCTGATATTGCGAACCCTTATAATCCTCCTCCTGGTTATAGCCTTTGCACGGCCCACAACAGAGGGGTCGTATTCTTCCGCATTGGGAAGCGCCGCGCAGGCCTCGGTAATCATCATGCTTGACAACTCGCTCTCCATGTCCACCGAGACCACTGAAGGCTCGCTCTTTGAGCTGGCCAAAACACAGGCGCTCGCCATCCTCGAGGATTTTCAAGCCAAGGATGAGATCGCGGTTGTGGCATTCAGCAAAGGTCCGGTGAATGAGACCAATGGCTTCACCACCAATCATACCTTTGTGCGAAAAACCATCTCTGCCCTCGAGCCCGGCCGAACCGCAACGAACCCGGCTCTGGCATTTGAAGCCGCTCTGGATTTGATGCAGAGAAGCAGCAATCTGGTTAAGGAGATTTATGTCTTTTCCGACCTGGCCGGACCATCCTGGGAAGCCTTATCATTGAGTGAAACAGATCGATTCGATAATTTAAAGGTCTATGTTAGCAGAATTGTCAAACAGGATTATGAGAATGTCAAAGCCGCCAACATCGATTTCGGTAATTCTCTGATATATTCCGGGCGGCCGGTGAATATATCTGCGGATATTATCAATGAAAGCCCGAGGAGGGTTGACGATCTTCTGATCAGTCTCTTTATAGATAAGAAGAGGATTTCGCAGGCGGATATGTCTCTTTCTTCCAGAAGTTCTGAAAAGGTGAGGTTCACTCACACATTCGAAAATCCGGGGGAACACGAGGGATTCATCGAGATTACGGATGATGACCTGATCGAAGACAACCGGGTTTATTTCACCATAAATATCCCTTACGAAATCAGCGCTCTCAGTTTATACGAGAATGAGGCTGATGATTTCTTTGTCAGGATGGCATTCAGGCCGTTGCCTGAGTCTCCCTCGCAGATTAACCTGAGTTCCGAGCCGATATCCAGCCTTCCCACTCTCAACCTGAATAATTTTGACTGTGTAATCTTGAGCAACTCAAAATTCCTTTCGCAGGCAAATATGTCAAAGCTGATGAATTATGTTAAGTCGGGCGGCTCGGTGATGGCTTTTATCTCCGATGATAATAACAGGGACGCATTGAATGAGAGAATCATTCAGCCGGCCTTCGGATCATCGCTTACCGGCAAGCTCGAGGTCATCGAGGGTCAGGGATTCTATCGCCTGAGTTCCCTTGATTTCACCCATCCCATCTTCAGCCGATACGCGGAAATAGAAGAAGACTATCTTCCGGAGATAGATTTTTTCAAAATAGTACAGACCCGGTCGCCATCTGAGGGCAAAGTCCTGGCTTCTTTCTCGACGGGCACTCCGGCTATTATGGATGCTCAATGGGGCGGAGGCAAAATCCTGGCGGTCATGAGTTCGCCCTCGGCCGAGGATTCCGATCTGATCAGCCATCCGTTCTTTGTAACTTTCCTGAACCGCGCGGTTGAATACCTGGCTTACGACATAAACCGTCTGCGCGAGAATTTTATTACCGGCGAGCCGATAACGAAGACTCTTCTCAACATTAACCCGAAGAAAACGGTTGAGATAGTGACCCCCTCGGATAGCAAAATCTATCCGGCCTATAATTTTTCCGGGGCCGAGCTGAGCCTCACGATTCCCCCTATCCAGACCAACGGGATCTCGACAATAATGGTTGATGAAAAGCCAGCGGAAAGATTTGCGGTCAACTTTCCATTAGACGAATCCAACGGGGTCTTTCTGGATGTGGATGATTTGAAGGATGCGGCTCCGGATCTCGAAATAATCGAGCTTCCCACTGATGCCGATCATGCCCGGATTATCCAGGAAAGCCGGCTGGGCAAAGAATTCTCCAAAATATTCTTTATCCTGGCCCTGGCCCTTCTGGCGGTCGAGATGCTCCTGGCGCGCTCATCGCGCGAGCCTGCAGTAGAAACAAGCTGATCGATTCCTTTTGACAAATCCTGAGACTTTACTAAATTCTCCCCATGCGTCAGGTATATCTGGAAAATATTTATAAGTCTTATCCCAATCGCCAGATTTTTTCAGGGCTTTCCTGGCAGATCAACTGCGGCGAGAAATATGCCCTGGTGGGACGCAACGGGGTCGGGAAAACCACTTTGTTTCGCATAATTAAGGGCGAGATTACTCCCGATGAGGGTCAGGTCCTGCGGGCCAAAAACCAGAAAATCGGCTACATGCCCCAGGAGGCCGAAATTGTGAGCGGCAAGACTTTATGGCTGGAGCTCCTGGACGCTTTCCGCAATCTCCTGGCAATTAAAGATGAAATCAGGGAACTCGAGGATACCATTGCCGAAGATGCATCTAATAAGGGAGCCCTGGAGAAATACGGTAAATTGCAGGAGGAATTCGAAATAAAGGGCGGTTTTGATTATGAGGAAAAAATCAAAATAGTCCTGCACGGGCTCGGATTTCCGGAAGAGGTCTGGTTAAAAGAGATCAAAAAATTCTCGGGAGGTGAAAAGAACAGAATATTCCTGGCAAAGATTCTCCTCGAGGAGCCGGATCTACTGCTCCTGGACGAGCCTACAAATTATCTCGATATCGAATCCACACAATGGCTGGAGGAATATCTTTCGGCCTTCAAAGGAAGTGTCATAATCGTCTCCCATGACCGCTATTTCATGAATCGTGTGGCCCGGAAAACAGCCGAGCTAACCTCGCGCGGCCTTGAAATTTATCATGGCAATTATGATTTCTATGAAAAAGAGTCGGCCGAACGCCTGCGCCTGGCGCAAAAGGCCTACGAACATCAGGCCGAGGAGATAGAGAGAATCAAGGATTTTATCCAGAAAAATATAGCGGGGCAGAAAACCAAACAGGCCCAGTCGCGGCGCAAAAAGCTGCAGAAAATGGAGCCATTGGAGAAACCGCATGAAGATAATAAGCAGATGAAACTGGATATCCGGTCCTCGGGCAGAAGCTGGCAGCGAATCCTTGAAGTGAATGGACTTTCAAAATCATTTGACCATAAGCAGTTGTTCGATGATATCAGTTTCAAAATCGAGCGGGGCGAAAAGATCGGCCTGATCGGACCGAATGGTTCCGGCAAGACGACCTTGATTAGAATGATAACCGGTCAGAGCGAACCGGATTCAGGCCAAATCAACATCGGTAATAATGTTGAATACACTTACTACGATCAGGAGCTGGTGGGTCTGGATATGGATGCGGATGTTATCGATGTTATCTGGGAAGAAAAGCCTCAGGCCCTGGCAGAGGAACTGCGCTCATATCTGGGCAGATTTCTATTTACGGGAGAGGATATCTTTCGCCCGGTAAAATCCCTCTCCGGCGGAGAGAAGAGTCGATTATCGCTGGCCAAGATATTTGTCAACCCGGCCAATTTTTTGATCCTGGATGAGCCCACCAACCATCTTGATATACCCTCGGTCAAAATGCTCGAAAGAGCCTTAAGTGAATTTTCCGGAACAGTGCTTATTATATCCCATGACAGATACTTTTTGGATAACACGGTCAGGAAGATTCTGGCCGTGGAAAACCGGGATATAAAGGAATATCCCGGCAACTTCTCCCATTATTGGGAAAAGAGAATGGAGCAGGAGCAGGAATCTATGACAAGGTCACCCAAAAAGGACAGCTCCGATACCAAGGCGGCCTGGGAAAAACTCAAGGATCAGCGCCGACATCAGAAGCGAATCGAGCGGGCAGAAATGCAGATTGCTCTGACCGAGGCCAAAATCGAAGAAATCGCAGAAATGCTAATTGACCCGGAGCTGTCATCCGATTGGGAAAAACTGGCTTCACTGGAAAAAGAAAAATCTGAGCTGGAAAAAATATTGGAAAAGCTGTATGAGGAATATGAAGAGCTTACCAACTAAAACAATCCTGGCCTTCAACGGCTCTCCTGTCAAAGAAAGCAGCACCGATTTGATCACTCGTGAAATCTTAAGCGGGGCTGCCGAGGAAGGATTTGAATCTGAGCATATCCACCTGAATGATCTGGATATACTTCCCTGCCAGTCGTGCGGTGAATCGCCGGGAGGGAAGCTCTGTTTTTTTGAGGATGATCTCTTTCCACATCTGCATAAATTCGCTGATTGCGATATAGCCGTTGTATCCTCGCCGGTCTATTTCGACACTGTCAGCGCCCAGACCAAGCTGATGGTTGACCGCTGCAACTGCTTCAAGCCCCTGACAGGCTATGAAACCGGCGATTTTAGATTTGCCGATTTGAATCTTAAGCCTCGTCTCGGCATAATAGTCCTGGTTGGAGGAGAACGGGAAAAATTTGAACATGCCTTGGCTGTAGTAAAGGGTTTCTTTATCTGGACCGGGGTCAGACTGTTTGATCAGATTATCTATGCCCATGGTGAATATACAAAAGGCGCTGTCAAAGATAATCAAGAGCTGCTTCAGAAAGCACGTGAAATTGGCAGGAAGGCGGCCCGCTCGGCTATTCCAAAATAGCCAAAACTTTCGTCTCAAATATATGTTGTAATTAATTAGATAAGATAAGCAGTATATATCGCTAATTGCATAAAGCTCTTGGCTTTCTGCATTTAATTCATATTTATTGAGAGCAATATCTTAAATCAAGTAGTCCTAAAAAAGGTGGAGGATATATGAAAATTAAGGATATCCTGGAACAGCAGGGCAAGCGTGAAATTTTCAAGGTCACACCCGATACTGCCGTAAAAGACGGCCTTGAAATCATTATGAAAAAACATATCGGTGCTCTTCTGGTGATGGATGAGAATGACAAACTTGCCGGAATAATAACCGAGCGCGATATCCTCTGGAGAATCTATAAGGACGGAGAGGACGCTCTGCATAAAAAGGTCGATGATTATATGACCCGAAACGTAATTGTCGGAATCCCTGATGACGATATCGAGACGGCCGAGCAATTCATGACCGTAAACCGCTTCCGCCATCTTCCGATCATGGAAGGCGAAAAGCTGGTGGGTTTGATTTCGATCGGTGATATTGTCAAGAGCATGGCCGGGAGCCTTAAAGTCCAGAACCGCTATCTGAGGGATTACATTACCGGTAAATATCCCGGATAACAAATGAAATAACCAAAAGGTATTACCGAGGGCTAAATGAAAGTATCTGATTTAATTGTAAAATGCCTTGAGACCGAGGGGGTGAAATATGTTTTCGGCCTTCCCGGCGAGGAAAACGAAGACCTTCTTTTCTCCCTTGAAAATTCCAGCATACAATTCATTCCCACGCGCATGGAGCAGGGGGCATCATTTATGGCCGATGTCTATGGCCGCCTGACGGGAAAGGCCGGAGTCTGCCTGTCCACACTGGGACCGGGCGCAACAAATCTGATCACCGGGATAGCCGACGCTCATCTGGATAAATCCCCGCTGGTAGCTATCACCGGACAGGGATCATCGGACAGGGTCCACAAGGAAAGTCACCAGAATGTGGATATCGTGAATATGTTCAAACCGATCACCAAATGGAATACCTCAATTCAGAATCCCAGGATAACAACCGAGGTTGTGCGCAAGGCTTTCAAGCTGGCTGAGATGGAGAAACCGGGGGCCACACATTTCGAGCTTCCCGAGGATGTGGCCGCCTTAAGTTGCGATCTGGAGCCGATGAGGCCGGTACGTCTCAGGCGGGCCGCCCCCGATTACAAGGCTATGAATGAAATTCTGGAACGGCTGAAGTTTGCCAGAAAGCCCTTGATACTGGCAGGAAACGGCGCAATTCGTAAGATGGCCTCCAAGCATCTGCGCGAGTTTGTGAAGTTGACCGGTATTCCTGTAGTTTCCACTTTTATGGGCAAGGGTGCTGTTTCCGATTTTGAAGAAAATTCTCTTTATGCTGTTGGGCTGCAGGCTCGTGACCATGCCATGAAAGCGATCGACGAGGCCGACCTGATTATCACAGTTGGGTATGATATCGCCGAATATGCTCCGGAACACTGGAATGGAAATAAGGATAACAAGATCGTACATATAGATTTCACCCCTGCGGAAGTTTATGAATTCTATCATCCCGAACTGGAAATAGTCTGCGATATCTCGGCAGTCTTCTGGGAATTGAACATCAAAATTAAGGCGGAGGGGGTCGACTACGACACTGAATGGTATCGCCCCATACGCAAAGCGATTATGGATGATCTGAATTCATACAAGCTTAAGGGCGATCATTGCTTCACCATCCCCGGCACATTGCATATCATACGCGAATTGATGGACCCGGGAGATATACTAATTTCAGATGTCGGCGCTCATAAGATGTGGATAGGGCGCAATTACCCTGTGCATGAACCGAATTCGGTCATTATTTCCAACGGCCTGGCCAGCATGGGTATCGCTCTGCCGGGCGGGATTGCCGCGAAACTGGCCCACCCGGATAAAAAGGTCGTTGCCGCGATGGGTGACGGCGGCTTTTTGATGAACGCCCAGGAGATCGAAACTGCCAAAAGAATCGGCGCCAATTACGCTATCATTGTTTTTAATGACAATGATTACGGCCTGATCTCGTGGAAACAGGTTTCGCATACCGGAAGGAAATACGGCACTCAATTGACCAATCCGGATTTTAAAAAATATGCCGAAAGCTTTGGAATCAAGGGCTATTCTCCCTCGAATCTTGAGGAACTTCATGACAATTTAAAAGAAGCGATAACATCAGATGAATTGTCTCTGGTCGAGATCGGAATAGATCCCTCAGTAAATTATGAATTGACCCAAAAACTGCAGAAAAATAAAAAGTGACTGAAGTCAAAAAAGGCGAGGTAGAATATGAAAGCGATTAATCCTGCCACAAACGAACTTATAAAGGATTATGATGAGCATGATGAGAGCGCAGTCAAGGATATATTGAAAAAAGTTGATAATGAATTCAAGAGCTGGCGCAACACTGATTTTGCTCACAGAAGCAAACTCATGAACAAAGCGGCCGAGATTTTGAAGAAGAATAAAGATGACTATGCCCGCACGATGGCTATGGAGATGGGTAAGCCTGTTGCCGAAGCCAGGGCGGAGGTTGAAAAATGCGCCTGGGTCTGCGAGTACTATGCTGAAAATGCCGAAAAATTTCTGGCCGATATGGAAATCGAGACCGACGCCAGCAGGAGTTTTGTCGCCTTTCAGCCGTTGGGTACGGTGCTGGCGATTATGCCCTGGAATTTCCCCTTCTGGCAGGTCTTCAGGTTTGCAGCCCCGGCTTTGATGGCCGGCAATACCGGTGTATTGAAGCATGCTTCCAATGTCCCCGGGTCAGCCTTGAAAATCGAAGAGGTTTTTCAGGAGGCGGGATTTCCTGAGAACGCCTTTAGAACTTTGCTTATAGGCTCAAGCAAAGTTGAAGCCGTGATAAAAGACGAACGGGTTAAAGCGGTAACGCTGACAGGCTCGGAACCAGCGGGCATGAAGGTAGCTGCCGTTTCGGGAAGTGTTTTGAAGAAAACGGTGCTGGAGCTGGGAGGATCGGATCCTTATATCGTGCTTGAGGATGCGGATATGCCCGCATGCGTGCAAACTGCGGTCAAAGCCCGCATGATCAATAACGGCCAGAGCTGTATTGCCGCCAAGCGTTTTATTGTGGTCAAATCCAAGCTCAAGGAATTTGAGGAAGCCCAGACCAATATCATGAAGAATCTGAAGGTGGGCGATCCTCTGGACGAGGACACTCAGGCCGGTCCGATGGCCCGCCAGGATCTGCTGGATGAGCTCCATGAGCAGGTCATGCAGTCGGTTGAGAAAGGCGCCAAGGTTTTGACCGGCGGGGAACCGATGGATAGTGAGGGCGCTTTTTATCCCCCCACCATCCTGACAAACTGTAAGAGGGGAATGAAAGTTGTGGATGAGGAGACATTCGGCCCGGTATCGGCGATAATTCCGGTCAAGGATGCCGAGGAGGCGATTACGGTTGCCAACGATTCCGATCTGGGCCTGGGCGGCGCGGTATGGTCGCAGGATGTCGAGAAAGCCATTGAAGTTGCGCGCAGGGTGGAGACCGGCAATATGTTTGTAAATGGCATGACCAAATCCGACCCGCGTCTCCCCTTCGGCGGTGTCAAGAAATCCGGCTATGGCCGTGAACTTTCTGTCTTTGGAATCAGGGAATTCGTGAATATAAAGACCGTCTGGGTGGGGTAATCAATTTAGAACTTTGTTTGCGAAAGCCTCTGCTATCCGGCAGGGGCTTTTTGATTCATGGCGCAGGGGCACATCCGGCCAAAGCCGGACAAGACCCCGCGCGACGGAAGTATTTATGGGTGCCCCATCTGAAGCGTAGCGACAGGTGGGACGTCACGAGAACCCGCGTGCAATATTTGTATCATCCATCAACCTGCTATGCCCGAATATTATGGCTGAATGCGATATGGAGTAGTGCCGGGTCTTGATCCGCCTTGGCGGATTGTGACCCGGCACTTTTTATGTATCAAAATTAACTTCCGATCATCTATAAAATGTGAGTCTTCGATATCCCGAACAGAGGAATTTCAGTTGTTTCTTCGTTACCACCACTTTCAGCAGGTGGAGAAAGTTCGGTAATATCAAAGCCGTTTATGAGAAACTGGCTGATTCGCTGGTTTTCTGCTGCAATAAGTATCAGGCAAATATATCAGGTTATGTTTTCATGCCCTCGCATCTGCATTTACTCCTGTTTATTGAGGGAAGTGATTTGGGAAATTTCATGCGCGACTTCAAAAAGTATATTGCCCAAAAAGCTTTTCGTGATCTGGATATAGTATCAAAGGATATCTGGAACGAAGGATATGATCGAATTGGGGTAGTCTCCAGGAAAGTATTTATCACTAAGCTTGAGTATATACATAACAATCCCGTCAAATCGGGTTTGGTAAGAAGCCATGAGGAGTGGCGATGGTCAAGTGCGGTGGATTATTATACTAAGAATGCGGGTGTAATTAAAGTCTATAAAGACTGGTGATTCATGGCGCAGGGTCACATCCGGCCAGGGCCGGACAAGACCCCGCGCGACGGATAAATTATTTCCAAAGTATACTGATATCCCTCGGAATCCTCATAAGTATAGCTTTTGGCAATTATAGCCGGGCAAAAAATTGCAAATCCAATTAGGAAATGTATTACAAGGCAATACTTTTTCATAATCTATCCTTTCATTTGATTTTAGGCCCTATTTTCAAATCTGAAATGAAATGCCCGAGATCGGGCCAGATATTTTCGATAACATCTCTGGATTCAGTATCGATTACAGATATTGTGCCGGATTCCAAGACTACTTTGCCGGATCCAATATAGGCCTTATGTCCCTGTGGCGTGAAAACAATGGGCGTGGCATAGAGAGGATGAAATGGATTGGGAGCATACCCAAATAGCGATATTCCTTCAATATAACTCCCATCATTCGCATCCAGAATATACACAGTGCCGGGATTTCCATAATACGCTAAATCCCCCGGTTCTGTAACATATAGATATTCCTCATCCGGTGTTAGCCGGACACTTCCTGTCCAGGAAAATATAGGATAAGAAAAGATAATCTCTTCTGTCTCAAGATCATAACAGGTTACCATGGTCCCATCGAGATTTGAATAATTGAGACAGTATATTTTGGTTCCATCCTTGTTTATATCAAATGCAGTTACAAATACTATGGAATCATGCTTGTCGCGGAAATACCATTCTCGTTCTATTTCGCGATTTACATAATCATATGAATAAATGAAAGTGGATTCGACATGCTCAGGATTGACGGCACCATTCATAAACACAAGGTCGTTTTTAATATTTACGATCGGATAAGCGGAAAGGCTGGTAGCTTCTTCATGAACGATCGTGAAATCTGGAAGGGAATAGATCCTTAATCTTTGGCCTATTCCGATCATGATATCTTGATCCGGTATGAACACGGGAATATTATAGTCAGCCAGATCGGTGAGAGTATCGAGCGTCTGCGCATCATAAATTCGAGTGAAGCGTACACCATTAACCAGATCATAATAGCCGACCGCAAGAAAGCGACCATCAGTAGATACATCTATTGTCCCAGGGACAGATCTCCTAGTTGTCTCATAATACACGCTATCAACCAGTGAATCGTTTTCCACATCAATTTTATACACCCATCTGTTTTGCATATCAATCGCATACAGCCAGCCATTGTACGGTTTAGGCTGGACCGGGCCGACCGGGCAGTCATCACAGCAGGAACCGATTATAAACGCCAAGATCAGAAAACTCAAGGCCACCAAAGCTGTCAGTATTGTTTTGAAGTTCTTTCGCAAAATACCTCCTTTCTATTATTTTGGCCCGGTGGCAAGACGCAGTATGATGTGATTAAAGTCGGGCCAGGCTAAGTTCTCGACCGCATAGGTCGAGGTGTTAATTGAACATACATTGCCATTCCATTTGTCATGCAGCCCTGAGCCGATATAAGCCTTATCTCCGGTCGGCGTGAACTCGATCACATTGGCATACATGGGTATATCGGGACGATTCGGAACAAAACCATACAGAGAAATCCCATGAGTATATGCCCCGGTATGAGCATCAAAAACATACAACGTACCCGCTGTCCAGATATCTCCAGGCTGTCCCGGATCGACAACGTAGATCTCGTGCTCGTCTGGTGTAAGTTCTATGTCTCCTGCTGCGCCATCTATGCGGTTTTCAAAAAGAATCTGATCATCCCTGTAGTCATATCCTACGACAAATGTTGCCGCGTCTGCATAGGAACCGCAGATGGCATAAATATGTGATCTCCCCACATCAAGAGCCGCCTCGTTGACAATGTAAAAATCCCCGTTACCATCGCGTATATTGATAACCCATTCCTGATCAATCTCTTTATTCACATAGTCATAAGCATATAGACAGACAGAATCGCTGTATAAAGGGGCGCCTTCTCGATCAAACCGGGCAATTATATAGGCCAGATTCTGCGACTCGTCTATCCCCAGCATGTCCAGCCGAAAGAGATTCGGATGGGAATAGATCATGCTGTCGCGGTCTGTTACGCCCAGGCCGGGTACACTGTAGTACACGAATTCCTTGCCGACCCTGGTCAAGAGAAGACTGCCGTTTTCAAGGAAAAAGAGCGGGTTTATCGGTTCCTCCACCTCTGATATCAATGTCAATGTCTGAGCATCATAAATTCTCAGCAGATACTGCTCAATGAGTTCATTCCCGAAGCTGATAGCAATGTATCTGCCGTCATCCGAACAGACCACTCGTCCCGGCATATAATTCTCACCCTTTTCACACTTCAGGCTGTCCACCACGGAGTCTGTCTCGGTGTCTATCTTGAAAAGGTAATCATTCAGGATATCCGTAGCATACACCCAGCCATTGTACGGTTTAGGTTGTACCGGGCCGACCGGGCAGTCCTCGCAGCAGGAATAAATGGAAAATGTCAGGATTAATAAACTCAGGGCCACCAAAGTTGTCAGTATTGTCTTGAAATTTTTCCGCAAAATACCTCCTTTCAAAACAAGACATAAGTGTCAATTTAGATGATAAAATGCTCACGTCCATGTATTGTGCTTCATACTTCCTCCTTTTCCGCAGGTTAAGGCCTAACCTGCTGGATCTGAAGTTATCTTATAAAAACTTAGATGCGCCAATGGGTGCTATTTCAACTTCAACAATAATCTACTCATATTACCATGACGCTGTCAAGCCAAAATCGTTCAGACTCTCTATGATATTGCAATTTCGCTAAAAAAGTTGACATTCTTACCAAAAAGCATATATTTTTATCTTCTGCATGAGGCGAGAAACACAAACATACCAACTTAGCGGGCTGACAATACCTGCCCGGCGAGAATTACCAAGAGGATTTACATATGGAATCATCTAATCTGCTGGTTGTATGTGCCCTTGCATTCGGCGCAGTATTCCTGCTGCTATTATTTTTGGCCATTGTAATGCGAGTGATCCTGGCAGTCTTTCCGCAGAGAGCGGGAGCCTCAGATGCCGCGGTCTATGCGGCTGTCACAGTAGCAGCATCACAATTATATCCGGGAACAATCATTAAGAAGATCGAGGAAATAAAATGATTTTTGCAGAGAAACCCAAAAAAATCAGGGTAATGTTCACGCCCTTCCGCGACGGCCTTCAGAGCTCATTCGGCGGAAAAGTAAGACTCCATGATTTCCTTCCCGCCATGGAAGAATCAGCAAAAGCCGGAATCAAGCATTTTGAATTCGGCGGCGGCGCAAGATACCAGGCGCCCTATTTTTACCTGGGTGAGGATCCCTTTATCGATATGCAGAAGATGCGCGAGGCGGTCGGTCCGGAATGCGATCTGCAAATCCTGACCAGATCGGTCTCGGGTGTTACGCTCACCACCCAATCGATAGAAGGTTTGAGGCTGCAGGCCAAGCTGATGAAGAAGTATGGAACAACCTGGGACCGCAACTTCGATTACATGAACGACATCAGGAATCTGGTTAATACCGGAAGACCCATTGTCGATGCAGGCATGCATCATCAGTGCTGTATCGCCCTGATGGGCCTGCCTTTTAAATCGGACAAAGTACATACACCGCAGTTCTATTTCGATATCGGCAAGAAACTGCTGGATAGCGATGTTCAGATCGACAGTCTCTGTCTGAAGGACGCCAGCGGTACCACCGATCCCAAGACAATTTATGAGACGGCTATTCGATTGAAGAAGATTATGCCGCCGGAGATGCCGCTCTGGCTGCATACGCACGATACCGGCAGTCTGGCTGTGGCCTGCTACATGGCCGGTATTGCGGCCGGTGTTGACGGTATCGATCTGTCGTGTCGGCCCATGGCCAGCGGCACTGTCCAGCCGGATGTGCGCTCGATGGCGCATTCTCTCAAGGGAACCGGCTACTCTCTGGATGTTGATGAGACCAAGATGCCCAAAATCGAGAGTATGCTCAGTGAACTGATGAAAGATTATGATTTCAATCCTACCACAACCATGGCCGACGCTCGTGTGCTGGGCTTCCCCATGCCCGGCGGAGCTATCGGGCCCAATGTGCACATGATGGCTAAGGCGGGAATTATCGACAAATACTCGCAGGTCCTGGAGGAATTTCCGGTTGTAGTTGAGGCCGGAGGAGCATGGACCTCGGTCACTCCGGGCAGCCAGCAATACTGGCTGCAGGCTTTTAATAACGTTCTTTATGGGCGCTGGAAAAAGATTGATGCGGGATACGGCAAAGCGGTTCTTGGATATTTTGGAAAGACCCCGCTTCCTCCTGATCCGAAGGTGGTCAAAATAGCCGAGGAACAACTTGAGCTTCCTCCTATCGACGGCGATCCGCTCGAAGCCGCCCCCAAAAATCTCAAGGTGGCCAGGGAGGCGCTGGAGGAGCGAAATCTCGAAGTCAGCGATCATAACATATTCCTGGTGCTGGCAGCTATGGTGCCGGGCAAGAAGATGGAGCTGAACGAGGGCATTCGGCTCCTAACCGGCAGGCCCAAGATTGACATTCCCCTCAAGACCAAGGTAGATGAAGACGAACAGATGGCCAAAAAGGAAGAAATTCGCAGCCGTCTGGCCCAGCAGGCTGGCGCCGTCCCCGTTCCCACGGGTCCCCTGACCACGCAGTGCACTGTGGAAGAGAACGGCAAACGCAGGGTATTCCGGATCACCATGGAACCCGCCACTTCTGCCGCAGGTGGTGGAACTGCCGCTGCCACGGCCGCTGAACCTTCTGAGCCGGCACCTGTGGAATCAAATGGCACACCGATATACTCATCCTTTGCAGGCTCGGTAGAGGTTGTCGATATCATGGTGAAGGTCGGCGATCAGGTGACAAAAGGCCAGGTGGTTGCGGCGGTCGAGGCGATGAAAGCCAAACATGACATAAAATCGCCTATAGCTGGAAAAGTAACCAGTATCAGTGCTGAGATTGGAGACGAGCTGGATTCATCCAAACCGATCATGACAATTTCATAAAGGCGGCGCGATGGACACTATCATAGAACTGCTGCGTCAATCGGGATTCGCCCACCTGTCCTGGGGTAACTGGGTCATGTACGCGGTGGCCGGGATTTTGATCTACCTGGCTATCGCTAAACAATACGAACCATTGCTCCTGATCCCCATCGGCTTCGGGGTAATACTCGCGAACCTGCCCCTTGCCGACATGGGATCATACGGCGACGGTATCATAGCGTTGATCTACAGGACAGGCATCAAGACAGAATTGCTTCCGCCAATAATATTTCTTGGAGTGGGAGTTTTAACCGACTTCCGTCCATTACTGGGGCGTCCGATAACATTCTTATTGGGCGCGGCGGCGCAACTGGGAATTTTTGTGGCCGCCCTGGGAGCTGCCTATCTTCTCGGCTTTAATTTCAAAGAGGCTGCCTCGATTGGAATCATCGGCGGCGCTGATGGTCCAACCTCGATCTTTCTGTCAAGCCAGCTTGCACCCCATCTGCTGGGACCGATAGCGGTGGCGGCCTACAGCTATATGTCCCTGGTGCCGATTATTCAGCCGCCAATCATGCGTATGCTGACCACCAAGAAAGAGCGCGGGATTGATATGCCTCAGGCCAAACCGGTTTCCCAGACTGCGGCAATTCTGTTCCCGATTGTTACCGGCATCCTGGCAATACTGGCGATACCATCCAGTGCTCCGCTTCTGGGAATGCTGATGTTCGGTAACCTATTGCGTGAATGCGGAGTTACCGACAGGCTGCGTAAAACCGCGGGCGGATCATTGATCGATATCGTCACGCTCTTTCTGGGTATTGCCGTTGGAGCCACTATGGGCGCTGAGAGCTTCCTGTCATTGAGTACGTTGAAGATACTTGTGCTGGGCGCTTTCGCATTCGCATTCAGCACAATGGGCGGTGTCATTTTTGCCAAGATCATAAATCTGTTTCTTTCGCCGGATAAAAAAATCAATCCCTGCGTGGGCGCGGCCGGAGTTTCGGCCGTACCTATGGCTGCACGAGTTGTGCAGAAATTTGTCTCTGAGCAGACGGATGGCCGGGTGAATCCCCTGATGCCTGCCATGGGACCGAATGTAGCCGGAGTTATCGGCTCAGCAGTTGCGGCCGGTATCTTCCTCAGCCTTCTCGGATAAGCAAAGCTGAAGTCCCGTCAGGTCTTGTTCTGGATGAAATCGAGATTGTGACCTGAGGGATTTTTTCAGGCATCTGACAAATTTCTCAAACTTGTCTATTTTATCCACGTATTCCTGTAATGTTTTTATATAAAGGCAAAAGTTGTTAAGATTCAATAAATTGCGCCTATCGAATTAATTGCCTAAAATGCTTGACAAAGAGTCGGACAAATCATTTATTGGCGCTTTGATTTGACGCAGAAATACTCATTTTTTGAGGAGATGATCAAGTGATTAAGAAACAGGAAGCGCTGGATTATCATAGCAAGGGACGCAAGGGTAAGATCGAGGTCATACCCACCAAGCCGACCAAGACTCAGCGCGATCTATCAATGGCCTACACCCCCGGTGTTGCCGAGCCATGTTTGGAAATCAGAGACAACCCGGATGATGTTTATGAATATACCGCCAAGGGCAACCTTGTAGCGGTCGTGTCCAACGGTACCGCTGTACTGGGACTCGGAAATATCGGAGCCGCCGCCGGTAAGCCTGTTATGGAGGGCAAGGGCGTGTTGTTCAAAAGATTTGCTGATGTCGATGTGTTCGATATCGAAGTTGACAGCGAGGATCCCGAGGAGATCATCAAAGTCTGCAAGCTCATGGAGCCGACATTCGGCGGAATAAACCTCGAGGATATAAAGGCCCCGGAGTGTTTTGAAATCGAAGAACGACTCAAGAAAGAACTGGACATCCCGGTATTTCATGATGACCAGCATGGCACCGCGATTATCTCCGGCGCCGCCCTTGTAAATGCTCTTGAACTTGTAGAAAAAGATATCAAACAAGTTAAGTGCGTATTCCTTGGTGCGGGTGCCGCCGGTGTTGCCTGCGCCAACCTGTATATTGCACTTGGTATGAATCCTGATAATATTCTCATGGTGGACTCCAAGGGAGTGATTTACAAGGGACGCACGGAAGGAATGAATAAATATAAAGAGAAGTTTGCCCGTGAGACCGATCGCCGCAGACTCGAGGAAGCCATGGAGGGCGCGGATGTTTTCTGCGGTGTTTCTGTGAAAGATATGGTGACTAAAGATATGGTCAAATCTATGGCCAAGAATGCGATTATCTTCGCTATGGCTAATCCCGATCCGGAAATATCCCCCGAGGATGCATTTGCCGCTCGCAAAGACATTATTATGGCCACCGGACGTTCCGACTATCCCAACCAGGTCAACAATGTGCTCGGATTTCCGTTCATCTTCCGCGGCGCACTTGATGTTCATGCTCGCGCTATCAATATGGAGATGAAACTGGCTGCCTCCAATGCCCTGGCTAATCTGGCCAAGACTGACGTTCCCGATGCTGTCGCTCGGGCCTACGGCGGTATCCATTTCAAGTTCGGGCCGGAATATATTATCCCCAAACCATTCGATCCAAGAATCCTGGTCTGGGAAGCTTCGGCTGTAGCGCAGGCCGCTATGGAAACTGGTGTGGCCAGAAAGACGATCGATATCGAGAAGTACAAAGAGGAACTTCACGACCGCTTCGGCTTCGGCCATCAGCTTTCTCGCCGAATCATGAGTAAGGCCCGCACCAAGCCCAAGAAGATCGTATTCCCGGAGGGAGCCAACGAGAAAATCTTGCGTGCCGCACGCCAGATTGTTGATGAAAAAATCGGTACTCCCATTCTTCTGGGAAGGCGCGAGTCTATCGAGAAGCTGGCCGCGAACCTGGAAATTTCTCTGGACGGTATTGAGCAGGAAGATTATTTGAACTCGGATCATAGAACTTCATACGCCAAAGCTTTCTTCGAAAAAAGACAGCGCAAGGGCATTACCTTTGATGACGCCTTAATCGCCACCAAGAATCCTATCGTCTACGGCGCTATTATGGTTGACCGCGGTGATGCTGACTGTATGCTCTCGGGCGTGCGCCAGCATTATCCGGACACTATCAGGCCGGCTCTGCAGATTATCGAGAAAAAAGAGAAACACACCACGGTCTGCGGAATATTCATGCTGATACTGAAAAACAAGGCCTATTTCTTTGCCGATACGACCGTGAACCTCGATCCCACCGCCGCGCAGCTTGTGGACATTACCATACTGTGCGCCAATGCCGCGCGCAGATTTAATCTCGAGCCCAAGATAGCCCTTGTGTCCTATTCCAACTTCGGATCTGTTCGCAATAAGGATACTGAGAAGATCAGAGAAGCCGTCGAAATTCTGCAGCGCGACTATCCTGATCTGATCGTTGACGGGGAGATGCAGGCCGATACAGCGGTAACTCCCGAAATCGCCGCCGCCGATTTTCCCTTCTCCAAGATTCAAGGCGATGCAAACTGCCTGATCTTCCCCAAGCTGGAAGCGGGCAACGCGGCCTACAAGCTGATACAGAGGCTTGGCAATGCCGAGGTCTTCGGGCCGATGCTGGCCGGACTCAAGAAGCCTGTGCATGTGCTTCATCGCGGTCAGGATGTCGAGGACATCGTCAATATGGCTGCAATTGCTGTTGTCGAAGCCAATGGCAGTTAACATAGATCGCATTAAATGCAGAACGGCAGGTGTTCAAACGCCTGCCGTTTTTTGAGAAATCTAAATGATGTTAATAGATGGCATTGCTTATGTACCCGCAGCGGGCGAAGACTGATTTGTAATCAGCTGAAAGATTCATCTCAGTAAATAAGATTCTCTACTCCTGTTCGGATCTGTATCTTACAAAATCCTTGCTTCCACACCGCTATGGGGTAAGGCGTTCTCGATTGTCAGGTAGAGATCGTTCACCAGCGGCCCGATTGCCCTGATTACCAGTACTGATACAACTGAAATAAATGATCCAAGAAGGGCATATTCAATCAGGTCCTGGGCTTTTTCATCATACAGAAGTTTTCGGAACATAAGTTCCTCCTTACATTTAAGGTAGACTTCCCGGCATATCCGGCTTCACCCGCGAAACAAGATTTATAAGAATCGGGCATTGGCCTGCATACGCCTGAACAAATAATAGAGCAAAAAATATGCCGCGATATTGGAGTCATCTTGTTTCCGGAATGGATAAAACTGCCCCTAAGCGTTTTTCCTTCAGAATTTACTTTGTATAATGCCCCTTGATCCCCTAACTGGCTATGCCACTTGATAATATGTTATCATCTCCAAATCAGGTAAATGTCAAAAAACGCAGGGCTGCAGCAATCTATATCTTTCTCTATATGGCTGGATTTTAAACACTGTGAAGCGAATGAAACAGATATTGAAATCTTTTACATCTTCTTATGGTTTCACGGGGGCCGTGAATGATCATGTCTTAGCTTGTGCTTTGTCTCAGGGCCGGCCAGGAGATTCGAAATTGAAAGCTCCAAAAGGCGGTCACGAAGTGCATGGGGAAACAGGGAGCAGGAGCGGTAAAATCAGAAGAACCGAAGCAATGTGGGATCAGATGCCAATTATTTGCCTTGCAGCCTTGAATTTTCAACCCGTATGTTATTTAGGTAGATGTCTTGTAAGTAAATGACAGTTAAGGAGCAATAAAGATGAATAACACAATACACTTGGGACAGCCCTGGCTGGATGAACTTCTTCCGGATGGTTTACCAGTTCCTTCATCCACGATCATAAGCGGGCCCGGAGGTTCCGGAAAGCCTTTGATAGGAGCGATCATTCTGGCCGCCTGGCTGAGGTCCGGTGGCAGCGCCCTGGTTTTTCTAATCAACTCGGATCGTACTTATGTGGAAAAGCTGTTGGCTATGTACGGTCTGAGTCCTTTAGAATTTAGGTTCAAGATCATGTATATCTATTTTGATCCGCAGATCGAATCGACGGTTAAGGTAGAACCAGATTTGCTTCGAGCAAACATTCTTAAGCCGGATGTGCTTCGCGAGGCTATTGAAACCGGGCGAATGCTGCTCGATTCGTCCAAAAAAAATATAATCCTGTATGGTTCTGCATTGAATATTCTGTTCTTTTCTCGTACATGGGGCGAGAAGATTTTCGCAGAGTGGGAGAAAGTGCTATTTGACGAAAAAGAGTTTTCGTCAACCCTGTCCGTCAGTACAAGCGCTTTTCGGGAAAAAATCGAGCAGCTGGAGGAACTTGCCGACAATCTCATGTATACTCGGATGGCAGAATCAACCACCATGCATTTCCAGATTGCCCGGGTCAGAGGAGCGCATTTCGAATCACAGGAGGTCAAAGTACCGTTTACGGAAGAGACCCTCAAAGCTCTCAAAGCCGAAACAGACAGGTTTCGCAGAAAAATCATCCCAACTGTTTCGAAAATATAAAAACAGAGGGGAAGTTTCAAGCGGCAGATTCAAGAACTATATTTTCGTCGCGCGGGGTCTTGTCCGGCCCTGGCAGGATGTGACCCTGCGCCATGAATCAAAATGCCCCTGCCGGACAGCAGAGGCTGGGTGCCCCATCCGCTTTAGCGGTGGGATCTAATCTCATTTCATTCTTCCCGACATCTGAAGATGCAGGCCACCCGATGATTCCTGCCAATCCTCCCCTCCCGGAAACAATTGCTTGAAATAACTGTAATAGTATGTATATTTCGTTTTTTCATGAAAGGAGATTGTGTGCCTGATAATAAAGATATCGAGACAATGGAAAAGCTGAAGGACGCGCGGGATAAGATCAAATCCGAAGTCGGCAAAATTATTGTGGGGCAGGACAAGGTTATCGAGGAACTGCTGATAGCCATTCTTTCCAACGGTCATGTGCTCTTGATCGGCGTTCCCGGACTGGCCAAAACCCTTCTGGTCTCTACCCTTGCGCGAGTACTGGACCTGAAATTCTCACGAATCCAGTTTACCCCCGACCTGATGCCCTCGGATATCACCGGAACGGAGATATTGGAAGAGGACAGGGCCACAGGAGGGCGCGAATTTAAATTTGTCAGAGGACCTGTTTTTGCCAATATCGTGCTGGCCGACGAAATCAACCGCACCCCACCCAAAACGCAGGCGGCGCTTCTGCAGGCTATGCAGGAACATGAGGTTACGGCAGGCGGCCAGACATTCACGCTGCAGGAGCCGTTTTTCGTGCTGGCCACGCAGAATCCGATCGAGCAGGAGGGCACCTATCCCCTGCCCGAGGCCCAGTTGGACAGGTTCATGTTCAATATCCTGATCGATTATCCCAGCTACAATGAAGAGAACGAAATCGTGCGCACCACCACCGCACTTCTGGAGCAGAATTTAGAGGTGGTACTGCGCGGTGAGGATATCGCGGACCTTCAGAGGCTTGTGAGACGGGTGCCGGTCTCGGATCATGTCATAGATTACGCCGTGCGTCTGGTGCGCGCGACCAGATACTCATCGGATGGAAACAGCCTGGATTATATCAAGGACTGGGTTAGCTGGGGCGCCGGACCGAGGGCCTCGCAGTACCTGATCCTGGGCGCCAAAACCCGTGCCATCCTGGATAGCCGTCCCACACCCTCGGTTGAGGATGTGCGCGAGGTCGCCAAACCGGTCATGCGCCATCGCATCGTGACCTCCTTCAATGCCGAGGCCGATGGCGTTACGGCCGAGCATATTGTCGGACGGCTGATCGAGGACGTGAAGGAAAAGTAGCCGTATAAAATGCCTGCAGATACAAAAAGTTACAGAAGATACCTGAAGCCGGAGGTAGTCTCGCGGCTGAAGACCATGGAACTCCGGGCGCGCATGGTGGTCGAGGGCTTCATGACCGGATTGCACAAGTCCCCCTATCATGGCTTCTCGGTCGAATTCGCCGAGCACCGGCAGTATATGCCGGGCGATAATATACGTTATATCGATTGGAAGGTTTACGGCAAATCCGACCGCTTTTATGTCAAGGAATACGAGGAAGAAACAAACCTGAAGGCATATCTTCTACTGGACACCTCGGCTTCGATGGGCTATACCTCGGATAAGAAATATCTGCAGAAGCTGGAATACTGCTCATATCTGGCGGCAGCGTTTACATTTTTGATGTTAAAGCAGCGCGATTCGGTAGGACTGGTTGGATTCGACGAAAGGATTCACACCTATATACCCCCGCGTTCCTCGGCTTCGCATCTGCACATACTGCTGCAGCATCTGGATAAGCAGAAAGCATCGGATAAGACAGATATCGCTGAGACCTTGCACGAAATGGCCGAGCGAATCAAACGCCGCGGATTGATCATAATTCTTTCGGATCTTCTCGACGATCCGCAGAAAATTCTGGCTGGACTGAAACATTTCAGGCACAGAAAGCATGAAGTGATCGTGCTTCAAACACTCGATCCCGCCGAACGTGAATTCTCCTTTCCGCGAGAGGCTATTTTCGAAGATATGGAAACGGGTGAGGAGATCACAACCCTGCCCTGGCAGATCAAAAAGGACTACCAGAACACTTTTAACGCGGTCTTCGACGAATTCGCGCGGGAATGCCGTATGTCCAATATCGATTATCATCGAATCGACACTTCACAAACTTACGACTACTCCCTTTTCGCCTATCTGAATAAAAGGAGTAAGCTCTTCTGATGTCTCCTCAGAAACTCAGGCAGCCCTTAATCGGCGCACATATGTCCATCGCCGGCGGGGTGTTCAACGCCATTGCACATGGGGTCGAAATGGATTGCGCCACGATCCAGCTCTTCACCAAATCCAATAATCAATGGAAAGCCAAGATCCTGACCGATGAAGAGGTTGAACAGTATTTCAAGGATAGAGTAAAGGCCGGGATCAATCCAGTAGTTGCGCACACGTCATATCTGATTAATATTGCATCCCCCAAAGAGGATATATACATCAAGTCGGTGGAATCATTGATAGAAGAGATCGAGCGCTGCCATGTGCTCGGTATAGATGATCTGGTTCTGCATCCGGGATCATATCTGGATACCACCGAGGAAATCGGTATTCAAAAGATCGTAGATACGTTAAACAGCATATTCGAAAAAACGCATAAGCTAAAAACCAGGATAGCGCTGGAAACCACAGCCGGGCAGGGAACCAACCTGGGCTATAAATTCGAACAGCTGGCCCGGATGATTGACGGTATCGAAAACAAGACACGGGTCTCGGTCTGTATGGATACCTGCCACATATTTGCCGCGGGTTATGATATCCGGGATAAGAAAAGCTACGAGAAGACGATCAGGCAGTTTGATGATATTATCGGGCTGTCATATTTGAAAGCCATGCACCTGAATGACTCCAAAATGGAGCTGGGCAGAAAGCGAGACCGTCATGAACATCTTGGCAAGGGCTTTATCGGCGCGGACGCATTCAGGTTTATCATGCAGGACAAGCGCTTAAAGAACATTCCCAAGCTATTGGAAACTCCCAAGGAGCGGGATGGGATTAAAATGGATAAAGTTAATCTTGACCTTCTGAGAAAATTCCATATCTCGTAAGTTAAGAAGCTAATCAACCATCAGGAAATAAATTATGAAAATCGGGTTTATTGGGTTGCCGCAATCCGGCAAAACTACAGTCTTCAACGCGGTCAGCCCTCATCATCAGGAATCACATATGGGGGCGGCCAGGATGGAGGTCAGGCGCGGCATAGTAAAGGTACCCGATGAACGTGTGTGGGAGCTGGCCAAAATCTACGAGCCCAAAAAGATTACATTTGCTGAAATCGAATTTATGGATGTAGGCGGCGTGAGCGGCAAGACGGGCGATACATCCAGAACCGAGAAGGACATCCCGCCCGCGCTGCGTGAACCGGAGGTGCTGGCTCATGTAGTCAGGGCTTTCAGGGACGAAATTATTCCGCATCCGGAGGGCTCTGTAGATCCTGACCGGGATATAGAAAATGTGGAAAGCGAGCTTATCTTCAACGATTTCATATCTACAGAAGTACGTCTGGAAAAGATCAGCCGCCAGGCCCGTCTGTCCGGGGATGAATCAGCCAAACGCGAGATGAAGACCCTCGAAAAAGTAAAGGAGCATCTGGAAGCGGAGAAACCGTTAAGACTGCTGGAACTGACCGCCGACGAAGCCAAGATAATTAAGGGCTTTCAATTTCTGAGCCGGAAGCCCAAGCTAATTATCCTGAATGTCGGCGAGGAGGATATCCCGCGTATGGATAAACTCAACAAAGAGTATGCTGAAAAATATTCTGGAAAGGATATTGACGTTGTCGCTATCTGCGCCAAGGTGCAGGCAGAGATAAGCGAACTCGATGAAGAAGACCGCGAAGAATTCATGCAGGACATGGGGCTGACACAGTCGGCATTGGAGAAACTGATACAAAAATCTTATGATCTGATGGGGCTTATTACATACCTGACCGGCGGAGAGAAAGAGGTTCATGCCTGGACAATACCGGAGGGTACCAAGGCGCCGCAGGCGGCGGGTGTGATTCATGACGATTTCGAAAAGGGCTTCATCAAGGCCGAGGTTTACTCATACGATGAACTTATGAAATACGGCTCCGAGGCCGAGGCCAAAAAACATGGCTGCTTACGTCTGGAGGGCAAGGACTATATCGTCAAAGACGGCGACTTTATTATTTTCAGGTTTAACGTCTGATCTTCCTCAGCTCGATTTAGAAGCAAATTAAAGCCTCTATTTCCCTGTGCCGCTGATTACAGAGGGGATTGTCCGGATCAGAATCCTGGCGTCCATCCACAAAGACCATTTGTCTATGTATTCCAGGTCGAGCTTCATCCATTCCTCAAATGTTGTTTCATTGCGTTTGCCGACCTGCCACAGGCATGTCAATCCCGGCTTCACCGAGAGCTTCCTTCTCTGCCAGCGGTCAAACTGCTTTACCTCATCAGGCAATGGCGGCCGCGGCCCGACAAAGGACATCTCACCGCGAACAATATTAAAAAGCTGAGGCAATTCATCCATGTAGGTCCTCCTCAGAAATTTGCCTATTCTGGTAATGCGGGGATCATCACTGATCTTAAACACCGGGCCATCCATCTCGTTTTTGGATCGCAGTTTCTCTTTAAGCTGTTCGGCATTTTCAACCATCGTGCGGAACTTGAATAACCGGAAACGGCGTCCATTAAGGCCGCATCTCTCGTGGGAGAAAAACACCGGACCGCCGGATGTGATCTTTATCAGAAGGGCCACGAGAGCCATAACGGGCGAAGCCAGAAGCAGGACAACAGATGCCGCGACCCGGTCGAAAACGGCTTTAACAAAATTCGAGGCGCGGTCCTCCCTTACCCTTGAATAGACAATTGCAGGACGGAATAAAAACTCTCCCGCTTGCATTTCAGCATATTCCAAGTTGAAGAAATCGGTCAGGACACAGGCCTTGACACCCATCTTCTCACACAGGGACACCGCCTCCTGAAATCTATCTAAATATTTTCTGTTGGCCGCGAATACAACATAATCAACCTGATTGCACTGGACTATGTCAGGCAGTTGCTGCAGGCGGCCGATCTGCGGGATATCACGATATCTCCAGAGCTGATCAAAATCCTCGACATCAAGGATGCCCCTGATCCTGACGCCCCATTCAGGATTATCCTTGATGTCATCGATAATCTTTCTGGCGATGACGCCTTTGCCGACCACAATAATCTGCTGGCAGTTTTTGCCGCGAGCGCGGCTGAACCGCAGAAATTTGACCACCAGTACCCTGAGCGAAAATAGCAGTGCGAAATCAAGGGCGAGAAAGGATGCTATGAATAGTCGTCCCGGAAGATGACTCCCGGCGGCAAAAATCCAGGTCAAAAACAGTGATATACCCTTCAAAACCATGATTGCAACCGGCTTGATCATATCACCATAGTTTTTTGCACGATAGGCGTAGAATGAATTCTGATTCAGGGCCAGGAAACCCCAGATGCCGGAGATGACCAGGAGATTTTGAGTGGAAATTGTAACCCGGGAAAATTCGGGGAGATTGCCGTGAACCAGCAGAGATATCAGCACATCCGCTGCGATGTAAGCGAGGATTGTCAGGATTATATCGCTGACCGTGTGCAGACGCCTGAGCAATAGCATCTTCTCTTTCAACATGACTGAACTTCTCTTTGTTGATTTCCCTCTTACATTCTGGCAATAATTTCGATATGTTTGCCTATTCCGAACTCTTATCCGCTTCTTCCATGACAACGCGGCTTTCCCGCAATTGCTCTAATCCCGGATTGAGAATTTGATCTATAACCCGCTCCGGTAATAGCTGCTCAGAACCGCGTTTGAGCTCCAGCTTGCGGACCGTCTTCGTACGCCATCCGATACGATTGAGAATAGAATAAAACTGAACCGACTTTTGCTGCATCTCTCTGTACGAATCGGCTCCAAACATGCCCCAGATACAGGCCTGCGGGGCCTCGTCGATCAAGGAATAACGGATTTTCCAGCTCTCCAGTTTCTCACCGTAGCTGCTGGAAATATAGTGGGGGATCTTTTCCAGATGCCATTTTCCCGAAACCATCACGATCATCGCCATAGGGCCGGAGGCAGATTTGAGCACGATTTGGTTATCCAGAATTCCTGCGGTTATGTTGTGATTTAGAATAATGTTCCCGCTGAAAAAGTGCCGGCCCGCTCCAAGAAATTCATCTTTCATAATATAGATTGACTCAGCCTTATCGAAATGTATCCTGCGCCTGGTCATTATCGGGCCGTCGAGGCGCATATATCCCGAATGCGAAACTGAGATAGAATCAAATTCGGGAGTTGAATCCCAGACAACATCATTAATTTCCGCATCTTTTCTTACCGAGAACAGGATCTTCGGCAAAAATCGGTTTATCTCCTGGCCATCAACTTCCAGCGTGGAATGCGAGGCTGTCTTTCGGAAATAGTTTCTGCAGGCCGCATCGCCGGTATATACGTAAGTCCCGGAATCGACAATGAAATTTTCATTTCCATAGGAAAACTCTATTGCCAGCAGGTCATTGTGTTTGTGACCGGCGAAATCAAGGTCCGCGGCGGCATTTGCAAAAAAAGCCAGATAGCTTCGCTCATCACGTATAACGGCTAAGCCGGAATCCTCAAAAAACATGGAACGCTTCTCTTTCTGCTTTGAAACAAGCCGCTCGAAATACAGCCTGAGACCTCTTTTCCCTGTCCATAACAGGAGTTCAGGTACTGGACTTATCTTATTCTTGCAATATCCCTTGAGTCCGATTACCACACATGCGAGATCAAGAATATTGGTGATGTCACGCTCATTACGCTTGACAATCTTAAATAATCTATCAGAACCGCCGTCTCCAAAATTCGGAACGGTATGGTCATTTTTGGATAGAGTATAGAGCGCAGCACAGCTCTGCATAATCCGCGCTTTCCATTCATCCGGGAAATCTGACCCAAAACTTCTCTCAAAATTGATTACAAAGAGACATATTTCCAACATCATGACCTGATAATTCAGAGATGACTCATAGCAGGTACCATCGGGACTTATCTGATTAAGTACCTCTTTTTCGAGTTCTCTTCTCGCGAACTCATACCAGAGGCGGCCGTCCGGAGTTCGGTAGAACAGCCTGCCTAAGACCATAAGACCCGCCAGATCGAACAAGAAGTGATTGTTGTTCAAGCCGGGGGTGCAGTGCGCCAGGTTCTGCCAGATCAAATGGCCATGTTGATAAAGAGCATGGAAGAATTTCAATTTGAAAGCATCCGTAAAAGATTTTGGATCGAAAAGCTCATAAGCTGCCAGCCAGTTCACGACGCGGATTGAAATCTCCATGGCATTGGCCCAGTTGATTCCGTAAGGGCAGGGATTCTCATAAATCCAATCCTCGACCAGCGCAGTAAACTTGTGATGATATTTGTTCAGATTGGTGAGTTTGTATGCCAGCGCCAGGCCCACCAGGTATTGAAAGCGGGAGAGCTCCCACGGTACCCTGGCATCAGAGTCGTCGCCCCAGAACATCAAGGGCACATCCTGATAGAAATCTCTCTTCCAGATTCTCCCCGACTTAAAATCAAGATGCCAGTCAATTTTTGCCCCCAGGTAGGTGGGACCGCTGCCCAGAACATCGAAGCAGTTTTCATAGACTTGCTCCGCGCCTCCAATCGTCTCTTTAACAAAAGCGGGATAATTCTTGCGAAGCAAATGACAGACATCCTCTATTTCAGAGGAGCGGAGAATCCACTCTCTTGAAGAGGCATAGTCACAAAAAGCCCGAGCCGAGGAATAGCCGCCTCTTCCGCACAATATGCGCTCAAATTCATTGGCGCTTAAGGGTTCGAAAACTGCTTCAGGGCTAATCATAAATCCCCAAAAATCCCCCGATGGAAAAAGCCTCTTGCCGGTCACTTTCAGGTGAATGCAATACGCTTTCCCATTATGAAATTCAAGATCAAAATCTATTCAGTAATATTCTTCAATACTATTTTATCGGTCGAGGTCAGTCTCTCGGCTTCATCCTCCTTTTTGGCCTCATCTGCGAAACGTTCACGCAGGATTCGCACTATCCTCTCGGCCGTCTGACCATCCCACAGGAAAGGGCGTCTCCGGGACAGCACACCGTCCTGCATATAATAATCTATCAGGCTTATTATTTTCTTCAGGTTCAATGCCACTACTTTATTCGTTCCATCGGTTACTGTAACTGAACGCTCGGTGTTTTTGCGCAGCGTCAAACAGGGTACGCCCAGATAAGTGGTTTCTTCCTGGATGCCTCCCGAATCCGTCATTACAATAAATGCATTTTTCTGCAGCTTGATGAAATCGAAATACCCCAGCGGATCTGTGAGAATAATATTCCTATTATTCAGAATGGCGCTGTTCCCTCCGTTATTTTCGAGATTTTTTCTTGTCCTGGGATGAATCGGAAATATTATTTTGCAGCGCTCGGCCGCGGCGCTGAGGATCTCAGCGAGCCTGTCAAGATTCTCGAGATTATCTACGTTCGAGGGCCGATGCAGGGTGACGAGTATATATTTACCCTCATCAATCCCCAGTTTGTCGAGAACCCTGGATTTTTCCGCCTGGGGTAAGAAGTATTTCAGGGTATCGATCATGATATTTCCGACCAGGAATATCCTGCCCACATCGATACCCTCTTTGATCAGGTTCAAATTAGCATCATCGCAGGTTGTAAACAGCATATCCGCGAGCGTATCGCAGACAACCCTGTTTATCTCTTCGGGCATACTCCTGTCATGGGAGCGCAGACCGGCTTCCACATGGGCAATCGGGATACACAGCTTTGAGGCCGCCAGCACCGCAGCCAGGGTGGAATTGACATCACCAAAAACAACCGCCATATTCGGCTTTTCGGATCGCATAATATCTTCGACTCTGATCATGATATTACCGGTTTGCTGCGCATGGCTGCCCGATCCCGCCTCCAGGAAGAAATGCGGCTCGGGCAGGCCAAACTGATCAAAAAACACACGCGACATGGCGTAGTCATAATGCTGCCCGGTATGGACGATGCGCAAACTAAAAACGGATGGATATTTGCGAAGCTCAAAATACAAGGGCGCCAGCTTCATAAAATCAGGCCTTGCACCTGCTACAAGTAATATTTTTATCATACTTTGACTATCCTTTTGTTTTGAGTACCCTCTCGGGTGGCTGTCTTTTTCGCGGTTTGGGGCGCAGCTTTTTCGGGACTCAATTCCGCGCCCCGTCCGAGAATTACCCTGCGCATTCCGTTACCCGTCATCTTTATTGCCCCTGTACTTTTTCTCCAATTCAAAGCGACTATGGATGGGATCAGTATCAATAAGGCTGCCAGAGACATAGCAGTAACGGCGGATTTTAACAGACCATTATTGGACGTGATACGGGCCGACCTGATACTCCCCGGCCTGAATTTACCGCTGCTCCTGGCCAGCATCAGCGGTGTCTCCTGACCTTCCAACTTTTCTGTTAAGCCGCCCCCCTCCCCTGGTTCTGCCTGCTCATGCTCCGGGGCTGCCTCATCAGCCTTATCCAGCAGGCTGATCTTCTCTTCGATCTTCTGCTGCCGTCTTTTCTCCAGATATTCCTCCAGTGCATTCACATAACTCTCTGCAATCTGCTGCGATAAATCGGGGTATTGCGTTGTTACAGATATTTTCAGCACACCGGAATTATCGAGCGCGTTTATTTCCGTAATATCATTTAATTCCTGCAAGGCATAGCTGACGTTATTGAGGGAAAAGTACTGCAACAGGTCCATGTCATAGTGTTTATACTTGAAGTTCACCGAGTATTTTGCCTGCAGTATTTCCATCTGGATCCGGGGAGATCTTAGTATTGCAGAATATGTTTCAATCGGTATTTCGCCATTTTCGAGAAAGATACTGTGATCATCCTGGGCATTGCGGTTCAGGTCACTGGCGATTTCATTGCCGGGCTTGGAGTAGATATAAACCGAGGCTGTATAATTGCGCTTGTAGATGATGCCGAAAATAAAAGCACAGAAAAAGGCGGCCACCAGAATCGACAACACGATCAGTTTCTTATCTGAAAGAACGCTTAAAACCGAGAGATATACTTCACTGCTGCCTTCTTGGCTTCTTACTTTATTTTTAATTTTTCTCGCTGCCATGACCTCCGCCTACAGCCTGTCCAAAATAAATATCGTGGTTGCTATGCTGGATATGATCGAAACTGATGTCAGGATCGTCTTACCCAGGCTCTTTTCCTTAATAATCTTGGATGGCACCAGGACCACATCTCCGAGCCCCAGCTTATAGCGTCTGGCTTTGCCATTAGGCACAACCTGACCATTGGCCCTGATTACCCTGATATTATCCTTATCGGCATGCGGCAGCAAACCTCCCGCCCTGTCGATGTAATATTGGGCCTTCTTCTCGGGGGCGAAGTGGATCGTTCCCGACGATGCCACAGCGCCTGTTACCTGCACTCCCGAGGGGCGCGGGGGTATATAGACTTCATCCCCCATTTGCAAAGTCACGTCTCCTTCTTCTCCTTTGCTGGCAAGAATCAAGTCAACATCGATTATCAAACGCGAAAGTTCTCCGGGATTGTACTTGAGAATCGAAGTCTGGCTATAGTTCCCGGCCGAATCAAATCTGACCGGATTGGAGCGGTCCAATATGCCGGGCAGGTTCATCCTTTTCAGTTTATCTTCTATTTCTCCCCTTATAAACACTGTTCCGAAAGCGTAGGCTTCCGGGGTCAAACCGCCCGCTCTCCGGATAAGATCGTAGAGCGTTTCATCCTTGCGATAGAGAGCATATTTGCCTGGAAATTCAACCTCACCTGTAATGCTCACAAAATTATTCAATTCCCAGGAGGGAATTCTGCGGATGAAAACATAATCATCTTCCGCCAGGAGAATATCCTCACCCGAACCGCCATTCTTCATCTTTTCCAGGTCGAGATAAATCAGCTCGATCTCTTTTCCGGGCAGACGCCGCGCGACCTCGGCCGTGAGGGTGTAGGCTCCGCGCTGGAGACCCCCGGCCATAAAAATCAAATCGGATATACGCATATTCTTGAAGAGCTGGTATTCCCCGGGCCTGGCGATTTCTCCATCGATGTTCACATATTTCTTCCTAGCAATTTCATTACTTCCATATATCCTCAGGCTGTCATTGATTCTGAGCTTGAGATCATGTTCCGCACTCTTATTGAGAGCCCATGCCAGGTTGATGGCGATCAGCTCCTTCTGGCTGTCAGGGCTGGTCCTGATCAGGTCGGCCCTTTCCATGTAGGGATTCTCCTTGAGCTGCCTGCCATCCTCCAGAAGCTCGGAAATGGTCAATCCGTTATCCATTTCATAGGCGCCCGGATGTTTCACATGTCCCCCGAGCCAGACAACATTTTCGCGCCTTTCATATATGCTGAAGACTGAGATATCATCCCCGGCCTTAATTTCGATATTGTTGGTTTTTTTATCCTCGGCAGTGGCGAGGGATAAATCTATCAATTTGCGTCCCTGGCCGTTATTGATGCGATCGATCATCACCCGGCCGAGGTAAGCCTCGTCGGCCGCACCACCGGCCAGTTCAATCACGTCCAGAAGCTTTTCCTGATTCTTCAGTTCATAGATTGCGGGACGTTTTACCTCTCCCCGGACCGAGACTTTAGGCCCGACAACAGGGACAAAGATGACATCCTCGGACTGGAGTTTGATTCCCGCCGTGTTTTTTCCGTGAAGCAGGAAATCGTATAAATCCACGGTTGCGTTCGTCTCTTTGCCTCGGCTCAGACGGATTTTTCGCAGGGAGCCATTTTCATTGGGGCCGCCCGAATAATGCAGGGCGTTGAATAAGGTGGAAAGCGAGCTAACAGTATATGCTCCGGGTTTCTTGACCTCGCCATAGACGTACACCCTGATTGTGCGGATTCGTCCCAGCATGACCCCCAGCTCGAAATCAGAATAGATGGTTGACAATTTTTTGCTTAAACGCTGCTTGAACTGCTCCAGGGTCAGGTTGAAGGCCACAATTTCGCCCGCCTTGGGCACAAAGACTTTCCCCTCACGGTCGACAGTCAGGTCCATCTCAAGATCGATTCGCCCCCACAGATAGACAATCAGATTATCGCCCGGACCCAATTTATAGTCAGGCGGGACTGTGGCGATCGGGGCGGGCGAAAAATCCGCAGAGGCGGAACTGAACAGATTGGCACCGAAGAGTTCCAGGCCGTCCGGACCGGGTTTGGGGATGACCTGCTCCCCGGGATCAGTTTTGGAAACTGACTCATCCGCATTTCCATCAGTTCCGGTATCCCCTCTTTCTGTCTCTCTCGGGATATTCAATGCCCCGTTTGATTGCTCCACCCGGATTGAACCCGTGGATGGAATGTTTTCATATATGGGCGGTGTGGAATAACGCTCGGATTGTGTCTTCTCCTGCCCGGCACCCATGGATTGGGGGGTAATCAGAACACCTTCAGTATCCGAGCCGCTTTGGGCAGGAAGGGATATTACTGTGACGCAGAAGAAAAACAAAAGAGTGTAAGCTAAAACCGCATCTTTATTCATTCATGCCTCTCTCAAATCCTATTTTAAGGCAGATTCTCTGGGACTAGTCTATGCAAGCTCAGTGCCGAACTTGGCGGCAATAGCTATCCGTGTGCGGCAGAATGAATTACAAGCAAGGCAACGTGGGATGAAAATTTCTATTGTTGAAATTGAGAGAAAAAATTAACGATCGGCATGGAAATTTTTTCTACTTCATGCGGTCATGAATTGCAGACAGAGCTTCATCCGCGCTCAACAGAGGGATATCCAGCTTCTCATGAGTCTGTTCGACATTCAAGCCGGCATATCGCGGCCTGCGGGCGGGACGTTTATGATAAATAGCGGCTATTGGTTTGACCAGGTCCTTATCAAATCCGAAAATCCGGGCAAAAATACGCGCAAACTCATAACGGGAAAGGTAGTCTTTACCCCCCAGATGGAGCATGCCCTTATAGCCTTTCTGTATCGCTTCGAGCAGAAGCTCGGCCAGATTTTCGACCCAGATCGGATTGGCATACATATCCTCCGGGGCCTGAACCTCCTTGCCCGCTTTCAGGCTGTCGTAGAAATAGTTTATCAGGTTGGTCTGGCCCCGATTGGGCATACCGAAAAGCGCGCAGGTTCTGGCAATCAGGTAGCGGGCATAATTATCGGTGATGTATTCCTCTGCCATCAATTTGGTTCGGCCGTAATAATTCAATGGGGCCGGCCCGTCATCCACATTAGCAGGATGATCGACACCGTTAAAAATGTAATCGGTTGACAGCTGTATGAAATAGATTCTTGAGTCCTTGATAGCGTTGATTAGATTTTCGACGATTGAAAAATTTGACTTGAGAGCGCGTTTGCGGTCCGATTCGCATCCATCTACATCAACCCAAGCCGCAGTATTGACAATAATATCAGGTTCCTGCGTACGAACAAGTTCATTGACAGCTTTCTTCTCGGACAGGTCAGTCCGTACGATTTCAACGCCATCCGGCGGATCATCTATCTCGGTCCTGTTGATTACCGCCGCCATATCATAATGAGCGTGGAATTTCTTGAGCAGAGCCTGCCCCAGAAATCCGGCGGCCCCGGTCAAAAGCAATTTTTGAGGAGAATTAGCCATATCATCATTCTCACTAACGATGCAAAAAGATTTTATAATCTACTCATTCTCAGTTTTCGGTCAAGTAAACTTTTTTGCTTTATACAGATTAAACTTGCCAAATAAAAATATTTTGCTCAACTTCTGGAAATGATTCCCTTGATCTGCGCCCATAGAGGCGCCTCGCACAAATATGCAGAGAATACACTCGAGGCCTTCAGAAAAGCGGTCGAACAGAGGGCTGATTCGATCGAGGTCGATGTGCGCCAGACCCGGGATGGAGAGCTGGTGGCCTGCCATGATTTCAATCTCTCGCGCCTTACCGGGATTGCCGCTGATCTCTCGGAGATAAGCCTGGATGATTTCAAAAAGCTCCGGATCATGGGCCAGGAGCCTCCCGCAACGCTGGAGGAAATCGTATCGGAAATCGGAAATCCTGTTTCCATCGTCTTCGATATAAAGGAAAATCATCTGGAGCAAAAAATCCTGAAGTTGATTCGGGATAAATCGTTGGAAGACAGGGCGATTGTCTCCAGCTTCGATCCCCGCATCCTGGCCAATATAAAACTCCTGAATCCGGAGATAAGGACCGCCCTGATTGCCGGACCTATTTCCATTATGCCCCTTGCGGTGAATGTCTGCTTCTACCTGCGCAGGGTATCAGAATATATAAAATCAGATTATATGCATTTGAACTATATGAATATTTTGTACCGCGGTTACCGCACCCTTTCACGCTGGGGCTACAAAATATCTTACTGGACAGTGGACCATCCGCGCGATATCAGGAATGCCGTAAGTCTCAAGCCCGAGCTCATAATCACCAACCGTCCGGGGCTCGCCAGAGCGGTACTGGAAAAGGCCATGCGATAAAGGCCGCTCTGTTACCCTGTGCTTCTGAATAATGACTTTTATGAGGGCTTCACGAAGATTCTCAGAATGCCCACACCGGTCATAACCGCTATACTTACTATTATTCCGGCAATTACAACTCCCAGGGCGAGAAACCAGAAGGCCTTTTTCATGTCGAGTTTAAGCAGCCAGGCGGCCAGAGTGCCGGTATAAGCTCCGGTCACCGGCAGGGGTATGGCCACAAAGAGCATCACGCCCCAGTAACCATATCTCCTGACCTTCTGCTCGGCCCGGTTCAGGGTCCTGTGAACATATCTGTCAAAAACAAGCTGATAAACTCGGACTTTATAAAAAAGGTTATGCAGGGTTTTCAGAAAAGTATAGAAGATGGGGATCACGAGCATGTTCGCGATGACACACAGAAAAAAAGCGGTGACCAGGGAGATTCCATTCGCAACAGCCAGGGGAATTCCGCCCCTCAGTTCCGCTACAGGAAGGAGAGAGATTATGAAAGCCTGAATATAAGGACTCATCCAATATTATACTTTTTTGCGTTCATTTGAATACAGTATTTTGATTTCAGGATTATAACCCTGTTAAAAAAAAGATGCAAACCATATCTGAAAGATTCAGATACGGTTTGCATCCAAAATTAACCTGCTCTTATTCCTGTTTTAATCTCAGGATCAGAAATTGAGAATCATCGAGGTCTGCAGACGCAGATTATCATAGCTGTCTGTAGATTCATCGATATTCACATATTCGGTATCCCAGTACGACAGCTCGGCGCCCAGGATAACATTCTCGACCAGCGTGTAATTGACATTGCCGAAAATGCTCTGGTTCTTGGAACGTCCGGTGCCGATATCCTCTTTGTCCACAGTATCCATGCCGAAACCGGCAGAGAGTTTGACTCTGTTGGAAGCCTGCATCCAGGCGGAGGCCCAGCCGCCGGTGGAGTTGACGCCCTCGATGCTGCTGTTATTGAGTATGCCTCCCAGGTAGCTCTGCAAATTTGAACCGGTATAGATTTCGCCCATGAAACCATAGCCATTCGGGAATGCGAAAGACATATGGCCATTTATGGCCCAGCTATCATAATTCTCCGATCCGCCTAAGTTGGTCTCGGACTTGAGAGTACCCCAGAGTCCCGAGATACCAAAGCGGGCCGATGAACCCGAGCTGAAATTGTGTTTCACATCAAACATTCCCTGGAATGACGGAATTCCGGCGTCAGTACCGTCATCAGTTCCGTCCGCACTCTCGCCTGCGGCCAGGGTGAATGTCGGAGTGAGGTCGCTGCCGATAGTGCGGAAAAATCCGCCGGCAATGGTCATGTCAGTATTTTCACCGCTTCCAAATGACTGCCAGAGACTGATTTGCGGCCTGCGATAACCGATATTTCCGCAACCCCAGAGAACCGGGTAGTTCAATGTTGACGGATTGAGCGGCGAGATCATGTCATAGGTCTGGCCAGCAATGATCTTGGTCCCGCCCATCTGGACCGAAAAATAAGCATGCCTGAGCAGAAGCATAGGCTCATTCTCGGCTACCGCTCCTGAGGAGGAGCCCGCATAAAGATCGAATTCGATCTTACCGTTGACTTCGGCATTCTCATACTCATTCCCGGTAAGCATAATGCCGAATCTGGATTCGTTGGCAGTCATGTTATACTGCTCGTCATTATCCTCGAATTGCTGAGGATCGACCCACATGACAAAGTTACCATGACTGGTCAGATTTTGATCATAGGCTCCATCGAGCTTGAGGGAACCATAGAGATCAAAATCAATAGAGGCTCCGTTCCCTGCGGTTGTGCCGAGAGCAAAAAGAGCAAAAGCTAAAATGATAAGTGCTCTTTTCATCATCCCTCCTTAGATTAACGATTTTTTAGTTGAATTCTCAGATTATCCTACTCACCCTACTATTGATAGAATAGCGGACGTGCTATTCCCTTTGGATGTCAACCTTTATGATTAATTTCGGCTAAAATCGCCAATACTTAAGAAAAAAGAGACTAAAAAAAGGCCCCGTCAGGTTGGAAATAACGGGGCCAGGATAGACTTATAAGTTATTCAATACAATGGGATTAAGGACATTCCGCACACGGCTCGGCTCCGCCTGCGAAGACATAATTGATTATGTAAACCGCATCTGAGACATTGACGTCGGCATCACAGTTCACATCCGCAGCCTGTAACGGCTCGGGCGCTGTTCCTCCAATGAAAACAAAATTGATAATGTAAACGGCATCGCTCACATTTACAGTCTCGCTGCCGTCAGCATCACCACAAATATACTGCGGTTCAGCCATAACCTCCAGTTC